>Ga0209952_1000055_pt1 | contig 592443 bp, 521 predicted proteins | sample ThiBiot_750_biof_2_FD_183951 | JGI IMG/M metagenome (GOLD analysis project Ga0209952, IMG submission 183951) | Wastewater bioreactor microbial communities from Cape Town, South Africa - Thiocy_cont_750_biof (SPAdes) | ecosystem: Engineered > Bioreactor > Thiocyanate-remediating >... | reverse complement strand
CGCCAGCTTTTCAATCGTCGTGATCGGCATCGCCGCGCCGCCGTAGCCGCCGATCCGCCACGCTGACAGGTCGTAACTGTCGAAATCGGCTTGCAGCAGGCAGAGATTGTACATCGCCGGAACCATGATCGTCTGCGTCGCGCGTTCGCGGGCGGCGATCCGCAAATAGTCCGCGGCCTTGAATTCGGGGACGACGATCAGCGTTCCGGCGCAGCATGCCATCGCCATGATGTTGGCAATGGTTCCGGTGACGTGAGCCAGCGGGACCGCGGCAATCGAACGATCGGCCGGCGTCAATGCCATGCACGCTTGATAGACCATCGAGGAATGAATGACGTTGCAATGCGCCAGCATGGCGCCTTTCGGTCGTCCGGTGGTGCCGGAGGTGTACATGATCAGCGCGGTGTCTTCCTCGCCAACATCGGCGGCCGTGGCCAGCGGAGGATGCTCGGCGAGTTCTGCGAACGGCAATGAACCATCGGATGCGCCGACCGACACCCGATACAACAACTCCGGCACATCGCGCGCTTCCGGAAGCCGGTCTTCGAGCGTTGCTTCGTGAACGATAGCCCTGGCGCCGCAGTCGGTCAGCATATAGGCGATTTCGGGCTTCTGCAGGCGCGTGCTCAACAGCACCGAAACGAGCCCAAGTTTGGCTGCAGCAAATAATGTCAGCACGAACTCGGTGCGATTGCCGAGCAGGATGGCGATGCGGTCGCCGCGCTCGAGTCCCAACTGCCGCAAGCCTGTCGCGATCGCTGAAGATCGCTGCGCCAATTCCCGCCAGTTCAAACGTTCGTCACCGAAGATCAGCGCTTCGCCATCGGGGTTGCGGCCGACCGCGGTTTCGACCATTTCCCAGAGGTTGCGAGGCCGCTGGCTGAACATCGGCACCACCCGATCGCCAAAGCGCGTTTCGCATTGCATTGCCGGAAGTGAAATATTCGACCAGCCCATCGTCGTCTTGCCCTTGTCGTCTTTTTTTGCATTCTGTGCGTGGGCGGCGCCGTCCGCGCTTTCACCAAAATGATATCCTGGAATGTGCTCCGTCCAGTCATTTTTGACCGATTGCATTCGATAGATCAGGAGAACCGCCATGCAGCCGAGATTGAACGCTTACAAAGTCGCCCCCGACATCATGAAGGCGTTGATGGCGCTTGAGCAGGCCGTCCAGGCCAGCGGTCTTGAGCGATCCCTGATTGAACTGGTCAAGACGCGTGCTTCGCAAATCAACGGGTGTGCCTATTGCATCCATATGCACACCAAGGATGCGCGTGCCCACGGCGAAACCGAGGAGCGGCTGTATCTGCTCAGTGCCTGGGAGGAATCGCCGCTTTACACCGACCGGGAGCGCGCCGCGCTGGCATGGACCGAAGCGGTTACACTGGTTTCGCAGACCCATGTGCCGGACGATGTCTATGCGCAGCTTGCCGCCAACTACTCGGAATCCGAAATCGTCAAGCTGACGATGCTGGTCGCCACCATCAATGCGTGGAACCGCATCGCCATCAGCTTCCGGTCGGTGCATCCGGTCGCGGCAGCGAAGGCCACGGCGTAGCCGCGCTTCGGTTAGAGCAGGTAGCGCAGCCCGACCGTGATCACGATGAGGCAGATAAAGATCAGCGCAACCGGCAAGCGCGGCTTCTGCGCTTGCCCCGTTGCCGCGGGTTTCGACCGGGCGCCGCGGGCGCGCTGCAAGGCGATGACGTTGTCGGGTGGCGCGCCGCCGTGAACCTCGCGGCTGGCCGTCGCGGCTGCCGGCGGCGTGTTTTTCGGATTGGCGATCTTGGCGTCGGGTGCGTCGCCCGCGCCGCCCATTTCCGCATAGTAGCTGCGATAAATAGCCTGGATGGTCGCCTCGGCGGCCTCGGCTTCGCTCATGCTGGCCAGCCGCTTTTCATAGTCGGCCAGAAATGCCTGCGCCTCGCTTGAAAGCGAACTGGCGACATTGAGTTTGGCCATCATTTGCCACGTTGGAAAGTCGGCACGCGCCTTGGTGTCGGCGCGTCTTGCTATGAGAATATCGGATGCCTTGATCACAGTTGTCGGATCCTCGGTCTGCAGCCGCGTCGCACGGCAACTGCACCGCGTCCACTATAGTCGAGACAGCGGCATGGTGGCACAACAATCTGTGCCGGTGATGACTCAATCGCAGCAGCCATGTGCCATTTGCAAACGGATTGCGCGGGGTTGCGCTTCTCTGGGGATTTAGCCAACTTACGCTGGTTCCGAAGGTATCGGATTATCCATGGCATCGGTGGGATGACGCAAGTGAGCCGGAGCACCCTCGTTCTTGAAATCCAAGGTGGCTCCGACAACTGGTCGCCGCAGCGCTGGCTGACACGGTTTCGCTCGGCCTGCCGTCACCATGAAGTCGTTCTGCTGTCGGATCAAATCGATTCCGCGGCGGACGTACGCTACGCTGCGGTATGGAAGCCCCGGCCAGGGGCATTGGAAGCCTTTCGCAACCTGCGCGTCATCTTCAATCTCGGCGCCGGCGTGGACGCGCTGATTAACGACCCGAGCTTGCCGAAGGTGCCGGTCGTGCGCGTGGCGGTTGACGATCTGACCAACCGCATGACGGAATATGTCGTGTTGCATGTGCTGATGCATCATCGGCAACAGCCGGCGCTACGCGACAATCAGTCTCACCGGCTGTGGCGGCCCAAGGCGCAATGGGCCGCTGGAGCTATCACCGTCGGTGTGATGGGTCTCGGAACGCTGGGGCAGGATGCCGCGCAGATGTTGCAGCGCATCGGCTTTCAAGTGGCCGGTTGGAGCGCGAGTCCGAAGTCGATCGATGGAGTTGCGTGTTTTGCCGGCCGCGACGGACTGACGCCGTTTCTGCAACGCACGAATATCCTGGTCTGTCTGCTGCCGCTCACGCCCGATACTCGCCACATCCTCGATCGCTCCTTGTTCGAGCGTCTCGGCCGGACTTCGCCGTTGGGGGCGCCGGTGCTTGTCAACGCCGGCCGTGGCGGCCTGCAGGTCGAAGCGGATATTCTGTCGTGCCTCGACGACGGCACGCTGGGTGCGGCGACGCTGGACGTGTTCGAGACCGAACCGCTGCCCGCACAAAGCCCGCTGTGGTCGCACCCCAAGCTGATTGTGACCCCGCACAATGCCGCCGATACCGATCCGGACGCGATCTCGGTTTACGTGGCCGATCAGATCGCGCGCTTCGAGGCGGGCCAGCCGCTGGAGAATGTCGTCGATCTCGGACGTGGTTATTGATTGACCCAGTTGGCCGCAAGCGCTGTATAGATCGCGGTGGCCTGATGAACCCGGCTGACCTCGCAGTATTCGTCGGTCTGGTGCGCCATGGCCGCCTCGCCCGGACCCAGGATGATGGTCGGCAGGTTGTCGAATGCCGGGGTAAGGACGGAAGCATCGGTGAAATAGGGGACGGTGCGCGGCTCCGGGCCGAAACTTTCCCCGGAGGAGTCCTCCGCGATCTTCACCACCTGTTTGATCCATGACGTGTCCGGATCGGTCCACACCGCGCCGACATCGACAAGGGTTTCGAGCATAACGTCGTCGCCTAGCTCGGCGCTCAATTGCTCCTTGATCCGGGCATGATCGAGTGCCGGGATGCTGCGGATATCGAGGCCGATTTCGGCGCGATCCGGCACCGAGTTGGTGTTAAGCCCGGCATGGACGGTGCCGACGTTTAGCGTCGGCGGGCCGAGGTGCGGATGCGGCGCAACGTTGAACTGGAAATTTTCGAGTAGCGTGATGGCGCGCGCTGCCTTGTAGGCCGCATTGACGCCGAGATGCGGCATTGAGCCGTGTGCGGTTACACCCTTGGTGATGAGTTTGAGCCAGAGCGCGCCCTTGTGACCGACAACGGCGACGTTGGACGTCGGTTCGGCGACGACCAGCGCGCCGGCTTGTCCGAGCATACCGGACCGCGCCAGTTCGAACGCGCCTTCGCAGCCGATCTCTTCGCCGGCGGTAATCGCCATCATCGCGCCGCCGGTACCGCGCAACTTATCGGCCATATTGCAGATGGCAGCGACGAAAGCCGCCACGCCGCACTTCATATCGCTGCTGCCACGACCATAGAGTTTGCCATCGACGATGTTTCCGGCGAAAGGATCGACACTCCACGGTGCATTGCCCAATGGCACGGTATCGACATGGCCGGTAAAGCACAGCGGTGGCCTTGGACCCTTGCCGCCGATTCTCGCAATCAGATTGGCGCGATCGGGTGCAAAGGCGTGGATCGAGGTCTCCAGCCCTGCGCCAGCGAGGATTTGCTCCAGATGCTGGATGCATTTCAGTTCCTGGCCTGGCGGATTGATGGTGTTGAAGGCGATCAATTCGCGTGACAGGGCGATGGGGTCGATCGGCATGGTTTGATCATTCATTTCAGCAACGATGGGGCGGGTTGAATCGTGGTTAATAAGGCAAGTCTCGGTGCGCCAGTTGACCGCATTCCGGTTCGACAATCAAATCGGCAAAGCGCCGATATGCCGGCATAGCGGTCTGCCGTTGAATCGACGCAATCACGGTTGCAATGGTGGCTGTGTGGGGCACGAAGACGCTTTCGTCATATGGTCCTTGGTCAAAGCTGCGTTATATGGCTGCGCGATGCCATATGCTGCACTAAAAAGGCTGCATTGTATCCGAGGCCGTTCGTACACGGAATTTCGGAAACCTGGATTGGTCGAGTATGGATTTTCAGAGCAAGGCTGTTCAGCGCGCGTTTCGATTGTTGGCGTGGCTGTGCCTGGCTTACATCGCATTCGTCACGATCGGTCCCGCTGCGGCCAGGCCCGTCACCGGAATGTCACCGCAGTTTGAGCGCCTGGTCGCATTCGCGGTGATGGGGGGATTGTTCGCTGCGGCATATCCCCGGCATATCCTTCTGGCTGCGGTGGTGGTGCTTGGCGCCGCCGTTTTGCTCGAAGTCTTTCAATTGTTCGAGCCGTCGCGACACGGGCGCCTGTTGGATGCCAGCTTCAAGGTGGTCGGCGGTATCGCTGGACTTGCCGCGGGCGGGCTTTTCGCGCGATTGGCCCCGCGCAGCTAGAGCGTTTTCGAGCGAAGTGAATACCGGTTCGCGTGAAGAAAACGCGTCAAATCAAAATCATGGAGTTCCGGTTCCGATTCGATTGGAACCGAAAGGACTCGAGGGGCGTCCCGGCGCGTCGACTGCGAAGAGGTGGATTCGGTGGATACTGGGCCGACCATTCGTGCGCGTGAACGCCCGTTGCTGGCCGCGCTGACTGTTTGCCTCGCGGTTGTTGCGTTGCCGATCTTCACCATCGCCGCGCCCGCGGCAGGATGCGCCACCGCGACGACGTCATCGTCATCCGCGTTTGAGCGCATCACGGAATTTTTTGACAGCGAGGTAGGCCGCGGGGACGTTCCCGGCGCCGTCGTGATGATCGAGCAGCATGGGCGTCCGATTTATTCGAGGTGCTTCGGTGTGCGTGATGTCGCCACCAAGGCGCCGGTAACGCCGGATACGTTGTTCGCGCTGCACTCGATGACCAAGCCGGTGACCAGCGTCGCCGCGATGATGCTGGTCGATGACGGCAGGCTTTCACTCGACGATGCGGTGTCGAAATACATTCCGGAATTTGCTGCGGTGAAGGTGGGTGTCGAGACAACGGCGGCCGACGGCAAGTCGTTGCTCAAGCTCGTTCCCGCCGACAGGCCGATCACGATCAGGGATCTGCTGCGCCACACCTCGGGGATCAGCTACGAATACATCGGCAGCGACCTGCTTACGGCGGCTTACGCCGACGCCGGCCTGTTCTCCGGCGATTTCGACAACAAGGTCTTTGCCGAACGTATCGCGGGATTGCCGCTGGCGCGGCAGCCGGGAACACTCTGGCGCTATGGGCATTCCACCGACGTGCTCGGTCGCGTCATTGAAGTGGCGTCCGGCAAATCGCTGTTCGAATTCGAGCATGAGCGGATTTTCACGCCGCTCGGCATGACCGACACCAGCTATACGATGTCGAGCGCTGCCGACCGCACGCGCATGGCGGAGCCTTCGCCCGACGATCCCGAATTGCTCGCCTCCGAACGGGCGCGCCGGGCCCATCCGCGATGGCAATCCGGCGGTGGCGGACTGGTTTCGACTGCGGCCGATTATGCGCGATTTTCGCAGATGATGCTTCGAGGCGGGGAATTGGAGGGCACGCGCTATCTCAGTCGCAAGTCCTACGCGCAAATGACCACCGATCAGATCGGGCCGGGCTCCGGCGTTGCGCGCGACGGCGATTATTTTCCCGGTGCGGCGTTTGGCTTCGGGTTTGGTTTCGCGGTTCGCGTAGATACCGGCAAGCCCGAACTGCCGGAGAGGGGTGCGGTAGGCGATCTCGAATGGGACAGCGGCAGCGGCCCTGCGTTCGTCATCGACCCCCGGCGCGACCTGGTCGCAGTGATGATGGTGCAGGTCGGCGCAAAGCGCGGGCAGGTCCAGCACGCGTTCAAGAAGCTGGTTTACGAGGCGCTTGAGAAGTGATCTTCAGCGCGAGATTTGCTGCAGCAATTCTTTCAATGCCGTGCCGGCGAAGGCCTGCATGTTGGCGACGCGATCGGCGCTGCCGGTCTCGATCGTGATGGCCGCGGGTGCGGGGCCGGCGATGCCGATGCAGCAGTGGCCGGCACTGTCGCCATAGCGGTTGCCGGTGGGGCCGGTCGCGCCGGTCTCCGACAAGCCCCAGTCTGAATTGAAGCGGCTGCGAATCTGCTGTGCCAGCAATTTCGCGTAAGGCTCCGAGGCCGAACGAATGCCTTTCATGCCGGCGTCCGGAATATCCATCAGGATTCGTCGCGCATCGCGGGTGTAGACCACTGCGCCGCCAACAAAATAGGCCGATGCGCCGGGCACCGCGAGCAGCGCCGCCGCGATCAGCCCGCCGCTGGAGGATTCCGCAACCGCGATGGTCTGCTCGCGCGCGATCAATCGGCTGGCGATCTGTTCTGCAATCGCGATCAGTTCCCGCATGGCGTCGGACTCCGTTCCATTTGCATGGCAGCTTCGTCGCACGATGTCGCTACATCGACAATCGTTCGCCGATGCCAGCGGGACAAGCCGGTGTGGATATCAGGCCGCGATGGCGTCCTGCACCTCCATTGCCTTGCCGCCGCGATAGACAGTCAGCGTGGCGATGATGCCGAGGATCGCGGCGCACATCAGCCAGTACCCGGGCGACGCCTTGTCGCCGGTCCGCTGGATCAGCCAGGTCGCGGCGAACGGCGTGAAGGTGCCGAACAGGCCCGCAGCCAGTGCGAACGCCATCGAGAAGCAAGTGGTGCGCACGTGTTTCGGCACAATCTCGACAAGGCAGGCGAGCATGGTGCCGCTATAGACGCCGAAGTAGAACGAGAACATCATTTCCACCGCCAGCATCTTGCCGAAGGTCGGGGCCGCCACCAGCCAGTGCAATGCCGGATAGGCTGTTACTAACGACAGGGTGGCGATCGCCAGTAGCACTGGCTTGCGGCCGAGCCGGTCTGACACCGCACCGCCCACCGGATTCCAGATGAAGTTTGTCACCGCGACCAGCAGCGTCACCAACAGGGCGTCCTGTGTCGATAGCTTGAGCACGGTCTTGCCGAAGGTCGGCGTGTAGACGGTGACGAAATAGAACGTTGTCGTCGTCAGGATCGCGATCATCATGCCGAGCACGACGATACGCCAGTTGATGAGCGCCGAGGCAAACACCTCGCTGGCGGTCGGATGTTTTTTCATCGCCAGGAATTCCGGTGTTTCCTCGAGCGTACGGCGCAGGAAGAACAGGAACGGGATGATCAGGCAGCCGATGAAAAATGGAATGCGCCAGCCCCAGCTTGATACCATGTCAGCCGGCATCATCTCGCTCAGTATGAAGCCGATGATGGCGGCGACGAAGATCGCCACCTGCTGGCTCGACGATTGGAACGAGGTATAGAAGCCGCGATTGCCGGGCGTCGAAATTTCCGCGAGGTAGACCGACACGCCGCCGAGTTCGACTCCGGCTGAAAATCCCTGCAGCAGACGGCCGATCAGCACGATGATCGGCGCCGCGACGCCGATGGTGGCGTAACTGGGACAGAACGCGATGGTGACGGTACCGACCGCCATGATCGCCAGCGTTACGATCAGTCCCTTGCGGCGACCGATACGGTCGATGTAGGCGCCCAGGATGATGGCACCGACCGGGCGCATCAGTGCACCGAGCCAGAACACGCCGAACGTGTTCAGCAGGGCGGCCGTCTCGTTTTGTGCGGGGAAGAATGCTTTGGCGATCGCGCTCGCATAAAAGCCGAACAGAAAGAAATCGAACTGTTCAAGGAAGTTACCGCTGGTCGCGCGCAGGATTGCGCCGAGCCGGGATTTGATCTGTGGCGGTTGCACCGGGGCAGATTGCGACATGAGGGCGTTTCCATTTGGCAGGCCCAATCCGCCTCGGATGAGGGGTTGGTGTGTGCGTCAATCTGCCACATGCTCGCAATCCCACCAATCGAAAAGCTACGGCGTCCGTTATTCACCCTCGCGCATCGTGAACGCCGCCTGGCGGGGCGGCTGTGCCGGTCGTCCGGATCGATCCAAGCAGCCAATCGCGGAACGCCACCAGCTTCGGCGTGTTGGCGCGGTTTTCCGGGTAGACCAGGTAAAATCCGGCGTTCGCCGGCAGCGCCATCCTGAATGGGACGACAAGGCGGCCGCGTGCGATGTCGTCCCGGACATAGGACGTGCGCCCGATCGCCACGCCGTGCCCGTCGATAGCCGCCTGTATCGTGACGAAGGTCAGGTCGAAGGTCAGTCCACTTTGCTCGATGATATCGTTCGGTAGTCCGGCGGCGGTAAGCCATAGCCGCCAGTCGTCGCGGGCGGCGCCGCTGGTATGCAACAGGACATGGTGCGCGAGGTCTTCCGGCCTTTGCAACGGCCGTTCGCCGTTCAGCAGGGTGGGGCTGCATACCGGGAATATTTCGTCGGCCATCAGCCAGTCGGCGTGAACGTCGGGCCATTCACCGCGGCCGTAACGAATTGCCGCGTCGACGTCGTCACGTTCGAAATCGACCAGTTCGATCGAGGTCGTGATGCGGACGTCAATGCCGGGGTTGGCCTCCTGAAACGCGGCCAGCCTCGGGAGCAGCCATTTGGCAGCGAGGGAAGCCAGCGTGCTGACGGTGAGGACGCGATCATTATCCCTGCGCTGCAGCCGACTGGTCGCGAGCCGCAGATCGTTGAAGGCGGCGCGAATGTTGGGGAGGTATTCCTTGGCCTCTTCGGTCAGAAAGATCGCGCGATTCTGCCGGACGAACAGCCGGACACCCAGTTCCTGTTCCAGCCGTCGGATCTGATGGCTGACGGCGGTTTGCGTGACGTTCAGTTCCGCGGCGGCGGTCGTGAAACTGAGATGCCGCGCCGCCGCCTCGAAGGCGCGAAGGCCGTTCAGAGATGGCAACCGGCTTTTCATGCAAACAAATTTAACATGAGATTATATCATGCGAAAGGGTGCAAAGTGTCGTTTGTTGGAACTTCGATCCGGGAGGATATTAGCCTCAAGAGATTGTTTCAGGAGGCGAAGATGACCGTTCGAAATCAGCAATTGATGACAAATAATCATGAACAGGGCGTTTTGGCACACCTCGGCGAGACGCTGCACACATGGCGAACCCGCCAAATCCAGCGCCGCGAAATGTCGCGATGGACGGAGCGCGACATGCACGATGTCGGCATTTCGTGGTCGGAGATGCTGGCGGAGGCGGAGAAGCCTTTCTGGCGCGCATAAAAACTGATTCCGAAAATAAGGAGACCGGTTTTCGGATCACGTCATGCACCGATGAAATATACGATCCGCAGTGCCGGCGTGGCCTGCAACACCGATCAGGGCGCCGGCATTCGTTGAAGGAGCGTGCGATGTTGGCTCCCGATTTTCACGATCTATCAGAGCATTCCGACATTCTCCGGATACGCGACGGGCGCTCCGTAACCGTGCGCTTCGTCGAGCCCAATGACCTCGCGGATTTGCAGGCCTACTTCCGGGGACTGTCGAGCAGTTCGCGATACAATCGGTTTCTGGGCGCTGTCAGCGAACTTCCCAGATCGATTTTGGAAGAGTCCTTGGATGTCGGCGAGCGCGGTGGTTTTTCGGTTGTTGTGACAACCAGGCTTGCCGGCGTTGAAGTGATTGTGGGCGAGGCGCGCTATGCTTTCGAAACACGATCCGGGCGTTTTGAGTTTGGCCTCTCGATCGACGATCATTGGCAGGGTCAAGGCGTCGGCACAGCCCTGCTGTCGAATCTGCAATGTCGCGCCGCGGCGCTTGGCGCCACGCGCGTCTTCGGCGATACGCTGCGTTCCAACGCGGCCATGATCGGGCTGGCTCGCAAGGCGGGCTTCTCCTTTGCGCCGACACCGAACGATTGGAAGCTGGTGCGCTTCGAGAAGGCGATCCATCTCGCGCCGGCAGACGTCCCCTGCGCGAGCTGGCGCCTGGCGAGTGCGGCCGAACTCGCGATGGCGCGTTGAAATCGCGACGCTCGTGGCAGCCGGCTCAAGACAACGGCAGGCGGCTTGGTCTGCGCGGATTGAGATTCAAGCACCTTGACTTCAGGCGCCTTGGAAATTGGCTTTGCGTTTTTCAATGAAGGCCTGAACGGCCTCGTGGTGATCGGCGGTCGCCGCCGATTTCACCAGCCGCACCGCCTCGTGATCGCGGGCCGTGGCGAAGTCGAATGCGAGTGCCTCGTCCAGATTATCCTTCATGTAGCGCAGCGCGATGGTTGGGCCTTCCGCGATGGCCTTCGCCAGAGCGAACGCCTCCTCCTGAAGCCGGTCGTCCGGCACCACGCGATTGACCAGGCCGATGGTTTCAGCGCGCCACGCGTCGATCTTGTCGCCGGTGAACATCAGTTCGCGCGCCCGCGAGGTGCCGACCAGCCGCGTCAGCAGCCACGCAATGCCGTAGTCGCCGCTCAGTCCGACGCGCAGATAGCCGGTGGTGACGAAAGCCGATTCCGCGGCGACGCGAATGTCGCAGGCCATGGCGATGGCGAGCCCGGCGCCTGCGGCCGCACCCGGCAACACGGCGATTGTCGGCTTGCGCACCGATACCAGCGCGCCAGTCAATGTACGTTGCCGCTCCTGCAGATCGGCGACCTTGTCGTCGAACGACATCGCCTGTTTCGCCTGGTTGCGATGGGAGCCCATGCTCTTGACGTCGCCGCCGGCGCAAAACGCTTGACCGGCGCCGGTGATCAATAGCGCGCCGACGCCGGGATCCTCGCCGCATACCCGAATCATCGTGCGCAGCGCCGGTGTCAGCTGGTCCGACAGCGCGTTGCGCGCTTCGGGCCGATTGAGGGTGATCACCGCGACACGGCTGCGCACCACGCAAAGCAGTTCGTTGGTGCCGGTATCGATAGTTTTGCTCATTGGCTGCCATTTTGTCCCTCCGCAAATGTACCTGGATCAATCAGACCAATGCCGCTCGGCTCGTCTTGGAAATCGTATCAGAATTTTTCGACCCACGGCCGCAACTCCATTTCCCAGCTCCAGGCGCTGCGTGGCTGTTGCATAACATGCCAATAGTTGGCCGCGATGTCGTCCGGGTCGAGCATTGAGGCGGGTCTGTCGGCCGGTTCGACACGCGTGGCGCTGCTGATGCCGCCATCGATGACGAAGTGCGCGATATGGATGCCTTGCGGCGCGAATTCGCGCGAAAGACTTTGCGCCAGTCCGCGTAGCGCGAATTTGCCCATCGCGAAGGCCGCCGATTGGGGGAAGCCCTTGACGCTCGCCGAGGCGCCCGTGAACAGAATGGCGCCGTGCCGTTGCGGCAGCATCCGCTTGAGGGCCTGCTGCGCCACCAGAAAGCCGCCAAACGCACTGACGGCTATGGCTTGGGCGACATGCGCCGGCGCCAGTTCGACGAATGCGCCGCGCGCCCGCGCACTGGCATTGTAGACCACCACATCGGGTACCCCGATGTCCCGCTCGACCGCCTCGAACAGTCCGGCGACAGCGCCGGCATCGGTGGCATCGCATGCGTAGCGCCTTGCGCCGGTGTCACCGCTGACCTTGTCGAGTTTGGCTATATTGCGCGCGGCAAGGGCCACTTGCAGACCTTCGCGGGACAACAGTCTGGCGAGCGAAGCACTCAGACCTTCGCCGGCGCCGACGATCAACGCCCTTTCGTAACGTGGAATTTGCATCGTTCGGTTCTCCGTCCGGGCGTGAAGGCAGGGCTTTATTCCCCGACCTATCGGGGGCATGATCGCGGTGGGACGTGAGTCAGATGTAAGAGGCCGTCATGAATGTGCAAACGCCAGTCGCTGCCAATCTGATTGCGCCGGACACGTCAGGAACAAATTTCTATCGTACCGATCCCTCGCTGGCAGACCTTTTGCGGATTCATCTCTCCGAAAAACTGTTCAGACATATCGATCCTCATCTCGATCGCCTGGGCGGACTGGTTGGTGGCCGACTCGACGAATGCGGACGCATGGCCGATCGCCATGGCCCGGTGCTGCATCCGCGCGACAAGTTCGGCCGCGACGTGCAGACTATCGAATACCACCCGGCCTATCGCGAATTGGAAAACGCGGCGTTTGGCGAATTCGGTATTCATGCGATGTCGCATCGCAAGGGCATTCTCGGCTGGGCGGATACTTACCCGGTTACGGCGAAGCATGCCTTTACCTTTCTGTTCAATCAGTGCGAATTCGGCATGGGCTGCCCGATCAACGTCACCGATGGCGCGGCGAAATTGCTATCACGTTTCGGCGACGAGGGATTGAAAGCGAAGTATCTCGACGGCCTGACCCAGACCGACATGAGCAGGCTGACCCAGGGCGGCCAGTTCATGACGGAGAAGGAGGGTGGCTCCGACGTCGGCAAGCTGACGACGACGGCGGTGCAGGAGGGCGATCACTGGCGCCTCTATGGTGACAAGTGGTTCTGCTCCAATGCCGACGCCAAGGTGGTGATGCTATTGGCGCGCCCGCAAGGAGCGGGGCCGGGCACGCGCGGCGTCGGCCTGTTCCTGATGCCGCGTTTTCTCGATGACGGTTCGCAGAACAACTATCGTATCGTTCGCCTCAAGGACAAACTCGGCACGCGCTCGATGGCGTCCGGCGAAATCACTTTGGAGGGCGCGGTCACCTATTCGGTAGGTCGACTCGATCGCGGCTTCGTACAGATGGCCGAGATGGTGAATTCGTCGCGGCTGTCGAACGGCGTCAAGTCCACCGCGCTGATGCGCCGCGCATGGCACGATGCGATGGCGGTGGCGCGCGGCCGCGTGGTGTTCGGCAGCCGCATTTCCGATCTGCCGCTGGCGCGCCGTCAGTTGATGAAGATCTCGCTGGCGACCGAGCAGGCCTTGTCGATGAGTTTCATCACCGCCGATGCGCTGGATCGTGCCGAAGGCGGCAGTCAGGACGCGGCCGCGTTGCTGCGCATCCTGACCCCGACGTTGAAATTCCGCGCGACCCGCGATGCCCGCAAGGTGTGCGGCGATGCCATGGAGATGCGCGGCGGCGTCGGCTACATCGAGGAATTCGTTACGCCCCGGCTGCTGCGCGACGCGCATCTCGGCTCGATCTGGGAGGGCACCGGAAACATCGTCGCGCTCGATGCACTGACGCGCGCGGTGGCGCGCCATGGCGCGGAATCCGCGCTCGGCGCCGATCTGCATGCGCGGCTCGATGACAGTGCCGCTGTGCCACAGGCGTGGCGGGACAGGCTGCGCAATCTCACGGATCGCGCCATCGCCTTCGCGCGCGAGGTTGCCCAGCATTCCGAGAACGAGGCGGATGCTCGCCGCGCGACGTCGACGCTGTATCAGGTGGCGAGCGCCGTCGCCATGACCTGGGAAGGAGCGCGTATTCACGCCGCGCGGGGCGATGCTCGCCGCGTGTTATGGGCGCGCATGGTGGTGGAGCACCGGCTGGAGCCAAGCGATCCGTTCAAGTTGATGGCGGGGGAGGCTGAACGCAAGATCGTCGAACATCTGCTCGATAATCATGCGCTCGGGATGGCCGAGGCCGGCGAGTTGCTGACCGCTGCATAGGCGACTTGGTCCCGACGATGTAACAACAACAACACGACAGGGAGTAGCTCAATGAAGGCCGCCGTTCTGTTTGAAGCGAACAAGCCGCTCGCCATCGAGGAAATCAGCCTGCAAAAGCCCGGCCCGCGCGAAGTGCTGATCCGCACCGCCGTCGCCGGGCTGTGTCATTCCGATCTGCATTTCATGGAAGGGCTGTATCCGCATCCGCTGCCGGCGGTGCTGGGGCACGAGTCCGCCGGCGTGGTCGAGCAGGTCGGCTCCGACGTGACTTATGTCAAACCGGGCGATCATGTGGTGACGTGTCTGTCAGTATTTTGCGGCACCTGTGAATATTGTTCGACCGGACGTCCGGTGCTGTGCACCGACACCACGGTGAAGATGCTGCCGGGGCAATCCAATCGCCTGTCTTGGGCACGATCGGAAAAACTCCATCAGTTCCTCAACCTGTCGTCGTTCGCCGAGCAGATGCTGGTGCACGAGAACGCGATCGTCAAAATTCGGCGCGACATGCCGCTCGATCTCGCGGCGCTGATCGGCTGCGGGGTCATCACCGGCTATGGCGCGGTGGTCAACACCGCAAAAGTCAGCGCCGGTGAGACCGTGGCGGTGATCGGCTGCGGCGGCGTCGGCATGGCCGGCATCAACGGCGCGGCGATTGCCGGCGCCGGGCGCATCATCGCCATCGATACCAATCCGGCGAAGCTGCAACTGGCGACCAAGCTCGGCGCTACCGATATCGTCGATCCCGCAAACGGCGACGTGGTGCAACAGGTCAAGGATCTGACCGGTGGCGGCGTCAATCATGCCTTCGAGATGCTCGGCCGCAAGGAAACCGCCGAGCAGGCTTTCGCGATGCTGGCGCCGGGCGGAGCCGCCACCATCGTCGGCATGGTGCCGTTCGGCCAGAAGATCGAGTTGCACGGCTATGATTTCCTGCGGGAGCGCCGCATTCAAGGTTCCAACATGGGGTCCAATCATTTCCGCATCGACATGCCGCGGCTGATCGAATTCTACATGCGCGGCAAGCTGCATCTCGATGACTGGATTTCCGCCAAGCTGAAATTGTCCGAGATCAACGAAGGCTTCGCCAATATGAAGGCCGGCAAGACCGTGCGCAGCGTCATCGTGTTCGACGCGTAGGCGGTGGCGCTGCGATACGTTCGCTGTTCATGGCAGCTCATGTTTCGACGAAAACGTCATTGCCGGGCTTGACCCGGCAATCCATCATTTTTGAAGAAGATGGATGCGCGGATCAAGTCCGCTCATGACGACGAATGGTTCTCATAACCTGAAAGTCACTAGCTCCGCGCACGGCCGTGACGGAACGGTGTGTTTCCGGCGTCAGTCCCCGAACATCGGCGGCGGAACGAAGCCTCCGAACTCGCGCTCGATCAGGGACGCCAGCCGGATCGGCGTGCGGTCTTCCAGCCATGGCCCGACGATCTGCGCGCCGAGCGGCAGGCCTTCGTTGTCGAGGCCGAGCGGGATTGCGGTTGCCGGCAAACCGGGCAGTGTGGCGATGCCGGGCCACACCAGTTGATCGGTGTAGGGATAGAGCTTGCCGTCGATCAAGATGCGGCGCTGCTCCTGGTCCGGTGAATGGTCGTGCGGAAAAGCGGGGGTCGGCATGATCGGACAGATCACCGCATCGAATTTCCTGAACAGGTCGCGCCATTGCGCGCGCAGCCGGGTGCGCCCGCCATCCGCCAACACCCAGTCGCGATGGCTGAGCGTAATGCCGCGCAGCCGTTCGGCCGCAAGGCTCATGTCATTGGGCGCAAGTTTTGCCGCAGCCGCCTGCGCGTCGGCATAAATCTCGGGTGTGAGGCTACCGGCGAGGAACGACATCAGCAGCCGCATATAGAGCCGCGACGACGCGGTGAGGTCGGGTAGCAGCGGCGTCTCGCGGCTGACGCTGACGCCGAGCTTTTCAAGATTGCCCGCCAGCTTTTCGATCGCCGTGCGAATGGCCGCACTGGTTGGCAGCAAGGGGTGTTTATCCAGAACCAGCACGCGAAAGCCCCTGAAATCGGGATGCCGCGAGGCCGGCAACGCGAGCCGGTACGCGACGCCGGCCTCGATCGGGTCGGGTCCGGCCATGACATCGAGCAGGGCTGCGAGATCGGCGGCGCTGCGCGCCATCGGCCCGATGACCGAGAGGTCGCGCGTGAACGGCAGCGGCGGATTGGGCGGCGCCACATGGCCGCGCAGCGCACACAGATCGTAGGTCGGTTTGTGCGCATAGACGCCGCAATGGAATGCCGGCACGCGCAGCGAGCCGCCGATGTCCGAGCCCATCGACAGCGCACCATAGCCCGCCGCCAGCGCGGCGGACGATCCGCCGGACGAGCCGCCTGGCGTGCGGCCGAGATCGTAGGGGTTGTTGGTGACGCCGTAGACGTCGTTGTAGCTCTGCCAGTCGCCGAGCGAGATCGGCACGTTGGTCTTGGCGAGGATGACGCCACCGGCGGCCTTGACGCGCGCCACCGGCAGCGAATCCTCGGTGGCCTTGAAATCCTTGTGTTGCGGATAACCCCATGTGGTCGGCAGCCCTGCGACGTTGAACGATTCCTTCACCGTCATCGGAATGCCGAGCAGGGGCTTCTTCTCGCCGCGCGCCAGCGCCGCGTCGGCGGCCTTGGCGGCTTCAAGGCCGCGCGCGAAGTCGCGCACGCAGACTGCGTTGATCCTGGCGTCATGGCGCTCGATCCGCGCGATGGTGTCCTGCGCCAGTTCGACGGCGGAGACCTTCTTCGCGGCGAGTGCGGCGGACATGTCGGCGGCGGTCTTGAAACCCCAGTGTGATGCGACCAAGATTTTCTCCTGTGCTGGGTGAGGACGCCGCGATGATGCGCAGTTCCGCTCCGTCGCACAAGAACACAACCGCGCGTCGCCATTGCGCGACGCGACGTCGCATTGCTATCCGCCGGTGAAGTCCTTTGGCGAAAATTCGAGATCGAGGATCTTCCATTCGTTGTATTTGTCGGCGGGCAACATCGCATAAGGCTGGCATGCTTGCAGCGCCGCGATCGCGCCATTCGCCAATGCCAGTGCCTTCGGCGAGGCCTTGCCTTCAATCAGGATGGGCGGCGCGGCCAGCCGTCCGTCGGGCGTAAAAGAGGCACGCAGTTTGATCCAGACGTCATCCGATACTGAAACAGTGTCGGGCATTGGCGAGCACGCCTTCAGGTGGCGGCGGAAAGCCTCGATATCCACGGACGATACTTTCGCAGCCTGAAAGGCCGTCGTATCGAAGTCGCCTTTGTCGGCGGGTGCGGGCAGGCCAAGCATCACGCCGTATTTGACCGTAACGTCCGGCTGCGGAGGTTGGTACGCAGGCGGGGTCGGCGCCGGTGCAGCCGGTGGTGGCGCTGCAGGCGGCGGGGGCGGTTGCGATGGCGCAGCCGCCTGTTGCATCGGTGCGGACTGCTTCTGCGCGAGTGGCTGGTTCTGCGCGGGTGGTTGCATCTGCGCGGGTGGCGGTGTCGGCGCGGGCTGTTCGGTGGCTTGCGGCTTTGGAGATGCCTTTTGCTGCGGCTCGCTGGGCTTGTCGAGCGAATCCTTCAGCGCAAGATCGGGTAACTTGAGGTCGGGCTGCGGCGGCGCGGGTTCTTTCTCCGGTGGCTTGATCTCGTCCGGCGTCACCAGATCCACGCTAATCGCCTTGGCGCTTTCGGTCTGGAACGGGCGAATACCGGAGAACACCAGCACGGCCACCAGAAGCGTTGCATGAATGACAATCGACGCGGCGGCGCCGGGATCGATGAGTGGCCGGAGTTTTGTCATGTCGGTCAACGGCGCAACGCCCAGGTCTCACTCTCGCACGTGTTCCGGTCAGCATGAGGCGGTGCCGCGAGTTTCGTCAAGCGCTCCGGATGCGGCAGACACGGCCGCTCATGCGGCAAGCCGCCTGTGTACACATTTGGCCACAGGAACGAACCAGATATTTGTCCGTTAGCCCTTCACAATTCATGGAGGAGTCAGATGAATATGGATGCGAAAGAGCAAGGCAACCTGATTGGCAGCGACAAGGTCGAAGGTACCAATGTCTACGACGCCAATGGCGAAAAGATCGGTTCGATCGAGCGCGTCATGATCGATAAGCCCAGCGGCAAGGTGTCGTACGCGGTGTTGGGTTTTGGCGGTTTCATGGGGTTGGGCAACGATCACTACCCGCTGCCGTGGCAGTCGCTGAAATACAACCGCGAATTGGGTGGCTATCAGACCATGGTGACCGAAGACCAGATCAAGGGTGCCCCGAAATATGCCAGCGACAACGACTGGAACTGGAGCGACGCATCACGTTCGCGTTCCGTCAACGATTACTATGGCGTGCCGCTGGCGTAGTGCGGTTGACAACGATGATATCGCCGTCATCCTGAGGTGCGCGCGCTTGCGCGCCTCGAAGGATGCTGCGATGGGGGTCTACGTCTACATGCTACGCCGTGCAGACGGCTCCTTCTAGGTCGGAAGCGCAACGGGAGACGATCTTTCAGTCCGTATCGCAACACAATGCGGGTAGCTATCCCGGGTACACCTCGATGCGTCGTCCTGTGATGCTGCTATGGTCTGAGCTTTTTGACCGGGCTACCGATGCTATTGCCGCAGAACGTCAGCTCAAGGGCTGGAGTAGAGCCAAGAAAGCAGCATTGGCTGCATCGGACTGGGCGACAGTGAGCGTACTGGCACGTCGCCGCGCAGGAAAATCGAGAGCAGATTAAATCATCGCGCATCCTTCGAGGCTCGCGACATGCCTCGCTCGCACCTCAGGATGACGCTGACGAGGCGTAAGTGTATCGCGCACGTATGCGCTTGAGCCGAACCCTTACGCCTTCTTCGGCCAGTAGTTGTCGCGCAGGTGACGTTTGACCAGTTTGCCGGTCGGTGTGCGCGGGAGTTCGACCTCGAAGTCGATGCTCTTCGGACACTTGATCGGCGACAGGAGCTCGCGGCAGAACGCGATTAACTCCTGGGCCAGCGCCGGGCCTGCCTTGGCGATGTCGTGCGGCTGCACCACTGCCTTGACCTCTTCACCCATCTCCTCGTTCGGCACACCGAACACCGCGACGTCGGCGACCGCGGGATGGGTAATCAGTACGTCCTCGGTTTCTTGCGGATAGATGTTCACGCCGCCGGAAATGATCATGTAGGACTTGCGATCGGTGAGATAGAGGTAGCCCTCGTCATCGAGATAACCGACATCGCCCAGCGTCGACCAGCCTTTATCGTTAAAGGCGCGCTTCGTCTTTTCCGGATCGTTGTGATAGCTGAACACCGGCGCGTCGGCGAAATACACCGTGCCGATCGCGCCTGTCGGCAGTTCGTTGTCGTTCTCGTCCAGGATCTTGATGGAGCCGACCACGGCCTTGCCGACGGTGCCGCGATGGGTGAGCCATTGCTGGGAATTGGAAACGGTGACGCCGTTACCCTCGGAGCCGGCGTAATATTCGATCAGGATCGGCCCCCACCAGTCGATCATCTTCGCCTTGACGTCGACCGGGCAGGGCGCGGCGGCGTGGATCGCGCCTTTCAGCGTCGAGACGTTGTATCGTTGGCGCACTTCGTCTGGCAGTTTCAACATCCGCACGAACATCGTCGGCACCAGTTGCGACTGTGTGACCTTGTGCATTTCGACCAGCTTGAGGAATTCCTCGGCGTCGAAATGCTCCATGATGATCGAGGTGCCTCCGAGCACAATCGCCATCATGTTGAAGCGCAAGGGAGCTGCGTGATAGAGCGGCGCCGGCGACAGGTAGATGCTGTCCTGGCCCATCCCGCACATTTTCTCGCACAACAACCGCAGGAACGGATTCGGCACGTCGATCGGGCCGTATTCATGCGCGCGCTTGATGCCCTTGGGGCGGCCGGTGGTGCCGGACGAATACAGCATGTCGTAGCCGGCGACTTCGTCGGCGATGGGTTCGGCCGGTTGTGCCGCGATTGCCTTGTCCCACGACCGAAAGCCCAGTGCCGGTTCATCGACCATGTAGAACAGTGGTGCCGCCGGGTCGCGGCTGACCAGCCCTTCGATCTGTCCGACGCATTGCGGCGAGGTGATCACGACCTTTGCCCCGCAATCCTTGACGATGTAGGCGATTTCGTCCCGTGTCAGGTAGCGGCTGATCGCGGTGTAGTAGAGGCCGGCGCGCTGCGCGGCCCAGCAAATCTCCATGAACGCCAGCCGGTTTTCCATCAACAGCGCGATGTGGTCGCCGGCCTTCAGGCCGAGCGCGCGGAACAGGTGCGCGCCTCGATTGGATAGCTCGTCGAGTTCGCGATAGCTGATCGCCTTGCCGGTCCCGGCCATCTGATAGGCGATCTTGTCGGGCTGGGTCTTGGCGTAATGGGACGGATGGGTCACGAAGGAGTCCTTGGGCGTTTCCAATAAGGGCGGCGGATTGTTCCGCTCTGTGTTCACCCTCTCCCACAAGGGGAGAGGGAAAGAGAAAGAGACTACAGCCGCTCGACGATGGTGACGTTGGCCATGCCACCGCCCTCGCACATGGTCTGCAGGCCATAGCGCTTGTTGTTCTGTTGCAGCGCATAGAGCAGTGTCGTCATCAGCTTGGTGCCGGAGCCTCCCAGCGGATGCCCGAGCGCGATGGCGCCCCCATTGACGTTGAGCCGGTCCGGATCGGCGCCGGTGGTCTTCAGCCATGCGGTCGGCACCGAAGCGAAGGCCTCGTTGACCTCGAACAAATCGATGTCGTTGATCGTCATGCCCGCTTTCTTGAGTGCGCGTGCGGTGGCCGGCAGCGGCGTTTCCAGCATGATCACCGGATCGCTCGCCATCATGGTCATGTGATGGACGCGCGCCATCGGTTTGACGCCGAGCGCCTTGAGGCCCTTCTCGCTGACCACCATGACGCCGGAAGCGCCGTCGCAGATCTGGCTGGCGCTCGCGGCGGTGAGCTTGCCGCCCTCCTGAATCAGCTTGACGCCCTTGATGCCGTCCAGCGTCGCATCGAAGCGGATGCCCTCGTCGATGTGATGTGTATCGGTCGAACCATCGGCGCGGGTGATCTGCAACGGCACGATTTCGTCCTTGAACTTGCCGGCCTGGGTTGCGGCGATCGCCTTCTGGTGGCTGTGGTAGGAGAATTCGTCGAGTTGGTCTTTCGAGAGACCGTACTTCTTCGCCATCATTTCCGCGCCGGTAAACTGGCTGAACTGGATGTTCGGATAGCGCGCTTCCATGTTCGGACTCTTGTAGGTGCCGAGCCCGGCCTTGGCGGCGAGAATGCTTGGCGTGCCCATCGGCACCCGCGTCATGCTTTCGACGCCGGCGGCAATCACCACGTCCATGCTGCCGGCCATGACGGCCTGCGCGGCGAAGTGCAGTGCCTGCTGCGACGAACCGCATTGCCGGTCGATCGACGTGGCGGGAACGCTCTCCGGCAACTTCGACGCCAGCACCGCGTTGCGCGCGATGTTGACGGCCTGTTCGCCAGCCTGGCCGACGCAGCCCATGATAACGTCTTCGATTTGCGCAGGATCGATACCGGTCCGGGCCACCAGCGAGTCGAGAACCGATGCGGCGAGATCGGCAGGATGCCAGCCGGCCAGACGGCCTCCCTTGCGGCCACCCGCGGTCCGCGCGGCGGCAACGATATAAGCTTCGGCCATGGGCTATCTCCTGCGGTCGGTTTAAAGATGGTTTTTCGGATTTAAGAGGCGACCCAAGATTTAGTCAATCATTCAATTAACTCTTGAGCCATGCCCAATCATGAGGTTATCTGGACGTATGATGCCGCATCTAAATACCACCGCGCAGAGCCGCGCCGCGTCGGCGAAAAATTCGACGGCGGACAAGTTGTTGGTCGCCGCGAGCGAACTGATGATCGCGCGCAGTTCGATCGACGTGTCGCTCAGCGACATCGCGCATCAGTCGGGCGTCAACGCGGCGCTGGTCAAATATCACTTCGGCAACAAGGATGGCTTGTTGCTCGCTCTATTGGCGCGCGACGCCGCGACCGAAGTGACCAATCTGGAATATCTGCTGGCGCAAGAGATCGCGCCGACGGAGAAACTCAAGCTGCACATCGCCGGCATCATCAAGGCGTATTATCGCTTTCCCTACATGAACCGGTTGATCCATCTGCTGCTGCACGAGAGCAGTCCGCAGGCGGCCGACGAGGTGTCGAAGTTCTTTGTCGCGCCGCTTCTGGATTTTCATCGTCGCCTGCTGGCCGAGGGCGTTGCGGCGGGCGAGTTTCGCAAAGTTGATCCGGTGCTGTTTTACACCAGCCTGATCGGGGCTTGCGATCATCTGTTTTTCGGACGCCACGCGCTGTCGCGCGCCGTCGGTGTCGGCCCGGTGACCGATGACGTTTGCCGGGCATACGTCGCCCATATCGAATCGATGGTGCTGGGCGGCATTCTGACGTCCGCAAGGAGCGAAACCAAACGGGTGGCGCGGCGCTGATCTCGCGGTGCTGCTTTCAGATATCGACCGAAACCAGAACAGAAAGGCTTTCCGATGCAGTTGAAAGACGTTGCGGTTCTCATCACCGGCGGAGGGTCGGGCCTTGGCGCGGCGACGGCGCGGGCGATGGCGGCCAAGGGCGCCAAGGTCACCGTGCTCGACCAGAGCAAGGACAACGCCGAGAAGGTCGCCGCTGAAGTGAAGGGCGTCGCGGCTGTGGCCGATGTCACCGACGAGGACCAGGTCAGGGCTGCGATCGCCAAGGGTGAAGCCGCGCACGGCGTTGCCCGCGTGCTGATGAACTGCGCCGGGATAGGCGGTTCGGCCCGCATCGTCGCCAAGGACGGCACCACCTATCCGCTGGCGAAATTCACCCGCGTCATCCAGGTCAACCTGATCGGCACCTTCAACGTGCTACGGCTGTTCTCCGAACGCCTCATTCCGGCCGAACCGATCGGTGAAGAGCGCGGTGTCATCATCAACACCGCGTCGGTCGCGGCGTATGAAGGTCAGATCGGCCAGATCGCCTATTCGGCTTCGAAAGGCGGCGTCGTCGGTTTGACGCTGCCCGCGGCGCGCGATCTCGCGCAGCACCGCATTCGCGTCAACACCATCGCGCCCGGCCTGTTCCTCACGCCGCTCTTGATGGGTCTCAACGAGGAGGCCCGCAAGAGCCTCGGCGCGCAGGTGCCGCATCCGGCGCGGCTTGGCGATGCGTCGGAATACGGCAACCTCGCGGTGCACATCGTCGAGAACCCGATGCTCAACGGCGAGACCATCCGCCTCGACGGGGCGATCCGCATGGCGCCGCGGTAGTCGATACGCTCGTGGCCGTCATCCATCACGATATTGCAGCGAGAGTAACCGCGCCATGAACTTCGATTTCTCGGACGATCAGAAGCAGCTTCGCGATCAGGCTCGGCGGTTCCTTGCCGAAAAATGTCCGCCGAAGGCGGTGCGCGCCGTGCTGGATGGTGGCGCGCCCTACGACAAGGCGTTGTGGAAGGGGCTCGCGGAGATGGGTTTCCTCGGCGTCGCCATTCCGGAGGAATTCGGCGGCACCGGCGCGGGACATCTCGAACTCTGCGTGATCGCCGAGGAGATGGGCCGTGCGCTGGCGCCGGTGCCGTTTTCGTCGACGGTGTATCTCGCTGCCGAGGCGCTGCTATTGGCAGGCAGCGACGCGCAGAAGCAGAAGTGGCTGCCGAAGATCGCCTCGGGCGAGGCGATCGGAACGCTGGCGTTGTTTGAGGGCACCGGCAATCCATCGCCCAAGGCGGTCAAGCTCAGTGCGGCGAATGGTGTACTCGACGGCGTCAAGAAGCCGGTGGCGGATGGGGCGATTGCGGATTTCGCCATCGTCGCGGCACGCACGGGGACGGGCGGACGCGAAAGCGATATCTCGCTCTATCTGGTCGATATGAAGGGCAGCGGCGTCGAAGCCAGGACGCTGTCCAATATCGATCCGTCGCGCAATCAGGCCGAGTTGCATTTCAAGGATTGCAAGGCGGAGTTGCTCGGCGCCGCGAATGAAGGCTGGAGCATCCTGTCGCGCGTGCTGGATCGCGCGGCCGTATTGATGGCGTTCGAACAGGTCGGCGGCGCCGACCGCGCGCTGGAGATGGGGCGCGATTACGCACTGGATCGCATCGCGTTCGGCCGGCCGATCGGCTCGTTCCAGGCGGTCAAGCACATCCTCGCCGACATGTATGTCGCGGCGACGCTGGCGCGCTCGAATTGCTATTACGGCGCGTGGGCGCTTTCGACCAATGCGGGCGAACTGCCGGAGGCAGCGGCGACCGCGCGCATCAGCGCCACGCAGGCATTTCAGCATTGCGCCAAGCAGAACATTCAGGTGCACGGCGGCATGGGCTTCACCTGGGAATTCGATTGTCATCTTTATTACCGGCGCTCCAATGCATTGGCGTTGTCACTCGGCAGCCTTTCCTACTGGGAAGATCAACTGATCGAGCGCATGCGCAAGAAGAACGCGGCGTAAGATTCACATACGCGGCAATTTTTGATGGAACGAGCCCATGAATTTCGATGACACTCCTCAGGAAGCCGCGTTCCGCGCCGAGGCACGGGCCTGGATCGCCGCCAATGCGCCGAAGCAGTACGAGGACGAGTTGCGCAACAGTTCGCTCGGCCGCCTCGTGTTGTCGGGCGCCAGTGTGCTCGAGGTCGCGAAGGCCTGGCAGAAGAAGAAGGCCGGTGCCGGATGGGCCTGCCTGCACTGGCCGAAGGAATATGGCGGGCGCGGTTCCTCGCCCATCGAGCGCGTGATCTGGCAGGAGGAAGAAGGCGCGTTCGGCAAGTTGAGCCGGATGTTCATCATCGGTCACGGCATGTGCGGGCCGACCATGATGGCCTACGCCAGCGAGGACCATAAGCGCAAATATCTGCCGCCGTTGGCGTCCGGCGAAAAGGTCTGGTGCCAGTTGTTCTCGGAGCCCTCGGGCGGCTCCGATGTCGCGGGCCTGCGCACCCGCGCCGAGCGCGACGGCGACGACTGGATTATCAACGGCCAGAAGATCTGGACCTCCGGCGCGCATTATTCCGACTACGGGATCCTTATCACGCGCACCGACCCCACCGTGCCCAAGCACAAGGGCCTGACGATGTTCTTCCTCGACATGAAGAGCAAGGGCGTCGAGATCAAGCCGATCAAGCAGGCCAACGGCCAGTCGGAATTCAACGAGGTGTACTTCACCGACGTGCGGATTCCCGACAGCCAGCGGCTCGGCAATGTCGGCGACGGCTGGAACGTGTCGCTCACCACGCTGATGAACGAGCGCATGACGATTGGCGCCAGTGTTGCTACCGGTCTTCCGGAACTGTTCGACTATTGCAACGATTTGATGCTGGATGACGGCCCGGCGATTGACAACCGCGCGGTGCGCGCGAAGCTGGCGAACTGGGCGGTGAAGGCATCGGGCCTGAAGTATACGGCATTTCGCTCGATCTCGGCGCTGTCGAAAGGCGAGCGGCCGGGGCCGGAGAATTCCATCGGCAAGCTGGTGGCGGGTTCGATGATTCAGGAAGTGGCCACCTACGCACTGGACCTGCAGGGCGCGGCGGGCGTCGTCAGCGATCCGGCACATGCGGAGGTCGAAGGCAAGTTCCAGGCGATGCTGTTGCGCTCGCCGGCGACTCGCGTCGAAGGCGGCACCGATGAGATTTTGCGCAACATCATCGCCGAGCGCGTGCTCGGTCTGCCGGGCGATATCCGCGTCGACAAGGACGTGCCGTTCAACCAGATTCCGACCAAGGGACGGGGATGAAATCGTCACGTGGGTCGCCCCTGCGCAGGTGGCGCTCCATGCGCCCGGTGGTTGTGGTTCCCTGCTTTCGCAGGGGCGACAACCAAATGATGACGGAGGTTCGCCATGAATTTTGATGACACGCCGCAGGAAGCCGCGTTCCGTGTCGAGGCTCGCGAATGGGTCGCGGCCAATGCGCCGAAGCAATATGAGGCCGAACTGTCGCAAGCCTCGCTTGGCCGCATCAAGCTGAAGACGGGCGACATGGTCGAGGTCGGCAAGGCGTGGCAAAAGAAGAAGTTCGATGCCGGCTGGGCCTGCCTCTCATGGCCGAAGGCGTTTGGCGGGCGTGGCGCCACGCCGATCGAGAAAGTCATCTGGCAGCAGGAGGAGGGCGTCTACGGCAAGCTGACGCAACCGTTCCAGATCGGCGAGGGCATGTGCGGGCCGACGTTGATGGCGTTCGGTCACGAGGAGGACAAGCATCGTCGCCTGCCGAAGCTGGCCTCCGGCGAGGAAATCTGGTGCCAGTTGTTTTCCGAACCCGCCGGCGGATCGGATGTCGCGGGCCTGCGCACCCGCGCCGAGCGCGACGGCGAGGACTGGATCGTCAACGGCCAGAAGATCTGGACGTCCGGCGCGCACTACGCGGACTACGGGCTGCTCATCACCCGTACCGATCCCAATGTGCCCAAGCACAAGGGGCTGACGATGTTCTTCCTCGACATGAGGAGCAAGGGCGTCGAGGTCAAGCCGATCAAACAAGCCAACGGCATGCAGGAATTCAACGAGGTGTATTTCACCGATGTTCGGATTCCGGATAGCCAGCGCCTCGGCGATGTCGGTGACGGCTGGAATGTCTCGCTGACCACGCTGATGAACGAGCGCATGTCGATCGGTTCGCGGCTTGCCACCGGCTTTCCGGAAATCTTCGCCTTCTGCAACGACTTCGCCGGCGACGATGGCCCGGTGATCGACAACCCCGCCGTGCGTGCGAAGCTCGCCGACTGGGCGGTGAAATCAAGCGGACTGAAATACACCGCCTATCGTTCGCTCTCGGCGTTGTCGAAAGGCGAGCGGCCGGGTCCGGAAAATTCCATCGGCAAACTGGTCGCCGGCACCATGGTGCAGGATATCGCGGCCTTCGCGATGGATTTGCAGGGCGCGGCCGGCGTCGTCACCGATCCGGCGACGGCGGAGGCGGCAGGCCGCTTTCAGGCGATGTGGCTCGGCGCGCCCGGCATGCGCATTGCCGGCGGTACCGATGAAATTCTGCGCAATATCATCGCGGAGCGGGTGCTGGGTTTGCCAGGTGACATTCGCGTCGACAAGAATGTACCATTCAACAAAATTCCGACCACGGGGCGGGGATAATCGAGGGTTTGTCATTCCTCCCAATCGGTCGGCTTTGCCGCCCCCACGACAGGCCTCGGCGAGGATTCGTATGCGGAAGCGTTGTGCTTTGGCGATGCTGTTGAATCCGGGGTAATACAAAGGCCGGTGATTATGGGTCCCTGCCTGCGCGGGGACGACCAAGACAAGGTGCAGATAATGTCAGACGTTGCGGTTTCCGAGCGAGCGAGACACACGGCCGAAGAGCGTATCGGTGTTCTGGAAGAGCTGTTGCATGAGCGGTTCTCGTGTCGCGCTTTTCTGCCGAAGCCGGTGCCGCGGGCGACGATCGAGCGTGTGCTCAAGGCAGCGCAGCGCACTGCATCGTGGTGCAACAGCCAACCGTGGCAAGTGGTGATCGCCAGCGGCGCGAAGACCCAGCGCTTTCGCGACGTGATGGTGCGGACGGCAACCGCCGCCGGGCCGGTGCATCACGGTGACTTTCCGTTCCCGCGCGAATATCGGGGCATCTATCTGGAGCGACGGCGAGAGAGCGGATTCCAGCTCTACAATACGCTTGGGATTGCGCGCGGCGACAAGGCGGCCTACGCGCAACAGGCGCTGCAGAATTTCCATCTGTTCGGGGCGCCGCATGTCGCCATCATTCACACCGACGAAGCGCTGGGCGTATACGGCGCGATCGATTGCGGCGGCTACGTCAGCAACTTCATGCTGGCGGCGCAGGCGCTGGGCTTGTCCACCGTACCGCAGGCGGCGCTGGCCTTTCATTCCGACGTCGTGCGCAAGCACTTCGGTTTGAGTGATGATCGCCGCGTGGTGTGCGGCATTTCGTTCGGCTATGGCGACGTCGGCCACAAGGTCAACGGCTATCGCACCTCGCGCGCCAGCATTCCGGATGCCGTGACCTTCGTCGGGGAGTGAGGGCAGTACGGACAAATTTCGTTCGTCATGGCCGGAACAAATCCGGGCATGACGAGGATTAAGACGCAATTCTCAAAATTGTGGCCGCCGTTTTTCCTTGTACGCCGCGACGCCTTCCTTGATCTCGGCGCCGCGCATGCTGTCGCGCTGGCGTTGTTCGGCGGCCGCCTCGTCGAATTTGCCGCGGGCGATTTCATTGATGGCGCGCTTCATGCCGCGCATCGCCACCGGGGCGTTACCGGCCAGCGTTGCGGCCAGCGCATCGACTTCCTCGTCGAGCCGTTCCGCCGGGACCATGGCGGTGAGATAACCGATCCGCAGCATTTCCGCTGCGTCGATTTTCTGTGCGGTCAGAAAGAGCTTCTTGGCGGCGTTGACGCCGAGCCGCGAGACGTAGCGCGAAATTCCGCTGTTGTAGTAATGCAGGCCCAGTCGCGCGGCCGGCATGAACATTTCGCAACTCTCGACGCCGATGCGGAAATCGCAGGCCAGCGCCAGATCGGTCGAACCGCCGTAGACGCCGCCGTTGAGCCGGCAGATGGTCGGGATCGCGAGATCCTCGAGGCGATCCGCAACCACTTCGAATGCCGAGCCGGAGCTTGGCTGGTCCGGCCCGCTCGCGGTTCGCTCGGCGATGGTGCCGAGGTCGAATCCGGCGCTGAAGGCGCGGCCGGTGCCGGTCAGGACCAGCACACGAATCTGTGAATTGGCTTCGATGCGATCGAAGTATTCCAGCAGTTTTGCAAGGTCGGACGGTTGCAGCCGGTTCAGCAGCCGGGGCCGGTTGAACTGGACGGTGGCACGGGCGCCGTCGATCCGCAGCAAGGGTTCGCTTCCGTTGTCGGCCGCTTCCGGCATGTTTTTCTTTCCACGGTTGCCATATATGAGAGGGTTATCGCGTGTCTGGTCGCGCGCTGGCCGGCTATGGTGATCGCCCAGCATGGTCATTGACGCAAGCCATAACTGCAAGAGCGTTTCAATCTGGCAACGGGCTAGCTCCCATGGATGTTTCTCATCTCGCGCAAACGTTTGGCAGTCTGTTCGTGTCGATCTTCGTGGTCGCCACTTACACGATGAAGACGATGATTCCGTTGCGGGTGTTCGGTATCCTTACAAATGTCATCCTGATCGCCATCGCCATTCCGACGCATCACTATCCGACGCTGGTGCTGCACGGCATTCTGCTGCCGCTGAATGTCTATCGGCTGCACGAGATGTTGCAACTGGTGCGCGACGTCAAGAAATCGGTGTCGGGCGACCTGTCGATGGACTGGCTGAAGCCGTTCATGACCAAGCGCAACTGTTCCGCCGGCGAAGTGCTGTTTTACAAGGACGAGAAGGCCGATGAGATGTTTTACATCGTCAGCGGCCGTTATCGGCTGGTCGAGTCGGAGATCGAGTTGCCGGTCGGCGCGTTGGTCGGCGAACTCGGCATGCTCTCGCCGTCCAACGAGCGGACCCAGACGCTCGAATGCATCGAGGCCGGCTCTGTGTTGAGCGTGACCTATGGTCAGGTCGAGGAGTTGTTCGTGCAGAATCCGGAGTTCGGCTTCTATTTCCTCAAGCTGGCCAGCGCTCGGCTGTTCGAAAATATCGGCAAGCTGGAAGACCGGCTGGCCGATTACACCCGGGACCATGGGGCGGCATCGGGGCCGGTGCTGGCTTGACGCAAGGGAGAGCATGACGTGACCGGGATCGCCGCATCGTTGCGGTTTCTGCTTTCCGACCTGACGGGCGCTGACGATTGCGCGCCGCCGGCGGTCCCGAACGACATTCCGGCGGCGCTGCAACCGGTGGTCGCGGAAGCCATCGCGCGGCTTATTGCCTATCAGGGGCCGAGTTACGCGCAGCTCTATCTGCAACGCCTGCACCGTTTCTCCCGGCGGCGCGACGTCGATGCCGCGCTGCTCGGCGCCATCGCGCGGCTGATGGTCCAGCGCATGTGCTACGACGATCCTATCCATATCGCGCAGCGTCACCTGCTTGGCGCCAGAGACGGTGTCGTGGCCGAAGAACGGCATCATTTTCTGCTCGATGAACTGGTCGGCGCGCTTCCAGGCAAGATCGGCCGGCCGCTTCTGCTGTGCTTCGAACGGACAGGCTGGATGCGACTGCTGATCGCGATGCGCTTTTGTGCCGATGGCCGCGTCGGGCGGCAGCGGCTGAGACTGCAGGCCGGCCTGAGGCGCTGGCGGTTGTTCTCTGTGCGCTACGGCATCGAGCGGGCGTGGGTTGAACGCTGGCTGCATATGATCGACCGCAGTCTGACCCGCCAGCCGGTTGCGGCGATGTCGGTTGCGGAGACGGCGACGATGATCCAGGGCAGCGGGGAAGCCTATCGTCGCGGGCTGGCCGACTGGCATGTGCTGATCGACCGGCTGGTCAAACCGGTGCTCGATGGCGGCCTGGCGTTGCCGGACCTTGCCGCCGCCGTGGCCGAGGTTCGTGCGGACAACGTGGAGCAGGCTGTATTACGTATCCGGGCGAGGGTGGACGCCGGCGGTTGATGCCGATTCTTGCTTGGCATTCGGTCAAATGACATTAATCTCCGGAGGGCTGGCGATTTGCTCGCGAAGGATTTTTACTTCGCCTTGCCGTAAAGTCGGCTGATCGATCTGCTTGTCCGCTTGTTTCGGTTCGCGAAGGGCGTCAGCGTGTTGCTTCCTCAGGTGTCCTCGTCGGTTATGGTGGGTGCGCTGGTCGCATGGATGCTGGCGCTGACGGTCAAGCACGTCATTGCCGATTTCCTGCTGCAAAATCACTGGATGGCGGCCGGCAAGGACAGCAAGGCCGGATGGGCGGTGCCATTGCTGGTCCACTGCCTCATTCATGGCGTGTTGACGACGGCGCTGCTGGTGGCCGTCGCGCCGCGCTTCTGGTTTCTCGGGCCGGTGGATTTCGTCATCCATCTCGCGATCGACCGCGCCAAGGGGTTTCTCGTGGCAACGTTCGATATCACGCCGGGCCACCGCTGGTTCTGGTGGCTGATTGGCATCGATCAGGCGTTGCATCATCTGACCGGGTTTGCCCTGGCGATCCTGCTGGCCTTCAATCAGTAAGAGGAGAGACCATGACGGAAGCGCCGCTGTCGAAGCGAACGGTTGAGGTGCGGGGCCGGCCCATGGCCTATCACGAGCGCGGCGAGGGCGCGCCGGTGCTGTTTCTGCACGGCAATCCGACCTCGTCCTATCTGTGGCGTGACGTCATTCCCGAGCTGGAGGGGCGCGGCCGTCTGATCGCGCCGGACCTGATCGGCATGGGTGATTCCGCCAAGCTGCCGAATGCCGGTCCTGGCACCTATCGTTTCGCGACACATCGCGATTATCTCGACGGCCTGATCGATGCGGTGATCGGCAAGGCTGCATCCGTTGTGCTGGTGGTGCACGATTGGGGCTCGGCGTTGGGTTTCGATTGGGCCAACCGCCATCGCGACCGCGTTCGCGGCATTGCCTATATGGAAGCCATCGTTCGCCCGATCGCGGGATGGGAGGAGTGGAGCGCGGCGGCGACGCCGGTGTTTCAGGGCTTCCGCTCGGACAAGGGCGAGCAGATGATCCTCGATCGCAACCTGTTCGTCGAGCGCGTGCTGCCCGGCTCCGTACTGCGCAGGCTGTCGGATGCCGAAATGGCGGAGTATCGGAAGCCCTACCTTGCGCGCGAGGATCGCTGGCCGACCCTGACCTGGCCGCGCGAGATTCCAATTTCCGGAGAACCTGCGGACGTGGTGGCGATTGCCGCCGCCTATTCGCAATGGATGACGCAGAACGACATCCCCAAGCTGTTTGTCAATGCCGAGCCCGGCGCCATCCTGATCGGCGCGTTGCGCGAATTCTGCCGAGGCTGGCGCAACCAGACCGAGGTGTCGGTTCCGGGGTCGCATTTTATCCAGGAAGATTCTGGCGCGGCGATCGGGCGCGCCATCGCGCAATGGATGAGCGCCAAGGGAATATGATTCGAAAAGGCGATCCGGTTCGACAATGGAACCGGCGATCTGATTCGCCGCGACGGCGCAAGCCGGACGGCATGGCTGTCGTGAGGCGTGGTTAACCTTCCGTTAGAGATTTGCAGAGCATCTTCACGAACGGGGGGACTTCTCCGACTAGGAATATGCCATGTGGTCCAGCCGCGAAGCATTCGAGAATGATTTTTGCCCGGTTCGGGATGATCTGCTCGGCCAAATGTACCGCGCCAGCGCAAACGGTCTGCCGCAACTGGTCGAAAGCGTGTCGCCGGACGTCCGTGCGATGCTGGCGCTGTTTTGCTATCACCGCAGCCATCTCCATACGCTGGCGATCTCGATCGCATCGAGTTGCGAGGAGCGCGATCTGGTGATGCTGGGCGGACGAGTCGGTTCGGCGCTGTACGCGCTGTCGCGCAGCAATGCCAAGGCGCGTTCGGCTCCATCGTCGGGCTATGGCGGCCGCAAGCCGGTGACGCTATCGACCAAGCCGCTGAGCACGTTGGCGCCGCTCGAAGACATCGAAGAGGAAGAGTTGTCTGAAGTTGCGCTCGCGTAACGGAAGGCAACGCGGCGCCCGGCGCGGAACTAACCGCTTCGGGTGCGGTCATTCCCGGTCACGCGGGCTTGAGAGCCTGCAGTAGCGGCAGCCCATAGCGGCGCCGCGCCATCGCACACTCCGCATCGCCCGGCATGCACACCCGGCAGACATCCGGCCGCACCGCGTAGATGCCGCACGAGGTTTTCTCGCCGACCTTGCCGATCAGCGCCGAACAGCGCTCGCCATCGCAACGCATGCCCGACAGATGGTCGTTGACATATCTTTCCGGAATGAGGTCGAGCGCGGCATCATCCTCGATGGTGAAACGCGGCCAGTTGCGCGAATAGGCGCAGCACGCCCCGCAACTCTGGCAGGGGTTGATGGCGGGCGGCGTGGTTTGTGTTCCGTTCGGCATTCCGGGGCACTCGCAAAGCATGATGCTTATGGTCCGGAACGGGCTCGCCCGCAATCGGCGGCGTAACGCGCCGCTACGCCACGCTGTTCGCCGGTGACGTTGGCAAGGCTGACCGGGCCGCCGCCAGTTCGGCTTCGAGTTCGGCAATTCGGGCATCGCGGCTTTCGATGGCGGCTTTCACATCGGCGGCGTCGAATTTTTGCGGAATATGCTGCTTGCAATTCATGTCCCACGCCTTGAGGCGGAACAGAATGACCTGCTCAGGCCGCGCACGATAGCCTTTCGGCATCAGGGCACGAAGCAGGGCCGGATCGTCTTCGATCACCTCGGCTTCACCCCAGATCTTGACGCGATGCCGATAAACGTAATCGAGCAGGAACATCATCGCCTTGGGATTCTCCAAGAGGTTGCCCTGGCTGATGAATTGCCGGTTGCCGCTGAAATCGGCGAAGGCCAGCGTCGTCTTGTCGAGTACATGAATGAATCCGGCGGGACCGCCGCGATGCTGGATATAGGGCTGGCCGTTGGCCCCGGCGGTTGCGAAGAAGAAACTGGTCTGGGCCGCCAGAAACGTCGCGAGGTCCTCGTTGACCTCGGTCTGCCAGCCGCGGTTCTTTTCGACCTGCGCGTAGGACTCCCGCGATCCCTTGCGGGTCTGAATTGCCTTGATCGTTGGGCTGAACGCCACGTCGCTGAAATAGCTGTCGTCGTCGGACATCGGCTTTACCAACCGGTTCTGTGAACTGATGAACCTCGCCCACGCCGATGAAACTAGGTTCCGGAGTCGGCTACGGCAATCCGGTCGATTGACACTTCATTATTGCAGTATCAGAAATAATGACATGGATCGCATCGACGCCATGCAGGCTTTCGTCACTGTGGCCGACCTCAGGGGGTTCGCGCCGGCCGCGCGCAAGCTGGGCCTGTCGGCATCGGGCGTCACGCGGATGGTGGCGGCGCTGGAGGACTACGTCGGCGCCCGATTGCTGCAGCGAACGACACGCTCGGTGATGCTGACCGACGCCGGCGTCCGTTTTCTCGAGCGCGCGCGGGGCATTCTCGCCGATATCGAGGAGGCCGAGGCATCGGTCCAGGCGGAGCGGACGCTGCCGTCCGGTCGCCTCGTCGTCTCGGCGCCGGTCGGTTTCGGCCGCCTTCACGTCAGCCCGCTGATGTCGAGTTATCTGCAGCGCTATCCTGATGTGAGCGGCGAACTCCGTTTATCCGACCGGATGATCAATCTGGTGGAAGAGGGTGTCGACCTTGCCGTGCGCATCGGGCATTTGCCGGACTCAAGTCTCGTGGCCCGCACCGTTGGCGATATGCGCAGGATGGTGGTGGCGTCGCCGGATTTTCTGGCGCGGCATGGCGAGCCGCGTCATCCCGCCGAGATCGCCGCGCACCGCATCGTGCATTTCGGCGCGTTGAGTGCCGCACCGGATTGGCGATTTGTCGAGAACGGCCGTGAGTTTCGTGTCAGTTGCGCGCCGCGCTTCACCACCAACAGCGCCGATGCCGCAATCTGGCATGCCGAACGCGGCGGCGGCCTGACGCGGGTGCTGGCCTATCAGGCGTTCGACGCTATTGCTGCTGGTCGGCTCAGGGCAGTGTTGACCGACTACGAGATTGCGCCGTTGCCGATCCACCTTGTCTATCCGACGTCGCGCTTGCTGTCGGCCAAGGTGCGGACCTTCGTCGATCTGGTGCTGGAGGTTTGCGACTGGCATTTCGCCGGACGCTAGGCCTGCGACGAAAGTCGAGGTTGTTTCAAGGCGCGCAGGCGGATGGATCAATCAGGCCAGGTGATGGTCCCGCGAGGTCGTCGACGCGGCCTCGCGGCGCAAAAATCTTTTCCTGTCTATGATTATAGATATAATCAAACGCACTGGCTGTAGGGGACGGCGCTGAGTGGGTATCCGTATCGGACGTATCGTTTCCCGGGGATCCCCCTGATGCATTCTGCACGTGTCGGCGTGCTCGTAGCGGCGTGTGGCAGATAAGCAGTGCTTGCATTGCGGGTCGCATTATATAACATGTTAAATAAAGCGAGTGACCGGAGAACCGGTTCCAATCAGAGGGAGAGACGACCATGAGGAAGACGCTTGTGACGCTGCTCGCGGCAGGTTGCATGTCGACTGCCATGACGGCGGTCATGACGCCTGCGATGGCGCAGGACAAAACCGTTAACCTGAAAGTGTCGCTTTGGGTGCCGCCCGCGCATCCTCTCGTGCCCGCGACCATCGCCTGGGCAAAGGACATCGAACAGGCTTCCGGCGGCAGCATCAAGGTGACGGTGTTCCCCTCGCAGCAACTCGGCAAGGCGTTCGATCACTACGACATGGCGCGCGACGGCATCGCCGATATCACTTACGTCAATCCGGGCTATCAGCCGGGGCGTTTCCCGATTGCGGCGGCGGGGCAGCTTCCGTTCGTGTTTGGCGACGGCAAGAAGGGAACGCTGGCGTTCAACGAATGGTATCACAAATATGCGCCGACCGAGATGAAGGACACCAAGCTGTGCTTCGCCTTCATCCATGATCCCGGTGCGCTGTTCGGGAAGAAGAAGGTCCTCGTACCGGAAGATCTCAAGGGCCTGAAGGTGCGCCCGGCGCAATCGACCATCGGTGAAATGGTGAAGATGTTCGGCGGCACCAACGTGCAGGCCTCGGCGCCCGAGGCGCGCGACGCCATCGAGCGCGGCGTGGCCGATGAAATTACCTTCCCGTGGGGCTCGATGTTCCTGTTCGGCATCGAGAAGGCCATCAAGTATGCGATGGATGTGCCGCTCTACACCACGGTGTTCACCTACAACATGAATCTGAAGAGCTACAACGCGATGTCTCCGGCGCAGAAGAAGATCATCGACGATCACTGCACGCCGGAATGGGCCTCGAAAGTCACCGATCCCTGGAGCGAATTCGAGTTCAACGGACGTGCCAGAATGAAGGCGTTGGCCGACCACGATGTCTACAAGCTGACGCCCGAACAGCTCGCGCAGTGGAAGAGCGCCGCGAAGCCGTTGCAGGATAGCTGGGCCGCGGACGTGAAGAAGGCGGGCGGCGATCCCGTCGCGATCGAGGCCGATCTTCAGGCCGCGATCAAGAAATTCGACGCGGGACTGTAGCCTCGTCGGCCCCGTTTGCGACGTCATCCTGAGGTGCGAGCGAAGCGAGCCTCGAAGGATGGACAAATCGGGGCCGTCGCCTGCCCATCTCGGGTTTACCCGAGATGGGACTATTAAGAACGCAAATTGGCGAAGCAATTGCTAGGGACCGCTTCGCGGCCACCTCAGGGTGACGGCTTAGCCATATCGCGAGACGTGAGACGATCATGACCACTCAACCCGAAGTCACCCCTGACGGCGTGTTGCACAGCCCGCAGGAGCCGGCACGCAAAAATCCGATGGATCGCTTTATCGATTCCATCGAGTGGGTGGCCGCCTTCTTCGTTGGCATCGTGGCGCTCAACACGTTCATCGCCGTGTTCATGCGCAAGTTCTTCGCGGTGACGATTCCCGACTACTACAATTTCGGCCAGTTCCTGCTGGGCATCCTGATCTTCTGGGGCATTGCGGCGACAAGCTATCGCGGCACGCACATCACCGTCGATCTGGTCTGGGCCAACGCGTCGCCGAAATACCAGCGCTGGATCGATGTGTTCGCGACCCTGGTGTTGTTGTTCGTGGTGACGGTGCAGACTTATACGCTGCTCGACAAGGTCATCACCACGCGTCAGGACCATGTGCTGACGATGGATCTGCAGTTACCGATCTGGCCGTTCTATGCGGTGGCGTGGATCGGCGACGTCTCCGCCGTGCTGTTGATCGCCGTACGGACCTGGCGGCTGGTGTTCTATCCTGAACTATTGCATGAACCGAAGCTCAAGACGGCGGAGTAGACGGCGATGACCAATGAAGCCGTAGCCGTCATTGGCTTCGTCAGCCTGTTCGTGATGATGTTGTTGCGGGTGCCTGTCGGCATGGCCATGGGCCTCGTCGGCGTCACCGGGTTCGGCTATCTCACCGGGCTCGAGCCGGCGTTGAAGCTGGTGGCGCAAACCGTGATGCGTACGGTGACGGATTATTCGTTCGGCGTCATCCCGATGTTCCTGCTGATGGGCGCGTTCGTTTCGGTGTCGGGCATCAGCCGCGAACTGTTTCGCGCCGCCAACACCTTTGTCGGCCACTGGAAGGGCGGACTAGGCATTGCGACGATCGGCGCCTGCGGTGGCTTCGCGGCCATCTCGGGATCGTCGGTTGCGACTGCGGCGACGTTCTCGGCGGTGGCCTATCCGGAGATGCGTCGCTTCGGCTATCCGCAATCGTTTTCCGCCGGCGTCATCGCCGTCGGCGGCACGCTCGGCGCGATGTTGCCGCCGTCCACCGTGCTGGTCGTCTATGGCATCATCACCCAGCAGGATATCGGCAAGCTGTTCATCGCCGGTATCGTGCCCGGCCTGCTGGCGATCGTCATGCATATGATCACCATCGGCATCATCGGCGTGGCGCGGCCGGGCTTCCTGCCGGCCGGTCCGCGCAGCAGCTGGTACGATCGGGCGCTGGCGCTGCGCGATGTGTGGTCGCCGCTGGCATTGTTTCTGTTCGTGATCGGCGGACTTTACGGCGGCTTCTTCATTCCGACCGAGGCCGGCGCCGTCGGCGCCGTCGGCGCGTTCATCATCGGCGTGCTGCGCCGCAAGCTGTCGCGCGACGGCATCCTGGAGGCGCTGTTGCAGGCGACGCGAACGTCGGCGGCGGTATTCACGGTGCTGATCGGCGCGCTGTGCTTCGGTTATTTCCTCACCATCACCCAGACGCCGCAGCACGTCACCGAATTCCTCACCGGTCTCGGCATCGGGCGCTACGGCGTCCTGGTTCTGATCCTGTTGATGTATCTGGTGCTGGGCTGCTTGATGGACGCGATGGCGATGATCATCCTGACCGTGCCGATCGTGTTTCCGGTGGTCACCGCGCTGGGCTTCGATCCGATCTGGTTCGGCATCATCATCGTCATGACGGTGGAGCTGGGCCTGATCCATCCGCCGGTCGGCATGAACGTGTTCGTCATCAAGAGCGTGATCAAGGATGTCAGCATGTCGACGATCTTCGCCGGCGTGCTGCCGTTCGTCGCGACCGACCTCATCCGCCTGACTATCCTGATTGTATTTCCGGTGCTGGCGACCTGGTTGCCGATGCACATGGTGGGGTAGTTCGATGACGCCTTCGCTGGCTACAAAATATGTCTTCACCATTACCGCGCGGATCGATGACGTCACTTCAGCCGGCGATATCGGTCACGGCACCCGCCGCATCATCCCGATCATCGGCGGTGAGGTGCACGGCGAGGGCATCCACGGCAAGGTGCTGCCGTTCGGCGCCGATTTCCAGATCATCCGGCCGGATGAACTGATCGAGCTCGAAGCGAAGTACGCACTCGAGCTGGACGACGGCGCGGTGATCTATGTCGAGAATATCGGCATCCGCTTCGGGCCGAAGGAGCTTCTGGAAAAACTCAAGCGCAACGAGCCGGTCGATCCGGCGTTGATCTATTGCCGCACCACGCCGAGGTTCGAGACCGGCCACCCGAAATATCGCTGGTTGATGCGGCATCTTTTTATTGGCTCCGCCGCCCGGCATGCCGATCGCGTGGTGATCGACGTGCATCAAGTGCTTTAGCGCACCACGAATTGCAATTCGTCATGGCCCGGGCTGACCCGCGCCTTTGCCGCGTTCAGGCCCGAGATAGATGTGGATGGCCGGAGGCAAAATCGGGCCATAACGGCGCGAACGGCTGAGATTAGCGGCTTCGGCGCAAGGACAAAGCCCAGGCAAATTTCCGGCATCCCGTCACTGCGAGGAGCGTTAGGGCAAAGCAATCCGGCTCTCCCTTGGGGCGCCGGATTGCCTTGCGCCGCCGTATTGACGGGGCAACGCGTGTTGAGCCGCCTTGGCGCGCCGGCCATTGACTTCCCCGCCAGTCGTTATAAAACATAACTATTCTATCAAGGACATAATGATCCCATGGGAAACGCCGCCGCCACTGCTTCCGCCTCCCTGCCGTCCTCGCTGCTGGCGACGGAGCTGGTCGGTTCGGTTCTCACGGTCGGGCTGAACCGTCCGGCCAAGCGCAATGCGCTGAACGACGGCCTTATGGACGAAATTCTGACCTGCTTCACCGATCTGCCGGACGGCATCCGGGCGGTGGTCCTGCACGGTATCGGAGATCATTTTTCCGCCGGCCTCGACCTCTCGGAACTGAACGATCGCGACGCGACCGCGGGTCTCCTGCACTCGCAAATGTGGCACCGGGTATTCGACAAGATCCAGTATTGCTCGGTCCCGGTCATCGCCGTGTTGCGCGGCGCGGTGATCGGCGGCGGTCTGGAACTGGCTTGCGCGGCGCATATCCGCGTCGCTGAGCCGAGCGCCTATTACGCGCTTCCGGAGGGAAGCCGGGGCATTTTCGTCGGCGGCGGCGGCTCGATGCGTCTGCCGCGGTTGATCGGCACCGCCCGCATGGTCGATATGATATTGACGGGCCGGGTATACTCGGCCGGCGAGGGTGTCGCCCTCGGCTTCTCGCAATATCTCACTGATGCAGGCGGCGCTTTCGCCAAGGCGCTGGAGTTGGCGTCGCGGGTGGCGGAGAATGCGCCGCTGACGAATTTCGCGGTGTTGCAGGCGTTGCCGATGATCGCCGAAGCCAACCCCCAGACCGGGTTGCTGATGGAGTCGTTGATGGCGGCGGTCGCTCAAAGCGATCAGGAGGCCAAGAAAAGAATGCGGGCCTTTCTCGATCACAAGACCGCCAAGGTTCGCTCTGCCTGAGTCAAGGAAGGCCAAACCGGATGCCGGTCGGAGCTGTAAATCACCAGGGGATTCGCGCGGACCGTCAGCCGTTGCGGCCGATTTCGTTCAACCGGCCTGCCGTTACCGTCGAACGCCGCACTAACGGCACGATCTATCTTCGCCCGACGACGCCGCTTGGCGATTATCCGGTACGTCTGACCGACAAGTTGCATCATTGGGCCGGCGCCGCACCTGAGCGCGTCTTCATGGCCGAGCGCATTGCCGGTGGCGGGTGGCGGACGTTGACTTATGCGCAGTTGCTCAAGGCCAGCCGGGCCATCGCGTCGGCGCTGCTAACACGCGATTTGTCGGCGGAGCGGCCGCTTGTCATTCTGTCCGGCAATGCGATCGATCATGCGCTGCTGGCGTTCGGCGCATTGTACGCCGGTGTACCGTTTTGTCCGGTGTCGCCGGCCTATTCTCTGGTGTCGAAGGACTACGGCAAGCTGTCGTTCGTGATGAAGCTGTTGACGCCGGGGCTGGTGTTCGCCGCCGACGCAACGCTGTTTGCGGATGCGCTCGCCGCCAACGTGCCGGCGGATGTCGAGATCGTCGCGACGCAGGGCAGCCTGCCGGATCGTCCGATCACCCGGTTTGCGGACCTGCTGGCGACAGCGGAGCACCCGAAGCTCGATGCCAATCACGATGCCATCGGCCCGGATAGCGTTGCCAAGTTTCTGCTTACCTCCGGCTCGACGGGATATCCGAAGGCCGTCATCAACACACAGCGGATGATGTGCGCCAATCAGGTGATGCTGCGGGAGACCCTGGCATTCCTGAAAGACGAGCCTCCGGTGATTGTCGATTGGCTGCCGTGGAATCATACTTTCGGCGGCAATCACAATATCGGACTGACGTTGTTCAATGGCGGCTCGATGTACCTCGACGAGGGCAAGCCGACGCCGGGTGGTATCGGAGAGACGGTACGCAATCTGCGCGAGATTTCGCCGACGGTGTTCTTCAACGTGCCGAAAGGCTACGAATCGTTGCTGCCGTATCTGCGCGACGATGCGGCGTTGCGCGAAAAATTCTTCGCCCGCCTCCATGCGATGTTCTTCAGCGGCGCGGCGCTCTCGCCCTATGTCTGGGGCAGCCTCGATGAAATCGCGGTTGCAGTGACCGGCAAGCGGGTGCCGATGTTGACCGGGCTTGGCGCCACCGAGACCGCGCCGTTCTTCATGGCCGTGACGCCGGAAACCAGCCGTTCCGGCCACGTCGGCCTGCCGGTGCCGGGTAACGACGCCAAGCTGATCCCCAACAACGGCAAGCTCGAAGTGCGCGCCAGGGGCCCCAACGTGACGCCGGGTTACTGGCGGCAGCCGGAGCTGACCGCGAAGGCATTCGACGACGAGGGATTCTATATCTTCGGAGATGCCGTAAAGCCTGTCGATCCGGACAATTTCGATGCGGGGTTCGATTTCGACGGACGCGTTTCCGAGGATTTCAAGCTTGCCAGCGGCACATGGGTCAGCGTCGGTCCGCTGCGCGCGCGCTTCGTCGCGACCTGCGCGCCGCTGGTGCGCGACGTCGTGATCGCCGGCATCAACCGCGACGAATTGTCGGCGCTTGTCGTTCTCGATCTCGACGGTTGCCGTGTCATCAACCCGGCGCTGCCGGCGGACGACCTGGCGGCCGCGGCCTCCGACGCCAAAGTCCGTGAGGCCTTTCGCGAGCGGCTGGCGGCGTTCGCCGCCGGCGCAACCGGTTCATCCAATCGCATTCGGTGCGCAGCGCTGATCGACACCCCATTGTCGATCGATCGCGGCGAAGTCACCGACAAGGGGTCGATCAATCAGCGTGCGGTGCTGGAGCATCGCGCCGGAGCGATCGAGGATTTGTACACCGCACCGCGTCCCGCTAACGTCATTTCGGTCGAATAGAGCGTCGCATGATGGCGCTGCACAGGAGAAAATCATGAAGCTGCAAGGTCAGGCTGCGATCGTCACCGGTGGGGCGTCGGGACTGGGCGCGGCGACCGCACGTCGGTTGGCCGCGCAGGGCGCCAAGGTCGCGATATGCGATCTCAACGTCAAGCTCGCGGAAGAACTCGCGAAGGAGCTTGGTGGCGTGGCCGTGGTCTGCGACGTATCGGACGCGGCCTCCGGAGAGGCAGCGATCGTCGCCGCCGCCAAGGCGCACGGCCCGGCGCGCGTGCTGGTCAATTGCGCCGGCATCGGGGTTGCCAAGCGCGTCGTCGGCCGTGAGGGGCCGCATGCGCTGGCCGATTTCGACAGGGTTATCCGCGTCAACCTCATCGGCTCGTTCAACATGCTGCGGCTGGCCGCCGCGGAAATGTCCAAGCTGGAGCCGCTGGAAGGCGGTGAACGCGGCGTCGTCATCAGCACCGCGTCGGTTGCGGCCTATGACGGCCAGATCGGCCAGGCGGCATACTCGGCTTCCAAGGGGGGCATCGTCGGCATGACGCTGCCGATTGCGCGCGAACTGGCGCAATTCGGCATTCGTGTGCTCACCATCGCTCCCGGCCTGTTCCTGACGCCGCTGCTCGGCGCGCTGCCCCAGGCGGCGCAGGACAGCCTTGCCACCGCGATTCCATTCCCCCATCGGCTGGGCTCGCCGGACGAATACGCATCGCTGGCGATGCACATGATCGACAATCCGTATCTTAACGGCGAAGTGGTGCGGCTCGACGCCTCGCTGCGGATGGCGCCGAAGTAGCCGGATCGGCATCAAGCCGCGCAGCCAGCATCAGGGCCCAGTATGTTCGTTCATCGGCGCGAAGTTCAGATTCAGTGGGGCGACTGCGACCCCGCGAACATCGTGTACTACCCGCGCTATTTCGAGATATTCGACGATTCAACCTCGGTCATGTTCGAGGCCGCCGGTTTCCCGAAGCAGGATCTCACCAGGCGTTACGGCTTCGTCGGAATTCCGATGGTGGACACGCGCGCCAGGTTTCTGATTTCGTCGACGCATGGCGACTGGATCCGTATCGAGAGCCACGTCGAAGCATGGCGCCGGTCGAGTTTCGATGTGCGCCACAACGTCTTCAAGGGCGATGCTCTGGCGATCGAGGCGTTCGAGACCCGTGTCCTCGTCGGCCGCGATCCCGGCAATGCCGACAAACTGAAATCCACGCCGATACCGCGCGAAATTGTCGCGCGGTTCGAGCAAGGATGACTCCGCCAACAGCACCGCCTAAAGAAGGGGCTGATCGAACAATTCAAGCGTCTAGACTGGTCCATAAGCCAATTTCAGGGAGGATTGAATGAACAAGTTGACATTGTCCATGGCCGCCATGGCGGCAGTGGCGTTGCCGGGGTTGATCGCGCCGGCGCTGGCGCAGAGCAACGAGATCGTGATCGGCATTTCAGTGACCACCACCGGTCCGGCGGCCGCACTCGGTATTCCCGAGCGCAATGCGCTGGAATTCGTCGCGAAGGAAATCGGCGGCGTGCCGCTGAAACTGATCGTGCTGGACGACGGTGGCGATCCGACCGCGGCGACCACCAATGCGCGCCGTTTCGTGACGGAGTCCAAGGCGGACATCATCATGGGGTCGTCGACCACGCCGCCCACGGCCGCGATCTCGACGGTGGCCAACGAGGCCGGCATTCCGCATTTCGGCCTCGCGCCGTTCCCGATCACGCCGGAGCGCGCAAAGTGGTCGGTGTCGATGCCGCAGCCGATTCCGATCATGGGCAAGGTGCTCTACGAGCACATGAAGGCGCATAACATCAAGACCGTCGGTTATATCGGCTATTCGGATTCCTACGGCGACCTGTGGTTCAACGATCTCAAGAACCAGGCGGTGCCGATGGGCATCAAGATTGTCGACGAAGAGCGTTTTGCGCGTCCCGACACGTCTGTGACCGGGCAGGTGTTGAAGCTCGTCGCCGCCAACCCCGATGCCATCCTGATCGGTGCTTCGGGCACCGCGGCCGCGCTTCCGCAAACGACGCTGCGCGATCGCGGCTACAAGGGGCTGATCTATCAGACCCACGGCGCCGCCAGCATGGATTTCATCCGCATCGCAGGCAAGGCTGCGGAAGGCGTGCTGATGGCATCCGGTCCGGTGATGGACCCCGAAGGTCAGCCGGATAGCGCGCTGACCAAGAAGCCGGGCCTCGAACTCAACAAGGCTTATGAGGCGAAGTACGGCGTCAACAGCCGCAGCCAGTTCGCCGGCCATTCGTTCGATGCCTTCAAGGTGCTGGAGCGAGTGGTGCCGGTGGCCTTGAAGAAGGCCAAGCCCGGGACGCCGGAGTTCCGCGAGGCGATCCGCCAGGCGCTTATGACCGAGCGCGATATCGCGGCGAGCCAGGGCGTCTACAACTTCACCGAAAAGGATCGCTTCGGTCTCGACGACCGTTCGCGCATCATCCTCACGGTGAAGGACGGCAAATACGTTCAGGCGAAGTAAGCGCCTCGCGACGCTCAAACCATCAAGCCGGCCTCGCGAGAGGCCGGCTTTTTTGTTCCGATATTGTCCCTACTTCTTCGTTTCCTTCATGATCACGCCGGGCAGCGTCAGATTGCCGGATGCGACCTTGTAGGTACCGGTGACGCACAATAGCGGCTTCTCGCCCTTCTCGTGCACTTGCAGATGCGCGGCCACGGCATCGAAGTTGACGTTCTCCGCGTTTTTCACCGGCACGGTGATCCGCACGGTCTTTCCTTTTAGGATCGGGCTCATGCCGGGGCTGTCCAGGGCAAGCGGCAGACCGGGAGCGGTGGCCGGCAGCAGGTCCTGTCCCGGCGAGATGTCGTTGACCTTGAGGCCGCCGGCGCACGCCTTGTCGTTCCCCAGAACCACCCAATGCGAATGCCAGTTGGCGCCGTCGTTGGTCGGATCGCCGTCGCCGTTCTCATCGAACAGCGGAGTATCGTCGAAATCCGGATGCGCGGTGATCGCCAGCGCCAGGATGCCAGAGCCTTTCGCGAAGCCGACCGCCGACGGATCGAGCTTGGTCGGCCAGACATAGGCATCCACCTTGGAGCCGGCGAGCTTGCCGACCTTCTGCGGTTTCAGCGATCCGGCCTCGCCGGTCACCTCCATGGCAAAGGTAGCGAGGCGGCCATCGGTCGATGCCGTGGCTTTGGTGATATCGAACGCCGGCGGCACCTTGGCGTCAGGCTTGGCCGTGATGTCGTGGGCCAGCGTGGCGGTCGAGGCGAGTATGGCGCCCTGCAACAAGATCGATCCGAGGGCGAGAGGGTAACGCATGAAAGATGCTCCTGCTTGATAGTATCGAGTCGCTACTATAGATTCCTGATGTCGATGCAAACGTCAATAGAAGATAGCGAGTCGCTACTATGAAAATGTCGAAGGCGCTGGAAGCCGCCTATCTGCTCGGCCGGCTGGATCGGCTGGCGCGAAGCGGAGTTGCCGTCGAGGGGCTCAATCCGGCGCAGTGGGAGGCGTTGCGCTATCTGGCGCGGGCCAATCGCTTCTCGCGGACGCCGGCGGCGCTGGCCGATTACGTCGGCTCGACTCGCGGCACCATCTCGCAGACCTTGATCGCCCTTGAACAGAAGGGATTGGCCGCGAGGAGCGCCAGCCGTCGTGATGGCCGTTCCGTCGAACTGACATTGACCCGGCAGGGGGAAGCGTTGCTGAAGCACGATCCGCTTTTGCATCTGGCGCGGGATATCGCGACAGGAACGGATGACGATCCCGTGCAACTCGTATCGATGCTCCAGGCTATTCTTGCGGCAACGATCGCTCGCAACGATGGCCGCGCGTTCGGCGTCTGTCATAGCTGCCGTCACTTCCGGCGCAACATCCGGCCTGGAGCGTCGCCGCATCATTGCGGGCTGCTCGACGAGCCGCTATCGGACGCCGATAGCAGGGATATCTGCCAGGAGCAGGAGTCGGCCGCGTAATCAGAGCATTTTTGAGTTGGGCTGAATCAGCCCGACACCGTTAGCCTGACGCGTCGGCGTGCTGGAAGCCCAGATAGCTGGCGATGACGCGCGGATCGGCTGCGACGGTGCCGGCTGGACCATCGAGGATGAAGTTGCCCAACTCCATGACGTAAGCGCGGTCGGCGATCTGCAGGGCGGCCTTGGCGTTCTGCTCGACCAGCAGGACCGAGACGCCGGCCGCGCGCAATTCGCCGATGGTCTTGAAAATATCGGCAACGATCAGCGGCGCGAGGCCGAGGCTCGGCTCGTCGAGCATCAAGAGGCGCGGCTCGCCCATGAGCGCGCGGCCCATCGCCAGCATCTGCTGTTCGCCGCCGGACAAAGTGCCGGCCAGTTGCTGCCGTCGTTCTTTCAGCCGCGGAAACAGCGCATAGACCCGCTCGAAGGAGCGCGCTGCGGTAGCCTTGGCGATGCGGAACGCACCGAGTTGGAGGTTATCCTCCACGCTCATGGTGCCGAACAGCTCGCGATGTTCGGGCACCAGCGACAGCCCCATGGCGACGCGATCCTCGATCTCGAGCCCCGCGATATTCTTGCCGGCGAAACGCATCTGGCCGTCTTGGCGCAGGATGCCCATGATGGCGCCGAGCAAGGTCGTCTTGCCCGCGCCGTTGGCGCCGACGATGGTGACGATTTCCGTGTCGCCGACCTCGAGCGAGACGGAGCGCACCGCTTCGACCTTGCCGTAGGAAATCGAGGTGCCGGACACCGAAAGCAGCGGCGTGCTCATGCGGCACTCCCGAGATAAGCCCGAATGACGTCGGGATTGGATTTGATGATGTCGGGCGTACCCTCGGCGATCTTGGTGCCGAAATCCAGCACCACGATGCGGTCGGCCAGGTTCATGACAAATCCCATATCGTGTTCGACCAGCAGGATCGACATGCCGCCGTCGCGCAACTGGCGCAGCAGTTCGGCGAGTTGCTGCTTCTCCATGTGTCGCAGGCCGGCGGCGGGTTCGTCGAGCAGCAGCAGGATCGGATCGACGCACAGCGCACGCGCGATTTCGACGATGCGCTGCTGGCCGAGCGACAGATTGCCGGCCAGTTGATCGATCTGATCGCTGAGGCCGACCCGCGCGATCTGCCGCGCGGCCTCGGCAAGAAGTCGGGCTTCGTCGGCGCGGTCAAGCCGCAGCATGCTGGCGATGGCGCCGTCATGGCCGCGCAGGTGCGCGCCGAGGGCCACGTTTTCCAGCACCGTCATGTCCGGGATCAGCTTGACGTGCTGGAAGGTGCGGGCAACGCCGAGCTTCGCGATCTGTTGCGGCGTCGCGCCGTCAATGTCGGTGCCACAGATCGAAATGCGGCCCGCCGACGAATTCAGCACGCGGGTGATCAGGTTGAAGGTCGTGCTCTTGCCGGCACCGTTCGGTCCGATCAGCGCGACGATTTCCTTCGCTTTGACATCGAAGGAGACGTTGTTGACGGCGATGACGCCGCCGAACTGTTTACGCGCGCCGTCGAGTTGCAGCAGCACTGGCGGCAACGTTGCGGCGGGTTCGCGGCCAGCGAGGCGGATTGACATGTCGGGGCGTACCGGCGCCCGCTTGAACGGCAACAGCGACGTCAGCCATGGCCAGACGCCGCCCGGAGCCAGATGCACCAGCGCCACCAGCACAATCCCGAAGACGATCAGTTCGAGTTGGCCCTGTCCGCCGAAAATCAGCGGCAGATAGCTTTGCAGGATTTCCTTCAGCACGATCACCAGCGCCGCGCCGAGCACGCCACCCCAAACGTAGCCGGCGCCGCCGACCACGGCGATGAACAGATACTCGATGCTGGCATGGACGCCGAACGGCGTCGGGTTCGCGGCGCGTTGAAAGTGCGCGTAGAGCCAGCCGGACAGCCCCGCCAGCACGGCGGCGTAAATAAAGACCAGCAGCTTGGCGCGTGCGGTCGGCACACCGAAAGCTTCGGCGGCGATATGGCCGCGCCGCAGGGCACGGATCGCACGGCCGGTCCGCGAATCGAGCAGATTGGTCGTCAGCAGCGCGGACAGGATGACGGCGATCCAGATTACATAGTAGATCGAGTCCGGGGCAAGCATTCGCCAGTTGCCGATCTCAAGCGGCGGAATCGCGGAAATGCCGTCGTTGCGGCCGAGGAATTCCAGCTTGCCGAACAGGTAGTAGAGACCAAGGCTCCAGGCCAGCGTGCCCAGCGGCAGATAGTGGCCAGACAATCGAACCGTGACCACGCCGAGCAGCACTGCCGCAAGGCCGCTGACTATCAGCGCCAGCGGCAACGTCAGCCATGGCGAGACGCCATATGCAGTCGTCAGTACAGCGGTGGTGTAGGCGCCGAAGCCGCAGAACGCGGCCTGCCCGAACGAGGTGAGGCCGCCGACTCCGGTCAGCAGCACCAGTCCCATCGCCACCAGCGCGGCGAGCCCGATGTTGTTGAGCAGCACGATCCAGAATGGCGGCAGCTCCGGGATGAACGGCAGCGCCGCCATCACCAACGCGAAACCGAGTATCGGCCAACGTTGCGTCATCGTCTCACTCCTGCTCTTCCTCGACCTCGGGCGCTGCAAGCGACCGCAGGACGAGAACCGGAATGATCAGCGTGAAGACGATGACTTCCTTGTAGTTGCTGGCATAGAACGAAGAGAATGCCTCGACCAGGCCGACGACGATCGCCGCCGCCGCCGTGATCGGGTAACTGATGAGGCCGCCGATGATCGCGGCGACGAAGCCTTTCAGGCCGACGATAAAGCCGGTGTCGTAATAGAGCGTGGTGATGGGAACGATCAGGATGCCGGAAATGGCGCCGATCACCGACGCTAGCAGGAACGCCATCTGCCCCGAAAGCGAGGTGCGGATGCCGACCAGGCGGGCGCCGAGGCGATTCACTGCGGTGGCGCGCAGCGCCTTGCCGTAGAGCGTGAAATCGAAGAACAGCCACAGCGCCACCATCAGCGCGATGGTGATGCCGTAGACCGCGAGGCTCTGCCCGGTAATCTGCAATGGCCCGATCGATATCACGGCGTTGGAAATCGCCGGCCCGCGCAGGCCCTCGGCGCCGAAGAACACCAGTCCGAAGCCTTCGAGCGCCAGATGGGCGCCGACGGAAGCGATCAACAGCACCAGCACAGAGGTATGGGCGATCGGCTGGAACGCGATGCGATACAGATAGAGGCCGATGGCGGCGACGATCAGCAATGACAGCGCGACGTTGACCGGAATGTTGTTCTGCCGGCCAGCCAGCGCCCAGGTCAGGCCAAGAACAACGACCGGGAACACGATATCGACAATAAAGGCGCGCAGGATGACCCTCGCCCGGGGTGACTTCCGCGCGGCAAACAGGTCGAAGCCGAAAGCCGCCACCCCCATCACGACAGCGAGTTGCGCGGTGCCCGGGATATTGCCGGTCGCCAATGTGGCATAGGTGAGGGCGCCATAAGCGACAAACTCGCCCTGCGGTATCAGGATGACGCGGGTGACCGCGAAAACCAGCACCATCGCCAGCCCCAGGAGGGCATAGACAGCGCCGTTGGTAATGCCGTCCTGGATCAGGAACAGCAGGATGGTCGTATTCAAAGCCGGGCTCCCCCTCCAGCATCGGCGCAGCCGCGGACTGGCCTTTGGCTACCGAGCAGCGGCAGTTGAAATCTGCCGTGACTATTTGATATGATCAATAACGATTATCAAATATAATCTCAAGTGTGTTGGCGTTCTGTCTTTTCCTTTCCCTATGAAATTGCGAGCATGACTTCATGGCAGCTCCGAAATCCGTCTCGCCGAGTCCGTCGAAACCGGCGCGTGCAGCGCGAGATATCGTCGAGGAAGGCGCGGTCGAGAACGCTGCGCTCAAGCTGGGTGAACTGTCCGAACTGCTGGGCTATTCGCTAAAGCGGGCACAGTTGCGGATATTCGAGGATTTCATCCGCTGCGTGGCTCCGCTTCAACTCACGCCGGCGCAATTTTCGGTTCTGTTGCTGATCGACCGCAATCCGGGCCGCAATCAGACCGAGATCGCCAATACGCTCGGCATCCTGCGGCCGAATTTCGTGGCGATGCTGGACGGGCTGGAAAGCCGCGAACTGTGCGTTCGGGTGCGTTCGACCAACGACCGCCGCTCCCACATTCTGATGCTCACCGATGAGGGACGCTCCATTCTCGCGCGCGCGAAGAAACTGGTGGCGACCAAGCACGAAGCTCGCCTCAACGATGTACTCGGACCGGCCAATCGCGTCGCGCTGCTCGAGATGCTGGCGACGCTGGCGCGGGATTTTTAAGGCTTATGCGCGATCGATCAGAACAACGCGGATATCGTTGACGTTGGTCAGTGTCGGGCCGGTAACGAGCAGGTCGCCCGTGATTTCGAAGAACGTCGTGGCGTCGTTGTTGGCGAGATAGGCCGCCGGATCGAGCCCGCGCGCGGCGATTGCCGCGAACGTCTTTTCATCGACGATCGCGCCGGCCGGATCGGTCGCGCTGCCTGCGCCGCCGTCGGCGCCGTCAGTGTCCGCCGCCAGCGCCGCCATGGCTTCGGCCCCCGCGAGATGCTGGGCAAGCGCCAGCGCGTATTCCTGATTGGGGCCGCCGCGCCCGTTACCGCGCACCGTGACGGTCAACTCGCCGCCGGACAGCATCGCCAGTTTCCGACCCTCAACCCGGGCTTTCAATGCAAGCTGGGCATGCGCATAGGCGACGTCGCGCGCTTCGCCTTCGAGATCGGCGCCGAGGTCGACCACCTCATATCCGGCGTCGCGCGCCACCTTGATGGCGGCGTCGAGCGAGCCTCGCGGCCGCGCGATCAGTTCGAAGCGCGCGCGGGCGAAAGCGGCGTCGCCCGGCTTGCAGCTTTCGTTGCGTGGATCGTCGAGGGCGCGACGCACCGCATCATCGACGGTCAGGCCGTAGCGTGCGACGATGGTGCGCGCATCCGCAAGCGTTGTCGGGTCCGGCACCGTGGGCCCCGAAGCGATGGCGGCGGGCTCGTCGCGCGGCACATCGGAAATTGCCAGCGTCACGATCTGCGCGCGTCGGCCGGCTCCCGCGAGACGGCCGCCCTTGATCCGCGACAGGTGCTTGCGAACGGTATTGATCTCGCCGATCGGCGCACCGGACCGCAGCAGCGCACGCGTGACCTGCTGCTTCTGTTCAAATGAAATGCCGTCCGCCGGCGCGATCCAGTTGGCCGACCCGCCGCCGGAAATCAGCACCAGCAGCAGATCCTCGGCAGTCGCGGTAGCGGCAAGCGACAGTGTTTCGTCGGCGGCCTTGAGCCCGGCTTCGTCCGGTACCGGGTGGCCTGCCTCGACCACCTTGACGCGACGGGTCGGGACGCCGTGGCCGTGCCGCGTCGTCGCGATGCCCAACAGCTGCTGCGGATCGAAGCCGGCATCGTCGAGGTAGTGGCGTTCGGCGGCGGCGGCCATCGCCGCTGCGCCCTTGCCGGCGGCGAGAATGATGATGCGTCCCGCCGGCGGCGGAGGCAGGTGCGGCGCGAGAATACTGTCGGGATGCGCGGCGGTCACGGCAGCGTCGAAAATCGTGCGGAGCAGGGCGCGTCGGTCGGTCATATCTGGTCGGGTATCCGGGGCGGGGACGAAGGAAGCCCGGTTATCCATCCATTCGCCGCAAAAGCAAACCCCCAACGGGTGCCGTTGGGGGCTTCTTTTTCTTCGTCCGTCAAACGGGCGGCGGCGGAAGTTACTTGCTTGCGTCGCTGATGACCTCGCCGAAACGCTGCCAGCGTCCGTTGTCAAACCTCATCATCTGAAGCTGATTGATGGGTGCGAAATCAGCCGGGCCGGTGTTGATCTTGATGCCCGGCAGGAGCCCGGAAAGTTCCAGGTTCTTGATATCGGCAGCCTGTTTCATGATGTTGGCGCGCGTCAGGTTGTCACCGCTTTTCTTCAGGACCTCGACCATGGTCAGCGCCATATTGTAACCGGTCATCAGCGAGCTATCGATCCGGTTATCGTCGGGCAGATACTTCGCCAGCAGCGCGTCGAAATCCTTCATCCCAGCGTCGTCTTTCCATTGCGGGTCGCTCGCGTCCTTGGCGTAAGACGCGGAGATTACGCCTTGGGCGTTATCGAAGCCGGCCGGCTTCATCACGCTGGCCGTCGAGGCACTGACGTTGGCGATGATTTGAGTTGGCTTCCAGGCCAGCTCACCGACCTTCTTGAGGGCCTGTGCGCCGAATTTCGGCGTCGTGAAGTAGACCATCACGTCCGGATTGGAGGCCTTCATCTTGACAATGTGCGAGTCGATCGTCGGCTCGGACAACTCGTAACTCTCCTCGATGACGATGCTGGATGCCTTGTCGCCGAGGCCGTCCTTGATGCCCTTCAGATAGTCCTTACCGAAGTCGTCGTTCTGATAGAGGATCGCAATTTTCTTTCCTGGATGATCCTTCATCAGGTACTTGGCATAGATTTGTCCTTCGCTCTGGTAGCTTGGCAGCCATCCCATCGTCCATGGGAAGCGCTCAGGGTCGTTCCACTTGGTGGCCCCGGTGGCGAGGAACAGTTGCGGCACTTTCTTGGAATTGAGATATTTTTGAATCGCCGTGTTGGACGGAGTGCCGAGCACACCGAACATCATCAGCACCTCGTCGCTCTCGACCAGCTTGCGGGTCTGCTCGACCGCTTTCGGCGGGCTATAGGCATCATCGTAGGAAATGAATTTGATCTTGCGACCATTGATGCCGCCTTCATCGTTGACGCGGCTGAACACAGCGCCCATGGCCTTGCCAACGACGCCGTAGGCTGATGCAGGTCCGCTATAGGGAACGATATTGCCGATCTTGATTTCGGTGTCGGTCGCGCCCGCATCGTAGGTCTTTTGCGCAAGCGCAGATACCGAAGAAATAGCAAGCATCAACGTGCCAGCAGTAAGAGTAGAGATGGCAAACGATATTCGTGCCGACATGGCTGTCCTTTCCAGTGCTGCTCTCGAAGGAGCGGCCTCCCGAAGGGGAGGCCGCAGATGTCACAAAATCAAAAGAACGACGAGTTCAGTTGCCCTTGATTTCGCCGCTGATGATGGGCCCGAACAGGTCCCACTTCTCACCCTTGAAGCGCATCATCTGGAGTTGCTCGATCGGATAGAAGTCGGTTGGGCTGGTGTTGATCTTGATGCCCGGAAGCAGGGTGTCCGGCGCGAAGTCCTTCAGGCTTGCGGCCTGCTTCATGATGTTGGCACGGGTCAGGTTATCGCCGGCCTGTTTGAGCACCTGCACGATGGTTTGGGCGTGGCCGTAACCGAACACGGTGGAACCGTCGGCCTTGTTGGCTTCCGGAATATACTTGGCGAGGAAGGCGTAGAATTTCTTCATGCCTTCGTCGTTGTCCCACTGTGCGTCGGCGCCGTCCTTGGCATAGGCCGCCGACAGAATGTCCTGGGAATTCTCAAACCCGGCCGGCTTCAGCACCGAGCCCACCGATGCGCCGACGTTGCTCTGGAAGTACATCGGCTTCCAGCCGATCTCGGCGACCTTCTTGATGCTCTGCGCGGCGAACTTCGGCGTGGTGATGCTGAAGTAGACGTCAGCACCGCTCGCCTTCAGCTTGACGATGTGGGAGTCGATCGTCGGCTCGGAGACTTCATAGCTTTCCTCGGCGATGATCATGGTCTTGGCCTTGTCGCCGAGACCGTCCTTGAGTCCCTTTAGCAGGTCTTTGCCGAAGTCGTCGTTCTGATACATGATGCCGATCTTGGCGTTCGGCTTTTCCTTGAGCAGATATGCGGCGTAGATTCGGCCTTCGCTCTGGTAGGCCGGCTGCCAGCCCATGGTCCACGGGAAGTCCTTGTAGTCGCCGAACTTGGTGGCGCCGGTCGAGACAAAGATCTGCGGCACCTTCTTGGCGTTCATGTATTTCTGAATCGCGGAGTTCGATGGCGTGCCGAGGGGGCTGGCGAGAAACAGCACCTCGTCGCTCTCGACCAGTTTGCGGGCCTGTTCGACCGCCTTCGGCGGGCTGTAGGCGTCATCGTAGGAGATGAAGTTGATCTTGCGGCCGTTGATGCCGCCCTGCTCGTTGATCATCTTGAAGTAGGCTTCTTCGACCTTGCCGATGATGCCGTAAGCGGATGCAGGTCCGCTGTACGGCATGATGTTGCCGATCTTGATTTCAGTGTCGGATGCACCGGTGTCGTACTTCTTCTGCGCAAAAGCGCTGCCGCTGCTGGCAGCGAAGGCCATGACCGCTGTCGAGATCGCAGCGATTCTTAGTTTTTGCCCCAAATTCATTTTCGTTTTAGCTCCTTCTGAGTTTGTTGAATAACGTTTCAGCATAGACCGCTCCCTGCCGTGCGCCGTGCGGCACCAGGTAGATGACGACGAACAGCAGCACGCCGAAGAATGCGCCGGACAACCCCTTCGAAATCCCTTCGGCGATGTTGGGAACGAACACGATGAAGGCCGCACCAACCAGCGAGCCCGGCAGCCAGCCGACGCCGCCGACCACCATGCCGAGGAACAGCGCGATGGCGAGCTGGAAGGTGTAGCTGTCGGGAGCGACGAACTGTACCGCGATGGCGCCGAGCGCGCCGGCAACGCCGGTGATGCCGGCCGAGACGCCGAATGCCAGCGTCTTGTAGATCGAAAGATCGACGCCCATGGCGGCCGCTGCGATCTCGTTGTCGCGGATCGCCATCATCGCCCGTCCCGAGCGCGACCTCAGCAGATTGACCGAGGCGAGATAGATCGCGATCGAGACCACCAACGTGAAGTAGTACAGCCACATATCCTGCGACATCGGCAGGCCGAACGGCGCATCGGGCTTGGTCACCACCAGGCCCTGAACGCCGCCGGTCCAATGCTCGATCACGCCGAGCTTCAACAGTTGCGGCATCGCAACGGCGAGAGCGAAGGTCGCCAGCGCCAGGTAGATGCCGGACAGCCGTAGCGCCGGGAGTCCGAACAGGAAGCCGACAATGAAGCAGATGATGCCGGCGGCGGGCAGCGTCAGAACGTAGTTGACGCCGCCGTGTTCGATCAGGATCGCAGCGGTGTAGGCGCCGATGGCGTAGAACGCGCTCTGGCCGAGCGAGAACTGGCCGCTGCCGCCGGTCAGGATGTTGAGCGCCAGCACGGCGATGCCGTAGATCAGAAGCATCGTCACCTGGAAGATGACGAAGTTTTTGACGAACAACGGCAGGAGAAGCAGGATGATCAGCATCACCCATGATGCCGTGCGTCCCAGTCCCATGGCCTTTTTCGGCGGAGCGTCGACCGTCGCGGCTTGAGTCTCGGCAGCGGATTCTTGAATGGTGCTCATGATCAAACTCGCTTTACGACGGTGTGGCCCATCAGGCCGGTCGGTTTGACGACCAGAACGATGACGATCAGCGCCAGTGCGATCGGCAGCTTCAATTCGTTGCCGACACCCGGAACGTAGGTGCCGACAAGGTTTTCGAAGATGCCGACCAGGAAGCCGCCGAGCACCGAGCCGAGCGGGCTGGTCAGACCGCCGAGCACTGCCGCAGCGAAGCCATAGATCAGCACGCCGCCCATCATGTTGGGTTCGAGGAACACCACCGGCGCGATCAGGATGCCGGCGATGGCGCCGATCGCCGTGGCCATGCCCCAGCCGAGCGCGACCATCCAGCCGGTGTTGATGCCGACCAGCCGCGCCGATTCAGGCATCGCCGCCGCCGCCCGCATCGCGAGTCCGATGCGCGTGAAGCGGAAGAACAGGAACAGCGCGATCAGGAGCCCCACCGTGACGCCGATCATTCCTGCCTGGTGGGTCGAGATAAGCTGACTGCCGAGGAACGGCGCGGAGCCGAACGGCGTCGGGAACTGCTTGATGGTGAAGTCCCAGATCAGTCCGGCGACGCTGTTGACGATGGCGAACAGGCCGATGAAGCCCGCGACGCTGGTCAGCACCGGCGCCTTGGCCAACGGCTTGAACAACAGCCGCTCGATCAGGACGCCTCCGATGAAGGACAGGATCAGCGTCAGCAGGAACGCCCACCAGTAGGGTACGCCCCACTGGATCATCTGCCAGGCCATGAAGGTCGAGAACATCGCCATCTCGCCCTGCGCGAAGTTCAGGTTCTCGATGGCCTGGAAGATCATGACGATGGCCAGCGCCATGCAGGCGTAGATCGCCCCCGTGGCGATGCCGGCCAGAACTTGATTGATGAGAAGGTCCATGGCCGGTCTCCTTAATAGCCGAGATAGGATTTGCGCACCGACTCGTCGTTCGCGATTTCGCTCGCGTTGCCCGACATCACGATGCGACCGGTTTCGATGACGTAAGCCTTGTCGGCGATCTCGAGGGCGAGCTGCGCGTTCTGCTCGACCACCAGGATCGACACCTTGTCCTCGCGGTTGATCTTGCCGAGAATGCCGAACAGGTCGCGCACGATCAGCGGGGCCAGCCCGAACGAGGGCTCGTCGAGCAGCATCAGCCGCGGCCGCAACATCAAGGCGCGGGCCACCGCGAGCATCTGTTGCTCGCCGCCGGACAGCGTGCCGGCTTGCTGTGTGTGCCGTTGCTTGAGCACCGGAAAGTGATTGTACATCCGTTCGATATCGCTCGAGATCGCCTTGCTGTCCTTGCGGCTGATGGCGCCGAGCTGGAGATTTTCCTCCACCGTCATGGTGGTGAAGGTGCCGCGTCCTTGCGGCACGTGCGCGATGCCGAGACGAACGATATTTTCGGTCGACTTTCCGGTCAGCGGCTTGCCTTCGAACTCGATTGCTCCCGTTGAGCGCACCATGTTGCAGATCGCGCGCAGCGTGGTGGTCTTGCCGGCGCCGTTGGCGCCCAGCAGCGTCGTCATGCTGCCTTCGTTGATATCGAACGACAGGCCATGAAGCGCCTGCACCTGACCGTAATAGGCCCGCAGGTCCTTGACACTCAGCATCATGGTCATTGTTCTTTGCTCCCCAGATAGGCCTTGATGACTTCCGGGTCGGACTGCACCTGCGATGGAGTGCCCTCGGCGAGCTTGCGGCCGAAGTTGAGTGCGACGACGTGATCGGCGATCGACATCACCAGCCCCATGTGGTGTTCGACCAGCAGCACGGTGATGCCGCGCTCGTCACGAATGCGGCGGATCAGGTCGCCAAGCACGTGGACTTCTTCGTGATTGAGGCCGCCGGCGGGCTCGTCGAGCAGCAGGATCTTCGGATCGGCGGCCAGCGCGCGCGCCAGTTCGACGCGCTTCTGGGTTCCGAACGGTAATCCGGAGACGATGGCGTGACCGACTCCGGTCAGATCGAGATAGGCGAGGATTTCATCGACAGTGCGGTTGATGGCAGCTTCGCTGCGTCGGACCCACGGTAGATTAAGGGAGTCGCTGATGATGTCGCCGCTGGTGCGCGCGTGCATGCCGACGCGAACGTTGTCGAGCACGCTTAGATTGGGAAACAGCGCGACGTTCTGGAAGGTGCGGCCGATACCGATCTCGGCGATCTTGTGCGCCGGACGGGTCAGGATGCTGACGCCATCCATCAGGATATCGCCTTTGCTCGGCTGATACAGCCGGCTCAGGCAGTTGAACAGCGTCGTCTTGCCGGCGCCGTTCGGCCCGATCAGGCCGAGAATCTGTCCCTGCTTCATGTCGAACGACACGCCATTCAGGGCGACGATGCCGCCGAACACGACGCTGACGTCGCGAACCGCGAGCAGGGGATTGGCCGAAGTGGCTGCTCCCTGCGTGAGCTGTGCCTGCGTCATCGACCGCAGTCCGGCCCTGTCATCGCAACCGACGATGAACGCCGGTGGTCACGACCACGAAGACTATCGAATCCCCACAACCATGCGCGCACCTTTCCCTCCTCCTTTTGATTTTTTGGTATCGATTTTTTTTGATTGCGGCGTGGATGTCCCGCCCAGCGCCGCTTCTATGTTCTTTACCATCGCCACCAGACGCGGTCCAATGTCGTTGAGCAAACGATCTTCCGTGAAGCGGAATGAGGGCGCGCCGCAATTGAAAGCGTATGGACCTGTTCCATCATTCAGCGTTAGCGCCACACCGGCAGCATGCACGTCATCCTGCCATTCACCGACCGAGATCGCGAAGCCGCGCTTCGCCACCAGTTCGCCGGCGCGTTCAATGCCGTCGCGCACGCGCGGCCAGCGACTGCCGTAGTGCTCGCGCAACTCGCGCAGCAACTGCGTCCGCTCGTCGTCGGGCAGTGCCCAGATATAAGCGCGCCCAATCGCTGTCGTTGCGATGGGAACGCTCGAGCCGACATCGAGTTGCACGCCGAGCGTCAGGCCGTGGCGGCTCTGGCCGAAGTAGATCATGTTGAGGCGATCGCGCGCGCCCACCGCGACCGCGCCGCCGGTTTCGCGCATCACTTCTTCGCGAAACGACTCCGACAGATGCTGCACGCCCAGATTGGCCAGCGCCGCATAACCCAGCGACATGGCTGCGGGGGCGAGTTGATACTTTTCGAACCGCGGCACCTGTGTAAGATAGCCAAGCTTGGTTAGCGTGTAGGTCAATCGTGACACGGTCGGCTTGGGTAAATTGGTACGGGCCGCAATCTCCTGATTGCCGAGGAGCCCGTCCTTGGGACGAAATGCGCGTAGCACTTCGAGGCCGCGGGAAAGCGCGACGACGAAATTGCGATCTGTTGCCACTTTTTTGGCTGGACGCTTCATTGCCTGCTGCGCGAATCCTCTACGACGTCCTCGTTGGTGAATCAGGAATTGATCGATCTGATTTTGGCGAACCCGCGCCGGTCGATCTTGGTTCCTGTTCTCCGCTGCGACGCCATCCCCCGTTATTCGATCGCGATGTTGGTCTGGTCCTGACATCGTTGACAACCGACGCTCTTCAAAATAACCCTCGCTGTCAAGATGTGGAATTAAATTTCGCAGTGCGAAATTGACCGCGAAACGAAATTGGCGCTGTTGGAACCGTCGTATTGACGTCGTGGTAACTGTCACAAGGAGAGTGATGTGAGTGAAGTGGTTCATTTGGAACGCCATGACGTTGTCGCCATCGTCACCGTCAACAGTCCTCCGGTCAACGCATTGAGCGCGGCAGTTCGTCGCGGCATTTCTGAGCAGATCAAAGCTGCGGCCGATGATCCGCAGATCAAGGCAATCGTGCTGACCTGCGCGGGCCGCACCTTTATTGCCGGCGCCGACATCACCGAATTCGGCAAGCCTCCGCAATCGCCGGGCCTCGGCGAGGTCATCGCGGAGATGGAGAATTGCGGCAAGCCGATCGTCGCCGCGATCCACGGCACCGCGCTTGGCGGTGGCCTTGAGGTCGCGCTCGGCTGCCACTTCCGCGTCGCCACCAAGGAGGCGAAACTCGGTTTGCCGGAAGTCAAGCTCGGCTTGTTGCCCGGCGCGGGCGGAACGCAGCGTCTGCCGCGCGCGGTCGGGCCGGAACTTGCGGTGCAAATGATTGTCAGCGGCAATCCGATCAGCGCTGCCGATGCGCTCAAGGCGGGCTTGATCGAGGAGATCGTCGAGGGACCGGCCGCGGGCGGCGAAGCGTTCGCGCGCAAGGTGCTGGCGGAGAAGCGCCCTCTGCGCCGGCTGCGTGACGAGGACGGCAAGCTCAAAGCCGCCAAGGCGGATCGTTCGATCTTCACCAATGCCGTCGCGGCAATGACCAAGAAGGCGCGCGGGCTCGAAGCGCCGTTCGCAGCCGCGGATGCTGTGGGGGCGGCCATCGACCTGCCGTTCGACGAGGGCCTGAAGAAGGAGCGCGAAGGCTTCATGAAGCTGGTCGCGGGCGATCAGTCGAAGGCGCAGCGTTATGCGTTCTTCGCGGAACGCGAGGCCGCCAAGGTGGCGGGTGTTCCGGAAGGCACCAAGTCGCGCAAGGTCGAGCGCGTTGCCATCATCGGCGCCGGCACCATGGGGGGCGGCATCGCGATGTCGTTCGCCAATGCCGGCATTCCGGTCACGTTGATCGAGACCGGCGAGGAACAGCTCAAGCGCGGGATGGGCGTGATGCAGAAAAACTACGAGAACACCGCGGCGCGCGGCGGCATTCCGGCCGACGCCCCCGCCAAGCGGATGGGTCTCATCACCGGCGTCGTCGGTCTTGAAAACGTCAAGGATGCCGATCTCGTCATTGAGGCGGTGTTCGAAACCATGGCGGTGAAAAAGGAAGTGTTCACCGCGCTCGACAAGCATGCCAAGCCGGGCGCCGTGCTGGCATCCAACACCTCGTATCTGAACATCAACGACATCGCAGCCGTCACCAAGCGGCCGCAGGACGTGCTCGGCATGCACTTCTTCTCGCCGGCCAACGTGATGAAGCTGTGCGAGATCGTGCGCGGCGAAAAGACCGCGCCGGATGCGCTGATGACCGCGGTGTCGATCGCCAAGAAAATCGCCAAGGTTCCGGTGGTGGTCGGCGTCTGCGACGGCTTCGTCGGCAATCGCATGCTGGCGGCGCGCGGCAAGCAGGCCGAGAAGTTCCTGTTCGAAGGCGCGTTGCCGCAACAGGTCGATGCCGTGCTGACCAGGTTCGGCCTGCCGATGGGGCCGTTCGCGATGGGCGACCTCGCCGGTCTCGATATCGGCTGGCGGTCGCGCAAGGATCGCGGCATCAAGTCGGAGATCGCCGATGCGTTGTGCGAGGCCGGCCGCTTCGGCCAGAAGACCGGCAAGGGCTACTACAAGTATGAAGGGGGGTCGCGCGCTCCGCAGCCGGACCCCGAGGTCGAGACGTTGATCGACCAAACGCTTGCCAAGCTCGGGCTCAAGCGCCGCCAGATCGGCGACGACGAAATCCTCGAACGCATGCTCTACCCGATGATCAACGAGGGTGCGCGCATCCTCGAAGAAAACATCGCGGCGCGCCCGAGCGATATCGATATCGTCTGGATTTACGGGTACGGTTGGCCGATCTATCGCGGCGGCCCGATGTTCTACGCCGATCACGTTGGCCTCCGACATATCGCCGAACGGTTGTCGTTCTACGCCAAGCAGACCGACGATCCGTCGCTTGAACCGACGCCGCTGTTGAAGAGGCTGGCGGACGAAGGCAAGACCTTCGCCTCGCTTGCCGCGGCCAACAAGGCGGCTTGAGTATAAGATGGAGCTCCGCGCCCGCCGCCCCTCCTGATGGGGAGGGAGACAAGGCACGAATGCCGTGGGCGCGGCACCCACCCCCACCCCCCAACCCCTCCCGACAAGGGGGAGGGAAAACGTTTAGAGCTCGCGTTAAGAACCAGGCCGAACCGAAATGACTCACCCCGGCGAGCAGTTTTATCCGGAAGGCGTGCGCTGGGACGCGCCGATCCCGCGCGGCACGCTGCCGGATCTGCTTGCCGCCGCCGTCGCCAGTTACGGCGAGCGGCCGACACTGGAATTTCGCGATCGCCCCATCAGTTTCAACGAACTCGCGGCGAAGGTGGAGCAGGCGGCGGCCGCGTTCATGCGCGCGGGATACGGCAAGGGCAGCACGATCGCGCTGTTCCTTGGCAATTCACCCGATCACCCGGTGAATTTCTTTGGCGCGCTGAAAGCCGGTGCGCGGCTGGTGCATCTGTCGCCGCTCGACGGTGAGATCGCGCTGTCGCACAAGCTGTCCGATAGCGGCGCGTGCGTGCTCGTCACCAGCAATCTGTCGGCGTTGCTGCCGATGGCGCTGAAATTCCTCGCCAAGGGCCTGCTGGATCGATTGATCGTTTGCGAGGACGATGACTGGGGCGCGGTCGGCACGCCGCAGACAGCGTTGCCGGACGACCCGCGCGTCATAAGCTTCCGCCGGTTCGTCATGGATGCGCCGATGCCGGCCGCGTGGCCCGCGGTCGACGTCGACGATGTTGCGTTGCTGCAATATACCGGCGGCACCACCGGGCTGCCGAAAGGCGCGATGCTCAGTCACGGCAATCTCACGTCGGCGGTGTCGATCTACGACGTCTGGAGCGCCAGGGCGCGGGCCGAGCGCAATACCGTCGAGCGCGTGATCTGCGTATTGCCGCTGTTCCACATCTACGCGCTGACGGTGATCTTGCTTCGCTGCATCAGGTACGGCGATCTCATCTCGCTGCATCAGCGTTTCGATGTCAACGCGGTGCTGCGCGATATCGAGGTCAAGCGCGCCACCGTATTCCCCGGCGTTCCGACGATGTGGATTGCATTGGCCAACGATCCGTCGCTGGAAAGCCGCGACCTGTCCTCGCTGGCGGCAGCAGGCTCCGGCGGTGCCCCGCTGCCGGTTGAAGTTGCGAAAGTATTCGAACGCAAGACCGGCCTGACGTTGAAGAGCGGCTGGGGCATGACGGAAACCTGTTCGCCCGGCACCAGCCATCCGCCGACCGGACCGGACAAGCCGGGATCCATCGGACTGATGCTGCCCGGCATCGATCTCGACGTGGTTGCGCTGGACGATTCGACGCAGGTGCTGCCGCCGGGCCAGGTCGGTGAAATTCGCATCAGGGGTCCGAACGTCACCAGGGGCTATTGGAACCGACCCGAGGCGACCGCCGAGGCCTTCGTCGGCGACCGCTTCCTCACCGGCGATATCGGCTACATGGACGACGACGGCTACTTCTATCTGGTCGATCGCAAGAAGGACATGATCATCTCCGGCGGCTTCAACGTCTATCCGCAGATGATCGAGCAGGCGATCTACACCCATCCGGCGGTGCATGAAGTGCTGGTGATCGGCATCCCGGACGATTATCGCGGCGAGGCGGCCAAGGCTTTCATCACGTTGAAGCCCGGTGCCGCAGCCTTTACGCTTGAGGACCTGCGTGGTTTCCTGACCGGCAAGGTGGGCAAACACGAACTGCCCGCGGCGATCGAATTCGTCGAGGAGCTGCCGCGCACCGGCGTCGGCAAGTTGTCGCGCCACGAGTTACGTATGCAACAGTCACCGCATTCAACCGAACGCCAACCGAAACTTGTAACAGGAGGTCGCTCATGACCGAAGCCGTTATCGTCTCCACCGCCCGCACGCCGATCGGCAAGGCCTATCGTGGCGCCCTCAATGTCACCGAAGGCGCGACCTTGCTCGGTCACGCCATCGAGCATGCCGTCAAGCGCGCTAAGCTCGATCCGAAGGAGATCGAGGACGTGGTGATGGGTGCGGCGATGCAGCAGGGCGCCACTGGCGGCAACATCGCGCGCAAGGCGGCGCTGCGTGCCGGCCTGCCGGTTTCGGTCGGCGGCACCACCATCGATCGCCAATGTGCTTCCGGCCTGCAGGCGATCGCGTTGGCGGCGCGTTCGGTTCTGTTCGACGGCGTCGAGATCGCGGTCGGCGGCGGCGGTGAATCGATCAGCCTGGTGCAGAACGATCACGCCAACAAATTCCATGTGATCGATCCCGAACTGGTGAAGATGCACAAGGACATCTACATGCCGATGCTCGACACCGCCGAGGTGGTGGCGAAGCGCTACGGTATTTCGCGCGAGCGCCAGGACGAATACTCGCTGGAGAGCCAGCGCCGCACCGCGGCCGCGCAGCAGGGCGGCAGGTTCAACGACGAACTGGCGCCGATCTCGACCAGGATGGCGGTCGCCGACAAGGCCACCGGCGAAGTGACAATGAAGGATGTGACGCTTTCGAAGGACGAAGGTCCGCGTCCCGAAACCACCGCCGAAGGTCTCGCCGGCCTCAAGGCCGTGCGCGGCGACGGCTTCACCATCACTGCCGGCAACGCCAGCCAGTTGTCGGACGGCGCCAGCGCCACCGTCATCATGAGCGACAAGCTGGCGGCGCAGAAGGGTCTCAAGCCGCTCGGCATCTTCCGTGGTTTCGTTTCCGCCGGTTGTGAGCCGGATGAAATGGGCATCGGACCGGTGTTCGCGGTGCCGCGTCTGCTCAAGCGTCACGGTCTCAAGGTCGACGACATCGACCTCTGGGAGCTGAACGAAGCCTTTGCGGTGCAGGTGCTGTACTGCCGCGACAAGCTCGGCATCGATCCGGAAAAGCTCAACGTCAACGGCGGCGCTATCGCGGTCGGTCATCCCTACGGCATGACTGGCGCGCGCCTCACCGGTCACGCGCTGATCGAAGGCCGCCGCCGCAAGGCGAAGTATGCGGTCGTCACCATGTGTGTCGGTGGCGGCATGGGGGCAGCGGGCCTGTTCGAGATCGTGCACTGACGCGCGTCATCCCGAGGCGCGAGGGCGCAGCCCGAGCCTCGAAGGATGGCCGCAACGATCTGATCCGCCGTCGCCCTTCGAGGCCGCCGCTTTGCGGCGGCACAGGGTGACGGAACAAGATAACGGCAACTCAAGGAGCATCCGATGGATCTCAGTCTCACCCCGGAAGAACAGGCGTTCCGTGAGGAAGTCCGCGCTTTCTTTCGCGATAACCTTCCGCCCGCGATCAAGAAGAAGCTGCAGGAAAACCGTCACACCACCAAGCAGGACATGGTCGACTGGACCCGCATCCTGCACAAGAAGGGCTGGGCGGTGCCGCATTGGCCGGTTGAATGGGGCGGTACCAACTGGACCCCGGTGCAGCAGTATATTTTCATCGAGGAGCTGCAGGCGACGCCCGCGCCGCCGGCCTTGCCGTTCGGCGTCAACATGGTCGGCCCGGTGATCTACACCTTTGGCAACGAGGCGCAGAAGAAGCGCTACCTGCCGCGCATCGCCGACCTCACCGACTGGTGGTGCCAGGGCTTCTCGGAGCCGGGCTCGGGATCGGACCTCGCCTCGCTGAAGACCAAGGCCGAGCGCAAGGGCGACAAGTACATCGTCAACGGCCAGAAGACCTGGACCACGCTGGCGCAACATGCCGACTGGATTTTCTGCCTGGTGCGGACCGATCCGGCGGCGAAGAAGCAGCAGGGCATTTCCTTCCTGCTGATCGACATGAAGTCGAAGGGCATCACCGTGCGTCCGATCATCACCATCGATGGCAGCCGCGAAGTCAACGAAGTGTTCTTCGACGATGTCGAGGTGCCGGCGGAAAATCTCGTCGGCGAGGAGAACAAGGGCTGGGATTATGCCAAGTTCCTGCTCGGCAACGAGCGCACCAACATCGCTCGCGTTGGCGCCTCCAAGGAACGCATCCGTCGCATCAAGGAATTCGCGGCCGCGGTGCAATCCAACGGCAAGCCGGTGCTCGAAGACCCGAAATTCCGCGAGAAGCTGGCGGCGGTCGAAATCGAACTGAAGGCGCTGGAACTGACGCAGATGCGTGTCGTCGCCAACGAGGGCAAGCACGGCAAGGGCAAGCCGGATCCGGCATCGTCGATCCTCAAGATCAAGGGCTCGGAGATTCAGCAGACCACCACCGAGTTGTTGATGGATGTGATCGGCCCGTTCGCCGCGCCTTACGACGAACACGGCGACGACGGCAGCAATGAAACCATGGATTGGACCGCGCAGATCGCGCCGGCCTACTTCAACTATCGCAAGGTTTCGATTTACGGCGGCTCCAACGAAATTCAGCGCAACATCATCACCAAGGCGGTGCTGGGGCTGTGAGGGTTGAGAGCATTTTCGCGGATGTCATTCCGGGGCGCGAGCCTTTCGTGAGCGAACCCGGAATCCATAGCCACCGCCGGGAGTATGGATTCCGGGCCTGCGCTTGAAGAAGGCGCATCCCGGAACGACGCAGGTAGATTTTAGGGGCGGACCTCGCCCGAACAGCTTGAGGACATGACAATGGATTTCGATTTGTCGGAGGAGCAGCGGCTGCTCAAGGAAAGCGTCGACGGTCTGTTGAAGACCTCCTACGATTTCGATCAACGCAAGAAATACCGCGCGGAGAAGGGCGGCTGGAGCAAGGCGGTCTGGGGCAAGCTGGCGGAGCAGGGCCTGCTCGGCCTGCCGTTCGCCGAAGAAGACGGCGGCTTCGGCGCCGGCGCGGTCGAAACCATGATTGTCATGGAGGCGCTCGGCCGCGCGCTGGTGCTCGAACCCTATCTCGCGACCGTGGTGCTGGGTGGCGGCTTTCTGCGGCGTGGCGGCTCGGCGGCCCAGAAGGCGGCGTACATTCCGGGTATCATCGACGGCAGCAGGACGCTGGCTTTCGCGCAACTCGAGAAGAATTCGCGCTACGATCTCGGCGACGTCGCCACGACGGCGAAGAAGAAGGGCGATGGCTGGGTGATCGACGGCGAGAAGTTCGTCGTTCTCAATGGCGAGGCCGCCGATACGCTGGTGGTGACGGCGCGCACCAAAGGCGCGCCGACCGACCGCAACGGCATCGGTGTCTTCCTCGTGCCGCGCGATGCCAAGGGCGTCAGCGTCAAGGGATATCCGACGCAGGACGGCATGCGCGCCGCCGATATTACGTTTACCGGCGTCGAAGTCGGTGCCGACGCAGCGATCGGCGATCCGGAAAACGGGCTGGCGCTGATCGAGCGCGTGGTCGACGACGCGCGCATCGCGCTGTGCGCGGAGGCGGTCGGCGCGATGGATGAATCGCTCAGGATCACCGTCGAGTATCTCAAGACACGCAAGCAGTTCGGCGTGCCGATCGGCAGCTTCCAGACGCTGCAGCACCGCGCCGCCGATATGTTCGTCAACCTCGAACAGGCCCGCAGCATGGCGATGCTGGCGACGATGGCGAGCGATTTCGACGATGCCAGGGAGCGCGCGACTTCGGTGGCGGCAGCCAAGGTGCAGGTCGGCAAATCGTTGCGGTTCGTCGGCCAGCAGTCGATCCAGTTGCACGGCGGCATCGGCATGACCATGGAAGCGTCGATCGGCCATTACTTCAAACGGCTGTCGATCATCGAGAACACGTTTGGCGATACCGACTATCACCTGCGCCGCGTGGCCGACGCGGGCGGGCTGATCTAGACCAAATGCGAAGTCTCGCCGTCACCCTGAGGTGCGCGCTCTTTTGCGCGCCTTAAAGGGCGACGGCAGGAGGCCGATTCCACGAACCGTCCTTCGAGGCTCGCTTCGCTCGCACCTCAGGATGACGCCATCCCGTGTGGAGAACTCGCTATGACCAACAGCCCGTTCGATCTTGCAGGCAAGGTTGCCGTCGTAACCGGCTCAAGCCGCGGCATCGGCCGCGCCTCGGCCGAATTGCTGGCGAGGCTCGGCGCCAAAGTGGTGATCTCCAGCCGCAACGCCGATGCCTGCGCGGCGGTGGCGGAAGGCATTCGCAATGATGGCGGCGATGCGCACGTCATCGCGTGCAACATTTCCCGGCGCAACGAGGTCGAGGCGCTGATCGATGGCACGATCAAGCACTACGGCCAGATCGACATTCTGGTTTGCAACGCAGCGGTCAATCCCTATTACGGGCCGTTGCTCGATATCACCGACGAAGCTTTCGACAAGATCATGGGCTCCAACGTCAGGAGCAACATCTGGCTTTGCGCGCGGACGATTCCGCAGATGGCGGCGCGCGGCGGCGGCTCGGTGGTCATCATCTCGTCGATCGGCGGCCTGCGCGGCTCGACCGTGATCGGTGCCTACGGCATCTCCAAGGCGGCCGATTTCGCGCTGTGTCGCAGCCTCGCCGGCGAATGGGGACCGAAGGGCGTCCGCGTCAATTGCATCGCGCCGGGGCTGGTGAAAACCGATTTCGCCCGTGCGCTGTGGGAAGATGAAGCGTTGCTCAAGCGTCGCACCGCAACCACGCCGCTGCGCCGCATCGGCGAGCCGCACGAGATCGCCGGTGCCGTCGCCTATCTGGGCTCCGACGCCTCGACCTTCATGACAGGCCAGACCATTGTCATCGACGGCGGCGTCACCACCGCGTCGGTGTAGGGAGGGCGGTGTCATCCCGAGGTGCGAGCCGACTTCAGCGAGCCTCGAAGGATGTCAGCGAGATCATTGCGCTTCCCTCGAGGCGCGCAACTGCGCACCTCGGTATCCGACCAGAATTTTCCGGCTTATTTCACGTCGATCTTCGTGACGGTCTTCACGCCATCCTTCTCGCTGACGGTGAACTTCACCTCGTCTCCGGCGTGAACCGGCTCCAGCATGCCGGCCTGAATCCGGAATTGCTCGGTGGGCACGCCGCTGCCCGAGCCGACAGTGCCGCCTTGCGGCTGACGGATCGTGATGCTGCCGTGAATCCGGTCGACCACCGTGACCGTTCCCGTGCGCGCCTCCTCGCCCTGTGCCATTGAAGTGACGACCGTGAGCATGGCGCCGGCCAGAGCCATCTTGGAAATTTTCATCGCAGGGCCTCCCGGTTGTGATCGCTCGGGGACAATGAGGTCCGGCGGGGTTCGTTCCCCAATCGCCGGATCAGGCGCGAGGTGCATGAGGACAGCCACGCGTGCTCGTGGATATTGACGTTGGCCGCGCAATCCGGTTGCCTGCGCGAGCACGCCACGCTCAATTTTGCCGGGAAACGCCGCATGTCGTCTTATGTCCTCGCCATCGATCAGGGCACCACCTCGTCGCGCGCCATCGTGTTCCGCACCGATATCTCGATCGCGGCGCAAGCGCAGCAGGAATTCCCGCAGCACTTTCCGGCCTCGGGCTGGGTTGAGCACGAACCGGACGACATCTGGCAGTCGACGCTTTCCACCTGCCGCGAGGCGATGCAAAAGGCCGGCGTCGGCGCGCGCGATATCGCCGCGATCGGCATCACCAACCAGCGAGAGACCACCGTGGTGTGGGATCGCGCCACCGGGCAGGCGGTGCATCGCGCTATCGTCTGGCAGGATCGGCGCACCGCGGAAATTTGCGCGCAACTGAAAGCCGATGGTGTCGAGCCGGAAATATCGGCGCGTACCGGTCTGATTATCGACCCGTATTTCTCCGGCACCAAGGTGGCGTGGATTCTCGATCATGTGCCGGGTGCGCGGGCGCGGGCCGAGCGTGGCGAACTACTGTTCGGTACCGTCGATTGCTATCTGCTGTGGCGCCTGACCGGCGGCAAGGTGCATGCGACCGACGCCACCAACGCTTCGCGCACGTTGCTGTTCAACATTCACAACGGCCAATGGGATGATGCGCTGTTGAAGATCCTGCGCGTGCCGCGTTCGATGCTGCCGGAAGTGAAAGACTCCTCGGCGCATTTTGGCGACAGCGTTGCCGATCTGTTTGGCGGCAGCATTTCAATCGGCGGAATTGCCGGCGATCAGCAGGCAGCAACCATCGGGCAGGCCTGCTTCGCGCCGGGCATGATGAAATCGACCTATGGCACCGGCTGTTTCGCGCTGCTCAACACCGGCACCACGCCGGTCGTCTCGAAGAACAAGCTGCTCACCACTATCGCCTATCAGTTGAACGGCCGGCGGACCTATGCGCTGGAGGGTTCGATATTCGTCGCGGGTTCGGCGGTGCAGTGGCTGCGCGATGGATTGAAGATCATCAAGAATGCGGCCGAGACTGGTCCGCTGGCGGATCAATCCGATCCGACGCAAGCGGTGTATCTGGTGCCGGCGTTTGTTGGCCTCGGTGCGCCGTACTGGAATCCGCGCGTGCGCGGCGGCCTGTTCGGGCTGACACGCAACACCGGTCCGGCCGAACTGGCGCACGCCGCGCTGGAAAGCGTCTGCTATCAGACCTTCGACCTGTGGGCGGCGATGCGTGCGGACTGGCCCGAGGCGGATGCCATCAACACCGTGCTGCGCGTCGATGGCGGCATGACCGCGTCGGACTGGACCATGCAGCGGCTCGCGGATTTGCTGGACGCGCCGGTCGATCGCCCGATGATCAAGGAAACCACCGCGCTCGGTGCGGGCTATCTCGCGGGCCTGAGCGCCGGCGTCTATCCGGAGCCGGCGCGTTTCGCCGACAACTGGCGGCTCGAAACGCGCTTCAAGCCGAACATGAGCGAGGCGACCCGCACGCGCAAACTGAAGGGCTGGGCGGCGGCGATGCGCGGCCTGCTGGCGAGCGATGAGCGCGATAATTAGTTCAAGGGCCTGCCGCGCGGACGATAGATGTTCCTTAACCACATCTCGTGGATGATTTTGCGGGCGCGGAAGGAAACGCGATAGTCTTCGCCAACTAATAAAACTTCGCCGCGCGAGGAGATGCCATGCGAGAAGCCGTCGGGAAATTGAGTCGTCGAGCATTTTGTGGTTGTGCGTCGGTCGCCTTGTGGTCGAGCCTTGCGGCGACGCGCGCCGATGCGCAATCCGCCGCCTGTGCGGTGATGACGCGCGACACCCAGCACGCGACCTCGCCGGCGGATGCTCTGGCGCGTCTGATGGAGGGCAATGCACGCTTCGTCGGCGGCAAGACGGTCAATTGCGATCTGATGCGCCAGGTCAGGGAAACCGCCAAGGGGCAGGCGCCATTCGCGGCGGTTGTAGGCTGCATCGATTCCCGCGTGCCGCCGGAACTGGTGTTCGATCAGCGGATCGGAGATATCTTCTGCGCGCGCATCGCCGGCAACTTTGTCAACACCGATATCATCGGCAGTCTCGAATTCGCCACCAAACTCGCAGGCGCGCGGACCATCGTCGTGCTTGGTCATAGCGATTGCGGCGCCATCAAGGGCGCCATCGATGATGTCAAGCTCGGAAACCTCACCGCGATGCTGGAGCATATCCGTCCGTCGGTCATGGCCAGCAAGACGAACGGCGAGCGTTCGTCGAAGAATGCCGAGTTCGTGCAGACAGTGGCTGAAGCCAACGTCAAGGCAGCCGTCGCGATGCTGAAGTCGCAAAGCCCGATCCTGACAGCACTGGCAAATGAAGGCCAACTCACAATCGTCGGTGCTATGCACGAACTTGCAAGCGGCAAGGTCAGCCTGCTGGCCTGACGTCATCTGTCGGGGCATGGCCAGCCAGATGCCGTGGCCAGCCAGACGCGATCCATGAAATGAGCGGAGCCGGAACGTCCGGCTCCGTTGTCATTCCCCGCGCGTGACTGGATCGCATCAACCCGACAAGCCGGGACTCGTCTCGTTTCTAACGAAACGGAGATGGCGCCAGTCTTGAGCTTACTGGCAAAGCTGCCTTATGCCGTAATCGTTGGTGTACCAGACGCCGGGTTGGCATACGAAGCCGTTGCGGGCGGCGTAACTCTGGGGATATCCGACGCCGCTGTACTGATAGTCGCCGTTATACCCATAGTCCGCATAGGCGCGGCCGGGCACGATGTCGCTTTCGGTATCGTAAGCATAGGAATCCTCGTAGCCGTACGGTCCGCGACCGAACGGTGCAGCGGCGATCGCTCCGGCGGTGCCGACCGCGGTTCCGGCAATGGCGCCTGCGGTGCCGATCGCTCCGCCGACCACGTTGCCGGCAACATCGAACGGCACGAAGCCGGTGTTCGTTCGATTCCATTCTTCCTGATAAGTCGCGTTGCGGCTGCGGTCGTAGCGATCAGGCCCCATGCGGCTCATATGCTTGCGCATGGCCCGCTTCGGGTGCGTCATCTGTTGCCTGTGCATCGTCTGCCTGGCATGTGCAGCCGATGAGTTGGCATCCCTGGTTGCCATGGATTGAGTGGCGTCTTTCGTTGCAGCGGTGGCGAGGCCAGGTGCGGCGGCGAGCATCGCGGTCGCGGCGGCTGCGGCTAGGAATGACATTTTCATCATGCAATCTCCTTTCGGATGGGTTGTTGCATGGCAACGTTCGCTTCACGTCGTCGTTCCGCCTGTCACGCGCGCGTGACAACGCGCCTCGCACCCATCGGATCGGCCATGCGGCTTCGTCATCGCAAACGCGCCAGCACAGGCAGGCCGTTCCGTTACATCTTCGGAAAGATGATCCTGCTTCGTCTTGACGGAGTAGAGTCGCCGTGCCGCTCGGCATTGAACCATGTGAGGTTGTCTTGAGGTGGGTTCACGCGCGGTGGACCAATCGAGGCAAAAATGTGGTGAGAGCGGATGGCGGCTCTTAGCGGTCGCAAATCAATTCGCGAATTGCGAAGTCAGGTCCCGGTCGCTTCGGTCAAAAGCGCTTTATCGGGTTCTTACGGGCGTGAAAACGCGTAACGGATCGCCTTTTGCACTGCATTGTGTGACTCGAAAGGCCCACTTGGCGCTTAAAGGCCCTTTTGGCACCTAAATGTAGTATGTTCGAAGCATTCCATCGCAAATTTTGCTTTAACGAATCAGCAACCTGATTCACTTTCGCCTCCTGGGGTCAATCTGGAGGCCAAGGAATGAACGTTATTGTTTTTGCATCACGCAAAGGCGGCTCGGGGAAGAGTACGCTGACGGCGCATCTTGCCGCTCATGTCCATAAACCGTCGAAGCCCTGTCTTCTTGTCGATGCCGATCCGCAAGGATCGCTGACGCTGTGGCACAAGCTGCGGGGCACCAGCGAGCCGCCGCTGAAAACCGCCAGTCGTTCTGTCAGTGAAATCGTTGCCGCCGCGAAGCGCGATGGCTACGAGTGGGTGTTCATCGATACGCCGCCAAACATGTCGGCTGTTGTCGACGATGCAGTACGCAATGCGACGATGGTCATCATTCCGGCGCGTCCCGGCGTATTCGACGTCAATGCGGTGCAGGAAACCATTCAGACCTGCCGTTCCGCACGCAAGCCGTATGCGGTTGTCATCAACGGTGCGCCGGCGCTGCGTGAGGGTGTGGAAAGCCGCATCGTGACGATTGCACGCGAAGCACTCGCGAAATTCCGCGCTCCGGTGTGGAGCGGGCAGGTCACCAATCGCGCGGACCTGTTGCTGGCGCTGGCTCACGGCGAGGGCGCGCAGGAATATTATTCTGAAGGCCGCGCGGCTTCCGAAATCAATCGGCTATGGGCGGCGATCGATCGCTCGGTCAAGGCGATCCGCGGCAACGCATCCGCTAACGGGGCCATGCACAAACAGGCGGCATAACATTCTGGCCGCTAATCCTGATCCAAACGCGCGCATCGTCGCGCGTTTTTTGTGTTTGCTCGAACCGTTCAGTGTTTGGCGCAATCACCATGCGTCATGCCCGGAACTGATCCGGGCATCCATCTTGAAAAAACAGATCGGTTGCCGGCTTCAAGGACGAGCGACGCCGTTCCTTGAACGATGATACCGGCAACGACGGCCCGAACCGTTTCCGTCAAAACACGAAACGCTCTGACGCTACGCGATCATGGCCACTGGCTCGACCTCGGAGTGATCGTCCGGCGCGGCTACTGGTGAACTGGTGATGAACTCGTCGTGGGTGATATCGCGGAATGTCGCGATCTCCGACGGCCGGCCCAACAGATAACCCTGCACGGCGTTGCAGCCTTCGTCGTGGAGGAACTGCAACTCGTCGCCGGTTTCGACGCCTTCCGCCAGCACCGGCAGGCCAAGGCCACGGCCCAGCCCCAGCACCGCGCGCACGATGGTCGCGGCCGAGGCATTGGCGTGCACCGATTTGACGAACGATCCGTCGATCTTGATCTTGTCGAACGGAAACGCGCGCAGGTTCGACAGCGATGAATAGCCGGTGCCGAAATCGTCCATGGCGATCTGGATGCCGAGTGCCTTGAGCTGACGCAGGGTCGCCAGTGCGCGATTGAGGTCGTGGACCAGAGCCGTCTCGGTGATCTCCAATTCGAGCCGGCCGGGCGACAGACCACTCTCCATCAGGATGCCGTGAACGGTTTGCGCGAAGGTCGGGCTGTGAAGCTGAACGGCGGAGACGTTGACCGCGATCGTCAGGGGCTTGAGCCACGAGGCGGCCTCGCGGCAGGCCTGGCGCAGCACCCATACGCCGATCTCGAGAATGGCGCCGGTCTCTTCCGCGATCGGAATGAACTTGGCGGGCGAAATGTCGCCGCGCGTCGGATGGTGCCAGCGCAATAGCGCCTCGAAACCGGTCGCGGCGTCGCTGCGCAGGTCCTTTTGCGGCTGATAGACCAGCTTGAATTCGTTGCGCTGCGTGGCTTGCCGCAGGTCGTGTTCGAGTTCACGTCGCAGGCGGACTTCGATACCCATCCTGGATTCGAAGAAGCGGTACGTGGAGCGACCATCGGTCTTGGCGCGATAGAGCGCGGTGTCGGCTTGGGTGAGCAGGGTCTGCCGGTCGATGCCGTCCTCGGGACAGATCGCGATTCCAATGCTGCACGAGATGCGTTCGGCGCCCAACTCTCCGTCGGCGGCCTGCAAGGTGGCGAGTATCTTTTCCGCCATGCGGCCCGCGGTCGCGGCGTGGCCGATATTCGGCATCAGGATGGCAAACTCATCGCCACCCAGCCGAGCCATGATGCCGGAGTCATCGAGCAGCGCCGTGATGCGTGCCGCCACGGTTTGCAGCACATGGTCGCCGGAGGCGTGACCGAACAGATCGTTGATCTCCTTGAAGCGATCCAGATCGAGGCAGAGCACGGCCAGCGCTTCACCCGTGGCCCGGGCGTGGTCGACGGCCTGATCGAGCCGCGTATTGAAGTGGCTTCGGTTCGGCAGCGAGGTGAGCGGATCGTGATGCGCAAGATAGCGGATGTGCTGTTCGGCCTTCTTGCGTGCACGAAGGTCGCGCACCGCGATCACCTGATGGGGGCGGCCCGCGTAGTCCATCGGCCTGACGATGATTTCGACCGGAATCAAGGTCTCGTCGCGATGGCGCAGGTTGGTTTCGAGCGCGTGGCCGGAGGCCGACGGCGACGCGCGATGCGCGGTGAGGTCGGGGAAGCGATCGACGAGCCGCTGCGAGACGATCTCGTCGCGGCCGATACCGCTCAGCAACGTGAAACTGTCGTTGACGGTCACGATCTTTTCCTGATCGCACAACACCAGACCTTCGACGGCGGCGTCAGCCAATCCTTGCATTCGGCTCGCTTCCAGTTCGGATCGTCGCTGATCGCGAATGTCGAGCGATCGGGCGGCAAAGGCCAGCAGGATGATGATGACGCTGGCGGCGGCGACGCCGATGGCCAGCAAGCCTGTGGGTAGAGCCACCGGCGGTATCGCGATGCTGGGATCCGGAATGATGGAAACGGCGCCCATTGCCGTGAAGTGATGGCTGGCGATGGCCAATGTCAGCAGCGCGGTGCTGATGGATTTCCATTTTGCGCCGGGCCGCAAACCGGCGGGCAATGCGGCGGCACCGATCATGGCGCCGAGCACGATCGAGGCAACAACGAGGGAGGTGTCCCAGACGATGGTTCCCTGAATTTCAAATGCCGCCATGCCGATATAGTGCATGGCTGCGATGCCGCCGCCGACCAGCGTACCGCCAAGCCACGGCGCGGCGCGCCAGTTGGGAATCAGCGAAACGGAAAGTCCGGTTCCCGTGAGCAGGATTGCGGCGATCAGCGAAACCAGCGTCAGCACAATATTATAGGCGCTGGGGATTCCGGGCGAAAAGGCAAGCATTGCGATGAAATGCGTGGCCCAGATGCCGAAGCCGGCGGATATCGCGGCCACGCCCAGCCAGACCTGTTGCATGCGGTCTTTCGAAGCCATGGCATGGCGTTGCAGGCTTATCGCGGTGCTGGACGCGAGTGCGCAAATAATGACGGCGAGAATGACCAGCCTCAGATCATGAGCCGTGGCAATACAATCGTAGACCTTCAACATGTGTTTGCACCGTTCTGGTATGTCGTAATCGACGGACGATGCGTGGAATTGCGTAATGCAGGGTAAACGACACTTGGTCGCAGGGCGTATCGTGGAAGAGAGTGAATCTTTTTTTACTGCCGCCGAGTGATGCGCCAAGAAATCAGATGGACGGATCAGACAAACGGATGAAATGGCAGATCGAATTCACGATATCGGCGGCAATGCTGGCGCGGCGTGAAGCGGCAACGGTATAAAAAAACCGGGCTCGAAGAGCCCGGTTTAAGGTATTGGCCACGTGAGGCCGACACAATCACCTTCCAAGAGGGATAACTGAGCTTTCGCGTTGCTAGAGGAGGGGGACAGATGCGCACCGCGAACGCTCAGTGTGTAAGCAGTATGATCCCCGATGCAGCGTCGCGGCAAGCGGACAAGTCGCATGTCAGTCATGCGACCATTGAGGGCACGCAGAGCAGCTATTCATGAAGGCCAACGCTGAGCCTTGCTAACGACAAAATCGCGGAAAGCCTGCACCCGCGCCACCGACTTCAATTCTTCCGGATACACAAAATACGTATCAAGTTGAATCGACTCGGATTCGCTGAAGAGCTGTACGAGCCGGTTGTTTTCTTCGACCAGATAGTCCGGCAGCGCGGCGATGCCGAGGCCCTGCTGGCAGGCGCGGACCAGGCCCAGAACGTTATTCACCTTGAAGAATGCTTCGCGCGGCCCGGATCCGTTGCGTCCCGCTTCGATCAGCCAATTGCGATTCTGCAGATGCGGCGGTACCTGCGTATCGCTGAGCATGATGATGCGATGGCCGTCGAGTTCCTCCAGCGTGCGGGGCGTGCCGAAATGCTTGATGTATTCCGGCGAACAGTAGGCGTGGAACCCCATCGCGAACAGTTTGCGCTGGATCAGGTCAGGCTGCGTCGGCTTGCGGGTACGAATCGCGACGTCCGCCTCGCGCATCGACAGATCGAGTTCTTCATCGGTCACGATCAGCGAAATGCGGATTTCCGGAAACAGCGTGGTGAACTCGCCCAGACGCGGAATGAGCCAATGAATACCGACGCCGGGCGTGGTGGTGATCTTGAGGTCGCCGCTGGGGCGCTCGCGGCTGTCGGTCAGCTTGGCCCGCGCCGCCTGCAACTGCATGAAGACGTCATGGGCGGTGCGAAACAACAGGTCGCCCTGTTCGGTCAAAATCAGACCGCGGGCATGGCGGTGAAACAGCGAAACCGACAGTTCCTGCTCCAGCGCGCTGACCTGGCGCGACACCGCCGATTGCGACAGCCCGAGCTGTTCGCCGGCATGCGTGAAACTGCCTGCCTCTGCGGCTGCGTGGAAGACCTTCAGCTTGTCCCAATCCATATCGGCTAACCCGTCTCGATTCTGAGGCATGATTACTCCGCTGCGGCCCGGTCGGCTGCGCTGGCGGCGAGAAAGCGCTCGGCTTCGAGCGCCGCCATACATCCCATGCCTGCAGCCGTCACCGCCTGACGATAAGTCTCGTCGGCGACGTCGCCGGCAGCAAACACGCCCGGCACGGAGGTTGCGGTCGAATGCGGCGCGACTTCGATATAGCCGGAGGGTTTCATCTTGATCTGGCCGGCGACCAGCTCGGTGGCGGGCGCATGGCCGATCGCGATGAACACGCCATCCGCCGGCACGTCGCTCAATGTGCCGGTCTTGACGTTCTTGAGCCGGACATGCGTGACCTTGGCCGGATCGTCGCTGCCGCAGATTTCATCGATGGCGCTGTCCCAGATCACCTTGATCTTGGGGTTCTTGAAAAGGCGATCCTGCAGAATGCGCTCGGCGCGGAAATGATCGCGACGGTGCACGATGGTGACCTGGGAGGCGAAATTGGTCAGGAACAGCGCTTCCTCGACCGCGGTATTGCCGCCGCCGACCACCAGCACATTCTTGCCGCGGTAGAAAAAGCCGTCGCAGGTCGCGCAGGCCGAGACGCCGAAGCCCTTGAATTTCTCTTCCGACGGCATGCCGAGCCATCGCGCCTGCGCGCCGGTGGCGATAATGACGCTGTCCGCCAGATAAACGTCGCCGCTGTCGCAGGTGAGCCGGAACGGCCGCTGGCCGAGGTCGAGCTTCGTCACCAGATCGGTGACGATTTTGGTGCCGACATGCGTCGCCTGCCGCTCCATCTGTTCCATCAGCCACGGTCCCTGAATCACGTCGCCGAAGCCGGGATAGTTCTCCACGTCGGTGGTGATCGTGAGTTGCCCGCCGGGCTGGATGCCCTGGATCAGAATCGGCTCGAGCATGGCGCGCGCGGCATAGATGGCGGCGGTATAGCCGGCCGGTCCGGAGCCGATGATGACGACTTTGGCGTGAGTTTGGGTAGGCATGGGGAATTTTCCCCTTCTCTTAAGAGAAACAGATCACGAGGGAAGCGAAATGGCAGGAGCGTCCCGCAATAGTCAGGAACATTACAGCAAGTTTAGGGTATCTGGGCAGCTATGCAAGAATTGCAATACATTCACGGTGATTTTCCCGTGGTTTCAAGACCGGTCGGCGTAATAAAATTGCGCGACTCCGGAAGGTTGCGCTAAGGGTGTTGCCGCAATGGCGCGTAAATCGCGATAGCTGGGGTGTGGGCCGCGTGTCGAAGAGCCTCGACGAGATTGATCTCAAGATTCTGAACGAACTTCAGGCCGATGGCCGCATCACCAACGTCGAACTCGCCCGTCGGGTCGGTATATCGCCGCCGCCCTGTCTGCGCCGCGTTCGCACGTTGGAGGAAGAAGGCTACATCAACGGCTACCGGGCCTTGCTGGACCCGCGGCTGCTCGGCTTCGACGTCACGGTGTTCGCCTCGGTGCACCTGTCGAGCCAGGCCGAGGCCGACCTGCGAGCGTTCGAGGATTTCGTCCGCCGCGAGCCGCTGGTCCGCGAATGCTGGATGTTGTCGGGCGAGGTCGATTTCATTCTCAAATGCGTCGCCCCGGACATGGCGACGTTTCAGGAATTCGTCACCCAACTGACCGCTGCGCCCCATGTTCGCAATGTCAGGACGTCGCTGGTGCTTCAAAACGCCAAATATGCCGCCGCCGTCCCGCTGGAGTTGAAGGCGTCGCAGGGGTGAGGTGGTCGGCTTGACGCCGTCATTGGCGGAATTGGCGGTTTGTCCGCGAGGCGATTTCGAATACAACTCGCTCGCAAAGAGACTGATTGAACCCTGCGCTTGATGTCGGGCGAAATTCTTTCGGCTCGTTCGATTGAGGGTGCGGCGTGACGTTATTCCAGATTGTTTTGCTGGCAGCAGCGGGGTTCACCGCCGGAACGGTCAATGCTGTCGCCGGCGGCGGCACGTTCGCCACCTTTGCCGCGCTCGTTGTTTGCGGCTTGCCGACGCTGGACGCCAACGCCACCAGCGCCGTGGCGCTGACCCCGGCCAATCTCGCCAGCGTCGTGGCCTATCGCTCCGAGGTCCGCCAGCTTTTCCGCCGAATGCTGCCGTTCATGATCGTCGGATTGCTGGGCGGCGCGGTCGGCGCGTGGCTTTTGATCTGGCTCGGCGACAGCGGCTTCAGGCCCCTCGTGCCGTGGCTGTTGCTGTCGGCCACCTTGATGTTTGCGTTCAGCGACCGCATCCGCGCCTTTGTGAGGCCGGCGCAGGGCGCGACAGGGACTTCGAAAATCGTCGGTTTCGCGATGATGGCGTTCGCCGCCGTCTACGGCGGCTTTTTCGGCGCCGGCGTCGGCATCATCATGCTGGCTGCCTTGGCCATCATCGACGACGGCGATTACCACGGGGCCAACGCGATCAAGAATCTGGTCACGTTCCTGATACAGATCGTCTCCGCGGCGTTGCTGATTGCCGGTGGCTTGGTCCACTGGCCGCAGGCGACTGTTACGATCATCGCGTCTGCGATGGGGGGCTATTGGGGCGTCGGCCTTGCCCGGCGCGTCCCCGAAAAAATCATCCGCATCGCGGTCGTCTCCGTCGGTGCGGGGCTGGCCGTGATATTTTTCCTCAAAGGCTGAGCGCGGCATCGGCCGCCATGCTTGTGGGTCGCGGTCTGCGACCCGGACCAGCGATACGCATGCTTTCAGGGTTCGCGTTTGATGGCGCTTTCGAGCGAAGTGACTTCCGGATCACGTGAGAGAAAACGCGCCAGGTCAGAATCGCAAAGCCCCGGTTCTGGTGAAACCGGAACCGGGGCTCTGTGCGACTTTGCGAGTAAAGCGCGCTACGTCTTCTTGCGCATTGCGTCGAGGCTGATCGGGCCGCCGCCTGACGTCACCAGATAAAGACAGGCGAAGCAGAGCACGATCGAGAGGCTGCCGTTATTCACCACCGGCAAAAAGCCGCGCGGCGCGTGCCCGATGAAATAGGCGAAGGCCATCTCGCCCGAGAGGATGAAGGCGGCGAACCGGGTGAACAGACCGACCATCAGCAGGCCGCCGAAGATGAGTTCGAGTGAGCCGGCGGCGCCGTACAGCGAAAACAGTTCCACCTTTGCGAACATCGGCACGGGCGGAAACTTGAAAAGCTTGGCGATGCCGTACTGAAACAACATCAAACCGGTGATGAAGCGAAACAGACTCAAGGCAGTCGGCTGCCATCGGGCAAGCATTTGGTCCACGATTGATATCCCCTTTTTGGAACTCTGGCTTCTGTCGCGTTTTCGAGCGCAGCGGATTCCGGTTCGCGTGAAGAAAACGCGTCACATCAAAAAGTAACTGTCCCCCGTTGTAGCAAACGCCATGCGGGCGCGCCGATCACGTCCAGATGATAAACCTCTATCAGGGGCGATTTATTCCAGACCCACAAGCGGGGTGCGTCGATGCGTCGTATCCCGCCCACAAAAAAGCCGCTGTGGAAGCGGCTTTCTCGGTAGCATATGCTTCTGGAGGTCTTCGCGTCGTTGGAAAGCGCGATGGAGATCTTCAGCGTTTTCGAGCGAAGCGGATACCGGTTCGCGTGAAGAAGGCGCGTTAGATCAAAATCGCAGAGCCCCGGTTCTGATTCATCAGAACCGAACGGCTTCCCGGATGCGAAGGTCCGGGATTCAGCGCCATTCGACCTTGGTGATTTCGTAGGCCTTGGCGCCGCCCGGCGCCATCACCTCGACCGAGGAACCCTTGGTCTTGCCGATCAGCGCGCGCGCGAGCGGCGAGGTGATCGAGATGCGGCCTTTCTTGGCGTCGGCTTCGCTTTCGCCGACGATTTGCCAGACGGCTTTCTTCTCGGTGTCTTCATCGATCAGAGTGACGGTAGCGCCGAACTTGATGGTATCCCCGGACAGCTTGGAGACGTCGATGATTTCGGCGCGCGCCAGCTTGTCTTCCAGCTCGGCGATGCGGCCCTCGTTATGCGACTGCTCTTCCTTGGCCGCGTGATACTCGGCATTTTCCGACAGGTCGCCGTGCGAGCGCGCCTCCGCAATCAGCTCGATGATGCGCGGCCGATCGACCGATTGACGCTGCTTCAATTCGACCTCAAGCGCGGTATGACCGCCGGGGGTCATCGGAACCTTGTCCACCATTTACCCTCGTCCTTCGATTTCCAGCTCGGCCGCGGTGCGGCCGGCTGAAACCAGCTTGAAAAAAGCTTGATGCCTGTTCACGCTTGCGGGGCATTTCCCCGTTTCGCGACAGTCAACAGGCGCACATCGAAACGGAACATCTCCAGGCCGGACAAGTTCCGCGCCCGGCAAGTTCCGTTGCTTTATTCCCGATCGACGACTGCCCAGCGGGCCTGAAGATCAGTTTTCGGGAAAGTAGCTCTGCAGCGTACGGACCTCAAGGTCCCCGTCCAAATAGGCGCGAATGCCCTGCGCGGCCGCCACAGCGCCTGAGAGAGTGGTGTAGTACGGCACTTTATGCAAGAGGGCAGCGCGTCGCAGCGAGCGGCTGTCGGCCAGCGCCTGCGGTCCCTCGGTGGTGTTGAAGACCAACTGCACCTCCCCGTTGGTGATGGCGTCGACGATATGCGGGCGGCCTTCCAGTACCTTGTTGATCTTTTCGGTAGGTACTCCGTTGTCGGACAGGAAGCGCTGCGTGCCCGATGTCGCGATCACCTTGAAGCCCAGCGACGCAAGCAGGCGAACCGCCTCGAGGATGCGGGTCTTGTCGATCTCGCGCACGGACACGAATACCGTGCCCTTGCGCGGGACCCGGGTGCCGCCGCCCAGCTGGCTTTTGGCGAAAGCCACCTCGAAGCTGCGGTCGAGGCCCATGACCTCGCCGGTCGAACGCATTTCCGGGCCGAGTACGGTGTCGACGCCGGGGAAGCGCGCGAACGGGAACACCGATTCCTTGACGCCGACATGCTTGAGCTGCTGCGGCTTCAGCTTGAAATCGGCAAGCTTCTCGCCGGCCATGATGCGCGCGGCGATTTTGGCGACCGGCGTTCCGATCACCTTGGCGACGAACGGCACCGTGCGCGAGGCGCGCGGGTTGACCTCGAGCACGTAGATGTCGCCGTCCTTGATCGCATACTGCACGTTCATCAGCCCGACCACGTCGAGCCCGAGCGCCAGTTCGCGGGTCTGCCGCTCCAGTTCCGCGATGGTCGCCGCATCGAGCGAGCGCGGCGGCAACGAGCATGCCGAATCGCCGGAGTGAATGCCGGCCTCTTCGATGTGCTCCATGATACCGACGATGAAGGTGTCCTTGCCGTCGCTGAGGCAGTCGACGTCGATTTCGATGGCGTCCGACAGATAGCGATCGAACAGCAGCGGGTTCTTGCCGAGCACGGTGTTGATCTGGCCGGTCTTGTCGTTCGGGTAGCGCGCCTTGATGTCGGCCGGCACCAGTTCCGGCAGCGTTTCGAGCAGATAGTCGCCGAGCTGGGTGTCTTCGCGGATGATCTGCATCGCGCGTCCGCCGAGCACGTAGGAGGGGCGGACCACGAGCGGATAGTCGAGGTCGGCGGCGACGAGCCGCGCCTGCTCCACCGAATAGGCGATGCCGTTCTTCGGCTGCATCAAACGCAGCCGGTCGAGCACGCGCTTGAACCGGTCGCGGTCTTCAGCGACGTCGATGGCGTCCGGCGACGTGCCGAGGATCGGCACATCGGCGGCTTCGAGCGCGCGCGCCAGCTTCAGCGGCGTCTGGCCGCCGAACTGCACGATCACGCCGTGAAGCGTGCCGTTGCGGCGCTCGGTGTCGATGATTTCGAGAACGTCTTCCTGGGTCAGCGGTTCGAAATACAGCCGGTCCGCGGTGTCGTAGTCGGTCGACACCGTTTCCGGATTGCAGTTGACCATGATGGTCTCGTAGCCGGCGTCCGACAGCGCGAAGCAGGCGTGGCAGCAGCAATAGTCGAACTCGATGCCCTGGCCGATCCGATTGGGGCCGCCGCCGAGGATCACGATCTTCTTGCGGTCGGACGGATCGCTCTCGTCGGCGGGCGCGCCCGCGAACGGCGATTCATAGGTCGAGTACATGTAGGCGGTGGGCGAGATGAACTCGGCCGCGCACGTATCGATGCGCTTGTAGACCGGGCGTACGCCGAGCGTATGGCGCAGCGTCCGGATCTCCGCCTCGGTGGTGTTGGCGAGCACGGCCAGGCGGGCATCGGAGAGGCCCATCGCTTTCAGCGTGCGCATCCCGAAGGCATGCGGCGGCAAGCCGTTCGTCCTGATCTTGCTTTCCATCTCGACGATGCCGCGCAACTCGGCAAGGAACCACGGATCGATCTTGCAGGATGCGAAGATCTCATCGTTCGACCATCCCAGCCGCATCGCCTGGGCCACCTGCAGAATGCGGTTCGGCGTCGGGGTGCCGAGCGCGGCGCGGATGGCGTTCTTGTCGTCGCCCTTGCCGAGCCCCTCGATCTCGATTTCATCGAGCCCGGTGAGGCCGGTCTCGAGCCCGCGCAACGCCTTCTGCAAGCTCTCCTGAAAGGTGCGGCCGATCGCCATCACTTCGCCGACCGATTTCATCGATGTGGTCAGGGTGTGGCTGGCGCCGGGAAATTTCTCGAACGCGAAGCGCGGGACCTTGGTGACGACATAGTCGATGCTGGGCTCGAACGATGCCGGGGTCGCGCCGCCGGTGATGTCGTTGGCGATCTCGTCCAGCGTGTAGCCGACCGCGAGCTGTGCCGCGACCTTGGCGATCGGAAAGCCGGTGGCCTTCGACGCCAGCGCCGAGGAGCGCGACACGCGCGGGTTCATTTCGATCACCACCATGCGGCCGTCGGCGGGATTGACGCCGAACTGCACGTTGGAGCCGCCGGTCTCGACGCCGATCTCGCGCAGCACCGCAAGCGATGCGTCGCGCATGATCTGGTATTCCTTGTCGGTGAGCGTTAGCGCCGGCGCCACGGTGATCGAGTCGCCGGTATGCACCCCCATCGGATCGAGGTTTTCGATCGAGCAGATGATGATGCAGTTGTCCTTCTTGTCGCGGACAACCTCCATCTCGAACTCTTTCCAGCCGAGCACCGATTCCTCGATCAGCACCTCGTTGGTCGGCGAGGCGTCGAGGCCCCGCTCGATGATGTCGAGATATTCTTCCTTGTTGTAGGCGATGCCGCCGCCGGTGCCGCCCATGGTGAAGGAGGGGCGGATGATCGCCGGCAGCCCGATCTCGGACAGCGCCATCAGCGCTTCCGCCATCGCCTGTTGCTGATAGCGCTTGCGGCGCTCGTTCTCGCCGAGCAGCCATTGCCGTTCGAACTCGGTGCGCGCCTCGCCGGAGAGCTTGTCGCGCGCGGCGAGGTATTCCTCGCGGTCGGCCTTCTTCAGCGCCGAGGCGTTGGCGAGCCGCGACTTCGGTGTCTCGAGGCCGATCTTGGTCATCGCCTCGCGGAAGAGCTGGCGATCCTCGGCCTTGTCGATGGCGTCGGCGGTGGCGCCGATCATCTCGACGTCGAACTTGTCCAGCGTACCCTGCTTGCGCAGGCTCAGCGCGCAGTTCAGCGCGGTCTGCCCGCCCATGGTCGGCAGCAGCGCGAAGCCGCCGGGAACGACGTGGCGTTCCTTCTCGATGATCTTGGCGACGATTTCCGGGGTGATCGGCTCGATGTAGGTCGCATCCGCGAGCTCCGGATCGGTCATGATCGTCGCGGGGTTGGAGTTGACCAGGACGACCCGGTAGCCTTCCTCCTTCAACGCCTTGACCGCCTGAGTGCCGGAGTAATCGAACTCGCAAGCCTGGCCTATGATGATAGGTCCGGCGCCGACGATGAGGACGGTCGAGATGTCAGTACGTTTGGGCATTATGGCTCACGAGCAGAAATCCAATCACAAAAAAGGACGCGCCGCGCGCGTCCTCGTCGTCGGTGCTCGCAAAGAGCCAAGCGGATAACCACGTTTTGGTGGCAAGCTATGCGATCACTCAACAATCCAGAGCGCGATTGGACGCAAAACCGCATTCCATGTGTGCTGATCGCGTCCAGGCAAGTTCCTGCGCGCGAGGCTTGTTTAGACCAGAATGCCGAGGGGGGAAAGGGGTTTGAGCCCGCCATCAACCGGCGTGTGGAGGCCCGGCCTGGATTCGAACCAGGATAAAGAGCGATGCACCGCCCCCGCGTGTCAGCTTCCGCCACCGGGCCATCCGCATTATCCCCGATCACGCCGCCGTGTTCGACGTCGCGTTGGTATTAACCCTAATCGGCCCGTAATTGCTGCCCGGCCCGCAACCGGCCCGTCAGGCTCTCAAACGCGCCACGAACGTGGTGCGGGCGGGATTGTGACCGATGTTTTTCGCTTCACGGGTGGCGGCAAATCCTGCGGCCGACAGTTTGGCCATCATCTCCGCGTCGGTATAGCGTTGCAGCCCGATCCGGCTTCGCAATTGACGGTAATCGGATAGGGCGGTGCGGGCGAGGCCGACCAGGGCGTCCTTCAGAAAGCCGTGCTTTGCCGCAAGGCGCAGCAGCGCCATCACATCGCGGGTCATGCCGACCTGCGGATGGAGCACATCACCGACCACCAGCAGGCCGGAAGGCCGGAGCAGCCGGCGCAGGTTGGCGAGCGTGGCATCGAGTTCGGCCGGAGTCATGTACTGGGACGCGGAATTCATGATCGCGAGATCGACCGAGGCTTCCTCCATGCCGCGAAGTTCGTCGAGCGAGCGAACCCGGATCTTTGTGTTGGGGGCGAAGCGCGCGATCAACCGGCCGCGCACGCCGGGCGCCGGTTCCGCCAGAATGAGTTTGCCGCAGGCATCCGCGACCCGCGGGGCCGACAGCGCCTCGCCGCACGCATAGTCCAGCACGACCGCCATCGGCGATGGGATGTAGCCGATGATATCGGCGGCAATGGTTTCGAAATGAATGTCGCGGTGCCGCTTGCTGACATAAATCGTATGGGTGGAATCGTAATAGTCGATCCAGTCGTCCATGGGTGCTGCCGTGTTGAATCGTGCGTTCCCGGGGAGGGAACCGAATTATTACGATGGCGTTAGAGCAGGGTCTAAGGCTTTTCGCGCGACCTGCAAATGTTTCTGTATCTGCAAATGCTTCCGTCGATCGAAATGGACGGATTTCCAGGGCGGTGCCGGCAAGGGGCGGCCGCCGGCTGAACCGGTCGTACATCGCCGTTTTTCCCGCATGCTGTCATTGAGAAAAGGATGCCGTGACGTGACCAAAGTCAAACCCGCACCCAAAGTCGCTTCCGAACTCGATACCCCGACCGATCTTTCGCAGGAGGCGGTCGACAAGATTTCGGCAGCTCTCAACAAGCTGCTCGCCGATACCTTTGCGCTCTATCTGAAGACCAAGAACTTCCATTGGCACATCAGCGGCCGGCATTTCCGCGATTACCACCTGATGCTCGACGAACAGTCGGATCAGATCTTCGCCACCACCGACGACCTCGCCGAGCGCGTCCGCAAGGTCGGCGGCACCACGTTGCGCTCGATCGGTCAGATCGCCAAATTGCAGACGCTCAAGGACAACGACGAGGACTACGTGCCGCCTCGCGAAATGCTGCGCGAACTGATGAACGACAACAAGAAAGTCGCCACCGCGATGCGCAAGGCGCACAAGCTGGTGGACGATCTCGACGATCCCGCGACCGCGGGGCTGCTTGAGACCTTCATCGATGCCACCGAACGGCGCACCTGGTTTCTGTTCGAGGCCAGCCGTCAGGAAGGCGGCAACGAGCAGTAACTCGAGGCCATTGCGAGCCACGCGTCTCCGGCTTTGCCGGACCGCGTGCACTCATGCCGACGGCTTCTAAATGGAGTCCTTCCACAGCCGCAGCAACTCGCCGTGGTTGCCCTGCAGCGGATCCGTTTCCGGCAGGGGCACGGCGGGAATTGTCTTCAGCGCGGCGCGATGGTTTTCCTTGGTCGGCCGCGTGATTTCCATTTCGGCGCCGGGCGGATAGGCGCCGACGACGCTGAAGTCCTTGCTGGCGGACAGGCATTGATGACCGGTGCCGGCGGGCAGGATGACGATATCGCCGGCCGCCAATTCGAGTTCGTCGCCCTGGTCGCCGCCGAGCCGGACGCGGGCGTGACCGCGCGCGACGCCAAGCGCTTCATGCACCGTCGCATGATAGTGCAGGTAATCGTAGATGCCGTTGCGCCATAGTCCGACCCAGCCGTTGACGCCGAACAGGTTTTCGATGATCTGCTCCGGCTTGTTTCCCGCGAGGTCGATCGCCAGCCGATAGCGAACCACCGGCAACCGGTTGTTCGGCACCACCCCGTCATCCTTGAAGAAGAAGGTTTGCGGCGTGATGCCGCCGTGCGAGCCAGCCATGCCGATCTCCGGGCCTGGAGCCCTTCCGATTCTGATGAAATCAGCACCGGGGCTCTACGATTTTGATTTAACGCGTTTTCTTCACGCGAGCCGGGACTCACGTCGCTCGAAAACGCTCCAAGCGGATAGGAGATAACGGCCTGACGCGCGGTGTGTTCCGTCAGTCGGGTTTGCGCGCTTCGAACACGAGGCAGGTGGTGGTGCCATGGGCCAGCAGCCGCCCCTTGCGGTCGAGCAGCCTGCCCTCCGCGGTGCCGACGCGCCGGCCGACATTGAGCGCACGGCCTTCGGCGCGCACCTCGCCGGTATCGCGGGTGATGGCGCGGATCAGGGAAATCTTGAACTCCAGCGAAGTGTAGGCCGTGCCGGCCGGCAACATCGATTGCACCGCGCAACCCATGGCGGAATCGAGCAGCGTCGCGGAGAAGCCGCCGTGCACGCTGCCGATCGGATTGTAGTGCTCGGGGCCGGGGATGGCGCGGAACACGACCAGTCCCGGTTCGGCGCTGCCGCCGACCAGGCCCACTTGCCGCATCATGGTGGCGTGCGGCAACTCGCCGGCAAACATCTTGCGCAGGAAATCGATGCCGCTCATCGACGCCAGCACGTCCGGCGGCGTCAGGCCGTAAGAGATCGGGGGATTGCTTGTGTCATCCATGAGCGTTTCCCGGCCGCGCTACCGTCGTCCTGAGGTGCGAGGGCGTAGCCCGATCCTCGAAGGACGACGAAAGACACGCTGCGCCATCCTTCGAGGCGCGCAAGAGCGCGCACCTCAGGATGACGCGTCTCGTTGGATCACGCCCGCTTCTTCTCCCGCATCAGGTCGGTGAAGCGGCGGAACAGGTAGTGCGAGTCGCGCGGGCCGGGCGAGGCTTCGGGATGATACTGCACCGAGAACACCGGCTTGTTCTTCAAGGCGAGGCCGCAGTTGGAATCGTCAAACAGCGAGACGTGCGTCTGCTCGACATTGTCGGGCAGCGTGGTCTTGTCGACGGCGAAGCCGTGATTCATCGAGGTGATTTCGACCTTGCCGGTGGTCATGTCCTTGACCGGATGATTGGCGCCGTGATGGCCCTGATGCATCTTTACCGTCTTGCCGCCGACGGCGAGGCCGAGCATCTGGTGGCCGAGGCAGATACCGAACGTCGGTATGCCGGAATCGATGATCTTCCGGATCACCGGCACCGCATATTTGCCGGTCTCCGCCGGATCGCCGGGGCCGTTGGAGAGGAAAATGCCGTCGGGCTTCAGGCCGAAGATATCCTCGGCAGAGGTGCTCGCGGGCACCACCGTGACCTTGCAGCCTTCGCCGGCCAACAGCCGCAGGATGTTGCGCTTGACGCCGTAATCCACCGCGACGACGTTGAATTCCGGCTTGTCCTGCCGCCCGAAACCCTGATCCCAGACCCACGGCGTCTCGTCCCAGGTGAAGCGCTGGCCGGACGTGACCATCGGCACCAGATCCATGCCGACGAGGCCGGGCCATTCCCGCGCCTCTTTCTTCAATGCGTCGAGATCGAACCGCCCGTCCTGCGCATGCGCGATGACGGCGTTGGGCATGCCCTTGCTGCGGATCCGCGCGGTCAACGCCCGCGTGTCGATGCCGGACAGGCCGACGATGCCGCGCGCCTTCAGCCATTGGTCGAGGTGGCGCGAGGCGCGATAGTTCGACGGCTCGGTGATCGCGGCGCGCAGGATGGCGCCACGCGCGCCCGTCACCGCCGCCATGTTGACCGTTTCGATGTCCTGGTCGTTGGTGCCGACGTTGCCGATATGCGGGAAGGTGAAGGTGATGAGCTGGCCGGCATAGGACGGATCGGTGAGGATTTCCTCATAGCCGGTCATCGCGGTGTTGAAGCAGACTTCGCCGACAGCGTGACCTTCGGCACCAAGCCCGAAGCCTTCGAATACTGTGCCGTCGGCAAGGATGAGCAGCGCGGTCGGTTTGAGGTCCGGCCAGGCTGAGGCGTTTTCTGATGTGGTCATGAACCCACTACATAGTCTGGCTATTGCGCCGCGTCAAAGCCGGATCGGCACGATTCACATGCGAAGCGCGGAATTTGACAGCCCGCGTCATCGATCTAATCTGCCGGCCGCGACACCGGGCGTGCCGTGGATCATTTCCGAACGATTTGGGGGCCGATTTGCTCGATTCGATGCCGATTCTGTTGATTCCGGGCCTCGGCGGCTCGCCGCGCATCTATGCCCCCGTCGCCCATCAGCTGTGGGCTTTCGGTCCGGTCACGATCGCCAATCACGTTCGCGACGAGTCGATGGGGGCCATCGCCCGCCGGATTCTGGCCGAAGCCCCTCCGCGTTTTGCGCTCGCCGGTCACTCGATGGGCGGCTACATCGCCTTCGAGATAATGCGGCAGGCGCCGGATCGTGTCGCGAAGCTGGCGCTGATCAATACCCAGTCGCGGCCGGATTTGCCGGAGGTCCGCGAGCGGCGCACCGCCCAGATCGCCAAAATAAAGGCGGGTGGCCTACATGACGTGCTGGAGACGCTCTATCCGGGTTTCGTGCATCCCTCGCGCCATGGCGATGCCGCGCTCCGTCGGGTGGTGCATGACATGGGCGACGACGTCACGGCGGAGGGATTTGTCCGCCAGCTCACCGCGATCATGACGCGGCCGGATTCGCGGCCGACATTGGCGACGATCCGCTGCCCGACGCTGGTCTTGACCAGCGACACCGACAATACCCTGCCTAACGCACTGTCGAATGAGATGGCGGACGGCATTCACGGCGCCAAGCTGGTGGTGCTGCCGGATTGCGGGCATCTGCCGCAGCTCGAGAAGCCGGACGACACGGCGGCCGCGCTGGTCGCGTGGATGCGCGGCTGATCCGAGGACACCCAAGCGCCTCAAGTATCTCCAAGCGCCTTGAGCATCTCCAAGTGCCTTGAGCATCTCCAGGTGCCTTGAATATCTCCAATTGTCATGTGCCCGGCTTGCCGGGCCGCCGGCGCGGGAATAATAAAACGCAAGCGTTGGGATAGCGTTGAATCGGCTGTGAGTGTCGCGGCGCCTGACGCTGGAATTTACTCTCCATTAACGACTGTGGCGTAGTTGGGGCAGTGGGCTTTCTCGTCCATTCCGATGCCGGTCATCAACCTGGCCCACAGGTCGGCGCACCTTGTCTTTTGTTCGCGGCAGAATGCTCGTGAAATTTGATTTCTTTGCAGCCAAAGCCGCGCGTTCGGACGCAAAGCCGGCGCCGTGGCGCCGTCCATTCCTGCTATGGCTCGACGGCATCGAGAAAGGCTGGGGTGTCCCGCTGCTGATTGCCGCGTTCTGCGCGATCTGGTGGCTGTTTCTCATCGTGGCCTATTCCGGGGCCAGCCTGCATCCCGATGTTCTGGAGACGTGGACGCTCGGGCGAGAGTTTGCCTGGGGCAACGCCAAGCACCCGCCGTTGATGGGATGGATTGCGCGAGCGTGGAGCACGGTGTTTCCGCTCACCGACTGGTCGTTTCAGTTGCTGGCGATGGTCAATGCCGGGATCGCTCTGTGGGCGGTCGATCTGGTCGCATGCCGTTTCGTGCGCGGCGACAAGCGCGTGGTGATCCTGCTGCTGCTGATGCTGATGCCGGTCTATCAATTCCACGCCCAGCGCTTCAACGCCAATTCGGTGCAACTCGCGGTGTGGCCGCTGGCGACCTACTGCTTCCTGCGCGCGTTCGAATCGCGACAACTCGGCTGGTCGATCGCCACCGGCGCGCTTTGCGCGTTTGCGATGCTCGGCAAATACTATTCGATATTCCTGGTGGCGAGTTTCGTGATCGCCGCGCTTTGTTATCCCGGGCGCCGCGCCTATCTGACGTCGGCGTCGCCGTGGGTTTCGACCCTGGCGGGTTTCGTCGTACTGGCGCCGCACATCTACTGGCTGGCGACGACCGGCGCCAAGCCGTTCCAGTACGCCATGCAGATTCACGGCGGCGTCGCATTTGAACGCTCGCTTGAAGAAGTCGCCATGTTCCTGCTCGGCCTTGCGGCGGCGCTGGCGATTCCGGCGCTGGTCTGGGTTTTGACCGCGGGCTGGCGGCTGAAGCAGTTTCCGGCGGATTTTCGCGCGATGCCGCCCGGCCTGTTGCTGCTGCTTTGGGTATTCGCCGGCACCATTGTGTTTCCGGCGATAACGACGGTCGCCGTCGGCACCGACATGCCGTCGATGTGGGCGCTGCAGGGCCTGTTTCTGGTGGCGATCCTGATCGTCTGCGGCGCGCGCTTTCCGATCGAACGGTTCTACACGGTGAATCTGACGCTGGTCGTCGCCGCGATTGCCGTAGTGGCCGTCACCGTGGCCGCGCCATGGCATGCGCTGGAGCGCCATGCCCATCGCTCCAACGATCGCGCCTTCCTGCGGCCGGCCGCTCTCGAACTGACCCGGCTTTGGCACGAGGCGTCGGATCAGCCGCTGTCGGCGGTGAGCGGTGACGATGCGCTGGCATTCGCAACCGCGTTCTACAGCCCGGACCATCCGCGTTACCGCCGCCCGTTCCAGTATCAATACACATGGGGCATGCCGCGCGCGACCACGCTTGGGAAAGGGTGGGCGGCGATGTGCTTTGCCGAGGACGCCGCATGTCTGGACTGGATGGGCAAAGTCACCGGCCGGGCTCCGTATTTCATCCGCAGCGAATTCACCCTGAAACCCGTGCTCTGGGGCCGGGAGGGCGCCAGCGCCCGTATCGTGGCGCTGGTGGTTCCGCCGCAAGAGTTCAGCAAGCCGGCCGCGCCGGCGTCGCATGAAGAGCTGGATGAATTCGGCGCAAGCCGGCGGCGGCGCTGAAGGTGGGTTTTCTTGCCGTGAAGCGGTATCCATTTCGTTTGAAAGCGCTATAGATCGTAGATCATGTCATTGGTCCGGTGCGGCGGGATTTCCGCACCGTGCGAGGAGGCCGTTATGCTGCGCGATGCCATCAACAATGCCGTCAAGGACGCCATGCGGGCCAAGAACGAGCGCGCCCTGTCGACGCTGCGGATGGTCAATTCGACCATCAAGAACGCCGATATCGAGGCGCGCGGGCAGGGCAAACCGCCGCTCGCCGACGCCGACCTGCTCAGCCTGTTGCAGAAGATGATCAAGCAGCGGCAGGAATCGGTGGAACTGTACGACAAGGGCGGCCGCGCCGAACTCGCCGCCGCCGAGCGCGAGGAGATCGCCATCATCTCGGCCTACCTGCCGAAGCAGATGTCCGACGACGACGTGAAGGCCGCCGTCGCCGCGATCGTTGCCGAAACCAATGCGAGCGGCATCAAGGACATGGGCAAGGTGATCGGCGCGCTGAAGGCGAAATACGCCGGGCAGATGGATTTCGGCAAGGCCAGCGGCATGGTGAAGGCGGCGCTGACGGGGTGAATGGTCTTTCACCTCGCCCCGCTTGCGGGGAGAGGTCGCGAGCCGCCGGCGAGCGGGTGAGGGGGCTTGCCCTGATCGTTTGCCCCTCACCCGGAGTCTTCGCTACGCTCAGCCTCCGACCTCTCCCCGCAAGCGGGGCGAGGTGAAGAGAGAAAGTCGATCCATGCTCACCGAAACCTCCGACTACGACAAGCTCTATCGCGATTTTCGCTGGGAGGTGCCGGCGCGGTTCAACATCGCCACCGTCGCTTGCGACCGCCATGCCGACGGCAGCGCGAAGCTGGCGCTGATCTATCGCGACGAGGACGGCAGCGTCACCAACACAAGCTTCGACGAGTTGCGCGACTTCTCCCGCCGCTTCGCCGACGTGCTGAAGGCCGACGGGCTTTCGCGCGGCGACCGCGTCGGCGTGTTCCTGTCGCAGTCGCTGGAATTGCCGATCGCGCATCTGGCGGCGTTTCGTTCCGGCCTGGTCTCGGTGCCGCTGTTCACGCTGTTCGGCGAGGACGCGCTGGAATTCCGCCTCGCCAATTCCGGCGCCAAGGCCATCGTCACCGATCAGACCGGCTGGGAGAAGCTCAGCAAAATTCGCGAGCGGCTGCCGCACCTTCAGGACATCTACATCGTCGGCGGCGATATCCACGCCGGCGCGAAGCCGTTCTGGCAGGCGATCGAGGACGCATCGGACGATTTCACCACGGTTGATACCGCCGCTGAAGATCCCGCGATCATCATCTACACCTCGGGCACCACGGGCAATCCGAAAGGCGCGCTGCATGCGCACCGCGTGCTGCTCGGCCATCTGCCCAATGTCGAGATGGCGCACGACTTCTTTCCGAAGCCGGGCGATGTGATGTGGACGCCGGCGGACTGGGCGTGGATCGGCGGGCTGTTCGATGCGCTGTTCCCGGCATGGTATCACGGCGTGCCGATCGTCGGCTATCGCGCGAAGAAGTTCGATCCGCATGGGGCCATGCAGTTGATGGCCGAGCACAAGGTTCGCAACGTGTTCCTGCCGCCGACCGCGCTCAAGCTGATGCGGCAGGCCAATGTCAAGCACGAGGGCGTCAAGCTGCGCAGCATCTTCTCCGGCGGCGAGTCGCTCGGCAGCGAGTTGCTCGACTGGGTGCGCGCGACGTTCGGCATCGAGGCGCACGAGATTTACGGCCAGACCGAATGCAATCTTGTGGTCGGCAATAACGCGAAGCTGTTTCCGATCCTGCCGGGTTCGATGGGCAAGGCGACGCCGGGCTTCGACGTGCGCATCGTCGACGAGGCGGGCAACGTGCTGCCGAACGGCACCACCGGCATCATCGGCGTGCGCAAGCCCAATCCGTGCATGATGCTGCAATACTGGGCCAACCCCGAGGCCACCGCGAAGAAATACGCCGGCGACTTCCTGCTCACCGGCGATCTCGGCCGCCGCGATGACGACGATTACTTCTGGTACATGAGCCGCGAGGACGACGTCATCACCTCCGCGGGTTATCGCATCGGTCCGGCGGAGATCGAGGATACGCTGATCAAGCATCCGGCGGTGGCGCTCGCCGCCGTGGTCGGCGTGCCGGATCCGATCCGCACCGAGTCCGTGAAGGCATGGATCGTGTTGCGGCCGGGTGTTGCGCCGAGCGATGCACTGGCGCGCGAGATTCAGGATTTCGTGAAAGTGAAGCTCGCCGCCCATGAATATCCGCGCATCGTGCAGTTCGCGGATTCGCTGCCGATGACCGCGACCGGCAAGGTGCTGCGCCGCGAATTGCGCAAGCTGGGTTAGTTCCACTCATAATCATCAGTGATTGTCGTCCCCGCGCAGGCGGGGACCCATAACCCCTGTCTTGGTCGTGATTGCCGGCGCGCGAGACAGCGAACAACAATTGCTCCCTTTATCACGAGCACTGCGGCGTATGGGTCCCCGCCTGCGCGGGGACGACGGTTTGGTTGATGCTGCGCACCAGCGAGACCCTCATTCACCCCGGCAGCTTGACGCCCATCGCCTTCAGCGCCGCCAGCATTTGTGTTGGCGGCTCCAGCTTGATGATCAGCGGCTTGCCGGTCTCAATCACACTCTTGAGGCTGGAGAGAATGGCCGGCCAGCCCAGGCGCCCACCGGAGAGAATGTCGTCCGACAGCACGCGCTCGTGCGCTTCGGTCATGGTCAGCCGCACCGCGTCGCCCATTTGCACGATGTCGTAGGTGACCACGGTCTGGCCGAGCGCCTCTACCATACCCGGCCAGTCGACGTTCCATGTCACCGACAATTTGTGCGGCGGATCGCACGCCAGCACTTCGCCGCTGATGTGCTCCGAGCCGTCCGGCGTGCGCAGGACGAACGCGCCGCCGGTTTTCAGTTCGACCTCGACGGCGAAGCCGGAAAAATATTGCCGGCTGAACTCGGCCGTCGTCAGCGCCTGCCAGACCTTCTCGGGCGTGGACGCGATGTAGATCGTATAGACGGTCTGCGGCGTGAAGTGACTTGTGTCCATACCTGTCAGCCTCGCGCGTGGGTTTGTTCCGTCGCGGCGATGGTCGCCGGATCGATGGTCAGCGGGCTGCCGGTCTCGAGAATGCTCTTGAGGCTCGACAACACCATCGGCCATCCGAACGCAATGCTCGGCAGCGTCTTGCTGCCGTCCGCGAAGCCTTCATGCGTCACGGTGAGTTTGACCAGCTTGCCATGCGGCTCCAGCGTGTAGGTGACGCGCGACGGCTTCTCGGTCTTCATCTCGGCGTCGAATACCGAATGCCAGCTATAGGACATCCGTCGCGGCGGGTCAGATTCGAGGATGACGCATTCGTTTTTGAGTTCGCCATAGCGTTCCATCGTCATGCGCGAGCCGACTTTCCAGTCGGACGTCAGAATGCAATCCATCCAGTACTTTTGAATGAAGTCGCGGTCGGTCAGGGCATGCCAGAGCTTGTCCGGCGTGGTCGCAATATAGGTGACATAGACGAATTCGGGTTTACTCATCACGCGTCTCCAGTCGTCGTTTCAATGCACTGAGCGCGGCCAGCTTGTCGCGCTCGAACTTCCTGATCCATCGCTCGCCGATCTGATGGATCGGCACCGGGTTGAGGTAGTGCAGCTTCTCGCGGCCGTGCTTGACGGTGGCGACGAGATTGGCAGCTTCGAGTATCGCAAGGTGCTTGGTTACGGCCTGCCGCGTCATGGCGAGGCCGTCGCAGAGGTCGCTCAAGCTCTGGCCGTTCCGGGCGTGAAGCCTGTCCAGCAATGCACGCCGCGAAGCGTCCGCCAGTGCCTTGAAGACCTCATCCATGGTCGGGATAATAGGCAACCAAAAGGTTGCATGTCAAGAACAATGATTTCGTCGTCCTGAGGCGCGAGCCCTTGCGAGCCTGGAAGGATGACAGCAACATGTACCCGCATCCTTCGAGACGGAGCGCGCAAGTGCCATTCGCGCCTTGGGATGACGGATTTGAACCGGGGTGCCGCGATGTCCCTTCAGCTTTATCTCGCCTTCGTTGCCGCCTGTCTGGTGCTGGCCATCGTGCCGGGACCGATCGTGACGCTGCTGGTCGCCAACGGCCTGCGCCATGGCACGCGAGCGGCGCTCATCAACATCGCCGGCGCGCAGGTGGGGCTTGCGATCTCGATCGGCATCGTCGCGGTGGGGCTCACCTCGATGATGGCGACGATGGGATACTGGTTCGATTGGGTGCGCTTCGCCGGCGCGGCCTATCTGGTGTGGATCGGCATCAAGATGGTGCGCTCGCCGGGTCTGGAGGTGACGAAAGGCGATGCGCCGCCGCCACCCAAGGGCGGCTTCTTCTTGCAGGGGCTGGTGGTGCTGTTGAGCAATCCGAAGATGCTGATCTTCTTCGGCGCATTCATTCCGCAATTCGTCGATCTGAAGCAGCCGCACTTCCCGCAGGTGGTTCTGCTCGGCGCGACCTTCATGGTGATCGCCGGGCTGACCGATGCGATATACGCGCTGCTGGCGGGGCGGGCGCGTGCGATGCTGTCCGTGCGGCGGACGCGACTGGTGTCGCGTCTCTCCGGCCTGTGCATGATCGGCGGCGGTGTCTGGCTGGCACTGACGCGGGCGCGGTAGAACTACATCGCCGCGCGCAATTCCGGCTCCAGCTTGCGCAGGATGCGCGTCAGCCGTTCCGCCCATTGGCGCTGGCCGTTCGCGTCGGCGATGAGGTCCTGCCGGATTTCGATGCCGGTGGCGACGAGCCCGCGCGCCTCGCCATGCACGGGTATCGTGTAGTCGGTCACATCGCTCACCGCATAAGGCTGGTTGTCGCCCACCACCAGCGTGGATTCGGTGCGCAACTCGCGCAGCAGCAATTTCGGCAGGCGATGGTCGCGGTTGTAGAGCGTGCCGATGTGCCAGGGTCGCGCCACGCCCTTGTAGACCGGTGTGAAGCTGTGCAGCGACACGAGAATCGTCGGCCGCTTGTCGCGTGCGCGATGGTCCAGCGCTTCGGTGATCGTGTGATGATAAGGCGCGAAGATCGATTGCTGTCGCAGGAAGGCCGCCTGCTGCGTCAGCCCCTGATTGCCGGGAATTGCCGTCGCCTCGCTGATCGGCGGAATCGAACTCGCCACGCTCGGTGGCCGGTTGCAGTCGATCACGAGGCGCGAATAGTGTTGCGCGACGAGATGCGCGCCGAGCGCGTCAGCTACCTGCTCGGCAATAGCCGCGATGCCGATGTCCCAGGCGATATGGCGCTGGCGTTCGGTGTCATCGAGGCCGAGATCGCCGAGCGCGCGCGGGATCGATCGGCCATAATGATCGCAGGTCAGGAAGAAGGGAGAGGCGCCGTCGCGGTTGCGCTCGATCACCGGCGAAGGTTCGTCGGCTGCGAGCAGAGGCATGATGTTTTGGAGGGTCATGGAGGAAATGTTCACGTCATGCCCTGACTTGATCCGGCCATCCATCTTTCTTCAAGGGATGGATACGCGGGTCAAGCCCGCGCATGACGCTTTGAAATGGAAAGCAAGGACGGCTCACGTGGTAGCCTGCGCCGGGATCAGCGCGGCGGTGTCCTTCACCACGATGGCGAAACGGTCGGCGAGCTCCGACAACGCGGTGCGATGCACGACGCTTGCGGGAATGATGCCGCCGAGCGGGTCGGGCAGGTCGCGCGTCGCCGTGGCATTGGCGACGACGGTCGAACGATACTTCAGGTCGAGCGCGGCGCGCGCGCTGGCGGAGACGCACATATGGGTCATGAACCCGGCAAAGATGATTTCGCTGCGGCCGGTGCTCTTGATCAATGCATCGAGATCGGTGCCGGCAAAGGCGTTGGGCAGCGCCTTGCGCACCACCACTTCGCCGGCGGCAGGGTTCAGTTGGGGCACGATCGCCGCGTAAGGGCCGTCCTCGGCGAACAGCGGCCGTCCGGCGGGCGCGTGCTGCACGATGTGGAACACCGGCAGGCCGTTGGTTCGCGCCAGCTTCAGCACTCGGGCGGTCTCATTGACCGCGGCGTCGATGCCGGCAAGCGGCAGGCCGCCTTTCACGTATTCGAGCTGCGCGTCGATGATGACCAGCACGGATTTGCCGAGCGGGCTCGGATGCGCCGGGGCGCCGGCAATCTGCAGCAGGGATTTCGGGGCGGGGGCCATGGTCGATCTTTCGATGCGGGAACGATATGTGACAGCGAGCGAATCTACCCTAAGCCCTGTGGATAGCAGGGACAATCGGTCCGAGCTTGGGTCAGCCGTCTGCCGGACCTATATGGATGATCGGTTGGCAAAGGTTTATCAATCCACATGCGTTTCACCCCGCAATTCCTTGAAGAGCTGCGCGCCCGGCTTCCGGTGTCGGAAGTCGTGGGCAAGCGCGTCAAGCTGAAGAAGGCGGGCCGCGAGTGGAAGGGGCTGTCGCCGTTCCAGCAGGAAAAGACGCCGTCGTTCACCGTCAACGACCAGAAGCAGTTTTACCACGACTTCTCGACCGGCAAGCACGGCAACATCTTCGATTTCATCATGGAAACCGAGGGCGTGCCGTTCGTCGAGGCGGTCGAGCGCTGCGCCTCGATGGCCGGCATTTCGGTTCCGGCGGCGACGCCCGACGCGGCACGCCACGAACAGCGCCGCAAGTCGCTCCATGACGTGATGGAACTGGCGGCGAAATTCTTCGCCGATACGCTGACCTCACGCGGCGGCGCGCGTGCGCGCGGCTATCTTGCCGATCGAAGCCTGATGCCGCAGACGCAATTGCAGTTCCGTCTCGGTTACGCGCCGAACGAACGGTTCGCGCTCAAGGAGCATCTCGGCGCGCAAGGCGTGCCGGTCAACGACATGGTCGAGGCCGGATTGCTGATCGGCGGCGACGACATTCCGGTGCCGTATGACCGATTCCGCGACCGTGTGATGTTTCCGATCACCGATCTGCGCGGACGGGTCATCGCTTTCGGCGGCCGCGCGCTGGAGAAGAATGTCCCGGCGAAATATCTCAATTCGCCGGAAACGCCGCTGTTTCACAAGGGGGCCAACCTCTACAACGGCGCGGCTGCCCGCAAGGCCGCGCACGACGGTGCGCCGGTCGTGGTGGTCGAAGGTTATGTCGATGTCATCGCCATGGTCGGCGCGGGCTTCCCGGCAACCGTCGCGCCGCTCGGCACCGCGCTGACCGAGGATCAACTTGGCCTGTTATGGAAGATGGCCGACGAGCCGGTGCTGTGTTTCGACGGCGACAAGGCCGGCCAGAAGGCGGCATGGCGCGCCGCCGATATGGCGTTGCCGCAGCTGGCGCCCGGCAAGAGTCTGCGCTTTGCGCTGCTGCCGGAAGGCCAGGACCCCGACGACCTGGCGCGTTCCGGTGGTCGTGGCGCGGTCGAGGAGGTGATTGGCGCGGCGCGCGGGCTGGCCGACGTGCTGTGGTCGCGTGAAATCCAGGGCGGCAGTTTCGCGACCCCGGAGCGGCGCGCGGCGCTGGAGGCGCGAATCGGTGAACTCACCGGCAGTATTCGCGACGAGGTGGTCCGCCGCTATTATCGGCAGGATCTGGCCGACCGGCTGCGGCAGGCGTTTGCGCCGGCCGGCTATGGCGGGGCGGCGCGGGGCGGCTACCGCGGCGAATCAGGTGGCGGGGCGGCGCCACGCCGGAGTTTTTCCGCGGGCAGATTCGAGGGGCGCGGCAGTCGTCCACAGCTTGGTGGGACGGCGGGGCTGGGCCATGGCCGCTACCAGATCGCCAGTCCCGATCTCGCCAACAGCCCGATCATGCGCGGCCAGCGCAGCGCGCTGTCGCGGCGCGAGGCCCTGATCCTGCTGATCCTGATCAATCACCCCTGGCTGTTGCACGATCATCTCGAGGAGACGGCGGCGCTGGAACTGGCGCATCCCGACGCCCACAAGTTGCGGGCCGGCATCCTTGCCGCATTCGCCGCCTATGGCCCCACCGACGATGTTGCCGTCGAGCGGGCGAGGCTTCGCGAGTGGATCGAGAAGAATGGATATCTCAAGCAAATTCAACATGTTGAGAGCGCAATTACGACTGCGGCGGTGTGGGGAGTGGAGATCAGCGCGGCGCACGACGACGTTCTTTCGACGTGGCACCAGCTTGTTGTCTTGCATCGGCAATGGCACTCATTACTTAGAGAGTTGAAAGATGCCGAACTGGCCTTGGGTGACGAGCTGGCCTCGGGTGACGAGGGCAGCGGGGCCAACTACAGGTGGCTGCGCGACGTCAAGGCCCGGCTGGCAGAGGTTGATGGCACCGAGGCGTTGATCGAGGGATTTGGTGAATCCTCCGGACGACTTCAGCGCAGCGTCTAGGATGGTCTGGCCTGGGAAGCATGGCCGAACGGGTGGAACCGCGAAAAGACTCGCCAAACTGATGGTTTGGCTTCAAAAACAGGGTTAATTGACACTTAACGGCTTTGGCGGATGATCCGTCGAAGTGCACAATCGGCAAAGCAGATGCGGTGGTGGCGCGGTGATGCGCCGCCTTTTCCGTGTCTGGATTTCGGAATTCAAGGTGGGCGGCGACGTCCCCCGGCGTAAGCGCGTTTCAGGAGCATTGAATGGCCACCAGGGCAAAGACGCTGCAAGTCAAGGACAAGGAGAAGGACGAGAAGGTGGCGGATGCGCCGGAGAAAGACGCTCCCGATGCGCCGTCGCCGTTGCTCGACCTCTCCGATGCAGCCGTCAAGAAGATGATCAAGCAGGCCAAGAAGCGCGGCTTCGTGACCTTCGATCAGCTCAATGAGGTGTTGCCGTCCGATCAGACGTCGCCGGAACAGATCGAAGACATCATGGCGATGCTCTCCGACATGGGCATCAACGTTTCTGAAAACGACGACGCCGACAGCGAGGAAGAAAACAAGGACGAGGCCGACGAGGACACCGACAACGAACTGGTCGAGGTCACGTCGAAGGCCGTCACCGAAACCAAGAAGTCCGAGCCGGGCGAGCGCACCGATGATCCGGTGCGAATGTATCTGCGCGAGATGGGCACCGTCGAACTGCTGTCGCGCGAAGGCGAAATCGCCATCGCCAAGCGGATCGAGGCCGGCCGTGAAGCGATGATCGCAGGCCTGTGCGAAAGCCCGCTGACGTTCCAGGCCATCATCATCTGGCGCGACGAACTCAACGAAGGCAAGATTTTCCTGCGCGACATCATCGACCTCGAAGCGACCTACGCCGGGCCCGATGCCAAGAACAACATGAACCCGGCGCTGATCGCCGCGCCGAACGGCGAGGGTGGCGAAGGCGAAGCCGGCGCGGAAGCGTCCGTCGCCGCGCCTCCGGCCGCGCCGCCATCGCCGACGCCGTTCCGTCCCGCGCCGCCGCGCGCAGCCCCGGCCGCCGCGCCGGATGGCGACGCCGCTTCGGAATCCGGCGGCGACGGCGACATGGACGACGACGAGTTCGAGAACCAGATGTCGCTCGCCGCCATCGAGGCCGAGCTGAAGCCGAAGGTGGTCGAGATTTTCGACAAGATCGCCGACGCCTCCAAGAAGCTGCGCAAGCTTCAGGAGCAGGACATCTCCAACCAGTTGCAGAACGAAACGCTGTCGCCGTCGCAGGAGCGCAAGTACAAGAAGCTGAAGGACGACATCGTCGTCGAGGTGAAGTCGCTGCGGCTCAATCAGGCGCGCATCGATTCGCTGGTCGAGCAGCTTTACGACATCAACAAGCGGCTGGTGTCGTTCGAAGGCCGCCTGTTGCGGCTCGGCGATAGCCACGGCGTCGCGCGCGAGGATTTCCTGCGGAACTATCAGGGCTCCGAACTCGATCCGCGCTGGCTCAACCGTGTGTCGAAGCTTTCCGCCAAGGGCTGGAAGAACTTCGTTCATCACGAGAAGGACCGTATCAAGGAACTGCGCCACGAGATCCAGTCGCTGGCGGCGCTGACCGGGCTCGAGATCGGCGAATTCCGCAAGATCGTCCATGGCGTGCAGAAGGGCGAGCGCGAGGCGCGGCAGGCCAAGAAGGAAATGGTCGAGGCCAACCTGCGGCTCGTGATTTCCATCGCCAAGAAATACACCAACCGCGGCCTGCAGTTCCTCGACCTCATCCAGGAAGGCAACATCGGCCTGATGAAGGCGGTTGACAAATTCGAATACCGCCGCGGCTACAAGTTCTCGACCTATGCGACGTGGTGGATCCGGCAGGCGATCACGCGCAGCATCGCGGACCAGGCAAGAACCATCCGCATTCCGGTGCACATGATCGAGACCATCAACAAGATCGTGCGCACCTCGCGCCAGATGCTCAACGAGATCGGCCGCGAGCCGACGCCGGAAGAACTGGCGGAAAAGCTCGGCATGCCGCTGGAGAAGGTGCGCAAGGTTCTCAAGATCGCCAAGGAGCCGCTGTCGCTGGAGACGCCGGTCGGCGACGAGGAAGATTCGCACCTCGGCGATTTCATCGAGGACAAGAATGCGGTGCTGCCGATCGACGCGGCGATCCAGAGCAACCTGCGTGAGACCACGACGCGCGTGCTCGCCTCGCTCACCCCGCGCGAGGAGCGCGTGCTGCGCATGCGCTTCGGCATCGGCATGAACACCGACCACACGCTGGAGGAAGTCGGCCAGCAGTTCTCGGTGACGCGCGAACGCATCCGCCAGATCGAGGCCAAGGCGCTGCGCAAGCTGAAGCATCCGAGCCGTTCGAGGAAGCTGCGTTCGTTCCTCGACAATTAAGCGGCGCCCCGCCGCCATGACATCGCCGTCCGCATCCGCGCGCACCTTCCGCGGATGGGGGCGCGAGCGGGTGGCGACGCTGTTTCCCGGCTACTTCGCGCTGGTGATGGCCACCGGCATCATCGCCAACGCGATGTGGTTCGAGGGCCATCGCGGCATCTCGGACGCACTGCTGGCGATCAACGTCGTTGTCTACGGCGTGCTGCTGGCGATGACGCTGGCGCGCGTCGCCGGTTTTCCGCGCGCGGTGTGGCGCGACCTCACCGATCCGAAACTGGTGTTTGCGTTCTTCACGCTTGTCGCCGCCACCGACGTGCTCGGCGTCGGCATCGGGCTGCGCGGCTACACCCACGTCGCGGCTGCGATGTGGATCGCAGCGCTCGCGGTGTGGCTGGCGCTGACCTATCTCGGCTTCACCGTGCTGATCCTGCGCAACACCGCCGAGCGCGCCGACATCATCTTCGGCGGCTGGCTGATCGCCATCGTCGCCACCGAGGCGGTGGCGCTGCACGGCGTGTTCGTGGCACCTGGTTTCGGCGCGGCGGCGGCGCATGTGGTGCTGTTCAGCCATATGCTGTGGGGCGTCGGCGTGGTGCTCTATGCGATTTTCATCGTGCTGTTCGCGCAGCGCGTGTTCTTCGCCGAGGTCGCGCCGGAGCAACTGACGCCGATGCTGTGGGTGGTGATGGGCGCCGCCGCGATCTCCACCAATGCCGGCGCGGTGCTGATGGTGACGGATAGCGCGTTGCCGTTTCTCGCCGCGATGCGGCCGTTCGTCGACGGCGTGACGCTGGTGATGTGGGCGTGGGCGACGTGGTGGATACCGCTCCTGATCGTGTTCGGCATCTGGACCCACGCCGTGCATCGCCTGCCGTTGACTTACACGCCGCTGTTCTGGAGCCTGGTGTTTCCGCTCGGCATGTATGCGCTGGCGAGCCTGCGGCTGGCGCACGGCGCCGGCATCGATGAGCTGGCGGCGCTGTCGCGCGTCATGGTGTGGATCGCGCTCGCCGCGTGGACGCTGACCGCGCTCGGGCTGGTTACTACGGGGTGGCGGCATCTGCGCGCGGTGCGGACGTAGCGCGGCAACGATATCGGACCGTCACCCTGAGGTGCGAGGTGCTTTTGCGCCGAGCCTCGAAGGGTGCGGCCCTGTTCGGTCATCTCATTTCATCCTTCGAGGCTCGCGGCTTTGCCGCTCGCACCTCAGGATGACGATCGCACTCGCTATCTCAGTCCATCGATACGCGCGGCGGCGCGGCGTGCTCCCTCTCCCGCTTGCGGGGGGAGAGTGGGGGAGGGGCGGATACAAATCGTGCTCCATCGTTACGTCATCACCGGGCTTGACCCGGTGATCCATCTCGCAGAAAGCGATGGATGCGCGGATCAAGTCCGCGCATGACGGCGGAGCATGTCGTCAAGCCGCGTGGCTCGTCTCGATCCATCAACTCGCCCGGAGGCGTGAGCGGGTCGCAGGCGGGATTATCTTCGTTACTCTCCGCGCGCCAGAAGAAGCGCTTGCCGTCCAGCACGAGGTGTAGGTCATAGGATGTCGACGATGCGGCAGGCGTGGGAGAGGGCATGTGCGGGAGGATAATGTAATGAGGCGCTGCGTCGAGATGGCAAGTAGCAATGAATGCTTCGGGCGCGAACTTCATGTGAGCAAGAAAATTGAACATCATCTCTGGATCGATCGATTGAATCAGAGCTCCTAAAGGCAAATCGGTAAAATTATGGGATTAGAGGGTCAATTGTTCGCACTATCTGCTCAACCAAAGTCGAAACTTCATGCAAGTCGTTTTGAGCAATAGGCCAAGGGTTTCTTGGAAGAGAAGGTTGCAAGTCTGCCTCGTGCGCAATCTTATTTCTGCGCTCAACGAGCAACGATAGAGATTTTTTCAGTGCCTTAGCTTGTGAGTTCTTTGTAGATTGAGTTGCGCCGAGTTGAATTGCGATCTCATTCCAAAGCTCGATGTCAGAACATAGACGTATTGCTTCAGCAATCTTTTCTGGGCTCTGAAAAGTTTCGCGCGCAAGCTGTGTCCGAATGTCAAGGTCAAAAGCCGCTGCTTTATCTGTGATGGTAGATGCGGAGTGGATACGCACCAAAGTCTCGTTCGAGATTCGAAATCTAAGAAAGGCCGTTGCAGGGCGGCGCTGTCCTAAAAAGGCTTCGAGCATTCGTTGTGAGACGAGTTCGTGCACATACAAATCCAAGGCGCTCAATCGCGCCACCCATTCAGCTCGTAAGAGTTCGTCGGGTTCTACCGCGCCTGATACGTTATTGGCAATGTATGCATGAATCGCCGAGATGTGGTCGCACCGTTCCCACGCCAATTCAAAAAATTCGATTGGTTTCACGGTCCGTCACGCTGTGAGCAAAAAAATCTTCTCGGCGCATTCTGCGAATGCTTGCTCAAAGTTTTCCATACTTGATTTGGTTTGATCCCAAACAGCGCCTTGCTGACTAGTTTGTGCAGCTGTCAGCGCATAAACGGGGGTCTGAAATTCTTGAGAGAGAGCTATGAGGCTGTTGAAATCGGCAACTTCCAGGATTGGTTTCCACGGCTGTTGCCCAGCGCGCGTCTCGAAGTCGGCGGGGTCAAGCATTTCTGCTTTAACAAGAGGTGGGCATAAAACTGCTTTTAAACCTTCGATCAGTTGATCGATCCAACGCTGAAAAGCACTGCTAGCCTTACCGTTTCGCGGTCGGTATTTCTGAATTATCGCTCCAATGAATTTTGCATGGGGGATTGGAAATGGGTAATCGGCGTTGGTCAATGCTTCGATTGCATGGGCTGTTGCTGCCCAAGATTTCCATTTGGGTAGTGTTCTCGCCAACGATGTGAGAGCCATTGCTGAAAAATAATCAGGATGTAACGGCACTATAAAATAGTCGGTCGTAGCGATAAGGTTTTGGTTTAGCGGCCCCAAGCTTGGGCTCATGTCCACGAGCATGTAGTCGGCTTTGTACTTTTGTGCCGTTGCGTCCAACAAAAAGCGGACTGATCCGGGCAAGTTGCGAAGAGCGAGCAACGAGCCACTTAGCTCCTGCGCAATACCAAGAGTTGTTTCGTATTCCGCAAGACCGATGTGTCCGGGCAGGAGGAATAGATTTTTGTTTCCTGCAACCTCGACGCACTCAACTGGGATGATGCCCCTAGGTTGAGATTCGAATGCGGGCGATAGGCCGTCCCTAACATTGTTAGGCGGTGTGCTACTGTAGATTCCAGCAAGATCGTCCAATCCCTTGAAGCCCATTACCATGCCGGTGAGATTGCACTGGGGATCAAAGTCGGCCAGCAATACTCGCTTCCCTTTACTAGCCATCATCCAGCCGAGATTGAACGTCGTCGTCGTTTTGCTGACGCCACCCTTGTGATTGAATAAACAGATAATTTTAGTCATTCAGTCTCTCGATCGTGACAATGGCGGGTGAATCCATCAATAAACATCTCTCGGTTGAGAAGTGGGCGCAACAAGGAATTTTTCCAGCTTGACAGCGCGATAGAATAAGATTATATTCCTATTCATCTCGTCTCACTGAGAGGGGCGGCTCGCGATCGTCACGGTCTGCGGGGCGGGATGCGGTGGACGCGGCAGCATCAGGCCGGAACGACGGTCGCAGGGCACAAGCCCGGAAAGCGAGCGCGTGCCTCGTACAGAGCGCGGGTTCAAGGGCCGGATGCGCGTGATTAATCGGAACTTCGGCGGACGAACCACGCTGCGCGTTGCGGTCGGGGCGGAGATTCACCCCACCGGTAACACCTTTGCGCGCCGGCCCAAGTCGCGCCGGCCCAAATCGCGCCGGCCCAAGTCGTGTGGTCCTTCGAAATCCGGACTGCTCTTCGCGCGCCTTCGACCGAAGGCCCGAAGTACCGCGGAGACGACGGCGTCAGGTTTCGACCGTTGCCGGGGAGAGCACGAAGCAAGCCGGAAGCCCTCCGTGTATCGAAGTCGCGCCTGCGCTGACTTCGTAAACTTGTCAGCGATACGCCGGACGATGCCGGTGCTTTCGTGGTGACGAACTCGTGCGCTTGTTTTTTACGCGCATGAGGCTGCGGACGCATCGCGCGTCCGGCGTTCCGCGCGCCCTCTTCAGGGGGGCGAGACGGGAACCAAAGCTCGGACGTGCAATCCACGCCGCGAGATCGCGAAGCCGTATCTACCCCGCTGTTTGACCTGCGATTGGCTTTATTCGCGCTATCCGCCGGTGAGGGGTTTCGCGTGGGCCGTCATCCTGAGGCGCGAGGCGTCTTTTGCGCCGGGCCGCGAAGGGGCACGGCCGTTCATCCTTCGGCTGCGTGCTTCGCACGTCGCACCTCAGGATGCCGCCCGCGCTTCAGTCGCTGACCGTTTCCAAACACCGCTGCGGCGTATGGGCCCCTGCCTGCGCGGGGACGACGTGACGTCGGGGGCGATGCTTGCGCCGCCGTTATCATCGCGCCGCCACAGTCGTGCTATAATCAGCGGCGATTCATCAAAAGGGGTCACAATGAAACTCCGCCTCGCCATTGCCTTCGCCGCCTCGCTCGCCACCCTTTCCCTCACCGCCAATGTCGCTTCCGCCGCCCAATGTGGCGGCGATTTCAACCGTTTCGTTGACAGTTTTTCGCGCGACGCGCAGGCCGCCGGCATTTCCCCGAACGTGATTTCGCAGGCGCTCGGCGGCGTCACCCAGGACCAGGCGGTTCTCAATTTCGACCGGCGGCAGCGCGGCACTTTCAACAAGACGTTCGAGCAATATGTCTCCACCCGCGTCGGCGCCGGCCGCATCAAGACCGGCAAGGCGATGATGCAGCGGAACGCCTCGCTCTTGTCGCGCATCGAGCGGCAATTCGGTGTGCCGCCGCAGATTCTCGTCGCGATCTGGGGACTGGAGACCGATTTCGGCAAGGGCGACATGGGCAAGCTGCCGGTGTTTCGCGTGCTCGCCACCATGGCGCATGATTGCCGACGCACCGACCTGTTTCAGGGCGAATTGCTGGCGGCGCTGAAGATCGTGCAGCGCGGCGACCTCGGCCTGCGCGACATGATCGGCGCTTACGCGGGCGAAATCGGCCAGACGCAATTCCTGCCGTCGTCCTACATCAAGTACGGCGTCGATTACGACGGCAACGGTCATGTCGATCTGCGCCATAGCGTGCCGGACGTGCTGGCGTCCACCGCGAACCTGCTCAAGACCAGCGGCTGGAAGGCCGGCGGCGATTACCACGAAGGCTCGGCGAATTTCGATGCCATGCGCGAGTGGAACCGGGCCGTGATCTACCGCAAGACCATCGGCTATTTCGCCGACAAGCTCGCCGGCGGGTAGGGACCGCAGCGCATCGTTAACGCGGCGTGAATCCCGTCCGCAGCGGGGGTGGTACGCAAATGCGGAGGTAATACGTTCATCAATTCACAACCACGCTGTGGATTGTTCCATTGCGGTCAGACTCCGTTAAGCGCCACGCGGGCACCTTGAGGGCAACTTTGGGGAGTTGTCATGACCGGGGCGACGAAGAGCGCTTGGAGGCGGACAGTCGATGTCCGGGGTATGCGATGCTGAGCGTTCCAACCCTGTGGGTGGTGTTCGTCGTCAATTTCATGGCGCTGGGTCTGATCTGGAGCTACGTCATGCGTAGCTATCAGAACTTCGAGGCCGCGCGTTTCTGGACCGCGGCGGCGTTTCTGGCCGCGATCGGCGCCGGCGCCGGCATGTTCCGCATGATAATGCCGCCGTTGCTGCCGCTGATGACCGGCGCCATGATGTTGATCGCCGCGACCAGCCTGGTGGCGATGGGCGTCGAGCGGTTCTACGGCCGTCCCGCATCGTGGCGGCTCAATATCGCCGTCGTCGTGGTCAGCTTCGCGTGCATCAATTTCTTCGTTGTCGTGTATCCCAGCACATCGATGCGAATCTTCATCTATTCGGTGGCGCAGTCGATTCCGATTTCGCTGACGCTCAGTTATGTTCTCTCGCCGGATAGCCGGCTGCGCCATCCCGGCGCCAGGCTGGCCGGGTATGTCGCGGTGCTGATGATCGCGGTGAATGTCGTTCGCGGTGCGATGAGCCTGTTCGGCATCGGTGGCGATGTCTCGATGGTGCATTTCAATCCGATTCAGGCCGTGCTGGTGCTGATGCTGGTGTTTCTGTCGATGGCGTGGAATTTCGGCTTCCTGTTGATGGCGATCGATCGGCTGCGCGCCGAAGTCGCGGATCTGGCGCTCTCCGACGAACTGACCGGCGTCGCCAATCGGCGGATGCTGTTGCAGCGTTTGCCGGAAGAATGCGCGCAGTCGATGAGCAGCGGTGAGCCGTTTGCGTTACTCGCGATCGATCTCGATGGCTTCAAGGCGATCAACGACGGCTATGGTCACGCTGCCGGCGACGAATGTTTGCGGCTGTTTGCAGGCGCCGTGCAATCGCAGCTTCGCAGCGGCGATCTGTTGGCGCGCTCGGGCGGCGATGAGTTCAGCGTCGTGCTGCCGGCCACCACGTTGCGCGAAGGCGCGATGATCGCGCGACATATCGTCGAAGCCTGTCGCAACCAATTGACGCCGGAATATGGTGCGGCGGTTCGCATCGCCGCCAGCATCGGCGTCGCACAATGGACGCCGCAGATCGGCCTACTGTCGGATCGCCTGATCGCCGCGGCCGACCAGGCGCTTTACATCGCGAAGAATGAAGGCAAGGACCGTTATGCGGTCTATCAGCCGGCGCCGCCGGCCGTGCCCGAGCCGATCGAGTTGCTTCGCACCGCGTGAAGCGCGCGACGCGGCGCCGCAGCTTGCGTAGTCGGATATCGCATCCCATCTCACTGCGATGACGCATGAAGACATCGATGCCCGAACCGCAGGGCGTTACCGATCCAAGCCCAAATCTGGGCCGATCATCGATCAAGAGGGGCGGATCGTCGAACCATCGACCGCCGATTTCGGGCCGTTTGGTTTCGACAGGTTCGAGTTTCGAGCCTCAAGCGCCAATCCGTTCGGGGAACTGACGCGGGAACAGCGGATCGCCCGGCTGGAAGCGTTGGCGAAACTGCTCGACGTTGCTTTTGTTCTGCCCGGCACCAACGTCCGTTACGGCATTGACGGTCTCATCGGCCTCGTGCCGGTGATCGGAGACATCGTCACCACGGCGATATCGCTATGGCTGGTTCGCGAGGCGCGCGCCATCGGTGCGCCCTGGCACATCACCGCGCGCATGCTCGGCAACGTGGCGCTTGATGGAGTCGTTGGCATGGTGCCGGTGGTTGGCGACGCATTCGATGTGATGTTTCGCGCCAATATCCGCAATGTAAGGCTGTTGCGGCTTTGGCTGGAACGGCATCGTTAGGGCGAAGCATGCGCGCGAGCGAGCGACGAGGTCGGCTGTGATCGCTTCGACAGGCTGCACTCGGCACGCGCATGGGAAGGGGCCTGAGCCTCGTCCAGATCTTGTCTATGCGGCGTCGGCCGAGGCATTTTCATCGGCATCTACCTTCGCCTCTCGCCGGGCCAACGGGAAATCGGCGCTGTCGTAGAGCGAACGAATGCCGTTTTGATCAAAGCGCGCCTCGTCGACTTGAAGGTATGCGCCATTCAGCGAATCCGCCGGCAGTTCTTCGATCGCGAACCGGACAGCGTCGGCCGCGGTATCGAAGCGTCGATAGGCAAAGCCCGCGCGCTTCTTCTTGCGGATTGCGGCTGGAAACAGTTCAGCGGCGGTGTTGTAGCTGAATGAGGGCATAGGGGTGACCTTTACTAAAACAACAGGTGGACGATACGCGCGGGAACGCGCATGACTGCCGCTCGGTGGTCGCCGGCGGGATTATTTTCAGGACTGAGCTTAATATAGGCGCGATTGCCCAAAATGCGACCCTCTAGGGTATCGCGATCGAGCCGCCGGCCCGGGCCCGGGTCCGGGTCCGGGCGCGGCGAAGATGCCTCGTGTTTTCAATGCGATGCGAAGAATCGAGCGGTCAGGTCCGAATTTTATCGAAAAATTGAAACCCTGGTGGCGCGTCGTCCAATCGCGCCTGGTGCAATTCTGAGCCGCACAATGCCGGGTTTTGTCAGAAACCCATTCGCCGGGCACGGGACGGTCTCTCGCAGGGAACTGGCCACCCGCGCGACCACCCAACGGCAAACCCAGCATCACCGATCATGGTGATGCGGGGCTCTCGGTAAATCCAGGGCAAAATTCAGATGGGTCGTTATTTTGGCTGCAGTTTCAAGGCTGCCGAATTGATGCAATAGCGCAAGCCGGTAGGACCAGGACCGTCGTCGAAAACATGGCCGAGATGGCCGCTGCACTTCGAGCAAAGGACCTCGGTACGGATCATGCCGTGGCTTACATCGCGTTCTTCATCGATATGAGATTCCGTCGCGGGACGGGTAAAGCTTGGCCAGCCGCAGCCGGATTCGAACTTTGCGTCGGATTCGAACAAGGTCTGGCCGCAGCCTGCGCAAACATAAGTACCCGCGGTGTCGGTGTATTCGTACTCACCGGAGAACGGCCGCTCGGTCGCCTTCTCGCGCAGGACGGCATATTGCATTGGCGTCAATTCCGTCCGCCACTCGCTCTCGCTTTTCTGGATCTTGCCTGGCTTGGCCGTGGTGTCGGTCATCTTTGCTCCTCGTGGAGTAGTTTCGCGCGCAAGGCCTTCGATTAGGGCGATCGCGGCTTCAATTGGTCGCCTTCACACCGCCGACCAGCGTCGGCTTCTCAAGATAGTCTTGCGCGAAAATCCTCTTGAGATTCTCGATCTTGGGCAGATCGTTGTAGACAATATATGGCTGATCGGGGTGCAGCGTCAGGTAATCCTGATGATAATTCTCCGCCGGGTAAAACCCCTCCAGAGACCCGACCTTGGTCACGATCGGCTTTTTGAAGACCTTGGCCGCGTTGAGCTGGGCGATGTAGGTGTCGGCGACCTTTTTCTGCTCGGCGCTGGTCGCGAATATCTCCGACCGATATTGCGTGCCCGTGTCTGGTCCCTGCCGGTTTAATTGGGTCGGGTCGTGTGCCACCGAGAAGTAGATCTGAAGAATCTTGCCGTAGCTGATCCGTTTTGGATCGTATTTGATCTCGACTGATTCCGCATGACCGGTCGTCCCGGAGCTGACGATTTCGTAGCTGGCGGTGCTCTTGCCGCCCCCGGCATAACCCGATACTGCGCTCACCACGCCTGCCGTATGCTGGAATACGCCCTGTACGCCCCAAAAACAGCCGCCTGCGATCACCGCCGTCTGGACGCCGTTGGCATCCGAAATGTCCATCGCGGGTGCCGGAATAACAACGGCATTTTCCGCGGCCAGCGATGGCAACGCGACGAAGGAGGCCGCAGCGAAGGCGCCAATGGCGGCTGCGCAGAACGAGAAACGGGCGAGCAGGTGAGGGCGCATGGGATCCTCTTGACGGTCGGTCGAACACGTCCGGACCAATGTGTATTGATGGCCGGGCGTTCCAAGATACGTCGGTCCGCAAGCGATGTTACCGGACATCGGACACGAGTTCGTGAATATGGGCCTCGCCGCACCAGGGGCCCGCCTCGCCAGAGAGCCAGACGGTTCAAGCAAGACATTTGGCAAGACGCTCCTTCGGTTTGACGGCTGATATCAAATGACGAAGCCGCGGGAGGTCAGTCCCGCGGCTTCGCCGTCTAACGTCTCAGGAATTAGCGCCGGTTATTGGCAAGGATAACGGTTGCCGTCCCGGGCGAGGAATGTGTTCGAAGCCGGGTCGTAGGAGCGGTAGCGCTGGGCGCAATAAGCCGCATGCTGCTGGGCTGCAGCGTTTGCCTGACTCGCGGCAATAGCGCCCCCGATGATTGCGCCAGCGGCAAGGCCGCCGAGCAACGCACCGCCTCCGCCGTACCCGCCATGATAGTGATGGTGGTAGCGGCGATACTGAACGGATTCGACTGTAGAGGGCGCAGCGTTGGCCAAACCAGCCTGTGCCGGCAGCAAGGGCGCCGAACTTGCCGGCCAAGCAAACGCCAGCGCGGTCGATCCCGCAAGCAGCGCAACACCGATGGTTTTAGCAAGTCGCATGTCTGGTCCTCCTGTAACCTCAAGGGCAAAGCATTTTGAGACTTAATTGTTCCGGGTGCCGGCATTTTAGCCATGCGGCAGATTGGCGCAACGGGTATGAGTCGGTTCAGATGGTCAGAAGGTTCAAATCAGGTGAATCAAATGACCACGCTCAGGCGTTTCGCGGCGCGCGTGATGCCCGTATAGAGCCAGCGGGCGCGACTGTCCTGAAAAGCAAAGCTTTCGTCGAATAGCACGACATCGTCCCATTGCGAGCCTTGCGACTTGTGAACGGTCAGGACGTAACCGTAGTCGAATTCGTCGTAGGGTCGGCGTTGCTCCCACGGAATGTCCTCGATACCCCCGGCGAAGCAATCGGCGCGCACCGATACCTTGGTGACCTTGGAGCCGAAATCCTCGTCGGGAGACAGGCGCATCGTGATGATCTTGGATTTCGACTGAGCCCGTGACTTCACTCGCCACAGGCCGCCATTGAACAGCGCTTTCTTGCGATTGTTACGCAGGCAAACCAGCTTGTCGCCGGCCACCGGAAGTGGATCCTCGATATGTTGCTTCTGGCGCACCCGCATGTTGTAGGCGCGTCGCGTGTTGTTGCGGCCGACCAGAACCTGATCCGCAGCCATAACGCGGTCGGGATCGAGCGCATCGCGCCGCACCACCTGACTGTCGCCGAACTGCCCGATCTCCAGTGCGCGACCCTCGCGCACTGTCATCGACATGCGTATGATCGGATCGTCCTGTGCCTGGCGATGCACTTCGGTGAGCATCGCGTCCGGCTCGCTATCGGTGAAGAAGCCGCCGCCCTGAATCGGCGGCAATTGTGCCGGATCGCCAAGCACCAGCAAGGGGCAATCGAACGACATCAGGTCCCGGCCGAGATCGGCATCCACCATCGAGCATTCGTCGATAACGATAAGCTTGGCCTTCGACGCCGGGGCATTGTCCCACAATTCGAAACTCGGCTGTTCCTCTCCGGATTCGCGAGCGCGGTAGATCAGCGAATGAATCGTCGAAGCGTCGACGCAGCCTTTGTTTCGCATCACCAGCGCAGCCTTGCCTGTAAAGGCGGCGAACTTGACCTCGCCGTCGACACCGTCTGCGATGTGACGCGCCAGTGTGGTCTTGCCGGTACCGGCGTAACCGAACAGGCGGAACACCGGCGGCGTACCGTTGCGGCCCGGCTTGGCCTTCAGCCAGTCTGCGACGGCTTTCAGCGCAGTTTCCTGATGGGGCGTGAATGTAGGCATTGTGGTCCCGACGGTCCAAATCGCGCCGATTGATATGGCGATTCGCCGCTGCGCAAGCTAACCATTCACGCGAGCGGTGCAAGCGCCGCCGCGACAGGGCACGCCGGCCGGTCGTTTGAAAGTGTAAATCCCGGTATGGAACAGAACCGCAATATGAAGCGCCTTGCGACCTGGATTGCTTACACTCTCGGTGCGCTTTCCGTCGCCTATCTGGCGCTGTATCTCTATGCGACCCTGACCGCGCCGCGTTTCGAGCCCGGCGATCCGATCCGCATTTTCCGCAATCCGGACGCGCCGAGTTATTCGGCGCGCACGATGGTCGCGTGACCGTAGTGGCGTCAGGCGCTGGCGGCGATGCCGCGATAGTCGCCCGCACCGAGACCGGCCGGCGTGATCGGTAGTCCGCCGTCGGCATATTCATTCAGCTTGTTGCGCAGCGTGCGGATCGAGATGCCGAGGATGTTCGCGGCGTGGGTGCGATTGCCGAGGCAATGTTTCAGCGTTTCCAGGATCAGATCGCGTTCGACATCGGCAACGGTGCGGCCGACCAAGGCGCGGGTGACCTGTTCGGCCGCCAGCGTGGCGTGGGCGACGACCGGAGTGGATTTCGTCAGATCGAGCCGGTCACCATCGGGAGTCAGGATGGCATCGGCGCCGATTTCGTCGCCGTTGGCCATCAGTACCGACCGATGAATGGTGTTCTCCAGTTCGCGGACGTTGCCCTGCCAGCGATTTGAGGTCAGCACGCGGCGGGCCTCGGCTGAGATCGGCCGCACAGGCACGCCATTGGCGTCGGCATATTTTTTGACGAAATGTTGCGCCAGTTCGAGAACGTCGGCCGGGCGTTCGCGCAGCGCCGGAATCTTGAGGTTCACGACATTGAGGCGGAACAGCAGGTCTTCACGAAAGGTGCCGTCGCGCACCGCGTCGGCCAGATTGCGGTTCGAGGTCGCGATAATTCGAATATCCACGGGCACCGGCCGGGTGCCGCCGACGCGATCGATGACGCGCTCCTGAATAGCCCGCAGCAATTTCGATTGCAGGCGCACATCCATTTCGGAGATTTCATCCAGCAGCAGCGTGCCGCCGTTGGCTTCCTCGAACTTGCCGATGCGCCGCGCAATGGCGCCGGTAAACGCGCCTTTCTCGTGGCCGAACAATTCGGATTCGAGCAGGTGTTCGGGGATGGCGGCGCAATTGACCGAGATGAACGGCTTTCGCGCGCGGTTGGAGCGGGCGTGGACATAACGTGCCAGTACTTCCTTCCCTGTGCCGGACTCGCCGGTGATCATGACCGAGGCATCGGAGCCGGCGATCTGCTGCGCCAACTTGATGACTTTCGCCATCGCCTCGTCGCGATAGATCAGATCGCGGGAATCATTCGCGACGGCAGCCAGTACGGCGGCGATCAGTTCGGGATCGGGCGGCAGCGGGATGTATTCCTTCGCGCCGGCATGAATGGCCGCGACCGCGGCACGCGCGTCGCTGGCGATGCCGCAGGCGACGATCGGCACATGAATGTGCTCGGCTTCCAGCCTTATGACCAGGTCGCGAATGTCGAGTGCCACATCAACAAGCAGCAGGTCGGCACCTTTGCCACCACGCAGCACGCGCATGGCCTGCTCGGTCTCTTCGGCGTGGGTAACGGAAGCTCCGTTGTCCATGGCGATTTTGGTCGCGGTTGTGAGTTGGCCCTTCAAAGTACCAACGATGAGAAGCCGCATGGTTTGCTCCTGTCATAACTTCCGCGCATGTTGCGACGGATCGTATTCGCGCGTCAGGCGCGCTCCGCCTTGATGATTTCGGTCATGGTGACGCCGAGCTTGTCTTCGACGAGGACAACTTCGCCACGCGCGACCAACCGGTTATTGACGTAAATATCGATGGCTTCGCCGACACGGCGGTCGAGTTCGAGCACGGTGCCCGGCCCCAGCTTCAACAGCTCGCCGACGTCCATTCTCGAGCGGCCGAGCACGGCCGACACTTGTACTGGTACGTCGAAAACAGCCTCGAGGTCCGATGCAATCCGCGCGCTTTGCTCGAAGTCGCCGTTTGCGGCGTCGTCGGCCATCGGCGGTGCGTCTGCGGCATTGAGATCCTGCAGCGGAATTTTGCTGTCGTTGTCGCTCATGACGGAGTTCCCTTGCCGGTTCGATTGCGCGACGCCATATAGCGCTCGACCAATTCGTCGATCTTTGTTTCGATCGTTGCACGTTCGCGTACGACGCCGCCATCCGCCCACTCGATCTTGCAGTCGCCGCTTGCGATGTCCGGCTCCGCGAGAATGATAAGGCGCCCCGCAAATCCGCTCTGCTTGGCCATGCGCTCAAAATGTGCGTGGGCCTGTTCGTAGAGTTGTTCGTTGATGCGGATGACGAGATGAGGCGTCGAGACCAACTGCCGAAGGCATTCGCTGACCAGGACCCCGACTTCGCTCAACGGCTCGTCGGCGATCAGTTCGTTGCACAGCTTGCGGGCTGCGGCGATTGCGACATTCACGGCTTCGTCCTGCAAGCGGCCTTCGATCTCGGAAAATCGCGAGGCGATGCCCTGAATCGAATTGCCGATTTGTTCAAAGGCAAGCGCCGCTCGCCGCTCGCTCTCGGCTTTGCTTTCGCGCTGTGCGGCCTCGAAGCCGGCGCGGTAGGCCTGCTTTTCGGCTTGCGCGATCCTTGCGGTGATTTCGGCGGACGTTGCTGCACGCTCGCGCGACTTGTCTGGCGTAGAGAAGTCCAGGTCGAACAGGAATTTTGCCGGGGCGCCCATCAGTACACCAATTCGTCGTCGGCGCGGTTCTTCGACAGCATGATTTCACCCTTGGCGGCGAGATCTTTGGCCAAATTAACCAGCAATGCTTGCGCTTCATCGACATCGCGCAGGCGAACGGGGCCGAGCGCCGCCATGTCATCCAGCAGCATTTTTCCGGCGCGCGACGACATGTTGCCAAGGAAGAAGCCGCGGACGTCCTCGTTGGCGCTTTTCAGCGCGATACCCAGCTTGTCCTTGTCGACGTGACGCATCAGGGTCTGTGCCGAACCGGAGTCGAGTTTCACCAGATCGTCGAAGGTGAACATCAAGGCCTTGATGCGTTCGGCGGATTCGCGATTTTCCTCCTCGAGCGAGGTGATGAAGCGGGTTTCGGTCTGCCGATCGAAATTGTTGAATATCTCGGCCATGACCTCGTGGGCGTCGCGGCGACGGGTCTGCGAGAGATTGGACATGAATTCGCTGCGGAGCGTCTGCTCGACACGCTCGATGACTTCCTTCTGCACCGCTTCCATCTTCAGCATGCGGCCGACGACATCCAGCGCCATATCCTCGGGCAGGATAGCCAGCACGCGCGCCGCGTGTTCGGGCTTGAGTTTGGATAGAACCACCGCAATGGTCTGCGGGTATTCGTTCTTCAGATAGTTGGCGAGCACCTCTTCCTGGACGTTGGAGAGCTTCTCCCACATGTTGCGGCCGGCCGGGCCCCGGATTTCATCCATGATCCCGGTGACTCGATCCGCCGGCAGGTATTGCTGCAGCAGTCGTTCGGTCGCGTCGAAGTTGCCCATCAGCGCGCCGGAGGCCGACATGCGCGATACGAATTCGAGCATCAAGTCCTCGACGACATCGGCCTCGACGGTGCCGAGCGACGACATCACGACGGACAGTTCGCGCACCTCGTCATCGTCGAGCAAGGCCCACACCTTGCCGCCGTATTGCTCGCCGAGCGCCAGCATCAGGATGGCGGCGCGTTGCGGCCCGCTCATCGGCTTGCTCTTGGCGCGATTGCCTTGACGGGCCGCCAGTGTTGCGACGACGCTGGCGATGTCGTTGTTGGATTGAGCGATGGTTTGCGGAACGGCCATGGTTCAAGCGGGCTCCGAGAGCCATTGACGGATGATGGAAGCGGTTTCGGACGGGTTGCGATCGGCCAATTCGCCGACACGGTGCACCGACTGGGCGTGAACCTGTCCCTGCACCTGGGCGACGTCGATCATCTGGGACGTGGCATTGGTGCCGGGCACCAGATTTTGGCCCGGTGCGGCCTGCGCGCTGGCGTCCGGGAGTGCGGCGACCGGAGCCGGGACAAGGCCGGCGGCATTGGCATCGGGGCTGAGGATGCGCTTGACGAGCGGCCGAACCACCATGAACAGCACCACCAAACCCAGCAACAATACGACGACCATCTCAATCAGATTCATGACGTCGTCCTTGGTGAACGACAGCATGCTGAGGAAACCGGTCGGTTCGTTGATTGGAAGGGCGGAGGGCGCGTCGGCAAATCGCAGGTTGACCACTTCCACCTGATCGCCGCGCTTCTGATCGAAGCCGATGGCCGAGCGCACCAGCGTGGCGATGCGGTCGAGTTGCTCCTTGTCCCGTGCCTGATAGACCGTCTCGCCTTTATCGTTTTTCGAATAGATGCCGTCGACCAATACCGCGACTGAAATACGGTTGACGCGACCGGCTTCGGTGACTTCGGTCTTGGTCGTGCGCGAGATTTCGTAGTTGTTGGTCTCTTCGCTCTTTTTGGTCTGGTCCCGTGCGGTCGGGGTGGCGTTGTCCTGGCGTTGATTGCCCGGCAACTCGTTGTTGACGGTCACCTGACCGTCGCGATTGTCGGCAGTGGTCGAGGACTCTTCTCGCGACTGGCTGGAGCGCAGCACCCGGCCCTCGGGATCGAACTTGTCGGAAGTCTGGGTCACCTTGTTATAGTCGAAGTCCGCCGACAGTTGGACGCGGGCCCGTCCGCTGCCGACGACCGACGACACGATCGATTCGACTTCGCCGCGCATCCGTTTTTCGAAGTTGATCCGGCGCTCGTCACTGCTGAGACCACCATTTGCTGCGTCCGCAGCGGCGCCGTCAGCGAGTAACTGTCCGGCCTCGTCGACGATGGAGACCCGCTGGGGTTTGAGCCCGTTGACGGCCGATGCCACCAGATGCCGGATGGCACGCACCTGTTGCGGCTCGAGCGCGCCACGTACACGCAGCACGATGGAAGCGGACGGCTCCGGGGTCTCCCGTGAAAACAGCGGCCGTTCCGGCAGCACCAGATGGACGCGGGCCGCCTGGATTCGATCGATGGCGCGGATGGTGCGCGCCAGTTCGCCTTCAAGGGCTCGGAGATGATTGATGTTCTGGACGAAGCTGGTCGAACCCAGGGCATCGGACTTGTCGAAGATCTCGTAGCCGACGCCGCCGCCCTTGGGCAGGCCACCTTCGGCCAGTTTCATGCGCAGCCGGGTCACCTTGTCCTTCGGTACCATGAGGATGGCGCCGTCGTTGCGCATCTCGTAGGGGATCGCCTGGCGCTCGAGCTCCTTGATGATGCTGGAGGAGTCTTCGACGCTGAGATCGGTGAACAGGGTCGTCATCTGCGGCGTTGTGACGCGCATGATGACAAATCCGAAGAATCCGATCAGGGCCACCGTTACGGCCAGCATCGCGGCCAACCGGGATGCGCCCAAGCCTTTCAAGAATGCCGCCAGACCCTGCACGAACCGACCCCCGAGATTCGGCATGGAACGCCGACTGGGCAAAATTTGCCCATGGGATGGTTTCGATATGGTTAACGGCGGTTAATATCCGTGACGAAATCCCGAAATGACTAAAAATCGGCACCCGGGAAGGGCCGATTTTCAGACAATCCGAATTTTAATGGGATTTATTGGCGATATTGCTGGATGCGGGTGGTCCGCAGGCCGGCAAGGCCGTGCTGGTCGATCGAGAATTGCCAGGACAGGAATTCATCGACCGTCAGCGTGTATCGGCTGCAGGCTTCCTCAAGGGAGAGCAAGCCGCCACGGACTGCGGCAACGACCTCTGCCTTCCGGCGGATGACCCACCGTTTGGTTCCGGGTGCGGGCAAATCCGCGATCGTTAACGGACTGCCGTCGGGCCCGATGACATATTTTACCCTCGGGCGATGGGGTTCGGTCATGGCGTACTCACAAACTCTAACCACTGAACTCACCATCACAATCTACGCGCACCGGCTTAAAATTTGCCTAAGCACAAAGCTTCAATACGATTCTCCTTGGAATTGTTGGAAAACGGGCCTCTTGGGAGGCCACGAGGGAAGGCGGCCACTGTCGGAAGGATCGATCACGGGCCGGGGGATTATGAGCCGGAGGCGCCGCTGATCACCTTCTTCACCTTGTCGATGGTAAAGGTCTGAGCGCCGATCGAGAGCGTCGGAGGGTCCTGGCTGAGATCGGCCGACTGCACGACGCCCTGAATCTCGGTCGAGACCGCGACCGATTGGCCGGATGCATCTTTCGCGGTCGCGCTTAGCGTATAGTTTCCGTCCGGCCACTGTGAACCGTCGTTGCCGCGGCCGTCCCATACAAAGGTCTGATGATCGCCAGCGTTCATCGAAAAATTACCGGAATAGACCGTCTGACCCGTCGAATTGCTGATCGTTACCGTTACGGCGGAAGGTTTGGTTACGCCCAATGCCCACGTTGCCTGCTTGTTCGCGAGCGAAGCCGTGCTGCCGTCAACAATTGCCGTTGAACCGACGAAATTCAGTGCCTGCGTTGACTGCGCGGTCTTCTGCAGGGCAACGAGTGACGTGAGCTGATCGTTGGTCTTGAGCTGCTGTTCGACACCGGCGAACTGTACGAGCTGCTGGGTGAACTGGTTGGTATCCAGTGGGTCGAGCGGATTCTGATTTTGCAGTTGAGTGGTCAGCAACGTCAGAAAGGTCTGGAAGTTATCTGCAATGCCGGTCGTAGCCTTTGAGCCGGTACTGCTGCCGCTGCCTGACGAGGTTGGGGGCGCGGGTGCCGATACGATCGTGCTTGGCATTGAAGCATCTACTGCCATGACGGTCTCCTAAACCCTGATGTCGATGCCGCGGCTCGAGCCGGCGGCGTGATATGTTCGACCTGCTGCAACTGCGGGGGCACTATTGGCGTCGCTGATGATGAGACGCTGCGGCTGCCGTTCGGCCCCGTTGCCACCATTGTTGTTGCCCGATGACGATTGGTCGCGCAGGCTGAATTGCAGGCCATTGTTACCGGTCTTCAAGCCGGCATCTTCCAGCGCCCGTTGCAACTGGGGAGCGTCCTGCCGCAGCATCGCCAGCGTTTCCGGTTTCTCCACCGTCAGATGCGACGTGACCTGACCGTGGCGGTCGACATCAAGGCGAACATCGATGCGACCTAACTCGGCCGGATCGAGTCGAATTTCGAATCGGCTTTTGCCACCTTGCGCGCTTGTTGCGATCTGAACGGCGAGACCGTTGAGGGGGACGGCCAAATTCGCTGTCGCAGTGGCGGTCAATTGCGCTGCCGCGACAGGCGCTGTTGTGGTCGGCTGCACTTGCGGCAGCGTGGCGGCATTGGCGTTGAGCGATGCGGTATCAGGTGCGCCGGGCTGGGACGGCGATGGCGCGTCCGTGAAATGATGTTTGTTGAGGGGTGTAGCGGCCGCCTCGGCGGCTGTACCGCTACTGCCATCGCCGCCCACTGATTTGGTCGCAGCCGCGGCGTCACCGGTTGAAGTCGCTGGGGCCGCAGGAGCCGCCGCAACATCTTGTGGCGTGGCTGGTTGGACGCTTGTCGCGGCATCATCGGATTTTGCCGCAACGGCCGTCGCCGCGCTGTCGTTGCGGCGTGTCGCGGCCGACAGCTTTGTGTCGATGTGGGCGGGGCCGACCGTAGCCGCCGCTGCCATGCTGGCTGCCTGCGGATCAGCCTGGATTTCCGCAATCGTCGCGACGTTCGGCTTCGCTGCCGGTGCCGGGTTGGTCTCGATTGCCTTGGCGATCTGGAAATTGGTGACGGTGATATCGTTTGCGGCGGCGGCGACCGCCTCGGTCATCGCGGCCGAGCCACCGGTGGTTGCGGCAGATGCCGGCGAACCGGAGTCGCCCGGAGTGCTGGCCGTTGCCGCCTCAGTCGAGGCAGCGATGGCAGCGGCGGCAATTGCGAGCGGCGCGGTGGATGAGGTGCTGGGTGGCGCGGCCGGCGTTGGCGCCGTGGGCTCTCCGACGAGCGCCACGGCAACGGCAATTGTTGTCGCCACCACGGCCGGAGGCGCTGGCGATGCCGCTACCCCAGCGATGGTTGAATCCGCCTGCGATGCCGCGTCGTTGGTTGAGGTGCTGGTTTGGCCGTCGGATGTATTCGTCGTGGAACCCGATGTGTGATGTTCGGAGGATTTACCGGCGTTATCAGGATCAGACACCCGGCTGGAGGACGGCGCATCCGAATTCGAGTTTGGCGAATCGGCAGTGGTTTGATCGGAACGAGGGTCGGTGTTTGCCTGCACGTCGCGCTGCTTGTCCCGTCCCGATTGGGAGGCCGATCCCACATTTTGGCGTGATTCCCGCCGGTCGGCCGCGCCGGAGCGTTCCCCGGCGTTCGAGTTGGCCGGGGCGACATCGATCAGCGTCGCGAAACCGCCGGATGGCGGCGCACGATCGTCCGATGCCGAAAAGCGCGGTGATTCCGCGCGGGCAGGCCGATTTGATGGAATTTCTGGCGCTACGCTAAACAATAGGTGCCTCGTCTAATAGAGCACCTTCGCAGAGCAAGGACCGGGCCAACCCATTCAGAATAAAAATTGATATAATTCAATGACTTAGATTGGCGCGGTCATTACGAACGGCCAATCTGGGCTGCCTGTTTCTGCCCGCGGCGGCAAGATTTGCCGCTTCTGGTGTGCCGATTCCAGCTTTTGCATTCGTTCCGTCGTCTCCAGGCCTCAAATGGTCAAGCCATGATTGCCTCGCCGGGACGCGGACTATATTAAAGGCATGTCTTCCCGTGAGTTGGTGGCCGTGCTGTACGCCCGCCAACTGACTTAAATCCTGACGATCACGCGTTCATCGGTGGTCGCGACCAAGACCCGCTCGATGCTGAACAGTTTGGATATCGAAGGACGCCCACAGGACACGCGCGTTGTTGTGGCAATGTCAGGTGGCGTCGATTCATCGGCCACCGCCGCTTTGCTGAAGTCGGAGGGCTATGACGTCGTCGGCATCACCCTTCAATTGTACGATCATGGTGCTGCGACCCATCGCAAGGGTGCCTGTTGTGCCGGTCAGGACATTCACGATGCGCGCGATGTCGCCGAGCGCATTGGCATTCCGCACTACGTGTTGGATTACGAGAGCCGGTTTCGCGAGTCGGTGATCGAAGGCTTCGCCGAGAGTTATGCCTTGGGCGAGACGCCGGTGCCCTGCATCGAATGCAACCGCTCGATCAAGTTTCGCGATCTGCTGGCGACGGCGCGTGAACTGGGAGCGGCTGCGCTGGCGACCGGACACTACGTCGCCTCGCGTCGTCTGGCCGATGGTTCGCGTAGCCTTGTCAGTGCCGCCGATGCCGATCGCGATCAGAGCTATTTTCTGTTCGCGACGACCCGCGAACAACTATCGTATCTGCGCTTCCCGCTGGGCGATATGACCAAGCCGCAAGTTCGTGAGCTTGCTCGCCGTTTTGGGCTGGCGGTTGCCGAAAAGCACGACAGTCAGGATATCTGTTTCGTTCCGACCGGGCGATACACCGATGTCGTCGAGCGTCTGAAGCCGGATGCTGTCGAGGCAGGCGATATTGTCGATCTCTCCGGCCGCGTATTGGGCCATCATCAGGGCATCATCCATTTCACCGTCGGGCAACGGCGCGGACTTGGCATTGCCGCCAGCGCGCCGCTGTTTGTGGTTCGGCTCGACGTTGCGAACAGGCGCGTCGTGGTGGGCCCGCGCGAGGCGTTGCGCATGCATCGGATCGCGTTGCGCGATGTCAACTGGATCGGTGACGGTGCGCTGGATCAGGTTATCGGCGACGGTCTTGAGATTTTTGTCAGGGTTCGTTCGACCCGTGCCCCGCAGCCAGCCTGGTTGCGTGCAGGCAATGGCGGTTACGAGGTCGAACTGGTGGCTGGCGAGGAAGGCATATCCGCCGGTCAGGCGTGTGTATTTTATGATGCGCCCGGAGGACAGGCGCGGGTGCTGGGTGGCGGCTTCATCAAGAGCGCTACGGCGCGACATGATGGCGAGAACGACATCGTGCAAGCCGCGAGATCGCCGCGGCCCGCGATTGCCGCGGCGCGCGGATAGCGGTTCTCAAGCGCATGGGCAACGATATAGACCGCGTCGGGGTCGCAAAAGCTTACGGGCGCTGGGCGCCGATTTACGATCTGGTATTCGGCAAGGTATTCGATCAGGGGCGTCAATCCACCATTGCCGAAGCCGACAAGATCGGCGGCCGTATTCTCGACGTTGGCGTCGGCACCGGGCTGTCGCTGTCGGATTACGCACGTAGCACCCAGCTTTGCGGCGTCGACATTTCGGAGCCGATGCTGCGGAAAGCGCAAGAGCGGGTGCGCGCGCTGAAACTACACAATGTCGAAACATTGGCGGTGATGGATGCGAAGAATCTTGCTTTCGCGGATGATTACTTTGATGCGGTCGTGGCGCAGTACGTCATTACGGCGGTGCCAGACCCTGAAGCCACGCTGGACGATTTTATCCGCGTCCTGAAACCCGGCGGCGAGCTCATCCTGGTCAATCATATCGGTGCCGAGAGTGGGCCGCGCCGGATGTTCGAACTGGCGTTTTCGCCGTTGGCGCGACGGCTCGGTTGGCGACCGGAGTTTCCCTGGGCCCGACTGGTGAACTGGGCGGCACGTCATGGCGGCGTCAGCTTGACGGAACGGCGCCCGATGCCGCCGATGGGGCATTTTTCGCTTATCCGCTATCGTAAGGTGTAAGCGCAACCGACAGCAGTTTCATGCAGTGCCAGCCGTCATTCCGCGATGCGAATTCCCGCGGGGGCTGTCATGAAGCCCATTCCGTCTGCCACCGGAGTGACTGGACCATCTGCCCCAAAACAATGGAACCGTACTGGTTGCCATGCGCGCGGCGCCATTGACCCCGGGAGGACGGATCTACGACCCGGGTTGTCCAGTTGCTTGACAGGTGGTTGCCTGACTTCTTATATGCGCCGCACTCATAATGAGCCTTTGGCTCGACGATGGGTGACGTGGCGGGGTAGCTCAGCTGGTTAGAGCACGGGAATCATAATCCTGGGGTCGGGGGTTCGAGTCCCTCTCCCGCTACCACCAGATTATCTTAAAATATCAATGCCTTGTTAGCTTTCGGAATTCCGGCCGCCGCTGGATTTTTCGTGGTGGACCGCCATCGGAAAGCGATGGGGAGCGTCTCCCATCTCGCTTGTCGCGAGCGCAACCGATCTTCGATGCGATCCGCAAACGCTAGTCGTGGCCGACCGCCGGAGCTTGATAAACTGCTGGCGGCGAACACGGCCAAATCGGCGCGTGAAAAGCTGACGCTGATCCGGATCATCGAAGACTCGCGTAGCCGTGGGTATGACAGCGATTACGATGCCGTGCGGCGTTACGCTTGGCGTTGGAGCAAGGACCGATCCGAGGATTTCAAACCGGCGGTCTCGCGAACCAAGATTGAAACGGGTGCATCAATTCTACGACGATATCGTCATTGGTACCGGCCCGACAGGTGCGTGCCGGCGGATCGGCTGTCAGCCAGCGTCGGCCGATAAGTATCAAATCCTTGGTGAGATAATCGGGCAGAGGGTTTGACGCGCACTCAGACGATACTGTCGTGGTTTGGAGTTTTTTGCTGCTGATGAAATCAGGAGCGAGACGTTCGCTTCCTGATTTGGTGCAGCACGGGATTCATAACGGCGGTTCGCGGCCTCTCCTTTTCAATTTGATAAGATAGTTATTATCAATCGACATTTCCGATAGATGCGGCCGCCTGGGCGGCTTGAAGCGTTCGACGTGCAAACGGTGCGGTGCGATCGACAGTCACGACGTGTATTTGCCGCACCGCCGAACAATTTCATTCATTCAAAATAGAGGTTTTTACTTAACCATACGAACACAGTTGAATGACTGCGGTGGATTCTGGCCGGTCCGGCCCACCCTGAAAATCACGCAGCGCTGATTTCCACTTATTACTTAAGGACATCCCGCATGCGCGAGATTTCGACGAGAACCGTCATCGTTACAATTGCGGCTGTCGCGGCGGCCTTTTTCGCCGGTGCCGATGCCAGGGCAGAGGACGGCGTAACCGCCGACAAGATCGTACTCGGCCAGGCGGCGGCATTGACCGGACCTGCGGCCGAGTTGGGCTTGGGCATGAAGGTGGGCCTCGAGGCCGCGATTGCCGAAGTGAATAAGGCTGGCGGCATCAAGGGACGGAAGCTCGAACTCAAGAGCGTTGATGATGGCTACGAGCCGACCCGTTCAATCGGCGTTGTGAAGAAGCTGCTGTCAGAGGACAAGGTATTTTCCATCATCGGCACTGTCGGTACCCCGACCGCAGCCGCAATCCAACCGATCACGACAAATGCCGGCGTTCCGATGATCGGTGCATTCTCCGGCGTCGAATTTCTTCGTGAACCCTACAAGCCGTTGGTGATGAATGTGCGGGCCTCCTATTATCAGGAGACCGAGGCGATGGTTGAACATCTCACCAAGGATCTCGGCTACACCCGCATCGGTATCATGTATCAAGACGACGCATATGGTCAGGCGGGCCTTGCCGGACTGCAACGCGCGCTGGAAAAGCGCAACATGAAACTTGCCGGCGAAGGGACCTACGAGCGCAATACCGTTGCGATCAAGAGCGCATTGCTCGCGGTACGGAAGGCCAAGCCGGAGGCCGTGGTGATGATCAGCTCTTACAAGCCGGCGGCCGAATTCATCAAACTTGCACGCCAGATCAAGTTCGACCCGACTTTCGTCAATGTCTCTTTCGTCGGTTCCGACGCGCTTGCAAAGGAACTGGGTCCGGACGGTGCCGGTGTGGTGGTGACGCAAGTGGTGCCGTTCCCGCACGACACCAGTATTCCGGTGGTGGCGCGTTATCAGGCTTCGCTGAAAGAGGTGGCGCCACGGGAGCAACCGGGATTCGTTTCGCTCGAGGGCTATCTTGTCGGCCGGACCTTGATTGCCGGGCTTGAGAAGATCGATGGCGAGCCGACGCGCAAAGGTCTGATAGAAGCCGTACAGAAGGCTAGTCCGCTCGACCTCGGTGGCCTGAAGCTGTCGTTCAGCACCACCAGCAATCGCGGCTCGGATCAGGTTTTTCTTACCGTGATCCAGCCTGACGGCCGCTTCAAAGCCGTCGAGAAATTGCAGAAGACAGGCATCTGAGCTGCATAAAGATGACCGGACGAGTTTCGGTCGTCGTGCTGGCGATATGATGACAAGTCGTAGATCAGAAGTATTTGGGGGAAAACGATGAGGGCCGTGATGTCGAAATTGCGGGTTGGCTTGCGCGGGCGCTTGTTCCTGGCATTTGGACTGGTCGCTGCAATGACAGTGATCGCCAGCATCAACGCAATCGTGTCCTATAATAGTCTCGGAAGCTCGCTCGGAGTGATTGCGGAACAGAGCCTGCCAGAGATTACACGGTCATCGCATGTCATCAAGGCTGCGGGGAACGTCGGAGCGGCAGCACCGAGTTTGCTTGCCGCCGCCAATGACAATGAACGAGAGCAGGCTGCAAAGGCTCTTGCTGTCTCCCGCGACGATCTTTCGCGGGCCATTGGCGCGCTTGGTGCTGCCGACGCAGCACTGCTCAACAAGACCGCGCAGCCGATTCTCGATAATCTGGCTCGTCTCGAGAAGTCGGTTACTGAGCGAGAGGCGATCGCAGCCGGTCGCGCGGCGAGAATCGCTGAGTTGCGCAAGAGCCATCAGAAACTGTCCGAGAAGCTGATCCCGATCGCAGACGACGTCGGCTTTACGCTGGCGATGGCACTGGAGACCACCGCCGACAAACAAGATGTCGCCGTGATCCGCAAGACGCTGCTGGGACTCGCGGATAACGAGCTTGGCGCCTTGCAGGCGGTGTTGGCGCTTCGTGCGGAATCCAACCTTCTGCTCGGTATTCTGGTCGAAGCCGCCGACCTTGCATCCGCCGATCTGTTGCCGCCGGTGAAGGACCGCTTCAATGCGACGGCGCGCCGCCTCGGCAAGGCCGCCGCGATTCTCAATGATGCCGAAACCACCCAGCTTGTGAACCAGCTTGTCGCGGTCGGAAACGGCAAAGACAGTATCTTCGATCTGAAGCTGAAGGAAATCGCGGCGACCAGGGCAGGCATCGATGTTGTCGCGCAGAACCGCGAACTCACCTCGCAACTGGAAGTCGGCGTGAGGCAACTGGGGCAACGCAGCGAGGCCGCGGCAGCCGCGACCGTCAACGCATCGGAAGCGAAAATCAGCAGCGGCCGCATCGTGCTGGTCAGTCTCGCCATTGGCAGTCTGTTGGCAGCGCTCCTGATCGGTTGGCTCTATGTCGGCCGGGCGGTGGTTCGCCGATTGGTTCGGTTGCAGGCCAGCATGAAGGCGCTTGCCGCAGGTGATCTGTCGACCCAGGTAGCGACGGGCGGTTCGGATGAAATCGGTGCGATGGCGTCGGCATTGCAAGTCTTCAAGGACAGCATGGCCGAATCCAACCGCCTGCGCGCCGAGCGTCTTGAAAGCGAAAAGCATATCGCCACGCAGCGTCGTGCCGATATGTCGCGGCTGGCCGACGAGTTCCAGGCCGCGATCGGCGAAATCGTCGAGACAGTTTCCTCGGCTTCGGGCGAACTTGAGGCCTCTGCCAAGACACTGACCAACACAGCGTCGGAGACCCAACAATTGTCGGGGATGGTTGAAGCAGCTTCCGGTGATGCTTCCGACAACGTGAATGCGGTGGCGAGCGCGACCGAGGAGATGACGGCGTCGATTGCCGAAATCAATCGTCAGGTGCAGGAATCGACGCGTATCGCTTCCGAGGCAGTGCAGCAGGCGGAATTGACCGATGCCCGCATCAACGAACTGTCAAAGGCTGCGACGCGTATCGGCGATGTCATCAACCTGATCACCACGATTGCCGAGCAGACCAATCTGCTGGCATTGAACGCGACCATCGAGGCTGCGCGTGCAGGGGAATCCGGCAAGGGCTTTGCGGTGGTGGCGCAGGAGGTCAAAACGCTTGCCACTCAAACCAGCAAGGCAACCAGCGAGATCAGCGCGCAGATCGCCGGGATGCAGGTGGCGACGCAGGATTCGGTGAATGCCATCAAGCAGATTGGCTCGACGATCGGTCGCATCTCGGATATCGCGTCAACGATCGCGGCCTCTGTCGAGCAGCAGGGTGGAGCGACCCAGGAGATCGTTCGCAGCGTTCAGGGAGCGGCCAGATCGACCAGTCAGGTCGCCGCCAATATCATCGAGGTGAACAAGGGGGCTTACGAAACCAGCTCGGCGTCATCGCAGGTTCTGGCTTCTGCACAGTCGCTGTCTGGTGAAAGCAACCGGCTCAAGCTCGAGGTGGATCGCTTCCTCGAAACCGTACGCGCCGCTTGAGATCGCAGGCAAACCTGACTCGATGTGGCGTAGCTGGGGGTAACGCTGCTCCCCGCGACCACATCGTTTTGGGGCCCTCCCGGAGTGGCAACCGCCATTCGCCCGGCCCAGTATTCACGAATTTTCGTGGCGCGTATCGATTACGCGAGCAGCTTGTGGACGATCTTCCGGAAGGCTTCCTGATCTTTCGAGGAAAGCTTGCTCAGCATTTCCTTTTCGTAGGAGAGGGCGAGGGGTTCGATTTCGGCAAATACCTTTCGGCCCTTTTTGGTGAGTTGCAGCTCAACAAGGCGTTTATCGAGATCGGCTACACTCTTCTGGATAAGGCCAGCGCCTTCCAGCGTGGCGGCCGCACGGCTGACCTTGGACTTGTCCATGTCAACGCGTTCATGGACTTCGCGCACGGACACATTTCGATTCTGAGCCAGATGGGCGATCACGCGCCATTCAGGAATGGTAATGTTGAAACGGGCCTCGTAGACCGCCGCCAGCTCTTTACTCATCCGGCTTGCCAGGACGTTGATCAGGTAGGGCATGAAATTGTCGATATCCAACGCTGATTTTGTCGGTGCCTGCGGCATTGATATTCAGTTCATCTGCAATGATGCATTTATCCACGGGTAATATAATGGGAGTTGCGCATCGCGCAACCTTGTCCAGACGGGACGCGCAGTCTCGATCTTACGGCTGCGCCGGAAGCAAATGCTTTCCAACCGGATCCGGCGTTGGTCGGGAAGCTGGAGGTCTGGCAGGTTGAGGTTGAGGGGCCGCCGAATATCCGGTTGCCCCTTGTGGCGGTCGCGACCGGCGCCGCTGCCAGGAAGCCAGATCCCCTTCAGCCAATCCTGTCAATAAAACGCCGGCCACTCTGTTCGAGGGCCGGCGCTTTCCTTTGGTGCTATTGGATCGAGGCCAGTTCTTTTTCGTGCAGCCACGACATATGGCGGGGCGGGCGTTTGTCTTGCGTCCACTCCTCGACCATCCGCGGCGCCAGATCCTTCATCCGCTTCAACTGGTCCGGGGTGGCGGTTTCGACGACGACCTCGAGGCGGTGCCCCGAAGGATCGAAAAAGTAGATCGACTTGAAGATGGTATGATCGGTCGGTCCGACGACATCCAGATTGGCGTCGAGGGCGCGCTGGTGGGCTTCTTCGAATGCCTCCATGTCCTTGACGGCGAACGCGATGTGCTGCGTCCACACCGGCGTATTCGGGTCGCGGCCCATGGCGGGCGAATTCGGCAGCTCGAAGAACGCGAGAATGCTGCCGTTTCCAGCATCGAGGAAAATATGCATGTAGGGATCGGGGGACTTGGTGGAGGGGACGCTGTCCTCCGCGATAGCGCCGAGCAGATCCATATTCAGCACCTTCTTGTAGAATTCGACTGTCGTTTTGGTGTCCACGCACCGATAGGCGACGTGATGGAATTTCTCGACGTGCATGACGAATCTCCCTGAATAGAGGCCTGATCTCGGCCAAATCGTTTCATATCATATGAAATGATTAGGCCGTCGACAAGCTGAAATCTGGGCCATCCATGGCGATCCCGGGCACGTCAGGCGCTGGCAGGCGCGTCGTTCATCGAGAACGATGCAGATGAAATGATTGTTGCGAACTTGCCTTTTCGCAAAGAACGCGGGCCGGGGATGCCACACATTGGCGTCACCAAACACAGGCACCGAACAGGAGAGTGTCATGATCACCCGCCGAACTGCATTGATGAGCGCTGCTATCGCCGCCATTCTTGTTGCTGCTCCAGCACTGGCCGACGATCTCAAGCTGCCGCGCCAGACCGTAGAACTGGTGGCGCCGCCCTTCGTGCATGCCCATGAGCAGGCGACCAAGGAAGGCCCGAAAATCATGGCCTTCAAGATGACGATCAAGGAGAAGGAAGTCGTCATTGACGATGCCGGCACCAAACTCCAGTCAATGACGTTCAATGGCTCGATGCCAGGCCCGATGATGGTGGTGCATGAGGGAGACTATGTCGAACTCACATTGGTGAATCCCGAAAACAACACGATGCCGCATAACATCGACTTCCACGCGGCAACCGGTGGGCTGGGCGGCGGCGCGTTGACCCATGTTAATCCAGGCGAGCAGGTGGTGCTGCGTTTCAAGGCGACCCGCACCGGCGTCTTCGTCTATCACTGCGCTCCCGAAGGAATGATTCCATGGCACGTGGTGTCCGGAATGCATGGGACCTTGATGGTGCTCCCGCGGGACGGTTTGAAGGACCGCGAGGGTAAGCCGCTTCACTATGACCGGATTTACTATATCGGTGAAAACGATCTCTACATTCCCAAGGATGAGAACGGAAAATACAAATCCTACGATTCTCCGGGCGAATCCTTTGCGGACACCACCGAGGTTATGCGCAAACTGATCCCGACCCACGTCGTCTTCAATGGCCGCGTTGGAGCGCTCACGGGCAAGAATGCGATGACCGCCAAGGTGGGAGAGACGGTCTTGATGGTGCATTCGGAGGCTAATCGCGATAGTCGGCCGCATCTGATCGGTGGCCATGGCGACTATGTCTGGGAGACTGGCAAATTCGACAATCCGCCAGAGAAGGACCTGGAGACCTGGTTCATCCGTGGCGGTTCGGCGGGTGCAGCGCTCTACACCTTCCGGCAGCCCGGCATCTACGCCTACGTCAATCATAACCTGATCGAGGCGGCTGAACTCGGTGCAACCGCTCACTTCAAGGTCGAAGGGGAGTGGAATAACGACCTGATGAAGCAGGTATCGCCTCCGGGTCCGATCCCGGTCGGCAAGTCCAGCTCCGTCAAGCCGACGGTGCTGACACGGTAGCGACGACGGGGCCTGCGGACACTCCGTGGGCCCCCCATCTCAGGAGGATGGATCATGTTGTTGGCGATGAAGCTCAAGGCGGCATTAGCCGCGCTGGCATTGGCAAGTCCGTTTGCGACGACGGCGGTGACACCCAGCGACACCATGCCGTCCACCCAGGAGTTCGCGGCGCTGAAAGCGGAAGATTTTCCCTACCGCATCGCCGGCGACTTCTCCCGTGATGGAAAGCCGGCGGCTGCGCCGTTGCGCCGCATGCAGCTCGGCTCTTCCCTTGAAATCATGACCCGTCAGGTAACGGCGGCCGAATATGCCCGGTGCGTCGATGATGGCGGATGCCCGCAGATTCCATTGGCGTCTACGGCAAAGGATATGCCGATGGTGGGGGTCAGTTGGCGCGACGCCACCGCATACGCACGGTGGATGACGAAGACCACTGGAAAATTGCACCGGTTGCCCACCGACGAGGAATGGGTTTTTGCCGCCGCAGACAAGGCGACCGACGATGTATTGCCGGTGATCGGAACGGCCGATCCGGTCAAGGCCTGGATTGCGCGCTATGAGGCGGAGACCGACCGTGAACGGCCAGTCGTGCTCGAGCCGCAGCCTGTGGGTGCCTTCGGCCGCAACGCACGAGGTCTGCAGGATGTGGCCGGCAACGTGTGGGAGTGGACGGACACCTGCTTTATCCGGCACGACGTCGATGTATCTGGCGCAGTGCGCGTCACTAACGTCAATTGCGGTGTGCGCGTCGTTCAGGGAGCCCACCGCTCCTATATGACTGACTTCATTCGTGATCCGCGCAGTGGCGGTTGTGCCGCTGGTGTGCCGCCGGCGAATCTGGGTTTCCGCCTTGTGATCGAACAGGAAAAATGGCCGGGACTGCGGCGAATGGTGGAGCGCGTTGCCGACAAGGTGTTCAGCATTCTGTAGGGCCCTCAACATGCAAGGTAATGCCCCTTGCTTCGTTGGCGGTGTCGCATCGCGATGCTGAGTGAGAGATGATCCTCACATGCTGATGTCGGCAAAGCGTTTGCGCCAGATCAACGGTCGGCCGCTTTGCTCGTGTTACCTTTTTATGGTGCCTGGAGGTGTCCTATGAGCGTTACGGAAATCTGGGAAAAATGGAAGTCGAACCGCGCACTCGCTCGCGAGTTCAACTCGCTTAATATGGATCAGCGCGAAGAGCTGGCGCGTGATATTTGCGTGTCCGAAGATGTTCTTGAGCGTCTTTTCCAGGCCGGCGGCCGGGGCCGTGAGCTGGAACGTCTCATGTATGCTCTTTCGCTGGATCCCGAGGAGAACACGCCGCCCGTTGGAGGCATCACGCGGGATATGACCCGCGTCTGCGCTGAATGCGCGATGGTCAGGCGCTGCCAGCGCGAACTGGAGGAGGGCTCCGCTCGTACCAATTATCATGAATATTGTCCCAACGCGTCGCCGCTGGATGAGTTGATCGAGATGCAAGCCCAATCGAGGCTGATCTCCCGGATGAACGGTCGGCGAACCTGATCGATTCTCCGACTAGCTGATGAAGTCGGGAACTGGTTGCTACCGAGGAATGACTTCCAATCGCTTGGTGTGGAGGAGAGCTTCGCTATGCTGAGTAACTCTCATCAATACATTGAACCTGCAAATGAGGCGGAGCGAATTCATCTGGAATCGTTGGTCCGTGCAGATTTCGACAAATGCCACCCCAATGACAATTTCGAGGCAATGAAGCGCAGGGCCACGTTTACCAAAGAAGACAAGGGCCTGTTACGTGATTGGATGGCGCTTGCGGCTTCGCGAGCGAGGATCGAGCAACAGCGAACACCATTTGATATCGCTGCTGCATAGATCCGGAGAGTGCGGGCCGCAAATTGGGGGTGCCAAGGCCTGAGGTCATCGCGGGATGGTCGCACATGATATGCTTCCGTGATATCGTGGAGCGGGGATAGGCTTTATCCCCACCTACACGAGAGAAGGAAATGTCATCTATTGCGACGCCCGCAGGTCGGCCGGCAGACGGCACGGACCTTTCGTTTGACATCGGCGGGATTTCTCTTTCGCCATATGACGTTGACGCAGCCGCAGCGACGCTGCAAGGCTCGGTCATCGTCACCGATTGCAGTCATAGCCGAACGCTCAGCGAGATTTGCGGCTGCAATGTCTGGATAAAATTTGAGAACCTTCAGTTTACGTCGACATTCAAGGAGCGCGGTGCGCTTAACCGGTTGAGTGCGTTGCCGGCCGATGCGCGCCGGCGCGGCGTCATTGCCATGTCCGCCGGCAACCACGCCCAGGGCGTAGCCTACCATGCGAAGCGCCTCGGCATTCCGGCGACCATCGTCATGCCGGTCGGTACGCCGATGGTGAAGATTGAGAACACGCGACGTCACGGGGCGGAGGTGATCATCTCCGGCCAAACGCTGGAAGAGGCGGGTGCTTTCGTGCGTGACTATGGCGACGCTCGCGGTCTAACGCTGATTCATCCGTATGACGATCCGTTGATCATCGCGGGACAGGGAACGATCGCGTCTGAAATGCTGAAGGCCGCTCCAAGCCTTCAGACGCTGCTGGTTCCGATCGGCGGCGGCGGCCTCATTTCCGGCATGGCTATCGCGGCGAAAGCACTCAATCCGGATATCCAGATCGTCGGCGTTCAGGCGCGGCTCTATCCATCGATGTACAATATCATCAAGGGGACAAATCTCCCTAGTCGAGGCGATACGCTCGCCGAAGGCATTGCCGTCAAGGCGCCGGGCCGGATCACGCAGGAGATCATTCGGCGCCTGGTCGATGATATTGTTCTTGTCTCGGACGATGACATCGAGCGGGCCGTGGCGATGTTGATCTCCGTTGAGAAGACAGTGGTGGAGGGGGCGGGTGCGGCAGGGCTTGCGGCGGTGCTGGCCGCTCCGGAGCGGTTTCGAGGCACCAATGTCGGCTTGATTCTGACCGGCGGCAATATCGACACGCGACTTATTGCATCCGTACTAACTCGCGATTTGGCGCGTGAGGGAAGATTGACACAACTCGCCATCGATATCGTCGATCGGCCGGGTCAATTGGCATTGGTTTGCAATTTGCTCGCAGAGGCGGGGGCAAACATCATTGAAGTCTCGCATCAGCGGACGTTCTCCGATCTGCCGGCAAAGGCGACCCTGCTGGAGCTCGTGATTGAAACACGTGACAGGTCACATCTGAACGATGTGCTGGCGCGGCTTGCATCGAACCGATTTCACGTTAGGGCCTGACGTTGTCAGGCGCCGTGTATCCTACACCTCCGGATCGATGTTCGGACATTTCCCGGGGCTGATATCAAATGTGCCTGTTGTCAGGCCGATTCAGGCCCGGATTTCCTGCCGTTGAAACAGCACATACGCAATGACGAACAGAGCGATGACGATCGCCAGCAGTCCCGTGAGCTGCGGCCATACCAGAATGATACTTTGACTTAGCGGAAGCGGTGCGCCTGGAATTGCTCCTTGTGCTTGGGTCGCAAGGATGGGGCCCAGTGCGCGCGTGGAAGGGTCGAGAAACGCAAGCGTTGTTTCCGAGAACAGAGTGTTCGGAGACAGGCGTGAGATGTCCATGCCGACGTGGACAGAATGCAGCAGAGAATAGGGATCGTAAGGATCCGGGGGCGCTATCGTCATTGTGACGAGCGGGACCAGCATTTGCCAGAAGAAGGCGAACAGAAGCCATATCGCCAGGGCCGCGAGCGCCGCTGTCGCCGCGGAGCGGAATATGACTGAGAACAGAAGCGCGAGAGCCAGCCAGACCCCGCCATACGCGATCGCGGCCAGCAGGAAGGCCAACCCGCGGAGAACTTCGTCAGTGCTTGGCGGCAAGCCCAGCATTAGAATGCCGAGGCCTATCACCAGCAGCCAGAGCGCGGTTAGTACCACCGCGAGCGTTATCAGTCCCGCGAGGAACTTGCCAAACAGAAGTGCGTCCCGATAGATCGGCTGCGCCAGAATGCGGCTCATCGTACGGCGATTGAACTCGCTATTCACCACGTCAAAGCCAAGTGAGATAGCGACGATGGGAATCAGAAAGCCCAGGAATGCGACGAAGGACGGCAGCGGTTGATGCGCACTGGTGAAAATGAGCAGGAACGTGAATGGATATTCGCCGAGCTGGTTCTTCACGGCTCCGATGGTTGAGAAAGCGGCGCCGGCGCCGGCGGCAAAGATCAGCAATTCCAGCAACCGCATCCGCGTGGATGTCAGATTGTCGGCGAGTTCTTTCAAGATGACGGTGCCGACCCCGCTCAGCGCCGAGCCCTCACGCCGCATGGCGAACCTCCTCGAAGAATCGTGCATAGACTTCGTCCAGGCTGGCATGGCCTGCCGCGATCATGGACAGGTCTCCGCCAGCGGCAATCACCGCACGCGCGACCTGCGGTCGTAGATCGCCGACGGCTTCGATCCTCAGATCGGCGCCATTGGAATGGACTCGTGTGATGCCGGGAACCGCTGCAATAGCGGCGGCCAGGTCATGGCCGGTGGCGTTGACGCGTATGACATGCGAACCACCCAGCACGTCTTGCAAGAGGTCCTCGACCCTGCCGATCAAGCCAATACGCCCGGCATTGAACAATGCGACGCGGTCGCAGACCGACTGAACAAGTTCGAGAAGGTGCGAAGACAGCAGTATCGTCATGCCGTCCTGCTTTAATGAGCGAACCAAATCGAGGAATTCGCGGGTTGCTTGCGGGTCGAGGCCTCCGGTCGGTTCGTCGAGAATAGCGATCTCTGCTCGTTTCATCAGAATCTCGGCCACCGCGAGTCGTTGCCGCATGCCGCGCGAGTAGGTCTTGACGGGTTTACCGGCTGCTTCGCCGAGCCCCACCCGTTCGATCGCGTTAGCAATCCTGGCTTCGATATCTTTGGCGGGAATGCCGGCAAGGCGGGCGGTATAGCGGAGGTTCGCGACGCCGGAAAGATTATCGTAGAAGCCGACCTGATCCGGCATGTATCCGACCCGACGCTTCACGTCGAGCGGCTGGCGCAAGGGATCAAACCCCGCAACGCGCGCGCGCCCCGCCGTCGGCTCGGTCAATCCGAGCAGCATCAGGATCGTCGTCGTCTTGCCGGCCCCGTTGGGGCCGAGCAAGCCAAACACTTCTCCCGCGGAGATTTCGAGATCGATGTGGTCGACTGCTACGGCGTCGCCGTAAGCCTTGGTCAGTTGCTCGGCAAGAATGATTGGCTCGCTCATCGCCGGCCGAACCTTCCCACCGCACCCACAAGCACCAGCAGTGCGGCGCCAATAACGCCGACGCCCGTGACGCCCCACAATGTCGATGTCAGCACCGACAGGCGATAACTGGCGGATTCCGATTGCCCGTTCCCGGATGCGGTCATTGCCACCACGTAATCACCAGCGAGCGCCTTGGCGGACGGCGTGACCAGTGCGCTGACCTTGACCTCGCCATCGACAGGCACGTCCGCGACCTGTTTCGGATCGAAGGAGACTTTCCATCCGCTCGGCGGCGAAGCGGAGAGGGTGATGTTGCGGGCCTCGGCGGTTCCCTGGTTGCGGATCACCATCGGAAAACTTTTTTCCTGCCCGGCATAGGCGCTGCCGCTCAACCGGTCGTCCTGGCCTGTCAACGTCAGGCTTGGCTGACCGGCGACATCCAGCGAAAGCTTGGTCGCCGCTTTCGCCTTGTCGCCGGTCATGGTTACAAGTACCGGATAAGAGCCAGCCGGTGTTTCAGGTGCGGGCTTGATCGCTACCGATATGTCCTTGCTCTCACCTGCCTTGATCGGAATGCTGGTCAGTTCCTGAGTGCCGTAGCCCTCCTTGAAGACCGTAGTGAATCCGTTCGGCGCGTCCGCGCCCAGCTTCACCAGCATGTCGGATGCGCTCTCGTTTTTCGCGGTAACGCTGAAGTTGAAGTCGGATTTTGGTGAGCCCTTCAGTATTGGAAATTTGGGGGTTGCTGTTAGCCTCGCAGCGAGCGGCGCGGCGAGTTGGATTGAGATCGGAAGGTCCGATTTTGCGTCGTCTCCCTGCGCGTGAAGCGTCAGCTTGTATTCGCCGGGCTTTTCCGAGGCCGGGATTTTCAGCTTCAACGACAGGCTGGATCGGTTGTCATGGTCGACAAACGCAGCCGAGACCGGTTTGCCGCCGCCTTCGATCTGCGCTGTCCAGTCCGGCGGTTTGTCAACGATATCGACGCTGGTCCGCTGCGGCGGCAATCCGTAGTTATAGATCGTGAGCGGAAGTGTTGTCTCTTCACCGGCCCGTATCTGTAACGCAGGATAACTCGTGGTGAGCCAGAGACCGTGGACTGACAAGTTGGTGTCATTGGCATAGGCGGGAAGCGAAACGGCGAGTAGCGCAACAACAACAGCGGCGCGCATGGTGGGCACCTCTCTATGTAGGGAAGTCTGCAATCGCGGGGAGGTGGTATGCACCACTTCGACGGCGGAAAAATCAGTCCCACAATGTGGCGAAAATTCGCCATGGCAATTGCCGCATTCGTCCCGGGAAGCGGATGCGCCGCTACGCATGCCAAAGCTGTGAGCTTGATATCAAACCGTCGGATTCTCCTTCAGGAAAGGCGTGAAGTTCAACGACGCCGTCCTGGGCGAGGGCGGTGGCCGGTGCGATCACCCGCCGATTCTTGTCGAGCCCGCATTGTGACTATCGCGTGATACACGCGTTCGTGATGAATCAGTCTCGCTTGTTCAGTCTTCCGGCGTGTCTGTTTGAGTGAGTGTCTGCTCTTGCTTCAGACGTATCATCGTGAATGGCTGTGTCAGCAAAGGGTGTCGAGCGAAATAACGCAATCGATCCTGCGAGAGCGGATCTCGCTTTGTTTCCGGTTTTGCGCGCAAGTGTAGCGAAGGCCGGCATGGCCCGGGATTTCGTCCTCGACGCTATGGCGGACAGTTACAAGGATGGATGACCGGCCTGTCTGTCCCGATGGCTCGGGCACGCATGTCCCGTGAGGATGACGCTTGTGACGGCTCAGGCGCATGTTTCGACCCGGCATCAGTAGACGGTGGATTCAATCGCTTGCGGTAAGGCCTATGCGGGCGGCCGTCCCGCATATTACCTGCCGAGGTTTCGCGGGCAGGCGACCTGAAACTTGAGGAGAGAGGGGGTATGGAAGCATCCGGTACTTGCTTCAAAACCATGCCCGGAGTATCGAAAATCAGCTTGGCATGACCCACTAACGCATCGGCCCATCTCATGTTTATCGCGACTGCTTTGGCTGTATGCCTCACTGACCTCATGATCGCGGCTGAAACTGCGAACTAGGCGACGTCTCATTCTCCGGAGTTGGTTCCAGCGGTTCATCGGCAATAATGTCCAGGCAGGCGATATGGGGGCTCGGTTGCGTCAATGCCTACTAGGCTCTATCCGGAGATGGTTTTTGTGCCCGGGTCACAAAAGCGTCATTCGGCGGGTGGGAGGCCCCAGTTCGGCAAGCGCGTTGAGGCTGCACATCGGCGTTTGTCTGGCGAGCATGATTGGGCTGTGCCTGACGGCGACGGCCGCGTCGGCTGAAACGATTGCCGACGCACTGGTCAAGGCCTATCAAACCAATCCGCAGCTTAATGCCGAGCGGGCACGGCAGCGCGCAACTGATGAGAATGTGCCGCAGGCATTGGCCGGTTATCGGCCGCAGATCATTGCCAGCCTCAGCGGCGGCTTGCAGGCGGTTCGTAACCTTCTCCCTGACAATTCGATCCAGACTGCTTCTCAGAGGCCGTGGACCATTGGGCTGACCGTGACCCAGACGCTTTTTAATGGCTTCAAGACTGCCAACAGCGTCCGCGTTGCCGAACTGCAAGTCCAGTCCGGCCGCGAGGCCCTGCGCAACGTCGGACAAGGCGTGCTGCTCGATGCGGTCACGGCCTATACCAACGTGCTTGCGAACCAGTCGCTGGTTGAAGCGCAGCGGGCCAATGTCGCTTCGCTTCGCGAAACCCTCGGTGTCGCGCGCCGCCGGCTGACTGCTGGCGACGTTACGCCAACCGATACGTCGCAGGCGGAAGCGCGCCTGAGCCGCGGCTTGTCTGATCTCAATGCTGCCGAGGTGGCTCTTGCCGTCAGCCAGGCCACCTACACGCAGGTCATTGGGATGCAGCCTTCGCGCCTTATTCCGGCCGAGCCGGTCGATCGCTTGCTGCCGCATAGCCGTGATGAGGCGACCGGTCTGGCCTTCCGCGCCAATCCCGCGGTCTTGGCGGCTGGTTTCGACGTGGACATGGCAATGAAATCCATCAATGTCGCGGAAAGTAGCCTCTACCCGACCGTGACCTTGCAAGGAAACGTCAGCCGTTCGAGACAGGTCGATACCACGCTCGGCTCCAACGGGACCGATCTGGCTTCCGTTGTCGGCCAGGCCACGGTGCCGATCTATGATGGCGGTACCGCTGCTTCCCAGACCCGGCAGGCCAAGGAAGTGGCCTCCCAGAGCCGCCTGGTGCTTGATCAGGTACGCAATCAGGCTCGCACCGCTGCGATTGCGGCGTGGGTTGCTCACGAAGGGGCGAAGGTTGCGGTAAGCGCCGCGGAATCCGAGGTTCGGGCGGCATCTATCGCGTTGGACGGCGTGCGCAAGGAGGCGCAAGGCGGCCAGCGCACGACTGTCGATGTCCTGAATGCGCAGCAGGATCTGGTTGCGGCGAAAGCGCGGCTGATCGGGGCGCAGCGTGATCGCGTGATCGCTTCCTACACACTGCTGGGTGCGGTCGGCAGTCTTGATGTGAAGACGCTAGGATTGCACACGCCGGACTACTTGCCGGAAGTTCACTATCATCAGGTTCGTGATGCGTGGCACGGGCTGCGCACGCCGCCAGGGCGGTAGCCGACAAGCCTATCGGTTATTTCACTCGCCGCGAGAAGCGCGAAATCAATACCGGCAATGTGACCAGAATCACCACCGGTGCCAGCAACATGCCGGTCACCACAACGACTGCCAGCGGCTTCTGGACCTGAGAGCCGATACCGGCGGACAAAGCGGCCGGCAGCAGGCCGATGCCTGCCACGGCGCATGTCATCAGCACCGGGCGGAACTGTAGTTCGCCAGTGCGGATAATGGCTCTTACGCGATCCAGTCCCTCATCGATCAATTGATTGTATTGCGACAGGATAATGATGCCATCCATCACGGCAATACCGAACAGCGCGACGAATCCGATTGCTGCGGAAACGCTGAACGGAATGCCGCTGACCAATAACCCCACAACACCGCCAAAGACGGCCATCGGGATCACGCTCATCGCCAGCAACGTATCGGTGACCGAATTGAAATTGAACCATAGCAGGATCGCAATCAGGGCGAGGCTGATAGGCACCACGATCGACAATCGACGAATGGCGTCCTGCAAGTTGCCGAACTCGCCGACCCACTCGAGTCGTGATCCGGGCGGTAGTTGCACCTGCTCGGCGATCTTGTCTTGCGCTTCCTTGATGGCGCTGCCGAGATCGCGGCCTCGCACCGAGAACTTGATCGGAAGATATCGCTCCTGCTGCTCGCGATAGATATAGGCGGCGCCCGACACCAATTTGATCGACGCGACTTCGCTCAATGGAATCTGCGTGATGCCGTTCGGCCCTTGCGCGCCGATGCGCAGGTTCTGGATCGCCTCGGCGCTTTTGCGATATTCCGGCGCCAGACGGATGATGATCGGAAAGTGCCGATCGCTGCCTGGTTCGTAGAGATCGCCGGCGCTATCTCCACCGATAGCGACACGGATCGTCGCATTGATATCACCCGGCGAGAGTCCGTAGCGGGCCGCCCGAGCGCGATCGATGTCGATCTGGATGGTCGGCTGGCCAAGCGAGGTGAATACCGACAGGTCGGTGATGCCCTGGACGGTCGATAGAACCGACCTGATTTTTTCCGCTGTGTTGGTGAGCGCGACCAGGTCGTTGCCGAACAGCTTGACCGAGTTTTCCCCCTTCACGCCTGAGACGGCTTCAGCGACGTTGTCCTGCAGATACTGCGAGAAGTTGAATTCAACGCCCGGAAACTTGGCCTGCAGTTGTGTCAGCAGTTGTGCTGTCAACTCGTCCTTGTCGCGGGTGCCGGGCCATTGATTGATTGGCTTGAGGGGCGCAAAAAACTCCGCGTTGAAGAGGCCCGCCGCATCGGTCCCGTCGTCCGGGCGTCCCTGCTGAGACACCACCGACTCGACCTCCGGGCGCGCGCGAATGAGGCGGCGCATCTCGTTGACGTAGCTGTTGCCTTCCTCGAGCGAGATGGTCGGCGGCAGGGTCGCGCGAATCCAGAGGTTGCCTTCTTCAAGCTTGGGCAGGAACTCGAGGCCGAGAAGATGACCGGCAACCACCGTGAGCACAATCAGACTGGCGGCGCCCGCCATGACGATCCGGGCATTTGAGACGGCCCATCGCAGCACCGGCATATAGATGCCGTGCAGCCAGCGAACGATCCGGGTTTCGGTTTCGCGCAGATGGGATGGAAGAATAATGGCGCTGAGCGCCGGCGTAACGGTGAACGTCGCGAGCAAGCCGCCTGCAAGCGCATAGGCATAGGTTCTCGCCATCGGCCCGAAGATGTTGCCCTCCACACCGCTGAGCGTGAACAGCGGCAGGAAGGCAGCAATGATGATGGCAGCCGCGAAGAAAATCGAGCGAGACACGTCGGCGGAAGCGCTGAGAATAGCGTGCGTCTTTATTTCCATCGCTGTCGATGACGACATCCGGCTTTCTTCGGATTCCGATAGCTCTGTCGTTTGCGACAACCGCCGGAAAATGGCCTCCACCATGATCACGGTAGCATCGACGATCAGGCCGAAGTCGATGGCGCCGACCGACAAAAGGTTGGCGGATTCGCCGCGCAGCACGAGAATGATCACGGCGAAGAACAACGCGAAGGGAATCGTGGCGCCGACGATCAGCGCGCTGCGCAGATCGCCCAGGAACATCCATTGCAGCAATACGATTAGAATGATTCCGACGACCATATTGTGCAGCACTGTCGCGGTGGTAACGTCGATCAGGTCCTTGCGGTCGTAGATGCGCTCGATGCGGACGCCTGGCGGCAGCACGCTGGAAGCATTGATCGAGGCAACCAGTTGCTCAACGCGCGAAATGGTGGGCGAACTTTGTTCGCCACGTCGCATCAATACGATCCCCTCGACGATATCGTCGGCGTCGTTCATTCCGGCAATGCCGAGCCGTGGCTTCTCGCCGATGCTGACGGTGGCGACATCGCGCACCAGCACCGGGTTGCCGCCGCTTTGCGCGATCATCGTCGTGGCCAGGTCGTCGATCGAGCGGATCAGGCCGACGCCGCGGACCACCGCCGACTGCGCGCCGATATTCACCGTGTTGCCGCCGACGTTGATGTTGGCGTTACCGATAGCCTGCAGCAGTTGCGGCAGCGTCAACCCGTAGGCGACCAGCTTGTTGAAATCGACCTGGACTTCGTAGGTCTTGGTTTTGCCGCCCCATCCGGTGACGTCGATGACGCCGGGCACCGATCGGAAGCGGCGCTGCAATACCCAGTCCTGCAGCGTCTTGAGATCGAGCACGCTGTAATTCGGCGGACCGACCAGCCTGTAGCGGTAGATTTCACCGACAGCGCTGAGCGGTGATATCTGCGGCTGGACGTTGTTGGGTAGCGGGGCGAGTTGCGACAGCCGGTTGAGGACCTGCTGCAATGCCTCGTCGTAGGTATAGTCAAACGAGAACTGCAGTTTGACGTCGGACAGCCCGTACAATGAGATCGTTCGGATGGTGCGCAGATTCTTGATGCCCGCGACCTGGGTCTCGATCGGGATGGTGATGTAGCGCTCGATTTCCTCCGAAGACATGCCGGGACTTTGCGTCACGATGTCGACCATCGGCGGCGTCGGATCGGGATAGGCCTCGATGTTGAGTTGCCTGAATGCAATCAGACCGCCGATGATAACGACCGCGAACAGGCCAACCATCAGGAAGCGGCGGTTGACGGCAAGGGCAACGAGGCGATGCATGCGGGGCCAGGACTTTCAAAGCGGCGACGGCGCGCTAGCTGCCGGATGCAGCCCGGTCAATGAACAGGTTGCCTTTGGTGACAATTTTTTCGCCGGGCTTGAGATTGCCGCGAACCTCGACGAGGTCGGCGTTGACGAGGCCGGTTGTGATCTTGCGAAGCTCGATGCTCTTGTCGTCGTGCGCAACCCAGACACGAACCTCGTCGCCTTCATAGATCAGCGCGCGTTTCGGCACCGCGACCGCCGGATGATCGCCGGCGGCATAGATCGTTACGTTTGCAAACATTTCAGGCTTCAGCAAACCGTTGGTATTGTTCACCGTCGCACGTACCATCAGGCGGCGCGTCGTCGGGTCGATGGCAGCCGATACATAGTCGATGCGCGCCCGCAACTCGCGATCCGGAAGCGCCAGAACCTTGAAGGCGATTTCCTGCCCGACCGACACGATTGATGCGTCGGTCTCCCGTACGAATGCCGTGAGCCAGACCGTCGAGAGGTCGCCGATCACGAACACCGGATCGCTGGCGCCGGCGTTGACGTATTGGCCCGGACCGATCTTGCGTTGGACCACCGTGCCGTCGATCGGCGCTACGATAGTGGTGTTCGGATCGATCCGGCCTTTGTCCTGAAACGAGGCGATGGCGTCGTCGCTCAGCCCGAGAATGCGCAATCGGTTACGCGCTGCCTCGAGTGCGGTCTGCGCCGACCGCAGATCGTTCTGTGCGGAAATGAGCGCCGCCTGCGTCTGCTGGTAGTCTTTGAGGGGAACGGCTTTGCCTTCGAACAGGTCCTTCGCGCGCTTGTCCTGGATCTGCGCCAAATCCATCTGTGACTTGGCCTTGTTGAGACCGGCGACGGCGCTAATGAAATCGTTCTGTGCCTGGACCGTATCGGCCGCCTCGATAACGAACAGCGGCTGGCCTTGCGTGACATGGTCGCCGGGCCGGGCCAGCAACTTCATCACTCGCCCGGCATAAGGGGAAAAAACCGGTGTCGAGCGGTCCTCATCGATCGCAATCTTGCCCTCGGTTACATGTTCGGCCCGAAAGGTGTGATCGACTACCGGCTCTATCGTCAGGTTGGCCCACTCGGCGGGTGTGGGTACATAGCGTTCGAGGCTGCGGCGGCTTTGGCTCGAGAAATCGGAACTGCTACGCGGAGCTTCAGGTCTACCAAAAACCACCGCGCCGGCAATCGCGAGCGCGGCCACTGCTGCCGCCGCAGCAACGTGATGCACCCTAACCCTTTGAAATATATTGGGGAAATATGATTTCATAGGCGATCTATTTAACCGGCCGCGATTCTGTCACGAAGCATCTGGTTCAGTCTCGCTAATAGGGCCAGTTTTGGCCAGCAGACAATCCAAAAAACCTGAAGGTAACGAGTCTTTGCATTAACTTCTTCAGTACGTGCCGATCGGCCGACCTTCGGGCTTTTGTCGTCCAGACGGTAACGACCGGGCGTTTCCCGGGTTCGGCGATACGGCAGGATACCGCAGATTGATGGCAGAGCGGTGAATCGTTTCCGTGGTCTTTCGGAATTTGCCGCTGCGTCGGTGCAAGCAGAACGTCAAATCAACGCGCGGCCGCCCACGTCCTGCGCACGCCGACCTCCTGCCGATCCTCTCATATAACGGCTGCTGCAACGCCATCGCGTCTCCGCCGCATCCGATCTTTATACCGCCTTTATATTCCGGGCCGGAAATTCGCATCGTTTCCTTATACGCATCGGCCTATCTGCATCGAGGCTCCACGTGATTCTGGAGGGAGTTTCCATGCTTGATCTGCTCATGCTGACGATGGGCCTGGCGTTCTTTGCCGTCACCATCGGTTACGCCGTCATTTGCGACTGGCTGTGAGGGGGAACCCGATGTCCATCGACTATTCGCTGGCGGCGTTCGTGACCGTCGGATTGCTTGTCTATCTGACCTACGCGCTGCTGCGTCCCGAGCGGTTCTAGGAGGCTTGTCATGACGGTGCTCGGCTGGGCGCAAATTATCTTGTTCTGCGCGATCATTGTCGCTCTCGCTCCGCTGCTTGGCGGCTACATGACGCGTGTCTTCAATGGCGAGCGCACAACTTTGAGCACAGTTCTGCAGCCGGTGGAGGCTGCGCTCTATCGACTTGCCGGAGTGGATGCGAAACAGGAACAGCATTGGCTGACGTATACCGTCGCCATGTTACTGTTTCATGCTGGCGGCTTTGTTTTGCTCTACGCTGTTATGCGGTTGCAGGCCCTGCTGCCGTTCAATCCTGCTGGCCAGCCGCCGGTCGCGCCGGATCTCTCATTCAATACCGCCATCAGTTTCATCACCAACACCAACTGGCAGAACTACGGTGGTGAAAGCACGATGTCCTATCTCGTGCAGATGCTGGGTTTGACGTCGCAAAATTTCCTCTCGGCCGCGACGGGAATTGTGCTGGCGGTCGCGCTTATCCGTGGCTTTGCGCGCTCCTCGGCGGGGACCCTGGGAAACTTCTGGGTCGATGTCACGCGTTGCACGCTCTATATCCTGTTGCCGATCTGCATTCCGGCCGCTCTGTTTCTGGTCTGGCAAGGCATTCCGCAGACGCTTGGCGCTTACGTCGACGCGAGCACTCTTGAAGGCGGCAGACAGACCATTGCGGTTGGACCGGTCGCCTCGCAGGTCGCGATCAAGATGCTGGGTACCAATGGCGGCGGTTTCTTCAATGCCAATGCCGCGCATCCGTTCGAAAATCCGACAGCCCTGTCGAATTTTGTCCAGATGATCCTGATCATGATGCTGGGCGCGGCTTTAACCAACGTGTTCGGTCGCATGGTCGGGAACCAGCGCCAGGGATGGGCGATCCTGGCTGCCATGGGCGTGCTGTTCATTGCGGGTGTTACGATCTGTTATTGGGCCGAAGCCAACGGCACGACGCTGATGAACGGGCTTGGCCTCACTGGCGGCAACATGGAAGGGAAGGAGGTTCGCTTCGGCATCGTCGCCTCGGCGTTATTTGCGGTTGTCACGACGGCAGCATCATGCGGCGCGGTCAATGCCATGCATGATTCCTTCACGGCGTTGGGTGGCATGATCCCGCTGATCAACATGGAACTCGGTGAGATCGTGATTGGCGGTGTCGGCGCGGGGCTCTATGGCATGCTGCTGTTCGTCATCATCACCGTGTTCGTTGCCGGCCTGATGGTCGGGCGCACGCCGGAATATGTCGGCAAGAAGATCGAGGCGCGCGAGGTCAAGATGGCGATGCTGGCCATTCTGGTTCTGCCGCTGATGATTCTCGGCTGGACCGCGATCGCAGTCGTTTATCCTCCTGCGGTCGCGTCAATGGGCAATGCCGGGCCGCATGGTTTCAGCGAGGCACTCTATGCCTTCACCTCGCAGACCGCGAATAACGGCTCGGCCTTTGCCGGCCTGTCTGGAAACACGCTTTTCTACAATCTCGCCGGCGGTGTCGCGATGTTCGTCGGCCGCTTCTGGATGATCGTGCCGACCATGGCGGTTGCAGGATCGCTTGCCACCAAGAAAACGGTTGCCGTGTCAGGCGGGACATTTCCGACCACGGGCGGCCTGTTCGTCGGCCTGCTGGTCGGCGTCATCCTCATCGTAGGCGGCCTGACGTTCTTTCCCGCGCTCGCGCTCGGCCCGATCGTCGAGCATCTCGCGATGCAATCCGGCAGTCTGTTCTAGGCTTTTTTGGAGTCAGGTTCATGGATACCCTCAAATTGCGCAAGCGGATGCCGGCGACCACGCTATTCGATCCCGCGATCGTGTTTCCAGCGATTGGTCAAGCCTTCCTGAAGCTTGATCCGCGCACGCTGATCCGGAATCCCGTGATGTTTGTGTTGGAGGTGGTCACACTTTTGACCACCGCGCTGCTGGCCCGCGATATCACGATTGGTCATCCGATTGCTTTCGAGTTGCAGATTGTGATCTGGCTCTGGTTCACGGTGCTGTTCGCGAATTTTGCCGAAGCGGTGGCGGAGGGGAGAGGAAAGGCGCAGGCCGATGCGCTGCGCAGTACGCGAACCCAGACGCGAGCCAAGCGCTTGTTGACGCCCGAGAACGCCGAATTGTTCGAAGGTGTTTCCGCGGATGAGCTTGAGGCCGGCGATCTGGTGGTATGCGAAGCCGGTGATGTGATCCCGGGTGACGGCGATATTATCGAGGGTATCGCGTCGGTCAACGAAGCGGCGGTGACCGGTGAGTCTGCTCCTGTAATAAGAGAATCCGGCGGCGATCGCTCCGCGGTGACGGGAGGAACCACCGTTATCTCCGATCGCATCGTGATCCGTATCACCTCGTCGCCGGGCTCGTCGTTTCTCGATCGCATGATCAAGCTGGTCGAAGGCGCTGAACGGCAAAAGACGCCGAATGAGATCGCGCTGAACATCCTTTTGATCGGCCTCACCATCATTTTTGTGTTCGCGACAGCAACGATCCCGAGTTACGTCGCCTATGCGGGTGGAACGATTTCGGTGGTCGTACTGGTCGCTCTGTTCGTGACGCTGATCCCGACCACAATCGGCGCTTTGCTGTCGGCAATCGGCATCGCCGGAATGGATCGCCTGGTGCGGTTTAACGTGCTGGCGATGTCAGGCCGGTCAGTCGAGGCCGCGGGTGATATCGATACCTTGTTGCTCGATAAAACCGGCACCATCACATTCGGCAATCGTCTTGCGTGCGAAATCATTCCGGTTCCGGGTATCACTGAGGAAGAGGCCGCCGGTATCGCGTTGCTGGCAAGCGATGCTGATGAAACCGCCGAGGGCCGTTCAATTATTACGCTGGTGCAGGAAAAGTATCGTGTCATGCACGAGCCCGTGGCGGCGGATGCGATCTTTATTCCGTTCTCCGCGGTAACGCGATTATCCGGCGCCGATATCGGTGACCGGAAGTTGCGCAAGGGGGCGATTGATTCTGTCCTGAAGTTTGCCCGCGACCATGCCGGACACGACGTTCTCGAGCCGCCGGCATTTCGCGCGGCAGTGGACAAAATTGCCCGTGCCGGCGGGACGCCGCTCGGACTGGTGGACGGTGGCCGGATCGTCGGGGTCATTCACCTCAAGGACGTCGTAAAGCCTGACGTCAAGGAGCGTTTCGCTTCGCTGCGACGAATGGGAATCAAGACCGTCATGATCACGGGTGATAACCCCGTGACCGCAGCTTCGATCGCATCGGAGGCCGGCGTCGATGATTTCATTGCCGAGGCGACGCCCGAAGACAAGTTGCGTTACATCCGAGGGGAGCAGGCCAATGGCCGGCTGATCGCCATGTGCGGCGACGGCACCAACGATGCGCCTGCGCTGGCGCAAGCGGATGTCGGTGTTGCCATGCAGAGCGGAACACAGGCGGCGCGCGAAGCCGGCAACATGGTCGATCTCGATTCCGATCCCACAAAGCTGATCGAAGTGGTCGAGATCGGCAAACAGCTCCTGATGACGCGCGGCGCGCTGACGACCTTCTCCATCGCCAACGACGTGGCAAAGTATTTCGCGATCATTCCGGCAATGTTCGTGGCGTTCTATCCACAGCTCGGCGTGCTCAACATCATGCACCTGTCGACGCCGCAAAGCGCGATTCTGTCCGCGATCATCTTCAACGCATTGATCATTATCGCGCTGATCCCGTTGGCATTGAAGGGCGTCAAATATCGTCCGATAGGCGCGGCCGCGTTGTTGCGGAGAAACTTGCTGATCTATGCCCTCGGGGGCGTCGTGCTTCCGTTCATCGGAATCAAGGCGATCGATCTTGCGGTCACCGCCATGCATCTGGCTTGAGAGGCTGTCATGTTGAGAGAATTTCGTCCTGCGATCGTCGTCCTCGTTGCTTTAACGGTTGTTACCGGCCTGATCTATCCGCTGGCCATGACCGGCGCGGCGCAAGTGTTGTTTCCGTATCAGTCGCAGGGCAGTCTGATCGAGCGGAGCGGCAAGACCGTCGGCTCGGCGCTGATCGGTCAGGAGTTCGCGACGGACCGGTATTTCCACGGTCGGCCCTCGGCGATAACAGCGCCGGACCCGAAGGACTCCGCGAAAACCGTGGCCGCCCCCTACAATGCAGTCAATTCAATGGGATCCAACCTCGGCCCGACCAGCAAGGTGTTGGCGGACCGTCTTCGACAGGATATCGCCAAGCTGAAGGCGGAAAATCCCTCGGCGCCCATTCCGGCCGATCTCGTAACTACGTCCGGCAGTGGGCTCGATCCTGATATCTCGCCGCAGGCTGCCCAGTTCCAGGCGGCGCGCGTCGCCAAGGCACGGGGTTTGCCGGAAGCGCGGATACGTGCCCTGATCGACCGTCAAACCGAAGTGCGCAGTCTTGGCTTTCTCGGTGAGCCGCGCCTAAATGTACTGAAGCTGAATCTGGCGTTGGATCGGATGGCTGCATCCTGATCGGCCGAGAGGAGCCGGATGTCCAGAGAGACGGTGACGCGAGCCTCACCCGATGCGCTGCTGGCCCTTGCCGCAAAGGAGGGGCGCGGCCACCTGAAGATTTTTCTTGGCGCGGCTCCTGGCGTCGGCAAGACCTACGCGATGTTGACGGCAGCCCGGAGCGAAGTTGCCGACGGGCGTGATGTCGTCGCCGGGCTGGTGGAGACACACGGCCGGCGTGAGACCGATCAATTGCTTGATGGTCTCGAGATGCTTCCCCGCAAGCCGATTGTCTATCGCAACCAGGTCATGCACGAATTTGATCTCGACGGCGCACGAGCGCGCCGGCCCGGTCTGTTGCTGGTTGACGAATACGCTCACACCAATGTTCCCGGCAGCCGCCATCCCAAGCGCTGGCAGGATATCGCGGAGCTATTGCACGCGGGCATCGATGTCTGGACGACCTTGAACATCCAGCACCTCGAAAGCCTGAACGATGTTGTTCAGAAGATCAGCAGGGTTCGTGTTCGTGAAACGGTACCGGATAAAGTCTTCGATCTGGCCGACGAAGTCGTACTGGTTGATTTCCCCCCGGACGAACTGTTGAAGCGGCTGGCCGAAGGCAAGGTCTACGTTCAGGATACCGCGGCGCGCGCGGTCGAGAATTTCTTCAAGCCACAAAATCTGACGGCGCTGCGCGAACTGGCGTTGCGCCGAGCGGCCGAGCGGGTGGACGCCTCGTTGATCGAGCGCATGCAGGCCCATGCGATCGAGGGGCCGTGGGCGGCGGGTGAACGTATTCTGGCATGTGTCGGACCCGATCCGATATCGCCGAGCGTGGTAAGAACCGCCAAGCGCCTGGCGGACTTGATGGATGCGCCATGGATTGCAGTGACCGTCGAACGTCCCGGCGTAAGCCTCGATCACGCGGCACGCCAGCGCCTCGACGAAGTCATGAAGCTGGCGGAAAGTCTTGGCGCCGAGACCCAAACCCTGACGGGCGGTGACATCCCGGGGGAACTTCTGCGCTTCGCAAAGTTCGAGAACGTTACCCAGATCGTGGTTGGCCGTGCGAGTGGAGGATATCTCAGTGAATTGCTCCGCCGCTCGCTGCCGCACGAATTGGTGCGGCGTACGCCGGATATTGCGATTCATCTGATCACGCGGGAGACCGAAAGTCCCCCGCGGGCGTCTCGCTGGTTCTCACATCGAAGAATTTCAATGCAGCCGCTTCAGTTCCTCTATGCGACGCTGGCGGTAGCTGTTGCACTTGGAGCGGGGAAATTTCTCACCGAGCTGATATCGATCCCGAACCTCTCGATCGTGTTTCTGATGTCGGTATTGGTTAGCGCGATCAACTTCGGCATCTGGCCGGCGATCTATGCGTCGGTGCTATCGTTCTTCGTCTACAATTTCTTCTTCATTCCGCCGCTTTACAATTTCACGATTGCCGAACCCTATGAATTTCTGGCGCTGGTAATCTTCCTGATCGTTGCGATCGTCACCGCCGCAATGGCCGGCCGGGTACGGAATCAGGTGCGGATTTCCGCCAACAGGGTGCGCGCGATGCGGCGCCTTTACGAATTTACGCGTCGCCTGTCGGGGCTTGCGACGCCGGATGGAATCGCGGAAGGGGCGGCGGGTGAGATTCATTCAAGCCTGGGCCGGCCAGTCATCGTGTTGCTGGAGCGTGGTGACGATCTTGCGGTCGTCGCCGCCTGGCCGCCTGAGGATGCCCTCGACACCGCAGCCATGACAGCGGCGCGCTGGGCCTATAGTCATGCGGAGCCTGCTGGCGCCGATACCGGGACCTTGCCGATAATTCCTTGGTATTTCGTGCCATTGCGGATCGGCGACAGGAATCTCGGCGTCATCGGTCTTGGAAAGGGCAAGGATGAATTGCCTTTCGACTCGGAAGCGCGTGCGTTGCTCGATACGCTTTCCGAGCAAACCGCTGCAGCGCTCGAGAGGGCTTCGCTGGCAAGCGAGATGGCGCGCGCAAAAACGGCAACCGAGACAGAGCGGATTCGCAATACGCTTCTGGCATCGATCTCGCATGATTTTCGCACGCCGCTGGCTTCCATACTCGGCGCTGCGACCAGCTTGCTGAGTTACGGTGACAAGTTCGGTACTGAGGCGAGAGCCGACCTTCTCGGCCAAATCAAGCAGGAGACCGAAGGTCTCGACGAAATGGTCCGCAATTTGCTCGCGATTATCCGCGTCGACGCCGGTGCGCTTGAATTGCGTCTTGACTGGATCGATCTTCGGGAAATTGTCGATCGGGTCGTCAATGCGGTTCGACGGCGTGGCGCGCCGCAGCGCATCGATATCGAGACATCATCCAATTTGCCGCTGGTGCGCGCCGATGCGGCGCTGGTCGAACAGGCGATCGGAAATGTCATCGCGAATGCGTTGACGCATACTTCGCGAGATACGCATATCGTGATCGATGGAAAGGAAAGCACAGCCAGCGTGGCCATCCGGGTGACGGACGACGGGCCGGGCATCGCGCCCGATCTCTTGCCGCGTATCTTTGATCGCTTTGCAAAGGGAAACGGTGCGGACGTCGTCCGCGATCGCGGGGTCGGCGTCGGTCTCGGTCTTGCGATCGCCAAGGGGATCATGGATGCCCATGGCGGGTCGATTACCGTCGAAAGTCCGGTGGAGGGGCGGCCAGGAACCCGTTTCGTGATGGTATTCGCGCGGGAGGACGCAGCACCGTGAGTGTAAAATCTCGTGTACTCGTGGTCGATGACGAGGCGGCTATCCTTCGCTTCCTCAAGCCTGCGCTTGAAGCCAACGGCTATGAGGTCTTCAGCACCGCGACGGTTGCCGAGGCCGTGAAGCACGTGGCCGCCAATGCCCCGGATCTCGTGCTGCTCGATCTCGGGCTGGCCGATGGTGATGGCAAGGATGTTATTGGCCGGGTGAGGGAGTGGTCGGATGTGCCGATCATTGTTCTTTCCGCGCGCGATCGGGAGACCGAGAAGATCGATTCGCTCGACCTCGGCGCAGATGATTACGTCAACAAGCCCTTCAATGTCGGTGAGCTGATGGCGCGGATGCGAGCTGCTCTCAGGCATCGCATGCAGCGCAAGGCGGAAACGCCCCTGTTGCGCGTTGGCGACCTGGAGGTCGACGCCGTGCGTCGCCGGGTCATGCGTGGCGATGCCGAATTGAAACTGACGCCGAAAGAATTCGAACTCCTGTCGTTCCTCGCCAGAAACGCGGGCCGTGTCGTCACTCATAGACAGGTTCTTGTCGCGGTATGGGGCGCAGCTCATGCTGAGGACACGCAATACCTCCGCGTCTACATCGGTCAGTTGCGGCAAAAAATCGAAGACCGGGCAGATGATCCGCGCATCATCCTGACCGAACCGGGTATCGGATATCGTATTAGCGAAAACTGACGTCGAAGGCGGGGCATGGCCCGCTCTTAAGATTGCGCCGCGCATGGCGCGCCGTTGCGCTTGCATGAGGCAGATGGTCGCCCATTGGCCTCACCGTGTGAAGTCGTTGCGGGTGCCAATCACGCTGCTGTTGTTGCCGAACGCCACGAGTAGATGCGGGCAGCGTCATGCAGGCGGAAAGCCGCGGACAAATCGTGGCCGACTATTGGACAGTTCCGCTCGACGTCAAGCAACCAGCCTATGGCGGTCCAAGAGGCGTCGGGGTGTTCAGACGAATGATATTGTCTCGGCCATTTCAAGAATGCGGCGGATCTCGGTCAGGGCGCGCTCGAGATTCGCTTCGGTGGCTGGTGCGCCAAGGCAGAGTCGCACGCCAAGGTTCTCGCGATCCATGCGCTGCAGCGCCCCGGACGGTGCCAGCGTGATGCCGGCCTGCGCGGCCTGAGTCACCAGTGCGGTCAGGGTTCGGCCGGCCGGCAGCGGCAACCAGATATGGAAGCCGGGCGCGACGGTCGAAGTCGGCAGCCATTCCTTCAACACGCGCCGGGCGATCTCGTCGCGCAGCGCGGCCTTTTCGCGTTTGAGTTTGGCCTGCCGCGCCAGGCCGCCATGATTTATCAGTCGTGAGACCACTTCGGCCATCAGTGGCACAGCCATCCAGCCGGTGGCGCGCATGGCGTTGATCGCGCGATCGCGAAAGGAATCCGGCGTGACCATCGCGGCAATGCGCAGTCCGGGCGCGAGGCACTTGGCGAAGCTCAGGACAAAGAAGCAGCGCTCTGGAATCAGTGAGGAGATTGGAGCGAGAGGTGGCGTCAGCAAATAGCCGTAGGCATCGTCCTCGATGAGGTAGGCCTCATGCTTGCGCACGATTTCGGCGATCGCTTGACGACGTTCGGCCGGCATGATCGCGCCGGTTGGGGTCTGCAGCGTCGGCATGGTATAGACGACGCGCGCGCGTGTTTCGGTGAAAGCGCGATCCAGTGCCGCGGGTACCAGTCCCTGCGCATCGGTGGTGACGCCATGCAGGCGATAGCCGCACTGAGCCGACAGCGCCAGCATTCCCGAGTAGGTGTAATTTTCGGTGAGGATCACATCGCCGGGTTGGACAAGCATACCGACGGCAATCGAGAGCGCGTGCTGACCGCCATGCGTAATAAAGAGATGGTCGGCGTCGGCGGTCATGCCCAACGACGAGAGCCAGCGTACCATGGCTTCGCGATGCTGGCGCAGGCCCTGGTGCGGTAGATAGCCAAGCAGGTTGGACATTTCGCCTTCGGCGACGATTTCGGCCAGCACCGAAGAAATCACTTCGTCTTCACCGGTATAGGGCGGAACGTTGAGCGCAAGATTGATCGTCGCATCGGACGTTCCGAGCGCGCCGCGCTGATCGATGCCACGACGTTGGACGAACGTGCCTCGCCCGACTTCGCCGGAAATCAGGCCGCGTTGCTCCGCCTCGGAGTAGGCTTTTGAGATGGTGCCGACGCTCAACCCGAGCCGCTGCGCCATATCGCGCTGCGGCAGCAATCTTGTACCGGGTTTGACGCGGCCCATGGCTATGTCGGCTTCGAGCGCATCAACGAAGGCGACATAACGCGGCCCGAGAATTGTCGTGAGTGTCGGTACCCAGTCAGTCATCTCGGTCAACCTGCAAGAATGTTTTAGTGGCCGGGTAAGTATCCCGCGCTCGAATAGTACAATTCCGAAATTGATGCAATATTCTGACGTGGCTTGTCCCAGAATTTCGCGACGATCGAGGAAATAATGGCAATTTGAGCGAAATAGAGGGCTGATTGACGATATTCAAGCGCCAAAATTTGCTGCATTGCGGAAATTGCACCAATTCAATCATACGCATTTCGCATTATTGCATCATTTTATGTTTGACAATTTCTGCCACAAACTTCTAACTTGCTCACAACATAGAAAGCCGGCGTGCAAAGCTGGCTCACCAAAGGAGCGCGTGTTGATCTACGAAATTCGTGTTTACGAAGCCCTTGAGGGGCGTGCTGACGCCATGCGTCGGCGGTTTTTGGACGTGGTCGCGGCGAAGTTCTTCCCGCGTCACGGCATCGAAGTGGTTGGTGTGTTCACCGCGCCAGTCGAAGACGGACGCCTGACTTACATGACGCGCTTTGCCAACGAGGACGCCCGGAAGAAAGCGTGGGCGGCGTTTGCTGCCGATACGGAATGGGTTTCCACCAAGGCGGCCAGTGAAGCCGATGGCCCGATGATGAAGAGCCAGGTGATATCCGTGTTGTCGCCGGCAGCCGCCGGCTTGTTACTCGGCTGATGCAGCGATGAAACCAGCGCCCTTCGAATATATCCGGCCTGAATCGCTTGCGCAGGTCTGTGAGTTACTGGCGGCGGATGAAGACGCGCGGGTCATTGCCGGCGGACAGACGCTGGTGCCGATGCTGGCCATGCGTCTCGCGCGACCCGCACGCCTGATCGATATTCTGCGATTGCCGGAACTTTCGGGCATACATGAAGATAATGGCGCGCTTGTTATCGGCGCGACGACGCGGCAAGCGCATGCCTTGCAAAGCCCGCTTGTCGCCTCCGCGGTGCCATTGCTGGCGCGGGCGTTGCCCTGGGTCGGTCATCCGCCGACGCGCAATCGTGGCACTGTCGGTGGCTCGATCGCGAATGCCGATCCTTCGGCCGAGATTCCGTTGGTCGCGGTGACGCTTGGCGCCGACATCGTATTCGCGACGCCGCAGGGCGATACCTCGATGCCGGCCGACGACTTTTTCATCGGACCGATGGTGACGTCGATCATGCCGGGGGATTGCGTTCGCGCGGTCCGTTTTCCGGTCTGGACCCATCCCCGGATTGGCGTCAGCTTTTATGAGATCAGTGCGCGGAAATCTGATTTCGCCTTCGTGTCGGCGGCGGCGCAGGTCGCGGTGGACGCCGAGGGGCGTTGCGTCGACATCGCACTCGGCGTCGGCGGCGTCGGCGAACGTGCGCTGCGGCTCGATGTTTCGCATTTGCTGGGTACGCGGCTCGATGCCGCTTCAATCGCGGAGGCTGTTTTCGCGGTTACTGCCAATCTAGAGGCCGCAAGCGACCTTCATGCCAGCGCCGATTATCGTCGCCGTGTTGTTGCAACGCTGGGTGCGCGTGCGCTCGGCGATGCCTATGCCGATGCCGGCAAACATTCGGAAGGGGCGGTCGGATGAAAGTTCAGCTCAAGGTTAATGGCCGGATTTGTAGCGCCGACGTCGAGCCGCGTCAGACGTTGCTCGATACGCTGCGCGATAATCTTCATCTCACCGGAGCCCACGCCGGTTGCGAACATGGCGTCTGTGGCGCCTGCACGGTGCTGCTCGATGGTGATGCCGTGCGTTCGTGTTTGATCTTCGCGGTGCAGGCTGATGGCTACGACATCACCACCATCGAGGGGCTGGCGCCGGCGCCGGGTGAGCTCAGCGTGCTTCAGGATGCGTTCTGCGAGACGCACGGCATGCAGTGCGGGTACTGTACGCCCGGCATGATCCTGAGTGCGCACACGTTGTTGCAGCGAACGCTGACGCCGAGCCGCGAGGATATCGTCGACGCCATTTCCGGAAATATCTGCCGCTGCACCGGCTACGGCCAGATAATTGAAGCGGTAGAATTGGCGGCTGATCGGCTGCGTAAATCCAACGCCCTGCCTGCCGCGGATGAGGTGTCGAAATGAATGCTCCCGCCACGCTGCGCTTTGTTTCCGGTAATCGCAGGGTTCGCGAGGATCGGCGTTTTGTTGTCGGACGCGGCCACTATGTGGCCGATGTCGCGCTCGAAGGAACGTTGCACGTCGCCATTGTCGCTTCGCAACATCCGGCTGCACGAATCGTTTCAATCGATGCTTCGGCGGCACTGGCGATGCCTGGCGTGCACTATGTTGTGAGCGGCGACGAAATCGCTGCGGCGACAGAGCCGCTGATGAACGGTCTCGATACGCCGGAGGTGCGGCGTTTTCCGTTGGCGGTGGGTTTCGTGCGCTATGCCGGCGAATGGGTTGCGGCGGTGGCTGCCGACTCGCGTGCGCTGGCGGAGGATGCCGCCGAGAAGGTGCGCGTCGTTTATGAGCCGCTGCCGTTCGTGATCGATCCGGAAGAGGCGCTGCGGCCCGACAGTACGCCGGTGCATCCAAAGCACGGTTCCAATGTCCTGCTCGACAAGACCTTTGTGTGGGGTGACGTCGACAAGCACTTCGCTGAATCGCCCAAGCATCTGTCGTTTCGTGTGACGTGGGGTCGCAATTCGACGGTCCCCATTGAAACCTTCGGCGTCGTCGCGTCATGGGATCCGTGGCGCGAGATTCTCGATGTCTGGGCCTCGATCCAGATGCCGAAATATCCGGAGCAGATTGCTCGCGCGATGCGGCTGCCGGCCAACAATGTGCGGGTCAATCAGGACGTCGACGTCGGCGGGGCTTACGGCGTCAAACGCGGCATCAAACACACCGTGCTGGTGGCTCATCTGGCGCGCCGGCTCGGTCGTCCCGTCCGCTTCATCGAGGATCGGCTCGAGAACATGCGCAGCGGCGACGCGCATGGTCCCGAACGCATTTTCGACGTCGATCTGGCCTTCAACGAGGCCGGCATCATCAAGTCGATGAAAATGCGCGCGCTCGACAATGCCGGCGGCTATGCTGGTCGCGCGCCATTCCAGTTGGGCAAGCCGATCGGCGCCATTGTCGGTCCCTACAAGATCGAAAGCGTGAAATATACCGCGCAGTCGGTGACGACCAACAAGGCGGCTCAGGAGGCGGTAAAGGGTTTCGGGCAATCGCCGACCAACTACGCCATCGAGACGGCCCTCGATAAAGTCGCCGAAGCCAACGGCCTTGATCGTCTCGAAGTGCGTCGTCGCAATTTCATTCGCAAGGAAGAGTTTCCCTATCTCATTCCCAGCGGTACGCGTTACGACAGCGGCGATTATCATACCGTGGTCGACAAGGTGCTGGCCGAGGTCGATTATCCGGCGCTGATTGCCGAGCGTGATCGCCTGCGCGCATCCGGCCTGCTCGCCGGCATCGGCATTGCCTCCTGTCTGGAGCCAAGCGGCGGCAATTCCGCGTTCGAGCCTCTGCTCAACGAGAAAAACAAGACGACGACGTGGATGGATTCATGCCGTATCAACGTCGACGGCACCGGGTGCGCCAGCATTGCCATCCATACCTTGTCGTCGGGGCAGGGCCACGAAACGCTGGTCGCCACCGTGGTTGGCGAGGTTCTGCAGATCGAACCGGATCTGCTGCGCGTCGTCCGTCCGGATTCGCTGGCTTGCCTGCCGTCCAATGCGCCGGTCGGCAGCCGCATGGCGATCATGCTTGGCGGCGCGGCTTTTCACGCCGCTGAAAAGCTCAAGGCCAAGCTTATCAGGATCGCGGCGCATCAGTTCGGTGTCGGCGTCGACGCCGTCAACTATGCCAACGGTGGTGTCACGGATGCAGATGGCAAGCGTCGGCTGGAATGGGCCGATTTGGTCAATATCGCGCACCGCAATCATCACCTGTTGCCGCCGGGCATGGAGCCGGGGTTGGAGACCTCGCATGTGATGCAGGTGCCGACCGGCACCAAGCTGCCGGAAAACGGCCGGGTGCAGATGTATCCCTGCCACTCGTTTGAATTCCACGTCGTTCTGGTCGCGATCGATCCGATACTCGGCAAGCCGAATATCCGGCGCTACGTCGTTGGTCATGACTGTGGCACCATCATCAACCCCCACATCGTCAAGGGCATGACGCTTGGCGGCATCGCCCATGGTCTTGGGGCGGCGCTGCTCGAGGAATTCGTCTACGACGAGCAGGGGCAGATGATTGCCCAGAGCTTCATGGATTATCTGCTGCCGTCATCGCACGAGATGCCGAAGGTCGAGATCGTGCACCATTGCACGCCGTCGCCGCATACCGTGTTCGGGCAAAAAGGTGCTGGCGAAAGCGGGTATATGGGCTCGCCGGCAGCGATTTCCGGCGCCATCAATGACGCGGTGCGCGCACTGGGCATTTCCTTCGTCAAACTGCCGATCCGTATTTCCGCGATCAGCGACGCGATCGCGGCCGCGCCTCATCCGACTGCTAAAGAGAACAACACATGATTATTGACTGTCACGCGCATCTTGTCCCGCCGAGCCTGTTGCAAGCTATTCGAACGGAGGCCGCGAACTTTCCCTCGATCCGCGTTATCGAACAGGATGGCAGCATCGGCTTTTCCTTCGCGGGCGGCAAGCCGACGCGGCCTGTATCGAAATTGCTGAGCGACTTGACCGGCCGTCTGAAATGGATGGACGAGCACAAGATCGACCGGCAGGTGAACGGCGCCTGGGTCGATATGTTCGGTTACGAAGTGCCGGGCGAGGAGGGAGCGCGCTGGTCGCGCCTCATCAACACGCATCTAGCGCAGCAGGCGCGCAGCGAGCCGCGGTTCATTCCGCTGGCAACGGTGCCGCTTCAGGATGGTGCGCGCGCTGCCGAGGTGTTGCGCGAGGCCCATGGTGAGGGTTTCAATGGCGTGATGATCGGCACGCAGCCGAAAGGCGTCGGCGGCGTGCTGGACGACCCTGCGCTCAACCCGTTCTGGGAAGCGGCCGATGCCTGTCGCTCGGTGGTCTTTATTCATCCGGTCTTCGAGAGCGGCGACAACCGCGTGCACGATTACGGCATGGCCAACGCTGTGGGTCGCATCACCGATATGCTGATCGCCGTTTCGCGGCTGATCTACGCCGGCCATGTCACCCGCTATGCCAACGCCAGGATCGTCATCGGAATGGGTGGCGCGGCGTTGCCTTACGTGATCGGGCGGTTGCGCAAGAATTTCACCGTCAGCAAGGATCCGCTTGGCGATCCCGATGCGGCGCTCGCTGCCCTCTATTACGATACGATCGTGCAGGATACGCGAGCGTTGCGATACCTCGCCGACATCGTCGGCGCCGATCGTATCATGCTCGGATCGGATATGCCGTTTCCGATCGGGGACCTGACCCCACGCAAGATCGTGGCCGATACGTCCTTCTCCGACGCGGAACGTCGCTCGATTGAGGGCGGCCTCGCCGCGAAGTTGTTTGGGTAAGGCAGGATTGCACCATGAAACTCGATATCGGCGGGACGGAAACCATCGCAGCGCCAGTTGAAGTGCTATGGCAAGCGCTGAACGATCCCCAGGTTCTCACGCGTTGCGTGCCCGGCTGCAAGACCATGACCGAAACGGCTCCCGATGCCTATCGGCTGGACATGCAGTTGCGGGTTGCCGCGGTGAGTGGATCGTTCGAGGGAGAAATCGCGCTATTCGATAAGGATGCTCCGAACAGTTGCAGCATCAAGGTCTCCGGCGCCGGAACGCTCGGTCACGGCAATGGCACGGCGCGTTTCGAGATCGCGCCTGAAGGGGCCAATGCATCGCGCCTGACTTATCAGGGCGTCGGCGAAATCGGTGGTCTGGTCGCGGGTGTCGGCCAGCGCATTCTGAGCAGTGTTTCAAAGCATCTGGTCGGACGTTTTTTCACGGCATTGCGCAAGGAGTTTGAGGCATCTACCGGGGCCGTACAATAGCGGGTCCTGAAATCCGGCTATCCATGGATGAATCCATGAGATGCAGAAATCCAGGGGAGGGATGACGATGAATAAAATCATGTTGGGTCTTGTTTGTATCGCCACGTCGCTTTCGATGGCATCGGTCCGCGCTGAAGAGCCCGTGCCGTTGTCGATTGTTGTATTTAATCCGCCGTCGCTTGGTGCTTTTCTGCCGCCCGTCATCAAGGCGCAAAAGCTGGACGAAAAGAATGGCCTCAATATCAAGTTCGAGGAGCGGACGCCGGATGCCTACACGGCCCAGTTCAATTCCGGTGAATTCAAGCTCGGCGGCAGCGCGGCGCTGCTGACGGTCGGCCTAGCCGACACGCGTGGTGTCAAGGTCACGTATCTTTTCAACCTGTTCGATTTCTGGGGTGCCGTCGTCACGTCGCGTTCGGACGTCAAGGCATTGAAGGATATCGAGGGCAAGGAACTGGCGGCGGCGAAAGGCACCACCAACTACGTGATGTTTGATTGGTTCGCGCGGCAGCTCGGTGCCGATCCGACCAAGTTCGCGGTCGTCAATACTGCGACGCCTGGCCTTGTCGGCTACGCGATGGCCGATCGCGCGGCGGCGGTTCAGCTTTGGGAGCCGGCCTACACGACGCTGGTATCGAAGAAGAAGGATATCCGCACTATCGACCTTCATATTGCCGACAGCTGGAAGAAGTTCACCGGCAGCACCAACATTCCGTATCTCGGCGTCGCCGCGCATGTCGAATGGGCGGAGAAAAATCCGACCCTGATCCCGAAGCTTTTTGCCGCCTACAAGGAAGCCGCGACGTGGGTCACGGCCCATCCGGATGAAGCAGCGAAGCTGATTGCCGCCAAGGGAACCGCCGAGCAACAAAAAGCCATTTCGGATCTGATCCGCGCCAATAATCGGCTCGGCATGAACGTGAAGTGGGCATCGGAGGTCAAGAAAGAGATCAACTCGGTCTATGCCGCCGGCAAGTCGACGTCGTTTCTCAGCTCCGATCCCTCGCCTTCGACGATCTATCAGGCGCCGGCAAAATGAGCGTATCGTCGGGACAGCCCATGCCCCAGCCGCAAAACTACATCCTGCTGACAGCGGTGAAGCGCGTGTGGTCGTCGATCATGCCATTCGTGGTGATCGGCATCATGTGGCAGATCGCCGGGAGGTTTTTCCCGGCGTTCCTCTTCCCGTCACTGGTCGACGTCTTCGCGCGCTGTCTGGAAATTCTATCCACCGGCTCGATGTTGGCCGACGTTCTCGCGACGGTGGGGCGTATTCTTGGCGGCTTGATCGGCGCCTTCGTGATTGGAGGGTGTCTGGCGTTACTCATGGCGCGCTCACAGGCGGCCGACAAATTCATCTCACCGATCTTGTCGCTGTTTCAGGGCATTCCGGCGTTGTCGTGGGTGGTGTTCGCCATCATCTGGTTTCATGGCATCGAGTTCCGCATCTTCTTCATCATGGTGGTGACGACGTTGCCGGCCTTTGCCTTTCAGGTGCTTGGCGCATTGCGAGCGATGTCCAGGGATCTGATGGAGATGGTCTTCAGTTTCCGGCCCACGCGCATGCAACTGTTCCGGGTGATGATTGCACCGGCGGTGCTGCCGGACATCCTGACGGCATGGAAGGTCAATCTCGGCAATGCATCCCGCGTTGTCGTTGTCGCCGAACTGGTCGGTGCGACCGGCGGCATCGGTTACGAGCTGCTTCAGCAGCAACAGTTGTTCGATATGGCAGGTGCGCTCGCATGGACGCTGCAAATCGTGTTCTTCGTGTTGATCATGCAGGCGGTTCTGACGCTGATCGAGAACGTCGCCTTCCGCTATCGGGCCGTATCGGAGCGAGCGATATGACTGCCGTCGCACCGGCCGGGCAGGCGGCGATCCACCTCGATCGGGTCTCGAAGGTGTTCGGCAAGGTGGGAAGCGCCGGAGCGTTTCGCGCCGTGGACAATCTTGATCTGGCGGTCAGCCCGGGGCAAATGCTGGCGCTGCTTGGCAAGACCGGCTGTGGCAAGTCGACCATATTCAACATGGTTGCCGGCCTTACCGAGCCGACGGAGGGAACGGTTCGTGTCGACGGCCGTGATCCCTTTGCCGACTTCGACTCGTTTCGCGGCAAGATGGCGATCGTCTTTCAAGGCGATCGCCTGTTGCCTTGGCGTAGCGCCATCGCCAACGTCGAACTTGGTCTTGAGATGCTTGGCGTTGCACCTGCCGAACGGAGGGCGACGGCACAGCATTGGCTCTCGAAGCTTGGTTTGGGCGGCCATGAGCAGGATTTCCCGCATGCCCTCTCCGGTGGCATGCGACAGCGCGTTTCGATTGCGCGCGCCTTTGCGACCAATGCAAACATTCTGCTCTGTGACGAGCCGTTTTCGGCATTGGACGAAGCAACCGCCGGGCAACTCCGCTCGGAATTCGTGCGGCTGGTCAAGGAAAACGGCAAAACAGCCATTTTCATTACCCACTCCATCAGCGAAGCGCTCGAGATTGGTGATCGGATCGTCGTTCTGAAGCGTCCCGCAAATATTGCCTATGACGTGAGCTTCGATAAGGAGACCAGCGCAGAGGAGCGCAGCGAAATCCGAGCACGGATCGGGCAGGTTCTCGCCGGATAACGATGAGTGAGATGTGCACGCATGCGGCTTCATGATGGTGGCCGCATGCGGAAGCTTGCCGCCCGTAAAATAGTCGCCGCGATATGCATCGTTTTCCTGAGGCGGCCAGTGGCGCGACGTCTGGGAGACGTTTGACACGCTCGTCCAGCCGATGCTGCCATGGCGGGCGATTGGGCACGCCGGTTAGTCTAGTTTGGAATAATTCATCCTCGGAGATGGCGGGCACGAACGCGGCGAGCCCTTCTACGCGAATTCCGGTCCTGTCAGCGCAAAGACATGCGTGGCATTGTCGATTGGTCGGGGATGCGACTCCAGCATTCGGGTGAATGCCCGTTGCGCGGCAAAACCGTGATGCTCGAGCCATGTACGCAGTTCGACATGGACGTCGACGAGGTCGATGAACACGGGCCCTTCGACGCGCGAAGCTGCCGCAGACAGCAAGGCACGCGCCGTTGCGGTATCCTGCGCGACCAGCGGTCCAATCTGCGTGGCGTTTCCGCCCTCTCGCGCCAGCAAGAAACCGCTGCATTGGTTCTGGTCGGTCGCGATGAAAGCAAGGGCAGGCTGGCGTTCACGCAGACTTTGCAGGAGCGCGCCGCGATCCGCGCCGAATATTGGCCGGTCGTAAGCGGCAATCATGGACAAATGCGATTCCGATAAAGGCTGTACCGCAACCGCCGTAGGTTCGGCCGGCACACGCATCGTCTCTGTCTGAAGACGGGTGATGCCGTAGATGTCATCGAAGCCGAGCTTGCGATAGACTTCGCGGCCCGCCGGCGTGGCATCCAGTCCCGCGATCAGTTGCAATTCTTTGAGACGAGTGGTCGCCCATTCCAACAGTTGCGTCGCAAGGCCCTTGCGCTGTTCGGAGGGCGTCACCAACACCATGCAGATCCAGCCGACGCGTCCGCCATACGGTACAATTGCGGCGGAAGCGATGAGCCGTTCCGCGTTAAAAAGCCCGCGTCCTTCACCCAGCGTCAGGATCGTCCGCCAGTCCGGTTCAATCTGGTTCCAGCCCGCTTCGGCCGTAAGCACCATGCAGCCCGGGATGTCTGAAAACGTGAGTGGGCGTGCGCGGATCATCGTCAATAGGTTCCGGTGCGCACCTCGAAATGGGTGGCTTTGCCCAGACTGGAGAGACCGCGAAGCAGCCAGTCGGCCTGCCAGTCGATCAGTTGCGCGAGCGGTACGCGGGGATAGCCGAAATGCTGGATGGCGCGCGCCGTATTGGCGATCCAGGCGGTCGGCGCCTCCTCGCCAATGATATCAACCTTGCGATTGAAGCGCTTGCCGAATTCTTCGGCCAGCCACCGGATGGAGATCGTCTCCGGTCCCGACACGTTGAGCGGCTCGGCGGGCACGGTGACATGCCGCAGCGCCCGCAGCGACTGCGAACAGGCGTCACCCTGCCAGATGACGTTGACGTGGCCCATCGACACGTCAACGGTTTCTCCCGCGAGGACTTTCATCCCGAGGTCATGAAGGACGCCATAACGCATGTCGATCGCGTAGGACAAGCGGAACAGCAGGCCGGGAGTCCCGAGCGTTTTTGAAAAATGCTGGAAGATTCGCTCGCGCGCCACGCAGGACATCGCGTATTCGCCGGGCGGCGCCACCGGGTCTTCCTCGCGCGAGCCGCCGTGAGCGACTGGCGCGAACGGGTAAACGCAGATCGTTGAGTAAGCGACGATCCGGCTTGTCGTGAAATGCTCGGCGACCAGCGCCGGTGCATAGCCGTTCATGGCCCAGGTCAGTTCTTCTGAACCCGTGGAGCCGAATTTTCGGCCTGCCATGAAGATAATGTTCTTGGCCTTGGGCAGCGCCGCGACTTGCGCACGATCCAGAAGATCGGCGGCGATCGTCTCGACCCCACATGCTTCAAGCTTTGCCTTCAGGTCCGGCTCGGTAAATCGGGCGACGCCGATGATGCGCTTGTCGGGGGCGGCACGCTTGGCCATGCGCGCCAGGGTTGGCCCCATCTTGCCGCCGACACCGATCACCATGATGTCGCCGTCCAGTTCCGCAAGATCCTTCTTGAGGGCGTCGTCGGGGGTGGACAGAAAGTCGTCCAGATCGGCTTCCCCATCGAAGCGTTCGGGGAGAGTCATCGTCATAGGTCTAACCTTTTTCAATTCGCTTCAGGTTGTCGCGGTTCAACTGAGCCATCGCTCAAGGTTGTCGGCAACAAAACTGTCGTCGGTTAATTCGCTGTACCCGCGCGTGACGTTTGTCAGGGCCTCTGCCTGGCCATGGCTCAATCCCTCGGCGGGGTCGATGCACCAGATTCCCTTCAGCAAACCCTGCCGGCGTAAAATCTCGTGGCAGCCGGCAATGCATCCTTGAAAATCGTTTGCGACATCGAAAAGTGCGGCGTTCATCGCAGTCACTTTCGAATCAAGCGAGATCAAATCCATCGGGATCGCGCCCGCGTTGGCGGCCGCGCGGCAGCGGTGAAAAACCTCGACCGCCGCCTTTGTCCAAACGCTCCAGTGGCCCAGCAAGCCGCCCTTGATGCGGACCGTCACATCTTCGTCGTTCCGGCGCGCGGCGAACGGCGTCACCAAATCGAACACGATATGGTCGTCGTTGCCGGTATAAAGCGTGATCCGATGTTCGGCGCCGGCATCCACCACGCCCTGAATGACATCGATTGTTCGGTAGCGGTTGAACGGCGCTATCTTGATGGCGGCGACATTGTCGATCTGGGCAAAACGGCGCCAGAACGAACGCGGAAGATGCCGCCCGCCGACCGACGGCTGGAGATAGAAGCCGAACAGTGGAATGCGCCTGGCGACGGCGGCGCAGTGTTCGATCAATTCGTCTTCACTGGCCTCTCGCATGGCACCAAGGCTGAGAAGGCCGGCGGAGTATCCCAGCCCGACGGCGATATCCGCCTCGCGGCAGGCCTGTTCGGTCGTTCCCGCGAGCCCCGCCACCATCACCAGCGGTCGCCGACACCAGTCGCCGGCGGTCTCAGCCGCCAGCCGGAGCACGGGCTCGTACAGGCCGACCTCGCGAATGGCGAATTGCGTCGTATGAACGCCCACGGCGAGTCCACCGACGCCTGCGTCACAGTAATAGCGCGTCAGCGCCCGCTGTCTTTGCGGATCGAGTTGTCGCTTTTCATCCAGCGCCAGCGGATGCGCGGGAATGATGGTGCCCTCGCGCAATGTGGCGACAATGGCCGATGGAAGAGCATCGATGCGAAGTGGCACGGCGTTATCCAAAATTCAACTGGTTGGTTGATTTTAACAGGGCTGCACTCCCTGTCAACGGGCACTCCGAAATCCCGCGCTGATCGATGGAGTTTGTGACGTGGTAACGGCAAGTGTGGTGGTTCAGAAGTTCGCGACATTGTATCGGCGAGTCCTTCGAGCGGACTTCTGAACCCAAACCACACGAGGTTTATAGGTTTGCCAGTGTCCTTTCGAATCCGAAGTTCGCAAGGACAGGCGCTGCAAAACAAGGCGAACTATTCGGGACACTCGTGATCATGACGCGTCGAGTCGTGTTGCTCGATGCCGAACTTCAATGCGCCTTGAATCGGAGATTATCGGATTCCATGAGGCGCCGGCGCCCGCCTAGGGCGCCTTCATCTTGATGTCCTTGCTGAGAAAATCGTCTGTGAACGATTCCGCCGGATCGAACGCCTTTTCAATTTTGAAGTAGGTGTTGATGAGTTTGTAGGTTTCAGCGACCCGGCCGGGATCGAGATAGCCGAGCGCAACGGTGGTCGTGAATTTATCCGTCATTAGTTCGGTGACGCGTTTCCATTGGTCGACCATCTGCGATCGATCGAGGCCGCTTGCCCCTTTCATCAAGGCGTCGATGCAGGGGCCTGATTCCTTGACGCAGGCGGCATATGCGCGTTGCGTGACTTCAACGAAAGCGGCAACCACGCTACGATGGGTTTTCAGATAATTGCCGTTGACGATGAAGGAATTGCCGTAGGGATTGAGTCCGAGGCTGCTCCAGAGAACGAAGCCGAGATCATCCCCGAAGGTATTTATCGAGACGTCGTGACCATTGTAGAAATTGCTTATGATATCGACTTGCCCCGCGGCGAGGGTCGGCACCTTGGCCTGAGGCGCGATGTTGACGAATTTGACTGAATCGACGGGAATACCCGCAGCCTTCGCAAAGGCCGGCCACAATATGCGCGCGGCATCGGCCGGTGGATTGCCGATCGTGTGGCCGGGGAAGTCCTTGACGCCTTTGATGCCGGAAGATTTTTTCCAGTAGAAGACGAAAGGCGCATTGGCATACAGGCTCATCACGGCGACCAGGTCGGCGCCTTGGCCGCGGGCCACGAACGCCGTGCCGAGTTCGGAGATGCCGATCTGGCTGGCGCCGACGCCCACCGATTGCGCGGAACTGGCGGAGCCGCGGCCGGCTTTCACGTCCAGATCGATCCCGGCTTTACTGTACCAGCCCTGTGACAGCGCGTAGTAGATCGGCGCATGGTCCGCGCCCGGGGTCCAATTGAGAATGATATCGAGACGTTCGCCGGCGCTGGCTGCAGTCGAAGTAACTGCCAGTAATACGGCTGCGGCGATGCCTCCGATGATGTTTTTCATTGCTGTCCTCGTGCGTTACGGGGATGCTGACCGTACCTTCCGGTCGCCCCGGGCTCCCGGGTTGTGCGTATCGGGAGGTCGACTGGCTGCCCGATCTGCACTAGAGGGAAGGCTAGCCGGGAGATTTTCTTCCGTCAACAATTTGATCAACTATTTGGTTAGGGAATGCCCAGCAAAGCACGCGACGCCCAAATGTCTCCGCAGCCGACGGCCGAGCCGAACGGCAAGCGCAAATACCGCAAGGGAAAATTGTCGAGCCGCGACCTGCTTCTGGAGGCGGCGCGAAAGGAATTCGCCACCAGGGGTCTGGAGGGCGCGCGCGTCGATGAGATTGCGCAGCGCGCAGGCGTCAACAAGCAACTGGTCTATCACCACTTCAACAACAAGGACGATCTCTACAAGGCCGTGCTCGAGGCTGCCTATGGACAGATCCGGGCCGAGGAAGCGCTGCTTGATCTTGGCAATATTGACGCCGAACAGGCGATGCGGAAGCTGATTTCGTTTTCGTTCAGCTACCTGGAGCGTAACCGTGATTTTGTCGCGCTTCTCACCGACGAAAATCTGCATCGCGGGCGCCATCTGAAGAAGTCGACGTATCTGCCGAAACTTCATTCGCCACTGATTGCGCAGATTGCGGACACATTGGCGCGAGGCAGCAAGGATGGCTGCTTCCGTCCCGACGTCGACCCGGTACAGCTTTACATTTCCATTGCCGGGCTAGGCTTTTTCTATTTCAGCAACATTCATTCGCTGTCTTCGATATTCGCGAGGAATTTCAACGGCAAAGATCAGGTCGCAACGCGCCGTGATCATGTGGTCGATCTCGTTATGAATGCGCTGCGGCCACATTGACAACGTCGGGGCGACCACTTATTAAAAAATTCAACTAGTTGGTTGGCCGAGTTGGCCGACACCACATGCGAGGAAATCAGCCCGATGCCGATCGCCCCTCGGAGTGATGACCCACGCGTAAGCGCGGTGGCGGTTCCTTCGCGTTGGCAGGGCGTTGCCGACGCCGCGCCACGCTACGCCGTCATCATCGGTGTGCATCTCGCGTTGCTGGCAGCATGGTATTTCGTCTCGGCTCTCGGCGTCGTCCGCCCGTTCATTCTGCCGTCTCCCGGTGCGACGCTAAACACTATCTTTCAGCAGAACTACCAATGGCTCGACAACACGTGGGTCACGGGCGTTGAGATTTTCGTCGGCTATAGTATCGCCGTCGTATTCGGCGTTGTGCTTGCGTTGCTGTTTTCCTGGTTCCGGGTGATTCATACCGCGCTGTTTCCGCTTTTTGTCACCATCAGCATGATTCCGAAGGTCGCGCTGGGGCCGCTCCTCGTGGTGTGGTTCGGCTATGGTATCGCGACCAATATCTTTTTCGCATTCCTCCTGACCTTCTTCCCCATTCTGATCACCAGTGCGCGGGGCCTCAGCGAAATCGAGCCGGATCTGCTTGATCTCGCGCGAAGTCTGAAAGGCACGCGGTTTCAGATTTTCGTCAAGATTCAGCTTCCCGGCGCGTTGCCTTACATTTTCTCCTCGATGAAGGTCGGCGCGATCCTGGCTGTCGCCGGTGCCATCGTCGGTGAGTTTGTCGCGTCGAGCCGCGGTCTCGGTTACCTGATGATTCAGGTTCAGGGTCAGCTCGATACGGCGGGAATGTTCATGGCGGTGTTCCTACTGACGATTCTCGGAGTGCTTCTTTTCGGGTTGGTCGTGATTCTGGAGCGGATATTCGTTGTCCAGGATGCTCGCCTCGATGGAGGTGCCGCGTGAACGCGTCGCGACTCGAGCTTGCCTTCACTTCGGCCAATGATCTGCTCGCCGGTTTTGCGCGGGGCCGATTTTCCCCGGTCGAAGCGCTTGAAGCGACGCTGTGGCAACTCGACCGGCTTCAACCCAAACTCAATGCGTTCTGCCATCTCGATCGACGGGCAGCAATGGATGCGGCGGAGCGTTCCGCGAACCGGTGGCGGCGCGGCCAACCCGAAGGCTTGTTGGACGGCGTTCCGGTTTCGGTGAAGGATATCATCCTGACGCGCGGATGGCCGACATTGCGCGGCTCTCGCACCATCACTCCCGATCAGGAATGGCCCGAAGATGGCCCGGCGGTCGCGCGGCTGCGCGAACAGGGCGCGGTGTTGTTTGGCAAGACGACGACTCCGGAATTCGCCGCGAAGGCGGTGACCGATTCGCCGCTGACGGGCATTACGCGCAATCCGTGGAATCTCGAGAAGACGCCTGGCGGCAGTAGCGGTGGGGCGAGCGCGGCGGTGGCCGCAGGGATCGGACCGCTGGCGCTGGCCACCGATGCCGGTGGTTCAATCCGCATTCCCGCCAGCTTCGCCGGGGTGTTCGGCCACAAGCCGTCGGGCGGGCGCGTTGCCATGTATCCGCCGACTCCTTACGCGAGCCTCGCGGCTTTTGGGCCGATATCGCGAACCGTGGCGGACGCCGCCTTGATGCTGTCGGTTATTGCAGCGCCGGATCGTCGCGATTGGGAGGCCGATACCGATCCTCCGGTGGCCTACCATACGCTCCTGCAGTCCGATCCGCGCCAGTGGCGCATCGCCTTTAGCGCGACGCTGGGCTTCGTGACGGTCGATCCGGAAATCCGCCGGATCGTGGAACAGGCTGTCAGGACATTCGAAGACCTCGGCGCACACGTCGAGGTCGTTGATGAGGTCATGAAGGATCCTCGGCCGCTGCTGGAGCGGTTCAAGCGCGGGCTCACGGCTTACGCATTTCGCAATACCCCAAAGGAAGCCTACGCCAAGATGGACGGCGAGCTTGTCAAGGAGATCGAAGCGAGCCGCAATGCCGATCTGATCGAGCATCTGGATGCCCAGATGGAGCGCGCCGCGCTGGCGCGAAGCATGATTGCCTTTCATCAGACCTATGACCTCCTTGTAACTCCGACACTGGCGGTGCCGCCGTTTGCCGTTGGGACCAATCGTCCGGACGGTTACGATGGCCGCTCGTGGTACGGCTTCACTTTTCCATTCAACCTGACGCGACAACCGGCGGCGAGCCTGCCGTGCGGCTTCACCGAAGCGGGCCTGCCGGTTGGCCTCCAGATCGTCGGACCGCCACGTCAGGATTTGCTGGTGCTGCAAGCTGCCCATGCGTTCGAGTGTGCCCGTCCATGGCCGCAACGGCCGCCTGTCGCCGTCGCGGATTGAGGAATCATGAGCCATCGCCTGATTCAAATGCAGAACGTTCGCAAGACCTATCGTTCGCGCGACAAGGAGGTGCTTGCGGTTTCCGATGTCACCATGGATGTCGATGAGGGAGAATTTGTCTCGCTGGTTGGTCCGTCCGGTTGCGGCAAGACCACGGTGCTCAAGATATTGGCGGACTTGCTCAAGGCCGACGAAGGCATCGTCAAGATCGGCAGCAGCGAAATCCCGTTCGTTCATGGCCGCGATGTCGGCATGGTGTTTCAGCAACCGCTGTTGCTGAAATGGCGGAAGATCATCGATAACGTCCTGCTGCCGGCCGAGATACTGGGGCTGCCCCTCAAGCAAAGCCGTGAGCGTGCCGGCGATCTCCTCAACATGGTCGGACTTGCCGGATTCGCCAACCGCTACCCGTATGAGCTTTCAGGCGGCATGCAACAGCGCGCGTCGATTGCGCGCGCGTTGATCCACGATCCTCGACTGGTGCTGATGGACGAGCCCTTCGGGGCGCTCGACGCCCTGACGCGTGAGAAGATGAATCTGGAAATGCTCCGGATCTGGCAGGAATCGCGGAAGACGATCATCTTCATCACCCACAGTATTCAGGAGGCCGTTCTGCTCGGCTCACGCTGCGCTGTGCTGACGGCGGGCCCCGCCCGCATGGCGGAGTATTTCTCCATCGATCTGCCTTACCCGCGCACGCTGGAAATGAAAACCGGCGAGGCTTTCGGCGTCTACGCGCGGAAAGTCTACAAGCTGCTGGACATGTAATCGGCTGCGGATTCGATCGATGCGCGATTCGCGCAATGAGCCCCTTTCGCCTAAGGCGGGCGGAGGTCCAGGGGCCTGCGGAAATCCATCGTTTATCGCGCGATCCCTTCGCAATGGTGCTGACGTCAGGCAACAATGCTGCTACCGGTAGCGGCATATTGTGATCGACGCTCTCGGGGAGAACGTTCCCCCGAATCGCGAAAAGCACCAGCTTATTGAACAACTTGCGGGGAGCTAAACCGTGCCTGTACCGAAACATCTTCTGCCCACGACCGTCGTTGGAAGCTATCCCCAGCCCGATTGGCTGGTCGATCGCGCGATGCTGTCGAAGTCGGTGCCGCGGACGCGGATGACCGAGATGTGGCGGATTTCGGAGCCTCACCTCGAGGAGGCGCAAGATGACGCAACCATCGTCGCCATTCGCGATATGGAGCGAGCCGGCATCGATATCGTCACGGATGGTGAAATTCGCCGCGAGAGCTACTCCAATCGCTTTGCCACGGCGCTCGAAGGAATCGATATCGACAACCCGGCCATCATCACCTCGCGCTACGGCGACCCGACCCCGGTGCCGCGCGTTGTCGGCAAGATTCGCCGCTCGCGGCCCGTCGAATTGCGGGACATGCAATTTCTTCGCCGCAACACCGATCGCGCCGCCAAGATTACGCTGCCCGGGCCGTTCACAATGGGCCAGCAGGCGAAGAACGAATTCTATGCCGATGACGAAGAGACGGCGATGGCGTTCGCCGCCGCCGTCAACGAAGAGGTGCTTGAGCTTGAGAAGGCTGGCGCCGACGTCATTCAACTCGACGAGCCGTGGGTCAGGAACAATCCGACGTTGGCAAAGAAATATGCGGTGAAGGCGATCAATCGTGCGCTGCAGGGTCTCACGATTCCAACCGTGATTCATGTCTGCTTTGGCTATGCCGCCGTTGTCGCGGGTTCGAACAAGCCGGCGGGCTATTCCTTCCTCGCCGAACTTGCCGATTCCAGTGCCGAGCAGATTTCGATTGAGGCGGCGCAACCCAAGCTCGACCTTGGGGTGCTGAAGGATCTGTCTTCCAAGAAGATCATGCTTGGCGTTCTCGATCTCAGCAGCATGGATGTCGAAACGCCGGCTGTGGTTGCCGATCGCATCCGGCAGGGCCTGAAATATGTCGCGGCGGAGCGGCTGGTCCCGGCGCCGGACTGTGGCATGAAATACATGCCGCGTCACATTGCGTTCGGAAAACTGAAAGCGATGGCGGATGCCGCCGCCATCGTTCGGAACGAACTCGGGTAGGCGCGCTCGCCGCGAGGGTGCAGCAACGGGTCTGTCAGGGCCGATCTGTTTCGGCCCTGACTTGTGGCGGTTGCTCAGGCAGCCGCCACGACTTCGTCGCGCACCGGATTGCGCAGCACGCCGATGCCGGAAACTTCGACCTCGACGGTGTCGCCATCTTTCATCCAGAGCGGTGGCTTGCGGTAGGCGCCGACGCCGCCGGTGGTTCCCGTGACGATGACGTCGCCGGGGGCAAGACCGATGAAGGTCGAGCAATAGGCGATCAACGCCGGCACGTCGAACACCAGGTCGGAAATTGGCGCGCTCTGGACTTCCACGCCGTTGAGGCGGGTGGCGATGGCGAGGCGGGTTACATCCGGGATTTCGTCGGTGGTGACCATCCAGGGGCCGAAGCTGCCGGTGGCGGCAAAATTTTTGCCCGGTGTGAATTGCGATGTATGGCGCTGCCAGTCGCGGATGCTTCCGTCGTTGTAGCAGGAATATCCCGCGACATGAGTCAGCGCCTGCTCGCGTGAAATACGGCGGCCGCCCTTACCGATGACGACGGCGAGTTCTCCCTCGTAGTCGAAATTACCGGATTCCCTTGGTCGGATCATCGGTTGGCCGGCGCCCACCTGTGTTTCCGCGAAACGCGTGAACACCATAGGATGCGGTAGCTTCGGTTGAGTGGTCTCGGCCAGGTGCGAAGAGTAGTTGACGCCGATGCAAAAGATCTTGTCCGGATCGGGGATGGTCGGCAAAAGCTCGACACCGCCGATCTGGTGATCGGCCGGCGCTGTAGCAATTGCGCGCAGTTCGTCCAGAGCGCCATTCGCAAGCAGTGATTTCAGCGTGGGAAAATTTTTCAGCCGGCGACCCGCATCGATGATGCCGTGCTCTGTCACCAGGCCGTAGCTGGCGCCAGTCGCGGTCTTGAAGCTTGCAATCTTCATGGTGCAATTCTTTCATTCTGGTTGGAGATGTAATTATCGATCGGGAGCACGATCTCGCCCGAGCGGATCGGCACGCAAGCCGGCGGGAATTCCTGGCGGAATTGCGCGCCTGCGTCGGCCGCGGCATCGAGGAAGCGTTCGAGATGGGCCATCGCGCCGGTCGGCAGGTCGTGCAGAACCATCAAAGTCCAGGGTTGCGACTGACATTGCATCAAGGCGCGATCGACCCAACCGTCGGGATCGTCCCAGTCGTGCGGAATGGCGTTCCACAGCACGCAGCTATAGCCGCCGCGGGTGAGATAATCGACGACGGACTGTTGCAGCAGGCAATCATCGAGATTGCCGCCGCCGCCGAAGGGACGAAACCAGCGCTTGGGATGCGCCAATTCGCCCAGCAGGGTCTGTGTCGGCGCGATCTCATGATCCGCGATGTTGCGATCGGGATGGCGTCCAAGCGGCAATGAATGAGTATAAGTGTGATTGCCGATCCAGTGACCTTCGGCATGGGCGCGTTCGGCAAGGCTGCGACGTTCGGGGTCGGCGATCTTCTCGCCGATTACGAAAAATGTTGCCTTGAGCCCGCGGCGGGCCAGGGCGTCGAGCACCCCCGGCGTCACGTCGGGTTCCGGGCCGTTATCGAACGACAGCGTCAGATCAAACACGCAAGCTCTCCGTCAATTCGCCGGTTGTATCGCGCCATTCGCCATTTCGCGCGTTGTGGTGTCCTGGCCCGCGCGCATACCGGTCTGCCAGATAGCCGCCTTGCGTTCGATCCATTTGACTATGGCGTTGAACACCATCGCCATAACCAGAACGAGCAGCACGCCGGCGAAAACGTGAGCGCTGTCGAGCAGCGTGCGGTAACGTGAAATCAGGAAACCGATGCCTGCCGATGACACCAGCATCTCACAAACGACGACACCCACGATCACCAGAGCCCCGCCGATTCGAAGGCCGGACAGCACGGTCGGAATGGCGGCGGGAATGATGACGCGCACGACCCGCTGGGTCAGCGTTGCGCCCATGCTGCGTGCCGCCAGCAGCAGTTGCGGATCGATGGTCTGGATTCCGGCGGCGGTCGAAAGCATGGTTGGCAAAAAGCCGTAGATGGCGGCGAACGCAATCTTGGATTCCGGGCCGATGCCGAGCCACACGGTGAATACCGGATACAGGATCACCAGCGGCACGGCGTACAGGCTCGACACCATCGGCATCACGATCAGGCGTGGGCGCGGCAAACTGCCGATCACCGCGCCGGCAAGAATGCCCCCGCCGCAGGCAATGGCCATCGAAATCGCGACTTCGTACAAGGTGACGAGGAGGGCGCGCGCATATTCAGGTGCGTCAAGCCAGCCGGCCATCAGCGTCGACGACAACGACGGCAGGAACAGTTCCGGGATCAGCCCGGCACGCGGCAGCGCTTCCCATAGCACGATGAGTGAGAAGACGATCAGTCGGCGCAATGTTGCTGAAGACATGCGACCCTCAATCCGACTTCCGGATGTGCTGCCAAATCCGGTCGCGCAGCCGGATGAAAGCGTCGCCGCTCAACATCTCGTAAGTACGCGGGCGCGGCAGCGAGACGGTGAGGCGATCGACGATGCGGCCCGGCCGCGCCGACATCACCAGCACCTCATCAGCGAGATAGACGGCTTCGGTGAGGCTATGGGTGACGAACACCACCGTCTTGTCGGTTGCGGCCCAGATGCGCAGCAGTTCGTCGCCCATCGTCATGCGGGTCTGCTCGTCGAGCGCGGCGAATGGCTCGTCCATCAACAGCACCGGCGGATCCTGAACCAGGCCGCGCGCGATCGAGACGCGTTGCTTCATGCCGCCCGACAGTTCATGCGGGTGACGTTTGCCGAAGCCGTCGAGGCCGACCAGCTTGAGGGCATCCTGCGCCTTGCTGCGTCGCTGTGCTTTGGCGACGCCGCGCAACGCAAGCGGAAATTCGACGTTTTCCTCGGCGGTCAGCCATGGGAACAGGCTCGCCTCCTGAAACACGACGCCGACCCGGTTGGGATCGGGCTGTGTCATCGGCGATCCGCTGACGAGCACGGTTCCGGACGTTTGCTGACGCAACCCGGCCATCATCATCAGCAGGGTTGATTTGCCGCAGCCGCTTGGTCCGACCAGAACAACGAAGCGGCCGGGTGCCACATCGAGCGAAACATCGGACAGTGCGACGACCTGCTGGTTTCCCGACTGGAATACCTGGCCGACACCACGGACCTGGACCGAGCCAGCGCCGGACGCCACTGAAGGAAGCATCGTTACGTTCGCCAATGACTGCATCGTGTTTCGACCGATCTGAGAAGCTCATTGAAAACGATGGCGATGATGGACACCAGGATGACGCCAGCCAGAAGCTGCCGCATCATGAAGTTCTCACCCCATGTTGATATCTGATGGCCGATGCCATCGCGGGACGCGTACATCTCTGCGAGAATGACGCCTGTCAGGTTGAAGATCATGGATATCCGCAGCGACTCGAGCAGCACCGGAAGCATGCTCGGCAGATAGACACGCCAGGCAATCTGCTTTTTCGTCGCCCCATAGGAGCGCGCGACGGTGATGTGTTCCAGCTTGACGGACTCGACGGCGACTGTCGTCGACATGATAACGATAAAGATCGTCGAAAAAAAACCGAAGCCGACCTTTTGTGCGAAGCCGACGCCAAACACCAGAATGAACATCGGCAGGAAGATCGATTTCGGAATGCTGAAGGCGAAGAACACCAATGGTTTCATCACCTCGGAAAAATAGCGGTTTTCGGCAATCAGGAATCCGATCAGCGTGCCGAGGGGCACCGCCAGCACGAAAGCCGTCATGACTTCGGTGGCGGTGACCATCAGGTCGTTATGGATGCTGCTGCGCTGGAGAAGGTCGACCAACGTCACCAGAGTGTCCGATGCCGATGGCAGCAGGCGGGGATTGACCATCCCCGTCCGCGACAACAGTTCCCACAGTCCGAACAGTGCCACAACGATTGCAACACGAAATGCCTTCACGCCAAGCGTGCCAGCCATCGGCCTTCCTCAGAATTTGGTCGGTACGGGCTTGAATTGTGCCGACACGATATCGTGCGCCGCGGCAAGGTCTTTCATGCCGCTAAGCCGGGAGAGATCTAGCCCGAGCTGGACATTCTTTTCGATGTCCGGTCCGTTCATGCTGCCGTCGACTTCAAGCTTGAGGATGGTGTTCTCGTATTCTTCCGCCGCGATGTCTTCGGGCATCTCGTACAGCTTGGCGATCAGCTTGACCGCCGCATCGCGATTGGCGCGCATGAAGGCGAGCCCGCCGTACAATGCGTTGAGCGCCTTCTGCACGGTTTCGGGATTCGACTGGATGAATTTGTCGGACACGATCCAGCCTCCGGCAACATGGCTCGGTACGGCGGACGAGAAGTCGATCAGTGAGCGTGCCTCGCCGGACTTCTTGATCTGGAAACTGAGTGGCGAATAGACCACTGCGGCATCAACGTTGCCGGAGAGAAGGTTGGGCACGATGCCGCCGCCGCCGACCGGCACGCGGTTGAATTCGATGCCCCGATCTTTCATCGCCCACAAAGCGAGCATGTCGGAGCCTGAACCGGCCGAGGTAATGGCGACCTTCTTGCCGGCGAGATCCTTGACCTCGAGTTTCGATTTCGCGGGCACCATCAACTGCCAGCCGAATTGGCCCATCGCTGCCTTGGCCACGACCTTCGACTTCACACCTCGGGTGAAGCCTGCCGCCGCCGCTGATGGCGCGTGCTCGATCATATCGGCGGCGCCTGCCGCGAGCGCCTCGAAGCACTCCGCGCCGCCGCGATAAACCGTCAACTCGGCTTCGATTCCTTCTTTGGTGAAAAGCTTTTGGTCGACAGCCGCTTCGGCGATGGTGGTTGGCCAATATGTTTTAGTGGGCAAACCGATGCGGATTTTTTTCTGGGTTTGAGCCATCGCTCGCCCGGAGATCATGGTGGTGGCGAGCATTGCTCCCAGAACCTGACGCCGTGACATGTTGTTCATTGTTTCCCCCTTACTATCGTTGCTGATGGATTAGGCTCGTGTGGATTTGCCTGACATGGGTCGCGACTCCGTAGCGTTCGTGACCGGCAGTGCGGATTCAACGTGCCGCATTGTTAGCATGAAATGCTCTGAGAGGGACGCAACCGCGGCATCGGCATCGCGTCGTAACACCGCGTTGACAATGACGGCATGTTCGGCCGGCACATTGCGCTGGCCATCGTTGAAACGAATCGACAATCGGCGATAGCGCTCGCTTTGCTCATGCAGGACCTCTCGAAAGCTGAGCAGCCAGGTCGAGCCGCAAGCGCTAACCAGCGTGCGATGAAAGTCGCGGTGTAGACCAATCCAGGGTTCGTTGTGTTGGGTCGGATCGGCCGGATCGCGGTAGGGCATGGCGGCGAGAACCGCATGCGAGCGTTCCACCGACGCCAGCCAGTCGGCGTCGCCACGCTCGATCGACTTGCGCAGTGCTAGTGCTTCGATCTCGATACGTGTCCGGGTCACGTCCTCAAGATCGGCGTGAGATACCGGACGGACGCGGAAGCCGCGTTGGTCGAGAGCCTGCACGAGACCATCGGCAACCAATCGCGACAGCGCTTCCCTTACGGCGGCGAGGCTGACGCCAAATTGGCCCGCGAGGCCCGCAATATGAAGCTTCTGGCCGGGCACCAGTCGGGTTGCAAGGATGTCGGCGCGCAACCGTTCGAATACAGCCGACGTCAACGTTCTCGGTCCACCAACGGTCGTCGTCCGATTTTCTTCCAAAGCCAGCACGTTCGCCCACTGTTGCTTGTTCGGAGGTATATCTTGCAGAGCCAGGGCTAAATCGTCAATCGAAAATCGATTTTATCCACTAACTGCGATTTGCCGACGGGAGATCGGGTGCTGTTCCGGGCCGGAGATGTGTTCCGCCGCTGGATTCTCAAGAAACTGCTTCGCGGTGCGGTCAGGGCGGTCTCGCCGGCTGCCGCCTCATGGGTGGTGAATGATGACGCGTGGCTTCGCGTATGGCGAATCTTCGAGCGAGGGAATTCGGCCGTGCCGCATCGGTGCTTCGGAAAGTCTCCCGCGTAAAGAGTAAAGAATGGTGCCGCAGCCGGTGCGTTCGGAGGTGAGCGTCGATGCGGAATGGCAGGCAGCGCACCCGCAGGGCTTGCTATCTGCGAAGACTTCAGCGGGTCGATCTGACCGGAGGTGATTTCACCCTCTCGAGGGTTCGGCGTTGCATCGGCGGGCGATGACGCCGGAGTCAGATGCAATGCCCGGGTGGCGGCGGCGTCTTTCGCATGCTGCAACTAGAGCGGCTAGATTTTACGCTTTGCCGCGAAACCCCGTGCCTTTAGGTTGAAGCCTCGACAGGCCGTCTTCAGGTTGGAGCATGCACAGTCTTATCAGCGATATCACGCTCAGTATTCTGTTCGCCTGGATACTTGGGTTGCTGGCGCATGTCTCCCGTCAGCCACTGATCCTGGCCTACCTGATCGGAGGCTTCGTGATCGGTCCGTACGGTATCGGATGGGTCAGGTCGGACGAATCGATCGCCACCATCTCCGAACTCGGCTTGATTTTCATGCTGTTCATGATCGGGCTCGAGATCGACCTGAAGAAGATCGTGCGCGCGGGCCGCGTTATCCTGTTTGCGGCGGGCGGTCAGTTGATCGGCGGCTGCGTGCTTGGGGTATTGGTGTTCACGGCGATGGGCCTCGCGCTCGGGGGTGGCCGTTTCGATGCGCTCTATCTGTGCATCGCCTGTGCGCTGAGCAGCACGGTTATTATCGTCAAGGTCCTCTACGAAAAGCGTGAACTGGATACACTGCCGGGGCGCATCACGCTTGGCGTGCTGGTGCTGCAGGACATTTTCGCGATTCTGTTTCTCGCCGTGCAACCGAGTCTCGGTGATCTTCAGGTCAGCGTCATTCTGCTGTCGATCGCTCGCGTCGGAGCGCTGGTCGCCACCGCGCTGATCCTCAGTCGCTATGTCTTGCCGAAGCTGTTCCACCAAATTGCGCGGCGACCCGAGCTTGTAATGCTGGGGGCGTTGGCGTGGTGTTTTCTGATCGGCGAGATTGCCGAGCGGCTGCACCTGTCGCGCGAGATGGGATCGCTGGTGGCCGGTGTGTCGCTTTCGACCTTTCCCTACGCGCTCGACGTCACCGCCAAGGTCACGACGCTGCGCGATTTCTTCATCACGCTGTTCTTCGTGGCGCTCGGCATGACCATTCCGATTCCCGGCGCCTCGGTGATCAATCTGGCAATCGCCATTGCGGTCTTCACGGTCCTGAGCCGGCTGATCACCACGTTCGTGCCGCTGTATCTGATGAAGCAGGGACTGCGCGCCAGCCTGTTGCCGGCGATCAACCTGGCGCAAATCAGCGAATTCTCGCTGGTGGTGATTCAGACCGGCGTCGCGGCCAAACACATATCGATGGATACGGCGAATGCTGCCTCGTTTGCTTTCGTGCTGCTTGCGGTGCTCAGCACTTTCCTGATGGGCAATAGCGACCGGATCATACGAATGTCGATCGGCCCATTGAAACGGATCGGGTTGCGCGATCTCGACCAGGCTGCGGTCGCCGCGGGGGAACATGGCGAGCAGCATGGTACGGCGCGCCGTATCGTCATTCTCGGTTTTTTCCGCGCCGCCAGCGCACTGCTCAGCGAGATCGAGCGGCAGGACAAGTCGCTGCTCGACCAGATCAGCGTCGTCGATTTCAACCCCAATGTATTTCGGGTTCTGGCTGAACGCGGGTTGCATGTGATCTATGGCGATATCAGCAATATCGATACCTTGATACATGCCGGAATCGGCAGTGCCGAGATCATTATTCTGAGTGTGCCCGACGCCCTGCTCAAGGGTGCCGACAATGAGAGGCTGGTGCGGCACGTCCGGATGCTGAACGCAACCGCCAAGATCATTTCGACCGCCGATACGCTGGCCAGCGTCGGCGATCAATATGCGGCCGGCGCCGACTATGTCACGGTGCCGCGTGTCACCGACGCGCAGGAGTTGTTCAGGGCGATCGAGGCGGCGGACGACGGCTTGTTGGGCGAGAAGCGTGCCCAGGCCGATGGGCAACTGGCCGAACGCAGGGAAGTGCTGCCCTGACGCTTCTTCCTGTCCTTTCCGTCGGCGCCGGCAGCGGCGGCCGAGACTGGCGGTGGCCGTCCTGAGGGCCCGGGGGCGCCGTCGGGATGAACTCTCCTGAACGGATGGTTGCTTCGCACCACGCCCTGCGCCATATGAACGCTGTAGCGTTTTCGGGCGAAGTGGATATCGGTTCGCAACTGGAAACGCATCAAATCAAGGCGCCGGAGTTTCGCTTCTGATGTTGTCAGAGGCAAAAGCCCCAGTAGTTAGAGAGTACCCTATGGCCCACTCGATTCCCGAGGTTCTGCAAGCTTTCGCCGCCGGCGAGATCGTCGTCGTCACCGATGATGATGACCGCGAAGGCGAAGGCGACCTTATCGTCGCGGCGTCGCATTGTACCGCCGAGAAAATGGCATTCATCATCCGCCATACCTCCGGCATTGTCTGCGCGCCGCTGACCGCCGACGAGGCCCGGCGGCTGCGGCTCGACCCGATGGTGACCAACAACGATTCCAACCACACCACGGCGTTCACCGTTTCGATCGATTACAAGCCGGATGGCGGCACCGGCATTTCCGCCGATGAGCGCGCCTCGTGTTGTCGCGCGCTGGCGAATCCCAACGCCGGCGCCAACGACTTCGCGCGGCCGGGCCACATCTTTCCCTTGATCGCGCGCGACGGCGGCGTGCTGCTGCGTTCCGGCCATACCGAAGCCGCGGTCGATCTTTGCAAGTTGAGCGGCTTGCCGCCGGTCGGCGTTATCAGCGAACTGATGAACGATGATGGCACCGTCACCAAAGGTGAGCAGGTGGCCCGGTTCGCGGAGACACACAAACTCAAGCACGTCACTATTGCTGATATGATCGCCTATCGGCAGGCGCGTGAGAAGCTGATCGAGCGCGTTTCGACCTTCAGCGTGGAAAGCCCGATCGGGCCGCTGCAGGGCTATGCCTACCGTTCGCCGTTCGACACCATCGCGCATGCGGCGTTTGTTTATAACGGCATCGGTGACGGCAGAAACGTGCTGACGCGGTTTCACAAGCCCAATATCGTGCGCGATATCTTCACTGGGCCGCTGCGCATGCAGGCGGTGCTGCAGCATTTCAAGCAGGCCGGCAGGGGCGTGCTGGTCTACTTGCGCGACGGTGCCGCCGGTGTGCCGGTGTCGCCGATCGATCAACCGAAATCCGCTGAGGCCGATCGCAATCGGCAGTGGCGCGAAGTCGGTGTCGGCGCGCAGATTTTACGCGACCTTGGCGTCAGCTCGATCCGCCATCTGACCTCGTCGGCGCATGACTACAAGGGGTTGTCCGGTTTCGGCATCGAGATCGTTTCCAACGAGCGCCTTGAAGGCTGAGGGTCAAAGATTTAGGCTATGCCGTTGCGATAGCGTGGTTGCCGCAACGTTGTGAAAGGAATCTCATGGGCGTGCGTCCGCAAAGCAAAGACAAGCCGGGTTCGGTCAGTTTTCAATGGGACGATCCATTCCTGCTCGACGATCAATTGACTGAAGACGAGCGGCTGATCCGCGATACCGCGCGCGCCTACGCGCAGGACAAGTTGTTGCCGCGCGTCACGCAGGCCTATCTCGAGGAAAAGACCGATCGCGAAATCTTCAACGAGATGGGCGAACTCGGCCTGATCGGCATCACGCTGCCGGAGGAATACGGTTGCGCCAACGCCAGCTACGTCGCCTACGGTCTGGTGGCGCGCGAGATCGAGCGCGTCGATTCCGGCTATCGTTCGATGAACTCGGTGCAGTCGTCGCTGGTGATGCATCCGATCTATGCTTACGGCGACGACAACCAGCGCAAGAAATATCTGCCGAAGCTGGCGAGCGGCGAATGGGTCGGCTGCTTTGGCCTCACCGAACCGGACGCGGGATCCGATCCCGGCGGCATGAAGACGCGCGCGGAAAAGGTGTCGGACGGCTATCGGCTGACCGGCTCCAAGATGTGGATTTCCAACGCGCCGATCGCCGACGTGTTCGTGGTGTGGGCGAAGTCGGCCGCGCACGACAACCAGATTCGCGGCTTTATCCTCGAGAAGGGCATGAAGGGCCTGTCGGCGCCGAAAATCGGCGGCAAGCTGTCGTTGCGGGCCTCGATCACTGGCGAGATCGTGATGGATGGCGTGGTGGTGCCGGAACAGGCGCTGCTACCCAACGTGTCGGGACTGAAGGGCCCCTTCGGTTGCCTCAATCGCGCGCGCTACGGCATTTCCTGGGGCGCGATGGGCGCGGCGGAAGACTGCATGCACCGCGCACGGCAATACACGCTCGACCGCAAGCAGTTCAATCGGCCGTTGGCGGCCACGCAGCTGGTGCAGAAGAAGCTTGCCGACATGGAGACCGAGATAGCGCTCGGCCTGCAAGGAAGCTTGCGCGTCGGGCGCCTGATGGACGAAGGCAAGATGGCGCCGGAAATGATCTCGATCATGAAGCGCAACAATTGCGGCAAGGCGCTGGATATCGCCCGGATGGCACGTGACATGCACGGCGGCAACGGCATCCAGATCGAGTATCACGTCATGCGCCACGTCCATAACCTCGAGACGGTCAACACGTATGAGGGTACGCACGACGTGCATGCGCTGATCCTCGGCCGCGCCATCACCGGCATCCAGGCGTTCTCGTAGGGCAAGATCAAACTGTGGACTGTCATGCCGGGCCGGGTCCGGGCATCCATCCTTCTTGAAGGATGATGGATTGCCTGATCCGGTCCGGCGATGACGCTTCGAACCGAGCGAGCGACCATGGCCGACGACAATGAAGACGTTCCGTTCAACCGCGACTTCCCGCTTCAGCCCGGCGTGGTCGAGGAAGTTGTTCCCGGAGTGCGACGGGTGTTGTGCAACAACCCGTCGCCTTTCACTTTCACTGGCACCGTGAGTTATATCGTCGGTCGCGGCAAAGTGGCGATCATCGATCCCGGTCCCGACGATGCCGCGCACGCGCAGGCATTGCTTGATGCGGTCAAGGGCGAAACCGTGACGCATATTCTGGTGACGCACACGCATCGCGATCACTCGCCGAACACGCCGCGGATCAAGGCCGCGACCGGCGCGCCGGTTTATGCCGAAGGCGTGCATCGCGCGTCGCGACCTTACTACGACAGCGAGAAGCTTTCGACCGAGTCCGGCGCCGACCGCGATTTCAAGCCGGATATCACGGTGCGCGACGGCGACGTGATCGAAGGCGACGGCTGGCGCCTCGAGGCCGTGGCGACGCCGGGTCACACTGCCAATCACATGGCCTTTGCCTGGCCGGATCGGCAGATGACGTTTATCGGCGACCATGTGATGGGATGGTCGACCTCGATCGTCGCGCCGCCGGACGGTTCGATGATCGATTATATGGCCTCGTTGCAGAGGCTGACGCAGCGCGGTGAGCACCTCTATTTCTCCGGTCACGGTCCGGAAATTCCACAGGCGCAGAAATTTGTGCGGTTTCTGATCCGCCATCGGCACGCGCGCGAAGCGTCGATCCTGCATCGGCTGGCGAAGGGTGAAGCCGATATCCCCACCATCGTGCGCGCCAGCTACATTGGTATCGATCCGCGGCTGGTCAATGCTGCCGGCTATTCCGTGTTGGCGCACTTGGAAGATCTGGTTGCGCGCGGCATCGTTGCCACCGATGGCGATCCGGTCATTGGCGGCAGCTATCGGATGGCCAAACAGCAGCAATAGAGTTCTTCCGGTTCTGTTGGGATCAGAGCCGAGATTCTATGATTGCGATTTAGCGGGTTTTCTTCGCGCGAACCGGTATCCGCTTCGCTCGAGAGCGCGACAGCGAACGGGTATCGAATGGCGCGGAGCATGGCTTTGCCCACTCGCGATCCATGATGAGCTATTTCTTCGCACCCTTGGTTTGCAAACGGGGCGCGACCGGGGCTTTCTTGACCGGTGCGGAGTTGTCATCAACGACGGTACTGAGATCGTCGATCAACTTGGCGATCCGCGCGGCATTGCTGCCGAGGTCACTCTCGAAATAGCGCGACGACGAACGGATATCGACGCGTGAGCCGTCGCCGTCCGGAACCACCCGAATGGATACGTCTTCGCGCAGACCCATGATCGGCGTGCGTGCCACCGCCTCGATATGGCCCTCGAGACGCGGCGGCTGTGGCGCGCGCGCATCCACGATGCGCCATTTCCGGCGTGTGACGAACGCCAGCGTGGCGTCGTAGGCGCGCTGGACCGGTACGTCGAGCTGCACCGGTTCGATATCGGGATAGGCAAGGCGCTGCTGTTCAGCCGAATAGAGGCCGGCGTAGACCGCCGGGTTGGCGCCATCGCTGCTGCGCAAGCGCGCCAAGGCATCGAAACGCGGCGGATTGATCGGATCGGTGGTGATGTCGTAGATCGCCGGCAGCTGCCGATACTGCCAGCCGAGATAGGCGGGATAGGCCAACACGACGATCGCAAGTATCAGCGCGACCAGAATGCGGCCCATGCCGCGCGCCCCGGTTTGCCAGATCGCGGCGAAAGCCGCGAACGAGAGCAGGATGGAGAAAATGGCGCATGCCAGCGCGCCGAAGAATGTCGCAAGCGCCGGGCGGATTTCAAGGAAGCCGAAACGGACCACGATGATCGACACGATGGCCGCGACGAGGGCAAAAACCGCAAATCGCCGCGCCCAGGTGGCCAGTGCGGAGACCGGCTCTGTTTGATAGGGGGCGGAGAACCTGCGAGCCATACGTCAAGTATCCATTTCAGTGTCGAGAATAGCCTGGCGGCCCGTGACCGATATCCGCATCCCGCTTCAAGTGTTGGTTTGGCTTTCGCCGCATGAACGTGCAGCCGGGCCGGGCACCGATGCCATTGCAGTAGCGCATATTGCGATGCGGTGGGAAGCCGGGGATACGTAAATTTGGCGGTGTGGATCGATATCTGTTGGTCGTGTTTCCGGATGGCTGTAGGATCGCGCCGCGATGCCTGTTGCGATGCGCGTGGTGTTGAACGCGGTATTCATCATCGGAAATATGGCAATGACGGCTCATCGCTCGCGTATTTGTCTGGGCTGCTGGCAGCAAATGAAACTGCCGGTACCGCTGCATGGTCCGTTGTCGGCCCCCTTCCGGTTGTTCGGCATTCGCCCCAGCCGCATGAATCCCAATACCTGTACGCTATGCGAGATGGGCTTTACCCGGATCATGAAGTCGCGCAGCGTGACGCTGGACGTCAGCATCCTTTTTGCCGATCTGCGCAATTATACCGTGCTGTCGCGCGACTGGCCTTCGGAGCGGCTGACCGGCCTGCTCGATAATTTCTATGACGATTGCGCGACCGCCATCTGGGAGCATGACGGCCTGTTGAACAAGACAATGGGTGACGCGGTGCTGGCGATTTTCAATTTTCCGATTCGTCAGCCCGACCATGCCGCCCGGGCGCTCCTTGCGGCTCGCGAGATTCAAGAGCGTTTCCGCGGCAGACTTGCCGAGCTTGCCTGCGACAGGAGCACCGGCGATGTCGAGGTCGGTATCGGCATTGGCATCGATAGCGGGACGACGGAGTTTGGCGAGTTTGGCCATGAGCATCGCGATCTGACCGCCATCGGCACGTTGGTAAACCGCGCTGCTCGTGCCCAGGCCGTGGCTCGACCCGGAGAAATCCTGGTCACCGATATGGTGCGCGGCCGCGCCGGAATGCTGGTGACAAGCGCGGGCCAGAACTATGACCTCAAGGGTTTCGCCGAACCGGTGACGTTGTTTGCCGCCTGAGGTCGCTCGTTGCCGGTCAGCGCGGCGAATTCGTCGGCGAGGAAGTCCAGCAACGCGCGCACCGACGGCAGCAGTCCGCGCCGCGACGAAAATACCGCATGGACGATGCCGGCACGCGGCGCCCAGGCCGGCAACACGTCCACCAGCGCGCCTCCATCGAGATCGGCTTTCACCACCATGGATGGAAACTGGCCGACGCCGATGCCCTTGAGCGCCGCGAAGCGCAGCGCCACCATGTCCTCGGTGATCAGGCGCGGCGTGTAGGGGATCAGAGCGGTGGCCTCGTCGGGGCCGTCGAGGCACCATTCGTGATGTTGATGCGGCGGCCCCCAGCCGATGCTCGGCAGTGTGGCGAGATCGGCGGGAACGAGCGTTCGGTTCAGGTCCTTGAGCAGCGCCGGACTTGCCACCAGCCGCTGGGTGCTTTCGGCCAGCACCCGCATCACCAGATCGTTGTCCTCGAGCGGCGGGAACCGTACCCGCAGGGCGATGTCGATGCCTTCGGCAATTACGTCGACGCGGCGCGGCGTGCTGTCCAGGTGCACCTCGACATCCGGGCACTCCGCCATGAAGCGCGCGATCATCTCGCCAACCTGAAAATACAGTAGCGACGGTGGACAGCTGACGCGCACCACGCCCCGCGGCTTGGTGCGCGATCGCTCGATCAGTTCGTCGGCGGCCTTCGCCTCAACCAGCATCGCGACACAATGACGGTAGTAATCCTGCCCGATCTCGGTGACGCGGAAGCGCCGCGTCGAGCGCTGGATCAGCCGTACCCCCAGCCGCTCCTCCAACAGGGCGATGCGGCGGCTCAGCCGCGAGCGCGGCATCCCGAGCGCGCGGGCGGCCGCGGCGAACCCGCCATGATCGACCACCTGGACGAAATAGTAGAGATCATTGAGGTCCTGCATCATTGTCTCATTTATAGGACAGTGAGGCGCGATATTGCCAGCTACCGGGCAATTTGTCTCGTTCATATCTTCCTTGGCAACATGGCGGCCAATCCTGGCCGCACCCACGGAGGTCTATCATGCGTAAGGTTCTCGGTGTTTTCAGCGGCCCCCGGCCGCATTGGGTCGGCGACGGCTTCCCGGTCCGCTCGCTGTTTTCGAACGCCAGCCACGGCGATCACGTCAGCCCGTTCCTGCTGCTCGATTATGCCGGCCCGGCCGACTTCACTCCGGCGGATCGGCCGCGCGGCGTCGGCGTCCACCCGCATCGCGGTTTCGAGACCGTCACCATTGTCTATCAGGGTGAGGTCGAGCACCGCGACTCCACCGGCAACGGCGGCCTGATCGGGCCGGGCGACGTGCAGTGGATGACGGCGGCCTCCGGCATCCTGCACGAGGAGTTTCACTCGCGCGCCTTCACCAAAAAGGGCGGCACGCTGGAAATGGTGCAGCTCTGGGTCAACCTGCCGGCCAAGGCGAAGAACGCCGATCCCGGCTACCAGACCCTGCTCAACGCCGATATTCCGGTGGTGGATTTGCCTGATGCGGCGGGCACGCTGCGTGTCATCGCCGGTGAGTTCGACGGCCGCAAGGGCCCGGCGAAGACTTTCACGCCGATCGACATCTACGACGTGAAGCTCAACCGTAACGGCACAGCCACGCTGAATCCGGCGGAGGGCCGCACCGTAGCGATCGTTGTGCTCAAGGGCACGGTGCTGGTTAACGGCAGCGAGATCGCCCGCGAAGCGCAGTTCGCGCTGCTCGACCGTCTCGGCGAGGTGACGATCGAGGCCAACGGCGAGGCATCGGTGCTGATCCTCTCCGGTGAGCCGATCGACGAGCCGGTGGTGATGCATGGTCCGTTCGTCATGAACACGACGGATGAAATCCGCCAGGCCATGGTCGATTTCCAGAGCGGCCGCTTCGGCGATCTGGAGCCGGTCACGGCGGACATCTGACCACGATGCGGGAGGTGGTCGGCCGCCTCCCGCTAGTCCTAACCCTTTTCAAACCCGACCGAGGGAGAACAAGATGCCGGCAAGCTATCATCGGCTCGACAAGGCCAAGGCCGCGATCTTTATGAAGTGATTTGCCGGGCGATGCAGGTTTTGCCCAAAGCAAAATGCCCGGGCCATGGCCCGGGCATTTTTGTGTCGAGAGGTGAGGCCTGTGCGACAGCGTCACCGCGAGGTAGCGACGCGTTTGCATTGGCATCGCTGCGCAATGGCCCTCCGGGCGGCGGATTCCAGTATCCGCGCGTCAGGCGGCCGTTGTCGGCAGGCTGTAGTCCTTGAACTGGTCGCGCAGCGACGTCTTCAGGATCTTGCCGGTCGCGGTGTGCGGGATCGAGTTCACAAACGCAACGTCGTCCGGCATCCACCATTTGGCGATCTTGCCATCCATGTACTTGAGGATGTCCTCGCGCGTGGCGCTCTCGCCCTCCTTGAGTTGCACGATCAGCAGCGGCCGCTCGTCCCACTTCGGATGATGCACGCCAATGACCGCGGCTTCCGCTACCTTGGGATGTCCGACCGCAAGGTTCTCCAGATCGATCGACGAAATCCATTCGCCGCCGGACTTGATGACGTCCTTCGAACGATCGGTGATGCGCATGTAGCCATACTTGTCGATGGTCGCGACGTCGCCGGTGTCGAAATAGCCGTTCTCGTCGAGAATGTTGGTGTCCACGCGATAATAGGAGCCGGAGATCGCCGGGCCCCTCACCTTGAGGCGGCCGAATGTCTTGCCGTCCCATGGCAGGTCCTTGCCGGCGTCGTCGGTGATTTTCATTTCGACCATGAACGGCGGGTAGCCCTGCATCTGCAGGACGTCGAGCTTGGCATCGCCGGTGAGGTCAACGAACGGCGCCTGCAGCGCGCCGACGGTGCCGAGTGGCGACATTTCCGTCATGCCCCATGCATGGCGGACCTCAACGCCCATGTCGACGAAAGCCTTGATCATCGAGCGCGGCATGGCCGAGCCGCCACAGATCACGACCTTGAGGTCAGGCAGCTTGAGGTTGTTCTTCTCCATGTGCTGCAACAGCATCAGCCATACGGTCGGAACGCCCGCGGTGTAGGTGACTCTCTCGGTGGAGAGCAGTTCGTAGACCGATGCGCCATCCAGTTTCGGACCCGGCATCACCAGCTTGGTGCCCATTGCGGGCGCGGAAAAGACGATGCCCCAGCTATTGGCATGGAACAATGGCACCACGGGCAGCATTGTGTCCTTGGACGTGGCGCCGAGCGCGTCGCCGTTGTTGGCCATCAACGAGTGCAAGACGTTGGAGCGATGCGAGTACAACACGCCTTTCGGATCGCCGGTGGTGCCGGACGTGTAGCACATCGCAGCCGCGGTGTTCTCGTCGAATTCCTTCCATTTGAAATTGCCGTCGACTTCCGCGATCCAGTCCTCGTAGGCGACCGCGTTTTTCAGCTTGGTCTGCGGCATGTGCGCCTTGTCGGTGAGCACGATGTAGCGTTCGACGCTGGGCAGACCGTCGGCGACCTTCTCCAGCAGCGGGATGAACGTCAGATCGGTGATGACGATGCGGTCTTCCGCGTGATTGATGATCCAGGCAATCTGTTCCGGGAACAGACGCGGATTGACGGTGTGGCACACGGCGCCGATGCCCATGATGCCGTACCACGTCTCGATGTGCCGGGCGGTGTTCCAGGCAATGGTGGCGACGCGGTCACCGAGCTTGATGCCGTCGCGGTCGAGCCGCTGCGCGACCTTGAGGGCGCGGGCTCGAATGTTGCGGTAGTTGGTGCGCTCGATCGGGCCTTCCACGGATCGGGTGACAACCTCGCGATCGCCGTGAACCCTGGCCGCATGGTCGATAATCCGATGAGTCAGCATTGGCCAGTTTTGCATCAGCCCGAGCATGGGAATTTCCTCCTAAAAGTGTCTCGCGTGTCTTTTGAGTCCCCCTCAGGGGGATTGTCATGAAGTCTAGCGCGCGGCGCGCTCCCCGCAACTGGTCTTATGGGCTAAATATCTGCGGCGAAAGGCCAATGACCCTTCTGGCGCTGGTAATCCTGGCGGCGTTTTCGAGCCAGGCGGCCGCTGAGACGGGGAGTGGAGGCGGCGAGAGCGCCGCTCGCCAAACGCCGCAGCAGACCGACGGCGGATCGCAGGTCGCTATTCCGCTGCCGAGATCCAGACCGGCCGATGGCGCAGGAACCAGCGACAGCGGAAGCCCGGATAATGCGGCCGGAACGGCTCAATCGCCGACCATGCCATCGGCTTGCCGTCTGGCCCTGACCGACGCAATCGCCATCGCCCCGAGCATTGCGCCTATCCGTGGTCCCGGCGCCTGCGGTGGCGAGGATATGGTCCGCCTCGAGGCGGTGATCCTGCCGGACCGGCATCGCGTTCCGGTCAAGCCGCCAGCAACTCTGCGCTGCGGCATGGCGACTGCCGTTGTCCAATGGATACGAAGCGATGTTGCGGCGCTGGCGGCAGACCTCGGAACCACCGTCAGCGAACTCGATAATTTCGACTCGTTCGAATGTCGTGGTCGCAATCGCATCGTCGGCGCCAAACTCTCGGAGCATGGCCGCGCCAACGCACTCGACGTGCGCGGCATCAAGCTTGCCAACGGGCGGTCGCTTTCGCTGACCGACCGTGACGTACCGCGCGATATCCGTAAGAAGGTGATGGCGTCGGTGTGTGAGCGCTTCACCACGGTGCTGGGGCCCGGATCGGACGGCTACCACGAGGACCATATCCACCTCGATTTGGCGGAGCGCCGCAACGGCTATCGCATCTGCCAGTGGGAGTTGGATGGCGCGGCTCCTCTGGTGGCGACGACGCCATTGCCTCCGCCGCGGCCCGAGACGGCGCCGCCGCGCGAGCTGGCCAGTGGGGAAGTTACGTCACAAGGCGAGGTCGATGCGCCCCGCACCGTCGAGCAATTGACTCTACGGCCGGCCACGCCGCCGCCTGTCTCGCTGTCGCCTGTGCCGATGGCGAAGCAGCCGACGGATGTGGCCAAACCTGCTCGCACGCGGCCTGATGCGGCGACTGCGGCCGCACCGCGGGATTCAAAACGTACGGTCGGGAATAAGCCGGTGCAGATCGCGCCCGAGGTAACTCCGGCCGCGCGCCACCCCTCTGCGCGGCGCTTGGCAGGGCGAAAGCCGGCTCGCGCAAAACGGCATCAGCCGCAACTGCCGGACATATTGCGAAGAGTGTTCGAATAGACTTCGGCTGAGCGGCAATCCTCTGGTCTTGCGGCAGGACAGTGTTGCAACAAAAAAGCGCCGGACACGCCGGCGCTTTGATGATGACCTTGGTGAAGAGAGAGGCTCGGACGCCCTGTCGCGTTGTCGACGAAGCGGATAACGGTCAGCGTGAAGAAAACGCGTTACGTCAAATCGTCGAGCGCCGGTTCTGATTCATCAGAGCCGGAAGGCGCTAGTAATTGCCGTTGCCGCCACCCTGCAGCGCCAATTTCGGCTTGTAGGGCGAGTCGCCGTGCTTGGGCTCCAGGACGACCACCGGCGCATTTGGTTTGACGCGGTTGTAAAGGTCGATGACGTCCTCGTTGAGCATGCGAATGCATCCTGAGGAGATCGATGCGCCGATGTACTCCGGCTGGTTGGTGCCGTGGATGCGGAATAGCGTATCCTTGTTGCCTTGATAGAGATACAACGCGCGGGCACCGAGCGGATTGTCCGGGCCGCCCGCAACGCGCTGCGGCAGGCCCTCGATCCGCTTGTGAATATCGGAGGTCGGAATCCAGTCCGGCCATTCGCGCATGTTGCCGACCCGCGCCACACCCGAGAACGCCAGCGCTTCTTCACCGACGGTGACGCCGTAGCGGATCGCCTTGCCGTTATCGAGCACGTAGTAGAGGTAATGGTTGTCGGAATCGACCAGGATCGAACCCGGCGCTTCCTTGCGGTGATAATCGACGATGGCGCGGCGGTAGGGCTCCGGCACCGGGCTGTTAACGTAACGGACCTTTGCCAGCAGTTCCTTGTCGCGCGGCTTGAACGTGCTTGTGTTGGTGGCTTCGAACTGGGTTGCGGTCTGACAGCCCGCGAGCATCAGGCCGGCGGCGAGAATTCCCAGTTTGGCGAGCAACGACATCGGTATGATCCAATCTGCCTGGTTGCAGCATTGCCGGCATCGGATGCCGCGCAATGCTTTTGATCGTCTAATGGTCCTGTCGTCACGGTCCGATCGAATTGAACCGTATCGATTGACGTCCACTGTCAAGACGTTCTGTCATGACAACTTGTCTGAGATGCGAAACGCCGGTTCGACCGGCGCTTCAACCCGACGAATGCCGCGGGGCCTCAGTAGTTCCCATTGGTCGCGCCGCCCTGCAGCGCGAGCTTCGGATTGTAAGGCGAGTCGCCGTGCTTGGGCTCCAGCACCACGACGACGCTCCCGAGTTTGACGCGGTTATAAAGATCGATGACGTCTTCGTTGGTCATGCGGATGCAGCCCGAGGAAATCGACGAGCCGATGTATTCGGGCTGGTTGGTGCCATGAATGCGGAACAGCGTGTCCTTGCCGCCGGAGTACAGATACAGCGCGCGCGAACCCATCGGATTGTCCGGTCCGGGCGCAACGAATTTCGGCACTCCAAGCCGCTCGATCTCACCCGGGGTCGGGTGCCACGCCGGCCACTCCGTCATGGCGCCGACCTTGGCAATGCCGGACCACGCCATGGCTTCCTCACCGACGGTGATCCCGTACCGGATCGCCTTGCCGCCATCGAGCACGTAGTAAAGGTAGTGATTGTCGGAATCGACCATGATCGAGCCCGGCTCTTCCTTGCGGTGATAGTCGACGATGGCGCGGCGGAAAGGCTCGGCCACCGGCGTCTTGACGTAGCTGACCTTGGCCAGCAATTCCTTGTCGTGCGGTTTGAAATTGGCGGTGTTGGTAGCTTCGAAGTGTGTGGCGGTGGTTTCCACGCAGCCAGACAGCAACAAGCCGATGGCCAAAAACCCCAATTTTGCAAGCGACGACATGGCTTGATCCGTATCTGATGCAACTAAGTCAACGGCGCATCCGGCGCGTCAACGGCACTGCCGGGAGTTGCGATTCCGCGTCCATTACTATCGCCGAAACGCGCCATAATTCCAGCAGTTAGAGGCGCGCTTCGCTATGCAGCATGGCTGTTGTGTCATTTTTGCCGCATTGCAGGCGGCTGGCGGCAGTGCATGCCAGTACCATTCCACCCGTGACCGCGCTCGATCGTCATCCGCGTGTCATTATCGCCGGGCAAATGCTGCCGCGACCCGGCCGTCGGCTGGGTGGAAGGGGCTTGCCAGAATCGGCCGGATTGGCGCACTCAGACAAATCGCCTGACGGTGCCGTCGTTGGTTTCGCCATCCCCGGCCGGTTATCGTCCATCCGCACGTCGCCGTTGGAGTGCCTGCATGCTGACAGCCTTCGTGCCGTCCGGATCCGCCCTGAAGAAGATCGAAGGCGCCGGGCTCGCTTCGCCGCCGGAGAACACGGTATGGATCGACATGGTCAATCCCACGCCCGAAGAAGATCACGCGGTCGAGGGCCTGGTCCGCATCGCGGTGCCGACCCGTGAAGAAATGCAGGAGATCGAGATTTCGAGCCGGCTCTATGTCGAGAACGGCGCGCGCTACATGACAGCGATCCTGATGTGCGGCTCGGAGACTGATGCGCCGCGCACCACGCCGGTGACGTTCATCATGTCCGACCGCCGTCTCGTCACCGTGCGCTACGATACGCCGCGGCCGTTCGCTGCGGTGGAGCACAAGCTCCTGCGCACCGCTCCGCATGACGTCAACGGCGAAGCCGTGATGCTGGAATTGCTGGAAGCGGTGATCGACCGCTGCGCCGATATTCTGGAACGTGCCGGCGCCGACGTCGATGCGGTGAGCCGCGAAATCTTCGAGCCGGAAGGGGCGACCCGCACCGGCCACGCCAAACGCTATTCCGATATTCTGATCGCGATCGGGCGCAAGGGCGATCTCACCTCGAAGGTGCGTGAGAGTCTGGTATCGATCGGCCGCGTCGTGACCTTCGTTGTTGCCGAAGCCGACAACGTCAAATGGTCCAAGGAGCGGCGCGCGCAACTCAAGACCATGCAGCGCGACGTCGCGTCATTGTCCGATCACGCATCGTATCTGTCGAACAAGATCACCTTCGTGCTCGATGCCATGCTCGGCGTCGTCAATCTCGAACAAAACAACATCATCAAGCTGTTCTCGGTGATGGCCGTGGTGTTGATGCCGCCAACGTTGATCGCATCGATCTACGGCATGAACTTCAGGGCAATGCCGGAACTGGACTGGCCGCATGGTTATCCTGCCGCGTTGATCGCCATGCTATTCGCGGCAATCGGGCCGTATATGTTCTTCAAATGGAAGAAGTGGTTGTGAGGCGCATCAAGGCTGCGCTTCGGCTTCTCTCCCGGTTGTCTTTCCGCCGCGCCGAAACCATCGCGTGAGCCGGGCGCGGCATGGAACCTGCCACAATTTCTCCCGTAAAATTTGAGCGGTGGCCTGAACGATTGATCTAAGGGTTTCTGCGATAAGTCCTCACCCACACATGAGGATCCCATGGTTGAGAAAATCGTAACACCAGCGCGCAATGTCGTTGATCTCGCGGCTTATCGCGATCGCGCACCTCTCCTGGCGCGGCCAATGGCGGCTTCGAAGCGCATCTGCTCACACTGCGGAGCCCTGATGTTCGAGGATGAATCCGAGGACGAGTGTTCCAGCCTCGATGCCGGTTTCGCCAATCGCTTTCGCGCCACTGTCGTGTAGATTCTGCGATTCGGATTGTTACTTCGCGCCAATCCGGCGCGCTTGTTGATGATTGGACTTTGCCGATCGAGGAACTGATCTGTTTCAGACGTGCTGTCCGCCGTTGATGTGGATCTCGGCGCCGTTGACATAAGAGCCGGTCTCCGAGCAGAGCACATAGATGATCTTGGCTACTTCATCCGGAGTGCCGAGCCGGCGCAAGGGAATCTGACTCTCCACGATCTTCTCCGTGCCGGGCGACAGGATGGCGGTATCGATCTCACCCGGTGCAATGGCGTTGACGCGCACGCCGACCCTGCCGAAGTCCGATGCCATTTCGCGAGTCAATGCCGCGAGCGCCGCCTTCGATGTCGCATAGGCCGCACCGGCAAACGGATGGACACGCGAGCCGGCGATCGAAGTCACGTTGACCACCGATCCCTTGGCGGCTTTCAGTTCTTCGAGCAGGCCGCGCGCCATCATGATCGGCGCGAAGAAGTTGACGCGGAAGACGTGGCTCCAGGTATCGACGTCGGTGTCGATCGAGCCGAGCCGGCCGCCGCCGGCAGCCTTCGGCGAGATCGCGGCGTTGTTGACCAGCGCGTGAAGGGCACCGCCTTCGAGCCGCTGGCGGATTTCCTCGATCGCGCGCTGGGTGTCGTCGTGATCGGCAAGGTCTACCTGGACATGGTCTTCGGGGCCCGCGCCCCAGGGACATTGTTCGGGAAACGGATGCCTTGAACAGGTCAGAACGCGCCAGCCGGCGCTGGAAAAACGGATCACGGTGGCGTGGCCAATGCCCCGGCTGGCGCCGGTCAGCAGCATGGTACGGCGCGGCGCGTTGCTCGTGGTCTGTGACATGGATCGTGTTCAGCCCTTCGACGTCATCGTTATGAAGTTACGGATACATCCGGGTCTTGCTCCACGCCATGTCGGGCGCGGCGCGGCGGAATTCAATACGGTCGTGCAGCCGGAACGGGCGGTCGTGCCAGAACTCGATACGCGACGGCGTAATGCGCCAGCCGCTCCAGCCCGGCGGGCGTGGCACTTCGCCGAGAATGTATCTGGCTGCCACCTTGGCGATGGCCTGTTCGAAGGCGAAACGGCTTTCCAGCGGCTGCGACTGCTGGCTGGCCCAGGCCCCGATCTTTGCCTGCTTCGGGCGGGAGGCAAAATAAGCATCGGCCTCGGCATCGCTCACCCGGGACACCGTGCCGCGAATCCGGACCTGGCGGCGCAACGATTTCCAATGAAACAGCAGCGCGGCCTTGGGACTGGCCGTGAGTTCGCGACCCTTCTGGCTGGCGAGGTGGCTGTAAAAGACGAAGCCGTCGGTATCATAGCCCTTCATCAGCACCATGCGGACGTTCGGCAGGCCGTCGTCATCGACGGTCGCCAGCGCCATCGCGTTCGGATCATTGGGCTCGCTGGCCTGCGCCTCGGCAAACCATTCAGAAAACAACCCGAATGGATTGTCTGCGGCGGTGAAATCACCGGACGTTAACTCGGTTGGGTGTTTGATGGAGGTTGTATCGTTCATATTCGGAGTTCCGCGTTGCGCCGGCTGTCAGCCCAGAGCCTGTTACGGCCCTTGTCCCGGCCAAGTCTGTCTGGACCAAGTCTGTCTGGGCCAAGTCTGTCTGGACCAGGTCTACATAGACCAAGTCTATATAGTGTAGGTCGCAACGTTGGCCTATCGCGGATGCGCCGGGCCGGCACCTTGATGACAACGATTCTAATCAGCGTGGCGCTTGGCGGCTGCAGCATTTCGAAGCTCGATGGCCTGTTTGCCCAGCAGCAGGATGTCTCCGCGGACGTCACCGGTTCAATTACGCCGGGCGTCGTGTCAATCGACGGCAAGCCGACGGCGGCCGACCTTGCTTTAGCCCGTATTGCCGTTTCCGATGTGTTAACCAAGGGCGGCAAGGATTCCAGTCAACCATGGGAGAACCCGTCGACGGGTGCCCGCGGTTCGGTGACCCCACTGGCGAGCGCCTATTCCTCGGAAGGCCGCACGTGTCGGGATTTCCTTGCAAGCTACGTCAACGGAACCACGGAGAGCTGGCTGCGCGGGGCTGCCTGCCGGTCCGGCAACCGGTGGGAAATCCATACCTTGAAGCCGTGGAATCAAAGCTGATCGCCGCCAATCGAGGCCGGATGCCCCGTTGCAAAAATGCCACGAAGCTCCCAGATAGGGCTAGACTGGGCTTTGCCCGTGAATCTTGATCGTTCATGACTCTGACATTTCGAATTCCCGAAGGAGATCCGACGGATGCGCGACCCCTATGAGGTCTTGGGGGTGCCGCGGGGCGCCAGCGCCTCGGCCATCAAAAGCGCCTATCGCAAGCTTGCGAAGAAGCATCACCCCGACAGCAACAAAAACGACCCCAAAGCGGCGACACGTTTTTCCGAGCTGAACTCGGCCAATGAGATTCTCGGCGACGAGGCCAAGCGGAAAGCATTCGATCGCGGCGAGATCGATGCCGAGGGCAAGCCACGCTTTCAGGGCTTCCCCGGTGGCGGTCCGCGCGGCGCGTCGCCCGGCGGCGGCTTCGAGCAATATAACTTCCGCAGCGGTGGCGCGGGGCCCGGGGCTTCGGGCTTTGGCGGCGGCGGCGGCGCTGCGTTCGAGGATATTCTCAACAGCATGTTCAGCGGTGCCGCGGCGCGTGGCGCGCGTGGTGGTCGCGGCGATGCGCAGGGCTTCGAGTTCGACAGCGGAGGTTTTGCCGCGCCCGACCTCGATCTCAACGTCGCGATGACCGTGTCGCTGGAAGAGGCGGTGCAGGGAGCCGAGAAGCGTGTCCGGTTGCCGACCGGCAAGGAGCTCAATGTCAAGATTCCCGCTGGCGTCACGTCCGGCCAGCAGATCCGGCTCAAGGGGCAGGGCGAGACCGCGCCCGGCCACCGCCCCGGCGATTTGATGATCGCGGTCAGCATTGCGCCGCATCCGTTCTTCAAGGTTGATGGCAACGACCTGCGCGTCGATCTGCCGATCACGCTGTATGAGGCGGTGCTCGGCGGCAAGGTGCGGGTGCCGACGCTGGGCGGTGCGGTCGAACTGTCGGTGCCGAAGAACACTTCGAGCGGCCGCACGTTCCGTCTCAAGGGCAAGGGGTTGCCGAAGAACGGCGGCGCGAACGGCGATCTGTTCGTCACGATGCGCATCATGCTGCCGGACGGTCACGATGCCGAACTCGAGGCGCTGATGCAGAAGTGGCGCGACAGCCGCCCCTACAACCCGCGCAGCGATCTGGGATAATGGCTCGATACTGACGAGGCTGTCACGGCCGGACTTGTCCTGGCCATGCACGCCCGCGCTCGCGTCATTGCCGGGCCTGGCCCCGGCAATCCATCATTTCGAAAATTGATGGATGCGCGGATCAGAGGTGAAGCCACGCCGTTCTTCGAACCGCTATGCCGCGCATGACACTGAATGTGCGGTCGCGTTATCCCACCTCGTTGACGAACGTCTCGATCAGCGCGTTGAATTTTTCCGGTTGTTCCCATTGTGGCAGATGACCGGCGCCATTGATTATCTGCACCTTGCCGCGCCAGAGCGTCGGCATTTTTAACGTCTCGAAATATGCGCCGTTGATGAGTTGCTCCTGCGCGCCGTGCAGGACCGCGAGTGGCTGTTTCAGCCGCGCGACAATCTCGACTTCATCGCGAAAGGCGTTTGCGCTCGTTTGCGCGGCGAGTTGCTCGCGGGCGCGACCGTCGGTACGCCGCACGTCGGCGACCATTTGCGGTGGAAGATCGGTGACTCCCGGCCGGAAGGCGACGCCGACGTAAGCTCTCGCCTGCTCCTCGGTGAGATCGCGCGTAAAGGTAAAGGCCATCGCCGGGTTCGGCAGAAAGGCATTGTCCATGACCGGCGGAAAGGGGAGCGGCGGTGTGCCGAAGATGGCGAAGCCTTTGGCGCGTGGCAAGTCCGGCGCGGCTTCCAGCACGATATGTCCGCCGAGGCTCCAGCCGACGAACACCGCATCCTCGATGCCGAGTTGCTTGGTGATGTCGCGCAGCACCGCCGCATAGCCCGGCATGCTGTAAGTCGCGGCGGGGTCGGTCGCGTCGTCGGATTCGCCATGACCGGGCAGGTCAAACGCGATCACGCGGTATTTTTGGCCCAGTCGGCTATCGAACTGCTTTGCGAAAGCCTTCGACGAGGCCGAGTTGCCGTGGACCAACACCACGGCAGGGCCAGCGCCTTCCGAGTCGTGACAGACGATCTTGCCCGAAAGGCTTTTCAGGGTCGTCGTTTTCATGAACTTCTCTCCCTGCGCGGTGGTGCGCGACGACAGAGTGGCCCGGATAGGACGCTGTTGGAAGAGGGGCGGATCTAGCCCCCTTCACCCGCCGTTCTTCTCGGTCTGGTCGTAGATCGAGCGGGCCACCTGTTGCAAGCGGTCCTTGTTATTGTCGGGGCCCGACAGGACATAGCCAACGCCGCGGTCGGCCCAATACAATGCGCCGTCGCTGGCGCGGGTCGCGTAGCGCATCTGCGTCGTGGTCGCGGTATCGCGCGAGGTGTAGAGCGTGAAGCGCTCGCCGGTCGGGCTCTCGTACATCAGGAATGCCGCCGGGGCCGCGGGGCCCGGCAGCAGGCGGCCGCCGACCAGCTTCAGGCCTGCGGCCTCAAGCTCCGGTGCCCTGATCGTGTAGCCGACGCGCTTCGACAGCCATTGCTGCATATGTGCGCGCTCGGATGCCTCGACTTCCACAGGGTGCCGCACCTCCACGACGTAAAGCCTGTGCGCCTCGAGTGCGTCGACGGTGAAATTCCTGAACGATGACGGCGAGGCCGTAACCCCTCGCGCCAGCCAGCCTGTGCCGCCGCCGATGATGAACGCGGCCAGCGTCGCCGCTGCCGTGCCGTATAACCAGCGGCGCGGCTGCCGTACAAGGCGCTCGATCTCGAGCCGTTGTGGAACGCTTTCCTCGGCGACGGCATCGTAGCGTGCATGCAAGGCGGCGGCCATCGCACGCCAGGAATGCACGCGCTCTGCATCGTCGGGATGCGTGGCAAGCCACTGCTCGACGTCGCCGCGCCGCTCCGCCGGCAGTTCGTCGTCAACGTAGGCGTGCAATTCGTCTTCGGTGACTGGAATGTTTGGGTCGGTCATGGTCGTGGTCTCTTGTTCGCCGAAAGTTTTCCGCAGGGACAGCACCGGTATTGTGGAACGTATCCGCCCATCAAGCTCATCTCATCGCTCCTTCACTTCACGCGGCGCAGCGCCGGGCGCTCGCCATCGAGCGCGGCTTTCATGTGGGCGCGTGCGCGCGCCAGCCGCGACATTACGGTCCCGATCGGCACCCCCTGAATATCGGCGATCTCGCGGTAGCTCAGGCCTTCCAGCGTTACCAGCAGCAGTACGGCGCGCTGGTCGTCCACCAGCGATGCCAGCGCCCGGGCAATATCGCGACCTTCCGCCTCGGTGCCGCTGGCCTCCGCCGCGGTGTCGAGCAACGGCGTGAACTGGGGCTTGCGTATCAGCGAACGGCGGCGGTTACGGTTGAGATTGGTGAGAATGGTGTAGAGCCAACTTCGGATATCGCCGCCAAGAAACAGCCGCTCGGAGCGCAGCGCGCGCACCAGCGTGTCCTGCACCAGATCGTCGGCGATATCGGCGTCGCGCGTCAGCGCCCGCGCGTAACGGCGCAGCGCCGGGATCATGGCTTCGACACTCTCGCGAAATGTATTCATCGCATTGCTGTCACATCAATCCGTCGCAACATATGCCGGACATTTCCGGCCCGGAATTCGAGCAATTCGTCTGTAGCAGACCGCCGGCCCGTGCTGATAAAACACCGGTCCCGCACGGCTATTCCAGCCGTTAACTTTTGCGCCACAAAACGGCACGTTTTCGAGTGAATTTGGGCTATGCCGGGCGGCGGCACTGGTGTACCCGGAAGGGCTCGGCAATCGGCCGGCACACGATCGATGGGAAATGAGATGGTACAGAATGCCGGCCTGATGCAAGGCAAGCGTGGAGTCGTTCTTGGCGTAGCCAATAACCGGTCGATTGCGTGGGGCATCGCCAAGGCCTGCCGCGCCCAAGGCGCTGAAATCGCGCTGACCTGGCAGGGCGATGCGCTGAAAAAGCGCGTTGAGCCACTGGCCGCGGAACTCGACGGCATCCTGCTCGGGCATTGCGACGTCACCGACCCCGCGACCATCGACGCGGTGTTCGACGAGGTGAGAGCCAAGTGGGGCAAGATCGATTTTCTGGTCCACGCCATCGCGTTTTCCGACAAGGACGAACTCGACGGTCGTTATCTTGAAACCACGGCGGACAACTTCAGCAAGACCATGCTGATCTCCTGCTACTCGCTGACCGCGATTGCGCAGCGCGCCGAGAAATTGATGACCGATGGCGGCTCGATCCTGACGCTGACCTATTACGGCGCCGAAAAGTGGATGCCGCATTACAACGTCATGGGTGTTGCCAAGGCGGCGCTGGAGGCGAGCGTGCGCTATCTCGCCGCCGACCTTGGTGAGAAGAACATCCGCGTTAACGCGGTGTCGGCAGGACCGATCAAGACGTTGGCGGCATCCGGCATCGGTGACTTCCGCTACATCCTGAAGTGGAACGAATACAACGCGCCGATGCGCCGCACCGTCACCATCGAGGAAGTCGGCGACAGCGCGATGTATTTTCTGTCCGACCTGTCGCGCGGCGTCACCGGAGAAGTACACCATGTCGACAGCGGCTATCATGTCGTTGGCATGAAACGTCCCGATGCGCCGGACATTACATTGGCGAAGGATTGAATGTTTCAACGAAGCCACCGTCATCCTGAGGTGTGCGTCGTATTCGATGCGCCTTGAAGGATGACGCCACGCCATCGCCTTCATCCTTCGAGGCTCGCAAGCGCTCGCACCTCAGGATGACGGCTTCCAAGCCAGAGTTACGCCACCTCATGCCTGTTCCCACCATCTATTATATCCGCCACGGCGAGACCGCGTGGAATGCCGCCGGCCGCTTCCAGGGATCAAAGGATATTCCGCTGAACGACCTCGGCCGCGAGCAGGCCGCGCATGCCGGCAGCATTCTGGCGGAGTTGTTCGTGCGCGACGACCACACGGTGTCGGCGCTGGCATTCGTGGCAAGTCCCCTGGAACGCGCGCGCCACACCATGGAACTGGTACGCGGCGAATTGCAGTTGCCGCCGGATGGCTTCGCGCTGGATGACCGGCTGCGCGAGATTGGCTACGGCCATTGGGAAGGGTCGACATTGTCGGAAATGCGTGCCTCGCATCCCGAGTTGTTTGCCGAGCGCGAACAGGACAAGTGGGGCGTGCCGCCGCCCGGCGGTGAGAGCTACGCCTCGGTCACGCTGCGCATGCGTGACTGGTATGAATCGCTGACGACCGACACCGTCGCGGTATCGCATGGCGGCACCGCGCGGGCGCTGATGGTGGCGGTCGGCGTGGCGACGCCGGCCAGCGCGGCCGATCTGACCATCGAGCAGGGTGCGGTGTATGTTTTCAGCGGCGGCCAGCTCACGAAGTACAGTTGACGGCGAGAGAGCTGCGGTTCTTGTCGCCGCGAGCCGTTGCCGCCGTGGCTGCCGCGCGTGCGGCCGCTATCGCGGCAGCAGGTCGCGGGAGATCGAGCGCAGCAACGACACCTTGATGCTTTCGACGTGATCGCGCATCAGCAGTTCGGCGCGACCGGCATCGCGACAAAGAATTGCTTCGTAGATGCGATGATGGTCGTCGTGGCGTCGGCGGACGTCGGACGGTTCGAAAGCAATCACATTGCGATGCGACGACGGTGCGATCTGCTGCGACTGGCGCAGCATGTCGCGCAGCATGCGCGACATGCCCGCCGCATGGATGGCGCTGTGGATTGCGGAGTTGATGACGCCGTAAAGGTTGCGGTCGCCCGGTGAAAGCCGGTTCTTGCTCAGGAGATTCTCTCCATCGCGCAGCGCCGCCTCGACCGTCGCGCGTTGCTCGGCCGACATGCCGATCTGTGCCGCGCGCTTTGCCGCGAGCCCTTCGAGCACGGCGCGGATTTCATAGGCCTGGACGATATCGTCGACCGAATATTCGCGGACGTGGTAGCCGCGGTTCGGCGTGTAATCGAGTAGCCCTTCGCCCGCCAGAACCTTCAGCGCCTCGCGAATGGGCGTGCGCGAGACTTTCAGTCTTTCAGACAGGTTGACCTCGAACATGCGCTCGCCGGGACGAAATTCGCCAGCGAGGATGGCCGATCGCAGGTTGTCGGTAATGGATACACTTCGAGTGATGGATTCGTCTTCGGGAGGCGTCGTAGACGGTCGCGAACGGATTGCCATGGGCTGCTTCTCGTTAAGCCGGATACTCGATTCATCGCATATATCAACATAAAATGGCAATTGCGAGTTTGTGTCGTGCCCCCGGCAGCAGGGAAAGTTCGGCGGAAGCGGTTGCGTCAGAATGCCTCTTTCCACCAAAATGTATACATCTGTCGTTGACACGACAATTATTGTATAATTTGATGCCCGAAATGGACGGAGTGGCCGATCCCGTGCGAGGGCGGTCGCCCGAAACAATGTTTGTTGGCAGGTCACGTTCATGTTTGTTTTCAGTCCGCAGATCACGGCTCTTCCGATCAACGGACGCGAAGATCGCTTTCCGGTTCGCCGCGTCTATTGCGTTGGCCGCAACTACGTTGCGCACATCCGTGAGATGAAGGAAGGCGACGAGCGCGATCCTCCGTTCTTTTTTCAGAAGCCGGCCGACGCCGTGGTCACGGGTGGGGCGAATGTCCCTTATCCGCCGCAGACCGAGGATTTTCAGTTCGAGGCCGAGCTTGTCGTCGCGATCGGCGCTGCCGCATCGAATGTTCCGGTCGAGCGCGCGCTGGATGTTGTTTTCGGATACGGCGTCGGCGTCGATCTGACGCGGCGCGACCGTCAGCGGGAATCCTTCAAGAACGGACTGCCCTGGGAGATCGGCAAGGCATTCGATCGCTCGGCGCCGTGTGGCGCAATTCACCCCGTAGCGGACGTCGGTCATCGGCTCACCGGCGCGATCTCGCTGGCTGTGAACGGCGTCGAGCGGCAGCGCGGCGACCTCGGTCAGATGATCTGGAATACGCCCGAGATCATCTCCAACCTGTCGAAGTCGTATCGGCTGGAGTCCGGCGATCTGATCATGACCGGGACGCCGGCCGGCGTCGGCGCCATCGTGCCGGGCGATGCGCTTGTGGTTTCGATCGAAGGATTGACACCGCTGGCGTTCTCCATCGCTGCAAGGGAGGCCTAAAGTCATGTTGCCACACGAGCGAATTGCCTATTCCGCGATTGTCGATCGCAAGCCGCTCAAGTTGCCCGGCAAGGCGCGCATGGTGGTGTGGGTCATCGTCAATATTGAAGAATGGAATCCGCTCGAAACGATGCCGCGGACCGTGCTGACGCCGCCGGCGGGTGGTGCGCCGCTGCCGGATATCCCCAATTGGGCCTGGCACGAATATGGCAACCGCGTCGGCTTCTGGCGCTTGCTGGAAGCGCTGGATGACCACGGCATCAAGGCCGTGCTTGCGATCAATGGAACGGCGGTTGCGACCTATGACGCGATTTCGCGCGCGGCGCTGGAACGCGGCTGGGAATTCATGGGGCATGGTTTCAGCCAGAAGAACATGCAGAAGGTCGCCGACGAGCACGACGATATCCGCAAGACCGTGCAGGCGATCGAGCAATTTACCGGCAAGCGTCCGCGTGGCTGGCTTGGTCCGGGCCTGACCGAGACATGGGAAACCCCCGACCTGCTGGTCGAGGAAGGATTCGACTATGTCTGCGACTGGGTGCTCGACGATCAGCCGGTGGCGCTGAAGACACGCGCGAAGCCGATCGTCAACATTCCCTACACGCAGGAATGCAACGACGTGGCGATGATGCTGATCCAGCATCACAAGGCCAGCGAATATCATGACCGCGCGATGGACCAGTTCGAGCAGATCTATCATGACAGCGCCAATTCGGCGCGGGTGATGGCGCTGGTCGTGCATCCCTACATCATGGGGGCGCCGCACCGGGCGAAGCATTTCCGGCGTGTTCTGGAGAAAATCAGCCGGCTGCCGGATGTGGCGTTCTGGACCGGCGAGCAGATTTACGACTGGTATCTCGGCGAGCGCCCGGACGCTCTCAAGGGCGGGGGCTAGTTCGTGGCGAGTCTGAATCTCGTCCAGATACTGAACGGGCTGACGCTGGCGGCGCTGCTGTTCATCGTGGCGTCCGGCTTCACGCTGATCTTTGGCCTGTTGCGTATCGTCAACCTGGCCCACGGCGCGCTTTATCTGTTTGGCGGCTACATCGGCTACTCGGTCACGCTCGGCACCGGCAGTTTCGTGATTGGCATTCTGGCCTCGATGCTTTTCGTGGCGTTCCTTGGCTTGATTATCGATCGAGGATTGCTGAGTTTCGTGCGTGGCTTCGTGCTGCGCGAAGTCTTGCTGACTCTCGGCGTCGCTTTCGTGCTCAACGATATCGCGCTGGTGATCTGGGGCGGTGACACGTTCTCCGTGCAGGTTCCTGCAGCCTTGCGCGGGGCTGTGCGTTTCGCCGGCATCTTCTATCCAACCTATCGGCTGTTCGTGCTGGGCCTGGGTATCCTCGTTTTTATCGCGCTGTGGGTGCTGCTCAACCGGACCCGGCTGGGTGCGCTGATCCGCGCCGGCGTCGACGATGCCGAGATGGTCGAGGCGATGGGGATCAATATCCGTCGCGTGTTTCTCGCCACCTCGATGCTTGGTGCATCTCTCGCCGGGCTCGGCGGCACCATCGGCGGGGCATTCCTGACGCTCTATCCGACGGCGGATTCCGAAATTCTCGTCTTCTCACTGGCGATCGTCATCATTGGCGGCAGCGGCAGCCTGGTCGGTGCCGCGGTCGGTGCGCTGCTGGTCGGCATGCTGAATACCATCGGTCAGGTGATGTTTCCCGAACTGGCGTACTTTGTGATCTTCGGCCCAATGGCGGCCATTCTCGCGTTTCGTCCACTCGGACTGTTCGGGAGGGCGTCATGACGAATACGATCGCCGCGATCCAGCGTTCGGCGTTGGGCTTTGTTCTGATCCTGGTCATCTTCGGCGCGCTGCCGCTCGTGGTGTCGTCGTATCAGATGAGCATCGCCAACGAGATCCTGATCTTCGCGTTGCTGGCGATGTCGATCGACGTGCTGGCCGGTTATGCCGGCCGCACCTCGCTCGGCCACGGCGCGTTGTTCGGAATTTCGACCTATGTGGTGATCTACTGGACATCGGTGTATGGCGGCTCGGCATGGGTCGGCTGCGCGCTCGGCATCGTTGCGGCAACCCTTCTTGCATGCGTGTTCGCCGCCTTCGCGGTGCGTGTCAGCGGCGTCTATTTTCTGCTGCTGACGCTGGCGCTGGGCATGATCGTGTGGGGCGTCTGCCTACGCTGGACCAGTGTGACCGGCGGCGAGAACGGCATTCGCGGCATCGGCCGCCCCGAACTTATCGCCAGCCCCGCGGCGTTCTACTACGCCACACTCGGCGTGGTCTTGCTGATGACGTTTCTGATCTGGCGGTTCGTGCGCTCGCCGTTCGGCCTGACGTTGCGCGGCATTCGCGACAGTGAGAGCCGGATGCGCAGCCTCGGTTATGGCACCGCGGTTCACATGTTCGTTGCCTTCACCATCACCGGCTTTTTCGCCGGTGTGGCGGGTGCGCTCTATGCTCTGTTCAACAATTTCGTCAGCCCCTCGACAGTGCAGCTTTCGCAATCGGTGGAGGGCCTTCTGATGGCGATCATCGGCGGTATCGGCACGTTGTTCGGCTCCTTCATCGGAGCGGCAGCGATCATCCTTCTGGAGAATTTCGTCAGCGAATATACCGCGCGCTGGCAGATGGTGCTGGGCTTCATGTTCATCGGCACCATGATCTTCGCGCCCGAGGGGATTTTGGGCACGTTGCGCTGGCTGACCGGAAGAAAGCGATAGTCGCCGAACTTATCGAAGCGGCCGAACACAATCGAACACAATCGAGAAAAAGGGAGTAGCAAAATGGACCGTAGACAATTCCTAAAGACCACCGGCCTCACCGTTGCGGCTTCTGCGGCGGGTTCGTTTGCCGCGCCACGGATCGCAGCCGCGGCCGACCCGATCCGCATCGGCTTGATGGCACCGCTGAGCGGAGTGGTGGCTGCCGGCGGCCGCGAGATCGTCGAAGGCTTCAATATGTACTGGGAGGAGCGTGGCAAGAAGACTGCCGGTCGCGCTGTCGAGGTTATCGTCGAAGACGACGCCGGCAATCCGGATACAGCGCTGCAGAAGGCGCGCCGCCTCGTCGAGCAGGCGAAGGTCGATTTTCTGTTCGGCAATCTTCTCGCCAATACCGGTCTTGCCGTTGCGAGCTACGTCAAGGGCAATGGCGTGCCGTACTTCATCCCGGTGATCGCTGCCGACGATCTGACGCAACGCAACCGCATCAAGAACGTCATTCGCGTCGCCGGCTACACCGCCAGCCAGATGCCGCGCCCGCTGGCGGATTGGGCGCTCAAGCAGGGATACAAGCGCGTCGCGACGATTTCGCAGGACTACACGTTCGGACACGAGCAGTGCGCCGGGTTCGCGCAGGTGTTCACCGAAGGCGGCGGCCAGATTGTCGCGCAGCTTTGGAATCCGCTGAATACGGCCGATTTCAGCCCGTATATCGGACAGCTCGGCAATCTCAAGGTCGATGCGGTGTTCGCGATGGAGCTGGGTGCCGACGCCTCGCGCTTCATGAAGCAGTACGCGGATTTCGGCCTCAAGGGCCAGATTCCGTTGCTCGGCGCACAGAACTTCACCGATCAGTCGGTGATCCGGACGCTGGGCGAGGAGTGCGACGGCATCATTTCGTCGGCGCATTTCGCCGAAGGATCGGACAATCCGGAAACCCAGAAGTTCGTCAAGGCGTATTCCGCGAAATACAACAAGATGCCGTCGCTGTATGGCTTCTCGCATTACTCCGGCGCGATGTGGGTCGATCAGGTGATCGAGAAGCTCAAGGGCGATATCTCGAACCGAGACGTGTTCATCGATGCGGTGCTGAAGAGCGAATTGACCAATTCGCCGCTCGGGCATCCGGTGCGATTCGATAACTACGGCAATCCGATCTACGACGTCTACATTCGCAAGGTCGTCAAGAACAAGGATGGCAAATACTGGAACGTCCCGATCCAGACCTATCCGGCGGTGTCGCAATTCTGGACCTACAATCCGGAGGAGTACCTCAAGAAGCCGCCGTTCTCGCGCGACAACCAGGGCATCAAGAAGTAGAGGCCATCGGTCGATGCGCAGCCGCGATCACCATCGCGGCTGCGCGCTCCCTCTTCAAGGAAATGGGTTGTTCTGTGTCTGATCCGGTACCCGCGCTTGTCCTCGAAAATATTGTCGTCGCCTTCGGTGCGCTGAAGGCGGTCGATAACATATCGGTCACGGTCAAGGGCGGTGAACGCCATGCCATCATTGGCCCCAATGGTGCCGGGAAGACCACGCTGTTTAACGCCATCACCGGCGTGACGCTGCCGACCGCGGGGCGCGTCGTGTTTGAGGGCAAGGACATCACGCGCAAGCCGGCGCAGTTGCGCGCGCGCATGGGTGTGAGCCGCACGTTCCAGATCACCAATCTGTTTCCGAGTTTGACCGTGGACGAGAACATGCAGCTCGCGGTGCGCGGAACCGGCGGCGGCAAGTTTTCGATGCTTGGTACCGCGCGACTGACGCCCGAGCAGGCCGAGCGGGCGAATTCGGCACTGTCGATTTCCCGGCTCGACAAGCGCGGTTCGGTCGTCGTCAGCGAACTGTCATATGGCGAGCAACGCCAGCTCGAGATGGCGATGGCGTTGGTCGCGCGGCCGCGGTTGTTGCTGCTGGATGAACCCGCGGCGGGGCTATCGCCGTCCGAGCGAGTCATTGTTGCGGAGATCATTCGCGCGTTGCCGCATGACCTGACCATGGTGCTGATCGAACACGACATGGAACTGGTGCTCAACCTCGTCGAGCGGGTGACGTGTCTGAACAACGGCCAGATGCTGGCCGAAGGAACGCCGAATGAGATTCGCAGCAATCAGCGGGTGCAGGATGTCTACCTCGGAAAGGCGCGCTGATGCTTGAGGTTCGTAACCTGCACAGCTTCTATGGCGAAGCCCACGTGCTGCACGGCGCGTCGTTGACGGTCAGTCCGGGGGAAGTCGTCGCGTTGCTCGGCCGCAACGGCATGGGCAAGTCGACGCTGATCCGCTCGATCATGCGGTTGGCGCAACCGCAGGTGCGCGAAGGCTCGCTGCTGTGGAAGGGCGAGGAGTTGCGGCCGCTCACGCCGCATGAGGTTGCGTCGCGGCGGATCGCGCTGGTGCCGCAGGGGCGCCGGTTGTTTCCGTCTTTGACGGTCACCGAGCATCTGACGATGCTCAAACCGGCCAGTGTCAAGGAAGGCTGGACCGTCGACCGCGTGTTTGGCATGTTTCCGCGCCTGGCGGAGCGCAAGGGCCACAACGGCAATCAGTTGTCGGGAGGCGAGCGCCAGATGCTGGCGATCGGCCGGGCGCTGATGATCGATCCGGAATTGGTCCTGATGGATGAGCCATCCGAAGGACTGGCGCCGGTCATGGTGCAGCATCTCGAGACGATCATCGCCGATCTCGGTAAAAGCGGACTCGGGATCTTACTTGTCGAACAGAATCTTTATAGCGCGCTCTCGGTAGCGGATCGCCTCTACGTACTTGAGACCGGCAAGGTGGTTCACGAGGCAAGCGCGGAGAGCATCAAGCGCGATCAATCGCCGCTGATGCGATATCTCGGGGTTCACTAGATTGTGGGAAGTTCGGTAGCGTTGCGATGTCGATAAAGACGTGGGGCTTGTTCATCAACGGAAGCTATTGCCCGGCTTCGTCCGGCCGAACATTCGAGGTCGAGAATCCGAGCGACGGTTCGATCGTCGCGCATGTAGCCGAGGGCGACGCAGCGGATATCGAGAACGCTGTTGCAGCCGCCGAGCGGGCCTTCCCGGTGTGGTCGGCGCTCACAGGCGCAGAGCGCGGCGACATCATGCAGCGTGCCGCCGATATCATGAAGCGCCGGCTTCCCGATGTGGTTTCGATCGAGATCGAGCAGATCGGCCGCCCGCGCCGCGAAATGGCCGCGCAACTGGCGCGGCTGCCGGAATGGTTCAGCTATTTCGGTGCGGTCGCGCGAACCCACGAAGATGCGGTGCCGCCATTCGCCGGCAACTATCTCAATTATACCCGGCGCGTGCCGCTTGGCGTCGTCGGTCACGTCACGCCATGGAATCATCCGCTGCTGATTTTGACCAAGAAGGTCGCGCCGTCGCTCGCCGCCGGAAATACCATGGTGGTCAAGCCATCCGAATTGGCGCCGATCACGCCGATGCTGCTGGGCGAAATCCTGAAAGAAGCCGGCGTGCCGGATGGCGTCTACAATGTGGTGCCGGGTTTCGGCGCAACCGCCGGCCTCGCGTTGTCGTCGCATCCGCGCATTCGCAAGCTCGATCTCACCGGCGGAACGGAAACCGGCAAGGCGGTCGCGGCCATCGCCGGTCGCAATCTGGTGAAGGTGGCGGCCGAGCTGGGCGGCAAGGCCGCGGTGATCGTGTTTCCGGATACGCCGGTCTCGAGCGCGGTGGCGGCGACGCTGTTTGCATCGTTCATCGCCAGCGGGCAGACCTGCGTGCAGGGCTCGCGCTTGCTGGTGCATCGCTCGATCCACGACGAGGTGGTCGCGGAGCTTGTCCGTCGTGCCGCGAAAATCCGCATCGGTGATCCGCAATCGGCGGAAACCCAGATGGGACCGATGGTGTCGGCGAAGCAGCGCGATCTTGTCGAGCGTTATGTCCGCATCGGGGTCGAGGAGGGCGCGCATCTCGCCTTCGGCGGCAAGCGCCCGCAAGGCGATGCTTTCGCCAAGGGCTACTATCTGCAGCCGACGATTTTCACAAATGTTTCACCGCAGATGCGCATCGCACAGGAAGAAATCTTTGGCCCCGTCGTCGCCGTGATCCCGTTCGAGACGGAGGACGAAGCGATCGCAATCGCCAACGGCACACCGTTCGGCCTTGCGACCAGCATCTGGACCCGTGATATCGCCCGCGCGCATCGTGTCGCCCATTCGCTTCAATGCGGCATCACATGGATCAACGATCATCATCGTATCGATCCCGCCTCGCCCTGGGGCGGCTTCAAGATGAGCGGCATCGGCCGTGAAAACGGCCTCGTCGCCTACGAGGAATACACCCAGATCCAGAACATCATCGTCAATCTCTCGGACAAGGTGTTCGACTGGTACGCCGATGACGGCGAACCCAAACGCTACAGTTGAGGCCCATGAACATCGATTTCCATAGCCACGTCATTCCGCAAAGTTTCGTCGCCGCCATTGAGAACATGCCAGCCCGCATCGCGGCGCGCATCGAAGGGCAGGGCAGTGCGCGCCGGGTGGTCCACGACAAAGGCTATGTCTATCCGCTGTTTGAAGAGTTCGTTGACATCGAGGCCAAGCTGGCGGCAATGGATCGCAAGGGCCTCGACGTCTCGGTGCTGTCTCCGGCGCCTCCGACTTTCAGTTATTGGGCGGATCGCGACCTCGCCGTCGAGATCAATCGGCTGGTGAACGATGGCGTGGCGGAGATGGTTGCCGCACGGCCGGACCGGTTTCGCGGCATGGGCATTATTCCGATGCAGCATCCGGATGCGGCGATCGAAGAACTTGAACGGATCGTGACGACGCACGGCTTCCGCGCCATCGAGATCGGCACCGGCATCGAAGGTGCGAAGTTGTCCGAGCCGCGTTTCCGGCCGATCCTGCGGCGCGCGCAGGAACTGGGCGTGTTCGTGTTTGCCCATCCTTATTACGTCGGCAACAAGAGCGGGCTCGAGGATTATTACCTGACCAATCTGGTCGGCAATCCGCTTGAGACGGCGCTGATGGTTGCGGACCTGATGTTCAGCGGCACGATGGACGATCTCCCCGATCTGAAGATCGGCCTCGCGCATGGTGGCGGCTTCGTTCCGTATCAGATCGGCCGGCTGGTGCATGGCCACAAGGTACGTGGCGAGACCCGAGCCAAGTCGGCATCGTCGCCGCTCGATCTGTTGCGCCGGTTCTATTTCGACAGCGTCGTGTTCGAGCCGCAGGCTCTCAGCTTCCTGGTTGATCTGGTGGGCGCGGAGCGCGTATTTCTCGGGACCGATGCGCCGTTCGACATGGGCGACGAAACGCCGCTCAAGACCATTGCGGATGCACCGGGGCTTTCGACGGCGCAACAGGCTCAAGTGTCCGGTCAAACGGCGTTGAGTTTGTTGCGGGAATAACGACAGGATCGACCATGACAGACAGCGATATCGGCGAAACCGTACGCGAGCGGCTTGACTATCAACCCATCCATCAGCGTCCGCCGCTCAAGTTGCCGGGCGGCGCCAGGGTCGCGGTCTGGACCATTGTCAATATCGAAAACTGGCGGCCGAGCGGCCCGATGCCGCGCACCGTGTTGCCGCCGCCCATGGGGCAGCCGATGTTGCCTGACGTGCCGAATTGGGCGTGGCATGAATACGGAATGCGCGTCGGCTTCTGGCGCTTTCTCGAGACCCTGTCGTCGCGCGGGCTGAAGGCGACCTTCGCGCTCAATGGCAGTTGTTGTGAGATTTATCCGCAGGCCTGCCAGGCGGCGCTCGATGCCGGTTGGGATTTCATGGGCCACGGGCTGGTGCAACAGCCGATGCATCGAACCGCCGACCAGAAGGCGGCGATTGCCGACACAATCGCGGCGATCACGAAATTCACCGGTCGCCCGCCACGCGGCTGGGAAAGCCCGGGCCTGACCGAAACCGATGAAACACTCGACCTGCTGGCGGAAGCCGGCATCGAATACGTGGCCGATTGGGTGCTGGACGATCAGCCGGTGAAATTGCGCACCCGCGCGGGCGATATCGTCTCCGTGCCCTATACGGTCGAGATCAACGACGTGGTGATGACGGCGATTCAACAATCGCCCGCCGATGAGATATTCCGGCGCGGGCGTGATCAGTTCGATCGACTGTATCAGGAAGGCGCGGATATTCCGCGCGTGATGGCGATTTCGATTCATCCGTACCTGACCGGCGTGCCGCACCGGATCAAATATCTCGAAGCGCTCTACGACTATATTCTGGGACACGCCGGCGTGGTGATGTGGACCGGCGCGGAAATCCTCGATTGGTACAAGACGCAAACCAAGAGTGTTTGAGAAGAGCGTTTGAAGAGAGCACTGGAAAATGGCTGAAACCGCGGGCGGACGTCCGAAGATCCTCCTGGTGTCGTTGGGTGGCACTATCACGATGACCTCGGGTGGGGGAGCCGGCATCGTTCCGACATTGACCGGGGCCGATCTCGTGCGCGCGGTGCCTGCGCTGGCGCGCGTTGCCGAGATCGAAGCCGTCTCGCCGTTTCGTTTGCCGGGACCGTCGCTGACGCTGGCTAACCTGCGCGAGGTCGCCCGCCTCCTGAACGAAAGATTGGCCGGCGATATTGCCGGCGCCATTGTCGTCCAAGGCACCGATACCATCGAGGAAACTGCCTTCGTGCTCGATATGCTCGTTGGCGGCGATAAGCCGGTCGTTGTCACCGGCGCAATGCGTGGGGCCGAGGCCGCGGGAGCGGATGGCCCAGCCAATCTGCTCGCCAGCGCCATCGTTGCCAGCTCGCAGGCCGCGCGGCGGCTCGGCACGCTGGTGGTTCTCAATGATACCGTGCATGCCGCACGCTTTGTGCAGAAGGCGAACACTTTCCTGCCATCGACGTTCACATCATTCTCTGGCGGCCCGCTGGGGTGGGTTATCGAAGGGAAAGTCCGCATCGATGTCCGCGTCGAACGCCGGGCCGTGATTGAGAATGGTGATGGGGGCAGCGATGCGCCGGTGGCGCTGCTGACCGCGACGATCGGCGACGATGGGCGGATGCTCGCCGGGCTTCCGGGTCTTGGTTATCGCGGGTTGGTCATCGAGGCGATGGGTGTCGGACACGTCCCCTCCGCCATGGTGCCGGCACTTGCCAGCCTCACGAACATCTTCCCCGTCGTCCTCAGTTCGCGCGTTGCGTCGGGTTCGGTGTTTGCGGGCACCTACGGATTTCCCGGTTCGGAAATCGATCTTCTCGGCCGCGGCCTGATCGGCGCGGGTTCGCTCGGTGGATTGAAGGCGCGGCTATTATTGTCGCTGTTGCTCGGTGTCGGTCTTCAGGGGCAAGAACTGCGCGACGCTTTCAGCAAGGTGACCCTGGCCTAGAGTCCTTCCGGCCCTGACGGAATCTGAACCGGGGCGTTGCGATTCTGATTTGACGCGTTCTCTCCACGCTAACCGGTGTCCGCTCGCTTGAAAACGCCGTAGTGGAGCGAACTGACATTCGCGACCGAAATTGCGGTAAGCCCGGCAAGCGAGTGTCAAATTCAAGGGACACAGGCGCTCGACGTTGCGGCAACGGATAGTCTCCCCGGATTGCTTGGTATATTATGTGGCGGCTTTCGCGCGCCGCAGAATCGATCGATTGTCGTCGGGCGGGACATCAATTTTGTCATGGACAGTTGGGGAGTAGACGATGCCTAAGGGATATGTGATCGGCCGCATCACAGTGACCGATCCGGACCAATACGCCGTGTATGCCAAGCTTGCCTCCGAGGCGATCCGCAAGTATGGCGGGCGTCCGCTGGTGCGCGGCGGACGTTGGGAAGTTCTGGAAGGCGAAGCGCGTCCGCGCAATGTGGTCCTGGAGTTTGCCGACTACGATAGCGCCAAGCGATATTATTTCTCGGACGAGTATCAGGCCGCCAAGCAAGAGCGATTGCAGGCCGGTGTTGCTGAACTGGTGCTGGTCGAAGGGGCCGAATAACGGTTCATCCGCCGGGATAGGGCTCTCATGAAAAATGCCCTCGACGCGAGCGCGAGGGCATCTTGTTTTGCGAGAGCCCTTCCGGCTCGGAAGAAATCAGAAACGCAGCTTTAGGATTTTGATCTAACGCGCTTTCTTCACGCGAACTGTCGCTCGAAAACGCTGTAGCGATGTGTCCGGCAACGTGGTGCCGGACACACTTCTTTCTCTCAGGACTCAGCCTTCGCCCATGCCTTCGGCGGGTTGCGGTGCGGCCTTGGTCCGGACCTTGTCCTCGATCCGCTTGCCGATATTGGCATCGACCTTCTTCCAGTACTCGATAGCGCGGCTGAGGACCGGTTCGTGCACGCCGCCAAGCAGACTGCCGGCAACCTGATCGACGAACTGCGCGCGCTGCGCGTCGTTCCAGACCTTGCGCACCATGGTGCCGGGCTGACCGAAGTCGTCGTCCTCCTTGTGCAGCGTGTAGGCACTGCGCACCATCTCGCCGTCGGTTTCCCAGCCCTCGGCGACCGGGCCGGTTTGATCCGCCCAGGTGCGGCCGCCGCTATTGGTGGCATAGACCGGCGCACTGCCACTGTGATCGAACGCCATCTGGCCGTCGAACATGTAGGTGTTGACCGGGACCTTCGGCCGGTTGACCGGCAGTTGGTGGAAGTTGGTACCGATGCGGTTGCGCTGCGCGTCGTTATAAGCGAAGGCGCGGCCGAGCAGCATCTTGTCCGGCGACAGGCCGATGCCCGGCACGGTATTGCCGGGTGAGAACGCGGCCTGCTCGATCTGGGCGAAGAAGTTGTCCGGATTGCGGTTCAGCGTCATCAGGCCGACCTTCTTCAAGGGGTAGTCGGCATGTGGCCACACCTTGGTGAGGTCGAACGGATTGAAGCGATAGTTCTTCGCATCCGCATAGGGCATGACCTGCACCGACAGCGTCCAGCTCGGATGATCGCCGCGCTTGATCGCATCAAACAGGTCGCGGCGATGGTAATCGGCATCTGCACCCGCCATGTCGGCGGCTTCGGCATTGTTGAAGAACTTCATGCCTTGATTGGTGTGGAAGTGGTACTTGACCCAAAACTTCTCACCCTTTGCGTTGATCCACATGTACGTGTGCGAGCCATAGCCGTTCATGTGGCGCCAGGTACGCGGCAAGCCGCGCTCGCCCATCAGGTATGTTACCTGATGCGCACTCTCCGGATTGTTCGTCCAGAAATCCCACTGCATGTGGTTGTCGCGCAGGCCCGAATCCGGCAGCCGCTTTTGGCTGCGGATGAAGTGAGGAAACTTCATCGGGTCGCGGACGAAGAAGATCGGCGTGTTATTGCCGACGATGTCGTAGTTGCCCTCGCTGGTGTAAAACTTCAGCGAAAAACCGCGCACGTCGCGCCAGGTATCGGGGCTGCCCATTTCACCGGCGACGGTGGAGAAGCGCGCCAGCATTTCGGTCTTGGCGCCCTTCTGAAACACAGCCGCCTTGGTGAATGCAGACATGTCTTCGGTGATCTTGAGTTCACCAAATGCGCCGGCGCCCTTGGCATGCGGCTGCCGCTCTGGCACCTTCTCACGGTTGAAGTGCGCCATTTGTTCGAGAAAATGGACGTCGTGCAGCAAGATCGGGCCGTTGGGGCCGATCGTCAGCGAGTTGCGGTCGCTGGCTGCCGGCGCACCAGTACTCATGGTCGAGCCGGTGTCGTTCTTCTCGTTGGATTTGGTCATCAGTCGCTATGTCCCTACGTGTTTGACGCCATCACTTATCATACAACGTTGGGCATAATGTTCCACTAGATTTGAAGCGTTCCAGACAGCGTCGGGGTGCGTCTTATCGCGCCATTCGCCCGGTCATCCCGTGATCGTGATCCCGATCAGGGGCAAATTGGCGATTACAACAGGCTCTGGAAAATTAAGGCATTTTCGCCACAAAGTTGATCTGGTCAAGACTGTGGAAATCGAACGGGTGCGGTACGCGGGTGCATTCCACGCCGCCGGCGTGGCCTATTCCCGGGTACCGCATTGCACGTTTCGATGTGTCGTATCAGATCTTACCAAGTAGTAACAGGATCAGCAGAATGACGATGATAATCCCGAGGCCGCCGCCGCCGTAATAGCCGGTGCCATAAAACGGGCCGCCGCCGATTCCACTAAAGCCGCCGAGTAGTGCAATCACCAGAATGATAAGAATAATGGTGCCAATGGACATCTGAAATTTCTCCTCAGCCGAAGGGGGCGTGTATTGCCGTGTCCGGAAGAAACAAAACCGGCGCTGATAAGTTCCAGCGGCGGAAGCCGCTGTTGGTTGGGAGATTCATGATTATACTTATTAGTCCAGATGCGTCGCAAAAGGCCTCGTCATGTCCGCACCTCTGATTGTCTCGATCCCGCATCACCTCGGCCGCGCTGAAGCGCGCCGCCGGCTGCAATCCGGATTGACGCGAGCTACGTCTTACGTGCCGGCACTTACGGTCGATGAAGAACGCTGGGATGGTGATCGCATGGCCTTTCGTGTTCGTGCCCTCGGGCAAACCGCAACTGGCCAGGTCGAAGTCGCCGACGATCATGTGCGGCTCGAAGTCACCTTGCCATGGCTGCTGCAGCGCTTTGCTGCGGCGGCGCAAAAAGCAATCCGTCAAGGCGGCCGCCTGCTGCTGGAGAAGCGTTCCTAGATTACGATCCTGGACATGCGAAATCGGTTTTTGATGATGTCCTGTCCGTCGCGAGACGGGAGCGGCATTTGCGTTCGTCCAATAGGCTGTGAACAGCGCATGGCCGAACCTTGTCAGCAATGAGTATCTGAAAATATGGTCCAGTCGCGGGGGGAGGGAACCGAACCTGTGAGTCGGCACGACATCCGCAAGGCCGTCCGGCCCGTGGCGATCCCGGACGGCCTTTTAGTCCGGCGCCTTTGATTGCGATCCGGTATGCGAAAGGCTGGCTGTTCAGGCCGAGCCGGCGAACGCCAGCACCGAGCGCGGCGGTGCCTGGATTTCAGCGTTCGATTCGAACTCCGGATTGTTTTGATCTTTCTCGGTGGTGTTGAGAATCTGCCGCCAGCGCCTGTATTCCGGCATGTTCGGCAGATGGAATGCGATTTCTTCCGGGGCGGCATTGAGGACGATAAAGATAGGCGCGCGTCCAGGCTCAGTTGGCCCAAGGACGTAGGCGAGAAATTTGCTGTCGGGGAAATTCCAGTCGGCCTCGGTCATGTCGTTGCCTTGCGGCGTCAGCCACAACACGCCGTAGGATCCGTCGGCACGGCGGCCATCGACCCAGCGCTGCGAGCATAATTGCGGGTACTCTCGGCGGATCGCCGTCATCTGGCCGATGAAATCGGTCAGATCGTCGCTCTCGTGTCCGAGCCCTTCCCAGTTGGTCCAGCCAATCTCGTTATCCTGGCAGTAGGTATTATTGTTGCCGCCCTGGGAGTTGGCGACTTCATCACCGGCCAGAATCAATGGCACGCCTTGCGCCAACAGGAGGCAGGCCAGCTGGTTTTTGCGGAGCTGACGGCGCAACGCGACAATCGCCGGATCGTCGGTGGGGCCTTCATGTCCGCAGTTGTTGCTGTGATTATCGTTGGAGCCATCGCGGTTGTCCTCGCCGTTGGCCTCGTTGTGCTTCTCGTTGTAGCTGAACAGATCTTGCAGCGTGAAGCCGTCGTGAACGGTGATGTGATTGATGCTGGCGCGCGGGCTTCGCCCATCGTGATTGAAAACGTCGGATGACCCGGTCATGCGCTTGCTGACGTCGCCGGTCAGACCGGAATCCCCGGACCAGAAACGCCGAAGCGTGCTGCGGTATTTGTCATTCCATTCCGACCACTGCGACGGAAATGCACCAACCTGATAACCACCAAGGCCGACATCCCAGGGCTCGGCAACGAGCTTGACCGAGGCCAGCATCGGATCCTGTCGCACAGCGGCCAGAAAAGCGATATTGCGTTCGTAACCGCCGGCGCCACGCGCGAGCGTAGTGGCGAGATCAAAGCGGAAACCATCGACGTGGCACACTTCGACCCAGTAGCGCAGCGAATCGAGCACCATCTGAAGCACACGTGGATGCGTCAGGTTCAGCGAATTGCCAGTGCCCGTAAAGTCTTCGTAGAATCGCGGGCTGTCCGGTGTCAGCCAGTAGTACGATGTGTTGTCGATACCGCGAAATGAGAGCGTCGGCCCGAGATGATTTCCCTCGGCCGTGTGATTATAGACGACGTCGAGCAACACCTCGATGCCGGCATCGTGCAGTCGCGCGACCGTGGTCTTGATCGCATCGAGGGGATTATCCTGCGCGTAACGGGCTTCCGGCGCGAAGAACGACAGCGAATTGTAACCCCAGTAGTTTGATAATTTCTTTTCGACCAGATATCGGTCGTCGATGAAGCCGTGAATCGGCAGGAGTTCGAGCGTGGTAACGCCGAGCTGCTTCAAATGCGCGATCATGCCTGGCGACGCAAGGCCGCGATAGGTGCCGCGCAGCCCCGGCGCGATATCCTCGCGGGTCTGTGTCAGCCCCTTGACGTGAGCTTCGTAGATAACGGTGTCCTGCCATGCGATCTGCGGGCGTATCTCACGGCGGCCCCAGTTGAACATCTCATCGACGACGACGGCCTTGGGCATCCCGCGCGCGTTGTCGCGGCGATCGTACGACAGATCTTCGCGCGCGCTTCCGGTGCGATAGGCAAAATGCGCGTCGCTCCACACCAGCCGGCCTGCCAATCTGCGTGCATAGGGGTCGAGGAGCAGCTTGTGCGGATTGAACCGATGGCCGTGTTCCGGATCATATGGCCCATGAACGCGGTAGCCATAGAGCTGACCCGGCGAGACATCGTTGATATAGCCATGCCAGACATCTTCGGTTCGTTCCGGTAACGTGAGGCGTTCCAGTTCGCGGCGCCCCTGATTGTCGAACAGGCAGAGTTCGACCTTTTGCGCTGTTGCGGAAAACAAAGCGAAATTGGTGCCGCGCCCATCCCACGTGGCGCCGAGCGGATGAGGGAGGCCGGTCGTCAGTCGCATGTTCAACTCTCGGGTGTGAGATAGATGGCGGCGAGGGGCGGGATCGACAGATTCAATTCAGGCACTGGTGTGTCGGATGCGTAGACAATTCCCGCGTTTCCGACGTTGCTGCCGTCGTAATGGGACGAGTCGGAATTGAAGACTTCACGCCATCGGCCGGGAAATGGAACGCGGACGCGGTAGTCGCGATAGACATTGGGTGAGAAGTTCACGACGACGAGGCATTGGTGCCGCGCATCGCTGCCTTTGCGTAACCAGGCGAAGACGTTGCGATTGCTGTCGTCGGTGATGATCCATTCGAAGCCGGCGGCGTCGCAATCGCGTTGATGCAACGCCGGGATATCACGGTAGATCGTGTTGAGGTCGCGGACCAACGCCTGCAGACCGGCATGGTGTGGACGGTCCAGCAGATGCCAGTCCAGCGAGCGGTCGTGATTCCACTCGCGCTCCTGGCCGAACTCACAGCCCATGAACATCAATTTCTTGCCGGGATGGGCGAACATGAAGGCGTAGTAGGCGCGCAGGTTTGCGAAGCGTTGCCAGTCGTCACCCGGCATGCGCCCAAGGATCGAGCGTTTGCCATGTACGACTTCGTCATGCGACAGCGGCAGGATGAAGTTCTCGGAGAAGGCGTATTGCAAACCGAACAGGATATCGCCGTGGTGATGCTTGCGGTGGATCGGATCCTTGCTGATGTAATTCAGCGTGTCGTGCATCCAGCCCATGTTCCATTTGTAACCGAAGCCCAGTCCACCATATTCGACCGGCCGCGAGACCTGCGGCCAGGCGGTGGACTCTTCCGCCGCGGTGGTCGCCTGCGGGAAATGCGCGAATACTTCGGTGTTGAAGCGGCGCAGAAAGTCGATGGCCTCGAGATTCTCGCGGCCGCCGTATTTGTTGGGAATCCAGCCGCCGGTTGGCCGACTGTAGTCGAGGTAGAGCATCGAGGCGACGGCGTCGACGCGCAATCCGTCGATGCCGTAACGCTCCAGCCAGAACAGGGCGTTCGATACCAGAAAATTGACGACTTCGGTGCGTCCGTAGTTGTAGATCAGCGTGCCCCAATCGAGATGGCGGCCTTGCAATGGATTGGCGTGTTCGTAAAGCGCGGTACCGTCGAACTGTCCGAGTCCGTGCGGATCATCGGGGAAATGTCCAGGCACCCAGTCCAGCAACACGCCGAGCTTTTCGCGATGACATGCTTCGATCAACGCGCAGAAGTCCTCCGGCGTGCCGAAGCGACTGGTCGGCGCATAAAGGCCGGTCGGCTGGTAGCCCCATGAACCGTCGAAGGGGTGTTCGTTGACCGGCAGAAACTCGATGTGCGTGAAGCCAAGATCGCGCGCATAGCGCGGCAGGATTTCCGCGAGTTCGCGATATGTCAGCCAGCGATTGTTTTCTCCTCGTCGCCATGAACCCAGATGAACTTCGTAAATCGACATTGGCGCATCGAGAGCGTTGACGTGGGCCGGACCGGCAGTGGGGCGCGGGAGGTGCGCCTCATCGAGCACGATCGAGGCCGTATCCGGCCTCATCTCTGTCGCGAAAGCCATGGGGTCGGATTTCAAAGGCAGATGCTCGCCCCGTGGTCCGATGATGTCGAACTTGTAGCGGTCGCCGGATGTCGCGCCGGGAATAAAGATTTCCCAATAGCCCTTGCCGCGCATCCGCATCGGATGGCGGCGCGGTTCCCAGAAATTGAAATCGCCGACGACGCTGACGCGCCGCGCGTTCGGCGCCAGCACAACGAAGCCGACGCCCGCGATGCCGTCCAGCATCATCGGATGGGCACCGAGCTTGTCGTAGAGCCTTTGATGCGTGCCTTCGCCGAGCAGATAGAGATCGAAATCGGTCAGGATCGGCGGAAACCGATAGGGATCTTGCAGTTCGACCACTGTGTCGCCGAACCGGGCGCGCAATTGATATCGCGTCGTGTTGGACGGAAGCGTCCCCGCGAACAATCCGGCATCGTGCAGCCGTGCCAGAGCCGTGGTGCGGCCGTGGTCGTCGATTGCTTGAACGTCGGAGGCCTGCGGCAGGAACGCGCGTAGCACGGGCTGATTGTTCTCGACATGGAGGCCGAGATAGTGAAATGGATCGGAATGCCGTCCCTCGACGATGGCATAGGCTTCAGCAGGAAGATTGTTCATGCCGTCTCGCCGGTCTGTGAGAGGATACGCAGGGTGCCGGCCAGCGGAACGCGAACCCATTCGGGACGATGCGCGATTTCGTATTCGATTTCGTAGAGTGCTTTTTCCAGCAGGAAGAAGTTTAGTATTCGTTCCGCCGCCGTCGTGTCCGTGGGCCAGAGTCGGGTATCCGTCATGTTTTCGTAATAGGCGCCAAGGAAGGCGGAGACGGAGCGGTCGCGCCACGACAGCAATGCGGTGGCCAGCTTGCCGTCCTCATCCGGCGCGATCGTTTGCGCGCGCTCCAGTGCCGCGGTGGCCGAATAGTCGATCGAACGGACAAGACCGGCAATGTCGCGCGCAGCGGGTGCCTTGCGCCGCCGCTCATGCAGCAACCGACGCGGCTCCCCCTCAAAATCGATGATGAAGACATCGTCCTTGACGATCAACATCTGCCCAAGATGAAAATCGCCATGGTGGCGGATTTTGAAAACCGAGCCTGCGTCCTGCGCCAGCGCGCGCAAGCGGCTGTCGATCGTATCGCGCTGTATCGTCAGGCGATCAATGAGCGTGCGATCGTGTGCCTTGGCCGCGCCGCGGACTTTCTGTAGATGGGCAATCACACGGTCGGCGCGCGCACGGATGTCATCGATCCATATTTCGATGTCGTCGGCGGTGACGGGATCGGGCCTGAAATTGTCTGCCGCCTCATTTCCGGCGAGAGCGATGTGCATTTCAGCGACGCGGCGGCCGACCTGCATCATATAACGCAGATAGGAAACCTGATCTTCGCTTTCATTCGCGTGCTCGACTTCCGCCGGCAGGCGCTGGTGCTCGACAAAGCGATCGAGATACGCCGACGTTACGGTCCATGCGTCGCCCTGATTTTGAACGAAGGCGTGAACGATGCCTATCGAACTGCGTCGGTCGCCTTCGACCAGTTCCACGCTACCGAGCAAGGCGGGCGAGTTGCGAAAGCCGGCCACTTCGGTGAGGAAACGCCCGATTTCGATCTCCGGATTGATGCCGGCCTCAAGCTTGCGATAGAGTTTGACGACATAGTCGTTGTCAACCAGCGCGGTGCTGTTCGATTGTTCGGTGTCGACGGCCTGAACATGTTCGATCGGCTTCGGCGGCTGCTGCAGAAGCGCGGCGGTGGGCAGGAATTCCAGTCGTAAATCACCTTCCGTCACGGTTTCGTTGTTGCGAAGGTTATCGATCAGGACTTCGATGAATTCCTGTTCGCTGGCGACGTCCAGCAGCGTGCCTTCACGCGAACCTTGCCGAACGGCGGCCAGTGCGCGCGGATTGTGGTGCTCGCGTTCGAAGCGATGCCAACGGATCCGCAACGGAATAGTGTAGCGGATCGCTGATCCGGTCTGCGTCCACTCGAAAAATGCCAGCCAGGGCCGATTGTCGCCATGATTGGCGAACGGTATCGCCGACGTCACCTTGGTGGTGATCGCGGCTGGTGAGCGCTCGGGGAACCATCGTGTTCGGGACAGGTAGGACGGCAGCACGTCGCGCTCGAAGACGCCGCGGGTGCGGCCCAGCGTTACCCACGTTGCACCGAGCGGAACCACCAGCGTCTCGAACTCCGGCATTCGCGTCGGCTCGACATGAACCGAGACCTCTTTCTCACGCAGTTGAAACCAATAGAAGCCATATGGCGCCAGTGTCACCAGATAGGTCAGTTCGCCGATAGCCGGAAATTGCGTGCGGCCCAGCATTTCAAGGGGGATGCGCCCGTTCCAGGCCGATAGATCGATTTCGGTGGCTTGCGCGGAACGCGACAGGTTTGCCACGCAGAGGATAACTTCATCGTGGTATTTACGCACGTAGGTCAGCACCGAACGATTGCTCGAACGCACGAACGTCATGGTGCCACGTCCGAATGCCGTCGTGCTCTTGCGCACGGCGATCAACCGCTTGGTGGCATTGAGCAGCGACGACAGACTGCGCGATTGCGCCTCGACGTTGACCGCTTCATAGCCATAGACCGGGTCCATGATGGTGGGTGCGTATAGACGTGCCGGGTCGGCGCGTGAAAAGCCGCCATTGCGGTCCGGCGTCCATTGCATCGGCGTGCGGACGCCGTTGCGATCGCCGAGGTAGATATTGTCGCCCATGCCGATTTCGTCGCCGTAATAGATGATTGGCGTGCCGGGAAACGACAGCAGCAAGGAATTCATCAGTTCGATCTTGCGACGATCATTGTCCATCAGCGGAGCCAGTCGCCGCCGAATGCCGACATTGATGCGGGCACGCGGATCATTGGCGTAGGTCGACCACAAATAATCGCGCTCGACGTCGGTGACCATTTCGAGCGTCAGTTCGTCGTGATTGCGGAGAAACATCGCCCACTGGCAGTCATCTGGAATATCCGGAGTCTGACGCAGAATGTCTGTAATCGGGAAGCGATCTTCCTGCGCAATCGCCATGTAGATGCGCGGCATCAGCGGAAAGTGGTAGGCCATGTGGCATTCGTCGCTGTCGCCGAAATATTCCTGCACATCTTCCGGCCATTGATTGGCTTCCGCGAGCAACACCTTGCCGGGTGCGTAGGCATCGAGTGCGGCGCGCAGCTTCTTGATGACGGCGTGCGTTTCCGGGAGATTTTCGCTGTTGGTGCCATCGCGCTCGCAGAGATAGGGAATGGCATCGAGACGGAAGCCATCGACACCGGTGTCGAGCCAGCGTTTCATGACGCGGATGACGGCATCGACGACGCGCGGATTATCGAAGTTCAGATCCGGCTGGTGCGAGAAGAAGCGATGCCAGTAGTAGGCATTTGCTTCGGGATCCCAGGTCCAGTTGGACTTTTCAGTATCGGTGAAGATGATGCGGGTGCCGGCATATTTCTGGTCGTTATCACTCCAGACGTACCAGTCGCGTGCATTGGACCCAGCCGGGCTACGTCGCGCGCGCTTGAACCAGTTATGTTGATCCGATGTGTGATTGATGACGAGTTCGGTAATCACGCGCAGGCCGCGCCGTTTGGCTTCCGCAATGAAGCGTCGGAAGTCTTTCATCGTGCCGTAGTCGGGGCTCACCGAGCCGTAGTCGGCGATGTCATAGCCATCGTCGCGGCCGGGCGAAGGATAGAACGGCATCAGCCACAGGGTGTTGACCCCGAGGTCCTGCAGATAACCGAGTTTGTCGGTGAGGCCGGCGAAGTCGCCGATGCCGTCATTGTTGCTGTCTGCGAAGGCCTTGACGTGGAGCTGGTAAATGATCGCATCCTTGTACCACAGTCCGTCGTCCTCGCGAGACGCGGTAGTTCCCTGTGGCGCGATGCTTTGAATGAGGTTCATGACTTGCTCCTTCAAGCCATGCAGCGAAGCAGCAGGGCAGGGTCTTGGATCGGATCGAGGCGCACGCGCAGTCCACCCCATTCGACCGGATGCCGCTCCCCTGTCAGCAAGTTTTCAACGGCAACAACTGGCCGTAATTCCTCACCAACCTTTGCCTGGATATCGTTGAGCGGAAGCCATACCTCGTGAAGGTCACGCGACAATGCAATGGCGATCACGACCGTATTGGTGCCATCGGTCGATGTTTTGGCGAAGCCGATGACATTGTCGTTATCAATGGACAGGAATCGCAAATTGCTGGTCTGTTGCAGCGCCGGATTGGCGCGCCGAGCCATGTTGATGCTGCGAATATAGGGCTTGATGTTGCCCGGCAGGTCCCAGTCGCGCGTCTTGATCTCGTATTTTTCGGAGTTGAGGTACTCTTCCTTGCCGGCAATTGCCTCGTGCTCCACCAGCTCGAAGCCGTTATAGACGCCGTAAGTCGCCGACAGCGTTGCAGCCAGCACGAGGCGGGACTTGAACATCCACGGCTCGCCGCTCTGCAGGTGATAGGGCAGAATGTCCGGCGTCGAGACGAAGAAGTTCGGCCGGTAGTAATCGCGCTCGGGATAGCCGCTCAGTTCACGCAGGTATTCCTCCAGTTCCCACTTCCGGGTGCGCCAGGTGAAGTAAGTGTAGGATTGCGTGAAGCCTAGCTTGGCAAGACCTTTCATCAGCTTGGGCCGGGTGAAGGCCTCGGCCAGAAAAATCACGCCGGGGTCGCGGTCTTGTACCTCGCGGATCAGCCATTCCCAGAACGGCAGCGGTTTGGTGTGCGGATTATCTATCCGGAAGATGCGCACGCCTTGATCGACCCAGAACAGCACGACATCGCGCAACGCGTTCCAGAGCGAACCGGCATCGTCACTGGCGAAGTCCGGGTTGACGATATCTTCGTATTTCTTTGGCGGGTTCTCCGCGTAGCGCATCGAGCCGTCCGGCCGTCGCCTGAACCATTGCGGGTGCTGTTGCAGCCACGGATGGTCGGGCGAACATTGCACGGCAATATCCAGCGCCACTTCAATGCCGAACCGTTCAGCCGCCGCTATCAGTGCGTGAAAGTCCTCCAGCGTGCCGAGCTCCGGATGGACGGCATCATGCCCGCCCTCCGCCGCGCCGATGGCATAAGGGCTGCCGGGGTCGCCGGGTTCGGCGGTCAGCGCGTTGTTGCGGCCCTTGCGGTTGGTGAGGCCGATCGGATGGATCGGCGTAAAGTACAGGACATCGAAACCCATTGCTGCGATATCCGGGAGCCGCGCGATGCAATCGCGGAAGGTGCCGTGGCGTCCCGGTTCGGAGCCTTGACTGCGCGGCACCATTTCGTACCACGCACCGCACCGCGCCAGTGGACGGTCCACCGTCAGCGGAAGTTGGCGTGAGCATGTCAGGTCGGCGCGATGCTGGCTTTCCGCCATGGCGTGCAGAAGCCCCGGTTCAAGCAGCGGTGCCGTTTCGCCGGTCTGCAGGAACTGTTCGCATTGATGCAGGATGAGGGTGGTGGCGTCGGTGCCGCCGGATTGTGCTTTGGTCAGCAGGCCCGCGCCTTCGAGTGCATCGAGCGCGACATCGCGACCGGCGGCCTTTTTCAGTTCGAAGCTGTGGCGCCAGGTGGCGAACTCGTCGGTCCATGCTTCGATGGCGTAGACGTGACGGCCAATTTCATCGGGAATAAAGGTTGCGGTCCAGCGATCGTTGCCATGCAATGCCATCGGGACACGATGCCACTTCGTGTCACGTTCCCGCCGCCAGATGAGGTTCGCTGCGATGATGTCATGGCCGTCGCGGAAGATATCCGCCCATACCTCGATCGGCTCGCCGACGATACGCTTGACGGCAAAGCGGCCGCCATCGATCTCCGGATAGATGTCTTCAATGTGGAACACGTCGCAAGCGACGTTTCCAATCGATTGGCTTGCTTTGTTCACGATGCCAACGCTCAAATCGTCATACGGAATGAGGGCCCCACCACGCCGGAAGCAAATCCGTGCGCAACTCGTTCATTGCACCGCGCGACGGATCGTGCGGGCACTACACCAAGCCGTAGCGACGCGTTTGGTTCCAATGGAACCAGGCCGGCGCGGGAGCGTTAGTCCCAGCTATCCCTTTCAACCATTTACAGATTCGCGGCGTTTCGCCGCGACGGCGCACTAAGGATGGACGCTCACGCTAGAACCTTGTTCACAAAAGCTGCGGAACTTGGCATCGATACGGCATTTTTCGATGGTCAGGGCCGCCCCCATCTGAGCGATCCCGAGGCCTTGGCAAGGTTGATCGCCGCGATGCCACCGCCGGTTCAGCAGCATCTGTTGTCCGGGCCGGTGGTGGTGCGGGCAGGCCATGCCGCCCGGTCCGAATTGCTTGCGGATGCCGCGCTGCCCCTTCGTTGGCGGATTGTTACGACCGACGGCGTTGTCGCCGCGGGCGAGGCACGAGAGCGCGTTGTAAACTGGCCTGCCGGTATCACGGTCGGAATCTACGGCCTGCAATTGACCGATGCCGCCTCGGTGCGGGAGGAAGTCCCCTTCATCGTTGCACCGGCAGGGGCCTTTCAAGGACGGTTCGCGCGCTCGTGGCTGCTCGCGGTGCAACTCTACAGCATTCGTTCGTCACGCAACTGGGGCATCGGCGACTTTACCGATCTTGAGGAAATCATCGAACTGGCGTCGTGCTGGGGCGCGGATGGCGTTGGCCTCAATCCATTGCATGTCCTGTTCGCGGAACGGCCGGACGATTGCAGCCCATACTCGCCCAACAGCCGGCTGTTCCTCAACGCTCTCTACATCGATGTCGAGGCGATTGAGGAATTCCCTGTGGCGCATGCGCTCGAATATCGGGATGCCCTGGCAAAGCCGCGGCAAGGCAATTTCATCGACTACGTGGCGATTGCCGAATTGAAATGGCGGGCGCTTCGCGCGGCATTCGAGCATTTCACGGCAACAGCAAGTGCCGAGCGCTTTGCCGCTTTTGCTGCCTTTCGCGAGACACATGGCGCAACGCTGATTCGCTTCGCCTGCTTCGAGGTCCTGCGTTGTCGTTTCAAGACGCCCTGGTGGGAGTGGCCCGAGGCGTGGCGCGCACCTGATGATGCACGGTGCGCAGCCCTGCGGGATGGCAGCGATGCGGCCGAGGTTGAATTCGTCGCTTTCACGCAATGGATCGCCGATCAGCAGTTGCGGCGCTGTTGCGATCGCGCGGCGCGCCTAGGCATGCAGGTTGGGCTTTATCTCGATGTTGCGGTCGGTGTGCAGCCCGACGGTTTCGATGCCTGGAATGAACAGGCCGCGATTTCGCGCGAACTTTCGGTCGGTGCACCGCCGGATGCCTTGAATACCGCCGGGCAAAACTGGGGCCTGGCAGGCTTCAATGCGGCAGGGTTGCAGGCGCGAGCGTACCGGCCGTTTCGTGACATGTTGTCCGCGACGATGCGTTACGCCGGGGCCGTTCGGCTCGATCATATTCTTGGCTTGCAACGGCTTTACCTCGTGCCGCACGGCTTTACCGCGCGCGACGGTGCTTACGTCCAGATGCCGCTCCAGGCGCTACTCGCGATTGTGACGCAAGAAAGCGTGGCGGCGCGATGCATCGTGATCGGCGAAGACCTCGGAACGGTGCCGGATGGCTTCCGAGAAAAAATCGCGGAATGGGGGATCTGGTCCTACCGCGTGATGTTGTTCGAGCGCGATCACCACGGTCGCTTTTCCGGTCTCGACCGGTACGCCGACAATTCACTGGTGACCTTCAACACGCACGATCTCGCCAGCTTTGCCGGGTGGCATGGCGCCAGTGATCTTGAGTTGAAGCGTCAACTCGGTATCGATCCCGGCGAAAGCGACGAGGCGCGCCGTCATGCGCACCAGATGTTCTCCGATGCCTTGCGTGAGCAGGGTATCGAGCGGAATGATTTTCTGGGGGCCGTGACGTTTCTTTCCCGGACACGTTCGCGCCTGCTGGCAGTGGCGCTCGATGATCTTCTGGCTGTGCCGGATCAACCGAATGTGCCCGGCACGATACATGATCACCCGAATTGGCGACGGCGACTACCGGTGATGCTGGCGGATATTCCGGCGATGCTCGATACCGCCGCACTCGAAGATGCTCTCGGGATACGCCGATCCTCCCGCCCTAATTGTTCATCGGAAAATCCTGATTGATTGAATGTCCTGATAGAAAAAAGAGATAACGCGTTGCCCGGGAAAATCGAAGACTATGCGCTGATTGGCGATTGTGAAACTGCCGCACTGGTCGGCTGCGATGGATCGATCGATTGGCTGTGCTGGCCGGCGTTCGATTCCGATGCGTGCTTTGCAGCTTTGCTGGGGGACGAAAGTCACGGTCGGTGGCGCATTGCGCCGCATGCCGAATACAAGATGTCGCGGCAATATCGTGGCGACACGCTGATCCTCGAAACGCGTTTCGAAACCGACGGAGGCGCCGTAACGTTGATCGATTTCATGCCGCCGCGAGGTGCGGCGTCGGATGTCGTGCGGCTGGTTCGTGGCGAGCGCGGCCGTGTCGTCATGCATATGGAATTGGTTATCCGCTTCGGCTTCGGTGCCAATATTCCATGGGTCAGGCGCACGCCGGATGGAGAGCTTCTGGCCATTAGCGGTCCGGATATGGTCGTGCTTCGCACGCCTGTCGCCACCCACGGGCAAAACATGACAACAGTCGCGGACTTCGAGGTGCGCGCGGGAGATACCGTGCCTTTCGTCATGACCTACGGGGCATCGCATCTCGAGATACCCCGACCGATCGATCACGAACAGGCATTGCAGGACACCGAAGGCTTCTGGATCGATTGGTGTCACCGTTGTCGCTATCAAGGCTGTCATCGCCCACTCGTTACGCGCTCGCTGATTACGCTGAAGGCGTTGACCTATCTGCCGACGGGCGGCATCGTTGCCGCGCCCACCACGTCGCTGCCGGAAAAACTCGGCGGCGATCGTAACTGGGACTATCGCTATTGTTGGTTGCGCGACGCGACCTTCACGTTGCTCGCGCTGATGAACAGCGGCTATTACGACGAAGCGCTGGCATGGCATAACTGGCTGTTGCGATCGGCCGCCGGAGCGCCCGCCGACATGCAGATCATGTACGGCATTTTCGGCCAGCACCGTCTGATCGAATGGGTCGCGGATTGGCTTCCGGGCTACGAGAACGCACGGCCGGTGCGGATCGGCAATGCCGCTCATGTTCAACTGCAACTCGATGTCTATGGCGAATTGCTCGATGCGTTTCATCAATCTCGCGTAGCCGAGTTGAAGCTCGATGACGGAAGCTGGGCGATGGAATGTACGATCCTCAAGCATCTCGCCAAGATATGGAATCAGCCGGATAGCGGGATCTGGGAAATTCGCGGCCCGGGAAAACACTATGTGTCGTCGAAGGTGATGACCTGGGTCGCGTTCGACCGCGGGATCAAAAGCGCCGAAAAATTTGGCTTCAAGGCCCCGCTGCACGAGTGGCGCGTGTTGCGCGACCGCATTCATCGCGACGTCTGCGAAAAAGGCTTTAATCGTGAGCAAAACACGTTCGTGGAATTTTACGGCGCTGAAGTACTCGACGCCAGCATTCTGCTGCTTCCATCGGTTGGATTTTTGCCGTCCACGGATCCGCGCGTGGTCGGAACGCTCGCGGCCATCGAAAAGCACCTGGTGCGCGACGGCTTTGTGCTGCGACATGATCCGCGGCGTGACCCGAACGAGCCGAAGCCGCTGGAAGGGGCATTTCTCGCCTGCACATTGTGGCTGGCCGATGCCTACGTGCTCGCCGGCAAGGTTGACAGGGCGGAGGTGCTATTCCGTCGCGTAACGTCGATCGCCAATGACCTCGGGCTCCTCGCGGAGGAATACGACACCAAGGAAAAGCGCCAGACCGGAAATTTCCCGCAGGCATTGACGCATATCGCATTGATCAACACCGCGCATAACATCGATGCCGCCAAGGCGCGCGCGGAAAAGCCGGCGGTGCAGCGCGCCGAAGCTTGATCTCGTCGCGATCAACCGGCGTGATGCCGGTCGAGGATCATCTCGATGGCATGTGCGAAGCCATCCTCGCGATTGGTGAGGGTCACATGCGTCGCCCGCGCCTGCACCTCCGCGCTGGCGTTGCCCATGGCGATGGACGTGCCGCTGACCTTGAACATCGGGACGTCGTTGGACATGTCGCCGATGCTGGCGATCATGTGCGTCGGGATCGCTAGTCGCTGCGCCATGGCGGTGACGAAGCTCCCCTTGTTCTGGCCCGGCGGCGTGATGTCGAGATAGTAATCTTGCGAGCGAGCGACCGCCGCGCTGTTTCCAAGAGCGGCCTGCATCGCGGTTTCGCAACGCCGCAAGCGATCATGATCGGCGCTGACGCCGACGATCTTGCAGGCATCCGCAGCGAACGGATCAAGGCTTTCGACAATCACCGGTGCTATATCGACGGTGCGGGCTTCGTGATCGACATAGTCGCCATCGCGCTTTTGAATCAGCCACCGATCATGGGTGAATAGCCAGACATCGACGGAAAACTCCGCACAAACCGCGAAGCTCCGCTGCGCCGCGTCGTGCGGGATGAGGTGTTGAACGATCACGTCAAGGTTTGGGTCGACGATGGTGCTGCCGTTGAATGGCCCGATCGGCAGTGTGATGTCGAGCGGCGCCAGCAACATGCGCATCCCAAGCGGCGGCCGGCTGCTGGTGATCGTGAAGCCGATGTTGGCGGCGCGCAGCTTCTGTACCGCGCGTCGCGCCGCATCGGTCAACTTCTTGTCGGGCGTCACCAGCGTGCCGTCGATATCGGAAACCACCAGTGCGACAGGGTTCATCGCGGCAAACCCTCGCCAACTACCGCATCGAGTTTGCCGATAATATCGTCAACGATGGCCTCCACCGTGGCGTCGACCGAGACGGTGACGACGTGCTCGTCGGGCGTCGGCACCTCAAGCGTAGCGAATTGGCTGGCCAGCAGGCCGGGCGGCATGAAGTGGCCCTTGCGCTTCGATAATCGCTCCGCGATCAGTTCACAGCTTCCGTCGAGGAAAACAATCCGGGCATCACGGCGGCCATGGATCAGGATCTCGCGGTAGGATCGCTTCAATGCCGAACAGGCGATGACGACGTGATTGCCGACGCCGGCAACGCGATCGATTTCGGCGGCGATGGCTTGCAGCCATGGCCGGCGATCATCATCGTCGAGCGGGTGGCCGGCGCGCATTTTCTCGACGTTGCTGGGGGGATGAAAGCTGTCACCGTCCTCGAAACGCCAATCGAGCCGCTTGGCCAGCGCTTCGGCGACGGTGCTTTTGCCCGAGCCGGAAACGCCCATGACAATGAGCGCGCACAATGCCCGATCGATTTGGCTAAACGTCACGCTGCTCCTCCGGCAGTGCGGCGGCATCGACCAGCCACGTCGTCGCGCCGCGCGAACAGGCTTGAGCGGCGGGCAGGGCGTCGCCGCGCAGGACTCTTGCGAGAATGGCGCGCTTGTCGGCGCCACTGACCTGAAACAGCATTTCGCGGCATGAGGCCAGTGTGGGAAACGTCAAGGTTATACGAGGCACGAATGGCGCAACGGGAGCACTCGCGACACCGATGGTCCACCGCTGCGTTTCGGTCAGTGCCGGACTTTCGGGAAACAACGATGCCGTGTGGCCATCGGGACCGAGGCCCATCAGCACGAGATCGAACAGCGGCCGGTCGGGGTCCAGTCTGTTGCTGCCGTAGAAGGTCTGCAGAGTGATTTCATAGCGTCGTGCGGCATCGGCTGTCGAACCTGTGTCGGTGGGGATCGCGTGAACGTTCGATATCGGCGCGCAAGCATCGAGAAACAATTGCCGAGCCATTCCGATGTTGCTGAGGGAATCGTCAATCGGCACAAAGCGCTCGTCGCCGATGAACCAGTGGACGCGCGACCACGGAATCTGGTTTCGGTAGTGGTCGGTCGCAAGCAAGCGATATAGCCGTTGCGGGCTCGATCCACCCGTAAGACAGACCGCGGCCCGTCCCTCGTGCGATGTGATGCGTGCGATCAGATGATCGGCGGCTGCGCGCGCCAGTGCATCGGGATCGGAAACTCGGATGATTTCGCGCGACGCTTGCTGCATGGCGTCAGCAGGGTTTGCGCCAGTTGCGACCGTCGCGCTCCAACAGCGCGGCGCTGCCGGCGGGTCCGTCGCTGCCGGCCCCGTAAGTTTCCAGCCCTTTGCTGCCGGCCTTCTTCCATGCATCGAGGAAGGGTTGCACGGCCTGCCAGCCGGCTTCGACGCTGTCGGCGCGCTGGAAAAGGATATTGTCGCCGATCATGCAGTCGTAGATCAGCGTCTCATAGCCGGTGCTCGGCGCGGCGTGGAAATAATCCTTGTAGTGAAACTTCATCTCGACGCCGTCGATGGCAATCGAGGGTCCTGGCACCTTGGTGTTGAACTGCAAGGTGATGCCTTCGACCGGTTCGATGCCGATGACGAGGTAGTTCTGCGATAACCGATCCACCGGGGTGTCGCGGAACATCGCGAACGGCGCCTGCTTGAACTTGATTGCGACCTCTGTGCGTTTGGTGCCGAGCGCCTTGCCGGTGCGCAGATAGAATGGCACGCCGGCCCAGCGCCAGTTGTCGATAGTCAGCTTCAGCGCGGCATAGGTTTCCATGGTGCTGTCCGGCTTGACGTCCTTGGTCTTGCGGTAGTCGTCGATGGCCTGATCGCCGCTGCCACCGGCAATGTATTGGCCGCGCACCGAGTTATGCAGGGCTTCCGCTTCACTCTGGGTCTGGATCGCCGCCAGCACTTCGGCTTTCTCGGTTCGGACGGTGTGGGCATCGAAACGCGCCGGCGGCTCCATTGCCACCAGAGACAGCAGTTGAAACAGGTGGTTCGGGACCATGTCCCGCAACGCGCCGGTGGCATCGTAAAAACTGCCGCGACGGCCGACGGACAGCTTTTCATCGACCGTGATCTGCACGTGGTCGATGTGATTGCGATTCCAGATCGGCTCGAACATGCCGTTGGCGAAGCGCAGAACGAGAATGTTCTGCACCGTCTCCTTCCCGAGATAGTGATCGATACGGTAGATTTGATGCTCGTCCGCGACTTTCAACAACTCGCCATTGAGCGCCTTGGCTGATGCCAGATCCGTCCCGAACGGTTTCTCGATCACCAGCCGCCGCCAATAGCCGTTGTCTTCGCGCAGCAAGCCGGCGCGGCCAAGCTCGCGGCTGATCGGTGCGAACGCCGCAGGTGGGGTCGCAAGATAGAACAGCCGGTTGCCGCTGGTGTTGCGGGTCTTCTCTTCGCCTTCGAGCTGTTCGCGCATGCGATCGAACGACGCGGGATCGGATGGATCGGCTTCGATACATGTCAGGCAGCCGAGCAGGCGGGTGGCAATGTCGTCCTTGACCGGGCGTGTCGCGAATTTGCGTAACCCCTCCATGAGGCTGTTGCGCAGTTCGTCGTCGGCCATCTTCCTGCGTGCCACTCCCGCGATACAGAATTGATCCGGCAACAGGCCAGCCTCGGCCAGATTATAAAGGGCTGGAATGACCAGCCGGTGCGTGAGGTCGCCGGTCACACCGAAAATGATGAAACTGCACGGGTCAGGCCGAACCTGTTTCGCCACACCGTTTGCGCTCATCGCTTGGTCTCCGTAGGCTCCTTGTGGCCGCCGAAACCGGCGCGCATCGCCGAAAGGATTTTTTCCGCGAAGGTGTGTTCGCGCCGCGAGCGGAAGCGCGCAAACAGCGCCGCCGTCAGCACTTCCGCCGGCACCGCCTCGTCAATGGCGGCGTTCACCGTCCAGCGGCCTTCGCCGGAATCCTCGACAAAGCCGGAATAGTTTTCCAGCGTCGGATGCTTCGCCAGCGCCGAGGCGGTGAGATCGAGCAGCCAGGATGGAATGACGCTGCCGCGCCGCCACACTTCGGCGATGTCGGCGATATCGAGGTCGAAGCGATGCTCCGGCGGCAACGCGTCGATGTTGGCGTTCTTCAGAATATCGAAGCCTTCGGCATAGGCCTGCATCAGGCCGTATTCGATGCCGTTGTGGACCATTTTGACGAAATGCCCGGAGCCGACCGGGCCGGTGTGGATGTAACCCTGTTCGACGCGCGGATCGCGGCCGTCGCGGCCGGGCGTCGCCGGAATGTCGCCGCGGCCCGGCGCCATCGCCGCGAAGATCGGATCGAGCCGATCGACGACCGACTTCTCGCCGCCGATCATCATGCAGTAGCCGCGTTCCAGCCCCCAGACGCCGCCGCTGGTGCCGACGTCGACGTAATGGATGCCGCGCTGGGCCAGCGTCCTGGCGCGGCGCACGTCGTCCTGCCAGAAGGTATTGCCGCCGTCGATGATGACGTCGCCCGACGCGAGCAACTTGCCGAGCGTCTCGATGGTGGATTCGGTGATCGGCCCCGACGGCAGCATCACCCACACGCTACGTGGCGCTTGCAGTTTGCCGACCAGATCTTCCAGCGATGAGGCGCCGCTCGCGCCTTCATCGGCGAGGCCTGAGACGGCCTGCTGGTTTTTGTCGAAAACGACTGCCTGATGCCCGCCATGTTTCATCACGCGGCGGGCGATATTCGCGCCCATCCGCCCCAGACCAACTATGGCGAGCTGCATCGTTTCGTCCTTCAGTTCAGCGCGGTTTTGATCGCGGACTGCAATTTTGCGAGCCCGCTGTTGAGGTCGCCCTTGAGGTGAATGCGCAACGCGCGGCGGCCACGTTCGGTCAGCACGTCGAAATCGCCGCGCGCCTGCGCCGCCTTGATGACGCCGAAGCTCGCGCTCTGGCCGGGAATCGGCAGGTCGTTGGCATCGTCGGCGGTAATCTGCAGGAACACGCCGCTGTCCGGTCCGCCCTTATAGGCTTGTCCGGTCGAGTGCAGGAAGCGCGGACCGAACTCGGCGCAGGTGGCGACGTGACGGCGGTCGCGAATAGCGAGGCGCATGGCTTGCAGCGTGTCGATATGCGCCTTGTTGTGATCGATGTAGGCCAGCAGCGCGACGTAGTCGTTGGGTTTGACGCGAGCCAGTTGTGCTTTCAGCCATGAGCCGAGGTCGCCATTTGCGCCGGCCTTGCGCAGTGCTTTGGCGTTGTCGTCATCGGTGTAAAGCGCGACATCGCCGTCGCTCACTGTCGGCTTTTCCTCGGGAAGATTTCCGGTTTTTTCGAAAGCGGCGGTCAGTTCACGGGTTTTGATCTTGGCCGCCTCGACATCGGGCTGGTTGAACGGATTGATGCCGAGCACCGCGCCGGCCACCGCCGTCGCCAGTTCGAAGCGGAAAAATTCCTGCCCGATATGATCGATGGATTTCAGCGCGATACGCACCACGGGATGGCCGGCTTTTTCCAGCGCGGCGAGTTTGCCGTCCTGCGCCTTGTCGGCTTCGCCGTCGGTGCGCAGATCGATGAAGATGCGATCGTTGCCGTAGACTGCCGGATCGCCGAGGGTTTCGCCATCGATCGGTATCAGGCCCTTGCCGTCCTTGCCGGTGGATTCAGCGATCAGTTGTTCGGTCCACGCGCCGAAGTCGGCGATTTTGGGCGAGGCCAGCATCGTTACCTTGTCGCGGCCTTCGCGGCCGGCGAGGCCAAGCGCGAGGCCGAGTTGCACGCCGGGGTTTTCCTGCGGCGGCACGTCCGGTCCGCACGAGCGCACCATCGCCTGCGCCTGTTCGAGCAGTTTCGCGATGTCGATGCCTGCGGCCGCGGCCGGCACCAGCCCGAACGGCGAGAGCACCGAGTAGCGGCCGCCGATTGCCGGATCGCCGTGGAAGGTGCGGGCGAACTTCTGTGTCCTGGCCACCTTCTCCAGCGATGAGCCGGGATCGGTCACGGCAACGAAATGATTGCCGGCGTTGCCCTTGCCGGCCGCAGCCTCGACGCGACCGAAAAAATAATCCTTCAGCGCGTTGGGTTCGGTGGTGCCGCCGGATTTGCTGGAAACGATGAACAGCGCCTTGCCGACATCGATGGCGTTTTCGATACGCGCGACCTGCGCCGGATCGGTGGAGTCCAGCACGTGCAGCTTCGGGAAACCCTTCGCCTGTGGATAGGTCTTCGCCAGCACCTCCGGGCCGAGGCTGGAGCCGCCCATGCCGAGCACCACGGCATGGGTGAAGCCTTGCTGCTTTACCCAGCCTGCGAAGTCGTTGTAGTCGGCCTGCTTGCGCTGTTCGGCGCTGACGCTATTGAGCCAGCCCAGCCACTTGTCTTCATCGCTGCCGGTCCACACCGAAGTGTCGTGCTGCCACAGGCGGCGGATGCTGCCCGCGGCGCGCCATTCCTCGGTCGCGCTCCCCACGGCCTTGGTGAGCTTGTCGCCAAGCGTAAGCGCCTGAGCGTCGATGGCTTTGCCCAGTACCGCCGCGCGCTTGTGCGCCACCGCCCCCAACAGCTTGTCGAAGGCATCGGCGAACAGTTGCACGCCTTCCTTGACCAGTTGCGTGGTGATCCTGTCGAGCGAGATACCGGCCTTGTCGAGGCCGTTCAGCACCTGCTGCGCGGCGGGAATGTCTTCCTCCAGACTGTCGCGCAGCTTGCCGTGGTCGCGGAAGCCGTCGAGCGTTGCCGGCGGCACGGTGTTGACCGTGTCGGGACCGATCAACTCCTCGACGTACAGCACGTCGCTGTAGTCCTTGTTCTTGGTGCCGGTCGAAGCCCACAGCAGCCGTTGCGGCCGGGCGCCCTTGGCGGCGAGCTTCTGCCAGCGCGCATCCGCGAAGGCCTTCTTGTAGTGCTGGTAGGCCATCTTGGCGTTGGCGATGGCCACCTTGCCTTTGAGAGCTTTCAGCCGGGCCTTTTCGGCCGGGTCGTTGGCCTTGGCGATGGCGTCGTCGAGTTGCTTGTCCACGGCGCTGTCGATGCGGCTCACGAAGAAGCTGGCGACGCTGGCGACGTGAGACGGATCGCCACCCTTGCCGACGTACTCTTCCAGTCCGGCGAGATACGCCTCCGCGACCTCCTGGTAGACCTTCTGCGAGAACAACAGCGTGATGTTGACGCTGATGCCCTGTGCGGTCAGGTGCCGGATCGCGGGGAGGCCCTCCGGCGTTGCCGGCACCTTGATCATCAAATTCTTGCGGCCGACTTCGCGCCACAGCCGCTCGGCTTCGGCGATGGTGCCCTTGGTGTCCATCGCGAGGTAAGGCGATACTTCGAGGCTGACGAAGCCGTCGGCACCCTTGAGCTGGTCATAGACCGGACGCAGCACATCGGCCGCGTGCTGGATATCGTCCACCGCGAGCGACTCGAACAACGCCGTAACCGGCCGGTCTCCCGCCTTGAGTGCCTTGGCGATGGCGCCGTCATATTCGTCCGAACTGCCAATGGCTTTCTCGAAGATCGCCGGATTGGAGGTGACGCCGCGCACCCCGTCGTCGTCGATCAGTCGCTTCAGGTCGCCTTTGGCGATGAAGCCGCGGGCGAGAAAGTCGAGCCAGACGGCCTGGCCATGCTTTTGCAGTGCTTTGACGGGGTTCATGATGCCTTGTTCGCTTCAGTGAGGAGGGCGGGTTCCATCATTGGTTCGGCGTACGGCCGAAGTTTGTCAACCGGTCCTTGCTTGATCTCGCAGGCGTTTGGCGACGTCGGGGTACCGGCGCAGGCCGGGGCGCGGGGGAAGCGCTGCGGCGGATGGGCTAGGGCAAGGTCTTGTCAGGTGTCTACGTATGGAACGGCAAACGGTTCCCGCCGCGGCAGGCTGTTTTGCATCGCGATATCGTGAGCTTCGGCCGCCGCAATCACAAGGAAAAGCGACCGCTCGGTCTCATTGTCGCATGCGTGAGCAAGTTGCGAATCTCAAGGCCGGGCAGGTTTTGCCGGCGCCTTAAAGCGTTTTCAAGCGAAGTGGATTCCGGTTCGCGTGAAGAAAACGCGTCAAATCAAAATGATAGAGTCCTGGTTCTGATTCCATCAGAACCGAAAGGACTGTAGTGTGGTGGTTCAGAAGTTCGCTTCATTATCTCGGCGAGTCCTTCAAGCGAACTTCTGAAGCCAAACCACACTAAATTCATAGAGTTGCCAGTGTCCTTTCGAATCCGAAGTTCGCGAAAATGAACGCTGCACAATGAGGCGAACTTCGGATTCGGGACACTAGCGCAGGCTGGCGTTGAGGCTGTGCAGCGCCGCCGAGCCGGGGCAGAGCGCGGCCTCGCCGAGCTGATTGAGCGGCGTCTCGACGGTGTCGAAATGGCCGTGGAGATCGTTCGCTTCGGGGTCGACATAGAGGAGCCCGGTGACGATCTGTCCGAGTGCGGCATGCTTCTGCAGGAAGTTCATGGCGGCAAGCCGGTCGCTGGGATCGTACTCTTCGTTGAGCTTGCGCAGGTTGATGACCGAGCCGTCGTGCTGCGTCACCGCGATCACCTTGCCGGGGTCGTAATCGACTTCAATCGGCGCGCGGCCGATCATGACATCGAGCGAGTTGACCGCCTCGTTGTGTTCGCGGACGTAATCGAGGCTCTTGGTCGAGCCGGCGTGATTGTTGAAGGCGATGCACGGCGAGATTACATCGATGAACGCCGCGCCGCGATGGGCGATGGCGGCCTTGATGATCGGCACCAGTTGGGCCTTGTCGCCGGAGAAGCTGCGCGCCACGAAGGTCGCACCGAGTTGCAGCGCGATGGCCACCAGGTCGATGGGGTTGTCGGTATTGATCGCGCCCTTCTTCGATTTCGAGCCACGGTCGGCGGTCGCCGAGAACTGGCCCTTGGTGAGGCCGTATACGCCGTTGTTCTCGACGATGTAGACCATGTTGACGCCGCGCCGCAGCGCGTGGGCGAACTGGCCGAAGCCGATCGAGGCGGAATCGCCGTCGCCGGAAATGCCGAGATAGATCAGGTCGCGATTGGCGAGGTTGGCGCCGGTCAGCACGGAGGGCATGCGTCCGTGCACGGAATTGAAGCCGTGCGAGGCGCCGAGGAAGTAGGTCGGCGTTTTCGACGAACAGCCGATGCCGGAAATCTTGGCGACGCGGTGAGGCTCGATTGCCATTTCGAACGAGGCCTCGATGATTGCCGCCGAAATCGAATCGTGGCCGCAGCCCGCGCATAACGTCGAGGTGGCGGCTTCATAGTCGCGCCGGGTGAAGCCGAGGGCGTTCTTCGGCAGCGACGGATGATGGAATTTCGGCTTGGTCAGATAGGTCATGACATCGCCTTTCGCAGCGGCGTGACTTTCAGCGCATCGAGCCGGTCGCCGATGGCGCCGGAGATGAAGCGTGCGGTGATCGACGTGCCGTCGTAATGCAGGATCGGCACCAGCCGCACCGGATCGATGCCGAGTTCGTTGACGATCAACGAGCGCAATTGGGCGTCGCGGTTTTGCTCGACGACAAACACGAAGTCATGGTCGGAGATGAAACTGGCGACATCCTGATGGAACGGGAACGCGCGTACCCGCATCAGGTCCAGCGTATGGCCGCGCGCGGTGAGGATTTCCGCCGCCTCGTGCATCGCCGGTGCCGTCGAGCCGTAATAGATCACGCCGAACCGCGTCGACTTGTCGGCATTGTCGCGGAGCGGCCTGGGAAGGATATTCTTGGCGGTTTCCTGCTTGCGCAGCAGCCGCTGCATGCCCTCGACGTAGTCGGCGCCTTCTTCGGAATATTTGGCGCGGGCATCATGCGAAGTCCCGCGCGTGAAGTAGCCGCCCTTGCTGGCATGAGTGCCCGGATAGGTCCGATAGGGAATGGCATCGCCGTCGACGTCGGTATAGCGGCCGAAATCCTTTCCCGCCTCGAGTTCGGCGGCGGTCATCACCTTGCCGCGATCGTATCGCTTGGCGTCGTCCCATTGCAGCGGCCGGCACAGCCGGTGGTTCATGCCGATATCGAGATCGAGCATGACAAACACCGGAGTCTGTAATCGATCGGCATAGTCGAAGGCGCTGGCGCCGAATTCGAACGCCTCGGTGGCATCTTCCGGCAGCAGCAGGATGTGCTTGGTGTCGCCGTGCGAGGCGTAGGCGCAATTGATCAGGTCGCATTGCTGCGTCCGCGTCGGCATTCCGGTCGATGGCCCGGCGCGCTGCACGTCGAAAATCACGGAAGGAATCTCCGCGAAGTAGGCGAAGCCGAAGAATTCCTGCATCAGCGAGATGCCGGGGCCGGAGGTCGCGGTGAAGGCGCGGGCGCCGTTCCACGCCGCGCCGATCACCATGCCGATCGAGGCAATTTCGTCTTCGGCCTGCACGATGGCGTAGCGCGCCTGCTTGGTGTCCGGGTCGTGACGATACTTGGCGCAGTATCTGGCGAAGCCTTCCGCCAGCGACGACGACGGCGTGATCGGATACCACGCGCAGACCGTGGCGCCGCCATAGACCGCGCCGAGCGCGGCTGCCGCGTTGCCTTCGATCAGGATGCGGTCGCCGACCTTGTCGGTGCGCTTGAGGCGCAGTCCGAGCGGGCATTTGAAGTTGGCCTCGGCATAGGCGCGGCCGAGATGCAGCGCGTGGAGGTTGGGTTGGATCAGCTTGGGCTTGCTCTTGTATTGTTCGCCGACCAGCTTTTCCAGTTCGGCGATATCCATGTCGAGCAACGCCGACAGCGCGCCGATGCAGATGATATTCTTGAACAGCTGGCGCTGGCGCGGATCGGTGTATTCCTTGTTGCAGATCGCGGTCAGCGGAATGCCGATCAGGTTGATGTCGGTGCGCGGCTTGCCCGGCGGCATCGCGCGGGTCGAGTCGTACACCAGATAACCGTCCGGCTCGACGGACGCGACGTCGGCGTTGTAGGTCTGCGGGTTCATCGCCACCATGAAGTCGGTGCCGCCGCGCGCGCCAAGATGGTTGGCCTCGGTGACGCGAATTTCGTACCAGGTCGGCAGGCCCTGGATGTTCGACGGAAACACGTTGCGCGGCGACATCGGAATGCCCATCCGCATGATGGCGCGGGCGAACATTTCGTTGGCGCTGGCGGAGCCGGAGCCGTTGACGTTGGCAAAGCGGATGACGAAATCGTTGACAGCGGTTAGCGGCATGCTGGGCCTGCGTGAGTCATTTCGATAAAGAACTTGTTCATGTCCCACGCACCGGTCGGGCAGCGTTCGGCGCACAGCCCGCAATGCAGGCAGACGTCCTCGTCCTTGGCCATGATGCGCCCCGTCTTGAGGCCGTCGGCGACATAGATCGCCTGATCCGGATTGAGTGCCGGTGCGCGCAGCCGCTGCCGCAGGTCCTCTTCCTCGCCGTTGTCGGTAAAGGTGATGCAATCCATCGGGCAGATATCGACGCAGGCGTCGCATTCGATGCACAGCGGCGCCGAGAACACCGTCTCGACGTCGCAATTCAGGCAGCGTCCGGCTTCCGCCAGCGCCAGCTTGGCATCGAAGCCAAGTTCGACCTCGGCCTTGATGCTGCTAAGCGCGGTAGCGTTATCGCGGTGCGGCACCGCGTAGCGCTCATCGTTCATGATCTCGTTTTTGTAGCTCCACTCGTGAATGCCCATCTTCTGGTTCACGACGGTGACCGCCGGCAGCGGACGGTCGGCGATATTCTCGCCATGCAGCATCTTGTCGATGGACACCGCGACCTCGTGGCCGTGCGCCACAGCCCAGATGATGTTCTTGGGGCCGAACGCGGCGTCGCCGCCGAAGAACACTTTCGGATTGCTCGACTGGAACGTGATCTTGTCGACCACCGACATATGCCATTCGTCGAAAGTGATCCCGGCGTCCGGCTCGATCCATGGAAACGCGTTTTCCTGGCCGACCGCGACCAACACGTCGTCGCATTCGAACGTCACGTCCGGCTCGCCGGAAGCGACCAGCTTGCGGCGGCCCTTGGCGTCGTATTCCGCCTTGACCTTCTCGAAGGTGACGCCGGTCAGCTTGCCGTTGTCATGGAGGAATTGTTTCGGCACCAGGAAATTGTGGATCGGAATGCCTTCGCGCGCGGCGTCTTCCTTTTCCCACGGCGAGGCCTTCATCTCGTCGAAGCCGGAGCGCACCACCACCTTGACGTCCTCGCCGCCGAGGCGGCGCGCCGATCGGCAGCAATCCATCGCGGTGTTGCCGCCGCCGAGCACGATGACGCGCTTGCCGATGGAATGGATGTGGTCGAACGATACGCTGGAGAGCCAGTCGATGCCGATGTGAATATTCGCGGCGGCCTCCTTGCGGCCGGGAATATCCAGATCGCGGCCGCGCGGCGCGCCGGAGCCGACGACGATGGCGTCATAGCCCTCGGCCAGCAACGCCTTCATGCTGTCGATGCGCGTGCCGCCCTTGAAGGTGACTCCGAGATCGAGAATGTAGTTGGTCTCCTCGTCGATCACGCTGTCTGGCAGGCGGAATTTTGGGATCTGCGTCCGCATCATGCCGCCGGCGCGGCTGTCGCCATCGAACACCACGCAGTCATAACCGAGCGGCGCAAGATCGCGCGCCACCGTCAGCGAAGCGGGGCCGGCGCCGACCAGCGCGATGCGCTTGCCGTTCTTCGCCGAAGCAGGCGAGGGCATCCGGCCTTTGACGTCGTCCTTGTAATCGGCGGCAACGCGCTTGAGCCGGCAGATCGCCACCGGTTCCTCCTCGACGCGGACGCGCCGGCAAGCCGGCTCGCACGGACGGTCGCAGGTGCGGCCGAGAATTCCCGGAAAGACGTTGGATTTCCAGTTGATCATGTAGGCGTCGCTGTAGCGGCCCGCGGCGATCAATCGGATATATTCGGGGACCGGCGTATGCGCCGGGCAAGCCCACTGGCAATCGACCACTTTGTGAAAATAGTCTGGCGCCGAGATATCGGTCGGTTTCATTCCTATCCCAATCCGCGCGGAAAAACGGGCTTTTGCGCACGGTCTTTCGCAAGCTTTCGAACGCTCATGGTGGCGCCCTTGTTGTTTCTCAGTCGGATCATGACCTTAGAAGTATAATAATTCAATATTATAGAGCCGAACCGCATAACCATTTTAAAGTGATTGCCGCCGACAATTCGTCGCAGCGCCGAGAACCGGCTTGGCTGCGGCACTGCAGCATAAATTGTTCGTGATGTGTCGGCCGCCCCCGGTTCGGCCTGAGGCCAGCGGGTCCGTCTCGCCGTCATGGATCGATGCTGACGCTGTCGTCAGGGCACCGCGACATTGACGGTCTCTTCCATGATCCGGGCTTGATCGCCGTCCCGGATAAGGATGGCCGTGTAGTAACCATGGAATGACTTGTCGCCGAGCTTCGCCTGCCACTCTCCGACATTGAAAACGTAGTCGCCAAACGAGCTGGAAGTGATCCGCCGTACCGAATAGTCATGAAGGCCCATTGCGAGGGCTTGCTGGAAGCTTTGGCGGATGGCTTCGCGGCCCTGAAAGACGCCGCTGGGCGTCACCCGGGTGGCTTTCTCGGTGAAGACTGCAGCCATCGCATCCAGATCGCCGCGATTATAGGCTTCCGCGAAGTGCTTTTGCAGATCGGCAGAAGCGTCGATGGATTGGTCCTGCTGTTGGGCGATGGCGTGAGAGAAGAAAGCGAGCAACAGGCAAATGGCTGCGGGAATTGTTCTGAACGCCATGTGTTCCTCCCCTGCCTCGGTCAGGTTGGAATTAAACGCTCAAAGGTCCGCTTTCGCCAGATCCCACATCAGTCGATAGGTGCCCGACGACACCGGTTGCCCGCACGCGGCAAAAACCTGCGGATCGAAGCGGCCCGCGATCGCCGCCGATATCGAAGCCACATCGGTGCCGTCGATCAGCACGAACCAGTCGGCCGCGCCGGGGTTTGGTCCGTCGTCGGTCAGCGATTTCGACAAAGCAGGGTCGCTTTCCAGGACATGCATCGAAATGATGCCGTCCCGCCCAAGCGGATCGAGCCGTTGCGCAATGATCGGGTGTAGCTGGTCGGCATCCAGCGGACGGATGCGGACGATGCCAAGCGCCGCGCCACGGCCCTGACCTCGGCTCGACGTGATCCTTGCGACGGCGCGGATCATGTTCTTGAACCGCGCGATGTTCTGCTTCGACCACGCGGTCTGGTTGGCAAGCGCGGTGCGATAGGCCGGGCTATCGAGTGCTTCGAACGTCGCGGTGGAGTACAGGCCGAGATATTTCGGGCTGGCGGCGTGCGCGATGTAGCGTCGCGCCTCGACGAAGCCGTCGATCGCCACGCGCTCGGCAATATGCTCGCGATCGTACCAGCGGTTGAAGTCCGGTTCGTCGGCGGCATCGACATCCATCGATGTCAGCAGCATTCCCTTGGCGGCGATCGGCATTCTGGCGTTTCCCTGTTGTCGTTATCGAAGTTGTTATTATCGAACGCGCATTCATAGGCGGTCGCTCTGGGCGCCATCGTCCTGAGGTGGCGGAGCGTAGCGAAGCTCTCGATGGGTGACGAGCATCCTTCGAGGCTCGCCGCCAAGGCGGCTCACGCCTCAGGACGATGATGCGGTGCATGTGAACTTATATCTTCGCAATAACATCAGCCGTGGCCCTGATGACGGCGTCGCGAATACCGGGATCATACAGCGAGTGCCCGGCTCCTTCGACAATGCGAAGTTCGGCCTTCGGCCATGCCGCCGCCAGCGCATGAGCAGTTGATGGCGGGCAGAGCAAATCGTAGCGGCCTTGCACAATGATGCCCGGAATGTCTGCCAGCTTCCCGGCGTTGGCCATCAGTTGATCCGGCGTCAGAAAACAGTCGTTCTGAAAATAATGCGCTTCCATGAACGGCGACGCCGGCATCGCGCGCGATGAGCCGAGCGACGCCATGTCGAGCCGGGTTTGCTTCGGTGTGTGCTCGGAGAGAATGCGCTCGGTATCGTGCCAGGCACGCGCCGCGGGACCATGGACCGCCGCATCGGAATCGAGAATGCGGCGCCAGTAGGCGTCCAGCGGTTGGCGGCGCTCGTCGTTGGTGAGGAGGCTGAGGAAATCATCGTTCAGGCCGGGATAGAACCGTGGCAGATTTTCGAGAAACGCAGCGTTCAGTTCGGCACGGGTGCCGAGAAAGGTCGCGCGCAGCACAATGCCGCTGACGCGCCGGGGATGCGCCTGCGCGTAGGCCAGCGCCAGCGTCGCGCCCCACGAGCCGCCGCTCACGAGCCAACGTTCGATGCCGAGCTTTTCGCGGATGGCTTCCATATCCGCGATCAGATGCGGCAACGTATTGGCCTCGCGGCGGCCCTTCGGGCGGCTGCGACCGGCGCCGCGCTGATCGAACAGCACGGCGTGGAAGCGCTGCGGATCGAACAGCTTGCGGTGGTCCGGCTGGCAGCCGCTGCCGGGACCGCCGTGCAGATAGATCGCGGCGATGCCACTGGCGTTACCGACGGTCTCCACATAGAGATCATGTCCGTCGCCGACCGGCAGCATCTGCGTCGTCAGCGGCGCGTAAGGGTCGGCGCGTTCGCCGGAGGGCGCGGCGGTGCCGCCAGCATCAGGCATCATGACCTGTGTCCGTTTCCGCCGTGCCGCCCTTGAAGTTGCGGTAGATGAAGCGGTCGACCTCACCGGAGGCTTCGGTTTCCGCAAGCTTGAAAATCTGCTCGTGCAGCGGCGACAGCGTGCAGGCCGGATCGGTGTTGCCGGCGTCGCCGGTCAGCGCGAAGGCCTGACAGCGGCAGCCGCCGAAATCGATTTCCCTGAACGCGCAGCTTTGGCACGGCTCCGGCATCCATCCAGTGCCGCGATAGCGATTGAAGGCGTCGGAGTTCTGCCAGATCCAGGCGATCGAATGATTGCCGCGCACGGACTCGAAATCGAGGCCGGTGATGGTCTCCGCGGCGTGACACGGCAGGATCTTGCCGGTCGGCGAGATGTTGAAGAACTGCCGCCCCCAGCCGCCCATGCACTTTTTCGGCCGCAGCGCATAATAGTCCGGCACCACGTAGTCGATTGAGAGAATGCCCTTCAGCCGGACTTCGGCTTCCTCGACGATGCGGCTGGTCTCCTCGATCTGCTTAAGCGTCGGCATCAGCGCGGCGCGGTTCTTCAGCGCCCAGCCGTAATACTGCACGTTGGCGACTTCGAGCCGGTCGGCATCGAGATCGACCGCCATCTGAATGATGTCGGAGAGTTGATGCAGGTTCTGCCGATGCATCACCGCGTTCACGGTAAGTGGCAGGTCGAGGTCGCGCGCCCATCGGGCCACTTCGATCTTCTTCGCGTGCGCACCGTTCATTCCCGCCACGCGATCGGCAACGATCGGCTCATTACCCTGAAAACTGATCTGGATATGACACAGGCCTGCGTCAGCGAGTGCGCGCAACTTGTCCTTGGTCAGCAGCACCGCCGACGTGATCAGATTGGAATACAGGCCAACGTCGGTAGCGTGCTGCACCAGTTCGACAAGGTCCCTGCGCGCGGTCGGCTCGCCGCCGGAGAAATGAATTTGCAGCACGCCGATTTCCGCAAGTTCGCTTAAGACCTTCTTCCATTCGTCGGTGGAGAGTTCGCCGCTGGCGCGTTCGAGCTCGAGCGGGTTCGAACAATAGGGGCATTGCAGCGGACAGCGGTGCGTCAGTTCGGCGAGCACCGCGAGCGGAATGCCGAAGCTCTCCGTGGTGGCGCCGTGCGATTCAAGAACGGCCACGCCGTCCGTGGCGTCAGCGACTGGCGGTGTATTGGTGAGCGTCGGAGTCATGGACTGGTCTCCTTCGCCTCGATGAGAAATCCCTTGTCGGCGAGATCCTGCAACATGGCGATGACGTCGGCGCTGATGGCCTCGCGTTCGGCGGCGTATTTGGCCGCGAGCTGATCGATCATCTGCCCGATGGTGCGACCATCGCAGAGTTGTAAAACCTCCACCGCGATTTCGTCGGGAGCCAGCACGCGTTCCGGCGCGAGGATGACCCAGCGTTCGCGCGTCTTGTCGAATTTCAGTTGGGCATGGCGCGGCAAAACCGGGCGGCTCGCCTCGGTGACGGTGATATGGCGGCTGCGCAATGCGGCCATCAAATAGCCCCTAGTTTGCCGCAGGAACGAAGGCTCCCGGTGGCACGTGTCCGTCGACGTAGGCATGATACAGCGCGTCGAGCTGAACCCAAAGCACATTGGTTTTGAAAATCAATGCGTTGCAGACGGCTTCGCGTTCCGCCGGCGTGCGTGCATGGGTCTTGACGAACTCCAGCGCGAAGTTGGCGTCGCGCGGCGCCTGTTCGAGACGTCGCTTGAAGTAGCTCATGATGTTCGGATTGACGAAGTCGTAATGCGCCAGCATGCCGGAAATACGCTCTTCGTGCAGGTTCGGCGCGAACAGTTCGGTCAGTGATGACGCGATCGCTTCGAGCGGTGTGCGGTCGCGCACGAAATGCACGTAGGCATCCACCGCGAAACGCGTCGCCGGCAATATGCCTTCGGCGGATTCGACGTAAGCGGTATCGAGGCCAAGCCCCTCGGTGAGCTTCAGCCAGCGCTCGATGCCGCCTTCGGAATCGACGTCGCCGTCGTGATCCTCCAGTCGATGCCGCCACTCGAGCCGGATGTCGCGTTCGCGAAAGCGCGAGATGACGACCGCGTCCTTGATCGGGATTGTGCTCTGATAATAGTAGCGGTTGAGCGCCCAGGCTTGCACCTGGCCCTTGTTCAGCTTGCCGCCGTGCAACAGCGCGTGAAACGGATGCAGGCTGTGATAACGGGTGGCGCCGATTTGGCGTAACGCCGCTTCAAGCTCGCCGGCGCTTTGCAGCGGATGGCTCGTAACGACTGAGAACGCGGTGGTGGTGACTGTCAAAGCTCGATCTCCATACCATCCGCAGGAACTTCCCAACCTGCCTGTTCGGCAGCTTTGCGCTCCGGCGAATTGTGGAGCAAGACCGGGTTGGAATTGTTGATATGCAGGAAAATCTTGCGGGCGATGCCGAGATCGGCGAGCGCGGCAATCGCGCCTTCCGCGCCGGACATGGCGATATGTCCCATCGCCTGACCGGTTTTCTGACCGAGGCCGGCTTCGATCAGTTCGTCGTCGCGCCACACGGTTCCGTCGAACAACACCAGCGGTGCGCCTCGGATGCGTTCCACGAGCCCCGGCGTGATGCGAGCGCATGCCGCCAGATGATAAAAATATGTGCCGCTGCTCTTGTCGGCGATACGTAGCCCCAGCGTGTCGCCTTCGGCGTCCTCAGTGCCCGGATGCTGTCGGCCCTCGAGATACCAGGCCCGTTTACCGGGAACGACAAAGGGCATCACCTCGAGCCCGGACCGTGAACCGTCGGGGAGCGAAGGCTCGAAGGCCTTCTCGACCGTAATCGCTTGGCGGCGGACGAATTTGTCGTTTAGGACGTTGAAGATGCTGTTGGCGTTGAGGATCGCCAGCACTTGCGGGTGCGCATAGATCGTGAATGGCGAACTTTCGCGCAGCGACAGAAGTCCCGCGACGGCATCGACCTCGCCATTGGTCAGGATGACGCCCGCGATCGGACTGTGGCGCAACGCGCCGGCTTGGGGATGTAGTTGCGATGTTGCTGTGATCTGCTGCCGGATATCCGGCGAAGCGTTGATCAGAAACCAGTACCTATCATCGGTACTGACGGCAATCGACGATTGCGTGCTTTGCAGTTCGGGGTTCTTCTCGCGCGCAGCGCGACACACCTCGCACCCGCAATTCCATTGCGGAACGCCGCCGCCTGCCGCGGCCCCAAGAACGATAACACGAAGCATGGTATCGCTCCCGGACCCGGACAGGTCAACGCGATATGCCTACTTGCGGGCCGCGCAAGCGTACATGTTGATTTCCATACCAACCGGCACTTCGACGATTTTCGGTGTCTTCCAGGCCATTTCGATCTCCACAAGCACGTGGCGTCATTGCCAAGGGTTGTATCCTACGACGATTTCCAGCGAGCGCCCAACCCAAAAAGGCAGAATGCGGTGCGGAATCGCGGAAGGTTGATCCGATGTTTTTACTGCGATGCAGCATATCATCGCGAAAGGATTCGAAAACGCCGGATGATCCGTTCGATATCGTGGCCCGCCTTTCCAGAGATTGCCGGAGTGGCAATCCGGCGAAAAACCCCTTAACGCTCAATCAGCGGCTTCTCATAAGACCGTGACGGATGGGCGGAGCGAACTCATGGAACAACTTTGGCGGCTTTCGGCAACCGAACTGGCATCGCTGGTTCGATCGAAAAAGGTATCCGCGGTGGATGCCGCGCGCGCGGCGCTGGAACGCCTCGAAGCGGTCAACCCGGCAATCAACGCCGTCGTCGATCACCGGCCAGAGGAAACGTTGGCGCAGGCAAGGACGGTCGACAAGCTGATCGCCGATGGCGAGGACCCCGGCGTGTTGGCCGGCGTGCCCGTCACCGTCAAGGTCAATGTCGATCAGAAAGGCTTCGCCACTACCAACGGCATCAAGGCTCAGCGCGATCACATCGCCAAGGACGACAATCCGGTGGTCGCCAACATGCGCCGTGCCGGCGCGGTGATTGTCGGACGCACCAACACGCCGGCGTTTTCCTTCCGCTGGTTCGCTAACAATCAATTGCACGGCCACACGAAGAATCCGCGTGATCCTGGCATCACGCCCGGTGGCTCGTCGGGTGGCGCCGGAGCTGCCACGGCGGCGGGCATCGGCCACATCGGCCACGGCACCGATATCGCCGGATCGGTTCGCTATCCGGCCTATGCTTGCGGCATCCACGGCTTGCGGCCGACGCTGGGGCGTATCCCGGCGCACAATCTTTCGTTTCCCGAACGGCCTCTGTGCGCGCAGATTTCGGCGGTGTCCGGGCCGCTGGCGCGCACGATCGGAGATCTTCGCCTTGCGCTTGCGGCGATGTCTCGACAGGACCTGCGTGATCCATGGTGGGTGCCTGCGCCCTTGGAGGGGCCCGCGATGCCGCGCCGTGCGGCGCTGTGTCTGCGCCCCGATGGGCTCGAAACCGTTCCCGAGGTGATCGATGCCTTGAGGGATGCCGCGCGCCGCCTGCAAAGCGCGGGCTGGGCCGTCGAGGAGGTCGACAATACGCCGCCGCTCAATGAAGCCGCCGAGTTGCAGCGGAAATTCTGGCTCGGCGATGGCTACGAGGCAATGCTGGCCGCTGCCGAAAAGGAAGGCGATCCGGGCGCGCTGGCGTGCCTGCGCGGCAGCCGCGACAAGGTGTATCCACTCGACGCGGCCGGATTGTCGGCGATCGTGCAGCGGCGCGCGGCGCTGACGCGGGACTGGCAGCTGTTCCTCGAAAAATATCCGGTGCTGTTGATGCCGGTGTCCGGCGAATTGCCGTTCCCGGATCAACTCGATCTCAAGGACGATGCATCGTTCGCGCGGGTCTGGCGGGCGCAGATGCCGCAGGTCGGCATTCCTTTCATGGGGCTCCCGGGACTGACCGTTTCGACCGGGCTGATCGGTCGCGTCCCCGTCGGCGTGCAGGTTGTCGCCGGGCGTTATCGGGAGGATTTGTGTCTGCAGGCCGGGGAGGATATCGAGGCCGGCGGTACACCGCCGTCGCCGATCGATCCGGTTCGCTAGGCTGTTTGGACAAGGGAAAACTGCGCGTGACTACGGTTTATGATTTCTCGGCGAGAACGCTGGCGGGGCAAGATCTGCCGCTCAAGCGATTCGAAGGCCAGGTCCTGCTGATCGTCAACACCGCGAGCGCTTGCGGTTTCACGCCGCAATATGCCGGGTTGCAGGCGCTTTATGACGGGTTTGCGCCCCGTGGCTTTGCGGTGCTTGGTTTTCCGTGCAATCAGTTCGGTCATCAGGAGCCCGGCGATTCGGCGCAGATCGAGGCGTTCTGTACATCGAAGTATGACGTATCGTTTCCGATGTTCGAGAAAATCGACGTCAATGGCGGTGATGCGCATCCGTTGTATAAATTCCTGAAAAATGAGAAGTCGGGTCTGCTGGGTTCGTCGATCAAATGGAATTTCACCAAATTCGTCGTCGATAGACACGGCAGGGTGGTTGCACGACACGGCTCGACCACCCGACCTGAAACCTTGAGCAAGGAAATCGAGGCACTGCTTTGAACGAGAAAACCGACGCCGCAGAGACCGGCTTGCCGGACCGTCTGTCGACCAACCCGCAAAGTCCCTATTACGATGCCGAGATTCTGGCGCGCGATGTCGGCATCCGCTTCAAGGGTGTCGAGAAAAACAATGTCGAGGAATATTGCGTGAGCGAGGGCTGGATCCGCGTCACCGCCGGTTCGGCCCGGGATCGCCATGGCAACCCGTTGACGATCAAGGTCACCGGTCCGGTTGAGCCGTACTTCCGCGACAGCAAGGACTGACGCCGTCATGTCGGTCCGCATCCTCGACGTGCGCGAGGTGACCAAGCCGATCGCGTCGCCGATCCGCAATGCCTATATCGATTTCTCGAAGATGACGACCAGCCTGGTTGCGGTGGTCACCGATGTCGTTCGCGATGGCAAGCCGGTGGTCGGCTACGGCTTCAATTCGAACGGCCGCTACGGGCAGGGCGGTTTGATCCGTGATCGTTTCGCCGGGCGTTTGAAGGAAGCGTCGCCTGCATCGCTGCTCGACCAGAACGGCGACAACCTCGACCCGGACAAGGTCTGGGCAACGCTGATGTCCAACGAGAAACCGGGCGGTCACGGCGAGCGTTCGGTTGCGGTTGGCACCATCGACATGGCGATCTGGGATGCGGTTGCGAAGATCGCGGGAAAGCCTTTATTCCAGCTGCTTGCCGAGCGTCATGGCCGAACGGCGAACCCGCGCGTATTCGTCTACGCGGCAGGAGGCTACTACTATCCCGGCAAGGACGACGCGATGCTGCGCAAGGAAATGCGCGGCTATCTCGATCGCGGTTATAGCGTCGTCAAAATGAAGATCGGCGGCGCCTCGATCGATGAGGATCGACAGCGCATCGAAGTCGTTCTCAAAGAGATTGGTTCACAATCGCGACTCGCGGTCGATGCCAATGGCCGCTTCGATCTGGAAACAGCTATCAATTACGCCAGGATGCTGCGCGACTATCCGCTGTTCTGGTACGAGGAGGCCGGCGATCCGCTGGACTATCAGTTGCAGGCGGCGCTGGCTGAGTTTTATCCCGGTGCGATGGCGACCGGCGAAAATCTGTTCAGTCACCAGGATGCGCGCAACCTGATCCGCTATGGCGGCATGCGGCCGGATCGCGATTTCCTGCAATTCGATTGCGCGTTGTCGTATGGGCTGTGCGAATATCAGCGCACGCTCAAGATGCTGGAAGCGCACGGCTGGTCGCCGAGCCGCTGCATTCCGCACGGGGGCCATCAGATGTCATTGAACATCGCGGCCGGGCTCGGGCTTGGTGGCAACGAAAGCTACCCGGACCTGTTCCAGCCTTACGGCGGATTTCCCGATGGCGTTCGTGTTGAAAATGGGTTCATCACCATGCCGGAACTGCCGGGCATCGGCTTCGAGGGTAAGGCGGATCTGTACGCTGAAATGCGGGCGCTGGCGGCCTGAGGATTCTTGCGGCGAAGCTGGGGCGAAATTCTGGCGGGGTGCGACGGTGGCTGGATTGGCCGTCCGGGCAAATTTTAATCCTGAAATAACTGTCATTTCGCTCCGCTCAGGATTGCAAACCGGATGAATCTCCGCGAACTTCGCGGCTCAATCGGTCGGGCGCACAAGAAGGGTCGGGGATGGACACGCAGCCGTTGCGGCCGGACGTTGCAGATGAAACGGGGCTGGCGGGCGGACACCGGCATGCGATGATCGACATTGAATCCGTTTCGCAACGGTTTGAAATCTCCGGGCGCAAGAGTCACCTCGCGCTTTCGGATATCAACCTGACGGTTGACGACGGCGCATTTGTTTCAATCCTCGGTCCGTCGGGTTGCGGCAAGTCCACATTGCTGTACATCGTCGGCGGTTTCGTCGCGCCGACGCAAGGCGTCGCGAAGGTCAAGGGCAATGTCATCACCGGGCCGGGGCCGGATCGCGGGCCGGTGTTTCAGGAATTCGCGCTGTTCCCATGGAAGACGGTGATCGGCAACGTGATGTACGGCTTGCGGCAGCAGGGCGTGAAGCGCAATGAGGCCGAAGCGCAAAGCCGTCGCCTGATCGAGATGGTCGGTCTCAAGGGATATGAGAATTTCTATCCGAAGGAATTGTCCGGCGGTATGAAGCAGCGCGTGGCGATCGCGCGTACGCTGGCGTATCACCCGTCGGTGCTGCTGATGGATGAGCCGTTCGGCGCGCTGGATGCGCATACGCGGACGCGGCTGCAGAACGATCTGCTCAATATCTGGGAGCGCGACCGCAAGACGGTGCTGTTCGTGACTCATTCGGTCGACGAGGCGGTGTTCCTTTCCGACAAGGTCGTGGTGATGACGCGCTCGCCGGGCCGCATCAAGCAGATCGTCGACATCGATCTGGCACGACCGCGCCGCCGCGCCGAACTGCTGCTGGATTCACGTTATCAGAAGTACGTCGTCGATATCGAGCGCATGATCGATGATGGTCGCGACGACGCGGAGCGACCGTGACGCCGGTGCGCACCACGCTTTCCCGTGTCTCGCCGCTGCTGGCGTGCCTCGGTCTGCTGGCCACATGGCAGGTGGCGGCACTGTCGCTCGATACCGACAGCTTTCCCACGGCGTGGCAAGCGATCAAGACCGTTCCCGACATTCTGGGCGATCCTGAATCGCTGCTTAATATCCTCGACTCGATACGTCGGATGGCGATCGGCCTGACGCTGGCGGTGCTGTTCGCGATCCCGCTCGGGCTGGCGATGGGCCGCAGCGCGCGCGTATCGGCATTCTTCAATCCGCTGCTGATGATGATCTATCCGGTGCCGAAGGCGGCGTTGATGCCGGTCATCATGCTGTGGCTCGGCGTCGGCGACGCCTCGAAGACGCTGGTGATCTTTCTCGGCGTCAGCCTGCCGGTGATCTATCACAGCTTTCAGGGCGCGAAAGCGGTGGAAGAAAAGATGCTGTGGTCCGGCGCGGCGATGGGGCTTGGCGGCATGCAACGCATGCTGCGCATCGTGTTGCCGGCGGCTCTGCCGGAGATCCTCACCGGCTGCCGCACCGGCCTCGTCCTTGCGCTGATCACCATGGTGACGAGCGAGATGATCGCGCGGCAATCGGGTGCGGGAAACATCCTGTTCAACGCCATGGACATGGCGCAGTACGACACAGTATTCGCGATGATCATCATCATCGGCGCGCTCGGCATCGTGCTCGATGCCGCGTTCGACAAGTTGCGCTGGCGGCTGGTGAAGTGGGCCGAGCCGCATCAGGAAATCTTGTTGGGGGCGTCATGAACCGGCGCAGCCTTACCACGGCCTTGATGGGCGCGCTGCCGATTCTGCTGGTGCTGGCGCTGTGGCAGGGGCTGTGCAGCTTCGGCTATGCGCCGCCGTCGCTGCTGCCGCCGCCGGGCAAGGTGTTCCTGCGGCTCGTGCAGCAACTCGGCAATACCGGATTTCTCGACGATATCGTTGCGACGCTTACGCGGCTGTTCGCCGGCTTCTTCATTGCCGTGGTGCTTGGCGTCGGCCTCGGTCTTGCCGCCGCCGTGAGTTCGGCGATCAATGCCGTCGTGCGGCCGCTGGTGCAGGTGCTGGCGCCGGTGCCGAAGGTCGCGCTGTATCCGGCGCTGTTGTTGCTGCTCGGCTTCGATCACGCCTCGAAAATCACGCTGGTCGCCGCCGACGCGCTGTTTCCGATTCTGCTCTCCACCTTTTACGGCGCGTCGATGGTCGAGCAGAAGCTGATATGGTCGGCGATGGCGGCCGGCACGCTGCGCTATCAGATCCTGTTCAAGGTGATCTTGCCGGCGGCGTTGCCGTCGATTCTGACCGGCTGCCGCATCGGCCTCGTCATCTCGTGCATCGTGGTGTTCCTCGCCGAGATGATTACCTCGACCGACGGACTTGGGCATCTGCTGGTCGGCGCCGCGCGCACGTTCCAGACCGTCGATATGTTCGTGCCGCTGATTACCATCTCGCTGCTCGGGCTGATCCTGAACGCAATGCTCCACAGCCTGCGCACGTATCTGCTGCGCGGATTCCCCGAGGTGTGACGTTCTCTCCTCGGCATTGCAAAAAGGAAGCGCCGCAATTGGGTGCTCTTCGTCATGGCCGGGCTTGTCCCGGCCATCCACGAATCCCTTAAGATGCGATGCTATCGTACAAATCATTCCAATCGGGATTATTCGCCAGAATCAGCCGCGCTTTCCATGTCCGGTTCCAATGCTTGATGTTGTGCTCGCGTTGAATGGCGGTCTGGATATCGTCGAAGACTTCAAAATAGACCAGTCGCTTCAGGCCATACTGTTTGGTGAAGCCATCGATCGCTTCAGTGCGATGCTCGTGGATACGCTTGGCCAAATTGCTGGTGACGCCGACATACAGGATGCCGTTGGGTCGGTTGGTCAGGAAATAGATGTAACCCCGTCGCATCAAGGCATTCTGAAGAACGTGGATGGCCGGGACAAGCCCGGCCATGACGCCGGAGAGGGAAGCCTGGTGGAGGATCGGCAGATTATTGAATCTGTGGTAGCCTTTGAGCAGGATGACTAGGCTAGGTGCCATCCATATTTTCGTTGTGGCCGGGCTTGTCCCGGCCATCCACGTTTTTATGTGCTCGAAGCGATAGATGAAGCCGTCTTTAATTCTCTAAGACAGCCTTAGATCCAGCAATCTCCGGCCCTCGGTCTTCAGCAGCTTCTTGACCGCGGCGGAGGCGACGACTTCGTCGTCGTTGGCGTAGGCCTCGTGGTTCTTTTCGATGTCGTCGAGGCGATAGAGATAGTTCACCATCACGCCGGCGGACTCGCGCAAGCCCTTCGACGAAACGTCGCCGAGCCAGTTGATCTGCTCCAGCCGCGCGCCGTTGCCGAGATGGAAGCGCGCCACCGGGTCGACCGGCTTGCCGCGCGCGTTCTTCGCTTTCAGGAAATAATAGGCCGCCAGCGGCTCAAGCACCGCGTGAAGCTTCGCCGCGAGTTCGGCGTCGTCGATCCAACTGTCGTCGTCGAGATGGGCGAGCAGGGTCTGCTCGTCTTCGGAGACCGGCAGTTCCGGCTCGCGCTTGAGCCAGCGCATGAAGCCCGGCACCGGCGACAGCGTGACGAAGGTGTCGAGCTTCGGCAGTTCACGCCGCAGTTCCTCGACCACCTGCTTGATGAGGAAGTTGCCGAAAGAAATGCCGGCGAGGCCGCGCTGAGTATTGGAGATCGAATAGAACACGGCGGTGCGCGCGCGTTCGATCGGTACCGGCTGGCGATCTTTCGCAAGCAGCGGCGCGATGGCGCCGGGAATGCCTTCGGTCAGCGCCACTTCGACAAAAATCAGCGGCTCGTCGTTCAACGCCGGATGAAAGAACGCGTAGCAGCGACGATCCACCGGATCGATGCGGCGGCGCAGGTCGTCCCAGTCGTGAATCTCGTGGACCGCTTCGTAGCGGATGACCTTTTCAAGAATGTTGGCGGGCGTCGACCAGTCGATCTTGCGCAGCACGAGAAACCCCCGGTTGAACCATGATGCCAACAGGTGTTCGAGGTCGCGGTTGACGGTGTCGAGGTCCTTGCGATCCTTGCCAAGGTTCAAAAGATCGGCGCGCAGGCCGACCAGTTCGCCGGTGCCGCCCGGAGCGCGGTTGAGGCGGCGGAACAGTTCCTGCCGCCGCGGCTCGGAGGCGAAGTGCAGGCCGCCGCCGGCGCCGCCGACTCCGCTGCGCCAGAGATCGATCGCCTGTTCCACCTTGTCGTGGTCGGGGCCGAATTTGCCGGCCAGAACTTCGAAAAACTCGAGCCGTTCGGCCTCGTCGAGCAAGCGATAGCGGTCCAGCACATCGCGCGCCAGCACGGTGCCGGAGGCTTCGCCACGGCCCGACAAAAGCCCTTCGCAAAGCGTTACGACGCCGGGAGCATCGATCGGCGCGGCATTCGACCAACCGCTGCGGCGAAGGAGATTGCGGCCGCGCTCGGAAATCGAAGCCAGCAGGTCGGAAAGGAAATCGTTGCTCATGAACGCGATACTCTCAATGGTCAGCTTGTTGGTCTGCGTGTTGCAGTCGTCATGCTCCGCGCATCTTACACGGTTACGAAGCCGGTTGCCTGGGCATTTGAAGCATGAAAGGATTATCTCCAAAGCGGCGATTTAGCCACGAGTGTGGTGGTTCGGAAGTTCGCGAAAGTGAACGCTGCAAAATGAGGCGAACTTCGGTTTCGGGACACTAAGTGGGAGGATTCAGAATGTCGGGACGTGCGATGCGGCATCTTGTCGTGGCGGGCTGGGCTCTGGGAGCGCTCTTGAGCGCAACATCGGCCTACGCGCAGCAGACCATCCGGGTTGGGTGGACCATTCCAGCGGAGGAGGCCAAATACTGGATGATGCGGCGACCCGCCGAGTTCCCCGACATCGGCAAGGCCTACAAGATCGAGTGGGTGCAGTTTCAGGGCACGGCTCCGATGACGCAGGCGCTGGCCGCCGGTGCGCTGGATTGCGCCACGCAGGGTGTGTTGTCGCTGGCGCAGGGTGCGGTCTCCGGCAATCTCAAGGCCTATATCGTTGCGCAGCATGTTTATGAAAAGCCGGGCGGCTTCTCGGTGTACTGGGCGGTGAAGGACGATTCGCCGATCAAGACAATCGCCGACCTCAAGGGCAAAACCATGGCGATCAACGTGCTCGGTTCCGGCATCTACGGGCCGATGGCGTTGCTTTTGAAACAGAACGGCGTCGATCCGGAGAAGGATATCAAGCTGGTCGAGCTCGGCTTCTCGCTGTCGGAGGATGCGGTGCGTTCCGGCCGTGTCGATGCCGCGCCGATGAACCAGCCGTTCGCCGCGCGCTCGGAGGCCAAGGGCGGCATGCGCAAGCTGTTCTCGCTCTCCGAACAGCAAAAGAACATCGTGCATATCCTCGATGCCTGCCGCGCCGATTTCGTCGACAAGAACCCGGACCTTGCCAAGGCCTACATACGCGACCTGACGCTCGGCATGAAAAAGGCGCTGGCCAATCGCGACGAGACCCTGAAGGTCGTCAACGAGATCATGAAGGCGCCGATCCCGGTGTTGGACACCTATCTGTTGAAGGACAACGATTTTGGCCGCGACCCCGGCGCCGCGCCGAATTTCCCGGCGATCCAGCAGATGCTCGACACCTATGCCGCAACCGGCATGCTGGCGAAGAAGCTCGACGTCAACCAGTTCAGGAAGGATGGCTTCGTCGCGCCGCTGCAATAGGAGGGCCGGGGCGGTCGTCATCCAGAGGTGCGCGCTCTTGCACGCCTCGAAGGATGACGTGCAAATAGCGCCGCCACCCTTCGAGGCCTTCGCTTCGCTACGGCACCTCAGGGTGACGATGGCTCGCGGAATTCACGATGGCTCGCGGAATTCACCCCGTCCGCGCATGATCGATCAGCAGATCCAGCGCGCGCTTGATCGTCGTGCGTTCCTCGTCGGAAAACTGCCGCAGCAGATCGGCCTCGTGAGCCTTGGCGGCGGCCTGCACCGGCTCGACCCGCGCGCGACCCTTCGCGGTGAGGTGTAGCGTGACGCGACGGCGGTCGCCGGAGGTCGCGCGACGCTTGAGCAGCCCGTCGCGCTCCATGCGATCGAGCACCTTGGTGAGGCGCGGCTGCTTCATCAGCGCCATCGCCGCCAGCTCGCCGACCGACAGCCCCTCGACATCCATCAGGCACGCCAGCACGCGCCATTCCGGCACCGACAGGTCCCAGTCGCCGAGCCGCGCATGAAATTCGTTCGAGACGATGAAGCTGGCGCGCGCCAGCAGGTAGGCGAGGTAATTGCGCGCGAAGCTGTTGCTGGCCAGTTGCGGGCCACGGCGCGGCGCATGTGATGCATCGACGCGGCGCAACGCGCCGGAATGCAACGGCGGCGGATCGGGGGCGGCTTTCGTGGCGTTGTCGTCGGCCATGGTGCGATCCCGCGTAGTGAATCGAGCCGCGCATGCGCGCGCCGCGCAGTCCTTTAACTCTAAAAATATTCCTTTTCATGTAACATGGCCGCCCCTATCATCCAACGACATTTGCGCCATTTTGTTGGGACGCGTTTTTGTCACGCGAACCGGTATCCACTTCGCTCGAAAACGCTATGAGGAGAGACGGCATGCAGGCGGAGCGCGTTGAGGCAAAATGGATCGACGCGTTCTGCGAAGTGTTCGAGCGCTGCGCCGTGAAGCCCGGCGACACCGCCGCCATTCTGTCCGAAACACAATCGCGCGCGCTCAATGTGCATATCGCGGAGCTGGCGCTGCTGCGCATGGGCGCAAGGCCGTTCCATATCGTGCTGCCGACGCCGCGCAATCGTCAGGTGGTGCCGATCCGCTCGACCGGCGCCAGCGAGGCGATCCAGCGGCTCGCGCCGGTGGTCAGCGCCTTGCAACAGGCAGGCTTCGTGGTTGACTGCACCATCGAGGGCCTGATGCATGCGTCGGAGACGCCGGACATCCTGAAAGCCGGCGCGCGTATCCTGGTGATTTCCAACGAGCATCCGGAAGCACTCGAGCGCATGGTGCCGGACAGCGCGCTCGAGAAGCGGGTGCGCGCGGCGGCGAAGATGCTGCGCGGCACCAGGCGCATGACGGTGACGTCGAAAGCCGGCACCGATCTCGACGTCAACATGGAAGGCGCGCCGACCGTCGGCGTCTGGGGCTGGACCGACAGGCCCGGAACGCTGGCGCACTGGCCCGGCGGCATCGTCGTCTCGTTTCCGAAAAGCGGCGGCGTCAACGGCCGGCTGGTGATGGCGGCGGGCGACATCAACCTCACCTTCAAGCGCTATCTGACGTCCGCGGTGAACATGGTCATCAGGGATGACTACGTCATCGAATTGACCGGCGAGGGCGCCGACGCCGAGATGATGAAGCGCTACCTTGCCGCATGGGGCGATCGCGAGGCTTACGCGGTGTCGCATGTCGGCTGGGGCATGAATCCCAACGCGCGCTACGAGGCGCTGACGATGTACGATCGCAACGACACCAACGGCACCGAGATCCGCGCGGTCGCGGGCAATTTCCTGTTCTCCACCGGCGCCAACGAATTCGCCGGGCGCTACACCGCAGGCCACTTCGACCTGCCGATGTTCGGCACCACCATCACGCTCGACGGCACCACGGTGATCCGCGACGGCGAGGTGCTGGACGTGTTCGGGTAGCGTCCGCTCTCCCTCGCCCTGCAAGGGGGAGGGTTGGGGTGGGGGTGATGTGTCGGATACCGTGACCCCCTCCCGGCTCGCTTGCACTCGCCGACCTCCCCCTTGCATGGGGAGGTGAAGGTCGCGCTGTTGTCGTCGTCCTGAGGTGCGCGCTCTTTGCGCGCCTCGAAGGACGGGTAACACGATCAGCCGTCGACCCTTCGAGGCCTTAGCTACACGCGAATTCGTCATGCCCGGGCTTGTCCCGGGCATCCACGCTTTTCTTCCCCTCGATCTGAACTAAGGACAAAGACGTGGATGGCCGGAATAAATCCGGCCATGACGCGCAAAATGATGGGCGCGGTGTCTTAATCGTTGGCAATCACCGGCTCTCTCGCCAGATCGAAATGTTTCAGCAACGCAACGAAGGCTTTCAGTCGCGCCTCGCGATAGGCATCGACATCCATGTCGCTGTAATCGAGGAAGCCTTGCCGCGTGCTGAGCCCGATGCGGCCTTCCGTCATGTTGCGGCCGATGATCTCCGGCGCGGCATAGCGCTCGCTGTTCAACGAGCCGGTGAGGTAGCGGCTGGCGTAATGCAGGATGTCGCCGCCGCCCCAGTCGATGAATTCCAGCATGCCGAGCACGGCGAAACGAAAGCCGAAGCCGTATTTGATCGCGGTGTCGATCTCGGAGGCGGAGGCGACGCCTTCCTCCACCATGCGCGCGGCCTCGTTCATCGCCAGCGCCTGAATGCGCGGCACGATGTAGCCGGGCGACGCCGCGCAGACCACCGGCTTCTTGCCGATGGATTCCAGCACGGATTTGAGTCGCGCGGTGATCGCGGGATCGGTGTTGGCGCCGGGCGAGACTTCGACCAGCGGCACCAGATAGGCCGGGTTGAGCCAGTGTGCGTTGAGAAAGCGTTCGGGCCGCACCACCGCGCCGGACAGATCGTCGACCAGAATCGTCGAGGTGGTGGAGGCGATGATGACGTCGGAATCGATCATCTCCGATGCGCGCGCCAGCGCTGCGCGTTTGAGATCGACCACTTCCGGCACGCCTTCGAAGACGATCGCGGCCTCGTGCAGTGCACCCGCCGCGTCGTCGTTTTTCACCACGCGCACGCGCGACAGGACCGGCGCGACGTCGTCGGCGGTCAGCATGCCGACCCGCGCCAGCATCGCCAGCGTGGTGCGGATGTCGGCCAGCGCATCGGCGGCGAGCTTGTCGAAGGCGTCGCTCGCGCGCGGCTTGAAGTCGATCAGCGCAACGTCATGGCCGGCAAAGGCGAAAGCGATCGCGATGCCGCGCCCCATGCGGCCGGCGCCGAGCGCTGCGATTTTGTCGCGCGAGGCTGTCATGTTCGTGGCCTATTCGCGTCGTGAGACGTGCTCCCTCGCCCCGCTCGCGGGGAGAGCGGTGGGGTGAGGGGGCGTGCTTTTGGAAGTCGCCTCTCACTCGGATTGCTGCGCAATCCGACCTCTCCCCGTAAACGTGGCGAGGTGGAGAGGGGGGTGTTGTGTAGTGCAGGACGTTGATTGAGAACGCTTGCTTCCTGACTACCCCCCACCCTGACCCTCCCCCACAAGGGGAGAGGGAACGAAGCTTCCGTCGCGGTGGTCGATGTTGCGACCGGAGCAGCGGTATCAGTTAAACTACCGATCATTTCGGAAACCCCTCGCGCAACAGCTTTTGCAGCGCGGCCTTGTCGAGGTCGCCGAAGCCGAGGCTTTGCAGCGTGCGGCCGTCGCGCGAAAAATCCTCGCCGCAGATCGCGCCGCCGATGGCGAGAAAGGCTTTCGCCAGCGGCGTTTCGACGCCGGCGAGTTGCGCCGTCGAAATCAGGAACGATAGCCCGACGCGCAGGTCCTCGCGCATGTAGCGGTGTTCGCGCAGCACCAGTTGCTCGCGCCAGTCGCCGCTATCGGTGAGGCGGTCATGCGAGCCGCGACCATACATCCATTGCTCGCCCTCTTTGGCATAGTGATGCGCCAGCGGAAAATGCGGCGCGCCATAACCCAGCGCCTCGCGCACCGCGATGCGTTCGGCGTCGAGCGCGTCGGTGACGCGGCGGATCGCGGCTTGGGTGCCTTCCTTGTGAATGTCCCAGCGCTCGAAGTGCTCGATCGGCCCGGCATTCATCACGATCAGCGGCGGATGGATGATCGGCCCGGCATTCATCAGCGCGCCGGACAGCGCATCGCCGCACGGCTCGATGACGTCGGGGAAAGCCTTGTTGAGCACGGTATGGGCGTGAAACGCGGAGGTCAGCGGAAACACGCCGGTCGGCAATCGTTTGGCGCGAATGGTGATGGCGACTTCGAACGGGCCGTGCTTGCGTGTCAGCCACGGCAGCGTGCCGGTCTCGGCGAAGGAGACGTTGGCGCGGTTGCCGGCGTCATGGGCAGCCTTGGCGAAGATCATCGCGCCGAAGGTGGCGGGCGGCAGGTACACCACCTGTCCGTCGGCGAGATGCGGCGCCAATGCGGTAGCGATATCGTGCTGCGCGAAGGCGGGCGCGGGACACAGGATCAGCGCCGCGTCGCGTACCGCTTCCGCGATGTCGGTGGTGACGAGCGCAAGTTGTGCGGTGTGGCGGCCTTTCGAATCCTTCACGATGATGCGCGAGCCTGCGGCGCGATGCTGTGCTACGGCGTCGGCATCGCGCCGCCACAGTCGCACCTCATGGCCTTGCAGCGCGAAGTCGCCCGCCGCCGCGAAGGAGCCGTTGCCGCCGCCGAGAACGGTGATGATCATTCTTGTCGCCCCTGCGCAGGCAGGGGCCCATACGCCATGTCGCCTCTTGTTATGGAAAGAGAAAATCTATTCGATAACCGATGCTGCCCATCACCACGCGCGCCGGGGTTATGGGTCCCCGCCTTCGCGGGGACGACCAAGGAGAGGCGATCGTTGCGGTGCCCGGTCACTTCGCGCCCTCCGCCATCTGCTTCAGCTTGAAATGCTGCACCTTGCCGAGCGCGGTGCGCGGCAATTCATCGACAAAGATAAAGTCGCGCGGCACCTTGAAACGGGCAAGCTGCGCCAGCACATGCGCGGCCAGCGCATCGGCGCGCGGCGCGGCACCGTTGCGGCAGATCACATAGGCCACCGGCACCTCGTCCCATTTCGGATCGGGACGGCCGATGACGCCGCAATCGGCGACGTCGGGATGCTCGAGCAGCACGCGCTCGATCTCGGCGGCATAGATGTTCTCGCCGCCGGAAATGATCATGTTCTTCTTGCGATCCTGCACGAAGACATAGCCATCGGCGTCGCGCACGGCGATGTCGCCGGTGCGAAACCAGCCGTCATGCAGCGCCTCGCGCGTCGCCGTCGCATTGCCCCAGTACTCGAAAAACACGTTCGGCCCGCGCACCACGATTTCGCCCGCGCTGCCGGGTGCGACCTCGTTGCCGTTGTCGTCGATCACCCTGGCTTCGCACCACAGGCCGGGCAGGCCGGTGGAGCCGTCGCGCGACAGGTCGCCGCCGAGCCGCGTATAGACCGCGATCGGGCAGGTTTCCGTCGAGCCGTAGACCTGCAGCACGGGGATGCCGCGCGTGGTGATGCGATCGATCAGCTCCTGCGGCACGATCTGCGAGCCGGTGGAGATTGCCTTCAGCGAGGACAAGTCAGCCGTCGCCCATGCGGGATGCGACGTCACCGCGAGGATGGTGGCGGGCACCAGTACGGTCAGCGTCGGGCGATCCTGCGCGATGGCGGCAAGCGTGGTGTCCGGCGCGAAGCGGGCGTGGATCGTCACCGTGGCGCCGTGATGCAGCGCCGGCGTGGTCTGGATGTTGAGCCCGCCGACGTGGAAGAACGGCAGCACCGTCAGTACATGATCGTCGGAGGTGAGGCCGTGCATGTGCTGGCTCATCACGCCGTTCCACAGCAGCGCTTCCTGCCGCAGCACCGCGCCCTTGGGACGCCCGGTGGTGCCCGAGGTGTAGACGATCAGCAACGGTGTCGAGAGATCGACATGCGGGTTGCGGCCGTCGCCGTCGGCGTGCTCCAGCAGGGCGTCGAAGGCGAGGCCGTCGTCGGGCGTGAAGTCGAGACCGGCGACTTTCGCTTCGGGCAGTTGTGCGCGCAGCGGTGCGATGACGTCGGCGAACGCCCGTTCGACAAACAGCGCCTTCACCGCCGCGTCGGACAGGATGAACGTCTGCTCGGGCACCGCGAGCCGGAAATTCAGCGGCACCAGCATCGCGCCCAGCCGCGCGCATGCATACAGCAGCACGAGGTAATCCGGCCGGTTGAGGCTGAGGATGGCGACGCGGTCGCCGCGGCTGACGCCGCACTCCGCTTTCAGCGCGCGCGCGGTTGTCTCGATGCGCGCATTGAATTGCGCGTAAGTCAGCGTCGCGCCGTCAAAGCGCAGCGCGGTCTTGTCCGGCGTGAAGGATGCGTTGCGCGCGATGAGGTCGGAGAGGTCCACGTGTTTGTCCAGTCCAGAATGATCCCGGTCATCCTTCGAGGCTCGCGACAAGTGTCGCTCGCACCTCAGGATGACGGCGTTGCCTGTGCGGGCCTTCAATGCCGTCACCCTGAGGTGCCGTAGCCCAGCGGAGGCCTCGAAGGGCGACGGCTTGTCACCGCCATTTCTGTCATTGCGAGCGAAGCGAAGCAATCCAGAAGCCGCAGGAAGAAACTAGATTGCTTTGTCGCTACGCTCTTCGCAATGACGGCAGCTATACTTGTGTTCTATTCGTCGCTCTCGCCGGGCTCGTACAGGGCTTCGCGGCCGATGCGGTCGAGGCAGAGTTCGGCGGTCCATGGCAGCATCAAGGAGCCGCAGCGACTGTCGCGATAGATGCGCTCCAGCGGCAGCGATTTCAGCATCGCCTGGCCGCCGCAGGTGCGGATCGCCAGTGTTGCGATCTCGTTGGCGCCTTCCATGGCGGAATACTGCGCGGCGTAGGCGCGCAGCACCTGCGCCTTGGTGGGATTGGCGCAGGCCTCGGTGACGGCGGCAAACCAGATCGCCTTGGTCTGCTCCAGCTTGATCTGCATCTGCGCCACGGCAATCTGCTTGGTCGGATACATCCGGCGCTTGACCGGCGGCGTGCCCGGCACCTCGCCGCGCAGGTAGCGCACGGTGAAATCGTAAGCTGCCTGTGCAAGGCCGATATAGGTCGGCGACAATGTGAGAAACATGTGCGGCCAGCTCGACGCCGCCTTGAAGTAGACGCCGCGCGGCATCAGCGCATCGTCTTCCGGAACGAAAACGTCCTTGAAGATCAGCGTGCGCGAAACGGTGCCGCGCATGCCGAGCGGGTCCCAGTCGCCGACCACCGAGACGCCCTCGGCCTTCGCGGGTACGGCAAGATACAGCGTGTTGCGGCGTGAAGCCTTTTCGCCCTCGGCGAGTTCGGTGCACAGCACGCCGTAATAGTCGGCATGGCCGGACAGCGAGGCGAAGATCTTCTTGCCGTTGACCAGCCAGCCGCCTTTGACCGGTTTGGCTTCGGTGCCGAACGCCACGCCGCCGGCCGCGGCCGCGCCGCCTTCCGAGAACGGCTGCGAGTAGATCGCGCCATCCTCGATGATGCGCTTGTAGTGGATGGCGCGGCGGCGCGCATGCTCGGCGCGCGTCGCATCGTCCATTTCGAGATCGTCGGCGAGCGGCCCCGACCACAAGGTCGAGCAGACGTGCATGTTCCAGGTCAGCGCGGTGGCGCCGCAGTAACGGCCGATCTCGGCGGCGGTCAGCGCATAGGTCTGGTAATCGGCCCCCAAGCCGCCGAGCGCCTTCGGGATCGCGATGCCGAGCAGCCCGGCCTTGTGCAGGTCCTGGTAGTTTTCCACCGGGAAGCGCGCGTCGCGATCATAGGCGGCGGCGCGTCCGGCGAACACCGTCTGCCCGAGATGCCGCGCCCGCGTCATGATCGCGGCCTGCTCGGCCCCGAGGCGGAACGCTTTCGGATCGAACAGCGGCGCATCCGGCTCGCCCGCGGCGGGAGCAGGCTTTGCGGTTGGCTTCACGGCTTGCACGGTCATCGCATCGTTCTCTTGAGGTGATCTGACAGGTTGATCTTTCGAAATTGCGATCGCCTATTCCTTGCGCTGGGAATGAGCGCTGAGGAAGCTCGCCAGCGCCGCATTGAACATCATCGGGCGTTCGAGGTTGGCGAGGTGGCCGACGCCTTCGAGTTCGACATACTGCGCCTGCGGGATGTAGCTCGCCATCTTCTTCATCATCGGTGCTGGCGCGTTGGTGTCCTTCGAGCCGGCGAGCAGCAACGTCGGCAGCTTGATGTATTTGAGGATGTCGCGCAGGTCGAAGCCGATCAGCGCCCGCATCGTCGCCTTGTAGGTCGCTTCCGGAACCTTGGCCATGCAGTCGCGCGCCAGCTCCATGCCGCGCGGGTCGGGATCGGTGCCGGCAAGCTCCTTGACCAAAGTGGGAGCCAGTTCCTTCATGGTTTCGCCGCGCTCCAGCGGGCCGAGCCGCGCCTCGATGAAGGTCTTTTGCCAGTCGCCGTCCGGTTTGCCGAAGGCAGGGCTGGTCTGCGCCAATACCACCGCGTGCGGCAGTTTCGGATCGGTCTTCAGGAGTTGCTGCACGATCATGCCGCCGATGGAATGGCCGACCAGCACCGGCTTCTTGACCGCCAATTGTGCCAGAAAGTCCTTCAGCGCCTGCGCGAGATTTTCGATGCTGGTGGCCTCCAACGGTCTGGAGGCGCCGTAGCCGGGCATGTCCCATGCGAGGGTGCGGTAACGGGTCGCGAAGCCATCGAGTTGATCGCGCCAGGCGCGCGCCGCGCCGCCGATGCCGTGGAGGAACACCAGCGCCGGCGCGCCGATTTCACCGGCGGCCTGATAGCTGAAGCGGCCGTCGCCGGTCGTCAGAGAATCGATATCTGCCACGCGGCACCTCCGCTGCATTGCGTTGGCGCGATCCTAGCAGGGTGGCGATATATGAAAAGCGATAGTTTTAGAATTAAAGGAATTTGAGGGCAGTGAACGCGCGGCCCATCCCATTGTCATGGCCGGATTCATTCCGGCCATCCACGTCTTGCTTGCCGGTGATGTCGAAAGACGTGGATGCCCGGGACAAGCCCGGGCATGACGAATGGAAACTATCTTTTTGACGTTACTCACGCGAAGGAGCTTGGCGTCATCCTGAGGTGCGTGCCGCGTATGCGGCGAGTGTCGAAGGATGACGACGTCGCCCTTCGAGGCTCCATGCTTATGCATCTCGCACCTCAGGGGGGCGTCTTTACTGTTGCTCAATGCGACCGCCGCGGCTTGAAGAACTCCTGCAGCAGGGTGGCGGCCGGCCAATTGGCTCGCCCTCAGGATGACGGTTGGCGCGGCAGGGCTCTTCCTTGCAATCATTTGAAGTTTAAAATAATAAGGACAGGTAACCTCGGGAGGCAACGTGCCGGAAGTGTCGGCTTCACATCATGCGCTCGTCACCGGCGGCGGACGCGGCATCGGCCGCGCGGTCGCCGCAGCGCTGACGCGCGCGGGCATGAGCGTCACGATTCTCGGCCACGATCGCGCGACGCTCGATAGCGCGGTGCGCAGTGGCGTCGCGCATCATGCCGTGGTGGCCGATGTCGCGGATCAGTCCGCGGTGAACGCGGCGATTGCGGCAGCAGCGGTGCGGCAGCCGATCGATATTCTCGTTGCCAATGCCGGCGTCGCCGAGTCCGCGCCGTTCGGCAAAACCGATGCGGCGCTGTTTCGCCGCATGCTCGATGTCAATCTGATGGGCGTGGTGTACGCCGCGCAGGCGGTGCTGCCGTCGATGAAGGCGCGCCGCCACGGCCGCATCGTCGCCATTGCATCGACCGCCGGCCTGAAAGGTTACGCCTACGTCACGGCCTATGCGGCGGCGAAGCATGCCGTGGTCGGGCTGGTGCGTTCGCTGGCGCTGGAGGTGGCGGGCAGCGGCATCACGGTCAACGCGGTGTGTCCCGGCTTCACCGATACCGATCTGGTTGCGGGAAGCGTCGACACCATCATGGCGAAGACCGGCCGCACGCGCGACGACGCGATCGCCGAACTCGCCAAGTATAACCCGCAGGGCCGTCTCGTCACGCCGGCGGAGGTCGCCGACAGTGTGCTGTGGCTGTGCGGCGATGGCGCCAGCGCCGTCACCGGCCAGGCCATCGCGGTGGCGGGCGGAGAGGTTTGATGGCCGTCGTGTCTCTTGGAGCAGACGGAATTGAAAGTCGTCACCCTGAGGTGCCGTCGCGCAGCGGCAGCCTCGAAGGGCGACAGCGATCCTTCGAGGCTCGCGGCAAGTGCCGCTCGCGCCTCAGGATGACGCCGTCACGCGAATCTGAATCCACCGGACCTTATCATTTCGGAGTTGTCTCATGTCATCCACACCCGTCAATCCCGTCACCGTGCCGCTGTCGCTGTTTTCGCCGAAACATTTCCTGCTGACGGTGGTCGATGGCGTCGCCACGGTGACGCTGAATCGTCCCGAGCGAAAAAACCCGCTGACGTTCGAAAGCTATCGCGAGCTGGGAAATTTCTTCAAGGCATGCGCATTCGACGACGAGGTGAAAACCATCGTCGTCACCGGCGCGGGCGGCAATTTCTCGTCGGGCGGCGATGTGTTCGAGATCATCGGGCCGCTGGTCGAAATGGATACCAAGGGGCTGACCGCATTCACGCGCATGACCGGCGATCTGGTGAAGGCGATGCGCGCCTGCCCGCAGCCGATCGTCGCGGCGGTCGAAGGCATCTGCGCCGGCGCGGGCGCGATCATCGCGATGGCGTCCGACATGCGTCTGGCGGCGACCGGCGCCAAGGTCGGCTTCCTGTTCAACAAGGTGGGGCTCGCGGGCTGCGACATGGGCGCGTGCGCGATGCTGCCGCGCATCATCGGGCAGTCGCGCGCCTCGGAATTGCTCTATACCGGCCGCTTCATGACCGCGGACGAGGGCGAGCGCTGGGGCTTTTTCAGCCGCATCGTCGCGCCGGAGCACGTGCTGGCGCAGGCGCGACTGCTGGCGAAGCAGATTGCCGAAGGCCCGACCTTCGCCAACACCATGACCAAGCGCATGCTGGCGATGGAGTGGGCGATGTCGGTGGAGGAGGCGATCGAAGCGGAAGCGGTGGCGCAGGCGTTGTGCATGACCACGGAAGACTTCGCCCGCGCGTTCCACGCCTTCGCCAACAAGGTGAGGCCGGCGTTTCAGGGCAATTGAAAAGAGAAGGCGTCATTCGCGCCATTTGGCGACGGTTACGTCATGGCCGGGCTCGTCCCGGCCATCCACGTTTTTCGTGCGGCCGTGCTTGTGAAGACGTGGATGGCCGGAATAAATCCGGCCATGACGAATTCTCCCGATCATCGAGGACCGATCGCCTCTTGAATCGGCTCGGCGGGGCAGCAAAGCTTGCTCCCCAATTGCTTCAGAACTAAAACAATATTCAGCCTGCCTCCAAAGCTGCGACCACAGGTAAACCCATCCCATGATTCTCGATTCCGAGACCAAGGCGACCGAGCACTCCGAAGACCATGGCGACGAGCTGCGGCTGTGGCTGCGGCTTCTCACCTGCACCACGCTGATCGAGAACGAGGTGCGGCGTCAGTTGCGCGAGCGCTTCGATGTCACGCTGCCGCGGTTCGATCTGATGGCCCAGCTTGAAAAGGCGCCGGGGGGCATGACGCTGTCGGATGTCTCCAAGCGCATGATGGTCTCGAACGGCAACGTCACCGGACTGGTGGAGCGGCTGGTGGAATCCGGCCACATCGATCGCCGGACCTCGGACATCGACCGGCGTGTCCAGGTCATCCGCCTGACCCGGCTTGGCCGCGCCGAGTTCGGCAAGATGGCGGCGGAGCATGAAGGCTGGATCGCCAGCATTTTTGGCGATCTCTCGGCCAAGGACGTGCAGGAGCTGATGCGGCTGTTGGGAAAAACCAAGGTTTCCGCGCGCAAGGCGACGCAGCGCAAGGCGTGAGCGATACGCAACGTCGTCATTGCGAGCCAATGGGTCTGGCTTCGCCGGCCCGATGACAAGCTCCGCGAAGCAATCCAGTTCTTGCATCGCGGCTTTCTGGATTGCTTCGTCGCTTTGCTCGCAATCACAGTAGCCTTTGTCATGGCCGGGCTCGTCCCGGCCATCCACGTCTTGAAACACGTCAGCAAGCAAGACGTGTGTGGCCGAATAAATCCGGCCATGACGGCTTTGCTCGATTGCGGTGATTTGCTTCTTCATTGGCGTGAGATGAAACGGCAGCTATTCGCCCGTTTCGCATCGCAGCGAAATGTTTCAACCCTGAAATTGTTGTTGCGGCGGTCACTGCGTTGCGCGAAGATACTTTAGATTTAAAATGAATCGGCGGTGGCCCGCGGATCTGCGCGGCGTCGCGCTGATGGACGAAAGGTCGTTGTCGATGGTTGCAACTGCCAAATCCTTGTCCGCCGAGGTCGCCCCGCCCAACTCCGCCGCTTCGGCTCATGTCGACAGCTTCGCCCGCGATCATCTTCCCGCGCGCGAGTTATGGCCGGAATTGATGTTCACGCGGCCCGAACTGCAATATCCGGCGCGCCTCAATTGCATTGCGCATTTCCTTGACCGATGGGTCGAGCAGGGACGCGGCGATCAGCCATGCATCTTCAGCCTCGAGAAAAATTACAGCTATCGCGAATTGCAGGCGCTGGTGAATCGCATTGCCAATGTGCTGGTGAACGATCTCGGCCTTGTCACCGGCGGTCGTGTGCTGCTGCGCTCCGCCAACAATCCGATGATGGTCGCGACCTATCTGGCAGTGCTGAAGGCCGGCGGCGTGGTGGTTGCGACGATGCCGCTGCTGCGCGCCAAGGAGTTGGTCTATCCGATCCGCAAAGCGAGTATTTCAATCGCGCTGTGCGACGGCAAACTCGCCGATGAAATGGAGAAGGCGCGGGCGCAGGCTCCGGAGTTGCAGCGCGTCGTCTATTGGGGCACAGGGCAGGCGAATTCGCTGGAAGCAATGGCCGCCAAGGCCAGCGCCGATTTCACGGCCGTTGATACCGCCGCCGACGATGTCTGCCTGATTGCCTTTACCTCCGGCACCACCGGCGATCCCAAGGGCACCATGCATTTCCATCGCGACATGCTGGCGGTGTGCGACAGTTTTGCCGGCAACATCCTGCGTGCGCGGCCGGACGACCGCTTCATCAGTTCGGCGCCACTGGCCTTTACGTTCGGCTTCGGCGGCGTGCTGTTTCCGATGCATATCGGTGCGTCGTTCGTGGTGCTGGAGAAGGTCGCGCCGGACGACCTGCTCAACGCCATCGAGCGCTTCAAGGCGACGGTGTGCTTCACCGCGCCGACGGCCTATCGCGCGATGCTGACAAGATATGCCGAACACGACATGTCGAGCTTGCGCAAATGCGTGTCAGCGGGCGAGACGCTGCCGAAGAGCACTTACGAGGCATGGCTGAAGGCGACCGGCATCCGGATCATCGACGGCATCGGCGCCACCGAAATGCTGCACATCTTCATCAGCGCGCGCGAGGAGGACATTCGCCCCGGCGCGACCGGCAAGCCAGTGCCCGGCTTTGAGGCCAGGATCGTCGACGACGAGGGCCGCGATCTGCCGCCGGGATCGATGGGACGGCTTGCGGTGCGCGGGCCGACCGGCTGCCGCTATCTCGCCGACGAGCGGCAGAAGAAGTTCGTGCAGAACGGCTGGAACCTGACCGGCGACACGTATGTGATGGATGCCGACGGCTACTACTGGTACCAGTCGCGTTCCGACGACATGATCGTCTCGTCCGGCTACAACATCGCCGGGCCGGATGTCGAGGTCGCGCTATTGACGCACGATGCGGTGGCGGAATGCGGCGTAGTCGGTGCGCCGGACGAGGCGCGCGGCATGATCGTCAAGGCGTATGTGGTGCTGCGGCCGGGTATCGTCGGCGATGCCGCGCTGGTGAGCGCGTTGCAGGACCACGTCAAGCGCGAGATCGCGCCGTACAAGTATCCGCGCGCCATCGTGTTTCTGGACGAACTGCCGAAAACGCAAACCGGCAAACTGAAACGCTTCACGTTACGGCAGATGGCGCAGGCCGGCGACGTGGTGTCGACGACGACGGCCGCATAAAGAGGGAGCATGGTTGGTGAATAATCCAAAGGGGCCTGCCTTGACCGTGTTGCCGGGGGCAAAGAGCGAAGCTCCGGCCGCCATCGAAGTGTTGCAGCCGAGCGGCTGGCCGGTCCCCAAGGGCTATGCCAACGGCATGGCGGCGGAAGGCCGTCTTGTCGTCACCGGCGGCGTCATCGGCTGGGATACTTCCAATCGATTGGCGGACGGCTTCATCGCGCAGGTGCGCCAGACGATGCAAAACATCGTCGCCATTCTCGCCGAGGGCGGCGCCGGCCCCGAACATCTGGTGCGGCTGACCTGGTACGTCGTGGATATGGACGAATACCTCGACAACCTGAAAGCGCTCGGTGCGATCTATCGCGAGGTGATCGGTCCGCATTACCCGGCGATGGCGCTGGTCGCGGTGGTGCGGCTGGTCGAGAAGGCCGCGCTGGTCGAGATCGAGGCGACCGCGGTGGTGCCGCGATAATCCGTCAGTGCGAGGAGCCTAAGCTCTGAAGCCGCGGAATGAAAAAGGCTGGCGCGAAGGCCAGCCTTGAACGCCAGTATAACTGTAAAATACTCGCGCCCCGCAAATGAGTGGCCGCAGAGTCATGGCCCGGGTGCAAGTCTGCATCCCGGCCGTCCAACTATCGTGGGCGCCGGCTTTCGGCATCCCCTGTTCAGGGGGTGATTGGAAAATAATTGCCGGGCAGAGGTCTTTTCGGCGCACGAAAGTTAACCGATACCGCCCGATCATCGCTGACCGGACCAAAACTGTCGTCTGGATGTAGACGACGGTGGGCATGCGAGCCCAGCATCTGGGTGCCAATCAAGCGATGAGCGGCGATTCGGCTGATTCGGCCCCGGTTCGTTCCGAGCTTGTTCCAGTTCTTAACGCCGGGCGGCGTGCCGTCGCGTTATGGGACAGCGGGCCGCGGATCGAGGCGCGTCATGGACGTGGCAGGCGCCAGCCGATCACGGTGGCTTCGACCGTGCCGCCAGTGATGGTGTTGTGCCACGCGCCATCGACAAAACGGCAGGCGAACGGCAACTGGTAAGTGCCGCTATGGTCCTCACACAGCAACTGGACCAGTTGGTCTGGTGCCGGTTCGCCGCTGCCGTTGAATTCCGCCAGGCGCCGTTCGCGAGTGGCCATGACCAGGACCTCCGAAAAAGAATACTGGAGCAACAGCTCCGGTCGCAAATGACAAAGTGAATCGTAAAGTGGTGCGCGGACTCAAGTTTCAACGTCGGATTGCGGCCATGGTGTGGTGATGGACGTTGCGCGTGTGCTTTGCACCAGTGATTTGCGGAACCGGCGGTCGCGCTTGAGATGCCATTCGCGGCTCATCGCCTCCTGTTGCGTCGCATAGCGTTCGACATGAAGCAGCACCCACTGCCGTCCGCGTGTCGAACGCGCGCCGGTTCCAGCATTGTGCTGCGCCAGGCGGCGATCGACATCGAGCGTCCATCCCACGTAAGTGAGGTAGCGGGTCGTGCCGGCGCTGCCGAGCACGTAAACGAAGCAGGTCATGGCGCGATTGGTGTCACGGATTGTCGCGGACGGCAACGCGCATCCGGCCCGGCGGTTGACAGGCGGTCGTCGCGAAGGCTTGGCTTGTCGGAACAAGGCTTGGCTTGTCGGAACGCAAACGTGGAAACAGCTTGATGAAAATCCGAACTGGTTTGGTTGCGCTGGTGCTGGCGGTCTCGATCGTGTCCGCCGGGCAGGCGCGCGCGCAGGACGTGCCGGGAATCGAAATCTGCACCGCGGAAAAAGACATGGCCCGGCGCACCGGTTGCCTGCAAAGCAATATCGATTTCCTGAAGACGACCATGACCCGAATGGCGCTCGACCATCAGCGCAAGCTCGACGCGACGAACCGGCAGATCGAGGCGCTCAAGGCCAGCATCGCGGGCTTGCAAAAGACTGTCGATGAATTGCAGGCGGCGCAGAAAAAGCTTCAGCCGGGCAAGGAGGACGGGAAAGCCGAAGCAAAAGACGGTGTGAAGTAAGCTCGCGTCACGGAGACGCTTCGTCGTGGAAGGCATGCCGTTTGTGAGCGCGCGAAATTTGGTGTGCAGGACGGCGTCATCCTGAGGTGCGCGCGGCAAAGCCGCGAGCCTCGAAGGATCGCCGTCGCCCTTCGAGGGCCGCTGGAGGAGCGGCCGCCTCAGGGTGACGGCATTCGTTTTGACTGCTTTTGCTTACTTACGAACTCTTCTCGCCGCTCATCAGCGGTCCGAACAATTCCCAGCTCTCGCCTTCGAACTTGATCATCTGCAATTGCTCGATCGGTCCGAAGTCGGTCGGGCTGGTCTTGATCTTGACGCCCGGCAGGTAGATGCCGATCTCGAAATTGAGGTTGGCGGCCTGCTTCATGATATTTTCGCGCGTCAGGTTGTCGCCGCACTGACGCAGCACCTGTTCGAAGCCCTTGGCGACGCCATAGCCGAACACTGTGGCGCCGTCGTCGAGATTGCCCTCGGGATAGTATTTCTTCATGAACTCGCGCCATTCATTCATGGCGGGATCGTTGTCCCACTTCTTGTCCTTGGGGTCTTTCATATAGGCGGCGCTGAGAATGCCCTGGCTGTTCTCGTAGCCCGCCGGTTTCATCACGCTGCCGACCGAGATCGACACGTTGGTGAGGAAATGTACCGGCTTCCAGTTCATCTCAGCGACCTTCTTGATCGCCTGCGCGGCGAACTTCGGTGTCGCGATGTTGACGAAGATATCGGGATTGGCGGTCTTGATCTGCACCACCTGAGAATCCACGGTTGGCTGGGAGACCTCGTATGGCGCTTCGATCTTGATCATGCTGACCTTGTCGCCGAGCCCTTCCTTGAGGCCGATGACATAGTCCTTGCCGAAGTCGTCGTTCTGGTAGAGCAGGCCGATGGTCTTGCCGGGATAGTGCTGCAGGATATAGGCGGCGTAAATGCGCGCTTCGACCTGGTAGCTCGGCTGCCAGCCCATCGTCCACGGATAGTTCTTCGGATCGTTCCACTTGGCCGCACCCGTCGAGACGAACAGTTGCGGGATCTTCTTGCTGTTCATGTATTTCTGGATTGCGGTGTTGCCCGGCGTGCCCAGCGGATTGGCAAGGAACAACACCTCGTCGTTCTCCACCAGCTTGCGTGCCTGCTCCACCGTCTTCGGCGGGCTGTAGGCGTCGTCGTAGGAAATGAAGTTGATCTTGCGGCCGTTGATGCCGCCTTTTTCGTTCAGCATCTTGAAGTAGGCCGCCTCGGTCTTGCCGATGGTCGCGTAAGACGAGGCCGGACCGCTATACGGCATGATGTTGCCGATCTTGATTTCGGTATCCGAGGCGCCGGTGTCGTATTTTTTCTGAGCATTGGCGCTGCCGGCCAGCGCCGTCATCAGCACGGCGGCAAGCGCGGCCGTCGTTACGTTCGTCACGCTACGTTGCATGTCTCTCTCCCTGGTGTTTCGTGGTCGCCAGGGCTTGGCCCGTCTTGATGCGGGTCATTTGTCCCCAGCGCCGGCCAGTATGCACGAGTGGACCGGGCACGCCAGTGTCCGGTTCTGACATTTGCGTCCTGTTCCCTGAGATGCCCGCGCAAATGTCAGAACCAAAGGACCACATCCGCTTCGGAAACAGGCCGCAAGGAAGGTGGCGAATGTCAAATTCGCTTCACCCGCCTGGTATATGTTGCAAGCGCGAACGGTTGGTCGCGGCCGAGGAAGAGAGGCGCATCGGAGGCGGCGCATGGCACGCATGTCCGCATAATCTCGCAGGCTGCGTTCGCGTGCCTTGGCAGTACGGGGGTTGTTTGCTTTACTTGTTGCAGATTGCGCGCGACGATAGCGGCATAACAAGAAAAGCAAAGGAAGTCCGATGACCAATCCCCGCGTCCTTGCCACCGATCTCGCATTTCCTGAAGGTCCGGTCGCGATGCCGGATGGCTCCGTGGTGCTGGTCGAAATTCGCGCGCAGCAACTCACCCGCGTCTGGCCCGACGGTCGCAAGGAAGTGGTCGCGAAAATGCCCGGCGGGCCGAACGGCGCCGCGCTGGGACCCGACGGCAAGATCTATGTCTGCAACAATGGCGGCTTTAGCTGGGTACCCTCGCGTGGCACCATGATGCCGGGCGCGCCGGCGCCGCATGAATATATCGGCGGCTCGATCCAGCGCGTCGATCTGTCGACCGGCAAGGTGGAGACGCTGGCCGATCGTTGCGGCGAGCATCCGCTGAAGGGCCCCAACGATCTGGTGTTCGACCGGCAGGGCGGGCTGTGGTTCACCGATCTCGGCAAGCGGCGCGCCCGCGACATGGATGTCGGTGCGGTCTATTACATGAAGCCGAATGGCGGCGAGGTGGTGGAGGCGGTGTTCGGCATGCTGCCGGCCAACGGCATCGGCCTGTCGCCGGACGAGAAGACCGTCTATGTCGCGGAAACGCCGACGGCGCGGCTGTGGGCCTATGAACTGTCGGCGCCCGGCGAGGTCAAGCCGCGCGACGTGATCTATCGCGGCGAGCGCGGCAAGCCGATCTGCGGGCTCGGCGGTTATCAGATGTTCGATTCGCTCGGCGTCGAAGCCTCCGGCAACGTCTGTGTCGCGACGCTGGTGTCCGGCTGCATCTCGGTGATCGCGCCGGACGGCAAGCTGGTCGAGCAGGTCGAGACCGGCGACCGCGTCACCACCAACATTGCCTTCGGCGGGCCTGAACTGAAAACCGCCTACATCACCTTGTCGGGGCGTGGCGAACTGATCGCGATGGACTGGCCGCGCGGCGGTCTGCCGCTGAATTTTCTGAACAGGTGAGATATCGATACACGCGAGATGTTCACCCTTCGTCATTGCGAGCGCAGCGAGGCAATCCAGGGGCCGCAAGGCAAAGGGCTGGATTGCTTCATTGCGGAGCCTGTGCGAGCGCCGGTTCTGGTGCTTCTCGCAATGAGGATCGTTCAAAATCGAATCCGATGCGAAATCTGAAAGGCGAAAGATGTCCTGGCTGCAATCTGTCACCCTGAAGGGAGAACATGCATCTCTCGAACCACTCGCGGCCGCGCATCGTGACGGGCTGATCGAGGCCGTGAACGACGGCGAGCTTTGGAAGCTCTGGTACACCGCGATTCCGGAGCCAGACAAGATGGATGCCGAGATCGCGCGCCGCCTCGATCTGCAACAGAAGGGCGCGATGCTGCCCTTCACCGTGAAGGATGCGGATGGCAGGATCGCCGGCATGACGACCTACATGAATGTCGATGCGCCGAACCGCCGGGTCGAGATCGGCTCGACGTGGTATGCCAAGCGCGTGCAGCGCACGCCGCTCAATACGCAATGCAAGCTGTTGCTGCTGACCCATGCGTTTGAGAAGCTGGACTGCATTGCGGTGGAATTCCGCACGCACTTTTTCAATCAACAGTCGCGGCGCGGCATCGAGCGGCTCGGCGCCAAGCAGGACGGCATCCTGCGCAATCACAGCATTTCCCCGAACGGCACGCTGCGTGACACCGTGGTGTTCAGCATCATCGCCTCGGAATGGCCGACCGCGAAGGCGCATCTGACCTACCAACTGAATGAAAGAGTGCGGTAGCACTGGAAATCGATGGACACGTTCGACTATGTGATCGTCGGGGCCGGCTCCGCCGGATGCGTGCTCGCCAACCGCCTCGGCGAGGAGGCCGATGTCAGTGTCTGCGTGCTGGAGGCCGGGCCGCGCGACTGGCATCCCTACATCCATCTGCCGGCGGGTTTCATCAAGACATTCTACAATCCGGCAATGAACTGGTGCTACTCGCAGGAGCCGGGGCCGTGGACCGCGGGCCGGCGCATCTTCGCGCCGCGCGGCAAGACGCTGGGCGGCTCCAGTTCGATCAACGGCCACATCTACAATCGCGGCCAGCATCAGGACTTCGATACCTGGGCGCAACTCGGCAATCGCGGCTGGGGCTATCCCGACGTGCTGCCGTACTTCAAGCGGCTGGAGCGGCGCATCGGCGACGGTGACGCAGCGTATCGCGGCCGCGACGGCAGCCTCACCGTGACCGACATCGGCTGGAGCGATCCCTTGTGCGACGCCTTCATCGCCGGTGCCGAGAGCCTCGGCATTCCGCGCAATCCCGATTACAACGGCGCCATTCAGGAGGGCGTTTCCTACGCGCAACGCACCATCCATAACGGCCGCAGGGTCAGCTCGGCGACGGCGTTCCTGCATCCGGCGATCAAGCGCGGCAATGTGCATGTCGTCACCCACGCCCACGCCACCAAGGTGATCTTCGACGGCAAGCGCGCGGTCGGCGTCCGCTACAGCAAGGGCGGGCGCGGCGGTGCGTTGCAGGACGTGCGCGCGCGCAAGGAGGTGATCCTGTCCGGCGGCTCGTATAATTCGCCGCAACTGCTGCAACTGTCCGGCGTCGGGGATCCGGCGCTGCTGCAATCGCTCGGCATCGATGTGCATCATGCGTTGCCGGGTGTCGGCGAAGGCTTGCAGGATCACTACGCCCCGCGCTCGGTGGCGCGCGTCAAGAATATCAAAACCATCAATGAACGGGCTCGCGGCTTCAACCTGGCGCTCGAAGCACTCAAGTGGGCGGCGACGCGGCGCGGCATTCTCTCGCTGTCGCCCACCATGGTCTATTGCTTCTGGCATTCCGGCGAGACCACGGAAAGCTCCGACCTGCAGCTCACTTTCACACCGGCGAGCTACAAGGAAGGCGTGCAGGGGCAACTCGAAGACGAGCCGGGCATGTCGGTGGCGTCATGGCAGCAGCGGCCGGAGAGTCGCGGCTACGTGCATTGCCGCTCCAGCGACCCGTTCGAGGCGCCGCTGATCCAGACCAACTATCTCGTCGCCGAACTCGATCGCCGCATCGTCGTCGCGGGCATGAAACTGGCGCGGCGCCTGCTCGCTTCCGCGCCGCTGGCGCCGTATTACGCCTATGAGGATTTCCCCGGCCCGAACGTGCAGACCGACGACGAATTTCTCGCCGCCGCGACCGAGCGGGCCACCACGACATTTCATCCCGGGTGTACGTGCCGCATGGGCCCGGCCAGCGCGCCGTGGGCGGTGGTGGACGACCGTCTGCGCGTACACGGGCTCGAGGGTTTGCGCGTGGTCGATGCGTCGATCATGCCGCGGATGATTTCCGCCAACCTCAATGCCTCGGCCATGATGATCGCCGACAAGGCATCGGATTTCATTCGCGGACGAAGTGCGGCAGGTGTTGAGTAAGCGGTGAGCGCCGTCATCCTGAGGTGCGCGCCATTTGGCGAGCCTCGAAGGATCGCGGGCCGTCGCCCTTCGAGGGCCCTACGCCACTTCGCGGCGATAGAGCGTATCGACGGTGACGGTGCCGACGGCGCGGGAGACGCAGGGGCACATTCTGCGATTCTCGTGTTTCTGGTCTTCGCTGAAAAACACGTCGCGGTGGTCGATCTGGCCGTGGACCGCGACGACGTCGATGGCGCAGACGCCGCATTCGCCGCGCTGGCAATCGGACATCACCTCGTAGCCGGCGTCGTTGAGCGCCGCCAGCATCGAGCGCGACTGCGGCACCTCGATTTCGGCGTTGCTATCCTTGATGCGAACGCGGAAGCTCTCGGTCGGCAGCAGGCCGCTGGAGCCGAATGTCTCGAAACGCAGGTCGGCTGCGGCGCGTCCCAAAGCGGCCCAGCTCTTGCGTGCGGCTTCGAGCATCCGCATCGGGCCGCACATGATGGCAAGCGCGTCCGGGGGCAGGCCCGCGAACGTCGCGTCGAGATCGAGACGCCTTGCCTCGTCGCTGGCGTGAATCGTGAGGCGGTCGCCGAGCATCGCCGCGAGTTCGTCGCAATAGGCGGCGTCGTGTTGCGACTGGACGGCATAGTGCAGGTGGACGTTGACGTCCTTGCGCGCCAGCGCGCTCGCGATGCCGAGCATCGGCGTGATGCCGATGCCGCCGGCGATCAGGCAATAGGTCTTGCGCGTCCAGTCGATCTCGAACAGCGACGACGGGCTCGATATGTCGAGGCGGGTGCCGAGGCGCAGCGTCCACATCTCGCGCGACCCCCCGCGGCTGTCCGGCGCCAGCCGCACCGCAATCCGGTACGTCGCGGGATCGAAGTCGCCGACCAGCGAATAGCAGCGCGTGTCGCGTTGGCCGTTGATGGTCAGCGCGACCTGCACATGGCTGCCGACGGGAGCCGGCATCGTCTCGCGATGATCGGGCTGCAGTTCCAGTTCACGGATCGTCGGCGTCACGTCGCGGATGGCGTGCACCGTGCATTGTGTCCAGGTTTCGGCAAAACGCATCGCGCGTCTCCTTGAATCAGATCGCCGGCGACTGGATCAGCCGCAGCGCCGGCAACAGGTCGAGATGGGCGCGGCTGCGCAGCGCCAGCCGCAGGTTGCGCGCGGCGAGGCGGGCGTGTTCGCGCATCACCGCTTCGGCGCGGCTGCCTTCGCGGTTCTCGATGGCGTCGACGACGATGTGATGATGATCGTTGGCGATCAGCAAAATCTGATGCGCTTCCGGCAGTTTCGATTGCGCCATGACGAAGCCGCTCGGCGAGGCGAACGGCAGCGCGGCGGCGCGATCGATCTGCCGGATCAGCGGCGCGCTGGCGGACAGCTCGGTGAGCAGCGCGTGGAAGCGCGCGTTCAGCGTCACGTAAGCGGAGAAAGCCTCCTCCGAAACCGGATCCTGCCGCACCAGTTGATCGATATCGCCCATGGCCTGCTTGAGCGGTTCGAGGCTGCGAACCGATGCGCCACGCTCGGCGGCGAAGCGCGCGGCAAGGCCTTCCAGCGTGCCGCGCAGTTCGATGGAATCGAGAATGTCGCGTTCGGAGAATGCCTTCACCATGAAGCCGCCGGACGGGATCGCTTCCAGCAAGCCTTCTTCCTCGAGCCGCACCAGCGCCATGCGCACCGGCGTGCGCGACGCGCCGGTGGTTTCAACGGCCTGCAGTTCCGAGATGCGCTCGCCGGGCCGCAGCCGCCCGGTGAGAATCTGGTCGCGCAGCGCCAGTTGCGCGCGCACCGTCTGCGACACCGAGCGATCGGACTCGCGTTCGCTCATGTCATTTTCTCCGCGCCGCTCATGATGCTTACTCCGCCGCCTGCATGGTCGAGGAGGGCGGGCGCTCCTTGGCGATCATGCGGTCGATCATGCGACGCGCCCACATCGCGCCGGCGTCGATGTTGAGGTTGTAGAACACCCGGCCGGGATTTTCGTCCATCGCGCGCTGCTGCGCCTCGAGGATGATCTCGTCCTCGTGGAAAATGCCCGAGACGCCCTCGCGGATTTCGGACGTCAGCTTTTGTTCGGCAATGCGATGATTGCGCACGAACGACCAGAAGTAATGACAGGTCTTGTCGGTCTCCGGCGTGATGGTGTTGAGCACATAGCCGTTGACGCCCTGCGAGCGGTCGCCTTCCGGCGCTCCGGTGCCGGTCGGCGCGACGCCGACGTCGATGTTGACGGTGCAGGGCCCCTGGAAATGGATGATCTGCCAGCGATCGACCAGGCCCGGCTTGCCGAGCTGCTTGGCCCAGAACGGCGGCGGCTCGATGCCTTTCATCCAGCGCGTCACCGTCACCGTTTCGTCGCCATGGGTGACGTCGAACGGTGCTTCCGCCACGGCCTCGTTGCCGATCGAGCCGCCGTGCACGAAGGTCTCGTGGGTGAGGTCCATCAGGTTATCGACGACGAGGCGATAGTCGCATTTGACGTGGATGGTCTTGCCGTCGCCGGCCCATGCCGGATCGTGGTTCCAGTGCATGTCAGGCACGAGCGCGGGATCGGCCAGCGCCGGGTCGCCCATCCACAGCCAGACGAAGCGATGCCGTTCGACGGTTGGGTAGGCGCGCACGCAGGCGGACGGGTTGATGGTCTCCTGCGAGGGCATGTAGGTGCAGCGGCCCTGCGTGTTGTATTTGAGGCCGTGATAGCCGCAGACGACGGTGTCGCCGTCGAGCCGGCCTTGCGACAGCGGCACCAGCCGGTGCCAGCAGGCATCCTCCAGCGCCACCACCTCGCCGCTCGAGGCGCGGTACATCACCACATGCTTCCCGCAGATCGTGCGCGGAAACAACGCGTGCTTGATATCGACGTCCCAGGCGGCGGCATACCAAGCGTTCATGGGGAACGGGCGTTCGGACATGCAATCCTCCCATTTGTTGATTGGATGCATTATGTATACAGAAATAGCCGATATCAAGCAAAATCCGCGCTATTGATCCATGAAATCAATAGTTCGGTATACATACAATCATAAAAATACCAGCCCGCTGATCGAAAACGGCTGTTGGCGCGACGGTCAGGAACCTGATCCGGTGCCTGGTCCTGGGGGCATTTCGAGAAATAGCTGCCCGGATCAGGGCCGGGCATGTCGAAGGGTGATTCGCTTGAACCTGAATCCCCACAGTTTTTTCCATTGAGATGGAATCGTCATGCGCGGGCATAGCCGTTCGAAGAACGGCGTCGCTACCGCTCGCCTATAACCCGCGCATCCATCAAATAAGGAGGAGTCGTTTCAAGAAGATGGATTGCCGGGTCAAGCCCGGCAATGACAGGGGGCGCTTCCATTGAGAACAGGTCGACCCGAGAGCGTTTTCGAGCGAAGTGGATACCGGATCGCGTGGAGAGAACGCGTCAAATCAAAATCATGGAGTTCCGGTTCTGATTTATCAGAGCCGAAAGGACCCTAGGCGTAAACGAACGCGGCGTCGGTAAGGTCGATCTCGGGGAACTCGTCCTTCTCGGCCCAGTAGTCCTGATTGTGCTGCCATTCCGGCTTGTTGCCGCGCTTCGGCAGCAAATGCATGCCGCGCATCATGTAGCCCGGATTGAAGTTCTCCGGATCGATCCAGTCGAGCAACGGCATGTCCTCGTCTTCCGGCCGCAGCGCCACCGTCACCTTGCGTGTGCCGGTCGCCTTCATGTGGTTGAGCAGGTTGCAGACGAAATCGGCCACCAGATCGACACGCAGGGTCCAGCTGGCGCGGAAATAGCCGAACACCCATGCCAGATTCGGCACGCCGGTGAACATCATGCCGCGATAGGTGACGGTGTCGGCGAAATCGAGCGGCTTGCCGTCGATCGAGAACGCGATGTCGCCGGTCGGCAGCAGGTTGAAGCCGGTGGCGGTGACGATGATGTCGGCCGCAAGCTGCTTGCCGGATTTCAGCGCGATGCCGGTCTCGGTGAAGTGCGCGATCTCGTCGGTGACGACCGACGCCTTGCCGGATTTGATGCCGCGAAACAGGTCGCCGTCCGGGATGAAGGCGATGCGCTGCCGCCAAGGCCGGTAGCGCGGCGTGAAATGCGTCTCAATGTCGAAGTCGGGGCCGAGATAGGCGACCACGCCGGCCATCAAGTCCTTCTTCGCGCCTTCGGGATCGTTGAAGGTTTTGCGCGTGAAGGCATCCTGTTCGTACAAAATCTTGCGGCGGACGATTTCGTGAATCCAGCTTTCGTCGACCTGCAGCCGGCGCAGTTCGTCGGCGATCTCGATGGCGTTGCGGCCGACGCGGAAATAGGTCGGCGAGCGCTGCAGCATGGTGACGTGGGCGCAATCGTCAGCGATGTTGGGCACCAGCGTCGCGGCGGTGGCGCCGGAGCCGATCACGATCACCCGCTTGTTCCTGTAGTCGAGGTCTTCCGGCCAGTTCTGCGGATGGACGATGCGGCCCTTGAACGCCGCCATCTCCGGCCAGTCCGGCGTATAGCCCTCGGCATGGCGGTAGTAACCCTGGCACATCCAGAAGAAACCGGTGGTGAAACGCAGTTGCTCTCCGGTGTCGGTGCGCTCGGCGATGATGGTCCAAAGGTTGTTCGCATTCGACCAGTCCGCCGAAAGGATGCGATGGCTGTAGCGGATATGGGCGTCGAGACCGTTTTCGGCGATCACTTCGGCCATATACGATTTGATTTCCGCCGCGGTGGCGATCGGCGCACCGGTCCACGGCTTGAAGCGATAGCCGAAGGTGTAGAGATCGCTGTCGGAGCGGATGCCGGGGTAGCGATGCGTGCGCCAGGTGCCGCCGAAGCCATCCTGCGCTTCCAGCGCCACGAAGCTGGTGCCCGGGCACTGTTTGGTCAGGTGATAGGCGGCGCCGACGCCGGAGATTCCGGCGCCGACGATCACCACGTCGAAGTGTTCGGTCGTTCGTGGGGAGGTCTGCGCGATCTTGCTTTGAACGTTCACAGCGAAGACTCCCTTTCACGGCATCGGAATAAGTGACACCCGCGCAGACGCGCCGTCTTGCGTGCAAACGCTGCGCGGCGTCGTGCTTACACCTCGCGGCGGCTGAGGAAGGCGAGGCGCTCGAACAGATGCACGTCCTGTTCGTTCTTCAACAGCGCGCCATGCAGCGGCGGGATCAGCTTGCGCGGATCGCGTTCACGCAGCATTTCCGGCGAGAATTGCTCGTTCAGCAGCAGCTTGAGCCAGTCCAGCAACTCGGAGGTGGATGGCTTTTTCTTGAGGCCGGGCACGTCGCGGACCTCGAAGAAAATCTTCAGGGCCTCCTGCACCAGGCGCTTCTGGATATCCGGAAAATGGACATCGACGATCTGCGCCATGGTCTCCTGATCGGGAAACTTGATGTAGTGGAAGAAGCAGCGGCGCAGGAAGGCGTCCGGCAGTTCCTTCTCGTTGTTCGAGGTGATCATGACGATCGGGCGTTCCTTGGCCTTGATCGTCTCGCCGGTCTCGTAGACGAAGAACTCCATGCGATCGAGTTCGAGCAGCAGGTCGTTCGGGAACTCGATGTCGGCCTTGTCGATCTCGTCGATCAGCAGCACCGGCCGCTTGGGGTGGGTGAAGGCATCCCACAACTTGCCGCGCTTGATGTAATTTTTGATATCCGAGACGCGCGCGTCGCCGAGCTGGCTGTCGCGCAAACGCGACACCGCGTCGTATTCATAAAGTCCCTGCTGCGCCTTGGTGGTGGACTTGATGTGCCACGTCAGCAGTGGCGCGCCGATCGCCTTGGCGACTTCCTCGGCCAGCACCGTCTTGCCGGTGCCGGGTTCGCCCTTCACCAGCAACGGGCGTTCGAGCACGATGGCGGCGTTGACCGCGACCTTGAGATCATCGGTCGCGACGTAGTCTTTGGTGCCGGTAAATTTCATTGACGTTCTGCCTTGCTACTTTCTCGGGGAAAAGGCGATGGCCTTTTCAAACATGCAACGACCGCCGGACCGGCGGTCGTTCATTGGTTGATGTCGTGATCAGGCGCGCCGGATCAGTGACAGGATTACCAGTATGATGATGCCGCCGATCGCCGAGTTGATGATCGCGCTGACGATGCCGGTGCCGAGGTTGATGCCGAGCCGCGGCAACAGCCAACCCGCCACCACCGCGCCGATAATGCCGATGACGATATTGCCGAGCAGGCCGAAACCGCCGCCACGGACGATCAGCCCGGCCAGCCAGCCGGCGATGGCGCCAACGATGAGCCAGACGATAATGGATTCAATCCCCATAGTCATACCCCTTGTTGTCGTGGTCAGGTTCGCTCGCTGTTGCGGGCGCCCGGCAACTCTAGTTGAAAAACCTGAGCGGTCCAATGGAATGCGCCGGGCCGGCGGCCATCGATGCACTGGCCTGCACGGCAGCCGCGCCGCCGCCGCCCTTGACGAACGCGTGGCGGCGGGCAATCTGCTACCTTATGTTCTTGCAGTTTTTCACATCGCTGCGCGATGCCCAGGTCCCCGTCACCTTGCGTGAGTACCTCACGCTGATGGAGGCGCTCGACGCCAATCTGGCCGATCAGAGCGTCGAGCATTTCTATTATCTGTCGCGCGCGACCCTGGTGAAGGACGAGCGCAACCTCGACAAGTTCGACCGTGTGTTCGGCGCTACTTTCAAGGGGTTGGAGAACCTGCTCGACGCCATGGAGAAGGCGGAGATTCCCGCCGAATGGCTGAAGAAACTCGCCGAGAAATACCTCACCGAGGAAGAAAAGAAGCAAATCGAGGCGATGGGCTGGGACAAGCTCATGGAGACCTTGAAAAAGCGCCTCGAGGAACAACAGAAGCGCCATCAGGGCGGCTCGAAGTGGATCGGCACCGCCGGCACCTCGCCGTTCGGCGCTTACGGCTACAATCCGGAAGGCGTCCGCATCGGGCAGGACAAGAACCGCCACAACCGCGCGGTGAAGGTGTGGGACAAGCGCGAGTTCAAGGACCTCGACGGCAACGTCGAACTCGGCATCCGCAACATCAAGGTGGCGCTGCGCCGGCTGCGCAAGTTCGCCCGCACCGGTTCGCCCGACGAACTCGATCTCGACACCACGATCCAGAAGACCGCCAACCACGGCTATCTCGACGTGCATATGCGCCCCGAGCGGCGCAACGCGGTCAAGGTGCTGGTGTTCTTCGATATCGGCGGCTCGATGGATTCGCACATCGCCCAGGTCGAGGAACTGTTCTCGGCGGCGAAGACCGAATTCAAGCACATGGAATATTTCTACTTCCACAACTGCCTTTATGAGGGCGTCTGGAAGCAGAACCGCCGCCGCTTCACCGACCGCACGCCGACCTGGGACGTGCTGCACAAGTACCCGCACGACTACAAGGTGGTGTTCGTCGGCGACGCCTCGATGTCGCCGTACGAGATCATGGTGCCGGGCGGTTCGGTCGAACACGTCAACGAGGAAGCCGGCTCGGTCTGGCTCGAGCGCGTCACGCGCACCTATCCGCATGCGGTCTGGCTCAATCCGGTCGCCAGGAAGCATTGGGACTATTCGGAATCCACCACGCTTATTCGCCGGCTGTTTTCGGAACGCATGTTCCCGCTGACGATCGAAGGGTTGGAGGGCGCGATGAAGGAACTGGTGAGGTAAAAATGGCGCAGACGATTACGCGCGGCTACAAGAAGCTGCTCGAGGAAGCCAATTCGGAGATCGAAACCATGAGCGTTGCTGACGCCAAGGCGGCGGTGGCGCGCGGCGAGGCGGTCATCGTCGATCTGCGTGACCCGCGCGAACGCGAGCGCGAAGGCAAAATCCCCGGCTCGTTTTCGTGCACGCGCGGCATGCTGGAATTCTGGATCGATCCCGAAAGCCCCTATGCCAAGCCGATCTTCCAGGAGAACAAGAAGTTCATCTTCCAATGCGCGTCCGGCTGGCGCTCGGCGCTCGCGGCCAAGACCGCGCAGGACATGGGCCTGAAGCCGGTGGCGCATCTCGGCGGCGGCTTCACCGCCTGGCGCAACGCCGGCGAGACGGTCGAGAAGGTCGAGCCGAAGGTGAAGGCTTAACTACTGCCGTCGCCCTTCGAGGCCTGCGCTACGCTTCGGCACCTCAGGGTGACGGCTTGCTGCAGACGTCATCCTGAGGTGCGAGCCGTCTTGCGGCGAGCCTCGAAGGATGACGTTTCAGACAAGATGTTCTTTCGGATCGTCGTCGATCCTATTCGTCATTCCGGGGCGCGAGCTTTTTGCGAGCGAGCCCGGAATTCATAACCACGACAGGGCGTATGGATTCCGGGCCTACGCCCAAGAGGGCGTATCCCGGAATGACAACGGGATTTGTAATGACGCCACATACCGACGATCCTCTCGTTTCCACCGAATGGCTGGCGGCGCATCTGAACGATCCGCTTGTCAGGGTGATCGACGCATCGTTCAAGATGCCCGGCGTGCTGCCGTTGCCGGTCGATGATTATCTCGCCGCGCATATTCCCGGTGCAGCGTTTTTCGACGTCGATGCGGTGTCGGATCATTCCTCGGCGCTGCCGCATATGTTTCCTGACGCCGCGCAGTTCGGGCGCGATGTCGCCGCGCTCGGCATCTCCAACGATGACACCGTCGTGATCTACGACCAAGGAGGCTGGGTCGCCGCACCGCGGGCGTGGTGGATGTTCCTTTCCTTCGGTCATCGCAACGTGAAGGTGCTCGACGGCGGCTTGACGAAATGGCGCGCGGAAAGCCGTGCCGTCGAAGCCGGAAAGGTCTCGCCGAAGCCCGGCAAGTATACCGCGACCTTCGACGACGGCTTCGTTCGCAGCAAGCAGCAGTTGGTCGGCAACCTTTCGTCGCGGGCCGAGCAGGTGATCGATGCGCGTGCCAGCGGTCGCTTCGACGGCAGCGTGGCCGAACCACGCGTGGGCCTGCGCGCCGGGCATATCCCGGGCAGTCGCAATCTGCCGTACAATCTGCTGTTCGATGCAGCGACCGGCACGATGAAACCGCTCGACGATCTCAGGCATGCATTCGCGAATGCGGGGCTCGATCTCGACAAGCCGGTGGTCACAAGCTGTGGCTCCGGCGTCTCCGCCGCGGTGCTGACACTGGCATTGTATCGGCTCGGCGTGCGCGGCTCGGCACTCTACGATGGCTCGTGGACCGAATGGGGCATGAAGGATGGCCCGCCGATCGCGACCGGTCCGGCCTCCTGATCGCGGCAGTCGTTATTCGCCAAACGGAAACAACCCGCCGGGCGCGCGCGCCGGTGCGGTGGGCGCTGCCGCCACAGCGGGGCGGGCGGCACGCTGATGCGCCGTGCGCGTCGCGAGCTTGCGCGGCTTGGCAGCGGGCGGCGCGGAATGTTGTCTGGCCAATGCCCATGCGCGCGAGCGCGGCAGTGGAATCGGACCCTGGATCGCAACCGGCGTTGACGGTGGCACGACTGCCGGGGCGTCTTGTGCGGTAACGTCCTGCGCCGGGAATCCTTGAACAAGCATCGCGGTCTGGATCGGCACGCCGCCACTGGCTGTGGCTGGCGGCGATGTCTCGGCGATCTGTGAGGGTGGCGCGACTGCCGGTTCTTTTGACACCACCGTGGTGTCAGGCGCGGCTGCTGCCGGAGGAGGCTCGGTGGCGGGCGCAACAGTGGCCACCGCTTCGGCGGCCGGGACGCCGGCGGATGCAGGCGGGGCTGTTGCCGGCTCCGACGCGGGCGCAGGCGCGGCTGCTGATGTCATGGTCGAGTCCGCCGAAGCATGCGCTGGTTCGCTGGCAATCGGTGGTTCGGCGTGGAGCGGCTCGGTCTTGGTCGGGTCGGTCTTGGCCGGGTCGGTCTTGGCCGGGGCGGGTGGCGGCGTGGCAAGCGGGCTGGTCGGCGATGCCGTCGCGACCACGGCGTCAGTGCTGGCGGGGGTGGTCGCGTCGGGCTTCGCTTCGTTCGTCGAGGATGGCGGGGTGGCCTCGGCGGGGACTTGCGACGAAACCTCCGGAACGGGGCTTTGATCCGGCAATGCGGCCGCGGGCAGCGTTTCGACCGGTTGCGGCGAGGGCATCACGGCGCTGGCGCCGGGCGTCATGTCGGACGGTGCTTTCTCGACGGCAGGGCTATGCGTCGCATCCGGCGCCGGATCCTCGATCCGCAGCATCGCCAATGTCGGCGGCGCGGCATCGGCCGGTGCCGCCGTCGTCGCGGCCACGTTCGAAGGCCGCGGTGCGGGCACGGGGGCGGAGATGGACTGCGGCAGGCTGGCGAATTGCTCGTGCGAAGCGCGAAGCAGGGCCGCGGCGCCGAGGCCGAACACCAGCGTCGATACCGACAGCACGACGGCTGCAAACAGAAAGCGGAAGCCGGGAAGCATGCAGGTTCATTCCGTCGTCGCGGGCGCGCGTCTTGCGGGCGCTTTTCGTCAGCGGGTACGCGGGTGACTTACAGGGCCGGATATCGGCGCGCCGGGAAGGCGGCGAATCAGCCAAATCGAGAATAGCGTAACGGCAGGGGCGCGTTGGCGGAAAATTGACGCTGTTGTCCCGGAGGCGTTTTTCTCGCGTTCTGCTGCTTGCAAGATAATGCAGCGGGTTCCATACCTTGCAAGAGGTGCGACATCTCGGCAACGCTTGGCTGCGAACCGGCAAATATGACTGATTTCGGGCTTGGTTTGCCGATTTCGTCTTGAATGCGCCGCTATCGTGAGCGATTTGGCATTAACGATCCGGTGTCGCCTTGGGACTATAGAACGACGATGATGATCAAACACACTTTGACGATTTTCGCAGCAGGCGCCCTCTGTGCTGCGGGGGCCACTTTGGCTTCGGCGCAGAGCTATTCCGTGTCGCCTCCCGGAGCCGTCTACGCGCCGGCGTCGAACAGCTATCCGCCGTCCTATCGTGATGCGCCGAGCCAGACGGACGCCATGCCCGATTTCGACGATGCCGATGACGGCCGGTCGCCGCAATCGCATAATTCGACGGCGCTTTCCTCGCCCGGTCCGATCCTGTCGCCGGAAGATCCGCGTTATGGCCGCCCGGCAGGCAGCCCGCCGGTCTATTCCGACCGGGGCGCCGCGCCGCAGGGCCCGGTGATGTCGCCGGACGATCCGCGCTACGGCAAGCCATATAATCCAGCCCCCACTTATTCCGATCGCGGCAACGGCGATGGCATGCGGCCGCCGGCGGGTGTCGGCAACGGCTATCCGGGCAGTGTGACCGGATCGGTGCCGCCGATGCCGATGGGCAGCGACGGCAGGCCGACCTCATTGTCGGCGCTGCCGGCGGACGAGCAGCCGGAAGCCGATCAAGGCGGCGAGGCCCAACTGGCCCCCAACCTGCGTCGGCAGGAAGTGTCGTTCACGACCAAGGAACCGGCCGGAACGATCGTGGTCGATACCGCCAACACTTATCTTTATTACATCCTCGGCAACGGCCGTGCGATCCGCTACGGCGTTCGCGTCGGCCGCGACGGTTTCACCTGGACCGGCATGCAGAAGATCACCCGCAAGGCGGAATGGCCGGACTGGCATCCGCCGACCGAGATGATCGAGCGCCAGCCCTATCTGCCGCGCTTCATGGCTGGTGGTCCGGGCAATCCGCTCGGCGCGCGCGCCATGTATCTCGGCTCCACGGTGTATCGCATCCATGGCACCAACCAGCCGTCGACCATCGGCAAGTTCGTGTCCTCGGGCTGCATCGGCATGCTGAACGAAGACGTCGAGAACCTGTTCGACCGCGTCAAGGTCGGCACCCGCGTCGTCGTGCTGCCCGGTGGCAGCCATGCGCCCCCGCCGGTGGCGTCGACGCAACCCGCGCCCGCTCAACAGGGCTATCCGGACAGCACAGTGGCTCAGGCCGGCGGAACGACGCCGACGGTGGTGCCGCCGCTGCCCGCTCCGGTCAGCGTGCGTTAAGCGCTCAGTCAGCCAATCAAAGTGAAAAGCCCGCTTCGTGATGACGAAGCGGGCTTTTTGATTTCGAGCGGGACAAGTTGAGACCGTGACAAGAATCGTCACCCTGAGGTGTGAGCCGCATCTGCGGCCAGCCTCGAAGGGTGACGGCCGTTCATCCTTCGAGGCTCCACGCTGTGCGTGTCGCACCTCAGGATGACGACATCTCGCGCGACGGTACCTTATGGCCTTTTCAATTGAGGTAGAATCGTCATGCGCGGGCTTGACCCGTGCATCCATCGAATAGGGAAGAGGTGTTTCAAGAGGATGGATTGCCGGGTCAGGCCCGGCAATGACAGGGCGCGTTTCCCTCGAAAGCAGAAGCCCTCTAGCCGAGCACGCGCACCGGCACGCCGGCGAGCCAGGCCTCGATGTCCCCGATCATTTCGCCGTAGTAGCGCCGGTAGTTGTCCTCGGTGACGTAACCCAGATGCGGCGTCAGCACGACGTTGTCGAGCCTGCGCAACGGATGATCGACCGGCAGCGGCTCCTGCGAGAAGGTATCGAGCGCCGCACCGGCGATGGTGCGCTTTTGCAGCGCTTCCAGTAACGCTGCCTCGTCGATGATCGGGCCGCGCGCGGTGTTGATCAGGTAGGCGGTCGGTTTCATGCGCGCGATATCGTCGCGTGACACCAGCCCGCGCGAGCGCGCGCTCAGCACGACATGAATCGTGATGATGTCCGCCGTCGCGAACAGTTCGTCCTTGGAGGCGTAAGTTACGCCCGCGGCCGCGCAGGCCTCGCGGGTGAGATTCTGGCTCCAGGCAATGACTTTCATGCCCATGGCCCGGCCGATCCCGGCGACCTGCCGGCCGAGCTTGCCAAGGCCGATGATGCCGAGCGTCTTGCCTTCGACATCCTGGCCGAGCGTGATCTGCCAACGCTCGCCGGCCTTCATCCGGGCGTTTTCCTGGCCGACGTGGCGGGTCAATTCCAGCATCAGGCCGATGGCGAGCGCCGCGGTCGGGTTGCCGACCGAACCGGTGCCGCACACCGTGACCCCGCGCGCCTTCGCGGTTTCGAGGTCGAACGAGGCATTGCGGCCGCCCGAGGTCAGCAGCAGTTTCAGCTTCGGCAACGCGTTGAGCGTGTCGGCGCGGAACGGCGTGCGTTCGCGCATGGCGCAGACGATGTCGAAATCCTGCAGCGCCGCGATCGCTTCGGTCGCGTCGGCGAAAGGCGCATCGAACACCGAAACGTCGACACGGCCGGTAAGGCACGACCAGTCGGCCAGCTTCAGCGCCACGTTCTGATAGTCGTCGAGAATTGCACAGCGAAGCCGTGTCATTGCGGGATCCATTTGCTGATGTGCAGGCTGCAGAACCGCGGCCCGACGTCAGGCCATGGTTGCGCGCAAAGTCCGCGAGCGCAAGCGCGCCGTAGCGCGGAAATGCCGGTCAGATCAGGTGGCGATGAACCAGCGGCTCGCGCTTGGCGGCCTGGCAGGCGGGGCCGGGGCCGCGCATGTAGTGTTGCTCCGGCCGGTACGGATGGAACGCCGCCAGAATGAACTGGCGGAAGAATTCCGCGATTTCACCGAACATGCCGCGAGGCTGTTCCCGATTGTCGGGGGTGTGGGGGATGGGTTGGCTTGCAAGGGTCGTCATGGGACGCACTCTGTCCTCATTCGCCGCGACGTTCCGTGCGGAAGGTCACGTTGTCTTCAAGCCGACAGCTTTTGGCGCAATTGATTAAAATACGGTTTGGGTTGCTGAAAGCGGGCATTCACTCGAAAACAGGGTTTGCAAAGGCTTAAAGCCGCAGTTGCCCTTTGCCGGCCGCACCGCTACATCAGCGGCAGGCAACTCCCCGAAAATCACAATTCCCGGAATAGCTCTCCGGGATTCAAGGGTTCAAGGAACACGATGGCGCGCCAGTTCATCTATTTCATGCAGGGTCTGACCAAGGCTTATCCCACGCGCAAGGTGCTGGATAACGTCCATCTGTCATTCTATCCGGATGCCAAGATCGGCGTGCTCGGCGTCAACGGTTCGGGCAAGTCGACGCTGCTCAAGATCATGGCCGGCCTCGACAAGGAATATAACGGCGAGGCGTGGGTCGCTGACGGCGCGCGCGTCGGCTATCTCGAACAGGAGCCGCAACTCGACGCGACCCTGTCGGTTCGTGAAAACGTCATGCTCGGCGTTGCCAAGCAGAAGGCGATCCTCGATCGCTACAACGAACTGGCGATGAACTATTCCGACGAAACCGCCGACGAGATGACGAAACTGCAGGACGAGATCGAGGCCCAGGGCCTCTGGGATCTCGACAGCAAGGTCGATCAGGCGATGGACGCGCTGCGCTGTCCGCCGGACGATGCCGACGTGACGAAGCTCTCCGGTGGCGAGCGCCGCCGGGTGGCGCTGTGCAAGCTGCTGCTCGATCAGCCCGACCTGCTGCTGCTCGACGAGCCGACCAACCATCTCGACGCGGAATCGGTGTCCTGGCTGGAAGGGCATTTGCGCAACTATCCCGGCGCCATCCTGATCGTCACCCACGATCGCTACTTCCTCGACAACGTCACCGGCTGGATCCTCGAGCTCGATCGCGGCCGCGGCATTCCCTACGAGGGCAATTATTCGTCGTGGCTGGTGCAGAAGCAGAAACGGCTCGAGCAGGAAGGCCGCGAGGATGCCGCGCACCAGAAGACGCTGGCGCGCGAACAGGAATGGATAGCGGCATCGCCCAAGGCGCGGCAGGCGAAATCCAAGGCGCGCTATCAGCGCTACGAGGAGTTGCTCGCCAAGGCCAACGACAAGCAGACGCAGACCGCGCAGATCATCATTCCTGTCGCGGAGCGGCTCGGCAACAACGTCATCGACTTCGAGGGCCTGAACAAGAGCTTCGGCGACAGGCTGTTGATCGATAACCTGACCTTCAAGCTGCCGCCGGGCGGCATCGTCGGCGTCATCGGCGCCAACGGCGCCGGAAAGACCACGCTGTTCCGCATGATCACCGGGCAGGAAAAGCCCGACGGCGGCAGCATCATCGTCGGCGATACCGTGCATCTCGGTTACGTCGATCAGTCGCGCGATGCGCTCGACGGTAACAAGAACGTCTGGGAAGAGATTTCCGACGGCAACGATCTCATTCTGCTCGGCAAGAAGGAGGTCAATTCACGCGGCTACGTCTCGGCGTTCAATTTCAAGGGCGGCGATCAGCAGAAGAAGGTCGGCGCGCTGTCCGGCGGCGAGCGCAACCGCGTGCATCTCGCCAAGATGCTGAGGTCCGGCGCCAACGTGCTGCTGCTCGACGAGCCGACCAACGACCTCGACGTCGATACGCTGCGCGCGCTGGAAGAGGCTCTGGAGGATTTCGCCGGTTGCGCCGTCGTCATCAGCCACGATCGCTGGTTCCTCGACCGCATCGCCACGCATATCCTGGCGTTCGAAGGCGACAGCCATGTCGAATGGTTCGAAGGCAATTTCCAGGACTACGAGAAGGACAAGATGCGCCGGCTCGGTCAGGACAGCGTGATCCCGCACCGGGTCAAATACAAGAAGCTGACGCGGTAATCTTAATACCGGGAGTCGAACATGTCTGACTGGAGCGCCGAGCAATATCTGAAGTTCGAGAATGAACGGACGCGGCCCTCGCGCGATCTGCTGGCGCAAATTCCCAACGAGAATCCTCGCGCGGCGGTGGACATCGGCTGCGGCCCGGGCAATTCGACCGAACTTCTGGTGCGGCGCTGGCCGCAGGCAGCGGTCACGGGCATCGACACCTCGGCCGATATGCTGCGACAGGCGCGCGAGCGCCTGCCGGCGCAGACTTTCATCGAGGCCAACGTCGCGCACTGGATGCCGCCGGCCGGCACCGATGTGCTGTTCGCCAATGCGATTTTCCAGTGGGTGCCGGATCACCTCAAGCAACTGACCCGCCTTGCCGGCGCGTTGCCGCCGGGCGGTACACTTGCGGTGCAGATGCCGGATAATCTCGACGAACCCTCGCATATACTGATGCGCGACGTGGCGTTTCAGGAGCCGTTCCGCGGCCAGTTGGCCAATGCCGCCAGAATGCGCGATACGTTGCCACGGCCGCGCGACTACTACGATGCGCTGCGGCCGCTCTGCAGCCGGCTCGAAATCTGGCACACGATCTACAATCATGTGCTTGACGACGCCGGCGCCATTGTCGAATGGGTCAAGGGCACCGGCCTGCGACCGTTCCTCGATCCGCTGGAAATTCCCGAACGCAAGTTGTTCCTGGCCGAATACGCCGCGCGCGTCGCGGCAGCCTACCTGCCGCAACGCGACGGTAAGGTGATGCTGCGGTTTCCACGCATCTTCATCGTCGCGGTGCGCTAGCTTCTCTCATCGCGACTGCGGTGATGTGTCCCGGGGGGACTCGACAGGATGGCGGCCAGCCTCATATTCAGTTTCCTGAAGTCCTTTCTGTTCTGATGGAATCGGGACTCTATGAATATGATTTGATGCGTTTTCTTCACGCGAACCGGTATCCACTTCGCTCGAAAACGCTGTATTGAGCGCCTGCCTGATTATTCTTGAACCGAGAGCCCCCGAATGTCGATGACTCCCGAAACGCCTTTGCCGCCGCCGGGCAGCCGCCTGCGGCCGATTCCGTTGCTGATCTTCAGTTCGCGCTGGCTGCAATTGCCGCTGTATGTCGGCCTGATCGTCGCGCAGGCCGTCTACACCGTTCTGTTCCTGAAGGAATTGTGGCACCTGATCGGGCACACGTTCGATTTCAGCGAACAGCAGATCATGCTGGTGGTGCTGAGCCTGATCGACGTGGTGATGATCTCCAACCTGCTGGTGATGGTGATCGTCGGCGGGTACGAGACTTTCGTGTCGCGGCTCAATCTGGAAGGGCACCCGGACGAACCGGAGTGGCTCAGTCACGTCAACGCCAGCGTGCTGAAGATCAAGCTGGCGATGGCCATCATCGGCATTTCCTCGATCCATCTTCTTCGGACGTTCATCGAGGCCGGCGGGCTCGGGACGGCGAAGACCAATTACACCGAGACCGGCGTGATGTGGCAGACCATCATCCATGTCGTCTTCATCGTGTCGGCGATCGGCATCGCCTATGTCGATCGGCTGTCGAACGATGTCACCGATCGCGCCCACGCACAGGCGGGCCATTGAGGTCGGCGCGGCGATATGTGCACCGGCTTTGCGTGGCGGGTGTGCTCGCCGCGGCAGTGATATTCGGCGCAGGCGTGTCGATGGCCCGTGCCGCCGATGCCGGTTTCTCCCGCTTCGTCGAATCGGTATGGCCCGATGCGCAGAAGGCCGGCGTATCGCGCGCGACATTCGAGGCGCAGACGCGGGGCCTCGAGCCGGACTACAAATTGCCGGATCTCGCATTGCCGGGGCGTCCGGCGACCGGCGCGCCGTCGCAGGCCGAGTTCGTACAGGTCCCGGCGAACTATGTGAAAGATGCCACCATCGCGCGGCTGGCCAGCGAAGGCCAGAAGCTGATGCGCGAGCATCGTGCCACGCTGGCAGCCATCGAAAAGCGTTTCGGCGTGCCGGGGCCCGTCATTCTCGCCATCTGGGGCCGCGAGACCGACTATGGCCGCTATCGGCTGCCGTACGACACGCTGCGCGTCGTCTCAACGCAGGCTTACGTGGGACGCCGCAAGGAGCAGTACCGTAACGAGTTCATTCTGGCGCTGAAGATTCTCGGTGAGGGCGCGGTCGCGCGCAAGGATTTCCGTTCGTCATGGGCGGGCGCAACCGGCCTGACGCAGTTCCTGCCGTCCGAGTATTACAAGCATGGCGTCGACTTCGACGGCGACGGTCACGTCAATATCTGGACCTCGGTGCCCGACGCTCTCGCCTCGGCCGCGCAACAGCTCGTCAACAAGGGCTGGCAGCCGGGGTTGCGCTGGGCCTACGAGGTGCAGGCGCCGCGCAACGCCGATTGCACGATGGGCGTGCCCGAAATCACCAGGCCGATCGGCGAGTGGCTTCGCGCCGGTTTCGTTCCGGTCCGCGGCGCGAGGTTGAGCGCCTCCGAGCAGGCGCAGCCGGCGTCGCTGTTGCAGCCGGAAGGCAGCTATGGCCCGGCGTTCCTGACCACAAAGAATTATTTCGTTATCAAGGAATATAATTTTTCCGATCTCTACGTGCTGTTCGTCGGTCATCTCGGCGACCGGATGACGAGCCCGTTGCCGTTCGCAACCCCGTGGTCGGCCTCGACGCAATTGCGCAGCAGCGATGTCGAGGCGATGCAGCGTCACCTCACGCGGCTCGGCCTCTATCGCGACAAGGTCGACGGCAAGGCGGGGATGCAGACCCGCGCCGCACTCGGCGCGTTCCAGAAGTCCGCCGGCCTCAAGGTCGATTGCTGGCCGAGCGCGGCGGTGCTGCGCGCGATGAGTAGTGGTCGCTGACGATCCTATAAACAAAAACCCGGCCGTCGTGGCCGGGTTTCGCTTGTCGATGTCCAGTGAAATTCCGGATGCGATCAATCGCAGACGCGAATGCGGCGGTGACGCCAGCCATAACCGTCCCAGAAGCGCTCGCGCTCGAAGTGGCACGGCGGCTCCTCGACATAGGTCGGGCCGGGGGCAACGTAGACCGGCGCGGGTGCGGCATAGGCCGGGCGGCTGGCGGCGATGGCGCCGCCCAGCAGCGCGCCGCCGATCAGGCCACCGGCGACACCGGCGGCGATGCGGCCGCCATCCGCGTGAGCGGGCGGCGTGACGGCAGCCAGCGAGCCGGCGATGGTCGCCACTGCAACGAAGGCAGAAAAGACGTTCTTCATTTGGGAGTTACTCCTGGAAGGCGCCCGAGCGGCGCCGAATTTGAGGCGATGCACATTCGAAGCTTGGCGTTCGGGCGTCCCGCGCCTGACCGTCTACACACGAAAACGCGACTGATTCACTCGGCTGCAATGGTGGCTTTTTCAGGCCAGTCACGCATGCTCCGGTTAGCGAATTCGCTATCCGGAGCGATTGTAACGGCGCGAGGTTTAAACAGCGTTACGAAGCAACCGTCGCTGCTGGACCAGCCTCAGCCACAAACGCGGACGCGGCGGATGCGCCAGCCGTAGCCGTCCCAGAAGCGCTGGCGTTGCCAGTAGCAGGGCGGTCCCGCCACGTAGGCCGGTCCGCCATAGTAGCCGTAGCCCGGGCCATAATAGCCGGGGCCATAGCCGCCGTAATAACCGGGTCCCGCCAGCGCGCCGCCGAGCAGCGCTCCACCGATCACGCCCGCGGCGACACCGGCCGCAATGCGGCCACCGCGCGCTTCGGCGGTTTGTGGTGCTGCCAGAACGGCGACCGCCAGGGTGGCGGCGGTTGCAGCAGCCATCAGTGCTTTCTTCATGGCTTTACCTTTCTCATGTCTGGACAGGGAGAGCGATCTGTCGCTTGAAAAGTTTCATATTTCGCTTGAACGTTCAATGAACAAGCCCGCCGAAATCCGCCACGAATGATCTGAAAACGCCGCATTTCGCGGGGTGAGCTCCGATCCAGCAACGGTTGGGTTCCGCCGTCGCAAGGTAGGTTGCGTTTCGGCGCAGCCTGGTTCGGGGCCTCGATTAGATTCATTCTATTCTGGAAGGCTCTGTGTGCCCGCAGTTTGGAATACCTAGAAACTGAGCCTTTTCCTTTTGCGTCGGTCTCGGTCCTTCTCTATCCAATAGTCATCGATCACCGGGTTTTGCCTGCTGCCATGATTGTCTGCTCCTGTAACGTCATCAGCGATCACGACGTTCGTACGGTTGTGACCGCTGCATCGGAAGACGTGCCGCGCACTGCCAAGCAGGTGTATGGCTGCCTGGGTTGCAGCGCCGAATGCGGCCGCTGCGCGCGGACGATTAAGCAGATCATGACCGAGGCGCTGGGAGCCTGCGCCAAGACCTGTTGCTCGGGATGCCCCCACAGCCAGCCGGATCATGAGGCCGAGGTAAATGGCCTGCGGGAGCACGATCACGCAGCCCATGCCGTCAGGGCGGAACTGCACGGGCTGGCGCAGCAGGCTCCTGCCGCGGCGTAACGCCGGAAATTTCCGCCTTCCTGTCGATAACCTCCGAAAACCGCCAATCCGTGAACGCCTCGGCCCGGAATTGCCCGATAGCGCTTGCCCGTATCCCGGTTATGATTTAGAAACGTTCTAAATTGAGTGCCACGGGCGCCGTGACCGCGGTTACGGGAAGAACAGGAGTTTGGTCAATGAAGGGCGATGCCAAGGTTATCGAATACCTCAACAAGGGATTGCGGAGCGAACTGACCGCCATCAGCCAATACTGGCTGCACTTCCGGTTGCTCGATAACTGGGGACTCAAGGATCTGGCCAAGCAGTGGCGGAAGGAATCCATCGAAGAGATGAATCACGCCGACCGGTTCACCGACCGGATTTTATTCCTCGATGGTTTTCCGAACATGCAGGTGCTCGATCCGCTGCGGATCGGCCAGAACGTCAAGGAAATCCTCGAATGCGATCTGGCGGCCGAAATCGGCGCGCGGTCGCTTTACGAGGAAGCCGCCACCTATTGCCACAGCGTCAAGGATTACGTTTCGCGCGAATTGTTCGAGAGCCTGATGAAGGACGAGGAGCATCACATCGATTTCCTCGAGACCCAGCTCGATCTCGTCAAGCGCATCGGCATCGAACTCTACACCCAGAAGCACGTCGGCGAGATGGGCGAGGATTGAGCCCGGCTACGACATCTTCCGTTTCGCCGGCTCCTGCACCAGCGGACAGCCGGCGAACGCCGCCTGCACCGCCGCGGCCGAGCCGTCGAGACTGAATTCGGCGGTGGTGCGTCCGGCGTTGAGCGAGCGGATGCGCAGATAGAGCTGCTGCGCGCCGCTCATGCCGGCGATGAAGTCCGCGACGGCCGCGCGATCCTCGATGACGATGACCTGATGGCCGGGCAAAATCCTCGAGGCGACATTGTCGTGGCCCGGCTTTTCATCGAAGCGATAGCCGAGCACGGTGTTGGCGTCCGACCCGATCTTGAATTCGAACGAGATCCGCACCAGCGGCTGTTTCTCGAAACAGGTGAGTTGCAGTCCGGCCGGCCGTTGCGACGTCGCCGCCGAATTCGAACTGATGGAGGTCATCAACTGGGCGCTGGGCAGTGGTGCGCCAGTGATGCGGTCGATCTGGCGCTCGATCTTCCAGTTGCCGGAAGGCGTCGGGTTGGAGACGGTCACAGCCGGATCGCGCGTGACGCATGCACCCAACGTCAAAATCGCTATCAGCCCCGCCGTCGTACGCACCCACGTTCTCCCGCCCCGCGCAGTTTGCAACCGGCGCGAACGGCGCGCAAGCGCGATCGGCAGCCCGGCGCATCGCAGGAAATGTTTTCTACCTGAATTGAGCGCGGCAGGCGGGCGACAGCTTGCGGATGTTGGTTTCCATGCAGGCCGTGATGCGCTTCACGTTCGGAATGACCTCATGGCACAATCTGAATGCGTCCTGGCGGCACGCGCGGCGTTGCTCGGGCGTGCCTGCCGCTTGAGCGTTGATGCTGACCGCTAGCAGAGCGGCAAAGGCCGCCCCGATCGTGAAGAGGAACAAGGGTCCGCGCATGTCATCTTCCTCACGTTTGCGGCTTGGGGGATTCGCCATGGGCATGCCGTGGAAGGTCCCCATCCCATTGCACCGGCAGATTGAGCAGGCCGCGAAAGGCCCAGCCGCCGATCCGCACCGGCGCGGCGTCGTCGAGCCGCAAGCCTTTCAATCCGGCAAAGATGCTGGGCAGCGCCACCTCGGCGACCATGGCACGTGAGGCCCATGCGCCGGCGCAATAATGCGGACCGGCGCCGAACGCGATGCTCTTGGCGGTGTCGCGCCTGATGTCGAAGGTGTCCGGGTCGTCGAAGCAGCTTTCGTCGCGATTGGCCGAGCCGAACATGAGGAACACGCGATCCTCCGGTTCGAAATCGACGCCGCCGTAATTCCACGGCTTGGCGACGCGGCGCGGCGACATGCCGATCGGCGCGATCCAGCGCGCATATTCCTCGAACACCTCGATCCATTTTGCCTGACCGGCTTGCACCAGCGCGAGTTGGTCGGGATGTGTCAGCAGCGCCCAGATGGTGCCGGAGATGGCGTCGCGCGGCTCGTTCTGGCCGCCGGAGATCGCCAGCTTGATGTTGGCGCGAATGCTGTCCATCGGCATGTTGGCGGCGAGCAGCACGCTCAGGATGCTTTGGTTGGGGTGCTTCGTCACCACCGGAATCATGTCGTCGATCGCGGCGTCGATGCCGGCGGTGGCGGCATTGCAGCGCGCTTCGACCTCCTTGTTGCCGGTGTAGTTGGCGATGCCGTCGATCATCGCCTGCGACCACGCGTCCATGTCCTGATAGCGCATGCTGGTGAGGCCGGTGACGATCTTCAGGCATTCGGCCGAAAGCGGCAGCGCGAACGCCTTGCACAGATCCGCGTGACCCTGCGGCGCGAGCTCTTCGAGAATGCGGTCGGCATGGGCCTGAAACTGCGCGCGCCAGACGTCGCGCACGGTGCGCGGCGACACCGCCGGAAACATCGCCGCGCGCTCCGCCATGTGCGGATCGCCGTCCTTGCGCATCATGTTGTGGCCCATCAGCACGTTCATCAGGCCGTTGGGCTGATGCGACGAGAACACGTCGATCCGCTTCTCCATGCTGAAGATATCGTCGCGGCGAGTGAGGATGGTCGAGCCGAGTTGCGGCACAAAGGCGATCGGCGCCTCAGCACGCATGCGTTTCAGCGCCGGGTAGGGATCGTGCCAGAATTCGCTGACGTCGATATCGAAATGCGGAGCGTTGGACATGATTATTCCGATGCAGGCAGAGCGTTGGAACACAGCGTGGCTAACCGTGATCGCAGTGTCAAATCATCGCCTGATCCATGCGGTGCCGTTTGGCACCCGAGCGCCAATAAACCTTGAACTTGACAATAGGAATATAATCCGATACGAGTGCTTCTCTTGCAGAGGACTTATCGAATGAACCGTACGTTATTCGAGATGAGGAAAAACCTGGTCGTTTGGAAAGACCAACTCGATTCGATTAAGCGAGAACTAAGCTTAAGACGTCTGAGGGAGGTCGCCACCAAGGCTGGATTTAATCCAGATCAGCCGCGAGACGGGCGCGGAAGGTGGAGTGATGCGATCGTGCAGCAGTTTGCTGCAAGCGGAAACGCCGCCGAGTGTGACGCCCAATACAAGCAGGATACCTTCATCTGCAATTCGGTGAGAACGCCGCTTTGTTGGGCACAGGCTGCGGAGCGCTACGCTGCGTGCTTGAGCGGTCGACCTGTTCCGCAATTGAGGTTTTGACGATGAACATCATCAGGCGCACGCTGAAATTGCACGGGCACCACACGGTGGTGGATGTGTCGGTTCGCATTTTCGGGCCGACCAAGGATGAGAAGGCATGGAGCTGTCGTTGGGAAATCGATTGGCCCGATCGGCAACGCACCAACTCAGGCCGCGGGGCGGATGCCATTCAGGCGTTGCTCCACGCATTTCAAATGATCGGCTCAGAACTTTATTGCAGCGAAGAACATCGCTCAGGGAACTTGATGTGGAACGATAGCTGGCACGGCTACGGCTTTCCCGTTCCTGCCGGCATTCATGATCTTCTGATAGGTGACGACGCCAAATATTTCTGAGCGGTTACATCGACTGCGATTTCACCCATCTGCACGCGTTGTCGAAACGCTGTTCGTCGCCGGTGCAGCGGCGCGCCACAGCTCTTGGCCGATCATGCCTGCCGCCATCGCCACGACGAAGACAACGACCGGAAGGCTGAGGCCGGCAAGATTGACCAGCGCCGGGCCGGGGCAGGGGCCGATCAGTCCCCAACCGATCCCGAACAAAGCCGCGCCCGCAACCAGTGGCAGGTCGATGTCATTGCGGGTCGGCCACTGCAATTTTGCGGCAAGCACGGGCGTGCCGCGCCGTCGCGCCAGCGCGAAACCGATGGCGCTGACGATGACGGCGCCGGCCATCACGAAGGCCAGCGTTGCATCCCAGGCGCCGAAGATGTCGAGGAAGCCGAGCACCTTCTCGGTTTGCGTCATGCCGGAGATCAACAGGCCCGCGCCGAAGATCAGGCCGCAGCAAAAACTGGCGAGGAGCAGCGGCATGGATCAACTCCCCATCGAGAGATGCGTCACCGCGACGGTGACGATAGCGACCAGCATGAAGATCACGGTGGCGGTGATCGAGCGTGCCGATAGCCGTGCGCTGCCGCAGACGCCGTGGCCCGAGGTGCAGCCGCTGCCCATGCGCGTGCCGATGCCGACGAGCAGGCCGCCAATGACGATGATGACATAGCTTGCCGGCATGGTCGGTGTCGGCAGCGGGGCGCCGCCGAGCGTCGCCAGCAGCGGCGCGGCGATCAATCCCGCGATGAAAGCCAGCCGCCAGCCGCGCCCTTCGGCGTGGAGTGGCAGCAGGCCGCCGAAGATGCCGCTGATGCCGGCGATGCGCCCGGTCAGCAGCATCAGCAACGCCGCTGCAAGTCCAATCATCGCGCCGCCCGGCAAGCCCGAGACCGGAGTTAAATCGTGCATGCTGTTCCTTACGAGAACGATGCAGCGATGAAAGCCTGCCGACTTTACCCGAAATTATGCCTTCGTTGAAACAATGCGGCGATGACGGCGATCGGCTGTCGATCGGAGTGAGGCGGATGAGCGATGCGGAAGTTGAAGGGTTGGGCCGCCGTCGAGGCCTTCCGCGCGTTCCTGCGTGGCTTTGGGTTGGCGCCGGCGTGATGTTGCTGTTGCTGCTGCGTGGCAATGCGCTGCTCAACGATCCCGACATGTTCTGGCAGATCAGGATGGGGCAGTGGATCGCTGAACACGGTGCGCTGCCTCACGCCGACATGTATTCGTTCACCAAGGCCGGCGCGCCGTGGATCTCGTCGTCGTGGCTGGCGCAGGTCATCTTCGCAAAAGCCTATGCGGCAGGCGGCTGGAGTGGCCTTGTCGTCGTCACGTCGCTGGCGATCGCCGCGACGTTCGCATTGCTTGTGCACGCGCTGGGCCGTCACCTGTCGCCGGCGCATGCCGCCGTGGTGGCGGTCGTGGCGCTGGCGCTGGCGGCCCAGCATATGCTGGCGCGGCCGCATGTGCTGGCGTTGCCGGTGATGGTGATGTGGATCGCCGCGCTGATCGCGGCATCCGAGCGGCGCACGGCGCCGTCATTCCTGTTGCTGCCGTTGATGGTGGTGTGGGCCAACCTTCATGGCGGCTTCATTCTCGGTCTGGCGTTGATCGCGCCGATCATGTTTGACGCCTTGTGGAACGCGGATGCGTTGCAGCGGCCCCGGCTCGCGATCCGCTGGCTCGTATTCGGGCTGGCAGCGCTGCTTGCGGCTTGCGTGACGCCGTACGGGTGGGGATCGTTGCTGGCGGCCAAAAGCATCGTCGATCTCGGCCCGCTGTTGCCGCTGATTTCGGAATGGGCGCCGCCGAACTTCGCGCGGTTCAGCGTTCTCGAAGGCGTCATTCTATTGAGCATCGGCTTGGCGCTGTGGCGCGGCGTCACCTTGCCGCTGCCGCGCATCGTGCTGGCGCTCGGCTTTCTGCACATGGCGCTCGGGCACGTCCGCAACATCGAGGTGTTTGCGCTGCTGACGCCGCTGGTGCTGGCGGCGCCGCTGGCGCGGCAATTCCACGGAGGCGTCGATCGCAAGACCGGAGTCGTGTCGGGCAACGGGGGCGCGCTTCTGTTGGCGATCGCGCTGGCCACGGCGATGAGTTGGGGTGCTGCGTCGGCGCTGTCGTTTCGGCCGAACGACAAGACGATGCCGGTCGCCGCCGTTGCCGCGCTTAAGCAGCAGCACGCTGCGCGCGTCTTCAATGACTATGACTTCGGCGGCTATCTGATCTGGGCCGGCGTTGCGCCGTTCGTCGATGGCCGCACCGAACTTTATGGCCGGCAGTTCGGAGGCGAGGTGTTCGCCGCGCAATCGCTGCGGCGGCCGGATCTGTTGCTGTCGCTGTTCGATCGCTATCGCATCGATGCCACGCTGCTGGTGCCGGGATCGCCGGTGGCGCTGTTGATGGACCATCTCGATGGCTGGCGCAGGGTCCATGCCGACGACATCGCGGTCGTGCATGTGCGCACAAGCGCGGCCAGTGACGCATCGCGGATCGTCAAGCCGGACAAAACACCGTAACGGCTATCCGGTCACTGAGGGGGCAGGATCGACAGCGGCGCGCCGGCTCGCATCGTGCCGGCGCGGGCCAGTTCCTCGCGATGATGGCGAGACGAATGTCGCTGGCGTTTGGCGACGTAGTAGTAACCTCCGGCGTAGTAACGCACGGCCCGGTCAGGATCGCCATTGGCGGCGCGATAGGCGCCCGCGAGATAGCGCACCGCGTAGGTCAGGTTTGTCTCGGGATCGTGCAGCCCGGCCGCGGTTCCGGTGTAGCCGAGGCCGCGCGCCGTCGCGAGCTTGATCTGCATCAGGCCGATGGTGCCGCCGCGGCCGACGAGGTGCGGCTGGTAGCGGCTTTCGCGAACGATGACGCGATGGACCAACGCTTCCGGGATGCCGTTGGCCTGCGCATGTGCCGCGACCATGGCGTCGTAGTTGGCGCGTTGCGCGTGGAGGGGAGTTGCCAGAAAAGCGGTACAACCCAGCACAGCGGCCGAAAGGAAAGCGGTTTTCATTGACAGTCCGGAAGTTTTGTCCGCGGAAAAAAACGGTATCGGTTCCACAATATGCCGCAATAGCACGATTGCGACCTGTTCCCGCCTGTTATGGCGTTCCAACTGTGGCATCGGCAGGGCAGCGGCGCTCTGAAACGCCAGAATGGGAACTGCGGCGGGAGAGGAACGTTATTCAAACCGTCAACGTACACCATCAAGGTACGGAGGCTATCATGGCCATCGATCGGGTGATGACGAAACCGCATAGTCTGATTGCCAGCGATCGCGTCGAGGGCACCGCTGTGCGACGGCGGAACGGCGACAAGATCGGCCATATCGAGCGGTTGATGATCGACAAGCTCAGCGGCAAGGTGTCCTACGCCATTCTCAGTTTTGGCGGCTTTCTTGGAATGGGCGCCAGCCTGTTGCCGCTGCCGTGGGCGAGGCTGACCTACAATCGCGAGACCGAGGCGTATCAACTCGATATCTCGGATGACGAACTCAGGCGCGCTCCATCTTTTCTCGCCGACAAGGATTTCGACTGGGGCGACCGTTCGCAGGAAGAAGACCTGCATCGCTATTACGGCGTGCCGCCCTATTGGGGCGCCTTCTAGGGTGGTGGTGTTCGCTTCGTTGTCGCGGCGATTTTGACCTAACGCGTTTTCGTCGCTCGAGCCGGTCGCCACTTGGCTTGAACGCGCTGTAGTACGCACGGCGTTGCGCGATCCGAGTTTCAGCAGATCCGATCGGCGTGCAGCGTGCGGCGTAGTCGTCGCGAATGCGCGCATGCTTCGCCGTCATTGTCGAGCGGGCAAGTTCCGTGACGTGCGCTTCCAAATTCGCAACGCAGCGTTTCGCGTCTCGCAGTGTCATTGTGTCTCGATGCAGGAACATCCTTCACGCTGGCGTGTTTGTCCCAAAGATTTTTACAGAAGGGAGAGCGCTTATGATTGCGAAGTATATGTTGAGTGCGTTGGCTGGGTCGGCATTGTTGGCGACTGCGGCGATCGCGCAAACCCCATCGGCTCCTGCCTCGACATCCACGACGCCGGCAGCGGCCACGCCTGCTCCTGCAGACATGACGCATCAGGGACAATGGCGGGCCGCGAAGATGGTGGGCCTGAAGATTTATAACGACAGCAACGAAAGCCTTGGCTCGGTTAACGACCTGCTGTTTGACAAGGATGGCAAGATCGCTGCGGCAGTCATCGGCGTCGGCGGTTTTCTTGGAGTCGGCGAGCACTATGTCGCCGTGCCGTTCGAGAAGATCAAATGGGTGAACGAGCCGGTGGTTTCGAGCCCGGGAACGGCGAGCAACTCCAGCGGCATGACGGGCCGCCCGGCCTCCACCACCACGGGGTCGGCTGCGACCGCGCCTGTCGCGAAGCCCAATCCCTGGTATCCGGACCATGGTGTGTTCAGCGCCACCAAGGATGAACTCAAGAGCATGCCTGAGTTCAAGTATTCGACCTGAGCAACCGTTTATAGCGTTTTCGAGCGAAGTGGATACCGGTTCGCGTGAAGAAAACGCGTCAAACCAAAATCGTGGAGCTCGGTTCTGATTCCATCAGAACCGGGCTCTAGCAGGGCTCCAGGGTAGACGACATAAAAAAGGCCGGGCGGCAGACACCGCCCGGCCTTTCAATTTGCGCGACGATTTATTTCTTGATGAAGGGGCAGCCGCCTTCGTTCATCGGCCGGAAGGCTTCGTCGCCCGGCACCGTGGCAAGCAGCTTGTAGAGATCCCACTCGCTCTTCGACTCCGAGGGCTTCTTCACTTCAAACAGATACATGTCGTGGACCATGCGGCCGTCCTCGCGGATACGACCGTTCTTGGCGAAGAAGTCGTGGATCGGCGTTGCCTTCATCTTAGCCATCACCTTGGCGGTATCGTCGGTCCCGGTGGCATCGATGGCTTGCAGATAGTGCATCGTCGCCGAATAGAGGCCCGCCTGAATCATGGTCGGCATGTGGCCGACTTTCTCCATGAAGCGTTTCGAGAAGGCGCGGGTCTCGTCGTTCATGTCCCAATAGAATCCGTCGGTCAGGATCAGGCCCTGCGCCTGTTTCAGGCCGAGGCCATGGGAATCGGTAATCTCCTGCAGCAGCGCGATCATCTTTTGGCCGCCCTGCGTGATGCCGAATTCCGCCGCCTGCTTCAGCGCGTTGGTGGTGTCGCCGCCGGCATTTGCGAGCGCGATCACCTTGGCTTTCGAGGCTTGCGCCTGCAGCAGGAACGATGAGAAATCGGATGAGTTCAGCGGATGACGGACGCTGCCCACCACGGTGCCGCCGCTCGCCTTGACGATGTTGGCCGCATCGCGCTCCAGCGCATGGCCGAACGCATAGTCGGCGGTCAGGAAGAACCAGGTATTTTCACCCCGCTTGACCATCGCCTTGCCCGCGACGCTCGACAGCGCGTAGGTGTCGTAGGTGTAGTGCACGAAGATCGGCGAACACGCCTTGCCGGTGAGGTCGGAACTGCCGCCGCCGGAGTTGATGAAGATTTTGTTCTTCTCGGTCAGCAGGGTCGAAACCGCCAGCGCCACCGAGGAGGTGGGAACGTCGAACACGGCATCGAGCTTGTCGTTATCGACCCAGTTGCGGACGATGTTGACGCCGACATCGGGCTTGTTCTGATGATCGCCGGACAACACGACGATCGGCTTGCCTTTGACCTTGCCGCCGAAGTCGGCGACGGCCATCTGCGTGGCGATCAGTGATCCCTTGCCGGTGGCGTCGGAATACAGGCTCGACATATCGGTCAGGACGCCGATCTTGACGACATCGTCCGATATCTGGGCCTGCGCCGCCCCGCTGGATATGGCGAGAGCGAGGCTGGCCACGAAGGTGGCAGCGGCTTTGTTTATCAAGGCAATCTCCTTGGATTGTTTTTTGTGGTTGCGGCGTTTCACACCGTCCAGTTGTGTTTTGCCAGCAATGCCCGCCTCCCCGCAAGACAGATTGTCGCACCGGCGGCGAAAATCGCCGCGATGCAATGCCGGAGTCGCGGGCTCGCGCGGTTAGGGCGCGGGCAATGCCGTCACGACGACCTTGGCTGTTCCGTTCGCCTCGGCAATCACCCGCAGCTTGGTGGAATCGAAGGCGATACCGGCAAGACGGAGGCTGGCGATTTCAGCGTTGACCCTGACGCCGTCCCCGGCCTTCTGCAGACCGCTGACCATGTCGCCGATGCGTGCGCGGGCGTTGGATGCAAACGGCTTGAGGTCGATCACCGCTCTTTCCGCCAGAGCTTTTTCCAGATACGGCACGGCGGCCTGGCTGGCGGCGCCCAATAGGCCGAACGCCGCTTCTGATTCCACGGCGAGTTTGACGTCGGTCAGGCGCACCGTCTGTTGCGCGGCATCGAGCAGCGGCTTGCCCCAGATGTGGATGGTGGCGCCGGCGCCCAGTCCGAACCAGCTCCGCTTTTCCTTGGCATCGACCAGTAATGAGATCAGCAGGCGGTCGCCCGATGCCGCGACCGTGGCGTGCTTGACGGTGACCGCAATCGAACCGTTGCCGTCTTCCGGAAACGTCTTTCCCGCGAGCTGCGCATCGAGAATCTTGTTGAGGTCAGTGTACGGCATATCGACCGGCACGCCGATGTCGATGCGGCTTGGCTGTGCTGCAATCAACTCGATGGTGGCCGGAAACGGACAATCCGGCTTGCTCTCCGCCGACGTGATGCGGGTTTCGGCATTGATGCCGATCGTCAGCGTCACGGCGCTGGCGTCGATCTTCGGCTGTACCGCGATGGCTTTGGTGGGCCGAAGCTCCAGCCACAGATGCGGCTGCGGCGCATTTGCGGCCTGCAAGGGAATCGAGCGGCACATCTTGGCCCATTCGCGCCGCGCGTTCTGCTCGATGACCGGATCGTTGCGGATGCGTTGTTGCAATCCGACAAGCTGATCGTTCACGGCCTTGTCGATTGCCGGCTTCATTTGCGCCGGAACATTGACGCGGATGCCGGCGACCGAGAGGTTGGTGTCGCCGAGATTGACCTGCGCGGTCAGGTTCGGCTCGATACGCCAGTTGGAGGTGAGGGCAGGACGCGCGGTCATGCCGACGTTGCCGCGGATTTCCGCGTCGGCGTTGACGTTCTTGATGTTGAGGCTGCCGATCTGCTTGGCGACGTTGCCGCCGAACAGCGATCCGAGCGCGTTGCCGATCGCGCCCTTGGCGTTGTCGGAGATCGCCCCTTTGACGGTAAGCGCGCCGGTCAGCGGTGTCGTCAGCGACAGCGCGTTCTGGGCGCCGGTGGCGGTGATAGGCCCGCGCGCCGTGGTCCAGTTGATGTCGGCATTTTGCAGGATCTGCGGAACCGGGTTGTCGGCCTTGCCGGCGAAGTTGCGCGGCGCCGCGCGCTCGGCGGCGGTGCCGATGGCTTGCAGCGGAATCTCGATCGGCACCAGCATGGTCGAACTGCGGGTCACTGCCGGCAATGGCGGCAGTGCGACCAGGACGGGGGCCGGCGTCGAGCGGGCCGATCCGAACCAGTCCGATCCGAACCAGTCCCTGGCTTTCAGACTCAGAGCAAACGAGACCGCGACGACTCCAACGGCAATAACGACTGTCTTGATGCGCATCGACTTTCCGGTCCCCCTCGCGGCGAACCCTACAGTCGTCGCCAATGGGGCGCCAGTGCGGCGACCCTTGCACGCGCTGCCTGCCGGCCGGCGTCGCGATCACACGCTGGATAGATATGTCGCGCGTGACGGCAGCAACCGGTCGGCGTCTGGCCGGCTTACAACAAGCCGAGCACGATGGCTCCGACAAAGGCCAGCGACAGATACGCGGTCAGTGTGCTCAATTTGCCCAGTGTCGTCATGGTACGCCTCCGTGGTCCCGAGAGCGTAGTCCGTCACCCAACGGCGAACGTACCAGTTCGTTCCCCGCGAAAAAAGTCAGCGATGTTGATCCATCGACGCTCGGGGATTCCAGGCTGTTGCCGCGCACATGGTTAAAACTTCCTGAAATCAATGCGTTGAAGAGTCCTTAAATAAATTCGTCGATCGTGCGCGGATGAAGCGCCGGATCACTCTCTCATTGCTGGGCTGTTTGGCACTCGCCGCGTTGGCGGGGTGCGGCCGTGGCTTTCTGCAAACCGAGCAGCGCGCTCCATGGCGGGCGGAGGCCGAGGCGGCGTGTTTGAAATCCGGCGCGGTCAGGGAAACCGCCGAGGTGGTGCGGATCAATTCGATCACCGGCCCGGGCGTGTGTGGAGCGGAATTTCCACTGAAAGTCGCCGCGCTTGGAGACGCATCCACCTCGCTCGGCTTTGCCGACGATTTGCGGCCGCCGGCGTCGGTCGGCCGCAACCAGCCGCGCTGGCCCGGATCGCAGCCGAATTATGCCACGCCATCTGCGGCGGTTTCGAGCGCGCCGCGGCAGCCGGAATATAATAATACCTCGCGCGGGCCGGTGTCGCTGAATGCACCGGGTGTTGCTGCCGCCGACGACCAGATCGCGTTGCCGGCCGAGGCCGCCGATAGCCCGCCGGGCTGGCACACCGGACCGCAACCTTATTCGCAGCAGGGCTATTCTTCCTCGCAGCAGAACGATCCGGGGGCGGATGCGCCGCCGCGCTATTCGCGGGGCAGCGTGCAGCAATCCGACGAAATCGAGCAGGACAGGCCGCTGCCGAAGCTGGGGCCGACCCGTGGCAATCCGGTATCATCGTTCGGCCCGGTGACGCTGAAGCCGACCGCGACCTTGGCCTGTCCGATCGTCTCGGCGCTGGACCGCTGGCTGACCGATTCCATCCAGCCCGCGGCCATGCGCTGGTTCGGTGCGCGCGTCGTCGAGATCAAGCAGATTTCGGCCTATTCGTGCCGTGGCATGAACGGCAATCCGCGCGCGCACATTTCCGAACACGCTTTTGGCAATGCGCTCGACGTTGCCGGATTCACCCTCGCCGACGGGCGCTATATTTCAGTCCAAAAGGGCTGGAAAGGCTTGCCGGAGGAGCAGGGTTTTCTTCGCGATGTGCAGGGCGCCGCCTGCCAGCAATTCACGACGGTGCTCGCGCCGGGCGCCAACGTCTATCACTACAATCATATTCACGTCGATCTGATGCGGCGCGCCAGCGGACACGTAGTCTGCAAACCGGCGGCCGTGTCCGGCGAGGAGATTGCGGCGCGCGTCAATCAGCGCAATCCGTATTCCCGCAACGAGCCGGCCTACACCAGTTCGCTGGGCAGCCGAACGTCCCATCGCCGCGCGTCGAGCCACGACGAGGACGACGACTAGAGCGTTTTCGAGCGAAGTGGAATCCGGTTCGCGTGAGGAAAACACGTCAAAGAATCTAGGCTGTAGTGACGATTTAATCGGAACGGAAATGGCTCTAGAGAACCCGGCGGCTTTTCAAGCCTGGATCGGCGTGGCTTGCCGGACGCGGGTTCGCGCGCTGAGGGCCACGGTGGCGACGACCGCGGCCGCGAACAGGATGGTGTCGAGATCGATCGCCTCATGGTTCACCAGCGCGGCGAGGCCGATGGTGACGAAAGGCTGCAGCAGTTGCAGCTGTGAAATCTTGCTGATCCCGCAAATCGAGATGCCGGCGTTCCACGCGAAGAAACCGATCCATTGCGAGAACAGCGCGGCATAAAACAGGCCAAGCCACGGTTCGAGCGGAACGGCGGAGAGGTTGTTCGGCATCAGCCACCACGTCGCGGGTAGCGTCAGCGGCAGTGCGATCACCATCGACCAACTGATGATCTCCCAGCCCGGCATATGGGCCGTGAGCCGGCCGGAATAGCCATAGCCGATGGCGGCGCCGGCGACCGCAAGCAGCAGAAAAAGATCGCCGGAGGCGATGCCGCCGCCGCCGTGGCGCAGCGCGAACGTCACCACCAGCACTGCGCCGACCATAGCGGCAAGCCAGTACGCCACACCCGGCCGCTCGGCGGTAATCAGGACCGCGACGATCGCCGTTGCGATCGGCAGTACGCCGAGGACAACGCCGCCGTGCGCCGCGGGCAGGGTCTGCATGGCGATCGCCATGAACAAGGGAAAGCCGACAACGACACCGAAGGTGCCGATGACCAGCGAGACCCAGGCATGTTTCGGCGGCAACGGGCGGCGCAGGATTAACAGCAAGACCAGCGCGCATACGCCGGCGATCGCCGAACGGCTGGCGGTGATGAAGTACGGATCGAATCCGGTCAGCGCGAGGCGTGTTGCCGGCAGCGTGCCGCCGAAGATCGCGACTCCGATGAAACCGAGCAACAGGCCGAGCGATTGGCGCGAGGCAAACGAAGGCATAAGCGAGCGAAGCTGGAGCAACAGGATCCCGCACAGGCGCGCGAGCGCGGGAGCGACGTTGGTGCTGTAACGGTTCGGTTGTCGGGAAGCCAGTGCCTATAGCGCACGGGCAGCGTCATGGCTGGATTGCAAATCTCAACGACCGCGACAGATGACGGCTCTATTTTGAATTGGCGACCTTCCGTTCGCTGTTCGCCAATTCGTCGCTCTCGGGAAGCGACGGCACAAGTTGTGGGGCAACCGCGTAGATAACGTAACCACCGCCGCTTCGCTTGGCTTGATAGAGGGCTTGATCGGCGCGATGGAGCAGTTCCTCGCAAGTCAGATTCTGATCGCAGGTCATCAGCGCGATGCCGACGCTGGTCCCGAGTTCTATCGTGTTGCCGTTGATCTGGTAAGTTGCCGCGATGACTTCAGTGATCCGTTTCGCCAAAGCCAGGACCTGCTCGCGCGATCTCACCTCGGTCTGAACCAGAACGAACTCGTCGCCGCCGAGGCGGACGAGCAGATCGCTCTCTCGAATCAATCGTGACAGACGTCGTGCGACTTCCTGCAGGATGGCGTCGCCGATCGGGTGGCCGAAGCGGTCATTGGCGGATTTGAAGTTGTTCAGATCGAGACTGTGCACCGCGAGGCTGCAATTGTCGCTGAATGCCGCGGCAACCAGGTTTTCGAGATTTTCGTTGAGGGCCAGACGGTTTGATAACCCGGTCAGTGGGTCGCGCCGGGCGAGGCCGGCGAAGCGAAGCTTGAGGGTTAGCTGACTGACGATGGTTGCATAGAGATGCCGGACGGTTTCCAGCGCGCCAAACAGAAATACGACCATGATAAGGGCGAGACACCAGTAGACCGTGTCGCCGATATACATGCAGATGCCAATGGATGGCATCGAGAGAACGAGAAGGTTGAGGATCGCCAGGTGCGGTCGGTAAGCGACGCGCGTGATGGTGCCTGCTGCATAGGCAAACAACACGCCGACGATGAGCATGTGAACGCGCGGATACGGCAACATGAAGGATCGGGCGGCCATGGCGCCGACGATGACTGTCGTGATGAAGCTGCGTATCGCGAAACGCCGTTCCCACGTCCATGCGGATACCAGCGAGAGAGGCGCATTTGCGGTGGCCCATCGGTAGTGGTGGACCATCAGAATCCGTTCGGCCGAGACCGCCAATGCGAGGATGGTTAAGACCAGAATAATCGGGTCTCCGGTGCGGGCGACAATCCCTGCGCCGACAATGCCGAGACAGATGGACAGCGTGACGATGGGCGGAATGAGATTGAATAGCGAGTCCACCAACTCGACATAGACCCCGTCGGACGGGCGTTCGAAATGGAGCAGGCGGAACGGACGCTTCATGGCAAAACCTTCAACCTGCTGGCTAGACCAGCTTCGTTGCCATTAGCGGAGAGATGTAAAGTCAAAGACCCGCGAATGACTCAAGATTGACCTATCTGGAACTCATATCGCTGGAGAGGGGCCCGGCGTGCGGCGCCGGACCCCTCATTAGCGCTCGATTCAAATCAGGCATCAGCCGGCCTGTAAGCCGGGTTTTGTAGGGCACCGTCCGCTGGCGCGAGCGGTACGTGACGGCCATTCCTCTGGGACAATGTTTGCACATTGTCTCGGGCAACCTACCCGGACGGCGAGCTTGACATCGCCCTGCGGTGTTATCGTTTGCACGAACGCGCCGCGTTGCCGTCCCTATTCGGTTTTGCTCCCGGTGTGGTTTGCCATGCCGTCTCCGTTGCCGGATACGCGGTGCGCTCTTACCGCACCTTTTCACCCTTACCTGCCGATGCTCCGAAAAGCGCGGGCAGGCGGTTCGTTCTCTGTGGCACTTTCCCTGGGGTCGCCCCCGCCGGATGTTATCCGGCACCGTATGTCGATGGAGCCCGGACTTTCCTCCCCGGCCACCTTTCGGTGATTGCCGGAGCGGCCGTCCGGCCGACTGACGCCGCAAGCCATGCGGTGTTAAGGCCGGCCCGTCAAGCCGTCCGGCCATGCTGTCGTGAAGGAAACGTGTAGAGCAAGTCCTGGAGCCCGGTTCGGACTCCATCACGGAGCCGCAAGGGCTCCGGTTGCGTTCAACCTGCGGTCGCGCTCAGGGCATTCGGCGCGGGCAGGGCGGCAAGCAGTGCCTGCAACGTCATCAGCGTCGATCGATCCGCGATGCCATCGACCCGCTTCGGGCGGAAATGGCGCTGAAATGCGGTGACGACTTCGCGGGTCGGCACGTCATAGCGGCCGTCGATCTCGATGGCATAGCCGTAGCGCGCGAGCGCGGTTTGCAGATCGCGCACCTGATCGCCGGTCGCGCCCGGTCGCAGCATTTCGCTTTGGACGATCGGCGCCGGTTCGACCCAAAGCCCGACGCCGGAATCCGCCAGTGAACGCCACGGAAATTTTTCACCGGGGTCCTGTTTGCGCGAGGGGGCGACGTCTGAATGTGCCAGAACGCGATGCAGCGGGACATTGCGACGGATCATGATGCCGCGGCAAAGCGCAATGACCGCAGCGATCTGCCGGAGCGGGAAGTCGGGATAACCCCAGTCGTGACCGCGGTTGACGATCTCGATGCCAATCGAGCAGGAATTGATATCGGTTTCGCCCGCCCAATACGATGCGCCGGCGTGCCAGGCGCGCTTGCTTTCGGGGACGCATTGCAGGATGCGGCCGTCCTCCATCACGACATAATGCGCCGACACATCGGTTCCGGCGGTGCAGAGCCGATGCAGCGCGCCCTCCACATCCGGCATCCCCGTATAGTGCAGCACGATCATGTCCGGCGTCATGCCGTTATTGCGTTCGCCGAAGTTCTCCGACGGGACGACCTCGAAAACCACGGATGAATCGGGCGTGAACTTGGGCATGTTGATGCTGGCCCTGGGAATCGGGAGAGGGCGTTGGCGCCTTGAACTCGGCCCAGTCGATGCGAACGAACCTGACAACATACGAGTCCTCAAAATCGGCGGGACGACGGCGCCGCACGTTCATTTTGACGACGATCGATAAAACCGCCGCAAGCACTGTCATTATATTGCCATAAAGTGCCGCAGGCGCAACGGTAACAGGTTGACTTTACAGGGTTTTCCCCTGCGCATCGCGCTTCCGGAAGATTCTGCGGGCGAAAACGCCACACAATTCTGTGCGCCTGATGCCGATGACGAGACTTCGCGTGTCGTCATCAACCCTTTCTTAACGCTAACCAACGTTACTGAGGGGTGAAGAGCTGACCCGTTCGGGGCGGCTAAGGTCCCGTTGACGCTTTGAAAATCCCATGGCGCGCCAGATCAATCCATGCGGAATACCGGATTTTCGCGTCGAACGGGCAGGCACAACCCGGCGCGATCTCCATGCAACTGGCACGTCGATCCAGCAGCGAGCTTTGGACCAGAGGTTGCGTCGCCGCGCGTGGCGCCAACGGCATGTCGGCGCGCGATGTCGGGGGCGCGCGCCCATGATCGACCCGGCGTCCGCACGACATATTCCAGTGCTTGGCCGCGAGGCGGTGACATTGCTGTCGCCGCGCGCCGGCGGCATCTACGTTGATGCGACATTCGGAGCGGGTGGCTACAGCCGCGCGCTGCTCGAGGTGGCCGGCACGCGCGTCATCGGCATCGATCGCGATCGCACCGCGATTGCCGGTGGTTTCGATCTGGTCGAGCGGTCCGACGGGCGTCTCACGCTTGTCGAGGATCGTTTCTCGAACCTCGCCGAGGTCTGCGTTGAGCAAGGCGTCGATGCGGTCGATGGCGTGGTGATGGATGTCGGCGTTTCCTCGATGCAACTCGATGAAGCCGCTCGCGGCTTCTCGTTCCGGCTCGACGGTCCGCTCGACATGCGAATGAGCCAGCGTGGCCCGAGCGCCGCCGATGTCGTCGCCACGGCGTCCGAGGCCGATCTCGCCAATATTTTCTATATCTTCGGAGAGGAACGCTATTCGCGTCAGGTGGCGCGGGCTGTTGTCGCGGCGCGTCGCGAGGCGCCCATCACGACGACGCGGGCGCTTGCCGAGATCGTCGGCAAAGTCGTTCATGCCCGGCCCGGCGAAATTCATCCGGCAACGCGAACGTTCCAGGGGCTGCGGATTTTCGTCAACGAGGAGCTTGATGAACTGCATCTGGCGTTGACGGCGGCGGAGCGGGTGCTGAAACCGGGTGGCCGGCTGGTGGTGGTGTCGTTCCATTCGCTGGAAGACCGCATCGTCAAGAATTTCATGGTGGAGCGCAGCAAGAGCGGCGGCGGTTCGCGCCATCTGCCGCAGATCGCGGAAGCCGTGCCGCGCTTCACTATCCTGACCAGGCGACCGGTGACGGCAGGCGACGATGAAGTGGCGGCCAATCCCCGGGCACGCTCCGCCAAGCTGCGCGCCGCCGAGCGAACCGCCGCGCCCGCGCAGCCCGGCGGCGATCTGCCGGCGTGGCCGTCGCTCGCAACTGTCATGCGGGGAGGCTGACCCATGCGGTTCATCCATCTTCTCGTGATTTGCGCGCTGGTGTTCGCGGCCTCTTATGTCTACCGCATCAAGATGGAATCCACGGCGCGCACCGAGCGCGTGCAGCGGCTGCATGCCGAGGTGCGTGCGCAGCGCGACGCCATCGCGGCATTGCGCGCGGAATGGGCCAGGCTGGATTCGCCGAAGCGGTTGCAGGGCTTTGCCGAACGCCACCTGCAACTGCGTCCGATCGAAGCTCGTCAATTCGATCAACTGAAGAATCTGCCGGAGCGTTCGCCGACCCTGATTAATCCGAATGAACCCGACCCGATCGCCGCGATGATCGACACCACCGATCCCGATCTGATGACCGGGTCGATCCCCAAGCCGGAGGCGGCCAGATGAGCGACCGGGTCGACAACATCGCCCATACGCCGTTGCGCCGGTCGGAGCCGTGGCACCAGCGGATGATCCGGGGCCTGCTCTACGGCCAGAATGTCGATCGTGCGGCGCGGGCGCGGGTTCGCGTCGGGTTGACGATTCTCGTGTTCGCGCTGGTCTATGTCGTGATCGGCGCGCGGCTGGTGATGTATGCTGCGATCGGCGACGGTCACGGCTCTCGCCGCACCGCATCCCAGGATGCGATCGCCACGGCGCGCCCCGACATCGTCGACCGCAATGGTCAAATCCTTGCCACCGACGTCAAGACGCCGTCGCTGTTCGGTGAGCCGCGCCGCCTGATCGACGTTGACGAGGCCGTCGAACTGTTGACCGCGGCGTTGCCCGATCTGGACACGGCGGAGGTGCGCGACCGCCTGTCGTCGAAGAAGGGGTTCGTCTGGCTCAAGCGCGAAATCACCCCGCGGCAGCAGCGCGACATTCATCGCCTCGGCATTCCCGGCATCGGTTTCCTGCGCGAGAATAAGCGCGACTATCCGAACGGCGTCGACGTCTCGCATCTGATCGGGCTCGTCAACATCGATAACCAGGGCATCGCCGGGATCGAGAAGTGGCTGGATTCCAACGGGCTGGCGGATCTGCACCGCGCCGGCTTTGCCACCGACCGCCTGCAGAAACCAATCGAACTCGCGGTCGATCTGCGCGTCGAGCATGCGTTGCGCGACGAATTGATGGCCGCGAAGGAAAAGTTCAAGGCGAAGGCGGCATCGGGGTTGGTGTCCAACGTCAAGACCGGCGAGATCGTGGCGATGGTGTCGTTGCCGGATTTCGATCCCAACAACCCCAAGGAAGCCAACGATCCCGATCGCATCAATCGCCTGACCACCGGCGTTTATGAAATGGGGTCGACCTTCAAGGCGTTCACGCTGGCGATGGCGCTGGATTCCGGCAAGGTGACGCTCAACTCGATGTGGGACGCGCGCGGACCACTGCATTACGGGCGTTTCAAGATTCACGACGACCATCCGCTTGGCCGCTTCATCAACACCAAGGAAGTCTTCACCTACTCGTCCAACGTCGGCGCGGCGCGCATTGCGCTGTCGCAGGGCGTAGAGGCGCATCAGGCGTTCCTCCGCAAGATGGGACAGATGACGCGGTTGCGCACGGAACTGCCGGAAAGCGCGTCGCCGATTTTGCCGCGCAAGTGGGGTGAACTGAACACCGTCACCATCGCGTTCGGGCACGGCATCGCCGTCGCGCCGCTCCAGGCGGTGATGGGGATCGACGCGCTGGTCAACGGTGGTCTGCTGATTCCGCCGACGTTCCTCAAGCGCACCGAGGAGGAGGCGCTCAAGCTGGCGAAGCGCGTCATCAAGCCGGAGACCAGCGACAAGATGCGTTTCCTGATGCGCCTGAATGCCGAAATCGGCACTGCGCGAAAGGCCGACGTCAAGGGTTACTATGTCGGCGGCAAAACCGGCACGGCGGAAAAGGTCATCAATGGCCGCTATGCCAAGAAAAAAGTGTTGAATGCCTTCACCGCAATTTTGCCGGCGGATAATCCGAAGTATCAACTCCTGATCATGATCGATGAGCCGCAACCTCTGAAAGAGACCTACGGTTTCATCACGTCGGGCTGGAATGCCGTGCCGACCGGGGGCAAGGTGATCGCGCGCATTGCCCCGTTGTTGGGAATCGAGCCGCGTTTCGACTTGCCGCCGTCTGACCGCCTTATTCTTGCGACATCCAGATGAGGTCCGCAACGGCAGCGTGATTGCGTGGCGCAGCCGGTTCGAAGGTGATTTCGGCGTGACACGGCGCTGCCGGGAGATTCGGTGCCGCGGGGAAATCGAGGCTGGAAGGGCATGAGACTTCGCGATCTGTTCGGCGATGACGTAACGATGGATGCAGAGGCGGCGGCCATTGCGGTCAACGGCATCGCCATGGACAGCCGAGCCGTCAGGCCGGGCGATTTGTTCTTTGCGCTGGCCGGCACCAGGACCGATGGCGCCCGCTTCATCGATCAGGCGGTTGCATCGGGCGCGGCGGCGCTCGCCGGCGATCATTCGCCTCCGCAAGCGAGAGGCGTGCCGTTCGTCGCGGTCGCCAATGCGCGCCGCGCGCTGGCGATTGCGGCGGCACGATTTTATCCGCGCCAGCCGGCAACGATTGCCGCCGTCACCGGCACCAGCGGCAAGACATCGGTTGCCGCCTTCACGCGGCAGATATGGCAGCAGCTCGGCGCGAACGCGGCGAGCATCGGGACGATTGGCGTGGTCAGCCCGAAGCGCAATGTCTATGGCTCGTTGACGACGCCGGACCCGGTCGCCTTGCATCGTTCGATCGATGAGCTGGCGGGCGATGGCGTGACGCATCTGGCGTTGGAAGCGTCATCGCACGGGCTCGATCAATTCCGTCTCGACGGCGTGCGCGTCGGCGCCGCGGGCTTTACCAATCTTTCGCGCGACCACATGGACTATCATCCCGACGTCGCCCACTATCTGGCGGCGAAACTGCGGCTGTTCACCGATCTGCTCGCAAGCAATGGTGTGGCCGTCATTGCCGCCGATCACGACGTATCGCAGGCCGTGATCGATGCCGCGCGCGCGCGCCGGTTGCGTCTCATGACGGTCGGACATCGAGGTGACGGAGCCGCCGAAGGCATTCGGCTGATCGAGGCCGCTATCGACAGGTTCGGGCAAAGGCTGACCGTCGAACATCGCGGACGTTCGTTTTCGCTACGCCTGCCGCTGGTCGGTGAATTTCAGGTCGAGAACGCCCTGGTCGCGGCCGGGCTGGCGATCGGCACCGGCAGCGATGCGGCGCAGGTCTTTGCGGCGCTGGAACAGCTCGAAGGCGCCAAGGGGCGGCTGGAACTGGTCGGCGAACGTCATGGCGCGCCGATCTTTGTCGATTATGCCCACAAGCCGGATGCACTAGCCAAGGCGTTGCAGGCGTTGCGGCCTTATGTGCGGCGGAAACTCGTGGTGGTGTTCGGCGCCGGCGGCGACCGCGATGCCGGCAAGCGGCCGCTGATGGGCGAGATCGCGACGCAGGAGGCCGATGCCGTGATCGTCACCGATGACAACCCGCGCAGCGAGAATCCGGCAGCCATTCGCGCCGCCATCACGGCTGCGGCGAAGGGCGCGCGCGAAATCGGCGATCGCGCCGAGGCGATAAGAACCGCGGTCGACGAATTGCAGGCCGGCGATGTGTTGCTGGTCGCGGGCAAAGGTCACGAAACCGGCCAGATCGTCGGCGACCGCATCTTGCCGTTCAGCGATCATGACGCGGTGGCGGCAGCACTGACAGCGAGAGTGGCATGAGCGGGCAACCATTGTGGACGGCGGCGGCGATGGCCGATGCGATGCGCGCGAAGGTCAGCGGTGCGCCATCGGCGGTCCATGGTCTTTCGATCGATAGCCGGACCGTCGCACCCGGCGACGCTTATTTTGCAATCAAAGGCGACGTTCACGACGGCCACGCCTTCGTCGAGGCTGCGTTGCAGGCCGGCGCCGCGCTCGCGGTGGTGTCGGCGGACAAGCGTGCGCTGTTTGCCGCCGATGCACCGCTGCTGGTGGTCGAGGATGTTCTGGCGGGACTGGTCGATCTGGCCCGCGCCTCGCGGGCGCGACTGGGTGCGAAGATCATCGCGGTGACAGGCTCGGTCGGCAAGACGTCGACCAAGGAAATGCTGCGGCAGGTGCTTTCGATGCAGGGGCCGACGCATGCCTCGGTTGCATCGTTCAACAATCACTGGGGCGTGCCGCTGTCGCTGGCGCGCTGCCCGGCGGAGGTCGCTTACGCCGTATTCGAGATCGGCATGAACCATGCCGGCGAGATCACGCCGCTGGTCAAGCTGGTGCGGCCGCATATCGCCATCGTCACCACGGTGGAGCCGGTGCATCTCGAGTTCTTCAAGAATGTCGAAGCGATTGCCGACGCCAAGGCGGAAATTTTCACCGGTGTCGAACCGGGCGGCACGGCTGTTCTCAATCGCGACAACCCCCAGTTCGCGCGACTGAAGCGTCACGCCAAGAAGAGCGGCATCGCCCATATCGTTTCGTTCGGCGAACAGCGCAGTGCCGATGCGCGATTGCTCGAGGTGTCGTTGCATGCGGCCTGCTCGGCGGTCCATGGCAAGATTCTCGATCACGATGTGACCTACAAGCTTGCGATGCCGGGCAGGCATATGGCCATCAACTCGCTTGCGGTGCTTGCCGCCACGACGCTGGCCGGTGCCGACCTCGCGCAGTCCGCGCTGGCGTTGTCGCAAATCACGGCGGCGGCGGGGCGCGGCGTTCGGCGGGTGCTCGAGATCGGCCGCGGAACCGCGACGTTGATCGATGAAAGCTACAACGCCAATCCGGCGTCGATGGCGGCCGCGCTGAATGTGCTGGGGCGCGCCGCGGTCGGTCCGCAGGGCCGTCGTATCGCGGTCCTCGGAGACATGCTGGAACTGGGGCCGACCAGCGCGGAATTGCATCGTGGTCTCGCCGAGGCCGTCACCGCGAATGGGATCGACGCGGTATTCTGTTGCGGTCCGATGATGCGGCACCTGTGGGAGGCCCTTCCATCGGTGAAGCGCGGCGGCTATGCCGAAAGCTCAGTGTTGCTTGAGTCGCAGGTGGTCGCGGCCTTGCGTGGCGGCGATGCCGTCATGATCAAGGGCTCGCTTGGCTCGCGGATGAAGATCATTGTCAGTGCGCTTGAAAAGCGCTTTCCCGATAATGCCGCGCATGAAGATGTAGCGGTGTAAGGCGGATCGAATGTTTTATTGGTTGATCGATGCGGTGCCGGCGCTCCCGGGCCTGAATGTTTTTCGCTACATTACCTTTCGAACCGGCGGCGCGATGGTGACGGCCGCGCTGTTCGTGTTCCTGTTCGGTCCGTGGATCATCGACAACCTGCGCATCCGCCAGGGCAAGGGGCAGCCGATCCGCCTCGACGGACCGCAGACCCACCTCACCAAAAAAGGCACGCCGACGATGGGCGGGCTGATGATCCTGTCGGGACTGGTTGTGTCGACGCTGTTGTGGGCCAACCCGATGAATCCCTACGTCTGGATCGTCCTTGGCGTTACGCTGGGTTTCGGCCTGGTCGGATTTTACGACGACTATCTCAAGGTGACCAAGCAGAGCCACAACGGTTTCGGCGGCCGCAGCCGGTTGCTGATCGAAGGCGTCATCGCGGCGATCGCCTGCTATGCGCTGCTGCGGCTCGGTCGCGATCCGCTGTCGAGTTCGCTGGTGATTCCGTTCTTCAAGGAAGTGATGCTTAACCTCGGCTGGTTCTTCGTTATTTTCGGCGGGTTCATCATCGTCGGCGCCGGCAACGCGGTGAACCTCACCGATGGGCTCGACGGACTGGCGATCGTACCGGTGATGATCGCCGCCGCAAGCTTCGGCATGATTTCCTATCTGGCGGGCAACGTCGTGTTCGCGGACTATCTGCAAATCAATTATGTGGCCGGCACCGGTGAACTCGCCGTGCTGTGTGGCGCGGTGCTGGGCGCGGGGCTCGGCTTTCTGTGGTTCAACGCGCCGCCGGCTTCGATCTTCATGGGCGACACCGGTTCGCTGGCGCTCGGCGGCATGTTGGGTTCGATTGCCGTTGCGGTGAAGCACGAGATCGTGCTGGCGGTGATCGGCGGCCTGTTCGTGCTCGAAGCCGTGTCCGTTATCGTGCAGGTGACGTCGTTCAAGTTGACTGGCAAGCGCGTGTTCAAGATGGCGCCGATCCATCATCACTTCGAGCAGAAGGGCTGGACCGAGCCGCAAGTCGTCATCCGGTTCTGGATTATCTCGGTGATGCTGGCGCTGCTGGGTCTCTCGACGCTCAAGCTGCGGTGAGACGATGATTCATTTTTCGTGCAACGCGAGCGTCATCCTGAGGTGTGAGCTCTTGCGAGCCTCGAAGGATGGCCGATGCTCCGCCTCCCACATCCTTCGAGGCTCGCCGCAAGCACGGCTCGCACCTCAGGATGACGGGCAACCCGCAACGACCGAGGTCATCTATTGATTCCCATCACGTCATTCGCCGGCAAGGCGGTCGCGGTGTTCGGGCTCGGCGGCTCGGGCCTCGCCAGTTGTGAAGCCCTGAAAGCCGGTGGCGCCGACGTTGTCGCCTGTGACGACAGCATCGATCGAATGGTGGAGGCGACCCGCGCCGGCTTTATTACCGCCGACCTGCGTACGGTGTCGTGGCGGAATTTCGCTGCACTGGTGTTGACGCCCGGCGTGCCGCTGACTCATCCGCAGCCGCATTGGACCGTGCTCGCCGCGCGACAGGCAGGCGTCGAGGTCATCGGCGATATCGAGTTGTTCTGCCGCGAACGGCGCCGTCATGCGCCGAACGCGCCGTTCGTTGCCATCACCGGCACCAACGGCAAATCCACCACCACGGCATTGATCGCGCATCTGATGCGTGAAGCCGGTCATGACGTGCAGATGGGTGGCAACATCGGCACCGCGATCCTATCGCTGGAGCCGCCGCGCGCGGGGCGCGTTCACGTCATCGAGATGTCGTCGTATCAGATCGACCTGTGTCCGTCGCTCGACCCGAGCGTCGGCATCCTCCTGAATGTCAGCGAAGATCATATCGACCGCCATGGCACGATCGAGCATTACGCGGCGGTGAAGGAGCGCCTTGTCGCCGGTGTGCAGCCGAACGGCAGCGCCATCGTCGGGGTCGACGACGGCTGGAGCCGCGCGGTGGCGGATCGCCTCGATCAGGCCGGCAAACCGGTGGTGCGCGTCTCGGTCAAGCAACCGCTGGCGGATGGTATTTATCTCGAGCGCGAGACCATCGTGCGCGCTGCCGGTGGTGCGCGTAGCGAACTGGCCCGGATCGGCGGCATCGGGTCGCTGCGCGGCGTGCATAACGCGCAGAACGCGGCGTGCGCGGCCGCCGCGGTTCTCGCGCTGGGTGTCGGTCCGGGAGTTCTGCAAAAAGGCTTGCGCAGTTTTCCGGGCCTCGCGCACCGCATGGAGCAGGTCGGGCGGCGCGGCAGCGTGTTGTTCGTCAATGACTCCAAAGGCACCAACGCCGATGCCACCGCGCGGGCGCTGGCATCGTTCGGCGATATTTTCTGGATTGCCGGCGGCAAGCCGAAGACCGGCGGCATTACCAGCCTTGCCGAATTCTTTCCGCGCATCCGCAAGGCCTATCTGATCGGTGACGCGGCCAGGGAATTCGCAACGACGCTGGACGAGTTCAAGGTGCCGTACGAAATCAGCGAAACTCTCGATGCCGCCGTTCCCAATGCCGCGCGCGATGCGCAGGCCGCAGGATTGGCTGATGCGGTTGTGCTGCTGTCGCCAGCCTGCGCGTCGTTCGATCAGTATCGCAACTTCGAGGTGCGTGGCGCGCGCTTCCGCGAACTGGCGCTGGCACTGGATGGCGTTGCGCCGATGAATACGATCGAAGCTCCGACATGAGAATTGCCGCCATAGATGGATTGCGTGGCATCGCCATTTTTGGCGTGATCTGGCACCATCTGGCCGGCGAATTCTGGAATACACCGATCCATCTTGGCGGGATTCATCTTGCCAACAACCCGTTCGCGGCCAACGGATGGATGGGGGTGAATCTGTTTTTCTTCCTGTCGGGGTTTGTACTTTATCTGCCCTATGCCAGCGGCCGCCGCAAAATGGTTTCGCGCGCGGATGCCGTTAGTTTCCTGCTGCATCGCGCGCAGCGCCTGTTGCCGCTGTTCTATCTATCGCTGATTGTCGGCTTTATTTTCATGGCCCGGCTGAACGAGCCGGAGACCTGGCGCAACTTCGCCGCCAGCCTGACGCTTGTATTTCCGTTTTATGGTCCGGCCTTTGCACCACCCGGCAACTGGTTGCTGTGGTCGCTGGGAACGGAGATCTATTTCTCGCTTGCCATGCCGTTGGTGCTGGTCGCGATCGCGCAATTCGGAATCTTTCGTGTGGTGGGCGCGGCATTGATCTTTGCGTTCTCGGTGCGGGTGCTGGGTTTCGCATTGCAGCCGCCGAGCAATTCCCACATCAACTCGCTGTGCGATTCGATCTTCGGCCGCATTGATGACTTTACGTTGGGAATGTTCGCCGGATGGCTATACGTGCGACGGATCAGCCTGCCGTCGGCTTGCGTTCCGGTCGGGATCGCGGCCTTGCTTGCCGCGCCAGTGCTGTCTGATTTCTGGTATGCCGAGCAAATCCCCGGCTGGACGCAGGCGATCACCTACACCCTTGTCAATGTCGGACTGCTGTTCTGCACCAACGCCTTGCTGTTGCGCAGCGAGGTCATATCCCGATGCCTGTCGATCGACTTGCTCCGCTGGCCCGGCATCATGTGTTTTTCGATCTATGTGTGGCACGGCATCGTGGTGCGGATGTTTCAGGCGCAGTTTCCGATGGATAACTGGCCCGGTGGCGGCCCGGTCTGGCCAATTGGTCTTTGCATCGCAACCATCGGACTGTTGGCGGTGGTCAGCTTTGCGTTCATTGAGTTTCCCGGCCAGTCGCTGCGGAAATTGCTGGCGCGCGATGCAACCGAGACTCGGCCCGCCCAAGCGCATTAAGCATCCGGCGCGTTCAGTCGGCGCATTCTTGAAACTTGACCGTTATTGTTAACCATCCGGAAACCATGATGAGGGACCAATGGGCAGCTATTGGCCCGCAGGACCCGTCATGATTTCACGCGAACAACGCACCCCGATTTCCGAATGGTGGTGGACCGTGGACCGGTTGCTGCTCGGAGCCTTCGTCGTGTTGATCCTTTGCGGCGTCATTCTTTCGCTGGCGGCGAGTCCGTCGGTCGCGACCCGCATCGGGCTGGATCCATTTCACTTCTTCAACCGCCACCTGCTGTTTCTGCTGCCGTCGTTCATCGTCATGATCGGGGTCTCGTTCCTGTCGCCGCGACAGATCCGGCGCAGCGCGCTGATCGTGCTGGCGGTGAGCGTCATATTGATCGTGGCGACGCTGGTGTTCGGCGCCGAGGTCAAGGGCGCGCGGCGGTGGATCACGATTCTCGGCGTCAACGTTCAGGCTTCCGAATCCGCCAAGCCGGCGTTCGTCGTGGTGGTGGCGTGGCTGTTCGCCGAATCCGCGCGGCGGCCCGAGATGCCCGCGACCTCGATGGCGCTGGCACTATTGCTGGGGTTGGTGACGCTGCTGGTGCTGGAACCGGATTTCGGCCAGACCATGCTGATCCTGATGGTCTGGGGTGCGCTGTTCTTCATCGCCGGCATGCGCATCGTGTGGGTGTTCGGGCTCGCGGGGTCGGCGGCGGCGGGGCTGTTCGGCGCATACCTGCTGGTGCCCCACGTCGCGGCGCGTATCAAACGGTTCATGGACCCGGCATCGGGCGACACCTTCCAGGTCGATACCGCGATGGACTCGTTTCTTCACGGCGGCTGGTTCGGCGTCGGCCCGGGGGAGGGCACCGTCAAACGGATTCTGCCGGACAGCCATACCGACTTCGTATTCGCGGTGGCGGCAGAGGAATTCGGCATCATCCTCTGTCTGGCGCTGGTCGCGCTTTTCGCCTTCATCGTGATCCGCACGCTGTCGCGGGCTTACGCCAATGAGGATCTGTTCACGCGTTTCGCGGCGTCCGGGTTGGCGATCCTGTTCGGCGTGCAGGCGGCGATCAACATGGCGGTCAATCTGCATCTCATTCCCGCCAAGGGCATGACTTTGCCGTTCATCTCCTATGGCGGCTCGTCGATGGTGTCATTGGCTTATGGTGTCGGCATGATGCTGGCGCTGACGCGGCAGCGGCCATCCACCGAGATGGCGTCGATCGGCGATATCAACACCGCGCAAGCTTACGCGTAACCGATTGCGATCTGGTGAGTTGTTGAATCCATGAGCACTGCGCCCCTCGTATTGCTGGCCGCGGGCGGCACCGGCGGACATTTGTTTCCCGCCGAGGCGCTGGGCGTCGCGCTGATGAAACGCGATGTTCGGGTTCGGCTGGTGACCGATGCCCGTGCGTTGCGATATAGCGGGCTGTTCTCCGAGGATATGCTGGACGTGGTTCCGAGCGCGACGGTGCGCGGCCGCTCGCCGTGGGCGTTGGCGCGGACCGGCATGACGCTGGCTGCCGGCATGGCCGTGGCGCTCAACCTGGTGCGCCGGTTGAAGCCTGCCGCGGTGATCGGTTTCGGCGGTTATCCGACGCTGCCGCCGCTGCTTGCGGCGCGGTTGCTCGGTGTTCCCACCGTCATTCACGACGCCAACGCCGTGATGGGCAGGGCCAACCGTTTTCTCTCGGGGCGCGTCAGCGCCATCGCGACATCGCTGCCCGGCGTGCTTGATCGCGACCCGGAACTGGCAGCCAAGACCACCGTCACCGGCACTCCGATGCGGCCGGCGATCCTTGCCGCGGTCGCGGTGCCGTTTGCGCCACCGGAGTTGACCGGTCCGTTGCGCCTGCTGGTGGTCGGCGGCAGCCAGGGCGCGCGGGTGATGTCGGATATCGTGCCGCCCGCCATCGAACGGCTGGAGCCGGCGCTGTGGCATCGTCTGGTGCTGACACAACAGGTGCGCGACGAGGATATGGCGCGCGTGCGCGGGGTCTATGACCGGCTCAAGATCAATGCTGAGCTGGCGCCGTTCTTCGGCGACCTGCCGGCGCGGCTGGCGTCGAACCATCTGGTGATTTCGCGCTCCGGCGCGGGGACCGTGGCGGAACTCGGCGCCATCGGTCGTCCATCGATTCTGGTGCCGCTGCCGGGCGCGATCGATCAGGACCAGTTCGCCAATGCCGGCGTTCTGGCGCAGGCCGGCGGCGCGATCCGCATCGTTCAGAGCGAATTCACGCCCGACCGGTTGGCGGCGGAGATCTCCGCGCTGGCCGGCGAGCCGTCGCGGCTTGCCGCCATGGCCAGCGGCGCGCGCAGCGTCGGCAAGCTCGATGCAGCCGAGCGGCTGGCCGATCTGGTGACAAGGGTAGCGGGAATAGGGTAGCCACAGATACCGTTTTGGCCTTGTCATGCTCCGCGAAGGCGGGGCATCCAGTATCCGCAGGGCTGATGGAATCATATAAGCCTAGCGATATCGGATCGTCCGCCTTCGCGGGCGATCACCGCGATGACTTCTGAGGAACTTCGACCATGAGACTGCCGCGCGAGATCGGCCCCATCCATTTTGTCGGCATCGGCGGCATCGGCATGAGCGGCATCGCCGAAGTGCTTGCCAACCTGGGCTACACCGTACAGGGCTCCGACGCTTCAGAAGGCGCCAACGTCATCAGGTTGCGCGAAAAGGGCATCAAGGTCACTGTGGGGCACAACGCGGAAAATATCGCGGGCGCCGATGTGCTGGTGGTCTCGACCGCGATCAAGCGTGACAATCCCGAATTGCTGGCGGCGCGGGCGCAGCGCATTCCGGTGGTGCGCCGCGCCGAAATGCTCGCCGAACTGATGCGGCTGAAGAGCTGCGTCGCCATCGCTGGAACTCATGGCAAGACCACGACGACATCGATGGTGGCAACCCTGCTTGATGCCGGCGATTTCGATCCCACCGTCATCAACGGCGGCATCATCAATGCCTACGGCACCAATGCCCGGCTTGGCACCGGAGACTGGATGGTGGTTGAAGCCGACGAGAGCGACGGCACCTTCCTCAAGCTGCCGGTCGATATCGCCATCGTCACCAATGTCGATCCCGAGCATCTCGATCACTTCAAGACATTCGACGCCGTGCAGGACGCGTTTCGCAATTTCGTCGAGAATGTGCCGTTCTACGGCTTCGCGGTGATGTGCATCGATCATCCGGTGGTGCAGGCGCTGGTCGGCAAGATCGAGGATCGCCGCATCATCACTTACGGCACCAATCCGCAGGCCGATGCGCTGCTGCTCGATCTCAAGGCCGAGAATGGCGGCTCCAGTTTCAAGGTGGCGTTCCGCGATCGCAAGGCCGGCACCGCGCACGAGATTGCCGATCTGGTGCTGCCGATGCCGGGGCGGCACAACGCGCTCAATGCCACCGCGGCGATTGCGGTTGCGCACGAGCTTGGCCTATCCGACGACGTCATTCGCAAGGCGCTCGCCGGGTTCGGCGGCGTCAAGCGGCGATTCACTCGCACCGGCGAATGGAACGGCGTCACCATTATTGACGACTACGGACATCATCCGGTGGAGATCGCCGCGGTGCTTCGCGCCGCGCGCGACTCGACATCCAACAAGGTGATCGCCGTAGTGCAGCCGCATCGCTACAGCCGGCTGCAATCGCTGTTCGAGGAATTCTGCACCTGCTTCAACGATGCTGACACCGTGATCGTCGCCGACGTCTATGCGGCGGGCGAGGCGCCGATTCCCGGCGTTGACCGAGACGCCTTTGTACTCGGCCTGCGCGCGCACGGTCATCGTCAGGTGATTGCGCTGGAGAATGCCGCGGCGCTGGCCGGCGTAGTGCGCGACGTGGCGAAGCCGGGCGACTATGTCGTCTGCCTCGGCGCCGGCAATATCACGCAATGGGCTTACGCGCTGCCGAACGAATTGAAAGCGTTGGGATGAGGTCTTTGCTGAAAGGCACTACGTCTCTTATGAAGTGTGGCCTGCTCTCTCCCCCGCTCGCGGGGGAGAGGTGGAGAGGGGGCATCGTTGCTGACTTTCCACAAAACCCGGCCCCCTCCCTAACCCTCCCCAGCAAGCGGGAGAGGGGATTAGCTGTCATCGTGAATTTGGTCTCGTGATGTTCCCCGACCTCACCCCGGAACTGCGTGCCGCGATGCCGATCTTGCGCGGCCGGTTGCTTGCCAATGAGCCGCTGGCGCCGTTGACGTGGTTCCGTGTCGGTGGGCCGGCGCAGGTGTTGTTCACGCCGGCGGACGAAGACGATCTGGCTTATTTCCTGCGGCACCTGCGAGGCGACATGCCGATCTACTGCATCGGCGTCGGCTCGAACCTGATCGTGCGCGACGGTGGCCTGCCGGGAGTGGTGATTCGCCTGTCGCCGCGGGGCTTCGGCGAAACGCGCGCGGAAGGCGACACGGTCGCCACCGGCACCGCGGCGCTCGACAAGCGCGTCGCCGAGGCGGCGGCTGCGGCCAACATCAGCGGCCTGGAATTCCTGTTCGGCATTCCGGGGTCGATCGGCGGCGCATTGCGGATGAATGCCGGCGCCAATGGCGGCGAGACCAAGGATGTTCTGATCGAGGCAACGGCGGTGGGGCGCGACGGCACCCGGCATCGGTTCGACAATGCCGGCATGAAATTCGAATACCGCAACAGTGCGATCGTTCCATCGGTGATTTTCACGGCCGCGCGGTTTCGCGGCGTTATCGCCGCACCGGAAGCCATTCGCGCGCGGATGGCCGAGGTGCAGGCGCATCGGGAAACCGCGCAGCCGATCCGTGAAAAGACCGGCGGCTCGACCTTCAAGAATCCGCCGGGTCACAGCGCCTGGAAACTGATCGACGCTGCCGGTTGTCGCGGTTTGCGCGTCGGCGGCGCGCAGGTATCGGAGATGCACTGCAATTTTCTTATCAACACCGGCGACGCCACCGCGCACGATATCGAGACGCTCGGCGAGACCGTGCGCGCACGCGTCAAGGCCAGCTCAGGCATCGAACTGCACTGGGAAATCAAGCGGATCGGCATCGCGGCGCGTTGATGCGCGCTGCGTAGGGATTCGGTGCGATCAGTCGCTGAGCGATTGCAACGCTTGAATCGGCGCCGGCGACAGTTGCAGCGCGCCATCGAATGGATATTCCTGCAATGCCATGGTGCCGAGCGTCACGACGACGGCGCAAGAGAACAGCACGAGTGCTGCGATAAAGGAGCGTTGTCGTTCGAGGTGCACGAGGCCGATCGCCACTTGCGTGAACAGGCCGAGCACGATGACCACCAGCCACTTCAGATCGCTTGTATGGTCCGTTGCGAGGGCCAGCCGGTCGTTGCGCGCGGTACCGGCGCGAACGGCGGCGCTAAGCAGCGCGGCGTGAACCGCGGTTCCGGAAGCCCGAGCGATGCCCGGTTGGCTGATCTGGCGCAACAGTTCATCATAGGCGGCCGTCGTACGCGGGGACAGGCGCATCGCACCCATCGCCGGCCATTCATCGGAAACGGTGGACGTTACATAGGCTTTCAGCGCAGCACGGATGTTGCGCATGTCGCTGACCGAAGCCACGCTAAGGGTATGGACGTTACGCAACTCGCTGGCTTCGATCTGGACCGAGCGCAAGGCGAGGCGGTCGCGCTCGCTGATGTCGTTGGCGAGAAAGCTGGTCAACAGCGCGAACAGGATGGCGACCGATCCGTAAAACGGGGCAACGATGCCATTCAACGACTGCAATGGCCGGGTCAGCGGCGAGCGGAAAGTCACCACCGCAAGGATGACCAGCATGCCGAAGTACAGCAGCGCGAGTGAGGCAAAGATGCCGGCGGGAGGCAAATCGAGCCAGGCTCTGATCATGGAGAAAACCTTGTCCTGCTTTCGGCCGTCATGCTGTCCGGCAACGCGGTGATTCGCTAGCGTCCGCAGTTTGATTGACTCGAGCTTCACCTTGCTAGTGCGCCTTGGTCGTGGACGCAAATCAGCGTAGGTAGGACGGAGCGAGGGAGTCGTCGGCATGAGCGATTCAAAACACGTCGCCGTCCTGTTGGGTGGCTGGTCATCGGAGCGGGACGTCTCGCTGCGCTCGGGCAAGGCATGCGCCGATGCGCTGGAGCGGCGTGGTTATCGCGTCAGCCGCATCGATGTGAAACGCGATATCGCGACGGTGCTCGCAGCATTGAAGCCAGATGTTGCGTTGATGATGCTGCATGGCCGGCCGGGCGAGGACGGCACCATTCAGGGAATCCTGGAGACGCTCGCCATTCCCTACAGTCATTCGGGCGTGTTGGCGTCGTCACTGGCGATGCAGAAAGATCTGGCGAAGCTGGTGATGGCCAGCGCCGGAGTTCCGGTGGCGAAAGGGCTGACGCTGTCGCGCGCGGAGGTTGCCAGGGGACACGCGATGGAGCCGCCCTATGTCATCAAGCCGGTGGCGGATGGCTCCAGCGTCGGCGTTTTCATCGTCACCGAGGCGCACGCGCACCCGCCGCAGGAACTGTTCCGGGACGACTGGCCGCATGGCGATCAACTTCTGGTAGAAAAATACGTTGCCGGCAAGGAATTGACCTGCGCGGTGGTCAAGGGCGAGGCGACGGGCGTCATCGAGATCGTTCCGATGGTACGGTTTTACGATTACGAGGCAAAGTATTCACCGGGCGCGTCTAAACACATCCTGCCTGCATCTATTTTACCATTTGTTTACCAGGAAGTCCGAAGGTTAACGCTGGCGGCGCATGTTGCGCTCGGCTGCCGGGGCGTTAGCCGGGCGGATTTCCGCTTCGACGATCGCATCGAGGGAACAGGGGGCCTCATCTGCCTTGAGGTCAATACCCAGCCCGGCATGACCGAGACGTCTCTTGTGCCAGAGCTCGCAGCGCATGCGGGCACAACATTTGACGAGCTCGTGCAATGGATGGTGGAGGACGCCTCGCTCGGTCGGTGAGACTGCCGAGGCCCCAAACTGATCTCAAAGCCGCTGCCCTTGGCGCGGCCATTCTGCTGCGCGAGTGGATAGCTGCCCGGTGGCGTCGTCGTGAGCCGCGCCCGGTGAGGCGCATGCCGCCTTCGAGCAATCATCGGCTGATTGTTTTTGTCGAGCGTTACGTGCCGCGCCGCATCGGAATTGCCGCGACCGTGGCGATGCTGCTCGGAAGCGCGGCGCTGGGCGTGGTCAAGGGCGGCCATGTCGAGGAAGTGACGACGGCGCTGAGCGACGCCCGCAACGCGGTCGCGAACGCGGTCGGATTCCGCATCGTCGGGGTTGCCGTCAATGGCCGCAAGCAATTGACGCAGGATGAAATCCTGGCGATCGGCGGCGTCAATGGCCGATCTTCGCTGCTGTTTCTCGATGCTGCCGCGGTTCGTGACAAGCTGATGGCCAATCCGTGGATCGCGGATGCCACCGTGCTCAAATTCTATCCCGGTACGTTGCAGATCGATGTCACCGAACGGTCGGCCTATGCGCTGTGGCAGCAGGACGGCCGCGTCGTGGTGATTGCCGACGACGGCGCCGTGCTGGAACCCTACGTCGCCAGGAAATTCGCATCGCTGCCGCTGGTGGTAGGCAAGGGCGCCGAAACCCACGCCAGGGATTTCCTCGCGTTGCTCGATCGCTATCCGCAGGTGCAGCCGCAGGTGCGTGCGGCTGTGTTCGTCGGTCAACGGCGCTGGAATCTGCGGCTCAAGAACGGTCTTGATATTCGGTTGCCGGAGCAGAACGTCGGCATCGCGCTGGCGACGCTTTCGAAGTTCGACAAGGAAGACAAGCTTTTCACGCGCGATATCACTGCCATCGACGTTCGTCTGCCGGACCGCGTGGTGGTGCGCCTCTCGGAAGCGGCCGCCAAGGCGCGAGAAGATCAGTTCAAGGACAAGAAGCCCAAACGCAAGGCTGGCGACGCATGACGAGTCTCGATCGCCACCAGACGCCGAAGACCCGCCCGATGCCGCAAAATCGGACGGCATTGGTTGCGTCGCTGGATATCGGCACCAGCAAGATCGCCTGCCTCATCGCCCGCCTGAAACCGTGCGCGCCGAATGAGGCGCTGCGTGGCCGCACCCATGCCGCCGAACTGATCGGCTACAGCCATATTCAGTCGCGCGGCGTCAAGGCCGGCGCGGTGGTTGACATGACCGAGTGCGAGCAGGCGGTGCGCCACGCCGTGGCGCTGGCCGAGCGGATGGCCAAGGTTCGTGTCGAATCGGTCTTGCTGTCGGTGTCGGCGGGGCGTCTCCAGGGACAGTTGGTCGAAGCTTCCTCCGACATTCGCGGCGGTTCGGTCGCTCCGGAAGATGTCGTGCGGATCACCAGCACCGGGATGCACCACGCGACCGCGCAAGGGCGCACCGTGCTGCATGCGCTCCCGGTCGGTTATGCGCTCGACGGCGTCAAGGGCATCCGCGACCCGCGCGGCATGGTGGCGCGGCAGTTCGGCGTTGACATGAATGTCGTCACCTCGGACGCAACCGTCGCCAAGAATCTGATGCTCGTGGTCGAGCGCTGCCATCTCAACGTCGAAGCGATGGTGGCGAGCCCGTATGCGGCTGGTTTGTCGGTGCTGACCGACGACGAAGTCGATCTCGGCGCCGCCGTGGTTGAGATGGGCGCCGGGACGACGACGATGGCGATCTATTCCGGCGGCCGCTTCGTTCATGCCAGCGGTTTTGCGGTCGGCGGGCAACACGTGACGATGGATCTCGCGCGTGGCCTCGGCGCATGCATTGCGGATGCCGAGCGAATCAAGACGTTATATGGCACGGTGCTGACTGGCGGTTCGGACGCGCGTGAGTTGATGTCGGTGCCGACCGCGGGCGAGGACGAGCAGGATTTTCCGCAGGTGGTCTCACGCGCCACGATCGCTAACATCGTCCGGCAACGCGTCGAGGAGATTTTTGAGATGGTGCGCGACCGGTTGAAGGATTCACCTTTCGCCGCCGAACCGCGTGCCCGCGTCGTGCTGAGCGGAGGCGCCTCGCAGCTCATCGGCGTTCCTGAACTGGCGAGCCGGATTCTCGGCCGCTCCGTGCGCATCGGTCGTCCGCTTGGATTTGGCCGGCTGCCCAGTGAAGCGAAGGGCGCGCCGTTCGCGGTGCCCTCCGGACTGCTGGTCTATCCGCAATACGCTCACCTTGAGTACGTCGAGCCGCGGCATGCGCGGCCCCTTAAAACCGGCACCAGCGGCTATTTCGGCAAGGTCGGGCAATGGCTGCGCGAGGGCTTCTGATGAATTCGTCCCGATCTCACTTTTCTCCATCCACTTCTCCGGTCAGCGGCCGGGGGCATTGCAAATCCACGCGCGCGTAATCGAGAGGCAACCATGACCATCAATCTCAACGTCCCAGATCTTCGCGAGCTGAAGCCGCGTATCACCGTGTTCGGTGTCGGCGGCGCCGGCGGCAATGCCGTCAACAACATGATCACGGCCGGGCTGGAGGGCGTCGATTTTGTCGTCGCCAACACCGACGCGCAGGCGCTCTCGATGTCGAAGGCCCAGCGCATCGTCCAGATGGGCACCGAAGTAACCCAGGGGCTTGGCGCCGGGTCGCAGCCGGACGTCGGCGCGGCCGCCGCACAGGAAGTGATCGATGAAATCCGCGATCATCTCTCCGGCGCTAACATGGTGTTCGTGACTGCCGGCATGGGCGGCGGCACGGGGACCGGCGCCGCGCCGGTGATTGCGCGCACCGCACGCGACCTCGGCATCCTGACGGTGGGCGTCGTCACCAAGCCGTTCCATTTCGAAGGTCAGCGCCGCATGCGCACCGCGGAGTCGGGCATTTCCGAACTCCACAAGGTGGTCGATACGCTGCTGATCATCCCGAACCAGAACCTGTTCCGGGTCGCCAACGAAAAGACCACCTTCGCCGACGCCTTCGCGATGGCCGACCAGGTGCTCTATTCGGGCGTCGCCTGCATCACCGATCTGATGGTCAAGGAAGGGCTCATCAACCTCGACTTCGCCGACGTTCGCGCCGTCATGCGCGAAATGGGCAAGGCGATGATGGGCACCGGCGAAGCGACCGGCGAAAAGCGGGCGTTGACCGCCGCCGAAGCCGCCATTGCCAATCCGCTGATCGACGATTCCTCGATGAAGGGCGCGCGCGGCCTGCTGATTTCGATCACCGGCGGTAAGGATCTGACGCTGTTCGAGGTCGATGAAGCCGCGACGCGAATTCGTGAAGAAGTGGACCCGGATGCCAACATCATCGTCGGTGCAACCTTCGACGAGAATCTCGACGGTGTGATCCGCGTTTCGGTGGTTGCCACTGGCATCGAACAGGCCGCGCTGGCGCGAGCCGCCGCGCCCGCCGCCGCGGCGCCCACGCACGGCGCGCAGGACGGCCGTCTTGCCGATTTGGCCGCGCGGCAGCGTGCTGAAACCCAGCAGCGTGCGGCTAGCCCGCGAGCCGAACAGCCGCGTCAAGGCGGGGCGCCAGTTTCGCAGTCGGCCAGCCACCATGAACATGCGACGCTTGCCGCGATTGCCGCCGCAGTCGCTCCCGAGCCGATGCAGCCGGTCGCGCCGGTGTCGATGCAACCGGCTTCCTATGGCGACGTGACCGTTCGGCCGATCGCCCAGAAGCCATCGCTGTTCCCGGAGCATGACGCCCCGAGGCAGGAGCACGACGCTCCCCCGCCGGAGGCCTTTATCCCGAAGGCTGCCGAACGGGCTCCGATGCGGGCGCCGCGAATGCCGACATTCGAGGAATTGCCGAAGCCGGCGCAGAACGAGATTCGTCAGGCGCGCGGCGAGGTGGATGAGGATCAACCGCAGAAGACCCGGCTGTCATTGTTGCAGCGGCTCGCCAATGTCGGCCTCGGCCGGCGCGATGAAGACTCCGAGCCGCCGATCGCGGCCAGGGCGTCGGGCCCGGCCATGACCCAGATGCCGCCGTTGCCGGAGCGCAAGCCGCAGCGCAGCGTCAGCCAGCAGATGGCCGCGCACGAACCGGTATCGGAGTATGCTCGCCGCCCGGGCCACGGCCAGGCTCCGCAGGGGTTGGATTCCCATGGTCGTCCGGCGCCTGTTGCACCGGCGCCACAAGGGGACGATCATCTTGATATCCCCGCATTTTTGCGGCGTCAGTCGCACTGAAGAATTGTTACAACTATCTACAGCAGCAACCCCGGCGGAGTTTTCGCCGGGGTTTTTGTTGAGCGATTGCGGTTTCAAATATTTGGTTAAACATTTGATATTAAATGTAATTTTTGTTCATGGCGGCGCGAGAAGATTTCCATCGTGGCAAACTGCGGCGAATTATGGTTAACGGGCGGCGCGATTGCGGCGGAATAGGGTAACAATCCGTAAAAAAGCGTGAGTTGGCGCGCTTTGTGGCAATCGTTATGGTCGGCCGCGAATATGGGGACACTAGAAGCGAGTCGTCGCGCCTGGGCGTGATCGGGCCTTCCGGTGTTAAGTTTTTGGGCGCTTTAAGTATGAAATTCAGTCGGCAGACAACGCTCCGGTCGCAAGCTACCGTAACGGGCGTTGGCGTGCACTCCGGTGAAGTTGCGAATTTGACTCTTGGACCTGCGCCTGTCGACGCGGGTTTTGTTTTTGTCCGCGTGGCGGAGGATGGCAGCGAACGCCGGGTCCGCGCTAACGCGAAATCGGTAACGGCGACGGCATTTGCCACCGTTCTGGGCGATCGTGACGGACCGATGGTGTCCACCGCCGAACACATTCTCGCCGCCCTGCGCGGCATGGGCGTGGATAATGCGACGATCGAATTGGATGGCCCTGAAGTTCCGATCATGGACGGCAGCGCCGCGGCCTTCGTCGCCGCGATCGATCAGGCCGGCATTGTCGAGCAGAGCGCACCGCGCCGCTTCATCCAGGTCATCAAGCCTGTTCAGGTGACGATTGGCGCCAGCGTCGCTGAGTTGCGGCCCTATGCCGATGGTTTCCGCGCCGATGTCGAAATTGATTTCGCCAATCCGGTGATCGGACGGCAGAGTTTCGCTCTCGATCTCAATCCGGAAAGCTTCCGGCGCGATGTCAGCCGGGCACGGACGTTCGGCTGCATGAGCGACGTCACCAAGCTGTGGCAGGCCGGTTTCGCCCGTGGCGCCTCGTTCGAAAACTCGGTGGTGTTCGACGAGACGCATCTGCTCAATGCCGAGGGGTTGCGGTTCTCCAATGAATGCGCCCGCCACAAGGCTCTCGACGTCATCGGCGATCTGGCGCTGGCAGGATTGCCGTTGCTGGGGGCGTTCCGTTCGTTGCGTGGCGGACACAAGCTCAACCACGCGGTTCTGTCGACCCTGTTGGCTGACCGGAGCGCATGGCGGGTGGTCGAGGCTGAACGGACCCGGCGTTCGCGGAGTTCGGTCGAAGCCATCGGCGGCATGGTTGGTGGGATGGTCGCTCCCGCCTATGGTCCGGACGTTTCCTGATCCACGGCCGGTTGCAGACATTCTGCTTGCTGCCACCTCTGCCTGTGCAGTTCGCCTTAATCCGGGCGAAATAGCTACGTATCCGGTTGGTTAAGCGTCTTTTTTCGGATACAGAAGCGCGCGGCGCACCATCAGCATCGCGGCAAAAAGATCGTTGTGCGAATATGGGTTTCGCAGGTACGGCTTTTACAAGCGTCAGGGTCTAATGGATGACGGCACAGCGGTTGACGCTCGAAGCGGATAAAATCTCGCGGCAATCACGACACCGCCGATTGGCCCGGCAGCTTTGGCTCGCGGCCTGCGTTGCGATGTTCGCGACCACCCTCGGTGGCTGCAGCAGCATGGGCGAGATGTGGGACAAGTTCCAGAACAAGGACGACAGTTTCGTCGATGAACCGGCGGACAAGCTCTACAATGAGGGCTTGTACCTGATGAATCACGATAACGATGCGAAGGCCGCCTCCAAGAAATTCGAGGAAGTCGATCGGCAGCACCCGTATTCCGATTGGGCGCGCAAATCGCTCCTGATGTCTGCCTACGCCTATTACAATGCCGGAGACTACGACAGTTGCATCGGCGCGGCGTCGCGCTATGTGACGTTGCATCCCGGCAGTCCCGACGCCGCTTACGCGCAGTATCTGATCGCGGCTTCGCAGTACGACCAGATTCCCGATGTCTCGCGCGATCAGGGCCGCACCGAGAAGGCGATCGCCGCGCTGGAAGAAGTCGTTCGCAAATATCCGACGTCCGAATATGCCACCAACGCCAAGAAGAAGTTGGAGGGCGCGCGCGATCAGCTCGCGGCCAAGGAAATGAGCATCGGCCGCTATTACATGGACAAGCGCGATTTCAGCGGCGCCATCAACAGGTTCAAGACGGTGGTGACGCGCTACCAGACCACGCGCCATGTCGAGGAAGCGCTGGCGCGGCTCACCGAGGCCTACATGGCGATCGGTATCGTTGGCGAGGCGCAGACCGCGGCTGCGGTGCTTGGCCACAACTTTCCGGACAGCCGGTGGTATCAAGACGCGTACAATCTAGTAAAGTCGGGCGGGGTCGAGCCGCAGGAGAACAAGGGGTCCTGGATGAGCAAGGCCTTCAAGAAACTCGGCCTCGGATAGGATTCGCCTCGCATGCTGGCCCGTCTTTCGATCCGTGACATCGTCCTGATCGAACGGCTCGATATCGAGTTCGCCCGCGGTCTCGCGGTGCTGACCGGTGAAACCGGCGCCGGAAAATCGATTCTGCTCGACGCCTTCGCGCTGGCGCTGGGTGGCCGCGGCGACGCCGGTCTGGTTCGTCATGGCGCGGACCAGGGGCAGGTGATTGCCGCTTTCGATATCCCCGCGCAACATCCCGCCGCCGCCATCCTGCGCGACAATGGATTGGACAGTGACGAATCCGGCGAGATGATCCTGCGCCGCGTGCAACTGGCCGACGGCCGCAGCCGCGCTTTCATCAACGATCAGGCCGTCAGCATTCAGACCCTCAAGGCGGTCGGAACTGCATTGGTGGAAATTCACGGGCAGCACGACGAGCGCGCGCTGGTCGATGCGGCGAGCCATCGACGGCTGCTCGATGCCTTCGCCGGCCTGGAGAAAGACGTCGTCGCGCTGGAGAGCCTGTGGGTGGCACGGCGGACGGCGCAGCAGGCGCTGACGGCGCACCGCGCCGGCATGGAACGTGCCGCGCGTGAAGCCGACTATTTGCGCCACGCCTCGGAAGAACTGAACAAGCTGGCGCCCAGCGATGGCGAGGAAACGTCGCTGGCGGAGCGTCGCACCGTGATGATGCAAGGCGAGAAGATCGCCGGCGATTTGCGTGACGCTCAGGATGCGGTCAGCGGCAATCATTCGCCGATTGCTGCGTTGGCGGCGGCAGTGCGCCGGCTGGAGCGCCGTGCCGGCAATTCGCCGACGCTGGTGGAGCCCGCCGTCAAGGCGATCGACGCCGCGATCAATGCGCTTGAAGAAGCCGATCAGCATTTGACGGCGGCGTTGATCGCTGCCGATTTCGATCCCGCCGAACTGGAGCGGATCGAGGAACGGCTGTTCGCGCTGCGCGCCGCTTCCCGCAAATATTCGACGCCGGTCGATGGGTTGGCAGTGCTGGCGACGAAATACGCCGCCGATATCGCGCTGATCGATGCCGGCGCGGAACAACTGAAAGTGCTGGAACAGGCCGCGGCCGAGGCGGACAAGCGCTACGATGCAGCGGCCCAAAAACTTTCCGGCGCGCGCGCCAAATCCGCCGAGAAGCTCAACAAGGCGGTGAATGCCGAGCTTGCACCGCTCAAGCTCGAGCGCGCCAGGTTCATTACCCAGGTCGATTCCGATGCCGGGGCGCCGGGGCCGCACGGCATCGATCGCGTCGAGTTCTGGGTGCAGACCAATCCTGGCACGCGACCGGGGCCGATGATGAAAGTCGCCTCCGGCGGTGAACTGTCGCGCTTCCTGCTGGCGCTCAAGGTGGTGTTGTCGGATCGTGGGTCCGCGCCGACGCTGGTGTTCGACGAAATCGATACCGGGGTAGGCGGTGCGGTGGCGGATGCCATCGGCGCGCGGCTGGCGCGGCTTGCCGGCAAGGTGCAGGTGATGGCGGTGACGCATGCGCCGCAGGTGGCGGCGCGGGCCGATCAGCATCTGTTGATTTCCAAGGCGGCGCTCGACAAGGGCAAGCGTGTCGCGACCCGCGTCAATGCGTTGGCCGACGATCATCGCCGCGAGGAGATCGCGCGCATGCTGGCGGGAGCGGAGATCACCAAGGAAGCGCGCGCGGCGGCCGACCGGCTTCTGAAGGCGGCGGGATAGGCCGTCGACCATAGACTTGTCCGCGTCGTGCCCGGGCTTGCCCCGGGCATCCACGTCTTTAGAGCGTTTTCGAGCGAAGTAGTTGCCGGTTCGCGTCAAGAAAACGGGTCAAGTCGAAATCATGGAGTCCTTTCGGTTCTGATTCCATCACAACCAAAAGGACTCTAGAATTCCGGCAAAGAATTGATGGCCGGATCAAGTCCGGCCATGACGGAAAGAACAGATGCCGAGATCCAAATCGACCAAAACCCTTCCTGAAGTTGACACGCTCACGAAAGAGCAGGCGAGGAAGGAATGGACGCGGCTCGCGCTTGAGATCGGGATTCACAACGAGCGCTACTATCAAAAGGATGCGCCGTCGATTTCCGATGCCGACTACGATGCGCTGCGCCGGCGCGTCGAGGCTATTGAGGCAAGATTTCCCGATCTGGTGACGGCGGATTCACCGACGCAGAAAGTCGGTGCTGCCCCGGCACGTGGCTTCAGCAAGGTGCAGCACGCCGTACCGATGCTGTCGCTGGGCAATGCCTTCAGCGACGAGGACGTGCAGGAATTTGTCGAACGCGTCCGCCGCTTTCTCAGGCTCGATGCGGAGGAGAGCCCCGTCATCGTTGCTGAACCGAAGATCGACGGGCTGTCGTTGTCGCTGCGCTATGAGGGCGGCGAACTGGTGCGGGCGGCGACGCGCGGCGATGGCTTCACCGGCGAAGATGTCACCGCCAATGTGCGCACCATCAAGGATGTGCCGCATCAGTTGAAGGGCCGCAAAGTGCCCGCGGTGTGCGAGGTGCGTGGCGAAGTCTACATGCTGAAGCAGGATTTTCTGGCGCTCAACAAGAAACAGGCCGAAGCCGATGAGACCGTGTTCGCCAATCCGCGTAACTCGGCGGCCGGCTCGCTGCGTCAGAAGGATGTTTCGATCACCGCGTCACGGCCGCTGAAATTCTTCGCTTACGCCTGGGGCGAAATGAGCGATCGCCCCGCCGACACCCAATACGGCATGCTGGAGTGGATGCGATCGGCGGGCTTTGTCGTTAATCCGCTGATCGAGCGTTGCAACAATGTCGATGAGGTGCTGGCGTTCTATCGCCGGATCGGTGAGCAGCGCGCCTCGCTCGGCTATGATATCGACGGCGTGGTCTACAAGATCGACCGGCTCGACTGGCAGGAACGTTTGGGTTTTGTGTCGCGCTCGCCGCGCTGGGCGATCGCGCACAAGTTCGCCGCCGAGCAGGCGACGACGGTGCTGGAGAAGATCGATATTCAAGTCGGGCGCACCGGCGCGTTGACGCCGGTGGCGCGGCTGATGCCGGTGACGGTGGGCGGCGTCGTGGTGTCGAACGCGACATTGCACAACGAGGACTACATCAAGGGCATCGGCAATGACGGGCAGCCCATTCGCGATGGTGTCGATATCCGCGAAGGCGACACCGTCGTGGTGCAGCGCGCCGGCGATGTGATTCCGCAGATCGTCAGCGTCGTGCTCGACAAGCGCCCGAAGAACGCGAGGCCGTACCAGTTTCCCCACGTCTGTCCGGCCTGCGGCAGTCATGCCGTCCGCGAGGAGGACGAGGCGGTGCGGCGTTGCACCGGCGCGCTGATCTGCCCGGCGCAGGCGGTGGAGCGGTTGCGGCACTTTGTGTCGCGGCTGGCTTTCGACATCGAAGGGCTTGGTGAGAAGCAGGTGCAACAGTTTTATCAGGACGGCCTGATCAAGACGCCGGTCGATATCTTCACGTTGCGGGAACGCGATGCGCAGGCCGGGCAGAAACTGGCTGCGCGCGAAGGCTATGGTGAAACCTCGACCCGCAATCTGTTCAATGCCATCGACGCGCGCCGCAAGATTGAACTGCACCGGCTGATTTTTGCGCTTGGTATTCGTCATGTCGGCGAGGGCAATGCCAAGCTGTTGGCGCGGCACTACGGCACGATCGAGAATTTCCGTGAGGCGATGCTGGCCGCCGCTGCCGGACTTGGCGGCGAAGTCAACACGTCGGAAGCCTATCAGGACCTCAACAACATCGCCGGCGTGGGCGACATTGTCGCCGATGCCGTGGTGGAGTTTTTCGCCGAGCCGCGCAACATCACGGCGCTCGATGCGCTGCTGCGGGAGATCGAGGTGTTGCCGGCGGAGAAGCCGCATCAGACCTCGCCGGTATCGGGCAAGACGGTGGTGTTCACCGGTTCGCTAACCAAATTTACCCGCGACGAGGCCAAGGCGGTGGCCGAGCGGCTCGGCGCCAAGGTCGCGGGCTCGGTTTCGAAGAAAACCGATTATGTGGTTGCCGGCGAAGAGGCCGGTTCCAAGCTGACCAAGGCGCGTGACCTCGGCGTCGCCGTGCTGACCGAGGACGAGTGGCTCGCGCTGATCGAGGGATAATGTGCCGTCATCCTGAGGTGCGAGCGCAAGCGAGCCTCGAAGGATCGCAGTCGCCCTTCGAGGCTCGGCGCGACTGCGCCTCGCACCTCAGGGTGACGGCTCCCAGAGCGATTCCGCCTTACCCCGGAAAATGATCCTCGTAGGGAATCGGCGCCGTGGCGGCGTCGAGCCAGATTTGCGTCGCCGCGTCGACGTGCGGCCGTACCTCTTGCCGGACGCGGGCGTGGTAGTCGTTGACCCACTTCACTTCCTTCTTGCTGAAGCGGCGATCGATCAACCTCCGGTCGATCGGTGCTAGCGTCAACGTCTCGAAACCGTTCATCGGTTTCTCGGCGCCTTCGATCTCGATAGCGACGACCAGTTCGAGATTCTCGATGCGGATTCCGAACGCGTCGGTTTTGTAGTAACCTGGCTCGTTGGACAGGATCATGCCGCGCTTGAGCGGCGTGGTGCCGAGTTTCGAAATCCGCGCCGGACCTTCGTGAACCGAGAGATAGCTGCCGACACCGTGTCCGGTGCCGTGCTCGAAATCGATGCCGGCCTGCCACAGGAATTGCCGCGCCAGCGTATCGAGTTGCGCGCCGGTGGTGCCGTCGGGAAACACCGCGCGGGCGATGGCGATGTGGCCGCGCAGCACGCGGGTGAAGCGGTCGCGCATCTCCTGCGTCGGTTCGCCGATGGCGATGGTGCGGGTTACGTCGGTGGTGCCTTCTTCGTATTGCGCACCCGAATCCACTAGCAGTAGGTCGCCCGGCGCGATGCGGCGGTTGCTCTTGCGGGTGACGCGATAATGTACGATGGCGCCGTTCGGGCCGGTGCCCGAGATGGTCGGAAACGACACGTCCTTCAGCGCGCCGGTTTCGCGGCGGAAGGTTTCCAGCGCTTCGACGATATCGATCTCGGTCAGCTTTCCACTCGGCGCCTCGCGATCGACCCAGGCCAGGAAGCGCGCCAGCGCCACCGCGTCGCGTTGGTGCGCGGTGCGGGTGCCGGCGATCTCGACCGGATTTTTCACTGCTTTCAAGATGGCGATCGGATCGCTGCCGCGCACGGCCCGGCCGCCCGCCGTCGTCACGAGGCGGCTCAGCGCGTCGGCGGCGGTGGCGTTGTCCAGCCCGATAGCCTCGCCGCGTTGCGCCAGCGTCGTGAGCTTCGCGGTGAGCGCATCCGCCGCTTCGACATCGGCATGTTGTTCGAGATAATCGCGCACGCTGTTGGAGAGTTTGCGCGGATCGATGAACAGGGTCGGGCGTCCGGCCTTCGGCACCAGCGCGTAGGACAGCGGCAGCGGTGTGTGCGACACATCCGCGCCGCGAATGTTGAAGGTCCAGGCGACCGCATGCGAATCCGACAGCACCAGCGCATCGATACCGAGCCTGCCGATCTGCTCGCGGATTTGCACGAGCTTGTCCGGCGTGGAGACGCCGGCGAACTTCGCATCGTGCATGGAAACGGGACCGAGCGGCGGCGCCGGACGCTCGTGCCAGATGGCATCCACCGGATTGCCCTCGACCGCGATGAATTCCGCGCCGGCTTTGGCGCAGGCGCTCGCCAGCCGTTCGGCCGCCGCCGTGGTGTGCAGCCAGGGATCGAAGCCTATCCGATCACCGGCCGCGAGGTGTTTTGCCAGCCAACTTTCCGGCGTCGGATCGATCAGCGGCTCGATGCTCCACGCCTTGCCGTCGACCTGCGTCGCCGCTTGCAGCGTGTAGCGCCCATCGACGAAAACCGCTGCCCGTTGCGCCAGCACGATGGCCATTCCCGCGGAACCGGTGAAGCCCGTCAGCCACGCCAGGCGCTCCTCGGAGGGCGCGACATATTCGTTCTGCTGCGCGTCGGCGCGAGGAATCACGAATCCGGTAAGTTTCTGGCGCCCGATTTCGGCACGAAAGGCCGCTAGCCGAGCGGTGAGGGCGACGCCGCCTTCCGGATCCTCGAATGTCTGGAAATGGGCTTCGAACATGGCAGTCATCCCCGGTGTATGGCGCGTATGCGGACAAGTTGTGTACCGCCTGATGGCCCTTAGGTGCAGAATATTGTAAATGCCGTACAAGTTAGATTAGAATAGATCGCCTGCGTTAGACGGGCCGGAAAGAGTTTCTGTTACATCAGACTCTCAAAAGAGTATCTGGGGAAATTCCGGGAGTGTTTCAACTCAGTCCAAACGATGAGGGGATGCACTATGCCTGCTTTTACGTTTGAAAAATTGTCGCCGTCGGCGCCGCCGCGGGTTGCCGAGCCTGTCCGCGATACGAAACCGCGGGGCAAAATGGCGCAGTTTCTCGATCGTATTGCGCGTCGCGGCGCCCGAAAATCAGACAGCCGCCGCGAAGCCGTGGAATCACGTCAAGCTGAATTCCGCTGAGTTCCAGACGATCGTTTCGCGGCGTTAGGCCAGGCCTGCCGTTGAGCATTTCATCCGTCTGATTTTTCCTGCCTGCCGTTGAGCCACAATCAGCGCTGCTGGATCGACGCTCGCTCTGTGTTATCCCGAATAGCGCATCAAGAGGCTGCTCCAGCCGTTGATTTGCAGCCTTCGCAGCAACACCAGCCCCACCGAGCGATATGTTGCCACGACGCTGGCGGCCTGCTGAGACAACAGTCCAGATAGGATCACCAGACCTCCGGGCGCCAGATGCGCGGCCATCGTCGGCGCCATCTGCCGCAACGGATTGGCGAGGATATTGGCCAGGATCAAATCGAACGGCGCGCGGGCACGAAACTGTGGCGCGGCAAATCCGGTGGCGCATATCGACTCGATGAGATTGCCAACGCCGTTGAGCCGTGCGTTTTCCTGCGCCACGATGGCGGCTTGCGGATCGATGTCGCTCGCCAGCACGTTCCGGCGCAACGCCTTTGCCGCCGCAATGGCCAGCACGCCGGTGCCGGATCCCAGATCGAGCACGCTGGCGAGACTTTGCCGTCGCAAGACGGTATCGAGCAACAGCAGGCATCCGCGCGTGGTCCCGTGATGCCCGGTGCCGAACGCCAGCGCGGCTTCGATCTCGATGCCGAGCCGGTTGATCGCCACACGCGCGCGGTCGTGCCGGCCGTGCACGACAAACCGTCCCGCCTCGACCGGTACCAGACCCTCGAGGCTGGCTTTGACCCAGTCCTTGGCTTCGACGGTCTGGAACGTCATGCGTGCGGCGATGTCGTTGCCGACCACCAGTGCAATGAGGTCGCGAACCGCGGCCTGGTCCGGCGGTTCGGCGAAATGAAGCACGATTTCCCAATCGCTTTCCGCACGCTCGAACGCGGCGACGGCGACCTCGCTTTGGTCGAGGCTCTCCTCGATGACGTCGACAATGCCGCGCGCGCGACGTTCATCGCCGACGGCAAACGTCGCGCTGGTGCTGGGCGGGGTCAGGGTATCGTTCATGAAGGTTCCGCGTGGGGAGAGACGAGCTTATTCGGCAGTGTCTTATAACGCTTTCGAGCGACGTGGATACCGTTTCGCGTCGGGAAAAGGCGTCACATCGAGAAGCTGGAGCTTCGCTTCCGGTCTCGCCGGACGCGAAAATGCTCTGGTTCGAACCTCGGGCGCTTTCAGCCGATCGCAGCCTCGTCATCGTCCTCGCGGTGAGGCGATCACTTCATCACCCGCTGCTGCGTTAGTTTCGATTTATCCCAATGCAGGCGGAAGTAACAAGTCTGGGAGCCCGGCTGCTGGCATGACGAGCCGTGCATTGCCACGACGATATCGCTGCCGGCCTTTTGCGGTTCTACCCGATTGATAGCCTGAATGTTGGTGCTCAGGCTCTGCACAAAGCCCGCGTCTTTCGAAACCCATATTTCATGCAGGCATCCCGCTGATCCGCAGTATGAGTGGCACCCCATCGCTCCGTAGTCGATGATATAATCGTCGATGCCGTCTCCGTTGAGCTCGATCGATTTGATCGCTGCCGGCGGGATCGATTTAAGGTCGCAGTCCTTGCGGGCATCCGCGATCGACGCGGCGACATTGGACGGCAGCTTGATATTGGCGGACTTGAGCAACGCCGCGGTCTTGTCGTCCACACTCTTCTCGCCAGACGCGGCGCATCTCACGTAGCGCGCCGGCGGGTATCGACCTTCCTTGATCTCGATCGTATCGGTATTGACAATCGTCAGGACATATCGCCGGCGCTTTGGCCCGGGTGAAACGCCGCCCTCGCCGTCGCTGATCCACCGGTCCACGACATCGAAGCGCGTGTCCGACAGGCGGCGGATCGAGATGTTGGGCGTGACATCATCGGCATAGCCGCCGAAGTTGTGACGCCTGGAGCCGTTGAAAACGATCAACTCGCCGCCGCCGATGGTCTCGCCGGAGACTTTCGTCAGGCCGAGGCGCTGGAAGGCGTTACAGGCCTGAACCTGAAGCTGCGGTGATGATGGATTGACCAGCGACCAGGCGCCGCTGACAGGGTAATCATTCGCTGAATGCGCTAAGCCGGCGGGCAATACAAGAACTGCAAAAATAGCGATAATTCGCAACATCTCGCGCCTCCTGATCACATCATTAAGGTCGCTAACGCGACGATGCACCGAGACCAGATATCAACAGCCTTATCCCTGATTTATACTGCATTTATCCACAGGATATCTCAAAGGTTAGCCGTAAGATATCCCGGGTTTGCCCACAGGATATCCCCGACTTGTCCACAAGACGTCCGAGAGGTTATCCACAGACCTGTCCACAGTTTCCAGAGAGGGCTTTTCGCCGCTCAGAAATATTCGCCTGCTCATGCGAATAGCGCCCGGTGATCGTGCAAAATGGCCCGGGCCGCGTTGTGGCCCGGCGCACCGGTGACGCCGCCGCCCGGATGCGCGCCGGAACCGCAGTGGTACAGTCCTTTGAGCGGGCCGCGATAGTCCGCATGCCCCAGCATCGGTCGCGCGGAAAACAACTGGTTCAGCGTCAGCGCGCCGTGGAAGATGTCGCCGCCGAGCAGGCCGAACTCGCGCTCGAGATCGAGCGGCGACAGAATCTGGCGGCCGAGCACGCTTGCTGCAAAGCCGGGCGCGTAGCGATCGACCGTGTCGATCATCAGGTCCGCGACCTCGTCGCGATGCTCGTCCCATGACGAGCCGTTCGGCAGTTGCGGCGCGACGTGCTGGCAGAACAGGCTGGCGACGTGCCGGCCGGGCGGCGCCAGCGAGTCATCGAGCGTTGAGGGGATCAGCAACTCCACCACCGGTTCGAGACTCCAGCCATATTGGCGCGCGTCCCGCCAGGCGCGATCCATGTAGTCGAGGCTCGGTGCGAGGATAGTGCCGGCGGTAAGATGATCGCCGTCGCCGGGCAATGCGGTGAATGACGGCAATGCCGACAGCGCGACATTCATGCGGAAGGTGCCGGAGCCGTTGCGCCAGATCTTGATGCGGTCGAGAAACGTCGCCGGCAGCGCATCGGGGGCCAGCAACCGGGTGTAGAGCAGTTTCGGATTGACGTTGGCCGCGACATATCTGGCGCGCAGGCTGCGACCGTCGTCAAGCGTGACGCCGACCGCGCGACCGCCCTCGACGATGACCTCGCGAACCCCGGCGTTGGTTTCGATTTCGACGCCATGGCCGCGCGCCATGCTGGCCATCGCCTGCGTGATGGCGCCCATGCCGCCGATGGCGTGGCCCCACGCGCCTTTCTTGCCGTTCACCTCGCCGAAGGCATGGTGGAGCATGACGTAGGCCGAGCCGGGCGCGTAGGGACTGGCGTAGTTGCCGACGATGGCATCGAAGCCGAACAGCGCCTTGACCAGATCGCCTTCGAAAACCTCCTCGAGCATGTCGCCGGCCGAGCGTGTGAACAGGTCGAGCAACAGCCGCTGTTGCTCGATCGACAGGCCGCGCAGGATATTGGCGCTGCCGACCGCATTCAAAGCCTCGCGTATGGCGTGAACGCCGAAGCCCTCGACGACATTGGGCGGGGCGCGCAGCACGAATTGCCGCAGCACATCCGCGATCTCTTCCAGTTGGTGGGTGAAAGTGTCGTAACGTTCAGCATCGCGCGTGCTGAACCTCGCCAGCGCCGCGGCGGTGCGGCCTTCGCCGGTGAGCAGGTAGCTGCCGTCGGGGGCGGGAAGGAAGTTCTGCGCGCGGCGCTCGACGATGCGCAGGCCGTGATCGTGCAGTTTGAGGTCGGCGATGATCTGCGGGTTGAGCAGGCTGACGGTATAGGCGGCGACCGAATTGCGAAAGCCGGGATGGAATTCCTCGGTCACCGCCGCGCCGCCGACCACGCCGCGGCGTTCGACGACACGCACGCGCAAGCCGTTCATCGCCAGATAGGCCGCGCAGGTGAGGCCGTTATGTCCCGCGCCGATGATGAGTGCGTCGGTGTCGTTGTCTGCCATGATGCCTTCACGGATGGGCAATAGATTTGCTCCGCCATGATAGCAGCCTTTATGGAGCGCCGCGCCAGCGCGCCGGAGCGGAGTTGTGAATTGCCGGAGCGCCGATCCGGTCAAACGTTGCCCGCGGACAGGTCATGTGGTCCAATCCGCGGCCCTTGGCTGCCGGCCGGCAGGGCGCAGCCAGCGTGCGCCGGGTTAAGGCTGAAGACATGACGCTCTCCGCGCCGCCCGCGAGCCCCGCCACGACCGCGCCTGCGCGGGATCGGCTGATCCTGGCGACATATACCGTTGCGATTTTTACCAGCGCCTTGCTGCTGTTTTCAGTGCAGCCGTTGTTCACAAAGATGGTGCTGCCGCGGCTCGGCGGTTCGCCGGCGGTGTGGTCGGTGGCGATGGTATTTTTCCAGTCGCTGCTGCTCGGCGGATACGTCTACGCACATTATCTGACGCGAATTCCCAATCGTGCCGTCGCCATCGTCATCCATTTGCTGCTGCTGCTGGCAGCATTGACGGCGTTGCCGCTGGCGATTGCCGGCGGGTGGGGTGAACCGCCCGGCAGCGGCTATGCCTTCTGGCTGCTGGGCTTGTTCGCGGTGTCGATCGGCTTGCCGTTCTTCGCGCTCGCCGCCAACAATCCGCTGCTGCAGGCCTGGTTCGTTCGCACCGGCCATCCCGATGGACACGACCCATACTTTCTCTATGCGTCGTCGAACATCGGCAGTTTTCTCGCGCTGTTGTCCTATCCGGTGTTGCTGGAGCCAACACTCTCGCTGCAATCGCAGAATGCGCTCTGGACCGCCGGTTACGGCGTGCTCATCCTGTTGATCGCCGGTTGCGGTGTATTGCTGTTGCGGTCGCCGTTCGTCAGGGTGGTTGAGGCCGATACGAACCGCGCGGAAACGGCCGCGCCACCATGGGCATTGCGCGCGCGCTGGGTGTTCCTTGCAGCCGTGCCGTCGGGGCTGCTGATTGCGGTGACGGCGCACATCTCCACCGACGTTGCCGCCGCGCCATTACTATGGGTGCTTCCGCTGGCGCTATATCTGCTGACGTGGGTGCTGGTGTTTCAATCGCGGCCGCTATTGCCGCACTGGCTGATGCTGCTGTTGCAGCCGGTGGCGATCGCCGGCGTCATCGTGCTGCTGGCGGTCGGAGGCGAACAGAATCTGTTGCTGACGCTGGGCGGGCATCAGCTTTGCTTTTTCGTCATTGCGATGGCCTGTCACGGCGAACTGGCGCGAACCCGTCCTGCCGCGCGCTATTTGACCGGGTTTTATATCGCGCTGTCGTTTGGCGGTATGGTCGGCGGTCTGTTCGCCGGGTTGATCGCGCCGTTTGCATTTTCATGGATCGCGGAATACCCGATCCTGATTGCGTTGGCGGTGTTGTGCCGGCCTGCGGCCATGGAGCGCTGGCCGCGCCTGATGCGCTGGACCTGGTTGCTGCTGACGGTGCTCACGGCGGCGCTGTTACTGCCGACGCTGACCGGCGGCGCGCTGTTCAATTGGCTCGATCTGCAGCGTGTTTATGTCATTGGCGCGGTCGCAGGTGTCGCGGCCGTGTTGGCGATATTACTGCGAAGCGGCCGGTGGCAGGTTGCCGCAACGGCGGTGCTGGCGCTGGTCCTGTTGCGGGCCTACCCCGCGGACGAGGGCCGGGTCACGACGGTGCGAAGTTTCTTTGGCGTTCACAAGATCGTCGTCACGCCCGGTGGGCAATATCACGTGCTGATGCATGGCACGACGATTCATGGTGCCGAGCGGGTGCAGAACAATGACGGCACGCCGATTGTCGGCCGGCCCGAGCCGATTTCCTATTATTACAGGGATGGCGGCATCGGTCAGGCCATCTCCGCTGTTCGTGCCCGCAAGGGCGGTCCGATCCGCGTGGCGGTGATCGGTCTCGGCGCCGGTACGCTCACATGCGCGTCCGCGCCCGGCGAGACATGGAAATTCTTCGAGATCGATCAGACCATGGTCGATACGGCGCGCGATCCGAAACACTTCACCTTCATCCAGAATTGTCTGCCGGATCTGCAATGGGTGTTGGGCGATGCGCGGCTGACGTTCGCCAAGGAGCCCGACGGCGTCTATGATTTGATTGTCGTCGATGCCTATTCGTCGGATGCGATTCCGATTCATCTTGCCACCGAGCAGGCAATGGCGATCTACAAGGCCAAGCTGGCGCCGCGAGGCGCAGTGCTGATGCACGTCTCCAACCGGCATCTCGAACTTGCCAGCGTCGTGGTCGGCATCGCCGCCGCCAATGGACTCAGAAGCTGGGTTTTCAACGAGGATTCAGGTCGTGACGACGAGTACATCTTCACCACCGATGTGGTGATGTCGGCGCGCGACCCCGCCGATATTGGTAGTCTCGCAACGAACCAGAAATGGATTCTGACGGCAGCCAATCCGCGGCAGCGCGTGTGGACCGACGACTATTCCAACATTCTCGGCGCGGTGTGGCGGCGGTTGCGTGACGGCGATAACTGAAGACTGACGGATCACCGGGCTGTCGCGCTGAGCCTTAATCCGCGTCGGAGAACAGTCCGCGCGGACGCATGTAGGGCCGCGGCGCGTAGTAATCCTGCGGCGCATAATATTGCTGCGCGTAGCCTTGACCGCCGTAATATTGCGGCTGCGACTGCGCCTCGTAACTACGACGGTAGGTGCGTGGCGAGGGGTATCGGCGGTCGCTGCTGCTGCCGTCGGCCGGATAGATATAGCCGTCGTCGTCGCGCGCCATCTGTTGCGGAACGATTTGTCGTTGCGCGGGCCGAACCGGCACCACCTGCTGCGGCGACAGATCGACGGGGTTGCCGGCGGAGTCGTAACTGCCGTCGCTATCGGAGGCTATCGGGGCGCGGCGGGCGACGGCGGTGTTCGATTTGCCCCGGCGGGCCAGCGCCACGCGGGACGAACCGGTGAGCGTCACCGTGGTGGTCAGCAGGCCGTCGCGCTTCACCAGGTCATAGAGCGTTGTCGCGTTGGCACGCGAAATCCGGACGCAGCCGTGCGAAACCGGGACGCCCAGGCTGCCTTCGGACAGCGTGCCGTGAATGGCGTGGCCCTTCTTCGTGAAGAAGATCGAGTGCGGCATCGGCGCATCGTCGAATTCCTTGGAGAAGTGATCCTCCTCCATGCGGAAGGTCTGGAAACTGCCGTTCGGGGTTTCGTGCGACGGATTACCCGTCGACACCGGCCATTGATAGCGCTGTACGCCATCGACGGCGACGGTCATCAATTGATTGTCTTTGTCGACCGTGATGGAGACTTTCGCCAGTGCAACGGTGGGCGCCGCGGCCAGAATCAGCGCGGCAACCGGAATGAGAAACGAACGCATTTGACCACTGGCCTCCAAATCCCAACTTCCGGCCACTGGACCTGAAATTGACGATCGTTTGCCCACCCCCGCAGTCTATATGCACATGGTGGATGGTATGTTCCAGCCCATGTAGACATCAATCTTAACGCCGGTATGGCGGGATGACACAAAATTGCGAGATTGGCCGGGCTCGGCTGCGTTTGCCCGGTGCTTGAGGTGCGGGTCGCGAGAATGCGGCGAATTTGCGAGGCAATGGAGCAACCAATCCTCGAGTCGCACGTTGTCGGCAGACCATAAACAGAACTGAGCCTGATCAACCGCGAGGAAACCCTTGATGAAAACCAAGACAATGACGCCGACTCCCAGCTTCCTGCGGCTTCATCTGGCCATGGCCGCGATGGCTCTGGCACTGTCAGTGGCCCCCAATCTTGCTCACGCGCAAGGCGTTATCGGAGGCATGGAGCGCGGCGCAAATCAAGGCGCGCGTGAAGGCAATCGTGCCGCTGGTCCAGTGGGTGGCGCGGTCGGCGGCGCCATTGGTGCCGGTGTCGGTGGCGTCGTGGGCGGCGTCAAGGGTGTGCTCGGCATTCCGGATCGCGGCTATCGGCGCGGCCAACGCTGCCGTGGCTACTACGACCGGCATCATCATTTCCGGTGTTATCGGCGCTAAACGTCGTCGAGGTCACTTGATCTAGAAGTCTCCCCGACTTTTACGGCCCGGATTCGTCCGGGCCGTTTTTGCGTTGTCTCAGTTCTTCAGCCGGTAGCCGGTCTTGAATATCCACCAGATGGTGACGAGGCAGACCACCAGAAACGCCAAAGTGAGGCCGACGCTGACGCCGAGGCTGACATCGGCGATCTCGTAGAAACTCCAGCGGAAGCCGCTGATCAGATAGACGACCGGATTGAACAGCGTAATCGTGCGCCAGCCCGACGGCAGCATGTTCACCGAATAGAAGCTGCCGCCGAGAAATGTCAGCGGCGTGACTACCAATAGCGGGATCGCCTGCAGTTTTTCGAAGTTGTCCGCCCAGATGCCGATGATGAAGCCGAGCAGGCTGAACGTCACCGCGGTCAAGACGAGAAACGCCAGCATCCAGACCGGATGATGAATTTTCAGCGGCACGAACAATCCGGCAGTCGCCAGGATGATGAGTCCGAGAATGATCGATTTCGTCGCGGCAGCGCCGACGTAGCCAAGCACGATCTCGAGATATGAGACCGGCGCCGACAGCACCTCGTAGATGGTGCCGGTGAATTTCGGGAAGTAGATGCCGAACGACGCGTTGGAGATGCTCTGCGTCAGCACCGACAGCATCACCAGTCCCGGCACAATGAAGGTGCCGTAGCTGACGCCTTGAATTTCGGTGATGCGCGAACCGATCGCGGCGCCGAACACCACGAAATACAGCGAGGTCGAGATTACCGGCGAGACGATGCTTTGCAGCAGCGTTCGCCAGGTGCGGGCCATTTCGAACAGGTAGATGGCGCGGATTGCGGTGAGGTTCATGCGTCGGTCCTCACCAGGCTGACAAAGATTTCCTCGAGCGAACTCTGCGTCGTGCTGAGATCCTTGAAGCCGATGCCGGCGCGGCGCAGATCGCTCAGCAGCGTCGTGATCCCGGTGCGCTCGCTTTGGGTGTCGTAGGTGAAAGTCAATTGGCTGCCGTCGTCGTTGAGCGTGAGCTGGTAGGGCGCGAGCGCTTCAGGTACGGCGTTCAGCCGATCCTGCAGATGCAGCTTGAGTTGTTTGCGGCCGAGCTTTCGCATCAAGGTCGCCTTGTCCTCGATCAGGACGATCTCGCCCTTGTTGATGACGCCGATGCGATCGGCCATCTGCTCGGCTTCCTCGATGTAGTGCGTGGTGAGGATGACGGTGACGCCGGCCTCGCGCAGCGTCCGCACCACGTCCCACATGCCCTTGCGCAGTTCGACGTCGACGCCGGCGGTCGGCTCGTCGAGAAACAGAATCTGCGGTTCATGCGACAGCGCCTTGGCGATCATTACCCGGCGCTTCATGCCGCCGGACAACTCGATGATGCGGTTGTCCTTCTTGTCCCATAGCGACAGGTCCTTCAGGACCTTCTCGATGTGAGCCGGATTTCTCGGCTTGCCAAACAGGCCGCGGCTGAAGCTCACGGTCGCCCATACGGTCTCGAATGCGTCGGTGTGAAGCTCTTGTGGCACCAGCCCGATCAGCGATCGCGCGGCGCGATAATCATGGTCGATATCGTGGCCACCGACCAGCACCTTGCCGGAACTGAGATTGGCGATGCCGCAGATGATGCTTATCAGCGTCGTCTTGCCGGCGCCATTTGGCCCCAGCAGCGCGAAAATCTCACCACGGCGGATGTCGAGATTGACGCCCTTCAGCGCCGTGAAGCCGGAGCCGTAGGTCTTGGTCAGATTGCTGACGGAAATGATCGGGGGCATGAGCGGGTTGCGGATAGAGGAGGATTCGGGGGGCGATCGGCCCCCACACATAGGAACGCCTCGGGTGTTCCGCAATCGTGAGGCATTATTATTGTTCGTAGAAAAATTGTTCGCAGAAAGGCGCCGCTTCACGCCCGCTGCACGAAGCTGTCGACCACCTTCTTTTCGCCGGCCTTGTCAAAGGCGATGGTGAGTTTGTTGCCATCGACCTTGATGATGCGGCCATAGCCGAATTTCTGATGGAAGACGCGGTGGCCAACCGAGAATTCCGAATTCGTGCCGGTCGACTTGGCGATCAACTCGCCCTCGATGATCATTGGTCCGCGTGAGCCGCGTGACGAGGCGCCACCGCTATAAGATGCGCCGCTCTCCCTGGAGCCGCCGCCGCGCGAACGATTGGCCTGTGCGCGTTGCCAACCCGGTGTGGAATAACTCGAACCGAATGCATCCAGGTTATCGAAACGCGATGCGCCGTAGCCGCCGGAGCCACCCCAGCCCGAGCCACCCTTGGACTCGGTGATCTCGACATTCTCGGGCGGTAGTTCATCGAGAAACCGCGACGGCACCGTCGTCGACCATGTCCCGTGGATACGGCGATTGGTCGCGAAATAGAGCTTGGCACGGCGACGTGCGCGGGTGATGCCGACGTGAGCAAGGCGTCGTTCTTCCTCGAGGCCGGCGCGGCCCTGTTCGTCCAGCGCGCGCTGGTGCGGGAACAGGCCTTCTTCCCAGCCGGGCAGAAAGACGTTGTCGAATTCGAGTCCTTTGGCGGAATGCAGTGTCATCAGCGACACGGCGTCTTCGTCCGGGCCGCCTTCGCGGTCCATCACCAGCGAGATGTGTTCGAGGAAGCCTTGCAGGTTCTCGAATTCTTCCATCGAGCGGACCAGTTCTTTGAGGTTCTCCAGCCGCCCGGCGGCGTCGGCGGAACGGTCCTTCTGCCACATCTCGGTGTAGCCGCTTTCATCGAGCACCACTTCAGCCAGCTCGGTGTGCGGCATGGTGTCCATTTGCGCCCGCCACCGTGTGAAACTGTCCATCAAGGTGCGCAGCGAGCCGCGTGCTTTGGGCTTCAACTCATCGGTTTCGGCGACGGCGCGGGCGGCCTCCGACAGCGGGATGCGGCGCTTGCGGGCGTGGTCGTGCAGCATCTGCACGGTGGCGTCGCCGAGGCCGCGCTTCGGCACGTTGACGATGCGTTCGAAAGCCAGATCGTCGGCCGGCGAATTGATGACGCGCAGATAGGCCAGCGCGTCGCGGATTTCGGCGCGCTCATAAAAGCGCGGGCCGCCGATGACGCGGTAGGGCAGGCCGAGCGTGACGAAGCGGTCCTCGAACTCACGCATCTGGAACGACGCGCGCACCAAAATGGCAACCTCGTTGAGTTTCTGCCCGGCGCGCTGCAACTGCTCGATTTCCTCGCCGATGCCGCGCGCTTCCTCTTCCGAGTCCCACGATCCGGTGACGGTGACTTTCTCGCCGTCGACATCTTCGGTGCGCAGCGTCTTGCCGAGCCGGCTCTCGTTGTGCGCGATCAGGTGCGATGCGGCTGCGAGAATGTGTCCTGTCGAGCGGTAGTTGCGTTCGAGCCGGATAATCTTCGCGCCGGGAAAGTCATGGTCGAAGCGCAGGATGTTGTCGACCTCGGCGCCGCGCCAGCCATAGATCGATTGATCGTCGTCACCGACGCAGCAAATGTTTTTTGGAGGAGAGGAGGACGGCGTGATGGGCGCGACCTGCTCCCTCTCCCCGCTTGCGACGAGGGGGGTAGGGCGAGGGGACGCCAGAGTGTCGGACACTCCCTCGTCCGGATTGTCGTGCAATCCGATCTCTCCCCGTGCACGGGGGGAGATGAATGAGGATGACGGCGCCTGCGCCAGCAGCCGCAGCCAGAGATACTGCGCGACGTTGGTGTCCTGATATTCGTCGACCAGAATGAATTTGAAGCGACTCTGGTATTTCCGCAGCACGTCGGGATTTTCGCGAAACAGGCGGATGTTTTCCAGCAACAGATCGCCGAAGTCGGCGGCGTTGAGCGTCTTCAGGCGCTCCTGATAGCTGGCGTAGAGTTTGCCGCCGCGACCGTTGCCGAACACTGCCGCTTCGCCGGAGGGCACCTGCGCCGGCGTCAGGCCGCGATTCTTCCAGCCGTCGATCAATCCCGCCAGCATGCGCGCCGGCCAGCGCTTGTCGTCGATGTTCTCGGCCTGCAGCAACTGCTTCAAAAGGCGGATCTGATCGTCGACGTCGAGAACGGTGAAATTGGAATTCAACTGCACCAGTTCGGCATGAACGCGCAGGATGCGGCCGCCGATCGAATGGAAGGTGCCGAGCCACGGCATGCCTTCCACGGCCTGGCCCAGCATCTGGCCGAGCCGCGTCTTCATCTCGCGGGCTGCCTTGTTGGTGAAGGTCACCGAGAGGATTTCGTTCGGTCGCGCCCGGCCGGTGCTGAGAATGTGGGCGATGCGCGAGGTCAATACGCGGGTCTTGCCGGTGCCCGCGCCGGCCAGAACCAGAACCGGACCGTCGAGCGTTTCCACCGCTTCGCGCTGCTCGGGATTGAGCGCCGCCAGATATTGCGGCGTCACCGCCGCACGGGCACGCGCGGCAATGCCGCCGGCCATCGGCTGATGGTCGGGCAGGTCGCGATGCATCAATTTGTTCGGCTCGGTCATGCGAATCAGCTTTTCCCACCCACGATGGCATCATGGGCCGGTGAAAGGGAGGCTTTGTATCAGGGTTATCGTCGATATAGGACTTCGGTGGGGCGGATGACAGGCTTTTCCCGCTCCAATGCTCCACAAAGGGGTGCGGGAACCCGCTATTTCACCGGCATCGCGACCTTGCGGCCGATGCCTTCCGGCCGCGGAAAGCTGCTGTGGGCTTGCGCCAGCGCCGCGACGCGGGCGCGAATGTCGGGCGGGAACGGTGCGGTTTTTCGGGCTGCCATATCCATATGGATGGTCATGTTTTCGGACGTGGCTGACAGCCAGCCTTCGGTGGCGTGGCGCAGTTCCTCGAAAGTATGCAGCCGCTTGTCGTCGGCCGCCACCAGCAGGATCGAGACCTGCGCCGGGTCGCCCATGTGGATTTCGCGCAGGTAGCGGACGTGGCATTCGGCGGTGAACGTCGAGCCGCCGCGTGTTTTCATGTAGTCGGGACCGATGCCGATCCTGAGCCACAACTCGTCAATGGCGCGGTCGAACAGCACGTTGTAATAGGCCATGTTGAGATGGCCGTTGTAGTCGATCCATTGCGGCTCGATCTGCATCACCGATGCGCGAAACGGCACCTGTTGCAACGGCAGGCTGGTGTCGGCGTCGAGCATTCTGGCAACTCCCGGGTCATTCCCTGATCGGGGTAATCGACTATTGTGTTTGTGCGAAAACCCGAGCCGTTATACATGCTTTGTGACGGTTTTTCCGCTCGTGAAGTGGATTTGATATTTGCTCGCCCTCGCAGGAGGAAAATACTTTGAACATGCACAATCCATTCGACTTGAAGCACCCTGAACCGCAAGCCCTGGCGAGCACGATCGAAGCGCTCGCGGCGCGATTCGGCAATCGGCTGGTGACGTCGCAGGCGGTGCGCGAGCAGCATGCCCACACCATGACCTGGCTCAAGCCGCAGCCGCCGGACGGCGTCGTCATGGCACAGGAGACCAGGGATATTCAGGACGTGGTGCGGATTTGCGCGGCAAATCGCGTCCCGGTTATAGCGTTCGGCACCGGCACCTCGCTGGAAGGGCAGATCAATGCGCCGGCCGGCGGTATTTGTATCGATTTGCGTGACATGAACCGTTTGCTCGCGGTGCATCCCGAAGACCTCGATTGCGTCATCCAGCCGGGCATCACCCGCAAAACCTTGAATGAAAACCTGCGTGACCAAGGCGTGTTCTTCCCGATCGATCCCGGCGCCGATGCGTCGATCGGCGGCATGGCTTCGACACGCGCCTCCGGCACCAACGCTGTGCGCTACGGCACCATGCGCGACAATGTGCTGGCGCTGAAAGTGGTGCGCGGCGATGGCGAAATCATCACCACCGGCACGCGGGCGAAGAAATCATCCGCCGGTTATGATCTGACGCATCTGTTTGTCGGCGCCGAGGGGACGCTCGGCATTATCTCCGAACTGACGATCAAGCTGCGCGGCATCCCCGAGGTGATCGCCGCGGCGTCGTGTTCGTTCGCCACCGTCGAGGGAGCCTGCCGGGCCACCATTCTGGCGATCCAGACCGGAATTCCGCTGGCGCGCATCGAACTTCTGAATGCTGCGCAGGTGAAGGCGGTCAACGCCTATTCGAAACTGTCGCTGCCGGAGACGCCGCTCCTGCTGCTCGAATTCCATGGCAGCGAAGTCGAGGTGGCGGAGCAAACCCGCCGCTTCGGCGAGATCGCCGAGGAATGCCAGGGCGGGTCGTTCGAATGGACCACCCGGCCGGAGGATCGCACGCGGCTGTGGCAGGCGCGCCACGACGCCTATTGGGCGGTGCGCGGCCTGCGCCCCGGCGCCGGCGTGGTCGCCACCGATGTTTGCGTCCCGATTTCGCGGCTGGCCGATTGTGTCACCGAGACCGAGGCCGACCTTATTCGCCTCGGTCTGCTGTCGCCCATCGTCGGTCATGTCGGCGACGGCAATTTCCATTGCTCGCTGCTCTGCGATGTCAACGATCCGGAGGAAATGACGCGCGCCGACGAGTTCATGCATCGGCTCGTGGAGCGGGCGCAAGCGATGGACGGCACCTGCACCGGCGAGCACGGCATCGGGCAGGGCAAGCAGAAATATCTCGTCGGTGAATTGGGCGGTGAGGCGCTGGATGCGATGCGCGCGCTCAAGCGGGCTCTCGATCCGGACAATATCTTCAATCCAGGCAAGATCATTCCTCCGGCATAATTACCTGCCGGGTCATTGACCGGGCCGCCCGGGTCGTTTCAAATCCGGGTTGGTCGCGGGATTGCGTGCCTGCGTCGTCGGGCTCGCAAGGCTCGCAGAAGCGGTTGGTGATCCATGCGCTTTCGTTTCTTTTACGGCTGGGTCATCGTCGCCATCACCTTTGTGACGATGGCCATCGGCGTCAACGCCCGCACCGCCTTCTCGCTGTTCTTCCCCTCGATCGTCGATGAATTTCATTGGGAGCGCGGCCTGACCGCCGGCGCGTTTTCGTTCGGCTTCATCGTTTCCGCTGTTTTCAGCCCGCTGATCGGCCGGATGATGGACCGCCTCGGTCCGCGTGTGGTGATGGAGTTCGGCGTGCTGATGATGGCTGCGGGCCTGTTGCTCGCGCCGCTCACCACCGACGTCTGGCACCTGTATCTCACCATGGGTGTGTTGGTCGGTGGAGGAAGCATCTGCCTGAGCTACACCGGGCAATCGCTGTACCTGCCGAACTGGTTCGTCCGCCAGCGCGGTCTGGCGATGGGGATCGCGTTTGCCGGTGTCGGCATCGGGTCGATCATTCTGTTTCCGTGGATCGGACACATCATCGCGCAATCCGGATGGCGCTCGGCCTCGACGGCGCTTGGCATCCTGATGCTGGTGGTGCTGGTGCCGATCAACCTGATGGTGCGCAAGCATCCGCAGGACATGGGCCTGATGCCGGATGGCGACACCCGTGGCGATGGTGCGGTGGAGCAGGCGAAACGGGCCACGGTGACGATCGTCGATCCGGCGTGGGCCGCGACCGACTGGACGCTGCGCCGGGCCGTCGGCACCGCGCGATTCTGGTGGCTCTCACTCGGCTTCTTTTGCGGGTTGTATTCCTGGTACGCGGTGCAGGTGCATCAGACCAAGTATCTCGTCGAGGTCGGGTTCAGTTCCAACGTCGCGGTGTGGGCGCTCGGCGCAGTCAGCCTGCTCGGTATTCCCGGCCAGATTCTGCTCGGCCACTGGTCCGACCGCATCGGACGGGAATGGATCTGGACCATCAGCGGCCTCGGATTTGTCGTTTGCCTGTTCGCTTTGATCGGGCTCGTCTATCTGCCGAGCACGGCGCTGCTCTATCTCATGATCGTGGCGCAGGGCTTCTTCGGTTATGGTACGACGGCGGTGATGGCCGCGGTCGTGGTGGAGATTTTCGAGGGCAAACACTACGGCAGCATTTTCGGGACCATGATGCTTGCCGGCCTCGCCGGCGGGGCGGCCGGGCCATGGTTCACCGGCGTGCTGCATGACTGGTATGGGACCTATACCATCGCGTTCCTGGTCGGGATTGCCTTCAGCCTGCTGGGTTGCGTGACAATCTGGCTGGCCGCGCCCGGCAAGGTGCGCGCCGTCGCCGGGCAGTCGCACCGGTTCGGCATCGCCGAAGCAAGCGAGCCGGCGCCGGCGCGGGCGGAATGACGGCGCCTGCGACCACCTAACCGGCCTCTCTGCTGTGACTTTGCCATAGTTACCGCTATAACTGCGCGCGTTCCGGCGTTATCGTTCATCTGACATCGATGGGTGTATGTTGCGCCTGTCCGGATGTCAGTTAGCTCGGAGGAAGCTTCGGGTGGCCGTGTCGATTCCGTCTCGCCGGATGACGCTCAGAGGGAGACGCCGTGCAGACCACCCTGCTCGGATTGGCGATTGCCTTTATCGTTGCGTTGGTCGCTGCTCTCGTCGGCCCCTATTTCATTGACTGGAGCCAGTTCCGGCCGCAGTTCGAGGCTGAAGCAAGCCGCATCATCGGCACGCCGGTCCGCGTCGGCGGAGCCCTCGATGCGCGGCTGCTTCCGACGCCCTCGCTGCGGCTGCACTCGGTTGCGGTGGGCGGCGCCAACGACGCCGGACGCATCCGCGCCGACAAGCTTGACGTGGAGTTCAGCCTCGGTGCGTTGATGCGCGGCGAATGGCGCGCCAATGAACTGACCGTCAACGGCGTATCGATCGACCTCGGCCTCGACCAGCAGGGCCGTATCGACTGGCCGGTGTCGCCGCAGGCGTCCAGCCTCGGTTCGCTGGCGATAGATCGGCTCAATGTGACCGGCCGCGTGGCGCTGCACGATGCCGCCAGCCGCAACACGCTGGAACTCAACGATATCGCCTTCAGCGGAGACGTTCGGGCTCTGGCCGGATCGATCCGCGGCAACGGCAACTTCATGCTGTGGGGCACGCGCTATCCGTTCCGCATCTCGTCCAATCAAAATAGCGACGGCAACGGCACGCGTGTCCGGCTGACGCTCGAGCCCGGCGCGGCGGGGCTATCGGCGGATCTCGACGGCCTGCTGTCATTCGATGCGCGAACGCCGCGGTTCGACGGGACGATGATGCTGGCGAACGCCCGGACGGATACGGCGGCGCCGAATACGCCATGGCGGCTATCGGCAAAGCTCAAGGCCGATCCGGCGAAGGCAAAACTGGAGCAACTCGAAGCGAGCTACGGCGGCGACGAGTCTGCGTTGAAACTGTCGGGGGTGGCCGACCTCCGTTTCGGTGCGACGCCGTTACTGCAGGCGTTGCTGTCGGCGCGGCAGATCGATGCCGACAAGGCGCTGACGAAACAAAACGGTTCGTCGGAGCCGGTGCAATTGTTGCCGGCTTTGCGGGCGCTGGTGATGGCGCTGCCGCAACCGCCGTTACCGACGCAGATCGACGTCAATGCCGAGCGTCTCATGCTTGGCGGCCGCCCGGTGCAGGATCTCGACCTGACACTGCGCGCCGCAGCCGGGGCGTGGAGTGTCGATCGCCTGGAAGTTCGTGCGCCGGGCGCAACCAACGTCAGCATACGCGGTGCCGTTGCGGCGTCCGATGCCTCGGGCAGCTTTGACGGCACGCTCAAGCTCGATTCATCGGACCCCGGCACCTTTGCGGCGTGGCTGGCGGGGCGCAGCGAACCGCTCTCGCGCAATCAGAAGCCGCTGCACGTCAGCGGCAATGTGCGTTTTGCGACCGACCACGTCTCCGTCGATGGACTGCAGGCCGATGTCGATGGCGGCCGCATTGCCGGACGCCTGCTATGGGCGGCGCATGATGCCTCCGCCGGCGGCTCTGTCTTCACTGCGGACCTGAAGGCCGACCGGCTCGACCTCGATGCCGCCATGGCGTTTGTCCGAACCATCGGCATTCCCCAGGCGGATTGGCCGGATCGGGGACGGCTTTCTCTCGATATCGCGCAGGCGATTTCGTCCGGGCAGCAATTGCAGCCGTTCGTCGCCCGGCTCGGTTACGAGCCGAAGCGCGTGACGTTGGAGCAACTGCACGTCGGACAGGCCGGCGGCCTTGTCGTGGATGGCGCGGGAGCGTTTAACCGTGACGATGCCACCGGCCATCTGATGGTGAAAGCCAGCGCCGGATCGGCAAGTCAGGTGGTCGAACTGATTTCGCCGTTCGCGCCGGAATGGACCGAACGGTTCAAGGCCCAGGCGGCGAAAGTATCGGGAGCCGCGGGACTGAAACTCGATCTGGCGCTCGCCGGCAACACGGGCGATCGCAGGCACGCCAAGGCGCGCGCAACGCTCGATATCGATATGCCGCAGCTCAACGGCAATGTGACGCTGACGGCTACGCCCGCGGTTTCGGCGGTGCATGGCGCCGACTACGATTTGCTCTCGCGCAGCCCGTTCACCGCTGACATGCAGATGGCATCGAAGCAAGCGCCGGCGCTGCTGGCATTGCTTGGACTCGATCGCGTGGTGGCGACGGGCGACGGAGCGGCTCAGTTGCAGGCCTCTGTCAGCGGCAAGGGCAACGGCCCGCTGCAAGTCAAAGCCAAGATCTCGGCCAGCGATCTCGATGCCGAAGTTCACGGGACGATCTCGCCGTCGGCGCAGGGGGCCGCGGACCTTGCGCTGGCGATACGTCGCGCCAATCTCGCGCCGCTATGGGGTCTCGACGCTTCGGACCCGCTGGTGCGGGCGGCGAGCCTGTCGTCGCATGTCACACGCACCGGCAACAAGCTGCAGTTCGGCGATATCGACAGCATGATGGCCGGAACGCGCATACGCGGGCGCATCGCGCTGACATCGGGCGATGAGGCGCGTGTCGATGGTGAAATCGGCATGGATACGCTCAACCTGTCACAAGCCTTCGGGCTATTGATCGGCTCCGCGGGTCGTGACAAGGGCGACCCGCTTGGTGCTGGAATCCTGCACGGCTGGCGCGGCCGGATCGGATTTCAGACGTTGCACGGGGTGCTGCCTGGAGGGATTGAACTGCAGCCGGTGAGCGGCGTCGTGAAAAGCGACGGTCAATCCGTCTCTATCAACGCGATCAAGGCGTCCCTCGGCGGTGGCGAGGTGAAGGCGGATATCGATGCCAGGCAATCCTCCACCGGCCTTGCACTCACCGGCAATGTGCAGTTCGACGGCGTCGATGGCACGGCGTTGCATTATCGCAAGCTTGCGATGCCGGCCGGGCGCGCGTCGATGCGGATGACGCTCGCAAGCCAGGGGCGTAGCGCGTCGGCATTGGCTGGCGCATTGACCGGCAACGGATCGCTGACGCTGCAATCCGCGCGGATCGCGGGTCTCGATCCGAAAATTTTCGAGGCGGCCGTGAGCGCCAGTGATAGCGGCAGCGTGAGAGGTGACGACAGGCTTCGCGAACTTGTCGCGTCCGGCCTATCCGGCGGCAGCCTGCCGGTGAAGTCAGCGGAAATTCCGTTCACAATTCGGGATGGCCGCCTGAACGTCGGCGCGACCACGCTTGATGCGGAAAATGCGCGAGCGGTGGTGTCCGGCGGCTACGATTTTGTGGCCGATCAGGCCGACATTCGCGCCAGCCTGATGTCGCTTGCCGCCGGGCCGGCGGGTGGCCGTCCGCAGGTCGAAATCTTCGCGGCGGGGACGCCGGATGCGCTGGAACGCACGGTTGACGTCACCACGTTGTCGTCGTGGCTTGCCGTGCGGGCGATCGATCGTGAAACCCGGCGGCTGGATGCGATCGAGCGCGATCGAATGTCGGCTCCGCCCGCGGTGGTGATGACACCCGCCAGCGCGCCGCCGACCGTTCAGCCGGCTCCCGCGCCCGTTCAGCCGCCACCCGAGGCCTCAAACCATCCTGCTTCAGACCCTCCCGTTACAGAGAGCCCGTCTTCCGCTGCGGTTCCATTGCCGGACGGCGATCCGCGCCGGGCCACCGTGAAGCCGAAAGAACAGCCACAAAAACCGGCAGCCGTGCCGCGAACATCCGATGCCGGGACCGGGCAGGCTGTCGCGCCACTGCCGCCGCCGATCGAGGTGCGGCCTGCTCCCGGTGCGAGGCCATCGAAGCCGCGGGCGCCGATCATGCTGACGCCATCGCCGCGGCCCGGGCTGTAGTCTGGCTATTCGGCCGCGATAGGTACGAGGCTGGGGGAGGTCATCCTGCCTTCGCCGATCAGCATCATGCTGGTTGCGCGGGTTCGGAAGTAGTCGAGTACGAACAGGCGGATAGCGGACGACAGATTGTCGGTCTTGCGTTGGGCATCGATGGAGGCCAATTGCATCGACACGGTGATCCCGCTGCGTATCGCGATGTCTTTCAAGCTATCCCAGAACGCATCTTCAAGGCTGACGCTGGTTTTGTGGCCGCCAACCATCACCGAACGTTTGACGACGGCATAGTGCGTCGTGCCATCGAACGGAATGGTGCTGTCGTCGTGATGCGGATTATCGAGCGTCATGACCGGTTCTCTCGATGGTCGATACGAGTGGCAGAACGCAAGGTCGCCCGGCCGAAGCAACGCCACGCTATGGCGATCCGCTTCCGTCGACCGCTGCGATCGATCAGTGCCGTGAGTTTAGCTCAAACTGCGCACGCCTTGAATTCGGGAAACAACTTAGAGTGTTTTCCTGCGTGTCGCGGATGACACACTGTAGCGTTCTCAAGCCGAGTCGATACCCGTTCGCGTTTCGCGTGAAGAAAGCGGGTGAAATCAGATTCGCAGAATCCCGGTTCTGATTCCATCGGAACCAGAAAGCCACGATGGAAATCCCACGCACGAGCGTGTGAGGGAACCGTCAGGTGGGGCGGGTCAGAGGCTCGGTTGAAGCTCGTTACTTGGCGCCGCGGATGCGGTGCGATTCCGGAAGTAATCAAGCACGAACAGACGGATCGCGGACGACAGGTTGCCTTGCTGGCGATTGCTGTCGATCTCACCGACCAGTTCGGATAACGTCATGTTCCGACGGCTGGAGATTTCCTTCATCCCGTTCCAGAACGCCTCTTCCAGACTGACGCTGGTTTTGTGTCCGGCAATCACAATGGATCGTTTCACTACCGGCGATTTCATTTCTCATCCTTGTGGGCGATTCGGTGCTGGTCCAGCAGGGCTTCAGACCTGCGCGAGCGATCTTGTTCGAGGGTGCGTTCGGATTTGGTTCGGCCGAATCGTGCGCGGTTGGCGTCTGCCTCTTTGGCAGAACGGTCACGCGCGATGCGTTTTTTGTGCCGATTTAGGTTGATCAGATTCCCCAATGCAGTCTCCATCAACCGAGGTATGCTCCGCATTTGACGACACCGTTTTCATCTTGATGGCATACAGGTCTGAGATATTTCGGTGCCATCGGTGGGTGTTGTCTCGTTGCGGTTCGGTCGAGGTAATAGGTTCTTCTGATCGTCAGACGACGCTGCGTTCTGCGACGACGCCGACGCAAATGTATCAGTGTTTGAGATGTATAATTTATAATTATTTCATCGACTAATGGGTCGTGATTATAACACCTCGCACGACGGAAATATTCCCGCTCAGCCGGGGCGCGTCATTTTGTCCGGCTGCACCAGCTGATCGAATTCGCGGGCCGAAACAAAGCCGAGCCGGACCGCCTCGTCTTTCAGAGTTGTGCCTCTTACATGGGCGGTTTTCGCAACCTTGGCGGCGTTGTCATAGCCGATTTTCGGGGCCAACGCGGTGACTAACATTAGCGAACGCTGCATGAGTTCCCGGATGCGATTTTCATCGGCGCGGATTCCCTCGACGCAATGTTCCGTGAAGGAGTGTGTGGCAGCTGAGAGGAGTTGAATGGAATTCATCATACAGTATGCCAGCACGGGCCTGTAGACGTTCAATTCGAAGTGACCCTGACTGCCGGCGACGGCGATGGTGGTTTCGTTGCCGAAGACCCGGCAGCAGACCATCGTCATGGCCTCGCATTGCGTCGGGTTGACCTTGCCGGGCATGATCGAGGAACCGGGCTCGTTCTCCGGCAGGATCAGTTCGCCGAAACCGGACCGCGGCCCGGACCCCAGAAAACGGATGTCATTGGCGATCTTGAACAGCGCGGTGGCGACCGAGTTGATGGTGCCATGAACTGCCACATAGGCGTCGTTGGAGGCCAAAGCCTCGAACTTGTTCCGTGCGCTGGAAAACGGCAGTCTGGTAATCGCCGCGGCCTGCCTGGCGAACAGTGCGGCAAATTTAGGCTTCGAGTTGAGGCCGGTGCCGACCGCGGTGCCGCCCTGCGCGAGGGGATAAAGCTCCCTTAGCGCCGCGCGGAGCCGGGCAATGCCGCTTTCGACTTGCGACGCGTAGCCGGAGAACTCCTGGCCCAGCGTCAGCGGCGTGGCGTCCTGGGTGTGGGTGCGGCCGATCTTGACGATCCTGGCGAATGCCTTTTCCTTTTTGCGCAGGGCCTTGTGCAGCTGATCGAGCGCGGGGATCAAATCCGAACTGATCCGTTGAGCCGCGGCGATGTGCATGGCTGTCGGAAACGAGTCGTTGGACGACTGACTCATATTGACGTGGTCGTTCGGATGCACGGGCTTCTTGGCGCCGCGTTCGCCGCCGAGCAATTCATTGGCGCGGTTGGCGATGACCTCGTTGAGATTCATGTTGCTTTGCGTGCCGGACCCGGTCTGAAACACCACGAGCGGAAATTCCTCGTCATGTTTGCCGTCGATGACTTCCTGCGCTGCGCGGGTGATAACGCGGGCACGGCGCTGGTCCAGCAAGCCGAGCTTGAGATTGGTCCGCGCCGCCGCGAGCTTGACGATTCCCAGCGCATGGACGATCGGCAGCGGCATGCGGTCGTGGCCGATGCGAAAGTTCTGTCGTGATCGCTCGGTCTGCGCGCCCCAGTAACGATCCGCCGCGACATCGATCGGACCGAAGCTGTCGGTCTCGATACGGGTGGCGGAAGAGGGGGCTTTTGCTGCGCGCGAGGTTTTGCGGGAGGAGGCCATGAACGATATCCAATTCTACGGAAAAGGTTTGCACTGGAATATCGCTTTTTGCGTGCTCCTGCCATCGCGCAATCGCATGCGTCGTGTGCGATCACGCGCCGCGACCTAAAAAACCGCGTTGAATGTGAGGTCGTCGGGTGTTTGGAAATTCTCGAAATCAGCGCGCAATGATTTTCCACCCATCGTCATGCCCGCGTTTGTGGCGGGCATCCACGTCCTCTACCGGGTTTCAATGAATTAAGACGTGGATGGCGGGGACAGGCCGGGCTATGACAAAAATGGGAGCGTTATGGCTTCTCACCTGCGCGGCGAGGACGACTTTCGCGAGGCACGTTGGTGCTCGACGATTCGCCAATGTCGTTCGAGTGGTACCTCGCCTGTAACCCGCGATATTACTTCTTGCGGAATCGATCCAGCCGGACAACCTCGGCGCCTTCGCTCGGCCTCGTCGGTTCGTCATCGTCATCTGTGTCCCTGCTGCTGGCCGGCGCGGCGACGAGAGCGTCGGCCGGTTCGGCTTTGGCGGGGCTTTCGTCCGCTGACGGCGCGGCGGCCACTTCGGCGGTCTCGAATTGCAGGCCAAACTGCACCGAGGGGTCGAGGAAGCTTTTGATCGCGCTGAACGGCACCACGAGCCGCTCCGGGATACCGCCGAACGACAATCCGACTTCAAAACGATCTTCCGTCACCACCAGATCCCAGAACTGGTGTTGCAGGATTACCGTCATTTCTTCCGGGTACTGCGCCAACAGTCGCGGCGACAGCTTCACGCCGTCGGCCCGGGAAAGAAAGGTAATGTAGAAATGATGATCACCGGGCAGCCCGTGCTCCGCTGCGTCGGTCAGAACCTGTCGCAGCACGCCACGCAGCGCGTCACGGGCGAGGACGTCGTATCGAATATGATCGGTGGTCATGAATGCGTCTCTTGCAGTTGGCGCTACAGACCGCCGGTACCGCCCGCGGTCCGACTCGCTGTCGGCTCCATGTTACTCCGGCTGCCTGCGCAGGTCAGCAGCCGTCCCGGTCGGCCGGGGTATTTCGGACTGCCGGTGCGTCCCGCCACAAGGGGGCTGGCGGCGGGGAGGCTTCGAACGTGATGGTCACGCCAACATGAAATATGAGGTGGAGGCTTCTGTTGCCAGGTGCCTCCGGACCCCGCCTAACGGAGCTTAACCCATTAGGACTTTAGACTTGGTCTTTCAAACTGCGTTACGCAGCTTGAGCAACCGGAGCATAGTTGTCGTTTGCAACTATTGCATAGCCCGATAACGGCGGAACCATACCGAGAAAAAACACGCCCTTTACGCCCTCGTCGATCCTGTTTCGCCCCCGCCGAAGCTCCGGTCGCAGCCGGAACGGAGCTTGGGTGGAGGCGCCGGGTGCTGCCCCCGGGTCCGAATGGTTTATTGCGACGGCAATTTATTTCCATAGCCGGCGAACCGGCCCGCTCAATATAGGGGGCAAGTGCTGCGGAAGAAAGCCCCACCGCGACGGTTCGCGGACGCGGTTGTTCCGCCTGCGGCACAGCTATGCCGGTTGTAAAAAATGGTTGGTGGCGGAGGAACAGCGTTCTAATTCTCAGCCATGTCGTCGGATAGTCCCCCCATCGCCGCATCCCGGCCGGATGCATTGCCGCCACCGGACCCGCCGGGCGTGTTCCAGTTGTTCGTTGCGTTTGCCACGATGTCGCTGGCCGGCTTCGGCGGTGTGCTGGTATTTGCGCGTCGCGCCATTGTCGACAAGCACCGCTGGATGACGGCGGACGAATTCAACGAGACGTTCGCGCTCTGCCATTTCCTGCCCGGCCCGAACATCGTCAATCTGTCGGTGGTGTTCGGGGCCCGGATTCGCGGTGTCGCCGGCAGCATTGCGGCGTTCTCCGGGCTGCTCGGGCCGCCGTTCCTGATCGTGACGGCGCTGGCGGCCGTCTATGTCCACTATGGCGACATTCCGGTTTTACGGCGTATTCTCAACGGCGTGTCCTGCGCAGCCGTCGGCCTGCTGCTGGCGGTGGTGTGGCGGATGATGATGCCGTTGCTGAAGCGGCGCGACCCTATCACCATCACCACGCTGGTTGCGGTGTTTGTCGCGGTCGGCGTCGTGCGCTGGCCGTTGCCGCAGGTTTTGCTGGCGGCGATGCCGCTCAGCATTCTGGCGACATGGCTTGCCCGCCGCAGGGTGGCAGTGCGATGAGCGCTGGTGTCCTTGTCAGCGTGGCGCTGGCGTTCGGGTGGCTTTCGTTGTTCGCCGTGGGCGGGGCGGCCGCGGCGATTCCGGAAATTCACCGGATCGCGGTGGAGATCAATCATTGGATGACCGATACGCAGTTTGCCGATGCCTTTGCCATCGCGCAATTGTCGCCGGGCCCCAATGTGCTGATCGTCACGCTGGTCGGCTATCAGGTGGCCGGCATCGCCGGCGCGCTGGTCGCCACGCTGGCGATGTGCGTGCCGACCGCGGCGCTCTCGTTCACGGTGAGCCGGTTGTTGCAGCGTGTCGATCGTTCGCCCTGGCCGGCATTGATCCAGACGGCGCTGGTGCCGCTCTCAATCGGGCTGATGGCGGCCAGCGGCCTGATCCTGGCTATTGCCGCCGACGGAACGATTGCCGCCGCCGGCCTGACGATCGCGGCCGCCGTGGTTGCGGCGGTCACGCGGCTCAATCCGGTGTGGCTGCTGGTGGCCGGCGGTGTTCTGGGGCTGTTGGGATTGATCTAAGCCTGATTGCCGGCGGTCCACCGCGACCCTAATTCCGGATGCCGTTGCATGAAGCGCTCACAGCGGGTCCGCCTCGGAATGAACTGCCGAGGTTCAAGCCTTTTTCGTATGAGGCTGCAGCGCGGCCTCAATTCGGACGTCGCTCCGCGTCCGCAACAGATAGTTCAGAATTTCCAGATCGTTCAATATCTCGATTGGGTCGCGATTGCGAGCCGTTGCCAACGTTTCCTTCAGCCATGGACTCATATCCTTGCGGGCAAGGACCCAGTCGATCTGCTCGTTAATCGTTGCTAGCGCAGGAACATTCTGCATTCCAACTGTTCTCCATCCTTCGATTGTTTCGCATTGAATCGGCATGCGGTCATGCAAACTCGCGTTGATGGCTGGCGTTTAGCGACGGAGCGTCGTCAACAGGCGCCCAGTGAGCGTGGCCGACATATCGCCACGCGAGATGTCCTCGATCGTCCATCGCCAAAAGATGAAGCCAACGATTGTCGAACAATTTCCGGACGTCGGCGTGCTTCGTCAGGACTGCGGACATCGCATCTCGCGGCGCTTCGATGACGACCGTCATCCGCAAAGGCGTGTGGACGAAGTCCTTTCCGTCGTGGATCGATTGCAGGGGAATTCCCGAACGTAGAAGGCCGCCATTTCCCTCGACGACGCCCATGCCGCCGGTGACATTGTGCAGAAGCTTGTTGCCCGCGCCGAATACCTGCGGCGCAACGGTCGAACCGTAATATTGCAGACTGATCCAACTTGCCACGATCACGGGAGCGGTCATGATGAGTTCGAGAACGTTAAAGCCTTCGTCCTCGCGCCAGATATAGTTGTGAAGGAAAACGCGGCCGCCAAGATCGCGCCCAGCCGTTCGGCTGCGCGGCGCCGCAATGAATGACTGACAATCGGTCAGCCCCCATTCCGGGCGTATCTCGGCCCAGTCCCTGGCGCGACGTGCGACCTTCGACGGCGACGGTGCGCCGGGCAACCGGAGTGCGCGTTCGGCGCGCGCAAGCGTGCCGGCTTCGGCGAACCAGACCTTCGCTTGATCGATGTCTGCCTCATGGCTGGCGGACGAATGATCCGCTTCGTAGAGGGTAACGGAATCGGTGGTGGTCTCGTGGAGGGCCGCGAGGAAAAGCGTATCGCCCGGAATCGCAATGCCGCGCTCCAGAAGATTGTCGCGGACCGCGGCGTCGTTGAGGAGCGATGCAAGCAGCCGCGCGTTGGTCTCGCCGGAGAAGCCGCCGCAAGCGCCGCAATGGAGCATGCTGGCGTGGGGGTTGTTGACCACTTTCGCTCCGTGCCCGGCGATGACCACGAGCCGCGCGAACTCCCGTGTCAGCGACATCGCCCTGAGCACTTTTTCAGCTAGGTCGCAGCGGGTGTGAAGTGCGAGCTTCGGATTGAAACGTGGCGCCGGATCCTTCGGGATCGCATTCTTGGCAAATCCCAATCCGTCGCGCAGCAACTTGGTTGCATAGATGGGGCCCGTAGCTTCGACAAAGGCAAACGAGGAGACGGCGGCCAGCCTGAAACGTCCCCAGGCGCGGGTTGCCCGCGCGGCAAAGCGTGCAGCACCGTCGAGGCGCGCAGTCTCGATGCCGCCGTCACCTGCGCAAGTCTCCACTCTGGGCAGCAACTGGGGCGGCAGCCGGAATTCTTCGATATCCGACGCGAAACGCCGGTGGGAAATGCCGATACCGAAGAAGCCCGCAAATCCAACCGTCCTGATTCCGGAATCGACGCTTTCCAGCGCGCGACGGAAAACCTCGGATCGCACGTCAATGCAGAATGCCATCTGCAGTGTTGGTCGGGTTGGCGCGGGCGCCGGGGTTTGCGTGGCGAGGACCGCTCCAAGGCGTCGTTGAACGGCGCGCTCGGCCGCCTCCTGCAGGATGGCGTCGAGGACATTCTCTTTCGTTGGGGCGATATCCTCGGCATAGCTTTTGATATGCCGCGACCATTGGTCTTCGATGAGTGGTTCGTACTGGTCGAAGAGCGCCTTTTCCCAAACCAGACGGATTGCCAGAAGATCCAGCAAGGTTCGGTCCGAGCCGTCGGCAAGCTCGGCCTGCCAGAGGCGGTAGCGTGCAATCTGGGCCCAGCCGCCAAGGCCCATCATCAGCCGATGAAAGTAGGTCTCCAGGGCAGGGATGCTCAGGCCGAGCCGTTCAACACTTTCAGCAATGATCTGATCGGCGGACTGGGACGTTTGTGCCGCCAGCGAAGCGAACCCTTTGAGTCCCACAATCTCGGGCGTGAGATCGTATCTGGCGTTGTTGCGCCAAGCCTCATAGGCGCTGGGTCCCTTCGGCGCCGACCACAACGCCTGCGCCGTATCGAAATAGTCCGCCGCCCAATGGCTGATTCGCTCGGTCACGACGTTCGGCCAATCGATCCCGGATACTCCGGACGCAAGATCGGCAACCGTCGGCAGCGGTTGCGGCTGTGCGTGGTCGGTCTCCGCCGCCGATTTGAGTTCGACAAGTGTTTTCGGGCGATGGGCAATCGGTGCGCTTGCCATCGCATCGGCAAGGTCTGCATCGCTGATCGTGTTTGATCGGATACGCGCGGCATACCAGTCCCGGGGCATGGTCATCCTTACCCCTGCAACGCGTCCGAGCCGGGCAGCCGCCATCGGGAACGGTTCGTCGGCCTGACCGAGGAAAGGGTTGACGGTCACGCTTGAGCTGAGGGGCCAAAGCGGCGGGATTTGCCGGACGCTACGCCAGGCGGTCTCGATCGTCGAACCGGCGGAAGGGCGCAAACTGGATTTGTCGATGGAGAGCATACGGGCCTTCTTTTGTCTCTGTCGTCAGGACGTTTCGCGCGCGGACCTGCCTCGGAGCCATCGTTCCAGAATGGCATTCAGGTAAAGGCCGTTAGCAAGATGGACACGCAATCCGGAAGCCGCGGGATGACCGGACCATAGTGGCAGGAGCGCCTGCGCGATTGCGACCGCCCCGAAGCTGAGAATCGAAAGCGCCATCAGTGTCCATGAAAGGTGATCGGGGACCGGTGCAGGTGGGAGCGTCCCCCGCGTCAGCCATTCGCTTGCCGTTTGCAGGGTGAAGTATCCGATCGCCGCTGCGACGGCATATTTCGCGGTTTTACGTGTCAACACGCGGGGCGCGGCGTCCGCTAACCCCTGAGCAAGAAGGTAGGCGACGCCGAATATGAGAATCGCGCCGAGGGCGAGGGATTGCGGGGACTTGTGCGCCAACCCGAAGATCGAACTGAAGATTGCGCCGATGACCGCATAGATTGCCAAGGCCAGAACAAACGCCCGGCCCACCGCAGCGCCATCGGGAATGGCGACTTTGCCGGGACGGCGGATGGCGGCAACTTGTTCGACCGCGCCACCTGAGGCAAGGAACGCGTGCGCCTTGTAGAACGAGTGAACGACGATATGCAGCAGCGCCAACGGAAACAGCGCCAGTCCGCATTCCAGCATCATGAATCCCATCTGTGCGACGGTAGACCAGGCGAGTGATGTTTTGACCGCCGGTTGCGTCAGCATGACGAGCGCTCCAAACAGCGCCGTAAAGCCGCCGATCATCGCCACGGCCGCCAGGATGCCGGGCGCCGTAAGCATCAGGTCAGCAAACCGCACGAGCAGGAATCCACCTGCATTAACGATCCCCGCATGCAGCAGCGCGGAAACCGGCGTCGGGGCTTCCATGACTTCCGTCAGCCACCCATGGGTCGGAAACTGTGCCGACTTCAACATTGCCGCAAACGCGAGCAGGCCAGCGGCAGTCAGCGACAAAGCCGATGCGTTGCCCGTCCTCGCAACCGCGTTGATCGTCGCGACGTCCGTCGTGCCGTACGAATATGCGATAAGGCTCGCGGCGACAATCAGGGCAGCGGCGCCGATAAGCGAGAATAGCCGCTTCTTGCGTTCGGCCCGTCGCGCCGCTTGCCGCTCCGGGTAAAACAACAGCAATCGGCGGAGCGCCATGCTCATCCCGATCCAGGCGGCCACGAGTTGAATCAGGTTGCCCGCCTGCACCAGAAGCAACACGATCGCGAGCGTGGTGCAAAGCCACCCGATGAATGCTCCCTGACGCGGTTCGCCATTCAGGTAAGTGCGGGAATATCGCAAGACGATCCAGCCGATGAAGCTGACAAGCAGCAGCATCGTAATGCTGACGGCGTCCAGCACGCAGGACAGGCCGATCCCGGCCATGCCGATCACACTGCTGCTGTTCGGTCCGGAATGGACAAGCAATGCGAGTCCGCAACACGCGATCAGAAACGCAAGCGCTGCGGAGGTTTCCGCGACGACTAGGACTCGCTTTGAGCAGCGCCCCGGATTGAGAAACGCGATGATCGCGGCGACGAAAAGGGGCAACGGTGTAGCGAGCGGGATGAAGTAGAGCGACAAGGCGATCTCCCAACCGGGCAATTGCCGTTGCCATAGCAGCCTCATTTTATCGAATAAAATGCATTGTTTTCGGGTATTCGTTCGTTATTATAGAACGATGCCCGCCTTGAACTACAACCATCTGCGCTACTTCTGGGCCGTCGCCCATGACGGCAACCTGACGCGAACGGCGGCGCGATTGAACCTCACGCAATCCGCTCTCTCCGTCCAAATCCGGAAGCTGGAGGCCAACCTCGGCTACGCATTGTTTCAACGCAGTGGTCGGCAATTGCATCTGACCGAAGCGGGGCGGATCGCGCTCGATCATGCCGATTCAATCTTCAGCACCGGCGAGGAGCTGGTGGAGACGCTTCGCAACGTCGGCGTTGCCCACACCACCCTGCGACTCGGTGCGTTGGCGACGCTGTCACGCAACTTCCAAATGGAGTTCTTGCAGCCGCTTCTCGGGCGTCCCGATGTCGAACTGGTTCTCCGCTCCGGAAATGCCGCTGAATTGCTTTCGTTGCTGCGCTCGCTCAGCCTCGACATCGTGCTGCTCAATCAACCGCCGATGCACGAATTGCATTCGAGCTTTGTTGCTCATCGTCTGGCCGAGCGAGCGGTAAGTCTTATCGGCACGCCAAAGCGGTTCCGCAAGCGATGCAGTCTCGCCGAGCGGCTCATGTCGCATCCGCTCATTCTTCCCACCGCCCAGACCAGCGTCCGAGCGGGCTTCGACGCGCTTGTCTATCAGCTCAATATTCGTCCCCGGATTGCCGCCGAAGTCGATGACATGGCGCTGATGCGCCTGCTGGTGCGTGAGGACATCGGCGTTGCCGTCTTGCCGCCGATTGTCGTCAAGGATGAAATTGCAGCGGGCGTCCTTGTTGAAGGTGACGATCTTCCAGGCATTACACAGACGTTCTATGCCGTGAGGATGGAAAGGCGCTTCCCCAACCCTCTCTTGAAAGTGTTGCTGGGAAATGAAGCGATCGTTCCGATAAAGCGCTCGTAGAAGGGCCGGAATATGGTGCCGATCCTGAGATGCTGTCCTTGGACCGCCAACTTGTCTTCGGCGTATGAAGTTATTCATGCGCGATCAATGGCACAGAAGACTGGCGAGCAGTCCCGTGGCCGGCCATTCACCGCCGCTTTCGATTGTTCGCTCGTAGCCATGCAAACATGACCTCACGAGATGTCTGACGCCCGTCAGTCCCTGGCCTTGCGAGCTGTCATTACGGCAACTGGAAGGTTCGCCATTGGCATCGCGACCGACAGTTTGCTGGTTTGTTTCGCGCCGGATGGCGTGTCGACGACATAGGCCGAGGTATCGAGCGTCACGTTGAAAGCGCCATCCGGCCACTTCCGTCCGCGTTCAGTGACATCGGCAAAATGGCGACCGACAGCAACGACGACGACGTCGTCCTCGTATCGGCGTGCAAAAGCAATGACGTGGTCACGGTCCGGGCCTTCGATGGCGAGGGGCTCGTATGTGCCCTCGCAGAAGATATCAGACGACATGCGACGCATATCGAGCAGAGTCTTGGTCCATGCCAACTTGAGACTTCCATCCGTCCAGTTCTCGACCAGCCGGGACCAATCCATGAGCGCGACTTCACCAAGAGCCGCATCACGCCGGGCGAAGTCGACCGGCTGACGATTGTCCGGATCGACCAGAGACAAATCCCAGAACTCGGTGCCCTGATAAAAATCCGGCACGCCGGGCAAGGTTGCTTTCAAGGTGAGTTGAACGAGGGAATTCAGCGCGCCGAGCAGCGAGAGCCGTCTCACGAACGCGGTGATCGAATCGAGAAACTCCCGATTTGCGTTGTCGAGAATTCGATCGATAAATGCCGTCAGCCCGTCCTCGTAGGCCGCGTTCGGGTTCAGCCAACTTGTTTCGAGCTTGGCTTCGCGCGCCGCCTTGATGGCATAAGCCTTGAAGCGCTCGGGAAACGATGAATCCCAGTCCAATGGCCACGCGCCGGCGAGGCTTTGATAGAGCAGATACTCGAAAGCAGGCGAGGGGCTGCGGCCGTCCGGCTCGCTTTGAATATGCCGCTTGTTGACATCCCTCCACTGTCGAACATGGGTTCTCCATTCGTCGGCCAGTTCGGAAAGCGCGGCCAGGCGCGCTCGCGCATCTTCGCCGCGTTTGGTGTCGTGGGTTGCGGTGGCGGTGAGGCCGTGCGGAAACGACGTCCGCCGCTTCGATAGTGCGGCGTGAAACGCCGTGATGGAGAGCCCGTTGTTGGCGGGATCACCGCCCACTTCGTTGAGGGCAAGCAGGCGAGGGTAGCGATAGAAAGCCGTATCCTCCAGCGACTTCGCCATCAGCGGCCCGGTGAACTGTTGAACCTTGAGCGCGAACCGCCGGATGCGCGATCTGCCTGTCGCCGCGCCCTTGATACTCGCGAGATCCATCGTCAGAACGCTGCGCAGAAAGTCGAAGATACTTTGCTCTGCGCCATGCCAATGCGCCCGCGCCTGTGCGATCGTTCTGTCGATCCGCGCACGATCGATCGCTGACGGCCCATCGGTATCGATATAGGTGCGATAGACCGGAAAGTGCAGGACATAGAGTTCGAGGGCCTGATGCAGACTGTCGGCGGAAAAATCGCGCGTTGCATAATGACCGTTGGCGATGCGGGTCAGCAGCCTTGTCAGCACGGTGAATTCGCTATTCAGCAACGTTTGCAGAACGCACCGTTTCGATGCGAGAAGGACGGACGGAAAGTCGGACATGATGTCGGCGGCTTCGCGCAAGGTGCCGTCGAGGCTGTCGAGTCTGCTCTCGTCGACGAGAACGCGGCTGATTGTGTTCAGCCATTCATAGCCGGTGGTGCCGTGGACGCCGGCGAAGCGCGGCAGGTCTTCGCCCTCTCCAAGTATTTTCTCGACCACCAGATAAAATGGGCGGCGGTCATGTCCGCGGGCATTGCGGATCAGGCGTTGCAAGCGCTGACAGTATTGCGCCGGATCGCGGAGGCCGTCGATGTGATCGAGGCGAAGGCCCTGGATCCTGTCTTCGGAAATCAATCGCCGAACGAGTCGATGGGTTCTTTCGAAAGTCGCAGCATCCTCGACACGTAGACCGGCAAGGTCGTTGACGTCGAAGAACCGGCGATAATTGATGTCGCTGGCGGCGAGCCGCCAGTGGGCGAGCTTGTAGTGCTGGCGTTCGAGTAGGTGATGGAGCGCCGATGTCTGCGAAGGGCGGTCAGGCCCGGCGCGATAGGCGTCAAGACCGCGGTGGATGATGTCGTGTGCTGCGGCGAGCTGCGACAGTTCGCTCTTGAGGTCGGGCGCTTGCGACCGGTTCGGGCGTCGCAGTCCCTTGTATCCTGCCGCGATGGTCGTCAGTTGGCGCCCGAGAGTCGTATCGGCGGCATCGGCCTCGGCCACGATTACGCTCAGGATTTCGCTGTAGCGCTCCGGCGCGATCGGTAACCTGTGCTCAAAGTACCACGCCGAGAAGCTGCCGGTCGCGGCATCGAAGCGAAGCTGGATATCACCATGTTCGAGGGCTTCGCCGTAGGACGTGCCGAGAATCGGCAACAACAGTCCGCCTCGCGCGCGGAAGGGCAATAGATCCCAATCGATGTCGAACGACGACGCGAAGGGAGAGGATCGGCCCCATTCGAGAACGTCGAGCCACCAGGGATTGTCGGCGTGATGCACGCCCATGTGGTTGGGAACGAAGTCGAGGATCAATCCCAGATCCGCGCGTTTCAGTGCGGCGCTGAACCGCTCGAATCCCGGCTCGCCGCCAAGCTCGGGATTGATGACGTTATGATCGATGACATCGTAACCGTGCGTGCTACGATGGCGCGACTTGAGAAACGGCGACGCATAGACATGGCTGACGCCGAGCCTGCGGAGATAAGGAGCGATCGCCGCCGCCGCATCGAAATCGAACCGCGCGGTCAATTGCAGGCGATAGGTGGCAAGCGGGATTGCTGGCGTCATTCATCGATCTCCGATCGCCCAGACGACAGACCACGGTGGCATCTCGTTCCGGCTACGATCGCCCCATATCACCTCGCCGGAGGAGTCGGAGCCGGGAGGACAAAGGATCGGAGTCTCGGAAAGATTGGCGCGCAGCGTAAGCGATCCATTTTCACCAAGCGTCCATTGCGCCGACAGCAACCCCGTCGCAGATATGCCGGCATCGCCGAACCGTGCGTCCGCGAGGCGCGGCGTGATACGTTCCTTGCGGACGGTCAAAAGCCGCCGCACCAGCGACAGCCGCCGTTGGGCGGCAGGCGTGGCAAGTTCGTGCCAATCGAGCCGGGCGCTGCAGAATGTTGCTTGATCCACTGGGTCGGGAATTTCGTCGCCATGGGCCGCGTAGGCCTCCTGAAATTCGCGGCGGCGTCCCTGGCGCACCGCCTCGGAAAGGTCATCCGCAAAATCGCAGAAGAACGGAAAGGGCGTGCGCGATCCCCACTCCTCCCCCATGAACAACATCGGTGGCATTGGTGCGAGCAACGTGATTGCCAGCGCGGCTTCCATCGCGGCAGGTTTGGCTATTGTCTCAAGTCTGTCGCCGAACGCGCGATTGCCGATCTGGTCGTGGTTTTGCAGGAAGGCGACGAAGGCCGTCGGCGGCAGAATCCGGCTCGGTTCGCCGCGGCGCTTTCCTGCGCGGTGCTTTGAGGCTTCTCCCTGATAGATGAAGCCGGAACCGAGGGCGCCCGCGATGCCGCCGCGAGGATCGGGATAATCCTGATAATAACCGGCGGTCTCGCCCGCCAGCAGAACGTGCCAGGCGTGATGATAATCATCGTTCCATTGCGCGCGATAGCGTCCGTCCGGGGGATCGGTCGATGGATCGAGCAGTGTGGCGCGATTGTCGTCGTTCTCGAGAATGAGATGGATCGCCCGGCGCGACGATGCGGCGAAATGGCCGACTTGCCGGCTCAACTCGGCGAGGAACGGTGGATCGCCCGGTTCGACAATGGCATGGACGGCGTCGAGTCGAAGCCCGTCGAATCTGTAGTTGTCGAGCCACGAGAGCGCATTTTGAATCGCGAACTGACGTACCTGCGGGATGCTATAGTCGATGGCGCTCCCCCACGGCGTCTCGGCGGGCGAAAAGAACGTCGGCGCATAGTGCCCAAGAGAATTGCCCTCCGGTCCGAAGTGGTTGTAGACGACGTCGAGGAAGACCATCAGGCCACGGAGGTGGGCCTCGTCAATCAAGGTCTTCAAGTCCTCCGGCCGTCCATACGCGTTTGCCGTCGCATACCAGAGCACGCCGTCGTAACCCCAGCTTCGCCGGCCTGGAAAATCCGCCAGCGGCATCAGTTCGAGCGCGGTTATGCCGGTCGACACCAGATGATCGAGCTTGTCGATCATGGCGCGATACGTGCCCGCGGCGGTGAAACTGCCGACGTGCGCCTCAAGGATGGTTGCCTCGGCCCACGGCCGTCCGCGCCATTCGGTTGCGCGCCAACGGTAGGCATCGTGGTCGATCACCTCGCTCGGACCGAAAACACCTTCCGGCTGGTAGTGAGACGCGGGGTCCGAAACCTGAATTTCATCGTCGATCCGAAACCGATAACGGGAACCGGCAGTCGCGGCGGCGACGGTGGCGGCGAACCATCCGTCACTGGATCGTTGCATGCCGTGAGAACATTGCATGCCGTGCGGAACGTCCAGCATAACGTCGACGCGTTTCGCGGCTGGCGCCCACAGCCGGAAAGTTACGCCATCGATTCCGATCGTGGCACCGAATTTCACGTGAATCATGCTGATCTCGGTTGGGGATGCAGGCTGGCCCTGACAAGCTCGGCCTATCGAGCCAATGCCCGGATGGATCGATGGTTCCCTGATCGGAAACTCGTAACGACAAGCACATCAATGGCTGACGGATCGCGGCAGCATTCGATGTGTCCGAGGAACCTTTTCGGTTCTGCGGTGGTTTTTCCGGAGCCCTTGTGGAGGAAGCCATGGCGCGAACTCGTGAGCCAACGCAACAACACGGACAGGAAGATTCAAGCCGAGAGAAGCGGCCAAATCGACATTCCGATCACGGCATCGTCAAGGACGAGAAGGCGGAAGAGCAGCCGAAAGATAAACGCCGGGCACAACTGGTGCACAAGACCGACAATGGCTGATGTTACTTCTGGCGGTGTCCGTCACGTTCGGCTAACGGGGTGCCGCGCTGAAAGCGCCGATATGTCGTTCTCCCGCTGCGCCGAGAGCCCGCGGTATTTTGCCGGGCAGTGATGCACGTAATTATGCCGGCAACGTCTCTTCCCATTCAGCGGAGAGCGGGGCGTCGATTTCGCAAATTATTCCGGCTGGATCGTAGGTAATTTGAACCTTGCCCTTGAGTTCGCCGGCCAGTACGCGCTCGATCAGCTGCGAACCGAATCCCTTTCGGCTCGGCGGTGATACTTCCGGGCCGTTCTTCTCCTGCCAGCGGAAGATAAGTCCGCGGGAGTTTCCCTGTTTGATACTCCACTTGATGATGACGCGGCCGTTGGGGACCGAAAGCGCGCCGTACTTGGCGGCGTTGGTCGCCAGTTCATGGAGCGCCAATGTGAGAGCCAGAGCGGATTTTGGCGAAAGCCGCAGGTCCGGCCCCTCGATTTCAAACCGTTGACCCCCGTACATGGTCAGGAGTTGTGCAACGACATCCTTGATTTCCGCGCTATCCCAATTTTCCCGGGTGATCAGGTCGTGACCGTTCGACAACGCCAGCAGGCGCGCCTCGAACTTCCGGAAATCGCCGCTCTCGCTTTCGTAGCTGCGAAAAGTCTGCCGCGCGATCGCCAGCACAGTTGAGAGATTGTTCTTCAGCCTGTGTTTCATTTCACGTAGCAGTGTGACGTGAAGCCGCTCGGCTGCCTTGCGCTCGGTGACGTCGCGCGCGATCTTCGAGGCGCCGATGATGTGGCCGTCACGGTCCCTGATCGGTGAAATCGTCAGCGACAGATCGGCGAGGCTGCCGTCTTTTCGACGCCGAACCGTTTCGAAATGCTCAACGCGCTCGCCTTTGCGAAGCCGTGCCAGAATGGCGGGTTCTTCTTCCTGCCGATCGTCTGGAATCAGGATCGTGATAGGCTTTCCGACGACCTCTTGCGCCGCGTAGCCGAACAGTCGTTCCGCTCCGACATTCCAACTGGTGATGATGCCGTCGAGGTTCTTGCTGATGATCGCATCGTCGGACGATTCGACGATCGCAGCGAGGCGTGCGCTCGCGAGTTCCGCGCGTTTGCGGTCACTAATGTCAACCGCGACGCCCGGCATCCGCCAGGGCTTTCCGGCTTCATCGTAACGGCACTGGCCGTGGACTTCGAGCCAGTGGATTGTCCCGTCGCGGCTGACGACGCGGTACTCGAGGAAACATTTCTCTCCTGTCTCGATCGCTTGCTGAATCGCTTCGCTCACCCGCTCGACGTCGTCCGGATGAATACCCGCGAGATAATCGGTAAGGGGCGCGCCGCTTTCGCCTTTCTGCGGATCCAGCGAGAACATCGTTGCGAAGCGCGCATCCGAATAGACAGTGTCCGTGCGGAGGTTCGTGTCGAACGTCCCGATTATACCCGCGGCTTGAAGGGCGTAGTCGAGGCGTTCTTCCGTCCTCTCCAATGCCAGCTCGGCGCTAATCTTCTGGGTTGTTTCCTCGACGATGCACAGGACGCCATCGACCGCGCCGGAAGCGTCGTGGACCGGCGAATAGGAAATATCGAAGTAGACGGTTTCCGGATAGCCGCGCCGCTCGATGTAGAAAGGGCGATCTTTCGCCGATACCGTTTCGCCCGAGACCAGAACTTGCTTCAACAGCGGTTCAAGGTCACTCCATAACTCCGTCCAGTTTTCCCGCGCCGGTTGTCCGAGAGCCTTGGGATGCTTGTCGCCGATCGTCGGCTTGTAGGTGTCATTGTAAAGGGCCACGAAGTCCGGCCCCCAGAACAGCACGATCTGAGCTTTCGCAGGCAGCATCAGCCCGACAGCCGACCTGAGGTGCGCCGGCCATTCCGCGATGGACCCGAGGCTGGTCTTGGACCAGTCGAATGCACGAATGAGTTCTCCCATTTCGCCTCCACGAAATGGAAAGGTTTCGCTCCTGGAGTTCGGAACTTCTGACGTCTTGTTGGGCACGGGTTGAAAATGTCTCACTGGATGACGGCAGCATTACATAACTACAGGTAGAATAAAATGAAGAAGCGGAACATCGGGAGTTGTTCCGGTGAGTATTAATGAGGTGATTGGTAAATTCTTCCGACTGTTGCTTGATAACGCCGCATGAATTTACCGATCGCCATCGGCAAGGGTACTCGGCGCGGGTTAAATACCAAGCGCGCGGACGCGGGGGTCGAGATCAATCCGAAACCTGAACGAGAGTAGTTCGAGGGTGATCGGTATCAAGATAGCGCAGTGATGAGGCGGGCGCCTTCGCTGGAGCCGGATTCAATGAAGCAAGTGTATGAGCGTGGAGCAGATCGAGGGCGAGCGGGATTTCGGCAGGGTATCAGTCGATGAGATTGAGCGTTGGCAAAAGACCAACACGCACTAGCGCGCTGTAACCTTCGCAAGTCTCAAGTCACGACTTTCTCTTCGCGGTTTTCTTCTTGGATGTCGCTTTCTTGGGAACTTTCTTCCCCTTCTTTCGCGCCTTTGAGAGGCCGATGGCAATCGCCTGTTTACGGCTCTTCACTTTGCCGCCCTTGCCGCCCGGTCCGCTTTTCGCGGTCCCTTTCTTGTAACGGCGGACTTCCGTCTTCACATCGCTCTCTGAGCTTTGAGAGTAGCGACGCTTGGTGGCTTTCTTTGCTTTCTTCACTTTCTTGGCCATAGGAATCCTCTGGTCGTTCTCGTTGCCATTTGCAACTCGCGACGTGGACCAGGGTTCCGGCGCGACGGAATAGCGAGAGATATGCCTGAAGCGGCGCTGCTCACAAAGCCGAAGTGAGGTCGCAGGACATGCATCCTGAAGGCGCCAGGAACAAGCAGTCATTCGAACGCGATTCAAAAACCAATCGAATGAGAAGCTCCAGAGTTCGATCGAATGATGAGAGGAGCGTTCAGGAGTTGGCGTGTCGAAGAGAAGATATCTGATGTCATGCAGGAACACCGCTTCGGGTGGAAGGTTGTCCTGCTTTCAAATGGAGCCCGAAAAATGGACTGGAATCGGATTGAAGGAAACTGGAAGCAGATGAAGGGAAAGGTCAAGGAACAATGGGGCAAGCTCACGGACGATGATCTCGACGTCATCAACGGCAAGCGGGACCAGCTCGAGGGGCGTATCCAGGAGCGCTACGGATATCAGAAGGACCAGGTGAAGAAGGACATCGACGCTTGGTACGGTCGACAGAACTGGCAAGGTTGATGGGAGCGCAGTCAATGGCGAAAGACAAGGAACTGAAAGATCTGTTTGTCGATACTCTTCGGGATATCTACTTTGCGGAGAAGAAAATCCTCGCCGCGCTACCGAAGATGGCCAAGGCCACGAATTCACCCAAGCTAAAGGCTGCATTCGAAAAGCACCACGCCGAAACGGACGGGCAGGTCGATCGGCTGGAGCAGATTTTCGAAATCATAGACGAGACGCCGCGCGGCAAGACCTGCGATGCAATCCTGGGTATTCTCGACGAAGGCAAGGAGATCATGTCGGAGTACAAGGGAATGCCGGCGCTCGATGCCGGGCTGCTCGCGGCCGCTCAGGCGGTTGAGCACTACGAAATGTCGCGGTATGGGACATTGAGAACCTGGGCCGGCGAACTGGGTATGAAAGACGTCGTGCAACTGCTCGAAGCGACGTTGAAAGAGGAAAAGGCGACTGATGCCGCGCTGACGACCCTCGCGGAATCCGAAGTCAATCTGCACGCTCAAGCAGCGTAGAAATCTTCACGCGGTTTAAATGAATTTGGTAGGCCAGCAAGTCTGGCCTACCAATGAAGCGCGGCGGTTCAGCCCACAGCGATTTGACCTTGTGTGCTGCCGGCTTCGTTCCGCTATCTATGCCGCCTGGGATCGGGCATCGCTGGCATGAATTTAGGTTTGCGCCGGTATCTTTAAGTAGGGAGCTGCACTTGCTGCAGCCTCCGCTTCTTTTTCATTCAGTTCAGAATCTTCTTCGTTCTTCTCACACGGAAGAACCTCATACTCGTTGTCTAAAAATTCGCTGGTCTTGCCATTCGTCGCCTCGTGAACCTCGACGACAAGGCCATTCTCCCTGGCGTGCGTCCAGACGTCTGCTGCGGTGGGAAATGCTTTGCTGATTTGCTCGCCGTTGCAGAATATCGCGTAAGGCATGATTGCTCCATGGCGTTAGACCGCTGACGGCGCTGCGCACGGTACTCTCAGCGCTAGCGCGAAAAACAAAACCTGTGTGAGTGGGCCAGTCTGGAAAGAAACGAAAGCACGGCGACCTTCGGCCGTGCGGGTGCCTTCGGGTTCTGCAGCCATCAAGCCTTCAGCGGGGGCGACGGCGTCTCGTCCGGATTGGGGTTTGGTACTTCATCGGGCATCTCGTTTGGTGGCGGCTCTTTAATGTCCGGAATGTTTTCCGGAGGCGGCGGAGGAATCTGGTTTGGCTCGTTTGGAATTGGATTCTCTCGCGGTGACATATCGCCTCCTCGAATTAAACCGCAGATACTGGAATCCGAGTAACCGTCGGCCGAACAGAAGGTTTGCGCAAATCTGTCCGACCGGGCGACAACGCGTCATGGGATACGTTGCAATGCGATTACGCCAGTCGGCAACATTTGTTCCGATCAATGCCGAAATTGACGAGATAAAAAAAGAGCGGCGAACGTTGTTCTACCCACTCTCATCACGGTGATGGTCTCTAACATGGCAAAGGGCCCGTTGGCTGATAACCAACGGGCCCTTCATCTATCAGTACTTAAACTCGGGCATCGACTTGAGCTGATCCTTCGTCACGTTCAGTACCGCACGATCCGGAAACCACTCGCGCTTGGTGTCGGACGTCTGCCCGACGGTTGTCTTGCCAGCCTTGTTGGCAAACTTCAGGCTATCCATTGGGACGAGCACATAATGGGTGCCCATCCCGAGGAAACCGCCGGCCTCGACGATCAAGCCCCTGACGTGGCCCTTCGAATCGATAATGACATCCGAGATTTCGCCGACCTTGTCATTCGCCTCGTTATAAACTTTGACGCCTGACATCTTGGACGCGCTCCAATCCCCGGCGGCGGCAATCGGTGCGGCAGCCTGCGAAGGCGTAGTCGCGGTAGTCTGAGCAAACGATGCCGTCGAGATCATGAGCAGCGTGGCGGCGGTAATAAGTGTTTTCAAGTTAACCTCCATGGTTGGGACTTGAAAACACATGGCCAGGCTATTCGTTCCTCTGTACGAAACGCCACACAGGAACGCGCGCAGGTCTGTCGTTCAGGCAGTGTCGATCCAATATTTTTGGATGGTGCGCATCATGCCACGCGAGGGCACGAGACGCGTCGGAAAGAAGATCACCGGCCAGGTTGCGGCTTGGAGGGCATGGTACGACGAGGTGCTGGAATTCTTCGCAACCGTCCAACTTCAGCTTGCGCGAGTGCGGCGGAAACTGGCCACATGCCAGACCCGGTTTGAGGTTGATTCGGCGGTCATCGGGCTGAGACGCTATCCCTTCTTCATGCCGCAGGTGATATTCATCGACGCAGCCGAGTCGGCGCATATACCGTTTGTTGCGCTCCCCGTGGGCGGGTACCGTTGGAAATTGAAGTTTTGGAAATTGACGTTGGAGATCGATACTGATGATCAAGGCAGGCGACCCTCAGGAGCAGGTGCTCGAACTTCGATCCGGAACATCGGTGACGCGACGGCCCACGGTCTCGGCGCTTGAAGATATTCTGTTCGAGATGTTGCCGGTCCTGGATAAGGGCTTCGTAAGGGTGGTCGACTACATGGGTGACGACGCAGCGGTGGTCCAGGCCGCTCGCGTTTCCTATGGGCGGGGAACCAAGAAAGTAAGCGAGGACAGGGGGCTCATCCGGTATCTGATGAGGCACTACCACACCACCCCGTTCGAAATGTGCTCCATCAAGTTCCACGTGAAGCTGCCGATTTTTGTGGCCAGGCAGTGGATCCGGCACCGGACCGCCAGCGTGAATGAATACTCGGCGCGCTATTCGGTCGTTGATGACGAATTTTATATTCCTGCCCCGGAAAATCTTGCGTCTCAGTCCAAAAGCAATCGGCAGGGCCGGGATTCACTGCTTGAGGGGGATGAGGCGACGAGGGTTCTGGAACTCCTGAAGGACGACGCCGCCCGGAACTTCAGTCATTACACATGGATGCTGAACGAGGCCGGGGAAGGTCATGACGACAGCAGAAGTGGATTGTCGCGTGAATTGGCGCGGATGAACCTGACGCTGAATACCTACACGCAGTGGTACTGGAAAATCGATCTCCACAACCTGTTCCACTTCCTCAGATTAAGGGCCGATCCGCACGCTCAATATGAGATCAGGGCTTACGCAGACCTGATAATGGATCTTTTGGCGCGATGGGTGCCGGTCAGCTACGAAGCATTCCTTGAGTATCGGATGGGGGCGATGACACTGTCCCGTACTGCCGTGGAGGTCGTGAAGCGCATGATCGCAGGCGAGTCCGTCGATCAAGCGTCCAGCGGTCTGACAGCCAGGGAGTGGAATGAATTCGTCGCGCAGTTGGGCCTGAATTCTGGAGGCGGAACCTAGTCGGTTCGCTCGCATATGTTGGACTTCACATGTTGACGGGCAGCCACCCATTTGTAAGCGTCTCCATATGAAAGCCTCAATGAATACGGCTCGCGATGGCGTTCGTGGCCTGCACCGGACGGCCGCAGCGTCGATCAGATCGCCAATGTCGTCGATATGATCCGGCGCGAACCGGATTCGCGCCGCCTGGGTTTCAGCGCATGGAATCCGGCTGACGTCGACGGCAAGCTGTCGAACCGGTTCTGCCAGCGCTCTGTCGACGTGTTTCCCGGCGTGCCGTTCGATGCCGCGTCTTGCGCGCGCCTGGCGATGATGGTGGCGCAAGTTACCGGGTTGCGGCCCGGCGATTTCATTCACACGCCTCGCGGCGCGTATCTCGACTCCACGCGCGAGGGTTATGATCTTTATCCGCGCATCGGCTCTGGGGTCGCTGCGTGAACGCCTCCGCCGCACAGCGTCCCGAGATCGTGCTGATCGTCGCGGTGGCCGAGAACGGGGTGATCGGCCGCGACAATACGATTCCGTGGCGGCTGAAAACCGATCAGCAGCGCTTCAAGCAGATGACGCTCGGCAAGCCGATCGTGATGGGCCGCAAGACTTTCATGTCGTTGCGCCGGCCGTTGCCCGGGCGGACCAATATCGTCGTTACGCGTGATTCGAGCTTTCAGGCCGCGGGTGCGGTGGTCACGTCCTCGCTCGCGCGCGCACAGGACATCGCGCTTGGCGATGCGCTGCGGCGTTTCGTCACTGAGATCGTCGTCATCGGTGGCGCGGATATCTATGCGCAATGCTTGCCGACGGCAGACCGGCTGGAGGTCACGGAGGTTCATGCCCGACCGCAAGGCGATACTTTTTTCGCGGCTATCGACCCAGTCATATGGCAGGAGACGGCGCGTGCCCGTCATGGCGCGTCCGCCGACGACAGCGCCGATTTCTCATATGTCAGCTACCGGCGCCGCGGGCAGCATTGACCGAGACAGGCAATCTTTGCATTGACAATCGCCGCCGCGGGCTTAGCTCCAGCCTTGGTGAATTCCGGCCTTGGCGCATTTCGCCCGGTCCGGGCGAATCACGCGCTAACAAGCCGCGTTGTAAGGGCCGGGGGCGTCCCCTATAAAGCCGTCCAGATATTTGCTGGACGGGATGTTCGATCCCGACTGGCGCGGAGGAGACTGTATATGCCGTGGAAGAATCAAGGCGGAGGGCCGTGGGGCTCGGGTCCGAAAGGGCCATGGGGTTCCGGTCCTCAATCCGGGGGACCACGACCGCCGGATCTGGAGGATCTTCTGCGCCGCGGCCAGGATCGCCTGCAGTCGATGTTGCCCGGGGGCTACCTCGGCGGCATGGGGATTACGCTGATTCTGATCGCCGCACTGGCAATCTGGGGTCTGTCCGGCTTCTTTCGGGTGCAGTCTGAAGAACTCGGCGTCGTGCTGCGTTTCGGCAAGCATGTGCGCACGGTGCAGCCCGGCCTGAACTATCATCTGCCGTATCCGATCGAGACCGTTCTGCTGCCGAAGGCGCTGCGCGTTTCGACCCTGAGCATCGGCATGGTTTTGACGCAGGACCCGGCCCGTCGGGGCAGCACGATGCGTGACGTACCGGAAGAAAGCCTGATGCTGACCGGCGACGAGAACATCGTCGACGTCGATTTCACCGTATTGTGGCGGATCAAGCCCGATGGCGTCGGCGACTTCCTGTTCAACATCCAGAACCCAGAAGGCACCGTGAAGGCGGTCGCCGAAAGCGCGATGCGCGAGCTTGTCGGGCGCTCGGATATTCAGCCGATTCTGACCGGCGCTCGAACCAACATTGAAAACTCGGTGCAGGACCTGATGCAGCGGACGCTGGACAAATACGGCGCCGGCATTCTCATCCAGCAGGTACAGATGCAGAAGGTCGATCCGCCGCAACAGGTGATCGATTCGTTCCGCGACGTGCAGGCGGCGCGCGCCGACCTCGAACGGTTGCAGAACGAAGCTCAGACCTATGCCAACCGCGTCATCCCCGATGCGCGCGGCCGTGCATCGCAGATTGTACAGAACGCCGAGGGCTACAAGGAGCAGGCGATCGCCGAGGCCAAGGGCCAGAGTTCGCGCTTCCTGCAAGTGTATCAGGCCTACAAGCTGGCGCCGGACGTGACGCGTGAGCGCATTTATCTCGAAACCATGGAACGGGTGCTCGGCGGTGCCGACAAGCTGGTCTATGACCCGGGCTCGTCATCATCCGGCATCGTGCCCTATCTGCCGCTGAACGAATTGAGCACGCGTCGGGGCGTACCGCCGTCGCCGCCGGCCAGTCAGCAGTCAGCCAAGCCGAACGGGAGCACCCGATGAGAACCGGAGTTTCAGGGGTCGTCGCGCTGCTGTTGCTGCTTGTCGCGCTGGTGATCGGATATAGCGCCATCTTTACCGTGGGGCAGACACAGCAGGTGTTGCTGGTGCGGTTGGGCGAGCCGGTGCGGGTCGTCACCGATCCGGGATTGCATTTCAAGGCGCCGTTCGTCGATTCCGTGATCGATATCGACAAGCGGATACTCGATCTGGAAAATCCGTCGCAGGAAGTCATCGCCTCGGATCAGAAGCGGTTGGTGGTCGATGCGTTCGCCCGCTATCGCATCAAGGATGCGCTGCGCTTCTATCAGAGTGTCGGCTCGATCCAGGCGGCCAACATCCAGTTGACGACTTTGCTCAACGCCTCGTTGCGTCGTGTGCTCGGCGAAGCCACGTTCATCCAGGTGGTGCGCGACGAGCGCGAGGTCCTGATGGCGCGGATCCGCGACCAACTCGACAAGGAGGCTGGCGGCTACGGCATCTCGGTGGTCGATGTCCGGATCCGGCGCGCCGATCTGCCCGAGCAGAACAGCCAGGCGGTCTATCAGCGGATGCAGACCGAACGTCAACGCGAAGCGGCTGAATTCCGCGCCCAGGGCGGCCAGAAGGCCCAGGAAATCCGCGCCAAGGCGGACCGTGAAGCGACGGTCATCATTGCCGATGCCAATTCGCAGGCCGAGCAGATCCGTGGTCAGGGCGACGGCGAGCGCAACCGGTTGTTCGCGGATGCCTACAATCAGGACCCGGGCTTCTTCTCGTTCTATCGGTCGATGGCCGCCTACGAGGCCGGGCTGAAGAGCAACGACACCCGCTTCCTGTTGCGGCCGGAGTCGGATTTCTTCAGGTTCTTCAGCAACCCATCGGGGAAATCCGCGGCGGGCGCCGCGTCGTCGCCGGCGACCGCGGAGACGAAATAGCGGGCTCGAAAGTGCCGGGGGAGCGCCACACCGACGCTCCCCGCCGGGATTGCGCGAGGTCCGATAGGGTGGACTTCGCTTCGACATAGGCTCTAATCATAGCGACGCATCGCTCCGAGTCGCCCGACGGGTGCCCGGTAGCGGGGACATGGATGGGCTTCCCAGAGAGAACACGGGAGGTTGTTCGCCATGGCTACAGTGGCGCGAATGCCGCTTGATGGGAGGTTGTCGTTCGATGAGGTCCATAGCGTTTGCCGACTTCCTCATCGGCGTGGGCGTGCTGCTCGTCATTGAAGGTCTGATGTTCGCGGCCCTGCCGGGCTGGATGCGGCGGGCGATGCAGAGCGTCCTGCTGACCCCCGACAACATCCTGCGTATCACCGGCATCGGCACCGCGGTGGTGGGGCTGTTCGTGATCTGGCTGGTGCGGCGCTGATTTCATCCGGACCGGCAACGTGATCGTGAGGTTTCGCCCGTGAATTTGCCGCAATCCCTGCCGCTGATAGGCAACGGTAGCAGGTTGCAGCACGGCAAGGTGCTTGCGCCGGTTCGGCTTTCAGGCACAGTGCCTCATAAGGATAATCGATAGGATGATCGATTCAGGCTTTTTCCGACGCTGTGGCAGGGAATTTTTCAATATGACCGGTACATTTTTCGCTCCGCGCAACCACCGGCGGTCGCTGCTGACGGCGGGCGGTCTTCGCGCGCTTTATGTTGTCGCCTGTCTCGGCGCCGCTGGTCTGGCGCTGCCCGCACCGGTTCAGGCGCGCGGCCCGGAGGGGATCGCCGACGTCGCCGAAAAGGTGATCGATGCGGTGGTCAACATTTCGACGACTCAGAACGTCGAAGCCAAGCCCGGCGAGGGCCGGGGCGCGATGCCTCAATTGCCGCCGGGCTCGCCCTTCGAAGACTTCTTCGACGATTTCTTCAAGAACCGCCGTGGTCCCGGTGGCGACAAGGGCGCCGGCCCTGGACCGCGATCGCACAAGGTCAATTCCCTTGGGTCGGGCTTCATCATCAGCACCGATGGTTACGTCGTCACCAATAATCACGTCATCGCCGATGCCGATGAGATCAACGTCATTCTGAACAACGGCACCAAGGCGCGCGCCGATCTGGTCGGCGTCGACAAGAAAACCGATCTCGCGCTGTTGAAATTCAAATCCGAGAAACCGCTGACCGCGGTGAAGTTCGGCGATTCAGATGCGTTGCGTCTGGGCGAATGGGTGATTGCGATCGGCAATCCGTTCAGCCTCGGCGGTACCGTCACCGCCGGTATCGTCTCGGCGCGCAACCGCGACATCAATTCGGGGCCTTACGACAGCTATATCCAGACCGACGCGGCGATCAATCGCGGCAACTCCGGTGGTCCGCTATTCAATCTCGACGGCGAGGTGGTCGGCGTCAACACCGCGATCATTTCACCCTCGGGAGGTTCGATCGGCATCGGTTTCGCCGTGCCCTCCAAGACCGTCTCGGCGGTGATCGATCAATTGCGGCAGTTCAAGGAAGTGCGCCGGGGCTGGCTCGGCGTGCGGATTCAACAGGTGACCAGCGAGATCGCCGAGAGCCTGAGCGTCAAGCCGGCGCGCGGCGCGCTGGTCGCCGGTGTCGATGACAAGGGTCCCGCCAAGCCGGCAGGGATCGAGCCGGGCGACGTCATCCTCAAGTTCGACGGCAAGGACGTCAAGGAGCCGAAGGACCTGTCCCGCGTCGTTGCGGACACCGCCGTGGGCAAGACCGTGGATGTTCTGATTATCCGCAAGGGCGCGGAGCAGACCAAGCAGGTGACGCTGGGCCGCCTCGACGATGGCACCAAGCCGGTGCCGGTTTCGGCCAAGCCGGCGGAAACCGTCGACAAGACGCCGACACAGAAAGCGCTCGGACTCGACCTTGCGAATATCAGCAAGGATTTACGCGGCCGCTACAAGATCAAGGACACCGTCAAGGGTGTTGTCGTGACTAGTGTCGATAACGGGTCCGACGCGGCGGAAAAACGCCTCAGCGCAGGCGATGTGATCGTCGAGGTAGCGCAGGAGGCCGTTTCCAATGCGGCCGATGTCAAGAAGCGCGTCGATCAACTGAAGAAGGACGGCAAGAAAACGGTGCTGCTGCTGGTCTCGAACGGTGACGGCGAATTGCGCTTCGTCGCCGTCAGCCTGCAATAGCGCCGCCGTTCAGCGCGGAAGCAGATCGACCACGCGCTCGGGCGGACGGCAAAGCCGTACGCCGTTCGGCGTCACCACCAGCGGCCGCTCGATCAGCACTGGATGCGCGGCCATTGCATCGAGCAGCGCATCGTCATCGGCTGCATCGAGGCGCAACTCGCGATAAAGCGCTTCCTTGGTGCGGATCGCCTGCCGCGGTGTCAGGTCGGCGCGCGCCAGCAGATCGGCAAGCGCGGCGCGGCTCGGTGGCGTTTTGAGATAGTCGACGATATGCGGCTCGATCCCGGCTTCACGGATCAACGCAAGCGCGCCACGCGAATTGCTGCATTTCGGGTTGTGATAGATCGTAACGTCCATGGGTCGTCCCTGGTGTCCTTACAGTTCTGATGGAATCAGAACCGCAAATCCATGATTCTGATTTGACGCGTTTTCTTCACGCGAACCGGTATCCATTTCTCTCGAAAACGCTCTAAACCGTGACAAACTCGCTGCGCGCGTAACCTTGCGCGTAGAGCAGGGCGGTGAGATCGCCATGGTCGATGCGCGCGTGAGCGGCGGCGGCGACCGCCGGTTTGGCGTGATAAGCGACGCCGAGGCCTGCGGCCTGCACCATGCCGAGATCGTTGGCGCCGTCGCCGACCGCCAGGGTATCGATATTGTCGATATCGAACGACTCGCGCAGTTCGATCAGCGTTGCCAGCTTGGCTTCGCGGCCGAGGATCGGTTCGGCCACTGTGCCGGTCAGCTTGCCGTCTTCGGCGAGCAACTCGTTGGCGCGGTTTTCCTGAAACCCGATCATCGCTGCCACCTTGCTGCTGAACAGCGTGAAGCCGCCGGAAACCAGACAGGTGTAGGCATCGTTCGCGCGCATTGTGCCGACCAGCTCGCGGCCGCCCGGCGTAAGCCGGATGCGTTCCTTCAGAACCTCATCGACTACACTGACCGGCAACCCCTTGAGCAACGCGACGCGCTCGCGCAGCGCCGGCTCGAACGCGATCTCGCCGCGCATCGCGCGCTCGGTAATCGCCGCGACATGGGCCTTGAGGCCGGCGAAGTCCGCGAGTTCGTCGATGCATTCCTGACCGATCATGGTGGAATCCATGTCGGCGAGGAAAAGCCTCTTGCGCCGGTTGGCCCGAGGCTGCACGACAACGTCGATCGGCAGATCGCCGCGAGCCTCGCGCAGGCGATTGGCGATGGCGGCGGTATCCTCGGTGCTGCTAAACGGGATGTCGACCGCCACTTCGTCGAACAGCCAGTGCGCGGGTTCAGCCGAGGGCAGGATGGCGCGTGTGCCGTCGACCACGGTGGAGTCGAGCGCAGGGTTGGCGGGATTGCAGATGAGCGTAGCGACGAGCGACATCGTGAGTTCACATCAACGGGACAACAAGGCCGTGCTTATCGCAGGGCCGACCGCCAGCGGCAAGTCGGCGCTGGCGATGGCGTTGGCGGAACAGGCTCACGGTGTCGTCATCAATACCGATTCCATGCAGGTTTATGCCGATCTGCGGATCATCACGGCGCGGCCGACTCCGGACGACGAGGCGCGGGTGCCGCACCGGCTGTATGGACATGTCGACGCCGCGGTGAATTGCTCGGCGGGTGCCTGGCTGGCGGACGCCGCCCGCGCATTGGCGGAGGCGCGCGATGAGCGCCGCCTGCCGATCTTCATCGGCGGCTCCGGACTGTATTTCAAAGCCCTGACGCGCGGGCTGTCGGCGGTGCCGCCGATCCCGGCCGCGATACGCGACGAGGTACGGGCGCGGCTGGAACGCACCGGACCGGAGGCGCTTCATGCCGAACTGATGCGGCGCGATCCAGCCTCCGCCGAACGGCTCAAGCCGCGCGACCGCATCCGGATCGCGCGGGCGCTGGAAGTAATCGAGGCGACCGGACGTTCGCTGGTCGATTGGCACCGCGACGGGCTGCCGCCGCTGCTGCCGCCGGAACAGGTCACGGCGCTGTTCCTCGCGCCGCAACGTGACGAACTTTATGGCCGCATTGACAGGCGCTTCGCGACGATGCTGGAGGCCGGCGCGCTGGAGGAGGTCGGGCGGCTGGCGGCGCGGCAGCTCGACCCGCTGTTGCCGGCGATGAAAGCTCATGGCGTGCCGGCACTGATCCGCCATCTGGCCGGCGAAATCTCGCAGGAAGAGGCTGCCGCCATCGGCTGCCTGGACACCCGCCGCTACGCCAAGCGGCAGTTTACCTGGTTCCGCCACCAGTTGCCGGAGTTCGCGTGGATTGCGCCGGAAGCCGCGGCTGCGTGGCTTTCCCGCGCGATTTCCTCCTAGTGCGGTGGTTCAGAAGTTCGCAAAAATGAACGCTGCAAAGTAAGGCGAACTTCGGATTCGGGACACTCGAGCGTTTTCCGATTGGCTCTGGTGTCATTGCCGGGCTTGACGAGGCAATCCATCCTCTGGAAACGACTCGTTTTTGTTTGATGGATGTGCGGGTCGAGCCCGCGCATGACGATTCCACCTCAATGGAAAAAGCCATAGCGAAACGGGCCGGGGAGGCGTACTTTCACCCCGTCGCGGTGTTGACCTGACCGTTTCAGGCCTCTATAACCGCGCAACCTTTGAGAAGGTCCGACGGGATATGCGCAATAAAATTACCGATCTCCTTATTATCGTCGTCGTACCTTGGCGCACCGCCGGGGGTGGCTGACGTCACCTTGAAAACAGGCGGTGTGCGAAGGGCCTCTCGGGCCCTTTTTTATTTTGAAGTTCGCTAAATCAAGCCGCGCCAACCGGCGCATCCGGAGCAGACCATGAGCGATAGCAAGAGCCACGATGCCAATCAGATGTCCGGCGCGGCGATGATCGTCCGCGCGCTGGCCGATCACGGCGTCAAACATATTTTCGGCTATCCGGGTGGCGCGGTCCTTCCGATCTACGACGAGATTTTCCAGCAGGGCGACGTCGAGCACATCCTCGTGCGTCATGAGCAGGGCGCGGGCCACGCGGCGGAGGGCTACGCGCGCTCCACCGGCAAGCCCGGCGTCGTGCTGGTGACGTCGGGGCCGGGAGCGACCAACATGGTGACGCCGCTGGCCGACGCCATGATGGATTCGATCCCGCTGGTCTGCATCACCGGGCAGGTGCCGACGCATCTGATCGGCAATGACGCGTTTCAGGAATGCGACACCATCGGCATCACGCGCCCCTGCACCAAGCACAACTGGCTGGTGCGCGACGTCAAGGATTTGCCCAAGGTGCTGCACGAGGCTTTCTACGTCGCGACCACCGGCCGCCCCGGTCCGGTTGTGGTCGACGTGCCAAAGGACGTGCAGTTCGCCATCGGCACTTATACGCCGCCAAAGAAGTCGGATGTTCACGTTTCCTACAAGCCGCAGATCAAGGGCGATGCCGGGCAGATCCGCAAGGCGGCGGCCTTGTTGGCGAATGCCAAACGCCCGGTGATCTACACCGGTGGCGGAGTCATTAATGCCGGCAATCACGCGTCGCAATTGCTGCGCGAACTGGTCGAAGCCACCGGCTTTCCGATCACCTCGACGCTGATGGGGCTCGGCGCCTATCCGGCGTCTGGCAAGAACTGGCTCGGCATGCTCGGCATGCACGGCACCTACGAAGCCAATATGGCGATGCACGATTGCGACGTCATGCTGTGCATCGGCGCGCGCTTCGACGACCGCATCACCGGTCGCACCGATGCGTTCTCGCCGGGCTCGAAAAAAATCCACGTCGATATCGACCCGTCGTCCATCAACAAGAACATTCGCGTTGACGTGCCGATCATCGGTGATGCCGGCAGCGTCATCGCAGACCTTCTGGCGGCCTTCAAGGCGACCGCGAAACAACCGAAGATCGACCCGTGGTGGTTCGAGATCGGGCGATGGCGCGCGCGCAATTCGCTGGCCTACAAGAAGAACAACGACATCATCCTGCCGCAGTTCGCGATCCAGCGGCTGTTCGAGGCGACGCGCGGCCACGACACCTACATCACCACCGAAGTCGGCCAGCATCAGATGTGGGCGGCACAGTTCTTCGGCTTCGAGGAGCCGCATCGCTGGATGACCTCGGGCGGCCTCGGCACCATGGGTTATGGCTTGCCGGCGGCGCTCGGCGTGCAGGTCGCGCATCGCGACAGCCTCGTCATCGACATCGCGGGCGACGCCTCGGTGCAGATGACGATGCAGGAAATGTCGACCGCGGTTCAGCATAACCTGCCGATCAAGATATTCATCCTCAACAACCAGTACATGGGGATGGTGCGGCAGTGGCAGCAACTGCTCCACGGCAACCGGCTGTCGCATTCCTACACCGAGGCGATGCCGGACTTCGTCAAGCTGGCGGAAGCCTATGGCGGCGTCGGCATGCAGGTTTTCAAGCCGGGCGATCTCGATGGCGCGCTGCACGAGATGATCAAGGTGAAGAAGCCGGTGCTGTTCGATTGCCGCGTCGCGGCGCTGGAGAACTGCTTCCCGATGATTCCCTCCGGCAAGGCGCACAACGAGATGCTGTTGCCGGCCGAGGCCAATGACGAGACAACCGCCAAGGCGTTCTCCGGCGGCAAGGCCCTGGTGTGAATGTGAATGAGCGTCATCCTGAGGCGCGAAGGCGAAGCCTGAGCTTCGAAGGATGACTGAGATAACGCCGTCGCCCACCTATCTCGGGTTTACCCGAGATAGGATCAAAGGAACGTAAGTTGGCTCGCCAACTTGCTAGGGCCGCTGTCGCGGCCACCTCAGGGTGACGGCTTAGACAGGAAAGCAACGACAATGAACCAGCCTGCCTCCGCCTATTTCATGGAAGAGCGTCACGATCCGAACGAGACGCATACACTGTCGGTGCTTGTGCAGAACGAGCCGGGCGTGTTGGCGCGCGTCATCGGATTGTTCTCTGGCCGCGGCTACAACATCGAAAGCCTCACGGTGTCGGAGACCGAAAGCCAGAAGCACGTCTCGCGGATCACCATCGTGACCACCGGCACGCCGATGGTGATCCAGCAGATCAAGCACCAGCTCGACCGCATGATCCCGGTCTATCAGGTGATGGACATGACGTTGACCGGAGGATCCATCGAGCGCGAACTGGCCATGGTCAAGGTCAAGGGTTCGGGCGACCAGCGTATCGAGGCGATGCGGCTCGCCGAGGTGTTTCGCGCCCGCGTGGTCGATGCGACCAACGCGAGTTTCGTGTTCGAGATCACCGGCGGCACGTCGAAGATCGATCAGTTCGTCAATCTGATGCGGCCGATCGGCCTGGTCGAGGTGGCGCGGACCGGCGTTGCCGCGATCAGCCGCGGCCCCGACGGCATGTAGCGCGGCGCTCGCAACCATATGAGACCGGTCGACATCTTTCTCGCGATTCTTGTCGCGCTGATCTGGGGGCTGGGTTTCGTCGCCAGCCGGCTGGCGCTCGATGAACTGTCACCGTCGATGATGACGGCGCTGCGCTTCGCCATCGCCGCGCTGCCCTGCCTGTTTATTCGCAAGCCCAAGGTCTCGTGGCCGATCCTGATCGTCACCAGCCTGACGCTGTTCCTGTTCCAGTTTCTGGCGCAGTCCTATGGCATCGCCGAAGGGGTGCCGGTCGGGCTGACCAGCGTCATCGTGCAGAGCCAGGCCTTGTTCACGGTCGCATTCGCCGCCATCGCGTTTCGCGAGACGCCGACGGTAGCGCAAGTCGTCGGGATTTCGATCGCCACCGTGGGCTTGCTGATGATTTGCGGGACCGTCGGTTTCGATTTCACGGTCGGGGCTTTCGCGGTGCTGATGATTTCGCCGGTCAGCTTTGCGATCGGCAACCTGATGCTGCGCTATTCCAACCACGCGCCGATGTTCGACGTGTTCGCGTGGCTGTATCTGATTCCGCCGCTGCCGCTGTTCGCGCTCGCGCTGGTGGTCGATGGGCCGCAAGCGACCTGGCACGACCTGACGCACATGACGGCGGTGGGCGTTATCAGCATGCTGGCGATCGGTGTCCTCTCGACCAGCTTCGGTTACTGGCTGTGGGGACGCCTGCTGCGCAAATACACCGCGGCGCAAGTCGCGCCGTTCGCGCTGCTGGTGCCCTTCATCGGTGCCGCGGCTTCGGCCGTGGTGTTCCACGAGAAATTCGGTCTGCTGCGGCTGAGCGGCATGCTGACGGTGGTGTTCGGAATCGCGGTGATGCTGCTGTCGCGGCGAACGGCGGCGCTGTCGAAGGCGGCCGGCGCATGACGATCGCGGCGATGTCCGAACAACTGCTGTTGGCCTTCGTGGTGTTCGCGGTCGTGACGCTGTTCACGCCGGGACCGAACAACATCATGCTGCTGTCGTCGGGAGTGACCTTCGGCGTGCGCCGCACGTTGCCGCATGTGGCTGGCGTGACCATCGGCTTCGCGGTGATGGTCGCAGCGACGGGTTTCGGCCTGGGGGCGGTTTTCACCTCCTATCCGGTGCTGCAGGTGGCCCTCAAATATGCCGGCGCCGCCTATCTGATCTATTTCGCCGCGGTGATCGCGCTGTCCGGGCCGGCGGATCCGGGTGAGACGACGCGGCGCAAGCCGATGACGTTTCTCGGCGCGGCGGCCTTTCAGTGGGTCAACGTCAAGGGATGGGTGATGACGATCGGCGCCATCACCGCTTACGCCACCATCGCCGCCTATCCGTGGAACATTCTGACGCAGGCGCTGCTATTCCTGTTTCTGGGCTTTTTCTCGTCGATGACGTGGGCCTTTTTCGGTACCTCGCTGCAACCGCTGGTGAAATCGCCGCGCGCGGCGCGCGTCTTCAACTGGGTCATGGCGCTGTTGCTGCTGGCCTCGCTGTATCCGGTTTTGATGGAAGGCTGAAACAGGAACGGGCCATGCGTAAAACCGGTTTCCCCTTGGCGGCAAAATGTTTTAGACAACGGCGGAATTTCCTGCTCGGCCAACGCCCTCGCGGAGGCCAAAATCCATTCGAAAATCCATCTTTCCGGGCAATCGTGCCCGCCTGAACCAGAGGAACGACCATGCGTGTTTATTACGATCGTGACGCCGACCTGAACCTGATCAAGGGCAAGAAGGTCTGCATCATCGGCTACGGCAGCCAGGGCCATGCCCACGCGCTGAACCTGAAGGATTCCGGCGTCAAGGAAGTCGCGATCGCACTGCGCAAGGGTTCGAGCTCCGCCAAGAAGGCGGAAGCCGCCGGCTTCAAGGTGATGGAAGTTGCCGAGGCCGCCAAGTGGGCCGACGTCATGATGATGCTGACGCCGGACGAACTGCAGGGCGACATCTATCGCGATCACCTGCACGCCAACATGAAGAAGGGCGCCGCGCTGTTGTTCGCGCACGGCCTCAACGTCCACTTCAACCTGCTCGAGCCGCGCGCCGATCTCGACGTGCTGATGATCGCGCCGAAGGGCCCCGGCCACACCGTGCGTTCGGAATACCAGCGCGGCGGCGGCGTGCCCTGCCTGATCGCGGTGGACAAGGATGCATCCGGCAATGCCCACGACCTCGGCCTGTCTTACGCATCGGCCATCGGTGGCGGCCGCGCCGGCATCATCGAGACCTCGTTCAAGGAAGAATGCGAAACCGACCTGTTCGGTGAGCAGGTCGTGCTCTGCGGCGGTCTGGTCGAGCTGATCAAGGGCGGCTTCGAGACGCTGGTGGAAGCCGGCTACGCGCCTGAGATGGCGTACTTCGAATGCCTGCACGAAGTGAAGCTGATCGTCGACCTGATCTATGAAGGCGGCATCGCCAACATGAACTACTCGATCTCCAACACCGCGGAATACGGCGAATACGTCACCGGCCCCCGCATCGTCACCGCCGAGACCAAGGCCGAGATGAAGCGCGTGCTGGCCGACATTCAGGCCGGCAAGTTCGCCCGCGACTGGATGCTGGAAAACAAGGTCAACCAGACCTCGTTCAAGGCCACCCGCGCCAAGCTCGCCGCCCATCCGATCGAGGAAGTCGGCGCGAAACTCCGCGACATGATGCCGTGGATCAAGAAGGGTGCGCTGGTCGACAAGAGCAAGAACTAAGGCTTGATCCACGTCCTGGTGCGGGATCGTGCGGGCACGATCCCGATGATCAAGAAGGGCGCGCTGGTCGACAAGTCCAAGAGCTGAGACTTGATCCACGAGTCCGGGAAGCAGGTTACTGGATCGTCGTGCGCGGGCGTGACCCGCGCATCCATCTCTCGTGAGAATGATGGATCGGGATCAAGCCCGGCGATGATGCCGGGACGGTTGACGAGCAGATTGTTGCGGCGCGCGGGCTTGACCCGCGCGTTGCTTTTTTGGGAAGCTTGTCGAGGCGCGAAGCCGGGGAGGCGATGATGCAGGACATGCGGTTGCCGTGGATCATCATTGTCGTCGGCGTGCTTGCCGGAGGACCGCTGGCGCATGCGGCCGACGATGCGCGGTACGGTTCCGAGTATCAGGCCTGCACCAAGGGCTCGACCGTCGATATCGAGCAATGCGTCGGAAGGCTGACCAAGGCGTGGGATCAGCGCCTGAATGCCGCTTATCAAAAGCTGATCAGGGGCAACCCCAATGCCTACAAGATGCGCATCGCGCAGCGGCTCTGGGTTCAGTTTCGCAACGCCAATTGTCGTTATTACGGCGCGGGCGAAGGCACCATCCGGCGGCTTGAATCTGCTGAGTGCATGCGCAGCGCGACGGCGCACCGTGCATTGGAGCTGGAAGACCTGCTGAAAGGACCGCGCGGCTGATGGCGCGCTGCGGATTGGCGACCCGCGCCCTCCTTTCGTCGTTGCGAGCGACGCGAACCAATCCAGAAAGCCACGAAGCAAGCGCTGGATTGCTTCGTCGCCGAGGCTCCTCGCAATGACAGCCCTAATGTGCCGCGCGTCTTGCGCCGATCTTCTCCCACAGCCATCTTGCGACATCGGCCGCCGATTGGCCGTTGCCGCTGGCGCGCAGGTTGGCCTCGCGCATCGTGGCGATATCGATCTTGCCGAGCAACGGCTGCAACGCCGCGCGGAGTTTCGCGTCGTCGGCGCGCCTCGGCGATAACAACACGACCGCATCGTAGGGCGGGATCGCGTGCCTCGGATCGTCGAGCACGACCAGATCGTATTTGGCGATCAGCCCGTCGCTGGTATAGCCCGCGATGACATCGACCTCGCCGGCGGCGACGGCGGCATACATGAAATCCGGCTGCATCTGGCGTTGTTCGCGAAACGTTAGTCCGTAAGCCTTGCTGAGCCGCGCCCATTCCGGTCGCGAAAAGATTTCATAGTCGCCGGCAATCGACATGGTGCCGGCGCGCGCCGCCAGATCGTCGATCGAACGGATGCCGAGCGCTTCGGCGCGCCGGCGTGGCATCACCAGCGCGTATGCATTCTCGAAGCCGAGTTCACCCAGCAACGTGACGCGCTGCTGCGCCAGGACGCTTTTCAGATCGGCCAGCAGTTCGGCGCGCGGCTTGATGTCGTCGCGATGCAGTTGGTTGGCCCATAGCGTGCCGGAGTAGTCGACGTAGACGTCGATGTCGCCTGCGGCCAGCGCGTTGAAGATGACATTGGAGCCGAGCCCCTGACGTTGCGTCGCGGGCAGTCCCGCCGCTTGCAGGCGCTGCGTCATCAGGGCCGCGAGAATGTACTGTTCGGTAAAAGTCTTGGCGCCGACGACATAGCCTTGTTGCGGTCGGGCAAGCGACGGCGCGAGCGTCGCGGCGACCAGCGCCAGCACGCCGAGGGAGCCGATGGCGATCCGGATGCGGCTGCGTTTGCGCGCGCCGGATTCAATCAGCGCCAGCACCTGATCGACGACCAGCGCCAGCAGCGCCGCGGCGATGCAGCCGAACAGCACGAACACCCAGTTCTGCGTTTGCAGTCCGGCGAAGATATAGTTGCCGAGACTTGTCTGGCCGATCGGCGTCGAGAGCGTTGCGGTGCCGATCACCCAGACCGCGGCGGTGCGGATGCCGGCCATGATCACCGGCAACGCCAGCGGCAGTTCGACCATGGTCAGCGATTGTCGCGGCGTCATGCCGACGCCCTGCGCGGCCTCGAGGATCGCGGCATCGATGCCTTGCAAGCCGGTGATGGTGTTGCGCAGCACCGGCAGCATCGAATACAGCGCCAGCGCCAGCACCGACGGCAGGAAGCCGAATGCCGAGAAGCTTACTCCCAGCCATCGCGCCGACAGCGCCGCGAGCGCCAGCAACAGCGGATAGAACAGCGCCAGCAACGCCAGTCCCGGCACCGTCTGCACGATGCTGGCGAAGCCCAGCAGCGCGCCGCGCAGCGTCGGACGATGACGCGCGATCAAGGCCAGGGGCAGGCTGATCAGTAACCCCAGCGCCAGCGCCGCCATGCTGACGCGTACATGGTTGCCGAGATAGTCCGGCAGATGCGCCAGTGCGTCATGCCATCGCGGGTCGGACCACGGATTCATGCCGCGCCGTCCCGCGGCAGCAACTGGCGCAGCCGTTCGGCCTGCCGTCGTGGCGTCTGCAGGAGTTCGTTGACGTAAGCATCATCGACGTGGGCAAGTTCGCCGGGCGTACCTTGCGCGACGATCCGCCCGGCGCGCATCACCGCGATGCGGTCCGCCAGCAGCACCGCTTCAGCCATGTCGTGGGTGATCATTACCGTGGTCAGCCCGAGTTCGCGATGCAGGCTGCGATAATCCTCGCCGAGCGCATCGCGGGTCAGCGGATCAAGTGCGCCGAACGGTTCATCCATCAGCACGATGCGCGGCTTCGCCGCCAGCGCACGCGCGACGCCGACACGCTGGCGCTGGCCGCCGGACAATTCATGCGGCAGGCGGTTGCGGTATGCGCCGTCATCGAGCCGCACCAGCGTCAATAGTTCATCGACGCGTGTGGTGATTTCGTTCGCCGGCCAGCGCAAGAGTTTCGGCGTGATGCCGATGTTGTCCGCCACCGAAAGATGCGGAAACAACGCGCCGCTTTGAAACACCGTGCCGATGCGCCGCCTCAACTCGATCGGATCGACGGTCGCGATATCGGCGCCCTCCACCGAGATGGTCCCGCGATCGGGTGCAATCAGCCGGTTGGCGAGCCGCAGCAGCGTCGTCTTGCCGGAACCGGAGGTGCCGACGATGGCAAGGAATTCACCCGCATCGACCCGCAACGACACATCGTCCACGGCCAAGACCGGCGCCGCCCGGCCGCCATCGAAGCTCTTGCCGACATGGTCGAATGCGATCAGAGGCGTTGCGGTGGTCATGCAGGGTGTGGACTATCATAGTGCTCGATCCCCACCAAGCCGCGCCCGGACTTGCATGTTGCGTCGGGCCGTTGAATTCTGGCGGGCGCAAGCGTCACGCCGGGGCGGCGGCAGCGCATCCGTTGAAGGGGATTTCGTGCAGACAGGGTCAATACCAGCGGCGTCGGCGGTCGAACTCGATGCCGCGACCGTCGCATTCCCGATTGCGGATTCGCGCGTCTATACGGCGGTCGCGCAGGCCAGCCTGTCGATCCGCGACGGTGAGTTCGTCGCCATCGTCGGGCCGACCGGCTGCGGCAAGTCCACTTTGCTCAATCTCGCCGCCGGGCTGCTGCGTCCGGCATCCGGCATGGTGCGCATTTTCGGCCAGCCGCTCACCGCGCTCAATCGCGAGGCCGGATATCTGTTTCAGGCCGATGCGCTGTTTCCGTGGAAGACGGCGCTGGAGAACGTCGCCATCGGGCTGGAGATCGCCGGCGCGCCGCAACCGCAGGCGCGGCAACGCGCGGAAGGCTGGCTGGCGTCGGTCGGTCTCGCGGCGTTCGGCAACCGTTATCCGCACATGCTGTCGGGTGGCCAGCGCAAGCGCGTCGGCCTTGCGCAGGTGCTGATCCGCGATCCGAAGATCTTGCTGATGGATGAGCCGTTCGGTCCGCTCGATGCGCAGACCCGTCAGATCATGGGCAACCTGCTGCTGGATTTGTGGACCGCGGATCGCAAGGCGGTGCTGTTCGTCACCCACGATCTCGAAGAAGCGATCGCGCTGGCCGATCGCGTCGTGATCATGTCGGCGGGACCGGGCTCACGCATTATCGGCGATTGGCAAGTGCCGTTGTCGCGCCCGCGCGATATCTTCGATATCCGTCTCGACAAGGATTTCCATGCGCTGCATCGCGAGATCTGGAGCGTGCTCAAGGTCGAAGTCATGAAGGGCTACGATCAGGCGGCTTCCGCCGCCCGGACGACGGCGTAGGCCGCGAGCGGCGTGTCGCGCGGCGTCCGCCTATTCGCGCACGGTCTATTCGCGCACGGTGATCGGGCTGTTGAGCGTCAGGCGCGCGCGGCCCAGTTTGCGCAGCAGCTCGGCTTCGGCGTGGCGCGCGTCCGGCGCATAGCCGCCGAGCCGCTCGAAGTGGGCGCGCGCGATGATCAGTCCCTGATCGGGCCGGGGGCCGGACACCAGGCGCAGAACATGTGTCAGTTGCGAGCGCCACCCGCTGGCGGCATAGGGCGAGCGCGCATAGCGGAACACCGCCGCGCGCGGCGTATCGCCGGCCGACATGCGCTCGATGAACTGCGCGGTCTCGTCGATCCAGTCGAGGGCCGGTATCGTCCCCGGGTGCAAGAACATCAGCCATGAGGAGCGGGCTTGCCGGGCGCCCGCCGCCAGCGCGGCCGCGCGCGGGCCCTCGCAGCGGAGAAAACCGCAGCCGGAGACGTCGGCAACACGGGCGATGACGTCGTTTCCGGTGCGATCGACCAGCAGCACCTCATGCACCAGTCCGGCGGTGACGCCGGGAACCAGCGTTGCGAGGGTTCTGACCACCGGCGACTCCTGACCTTCGGTGGCGATAATGACGCTCAGCATGGGCAATCCGGAACGGACATCATGTGCCGTTCTATCGCCGTTTCCGGCGTCCGGCCACGCCGGGGCCCGGCATAAGTTATCCACAGGCTTAGTTCGTTTAATGTTCTTGATATGTTCTTATAACGTGCTAGCTTCTCCGCATGAGCAAAGCCTCCAGCGCACTCAAGCACCTGCCGGTCACGGCGCCCTCCGAGCCGGCGGGTGCGTCCCCCTCGTTTTCCGAAATCGCCATCGCGATCGATCGCGAACGGCGGCGCGGTCGCGGCGCGCAGTCCAACACCAGCGGCCGTTTCGAGGCCGAGGCGCGGGTGACGTTCGACGACGGCTGGCAGAGCCTCGACGAACTGCCGCCGTTCAAGACCACGGTGGCGCTCGATACCGCGCGCAAGGTGATATCCCGCAACGACTCGCCGGACATTGGCTTCGACCGTTCGATCAATCCGTATCGCGGCTGCGAGCACGGCTGTGTCTATTGCTTCGCGCGGCCCACGCATGCCTATCTCGGGCTGTCGCCGGGGCTCGATTTCGAGTCCAGACTGTTCGCCAAACCCGATGCGCCGGAACTGCTCGAAAAGGAACTGGCGGCGTCGGGCTATGAGCCGAAAATGATCGCCATCGGCACCAACACCGATCCGTATCAGCCGATCGAGCGCGAGCGCAAGATCATGCGCGGCATCCTCGAAGTGCTGGAGCGCACCGGCCACCCGGTCGGCATCGTGACCAAATCGGCGCTGGTGACGCGCGACATCGATATTCTGGCGCGGATGGCGCAGCGCAATCTCGTCAAGGTGGCGCTGTCCGTCACCTCGCTTGATCCGAAGCTGGCGCGCACCATGGAGCCCCGCGCCTCGACGCCGCCGAAGCGGTTGGAAGCGCTGCGGCAACTGTCGGCGGCCGGCATTCCGACCACGGTCATGGTTGCTCCTGTGATTCCGGCGCTCAATGACGTCGAGATCGAGCGCATTCTCGATTCGGCAGCCCACGCCGGGGTCAAGGAGGCCAGCTACGTCCTGTTGCGCTTGCCGCTCGAAGTGCGCGACCTGTTCCGTGAGTGGCTGATGGCGAACTATCCGGATCGCTATCGTCACGTGTTCACGCTGATCCGCGAGATGCGCGGCGGCCTCGATTACGACTCGCAATGGGGCACGCGCATGAAGGGCACCGGCCCGATGGCCTGGATGATCGGGCGGCGGTTCGAGATTGCCTGCGAGCGGCTTGGTCTCAACAAGCGGCGCTCCAAGTTGACCACCGACCATTTTGCGAAACCGCCGCGCAACAGTCAGCAATTGAGCTTGTTCTGAGGTCGGCCGCGTGTGGCGGTGAATAGCGTGCACGGGACCGAGTTCCCGGTTGCGCCGGCAGCGCAGCGACAGCACCATCGGGGCATGATTCGGGACACGTCATCGCCTGTTGCGGCCAAGCCGAAAAAACGCGCCGCGGCCATCGCCTCTCCGACGTTTGCGCGCGAACGCGCGTTGTTGAAGCGCGGCGTGTGGCCGGTTGCAGGCTGCGACGAAGCCGGTCGTGGCCCGCTGGCAGGTCCAGTGGTCGCCGCCGCAGTGGTGCTCGATCCCAAACGGATTCCGAAAGGTCTTGACGATTCCAAACGGCTGACGGCCGAAAAGCGCGAAGAGCTGTTCGAGGAAATTTGCGCCACATCGTCGTTCGCGGTGGCGTTCGCGTCGCCGGCGCGGATCGAGCGCGACAACATCCTGCGCGCCTCGCTGTGGGCGCTGGCGCGAGCCGTCCATGCGTTGCCCGAGATGCCGCGTTATGTGCTGGTCGACGGCCGCGACAAGCTCGATACGCCGTGCGATTGCGAGGCGGTGATCGGCGGCGACGGTCTCGTGCAGTCGATCGCGGCCGCCTCGATCGTCGCCAAGGTGTCGCGTGATCGCCTGATGTGCCGGCTGGCACAGGATTTCCCCGGCTACGGCTTCGAGACCCATAAGGGTTACGGCGTGCCGGAGCATCTGGATGCGCTGCGGCGGCTCGGTCCGACCGTGCATCACCGGCGTCTGTTCGCACCGGTCGCGGCGGCGTGGGAGCGACATAGGAGCATCGTTGCCGGCGATCTGATTGTCGAGCAGACGCAAGTCACCGTCGAACTCGTGGACGGCTGACGCTGTTGCGGCGTCCGTCGATGGGCATTATCACTCCACCGCATTCAATCGCCGGAGCATGCGGCTCCGGCCTGCCGGTACGGTATCGACGTGTGAAGGCGCGCTCGAACACAACGTTGACGGATCATGCGGTTTTCATCCCTGATCGTTGAACTGATCCGCGCCCGGCCACGGCTGGTGATGTGGATCGCCGTGCTGGCGCAGGCGGCGTTGTGGCTGCTGGTGCCGCTGCTGCTGTACCGCAGTCCGCCGGGTGATCTCGCCACCGTCCTGGCATTCGGCCGCGAATACCAGATGGGAACCGATCTCGGTCCACCGCTGGCATTCTGGCTGGCAGATGCCGCCTTCCGTCTGGCCGGCAACCATGTGTTCGGCGTCTATGTCCTGTCCCAACTCTGCTTCGTGGTGACGTTTGCGGCGTTATACGCGCTGGGGCGGAGCATGCTTGGCGGCCCGCATGCCGTGCTCGGGGTGCTGCTGAGCCTTGCCATCGTGACGTTCGGTTTCCCCGGCCTCGAATTCGGTCCGGCGGTGCTGGCGTGTCCGCTGTGGGCGCTGATTCTCCTGCATGCATGGCGGGTGATCGGGCAGGGTAGCCGCAATGCCTGGTTCGCGCTGTCGATCGAAGCGGGGCTGTTGCTGCTGACCACATCGGCGGCGATCTGGCTGTTGCTGCTGCTGGTCGGCTTCGCGCTGGCCACCGCACGGGGGCGTCGCACCTTCACGTCGTTCGATCCGTTGTTCGCCGCGTTGGTCATCGTGGTGCTGGCGCTGCCTTACGCGGTGTGGCTGTTGCGCGCCGGAGTCGTGACGTGGCCGGGAAGCTGGACCGCGCTTCGGCCGGCATGGCCGGTTGGCGATCTGCGCGACGTCGGGCTGGCGTGGGGGCGTCTGTTCGGCGGTGTGCTGTTGGCGGCGGCCGCTGTGTTCGTGTTGATCGTGCTCAATGCCGGCTTTGTCCATCGTCTGCTGTTTGGCAACGCGAGTGCGCCGGTGGTCGAGCGGGCGCCGCTCGACACGCTTGCGCGGCGCTTCGTGTATTTCTTCGCCATCGCGCCGGTTTTGGCGGGCAGCGTCATCGCGGCGCTGTCCGGTTTCGACAAGATCGCGGGCGGCGCCGGCGTTGCCTCGCTGCTGTTCGGGCCGGCGGTGGTCGTCGCCACTGGCGACCTGATCTATCTGCGCCGGCAGCGGGTGCTGCGCGTGGTGTGGGCCGCCGCGATTGCGGCACCGGCCCTGGTGCTGTTGGGGACGGCGCTGGTGCAGCCCTGGATCGGCGAGGCCGAGATCGCAACGTCGCTGCCGGGCAGCGCGGTGGCGCGTTTCTTCGGCGACAGTTTCGAGCGCCGCACCAATCGGCCGTTGCCGGCGGTGGTGGGCGATCCGCAACTCGCGGCGTTGATCGCGCTCGGACCGTCGCGGCCGCATATGCTGCTCGCCACCGCGCCGGAGCGCGGTCCGTGGCTGACGCCGGCGAAATTCAACGAAATCGGCGGCGTGGTGGTCTGGCGCGCCTCGGATACCGCCGGCACGCCGCCCGCGGATATCACCCGGCAGTTTCCCGGCCTGGTGCCTGAAGTGCCGCAGAGCTTCGACCGGCTGGTCAATGGCCGTCAGGGGCCGCTGCGGATCGGCTGGGCCATCGTGCGGCCGAAGGCGGCGCAGTAGCCAAACCGTCAGGTCGTTGCGTCCGGTGTTTTCAGGGCCTTCGCGATCGAGCGCAGATCCTGCCAGGCAAGACGCTTGTAGATCGGCTGACGCAACAGGTAGGCGGGATGAAACGTCGCCATCGCGCGGATGGTCCGCGTGCCGGTATCGTAGTTGTGCCAGCGTCCGCGCGTGCGCATGATGCCGTCCTTCAGTTCGAGCACGGCTTGCGACGATGGCTTGCCGAGGCACACCAGCACGTCGGGATTGACCAGTTCGATCTGCCGCCGGATGAACGGCAGGCAGATCTGCGTTTCCTGCGGCGAGGGATCGCGATTGCCCGGCGGCCGCCACGGAATCACGTTGGCGATATAGGCGGTGGTGCGGTCGAGGCCGATGGCGCCGATCATGAGGTCGAGCAGTTTGCCGGAACGGCCGATGAACGGGACGCCTTCAAGGTCCTCGTCGCGGCCGGGGGCTTCGCCGACGAACATGATCCGCGCCTTCGGGTTGCCATCGGCGAAGACCAGCCGGGTCGCGGTGGTCTTCAATGCGCAACCGTCGAACTCGCTCAAAAGCGCGCGCAGGGCTTCCAGCGTCGGCGCGGTGCGGGCTGCTTCACGCGCCGAAGCAATCGCGGCGTCCGGCGCCGGTATGGTATTGCCGCGCACGAGGCCGATTGCTGCCGGTGTTTCCGGCGACTTGCGATCGGTCAACTCGACGGACGGGGCCGGTGCGCGGAGCGGCGGCGCGACATCGTCGTCGGCCATCCGGTTCGGCGGCTCATCCAGCAACGCGCAATCGACACCGGCTTCGAGATAGAACGCCAGCAATTCGCGGGCGCTCGGAGGTCGGTCGGGAATGATGGCGTCGGGGGGATGCATGGGCCGATCCTAGAGCATGATGCCGAAAAGCGTGAGCAGTTTTCTCCTCGCGGCAATTCGGGTCGGATCGTGTCCTGTTCCAGGCCATGGAAGGGAGAAGATCGCGCCGAGGCGAAACCGGCGCAGGCGCATTTCCGTGGTTGTTCTCGGCGGAAAAATCGGAAACAAGAGTGCTTAGAAGCATTCTCGATAGCCTGTGTGAGATTTGAACATGAGCACCGAAAGCACCGAACCGCTGCCGCCCCGCGAGTCCATGGAATTCGATGTCGTCATCGTCGGCGCCGGGCCATCCGGACTGAGTGCGGCGATCCGCCTCAAGCAACTCAACGCCGATCTGTCCGTTGTTGTCGTTGAGAAGGGGTCCGAAGTCGGCGCGCATATTCTCTCGGGCGCGGTGATGGACCCGACCAATCTCGACAAGCTGATCCCGGATTGGCGCGAGGACGCGGACTGTCCGCTCAAGACCCAGGTGAAGGACGATCAGTTCTACCTGATGACGAAGACCGGCGGCTTCAAGCTGCCGGGTTTCCTGATGCCGCCCTTGATGCACAACCATCATTGCTACATCACCTCACTCGGCATGGTGTGCCGCTGGCTCGGCGCGAAGGCTGAAGCGCTCGGCGTTGAAATATATCCCGGCTTCGCCGCCGCCGAGGTGATCTACGGCGACAATGGCGAGGTGCGCGGCATCGCCACCGGCGACATGGGCATCGCCAAGGACGGCACGCACAAGGATTCCTACACGCGCGGCATGGAGTTGCTCGGGAAATACACCTTGTTCGCCGAAGGCGCGCGCGGCAGCCTGACCAAGCAACTGATCGCCAAGTTCTCGCTCGACAGGAATTGCGAGCCGGGCAAGTTCGGTATCGGCCTCAAGGAAATCTGGCAGATCGATCCCGCCAAGCACAAAAAGGGCACGGTGCAGCATTCGTTCGGCTGGCCGCTCGACAACAACACCGGTGGCGGCTCGTTCCTCTATCACTACGACGATAATCTGGTGGCGGTCGGCTTCGTCGTGCATCTCAACTACGACAATCCGTATCTCTACCCGTTCGAGGAATTCCAGCGCTTCAAGACGCATCCGATGATCCGCGATACGTTCGCCGGCGCAAAGCGCCTCGCTTACGGTTCGCGCGCGATTACCGAGGGCGGCTACCAGTCGGTGCCGCGGTTGACCTTCCCCGGCGGCGCGCTGGTTGGCTGCGCCGCGGGCTTCGTCAACGTGCCGCGCATCAAGGGCATCCATAATGCGATGGCGAGCGGCATGCAGGCCGCCGAACATCTCGTCGCCGCGCTTGCCGCCGGTCGCGCCAATGACGAACTGGCCGAATACGAAAACGGCTGGCGTTCTTCGTCGATCGGCAAGGATCTCTATCCGGTCCGCAACGCCAAGCCGTTGTGGTCCAAGTTCGGCACGCTGCTGGGCAACGCGCTCGGCGGTTTCGACATGTGGTGCAACACGCTCGGCTTCTCGCTGTTCGGCACCATGTCGCACGGCAAGAACGATGCGAAGGCGCTCAAGCCGGCGAAGGATTATCAGCCGATCGCCTATCCCAAGCCGGACGGCAAGCTGACGTTCGACCGCCTCTCGTCGGTGTTCCTCTCCAACACCAATCATGAGGAGGATCAGCCGGTTCACCTCAAGGTTGCGGACATGGCGCTGCAGAAGTCATCCGAGCACGATGTCTTCGCCGGGCCGTCGAATCGCTATTGCCCCGCCGGCGTCTATGAGTGGGTCGAGGACGGCGACAGCGTGCGCTTCCAGATCAATGCGCAGAACTGCGTCCATTGCAAAACCTGCGACATCAAGGATCCGAACGGCAACATCACCTGGGTGCCGCCGGAAGGGGGCGGTGGCCCGAATTACGAGGCGATGTAGGGACCCGCGGGCAGCGCGGGACCTTGTGTGACACGAGGATGTGAGCGGTGCGGCGGTGGGCCTCCGGTCACGATCCTGCCACAGTACTGGTGGAGTGGGTTTGACGTTTGGTACCCAGCTTGCGCGAGTCCGCGAACCAAATGTCAAATCCAGAAACTCAACTAGAATTATAACTTTGCTAGAGGTCCCTTGATTCCAGCATTTGCGAAATCGCCTGCTTGAACCGGATGCGAATGTTAGAATCCACTAGCGCCATCAGGCGCGGCGGCAAGACGGGTCCAGAAATCTCAAGGCGACGGCGCGGGCCGAGACATCAACCCCGGAACTCCCTCCCGCGCGCATCCTTGCGGTTGAACGTCAAACACTGCATTGTCGCGCCGTCAGAGGTGGCCGTGGGCCACGGTCCGTCCGTAACGCTTGAAGCCGGGCAAATTTTGGAGCTAGGCGAATCGTGATGTTTTCTCGTTTCAAATGCTGGACGATTGCCGCTCTTGCCGTCTCATCCCTGGCGCTGGTGAGTCCGGTGGCGGCTCAGACGCCCGATCACCCGACCGATTCGTCGGCGGTGTTTCCGACCCGCGAGGATTTGCGCGACATGACGGTCGCCGGCAGCTACCTCGCCGCGCGTCATGCCAGCATCGAGCGCGACGCCAATGCCGCCGCGGAATTCTACCGCTCGGCCTTGCGCAAGGACCCGAAGAACAACGAACTGCTGGATCGCGCCTTCATCTCCTCGCTGGCCGATGGCAGCATCGACGAGGCGGTCAAGCTTGCCGGCAAGGTGCTCAAGATCGACAAGTCCAATCGCGTGGCGCGTCTCGTCATCGGCGTACACGATCTCAAGCAGAAGCGCTACGACGCCGCGCGGCGCAACATCAATCAGTCGGTGCGCGGACCGATCACCGATCTGGTCGCGACGTTGCTCGCGGGATGGGCCGAGTATGGCGCGGGCGATGCGCGCGGCGCGGTCGCCAGCATCGACAAGCTGACCGGTCCCGAATGGTATCCGGTTTTCAAGGATCTGCATTCCGGCCTGATCATGCAGTTGGCGGGCAACGACAAGGAAGCCGGGGTGCGGTTCGAACGGGCCTACAAGCTCGACGAGACGGCGCTGCGGGTGATGGACGCCTATGCGCGCTGGCTGTCGCGCAGCAAGGACGGCACCGCCGCCGCACAGGCGATCTATGAGGCGTTCGACAAGAAACTGTCGCGCCATCCGCTGGTGGTCGAGGGGATTCGCGAAACCAAGGCCGGCAAGAAACTGCCGCCGCTGGTCGACTCGCCGCAAGCCGGCGCAGCCGAAGCGCTGTACGGGATCGGCGCATCGTTGACCCGGCGCGGCGGTGAAGACCTCGCGCTGGTCTATCTGCAACTCGCGCTCTATCTGCAGCCGAACCACGCGCTGGCGCTATTGTCGCTCGGCGATCTTTATGAATCGGTGAAGAAGCCGCAGATGGCCATCAAGGTCTATCAGCGCGTGCCCGAAACGTCGCCGCTGCATCGCAATGCGCAAGTGCAGATGGCAACCGACATGGATGCCGCCGATCGCAGCGAGGAAGCGATCAAGATTCTTCAGACGGTGACGCAGGACGACCCGAAGGACGTCGAAGCGATCATGGCGCTCGGCAACATCGAGCGTGGCCGCAAGAAGTTTGCCGATTGCGCCGTGACCTACACCAAGGCGATCGACCAACTGACCGGCACCGAGTCCAACAACTGGGTGTATTACTATTTCCGCGGCATCTGCGAGGAACGCTCAAAGGCGTGGGACAAGGCGGAAGTCGACATGAAGAAAGCGCTCGAGCTCAAGCCCGAGCAGCCCCATGTGCTGAACTATCTCGGTTATTCGTGGATCGATCGTGGCATTCATCTCGATGAGGCCATGAAGATGATCAAGCGCGCCGTCGATCAGCGCCCCGACGACGGCTACATCGTCGACTCGCTGGGCTGGGCCTATTATCGCATCGGAAACTATCAGGAAGCGGTGAAGCTTCTCGAGCGAGCGATCGACCTCAAGCCGGAAGACCCGACCGTCAACGATCACCTCGGCGATGCCTATTGGCGGGTCGGCCGCACGCTCGAAGCGCGCTTCCAGTGGGCGCATGCCCGCGACATGAAGCCGGAGCCGGAAGAGTTGCCGAAGATCGAAGCCAAGATCGAACATGGTCTGCCGGCGGATGAAACGCCTGCCGCCGCTTCGGCCGACAAGAAAAAAGAAGATGGCAAGGGCGGCTGATCCGATAGCGGCTGATCGAAGGGTGGGTCGACCATGCCGGTGCTGATCGAAGACGCGCGCGCCAAGGTCAATCTGACATTGCGCGTGCTTGGCCGCCGCGCCGACGGATATCATGATCTTGCGAGCCTGGTCGCATTCGCCGATTGCGCGGATCGCCTGACGCTTGCGCCCGCCGCCGAGCTCAGCCTGACGACAGGCGGCCCGCGTGGCGAGGAGTGCGGCGACCTGGCCGACAATCTTGTCGTCAAGGCTGCGCGATTGCTTCAGGAACGGGTTGCCGGTCTGCGGGTGGGGACATTCGCACTGGACAAGCAGTTGCCGGTGGCGGCGGGCATCGGCGGCGGCTCCGCCGATGCGGCGGCGGCGTTGCGGCTGCTGGCGCGGCTCAACGACATAGCTGACGACGATCCGCGCCTGATCGAGGCGGCGCGCCTGACCGGCGCCGATGTGCCGGTATGTCTCGCCTCGCAGAGCTGTGTCATGACCGGCGTCGGCGAACAATTATCGTCGGTCAAGCTGCCGAAGATGCCTTGCGTCATGGTCAATCCGCGGGTGCCGATCGCGACGGCGGCCGTTTTCTCCGAGTTGGGTCTGCGCAAGGGCGAGATATTGACCGACGTCACCGATGTCGTCCGCTCGCGCAAGTGGCCGACCGCGCAGGCGACGGCCGCCGAATGGCTGAAGGCGCTCGGTCAGGCCAAGAACGATCTGGAGGCGCCCGCGATCAAGCTGCAGCCGGTCGTCGGCGAGGTGTTGAGCGCGCTGCGGGGTGCGGATGGCGCACGGCTTGTGAGGATGTCAGGTTCCGGCGCGACCTGTTTTGCGGTGTTCGACAGCGACGCGCAGGCCCTCGCGGCATCGCGGTCGCTGCAACTGGATCACCCATTGTGGTGGGTTCACGTCGGCGCGCTCGGCTGATCCGCCAACTTGCGGCGCCAACCATTCGTTTAATGCGAGCGTGCCAGGCAGAACGCGACCACCTGTTCGAGCGCGGTCTTCATCGGTGATGGCGGAAACAGCGCCAGCGCATCGACGGCCATCGCGCCGTAGTGTTGCGCCCGCGACAGCGTGTCCTCCAGCGCGCGATGCTTGGTCATCAGGCCGACGGCATGGTCGAGATCGTTTTCGCCGATTTCGCCGCGCTCCAGCGCGCGAATCCAGAACGCGCGTTCGACATCGTTGCCGCGTCGGAATGCCAGCACCACGGGCAGCGTGATCTTTCCCTCGCGGAAGTCGTCGCCGATATTCTTGCCGAGCTTGGCCGCCTTGCCGCCATAGTCCAGCACGTCGTCGACCAGTTGGAAGGCAATGCCGAGGTTCATCCCGAAACTGGCGGCGGCGGTTTGTTCGGCCTTGGGCCGGTCCGCGATCACCGGGCCGACCTCGCATGCGGCGGCAAACAGTTCCGCGGTCTTGCCGCGGATCACCGCGAGGTATTCGTCTTCCGTGGTCGCGGTATTCTTCGCCGCGGCGAGTTGCATCACCTCGCCCTCGGCGATGGTGGCGGCAGCGGAGGAAAGGATATCGAGCGCGCGCAGCGACCCGACCTCGACCATCATGCGGAACGCCTGGCCGAGCAGGAAGTCGCCGACCAGCACGCTGGCCTCGTTGCCCCAGACCATGCGGGCCGACAGTTTTCCGCGCCGGAGTTCGCTCTCATCGACGACGTCGTCGTGCAGCAGCGTTGCGGTGTGCATGAATTCCACCGCGGCGGCGAGCTTGATGTGGCCGTCGCCCGCGTAGCCGGTGAGGCCTGCCATCGCCAGCGTCAGCATCGGCCGCAGCCGCTTGCCGCCCGACGAGATGAGGTGGTTGGCGACCTCCGGAATCATCGTCACTTCCGAGCCGGTGCGGGACAGAATGGTGGCGTTGACGCGCGCCATGTCGGTTGCGACCAGTTCGACGAGTTGATCGATCGAACCGCTGGAGGGACTCTCGAAAGGAACAATCACCGCCACGCGGGGTCTCCGAACTTGATCTGCCAAGGGTCTGATCCGGTTCTCGCGGGTGCTGCCCGGCAGTGGTCGGATCAGGAGGAAGGAACTATCGCAAATACCCCCGAAACCGGAAACGATCTTTGCGCTACATCTAAGACGGCCTCCAGCATAGAAACTGCCGCCGAAACCAGCAAGGGCAACGAACCTATTGACGGCAATCACAAAACGTCGGAAGCCATCATGGCGGCAGGGAGTATTCGAGTGCGCGAACTGGTGCGAACCAACGATGTGGTGCTGGTCTCCGCGATCGAGGCGCTGCTCAATGGCGCCGATATCCATCATCTGGTGCTGGATCAGAACATGAGCGTGCTCGATGGATCGGTGGGCGCGATCCCGCGCCGGATCCTGGTCCATGACGACGACAATCGCGCCGCGCGCCAGCTTCTGACCGACGCCGGCCTTGCTCACGAATTGCGGCCCGATGTCTGAGGCGGAGTCCGGCATCACCGAGGATGCTTTTCTCGGCGGCCGGTTGCGATTGCGGCAGCAGATATCCGGGCATCGCGCCGGTCATGACGCCATCCTGCTGGCGGCGGCGACTGCGGCTCGCGCGGGCCAGCGCGTCGCCGATTTCGGTGCCGGCGTCGGAGCGGCGGGGCTGGCGCTGGCGATGCGCGTGGCCGGGCTGAACCTTGTGATGGTCGAATTCGATCCGGTCCTGGCCGGGCTGGCAGCCGCCAATGCGGCCGCCAACGGCATCGCCGCCGAGGTGGCAATGCTGGACATCTCGGCCGATGCGGCGACGTTCGCCGCCGCCGGACTCGGCCCGGACAGCCTCGATGGCGTGTTGATGAACCCGCCGTTCAACGATCCCGTCCACCACCGCGGCTCGCCCGATGCCGCCCGGCAGACGGCCCATCTGGGCACGCCGGCGACGCTCGATAGCTGGACCCATGCCGCGCGGCGGGTGCTCAAGTCCGGTGGCGTGCTGACGATGATCTGGCGCGCCGATGGCATCGCGGACGTGATGGCGGCGCTGGCGAAGGGTTTTGGATCGCTGGCGATTCAACCGATCCACGGCGCGCCGGGGCCGCCGGCGATTCGGATTCTGGTGCGCGCGGTAAAGGGCGGCCGGGGGCCGACGCAAATCTATTCCGGTCTTCTGCTCAACGATTCGGCAGGGCTGCCCAACCCGCAAGCACGCGCGATCCTGATCGGCGAAGCAACGTTGCCGTTTGCCGAGCTATGACGGAACGCTCAAGGTTGTGAGATCGCCAGGAATTTATTGCGGCGCGCGGCGGGACGGCTGTTTTTGCGTCGATGTGACGCGTATGGCAGCCCAAAGCGACGTCATCAGCACGATCAGCAGATAGATTTTCATGTCATGCTCCACGCGCGGTGTGAAGGAAGGATAGCGCTGAAAAGCAAATCGCGTTCCACACGGCTGATGACACTGTCGTGATCGAAAAGGTCGGGATTTCTGATAACGACAGCGGAAGGACGACAAGGAGCTGACGAACATGGGTGTAATGAGCGGGTTGGGAAATCTGTTGCCGCGGCGTTGGCGCAAGGGCGTTGCGGTGGTGCCGGTGGTGCGGCTGTCCGGTACCATCGGCGCGGTAACGCCGTTGCGTCCCGGTCTGTCGCTCGCCGGCGTTGCCAGAACGCTGGATCGGGCGTTCGCGGTCAAGAACGCGAGCGCGGTGGCGCTGGCAATCAATTCTCCCGGCGGTTCGCCGGTGCAATCGCGCCTGATCTATGCGCGCATCCGGCAATTGGCGGCGGAGAAAAAATTGCCGGTGTTGGTGTTCGCCGAAGATGTCGCGGCGTCGGGCGGCTACATGATCGCTTGCGCCGGGGATGAAATCTTTTGCGATCCGTCCTCGATCCTCGGATCGATCGGCGTGGTCGGCGGCAGCTTCGGGTTTCAGGAACTGATCCGGAAGATCGGTATCGAGCGGCGCATCTATACGGCCGGCGCGCTCAAGGCGACGCTCGACCCGTTCCTGCCGGAGAACCCCGACGACGTGGCGCGCCTCAAGGCGATCCAGCGCGAGATCCACGCGACCTTCATCGCGTTGGTCAAGCAGAGCCGAGGCGCGCGGCTGAAGGGCAGCGACGAGGTGCTGTTCACCGGGGAATACTGGGCCGGTGAGACTGCCGTGGCGCTTGGTCTCGCCGACGGGATCGGTGATCTGCGTTCGGTGCTGAAGGGGCGTTACGGCGACAAGGTCCTGACGCCGCTCATCGCGCCGCCGGCGGGAATGCTCTCCGGATTGCTCGGCCGCAAGTCCGGGGCAGGAACCGCGGCGCTGCGCGACGGCGTGGCCGGCTTGCCGGACGGGTTGATATCCTCACTCGAGGAACGTGCAATGTGGGCCAAATTCGGGCTTTGAAGCCGGATATTTTGCGCCTTTTGGTCGCTTGCGATGGCGGGCAGGGTGCGCGAGAATGTGTGCGGAGGGCGCACCATGTCTGACAGGATTGAGGATCGATCGATGCCGCCGCTGATTGCTTTTGCCGGCGCCTTGGGTGGGCTTGCCGTGGTCCGCTGGGCGTATCGCACTGCCCGCCGGATCAACGAGGAGCTGGAAGACGCGCGCCGGGCCCGGATGACCGAGACCATGCAGACGCAGGAAATCCCGACGCTGCGACGCGATCCGCGTACCGGCGCCTATCGTCCGGGATAGTTCGTCAAGCGTTGTCGCCGGCTTTCAGGATGGGGCATCACCCTTGAAACCGGCGAGCAAGCCTGGAGGTGCGGCGTTCGACCCGGCAAGCGGGACTTGTTCAGGCCGTGCCGCAGGACGATGGATAGCCGCTCATCGGTAAAGGCCTGCCTTAACGGTCCGGTCGTTTTCGGGCTTTTGTCGCCGCGCGGTTATCGCGATCTGCCCGGGTTCATTCGAATTGTCGGCATCGGCGGCGATCCGGACGCCGGATTGGCAGCGTTGCCTTGATTCCGGGTGCCGCCGCCGATACGGTCCGCGCGATTACAGACCCGTACCGAATCCAGAAACAGATCATGGAATTAATGCCTCCGCACATGCGTCCCGAACGCTCGTTTCAGGGACTGATTTTGACGTTGCAGCGCTACTGGGCCGATTACGGCTGCGTCATCCTGCAACCTTACGACATGGAGGTAGGGGCGGGCACCTTTCATCCGGCGACCACCTTGCGGGCGCTGGGGCCGAAGCACTGGAACGCCGCTTACGTGCAGCCTTCGCGCCGGCCGAAGGATGGCCGCTACGGCGAAAACCCCAACCGTCTGCAGCACTACTATCAGTTTCAAGTGATCCTGAAGCCGTCGCCACCCGACATCCAGGACCTGTATCTGAAGTCGTTGGCGGCGATCGGCGTCGATGCCGCGTTGCACGACGTCCGCTTCGTCGAGGACGACTGGGAAAGCCCGACGCTGGGCGCGTGGGGATTGGGCTGGGAATGCTGGTGCGACGGCATGGAAGTGTCGCAGTTCACCTACTTCCAGCAGGTCGCGGGCGTCGAATGCGCGCCGGTCGCGGGCGAACTCACCTACGGCCTCGAGCGGCTGGCGATGTATGTGCAGGGCGTCGAGAACGTCTACGATCTCAACTTCAACGGCCGCGAGGGCGCCGACAAGGTGACGTATGGCGACGTGTTCCTCCAAGCCGAGAAGGAATATTCGCGGCACAACTTCGAGCACGCCGACACCGCCATGCTGTTCGAGCAGTTCAGGATGGCCGAAGGCGCCTGCCAGAAGTATCTCGAAGCCGGCTGGCAAGACAATAAAAAGGAGCCCGGCAAGCGCGAGGCGCATCTGATGGCGCTGCCGGCCTACGACCAGTGCATCAAGGCCAGCCATGTCTTCAACCTGCTCGATGCGCGCGGCGTCATCTCGGTGACGGAGCGGCAGAGCTACATCCTGCGCGTGCGCGAACTGGCGAAAGCCTGCGGCGAGGCCTGGATTCACACCGAAGCGGGCGGAGCCTAGAAGGAGGTAGCTGGGTTGCACTCTCCCTTAAGGCGGCGGATCGCTCGCATAGCGAGCAGGGTGGGGTGACGGGCGAGGTCTCTCTGCTCCCCTCCCCCTTGCGGGGAGGGGTTGGGGGTGGGGGTGCTTGAGAGGTCTGCAGGTGAGTTTCAAAGGAAGATGTCAGATCGTCAGCAACAGTTCGCGCGCCGGATGCGCAAGGAGCCGACCGATGCCGAGCATGTCCTGTGGCAACGACTTCGACATGATATTTTATTGAAGGACGCGCATTTTCGACGTCAGGCGCTGATCGGACCATTCATCGTGGACTTCGTGAGCCGTCGGGCGCGGCTCGTTATCGAGGTGGATGGTGGGCAACATGACGCGCAACGCGCGGAGGATAATCTGCGCACCCGGCGGATCGAAGAGAAAGGTTATCGCGTGCTGCGATTCTGGAATCACGATGTGCTTGAAAATATCGAGGGTGTATTGAGTGAAATTCAGGGGGTATTGACCCCCACCCCCGACCCCTCCCCGCAAGGGGGAGGGGAGTTGAAAACCGCGGAGGCGCTTCACGTCAAGCGTTCGTCGCTGCCGGATGAAGTGTAATGCCCGATCTTCTGCTTGAACTGTTCTCCGAAGAAATCCCCGCCCGCATGCAGGCCAAGGCGGCCGACGATCTGCGCAAGCTCGTCACCGACAAGCTTGTTGCCGAGGGGCTCGTCTATGACGGCGCGAAATCCTTCGCGACGCCGCGCCGCCTCGCGCTCACCGTGCACGGCATTCCGGCGCGGCAGCCCGACCTGAAGGACGAGCGCAAGGGCCCGAAGATCGGCGCGCCGGATGCGGCGATCCAGGGCTTCCTCAAGGCCGCCGGGCTGAAATCGCTCGATGAAGCCAGGATCCAGAAGGACCCGAAGAAGGGTGACTTCTACGTCGCGCTGATCGAGAAGCCGGGTCGTCCCGCCATCGAGGTGATTGCGGAAATCCTGCCGGTCATTATCCGCACCTTCCCGTGGCCGAAGTCGATGCGCTGGGGCGAACGCTCCGCCAGGCCCGGCGCGCTGCAATGGGTGCGGCCGCTGCACTCGATCATCGCCACCTTCGGCATGGAAACCGAGGATCCGGATGTCGTGGCGTTCGATGTCGCGGGCATCGAAGCCGGGCAGGTGACGCGCGGCCATCGCTTCATGGCGCCTCGCGAATTCAGCGTGCGCCGCTTCGAGGACTACGAAGCGAAACTGTTCGACGCCAAGGTGGTGCTCGATTCCGCGCGTCGCAAGGACATCATCCTCGCCGACGCCAAGGAACTGGCATTCGCGCAAGGCTTTGAGCTGGTCGAGGACCAAGTGTTGCTCGACGAGGTGTCGGGGCTGGTCGAATGGCCGGTGGTGTTGATGGGCTCGTTCGACGAATCCTTCCTGTCGATCCCGGGCGAGGTGATCCGCGCCACCATCCGCAACAACCAGAAGTGTTTTGTCGTCGCCGATCCGAAAGGTAACGCAGCGTCGCGGACTTCGCTCGTCGACGCCGCGCAGACGACGGCAAAGCTCGCCAACAAGTTCATCCTCGTCGCCAACATCGAGGCCAGCGACGGCGGTGCGGCGATTGTCGCCGGCAATGAGCGCGTCATCCGCGCGCGGTTGTCGGACGCCAAGTTCTTCTACGACACCGATCTGAAAACCAGGCTCGAGGACCGGCTGCCGAAGTTCGACGGCATCGTGTTTCACGAGAAGCTCGGCACGCAGGCCGAGCGCATGGCGCGCATCGAACGGCTTGCCGCCGAGATCGCGCCGCTGGTTGGGGCCGATGTCGATAAGGCGAGGCGCGCGGCGAAGCTGTGCAAGGCGGATTTGCTGACCGAGGTGGTCGGCGAATTTCCCGAGTTGCAGGGGCTGATGGGAAAATATTACGCGCAGGCCGCTGGCGAGGATGCGTCCGTCGCCGCCGCGTGCGAGGACCACTACAAGCCGCAGGGCCCGACCGATCGCGTGCCGAGCGATCCGGTTTCGATCGCGGTCGCGCTGGCCGACAAGATCGACACGCTGGTCGGCTTCTGGGCCATCGACGAGAAGCCGACGGGAAGCAAGGACCCTTATGCGTTGCGACGCGCGGCGTTGGGGGTGATCAGGTTGATTGTTGAAAATGGGATTCGTCTGAAGCTGAAGTCTGTTGCTGCGTCACATGCGGCCGTCATGGCCGGGCTTGTCCCGGCCATCCACGCTTTGGACGATGCCGCGAAGAAAGACGTGGATACGCGGGACAAGCCCGCGCATGACGGCAAAGCTGCCGATCTCCTCTCCTTCTTCGCCGATCGTCTGAAAGTGCAGCTGCGCGAGCAAGGCGCACGGCACGATCTTGTTGACGCGGTGTTCGCTTCGGGTGAACTCCCTCCCCCCATGCGGGGGAGGGTTGGGGAGGGGGGTGAGCCACAAGCGCAGACCTCCTCGTTGCCCCCACCCCCGACCCCTCCCCGCAAGGGGGAGGGGAGCGCGGTCGCCCCCGCTGCGATTCAGCAGGACGACCTGCTGATGATCGTCCGCCGCGTCGAGGCGCTGGGCAAATTCCTCGACACCGACGACGGCAAAAATCTGCTCGCCGGCACCAAGCGCGCGTCGAACATCCTCGCCATCGAGGAGAAGAAGGACAAGCGCAAGTTCGACGGTGCGCCGGACACATCGCTATTGGTTGCGGATGAGGAAAAACAGCTGGCGCGCGCCATCGACGAGGTGAAACGCGAGGCCAGTGCCGCCGTCGCCCGCGAGGACTTTGCCTCTGCCATGAGTGCGCTCGCCAAACTGCGTCCCGCCGTCGATGCGTTCTTCGACAAGGTGAAAGTCAACGACGACAACGCGCAGGTGCGCGAAAACCGCCTCAAGCTCTTGAATGAAATCCGCGCCGCCACGCGGGCGGTCGCGGATTTTTCGAAGATTCAGGATTGAGCGGCTTTGTCATTCCGGGATGCGCCCTCTTCAGGCGCAGGCCCGGAATCCATACGCCCAGTGGGAGTTATGGATTCCGGGTTCGCATCCCAAGATGCTCGCGCCCCGGAATGACGCTCACGATATGAGTCGTGGTCCTCGAGCCAATCGTCGCTACTCAACCACCTGCATGATGCGGCGCGTACGCGGATTCACCAGCACGGGCTGATCGTTGATCACCGTATAGCGATAGGGCGTCCCGCCGTATTGCGCCGGCACGTCGTAGTAGGTCACGCCGACTTCCGGCAACACCGAGCCGACCGCGATCGGCGTGTCCACCGTGTAAGAGGGGACCTGTTCGCGAACGATATATTCGCGGAACCGTGGCAACTGGTCGCGCGGAATGCCGACATATGGCCCGCCGACGGTGGCGCCGTCTTCGACGACGATGGTGCTTTGCGCCTGCGCGGCAAGCGGGAAACTTATCGCTGCGGCGGCGAGCGCAGTGGCAGCAAGGATAGCGTGGCGCATGAATTTCTCCGTTTGATGTTCCAACGCGGATTGGCGCCGCTTCTCGCGGCATGCCCGACCAACCAATTCGGCAATGCGCGGTGCGTTCCGCCGCATATGCGGCATTGCTGGGGTCATTCGGTGAAGGCGCCCCGATTGCCCGCAAGCTGTCCTCTTGCTCACGCCGATGATAAAAACAGAGACGATTCGTGATGATGTTCCGATTTGCACCGTGAGCGGAGACTTCCGATGGTTATTACCAGTGCCCATCTGCCGGCGATTGTCGCCCTCGTCGCCGGCATCCTGATCCTGCTGATGCCGCGGCTGCTTAATTGGATCGTCGCTATCTATTTGATTTTTGTCGGCCTCGCCGGACTTGGCATCTTGCGCATGTTTCATTTCTAGAATGTGGGGTGGCCCGCCGCCGAAGCGTTACGCGTCGGTTGGGCGGCTCGATTCATGCGAATCATGCAGCGCCGCCGATCTCATCCTTTCGAAAAGATCACGCGTAAATGCAGGGACTTGGCCTGAATTGGCGGCATCGTGGCTTGCGCGGGGGCGTCAAAACGTGGTGTAAGGCGGGCAACATTTTCCCTCCTTAATGACGTTTGGAAGCCATGGCCAAAGCTGCATCCAAGTCCAGATCCAAGTCCAATTCGAAGTCCAGTTCGAAATCCAAATCAAAGCCCAATTCGAGATCACAGAAATCCGCTGTGAAATCGAAGCCTGCCGCGTCCCGGCGGGCCAACGTTTCGTCGGCTAAAGTCTCGAAGACCAAGAAGACCGCGGTTTCGTCGTCCGGCGGCGCAAAGCGCCGGGGCGCGGCGGTCGCGAAGCCGGCTTCGGGCAAGACCAAGCCGATTGCCAAAACAACTTCAAAGGTTGCGACACTCTCGAAGGGGGCTTCCGCGAAGGGGGCTTCCAGGCCGGTCGCGAAGCCTGCCGTGAGCAGGAACGTTCCCGCCGCCAAGGGCCAGCCCCGGGCCAATCCTCGGGCCAATCCTCGGACCAAGTCCCAGCCGAAAGCTCAACCGGCGAAGGTGATCCCCGGCAAGTGGGTCTATACGTTCGGCGACGGCAAGGCCGAGGGGCAGTCCAGCATGCGCGACCTGCTCGGCGGCAAGGGCGCCAACCTGGCGGAGATGGCCAATCTCGGCCTTCCGGTGCCTCCGGGTTTCACCATTCCGACGTCGGTCTGCACCTATTTCTACGCGCACGACAAAAGCTATCCGAAAGAATTGAAGGCACAGGTCGAGCAGGCTTTGGCCTCTGTCGGCAAGATCACCGGCAAGGGGTTCGGCGATCGCACGAATCCGCTGCTGGTGTCGGTCCGCTCCGGGGCCCGCGCCTCGATGCCGGGCATGATGGACACCGTGCTCAATCTCGGCCTCAACGACGAGACGGTGGAGTCGCTCGCGGCACTGTCGGGCGACCGGCGGTTTGCCTACGACAGCTACCGGCGGTTCATCACCATGTATTCGGACGTGGTGCTGGGGCTGGAGCATCATCACTTCGAGGAAATCCTCGACGCCTTCAAGGACAGCAAGGGTTACACGCTCGACACCGACGTCACCGGCGACGAATGGGTCGAACTGGTCGGCCAGTACAAGCAGGCGGTGGCGCAGGAGACCGGCAGCGATTTCCCGCAGGATCCGCATGCGCAGTTGTGGGGCGCCATCGGCGCGGTGTTTTCATCGTGGATGAATGCGCGCGCGGTCACCTACCGCAAGCTGCACGACATCCCGGAATCGTGGGGCACCGCCGTCAACGTGCAGGCCATGGTGTTCGGCAATCTGGGCGAGACGTCGGCAACCGGCGTTGCGTTCACGCGCAATCCCTCGACCGGCGAGGGCAGGCTGTACGGCGAGTTCCTCATCAACGCGCAGGGTGAGGACGTGGTCGCCGGCATTCGCACGCCGCAGGACATCACCGAACAGGCGCGGCGGGAATCCGGTTCCGACAAGCCGTCGATGGAAACCGCGATGCCGGCGGCGTTCAAGGAATTGACCCGCATCTACACGCTGCTCGAGAAGCATTATCGCGACATGCAGGACATGGAGTTCACCGTCGAGGACGGCAAGCTCTGGATGTTGCAGACCCGCAACGGCAAGCGCACCGCCAAGGCCGCGCTGCGCATCGCGGTCGAACTCGCGAACGAGGGACTGATCTCGAGGAAGGATGCGGTGTCGCGCATCGATCCCGCCTCGCTCGACCAGTTGCTGCATCCGACCATCGATCCATCGGCCAAGCGCGATGTTATCGCCACCGGCTTGCCGGCCTCGCCGGGCGCGGCCGCGGGCGAAATCGTGTTCTCTTCGGATGAGGCGACCAAGCTGCAGGCCGACGGACGCAAGGTCATTCTGGTGCGGATCGAGACCAGCCCGGAAGACATTCACGGCATGCACGCGGCCGAAGGCATTTTGACAACGCGCGGCGGCATGACATCGCACGCCGCCGTGGTGGCGCGCGGCATGGGCAAGCCGTGCGTCTCCGGTTGCGGCGCCATCCGCGTCGATTACGGTCGCGGCACCATGGCGATCGGCGACCGGGTGTTCAATGCCGGCGACATCATCACCATCGATGGCTCGCTGGGCCAGGTGCTGGCGGGGCGCATGCCGATGATCGAGCCGGAGTTGTCCGGCGAGTTCGGAACGCTGATGGGCTGGGCCGACGAGGTGCGCAAGCTCGGCGTGCGCGTCAACGCCGACACGCCGCCCGATGCGCGCACCGCCATCAAGTTCGGCGCGGAAGGCATCGGCCTGTGCCGCACCGAACACATGTTCTTCGAGGAAACCCGCATTCGCACCGTGCGTGAAATGATCCTCGCCGAGGACGAGCAGTCGCGCCGCTCGGCGTTGTCGAAACTGCTGCCGATGCAGCGCGCCGATTTCGTCGAGCTGTTCGAGATCATGCAGGACCTGCCGGTAACGATCCGTCTGCTCGATCCGCCGTTGCACGAATTCCTGCCGCACACCCAGGCCGAGATCGAGGAAGTGGCGCGCGCCATGAATGCCGATCCCCGCCGTCTGGCGGATCGTGCCCGCGAGTTGGCCGAGTTCAATCCGATGCTCGGCTTCCGCGGTTGTCGTCTGGCGATCGCCTATCCGGAAATCGCCGAGATGCAGGCGCGCGCGATCTTCGAGGCGGCCGTCGAGGCCGGCAAGCGCACCGGCAAGGCAATCGGACTCGAGGTCATGGTGCCGCTGATCGCCACCAAGGCGGAGTTCGATCTGGTCAAGGCGCGCATCGATGCAACGGCGCAGGCGGTGGCGCGAGAGACCGGCATCACGCTGAAGTATCATGTCGGCACGATGATCGAGTTGCCGCGCGCGTGCCTGAAGGCAGGGGAGATCGCGGAGTCCGCCGAGTTCTTCTCGTTCGGCACCAACGACCTGACGCAGACGACGTTCGGCATCAGTCGCGACGACGCCGCAAGCTTCCTCGGAACCTACGTTGCGCGCGGCATTCTCGAGATCGATCCGTTCGTCTCGGTCGATCAGCAGGGCGTCGGCGAACTGGTCAAGATCGGCGTCGAGCGCGGCCGCAAGACGCGGCCGGGCATCAAGGTCGGCATCTGCGGCGAACATGGCGGCGATCCGGCTTCGGTCGCGTTCTGTCACAGCATCGGGCTGAACTACGTTTCGTGCTCTCCGTACCGCGTGCCGATCGCGCGGCTCGCGGCGGCGCAGGCCGCGCTCGGCAAGGAAGTCGCCAGCCAGGCGTGATCGCGATCCGCTCGTGACGATTGATTGCAGAATGCCCGGGCTGGTCCCGGGCATTTTCGTTGGAACGAGTTGGTGCCGTCGCCCTGAGGTGCTGTAGCGGAGCGAAGGCCTCGAAGGGCGGCGCCGTTCCTTCGAGGTTAGCTACGTTGTCGCGCGCGCCTCAGGATGACGTCGCGCATCGAAGAGATTATTTACCATTCGCGTTGACGCGATGTTTACCAGTTCCAGCGACGCGCGATTCACCAACATCAGCGATAGGGTCGCCGGCCCATATGGAGACGCTTGCGTGTGTCCCGCATGCATCGCCGATTAACTCCCCCGCAACTTTAATTGGCTACTAACGAGAAGGATCGAATTGCACCGATGTGCGCCGATCTCGTGTGTGTGCGTATGTGTAGCGTTGCGTGAGCGTATCGATGTTTGTCATGCGTAACGGGTCGAAGGGCGCTCGCTTTGCGTCCTTCGCTCTCGGTCTCTGCGTCTTCGCATTGATCCCCACAGAAGCCGGATATCAGGATATCGCCTCGCTGCTGGCGAGGCAGCCCGGCGTTGCGGAACGCTGGCAGCAACGCGTGTTCTCGCCCACCGTCAGCACCATTCAGGTCGCGACATTCTCCTTCGGGCGCCCGATCGGAACCTCGCTGCCGCGCACCGCCGCCGCCTTGCTCGCGAGCCTCGAAAAGCAGGGCAGCGGAATCACCGGCGCGGTGACGCGCAATCCGTTGATTGCACCGCCGGCCCGCTATCAGGCGACGGATTTCCCCAAAGTCGATCGCACGCTGAAGGGCGACCGTCTCGCCCTCGCTTCTCCCGCGCTTGACGCTCCCGAGAATGCCGAGCCTTCGCGCGACGATCCGTCGACGTCCAACGCGTCGGTGTTCGGCGAGAAAACCGCCGCAGCGGCTTCGTCGCCCGTGCTGGATCCGGAACTCGCCGAAGCGCTCAACGCGCCGCCGCTGGCGCAATACGATGTCTCGATGTCGCTCGAAGCGCAGCCGCTTGATGATCTCAAGGGACCGGCGGTTCGCCACGACCCGTCGCCGGATACGTTTTCGGTTCAGACCGCCAGCCTGTATTTCGGCAGTTCATCGCTCGGAGTGTCGGGCGAGACGCTGCAAAGCTGGCAGCCCGGCGAAGCGCCGATGGTCGTGCTGCCGGGCATGCCCGATCCGGATATGAAGGCCACCGCGGCGTTGCCGCCGGCGGCCGTCGCATCGCTGCCGGACGGAGAAAGCGTCGCCGGCAAGGGCGAAGTCAACAGCGACCACACGACCCACCTCAAAACGCCGGCCGAGCGGCTTGGTCTCGAAGGCAAGGCCCGCGACAAGCAGGAAAAATGTCTGGCCGAGGCGGTCTATTTCGAAGCGCGCGGCGAAGCCGTGCGCGGCCAGATCGCGGTGGCGCAAGTGGTGATGAACCGCGTGTTCTCCGGCTTCTATCCGACCACCGTGTGCGGCGTGGTCTACCAGAATGCAAAGCGTCACCTGGCCTGTCAGTTTACCTTCGCCTGCGACGGCATTCCCGATGTGGTGCGCGAGCCCGACATGTGGGTGCGCGCCAAGAAGATCGCCAAGGCGACGCTGGATGGCCAGCTCTGGTTGCGCGAGGTCGGGAAATCGACGCATTATCACGCCTACTGGGTGCATCCGTCATGGGTGCACGAGATGAAGAAGATGTATCGCACCGGCGTGCATACGTTCTATCGGCCGCGCGCTTGGGGCGACGGCAGCGACGCGCCGAGCTGGGGAACGCCGGCGCAGACCGCGGAAATTTCCGCCAAACTCGCAGCCTTCAAGGACTGACGGACTCAAGGACTGGCCGCGCCGGATCGCGGCATAGCGGCCGTTCGAAAAGCCGACGGGGCGGCATCCGCGGTTGCTGGAGGTCGCTCCGTTGGCTAAATTCGGTCATCGCCTGGCGCGGCTGTGCGCCGATCATTTGACATCCGATCATTTCGGCTGTGGTTACGAGGAGTCTACGCGTGGGAACATTCAGGGCCGTCCGGATCGACAAGGCGGAAAAGGGCACCACGGTCGCGCTGACGCAGTTCGACGAAGCCGAACTGATGGACGGCGATGTCACGGTTCGCGTCGAGTGGTCGACGCTGAACTACAAGGACGGTCTCGCCGTCACCGGCAAGGCGCCGGTGGTGCGGCGGTTCCCGATGATCGCGGGGATCGATTTCGCCGGCACCGTCGAGCAATCCTCGCATCCGGCATGGAAGGCCGGCGACAAGGTGATCTGCAACGGCTGGGGCATGGGCGAAACCCATCTCGGCGCCTACGCCGAGAAGGCGCGGGTCAAGGGCGACTGGCTGGTGCGGCTGCCGGACGGCATGTCGGCGCGCGACGCCATGGCCATCGGCACCGCGGGCTACACCGCGATGCTGGCGGTGCTGGCGCTGGAGCGTCACGGGCTGACGCCGAAAGACGGGCCGATGGTGGTGACGGGCGCTGCCGGCGGCGTCGGTTCGGTGGCTATCGCCGTACTGTCGAAGCTTGGCTATCACGTCATCGCCTCGACCGGGCGTGCCGCCGAAGCGGACTATCTGCGTGGCCTCGGCGCCTCCGAGATCATCGACCGCAATGAACTGTCCGGTGCCGCCAAGCCGCTGGCGAAGGAGCGCTGGGCAGGAGGTGTCGATAGCGTCGGCTCGACCACGCTGGCCAACCTGCTGTCGATGACGAAGTATCGCGGCGCCATCGCCGCCTGCGGGCTGGCCGCCGGGATGGATCTGCCATCATCGGTGGCGCCCTTCATTTTACGCGGCGTGTGTCTTCTCGGCATCGATTCCGTGATGTGTCCGCTGGAATTGCGCAAGCAGGCCTGGGGGCGGCTGGCGAGCGATCTCGATCGCTCGAAGCTTGCTGAAATCACTCATGAAATTGGCCTCGACGATGTGGTTGCCGCAGGCGCGAAAATCCTCGCGGGCCAGGTTCGTGGTCGAATCGTGGTAAAGATTTTGTAGTGGTGTTCAGACTTTACCAACCAAGCTGCTCCATTGTTGCCACGGTTGGTATGGTAAGCAGCAGGTAAAGGTGACGCCGCGATGTCACCGGTCCTGCGCTCAGTTGTGTGGAGTTCAAAATGCTTGCGCGTTTTGTGTTGGGAGCCCTTGCCGTCGGTGCCGTGGTCGCGCCAGCTCTGGCGGGCGAGATGAATGCCACTGAGGCCCGCAAGTTCGTGTCCGGCAAGGTTTTCGCCTTCAACTGTTTCGACGGGACGCGCGGCGCGGGTCGTGTGTTCGACGACGGTTCGGCGGCAGGCTCGGTGCAGTTCGGCGGCTCCGGCCCGACGCGCTACATGCGGCTTCCCGGCAATACGTTGCAGACCCGTGGTGAATCGGTGTGCGCCTCGATCAAGGGGCTGCCGTTCTCGCCGTGCTTCAACCTCGACAAGCAGGACGACCGCAGCTTCCGCGGCGCGGTGTCGGGCATGGGATTCGCTTATTGCGACTTCCATCACAAGGGCGCCGGCCACATCATCATGGCGCGCGCCATTTCGGGCAAGGGCCCGCGTTCGCTGCATTCGCGTCACGTCAGGTCGGCTGATGCCACCCCGCCCGATGTTGTCGCGCGCGTCGAGACGCCGAAGGTCGACAAGGCCCGGATCGCGCCGGTGCAGACCGAGGCGATCTCGGAGTTGCGGCGCTCGACCGACTGATCCACCTCCGTCGCATCCCGCCGTCTATGAATTCTGCGCCGCCTCCGCTCGTTGCAGCGGCGCGTTGCGCCGGAACAGAATGCGCTGATACAGCCAGCCGATGGCGACCAGTACCACCCCAAGCACCATGAACGAGAGCGCGCGGTAGACGCCGGTCAGTTCCGACATATCGATCAGGAACGCTTTCAGGATCGTCAGCGCGATGACCACGGCGGAAGCCAGTCGCGCGCGTTGCGAATTGAACGCAATCCCCGCCACGAGCAACGCCACGCCGAACGCAAGGTAGGCAATCGAATAGGTGTATTGCTCGGCGTCGCTGACGCCGCCGCTGCTCATCACCGGACCATGATAGAGGCGGCGGATTTCGAGCGTGACGTAAGCCAGCGCCAGCACCAGCGCGCCCGCCGCAAGCGTATGGCCATAGAAGCGGGCGCGACGCCCGGAGACGGCATAGGACAGCGCCAGCGTCAGAAGCGCGGGCAGTGCATAGCCGAGCAGCAACAGGTTGATGACCGTGCCGCCGACGTCGATGCGCCAGATCATCGGATTATCGAGCAGCAGCAAGCCGAACACGGTTGCGGCGGCGGCGAAAACCGTCAGCAGCAGGGCGCCGATGTTGTGCACGATGCTGCGGGAGCGGATACGCAGGCGTTCCAGCCCGATCGCCATCGCCAACGCGACGCAGACTTGCAACGCGACCTCGGTCAAGCCAGCGACGGAAGCGTAGACATTGCCGCGATTGACGGCATGGCGGATTTCCATGAAGGCCAGCAGCACCGTGAACAGGATCGCAGCGGCCTCGATCATGCGTAACGGGACGTCATCGCCGCGTCGCCGCAACAACACGCCGGCCGCCCAGAACGATGCCGCTGGAATCCCGTAACCCCACAACAGCCAGTTGAAGATCGGTGTGCTGCCAATCGCTTCGCCGGCGATGCGCGGCTCGTAGCCGATGCGCATCACCACGATGGCGGCGAGGATTGCCGACAGCCAGCGCAGGAATGGAATCGGCCGGCGCAACGCAACCCATGCCGTGCCGAGCGACATCAGCGCCAGCGCGATGGTCAGCCAGCCGTGCTCCATCGCGAAGGTAAAAGCCAATGCCAGCGCGCCGAGCGTGCCGGTGGCGAACAACGCAGCGGCGATGTTTTGTCCGGGGCGGGCGTCGCGCTTGCCGAGCGTTTCGGTGGCCCAGCCGAACGCTGCGGCGAGCAGAACGGCGATGATCGCGAACGGGACCGAACGGTCGAAATGCGCGACGCGGGCATAGAGCGCGATCAGCAACGCCAGCGGCGTGAATACTGCCGCTGCCGCCCACAGTGTCGGAATCAGCGCGTTGAACGAGCGGCCTTGCGCGAGAAAGCCGGTGACGCCGAACCCGGCGGCGAAGATTGCCGCCGCCATCAAATGCGTGGTGACGGATTCGTCGGTGGCGCTCGGACCAATGCCCGATATGGCGCCGCCCGGCAGCACCAGCATGTCGAGGTTGGCTTGCACCGCCCATTCAAGAAAGACGATGGCGACCAGCACGGCACTGGCGACAATCGCCGCAGTTGCGGCGGGCGCGCGCCATGCGACGGCCAACGTACCAAGCACCAGCAATCCGAACACGATGATGGCGGTGTCGGCATGATGGCTGTTGAGCACGATCATGGTGGCGCCAAAGACGTATGCCGCCAACGCGCCGGATGAGATTGGTTCGACTTTGCCCGGTTCGGCGGGTGGCCCGAACAGAAGGCCGCACACCACCAGCAAGGCTGCCAGCGCGAAACCGGTGATGACGTGAAACGCATGCGGCGCGACCATCGAGGGTCCGCATTCGAGACATGGGAAGGTCCACAGCAGCGCGAAGACGATGGTGGTGACGGCGAGCCAGCGCCACAGCCGTGCGCGGGCGAGGCTGAACGCGGCAGCGGTGACGATGGCGAGATAAATATACAGCGCCCAGAAATCCGGCTGCTCCGACGAGACCAGCAGCGGTGTGACGAACGCGGCGGCGACGCCTAGTCCGGCCAGCGCCGGTCCATGCAGCAGCGCGGCCGCCAATGTGCCGAGCGCCACCAATCCGAGCAGGATGAATGCCGTGGCGGGCACCAGGAAATCATACAGCGCGTAGGCCGCATATACGGTCGCGAAAGCCACCGCAGTCCCGGCGGCCGTCAGCATCGCGGGAATGTTGGCGATTGGCGGCGGCGTGATCGACGAACTGCCTTCCTTGCGTCGGGTCCATTCGCCGGCGGCAAGTAGTGCGGCCGCGAATGCGCCGCCGAGCAGCACGCGCACGCCGGGACCGAGCAAGCCTTCCTCGATGGAGTAGCGCACCATGAAGAAGCCGCCGAGCGCCAGCGTCAGGCCGCCGATCCACACCACCCAGCGGGTGCCGATGCGCTCCTCGAAACCGGCGCGCGATCCGGATGGCGCATTCCCGGGTTCAACCTGGGATGCGGCGTGAGGTGCGGACGGTTCGACTGCCGCGGGCGCGATGGGAGGTGTGCTTGTTTCGGCGACCTGATCAACTTTCGTCGACAGCGGCGGTGATGCGATCGCCGGCTCCTCGGGAGTTGTCTGCGATCTCACATCCGGCGTCGTTGCGGCTCCGCTGGACGCTTCCAGCACCGCGATGCGGGCTTGCAATTCGCGCGCGCGGTTGAGCGCCTTGCGGGCGAAGATGATGGCGACGATGGCAACGACCAGAGCGACAAATTCCATAGGCCCTCAATATTCGCAGCCGCGTAGCGCCAGCCGCTTCAAACTTTTCGGTATCATGCTCGGGATGCGCCGATTGGCCGGTTGATGTGATGGGTATCGATGGCGCGCGCAAAAGTTCAATCGCATCGGGACTGTGCGTTTCGCCAACTATTCCAGATCGACGCGGAACGGCTGGCCTTCGATCGACATGTCGCCGGGGCCGATTTCATCGAGGGCGCGCAGCATGCGGCCTTGGCGCCCCAAGGCGCGATCCGCCAGCGCGACGATGAGCCGGTTCGGAAACGCGGTCTGCGAGGCTTCGCGCATCTGTCGCGCGATGGCAATTTCGTCGCGCTGCGGATTGAGCGCGCAGGCGGCGGCAAACGCGCTCGCCGTGGAGCGGCTGATGCCGGCGAAACAATGCACCACCAGCGGCGCGCGCCGATCCCAGCCGCGCACGAACGCCAGTATCTTTTCGACGTGCGCATCGGAAGGTACGACGAAGCCGTCAGCGGGTGCGCTGACATCGTCCATCGCAATCAACAGATGATTGGCTTCGTTGACCGATGCCGGGCGCTGAACCTTGCTGATGTTGCCCATCACGGTCAGGATGTGGCTTGCGCCGGTCGATTGCACGGTGGCGGGAAGTGCGGCGAGCGAGCACACATGGATCATGATGTTGTCCCTTGTCGTTCCGCCAAACTATAGAGCGTTTTCGAGCGAAGTGGATACCGGTTCGCGTGAAGAAAACGCGTCAAATCAAAATCATGGAGTTCCGGTTCTGATTCCATCAGAACCAAAAGGACTCCAGCCGCCGCATGTGACGAACGGAAGCAGCCGAGCTGCGTCGGCTAAACGCGCAGCGTTTCGAAGCGCGCCAGAAATCGCTTCGCGGCTTTGCCGGCCGACCATGGCGTCAGGTAATCCTGTTCCATCGTCGATGACAGGCCGGGATCGCGCCCGAACAGCCGTTTCGCCTCGGCTTCGGCGAAGCCTGCAAGCCGCGTCGCTTCGAGATAGGCCGCGCCGCGATCGGCGGCCTTGATGTGCTCGGTCAGTTCCGCGGGCAGCACCGGCGGCAATCCGAAGCGGATGTGAATTGCCGCAAGCAAGCGCTTCTCGACGATTTTGTACGAGCCGCCGATCACCGCCTTGAACGGCGAAATCATGTCGCCGATGACGTATTCCGGCGCGTCGTGCAGCATTGCCGCGAGCCGCAGCCGATGATCGGCGCGCGGGGTTTGCGCGCGCAGCACGGCCTCGACCAGCAATGTGTGCTGCGCCACCGAAAAAATGTGCGTGCCGTGGGTCTGGCCGTTCCAGCGCGCGACGCGCGCGAGGCCGTGCGCGATGTCGGCGACTTCGACATCGAGCGGCGAGGGGTCGATCAGGTCGAGCCGCCGTCCCGACAGCATGCGCTGCCACACGCGCGTATTCACGTTGGCCGTACCGGATTTCGGTTTCATCATCGGGCGCGGAGGCGCGGCGCGCGTTGCTTGCCGCTGCAGACATCGTGGCAATGGCAACTCACGAGATGATCGTTGACCATGCCGGTCGCCTGCATGAAGGCATAGACGATTGTCGGGCCGACGAACTTGAAGCCGCGCGCCGCCAGGTCCTTCGAAATCTTCACCGAGAGCGGTGTCGACGGCGGCACGCTGGCGGTGGTCTTGAACGTGTTGACCTTCGGCTGGCCATCGACGAAATCCCACAGCAGTTTCGAGAAGCCGGGGCCGTCTTCCATGATCTTCAGGTAGGCTTTGGCGCTGTTCACCGCGCCTTCGATCTTGGCGCGGTTGCGGACGATGCCGGCATCCTGCATCAGCGCGTGAACTTTTTTCTCGCTGTAGCGGGCAATCTTCGCGGGTTCGAAATCGTCGAAGGCGCGGCGAAAATTGTCGCGCTTGCGCAGAATGGTGATCCACGACAGGCCGGCCTGAAAGCCGTCGAGCATCAGCTTTTCGTAGAGCGCGCGGTCGTCGTATTCCGGCACGCCCCATTCGGTGTCGTGATAGGCGACGTAAAGCGGGTCTTCGCCCGGCCACGGGCAGCGCGTGAGACCGTCGGCGTGAACCACGGCGCGGCTCATGCGACGGTCTTTTTTTGCAGGTTGCGGACAATATCCGGATCGGCGAGACGAATGACGATGCCACCGGCGATCAGCGGCGTTCCGGCATCGAGCGCATCGGCGACCTTGTCGACGCGTACCGTTGCAAGGCCGAGTTCGTTGGCCGAGGAGCCCATGGTGCCGACCTGCCTGTCGGCGGCGAGGATGGCGGCGCCCGCTTCGGGCCTCCCGGCCTCCAGCGCGACATTGACGGTGCGCGTGCGCGCGGTGCCGCGATGTTGCATCCGTGACACCACTTCCTGTCCGACGTAGCAGCCCTTGTCGAAATCGACGCCGTGCAGCCGGTCCATGTTGGTCTCGTGCGGAAAAGCCTCGCCGTAGATGAAATCGCTGCCGCCGCGCGGAACGCCGCAGGCGATCCGGTGCGCTTCGTAAGCCGATTCATCCACCAGTTCGGCGCCGACCAGCGCCGCGGCCTTGGCCGCCAGTTCCTGCGGAATCAGAATGCGCCAGCCGAGCGCTTCGGCGCGCGGATCGGCGAAGCTGAGGTCCGGCTGCATTGTTGGAACGCCGTCCCACACCGCGAGCACACTGAGCGCATCGGAGAGGTTTTCCACCGTTACCTTGGCGCGCAGTTTGTAGAAGCCGAGCTTGGTGGTCAGGCTTGCCGCCAGCGCCCTGGAACAATCGATCAACAGGCCGCCGCCATGTCCCGCGGGAACCTCGGTGAGCAGGAAGTCCGCCACGATCTTGCCCTGCGGCGTCAGCAGCGCGCCGAATCGACCCAGTCCCGGTTGCAGTTTGCCGGTGTCGGTGGTGATCAGGCCATTGAGGAAGACGCCGGCGTCCTCGCCGCTGACCTTGACGACGCCACGGTCGGAAAGAAGCGCAGCTTTCATTTGGAATCTCTGGAGAATCGCTGATCCGGAAGGCCGGATGTCCGCTGCAAAGGTATGCCGCGGCCGCCTAAACGACAAGGCCGATGCCCGCGCGCCCCGCTGGATATCCGGCCCGAAGGGGCCGCAGCGTCGCCGTGCTTATTGCTTCATCGGTATCAGGGAGAATTCGCCATTGCGGACGCGGTTGGGCAGGCCCTCGACGAACTTCGCCACCGCATCCTCGCCGTAGGTGCCGACCAGTTCGGCGAATGCCGCGAACAGGCTGGCCTGCGCCAGACAGTCGCCGTCGACGCCGTCGTGCCGGGCCTCCGCCCAGGCTTCGTTGAGATAACTCAGCGCCGCCTGCTTCTGTTCATGATCGGGCATCGGGTCGTGAGCGGAGATGTACGACAATGGCTGGCTCATGAAAGTCTCAACGTCCTGCGATGGGCGCGATCCGTTGGAGCGCCGCGAAACCAGATCAGGTTTAGCACGAGGGCGCGGCCCGCCTAGGCTACTTCTTTAGGAAAGGTTAATGGAGTGGTTAGAGATTGTGCGATAGTTCCATGCTGCGGCGGAAGCGCCACAGGCGCTTGGCCCGTGATTCCCGGGTTCCTCAGCGCGGCGCATGCCGCAATTGCCGGCGCTGCAACGCTTCAAGGCGCGCGGCAGGCGATAGCGCCATTGCATCGATCGACGTTCCGACGCCCTTGCTCCATCGGTACTGAGAATCTTCAGTTGGCGTAGCGCGCCGTCAGGTCGCGCGAGATCCTGGCGCCTTCGTCGATGTAACGCTTGATGGCGACGTTGGCGGCCGGAGTGCAGGTCCGGTAGGTCTGCTGGAAGCCGTTATAGCCGCGATTGAAGCCGGCGATCAGGCGCGCGCGGCGCTCGCCGGATGGCGTCTCGGCATTGATGAGCGCCTGCATCTCGTTGCGCCATTTCGGCCCTTCGTTAGCCCCGCAGATGCCGCGCAGGTAGTGCAGGGTGCCGAGGATTTCGGCGAGCCGCTGCAGATCGCCGTCGAACGGCGCGGCGGCGTCCTGCGCGCGCGCCGGTGCCTGATCGGGGCCAAGCCCCAAACCAAGGCTGCACGCCGCAAGAAGCAATGTCGCCGCAAGGAGTCGTTTCAGCATCATGGGGCCCGGACTGGGCGTGATATGCCTTGTTGGCGTCGTCGGCGCAAGCGATGGGCGGCGGCGCGCCTTTGCCACATTCAGGCGGCGATCAGCCGGCCGGCGGCCTCGACGATCTCGGCAAGGCCCTGGGTGGTGCGCATCTCGCCGAGCGCGGCGGGGTCGATCCAGCGAAAATCGTCGAGTTCCTCGTTCAGGGTGACTTCACCGGCACGCCAGTGCGCGGCGAACGAGATGACGAGATAGTGCCCGGTGCGTCCGGCGGCGGCATCCGGCAGCACCTCGCGCCAGCCGGCGAAGCCCACGATATCGATCGTCAGCGCGGTCTCCTCGCGGACCTCGCGCAGCGCCGCCTGATGCAGGGTTTCGGCGTGTTCGACCCGGCCGCCGGGGACCGAGTAGAGGCCGCGGCCGGGCTCGCGGGCGCGGCGCACCAGCAACAGCCTGCCGGCGCGAAAGATGGCGGCGCTGACCGCGAGTTGCGGCCGGGCGGCGATGGGCGCGGTCACTTGAGTTCCTGCGTCATGATGGAATCGATGTCGGGATGGTCCTCGACGCCGGGGCCGTGGATGATGCCGCCAGCCAACGTCACCAGCGGCTTGACCCAGCCGGTCGCCTGCTGCGCCAGCGCGACGCGGGTATGGTCTTGCCTGGCGTTGCGCATCGCCGCGCCGACCGCGGTCAGGATCGAGGTCATGGCGCCGGTGATGTTATCGAACTCGGCGCGGATCGCGGTATCGGTCTGTTCATAGGCGGCGATGGCGAGATCGCGGCCCCTGAAATGCGAGGCGGTGAAATGTTCGTGATAGGACAGCGGTTGCCATTCGAGAAAATCGGCGGCGCATTCCGGCATGTCGGGAATCATTTCAAGCAGCATGATGGCTTCATTGAAATGGTTGAGGTAGTCGGTCGCAAGGCCGGTGCGTGGATTGATGTTGGCGGCCGACAGCTCGGCTGCGGTCGGGGCGTCGACACGCTGCGGCTCGAACGGATGGGAAAGTTTGGTGGAAGTGGAACTCATCTCGGACACACTCTTAACATTACGGGTTAAAAGGGGCTGAATTTATTTGGTCAGGATGTGAGTATGTGCGGTCGCTACGTGATCACCACACCGCCTGCGGCATTGCGTACCGCATTCGGCTACGCCGCGCAGCCCAATTTTCCGGCGCGCTTTAACGTTGCGCCGACGCAGCCGATTCCCGTGGTGCTGGAGGAGCAGGGCGCGCGCCAATTCCGGCTGATGCGCTGGGGGTTCGTCCCGGCCTGGGTGAAGGATCCGCGCAGGTTCACGCTGCTCATCAATGCGCGCGCGGAGACGGTGCGCGACAAGCCGGCGTTTCGCAACGCCATCCGGCGGCGGCGTTGCCTCGTGCCGGCCGATGGCTACTACGAGTGGCAGAACGTCGACGGCCACAAGCATCCGTATTTTATCCATCCCCGTCACGGCGGGCCGATCGGTTTCGCCGGCGTCACCGAAACCTGGAGCGGACCGAACGGCGAGGAAGTCGACACGGTGGCGATCATCACGGCGGCGGCGCATGCCGACATGGCTGTGTTGCATCATCGTGTGCCGGTGGTGATCGCACCGCAGGATTTCGCGCGATGGCTGGATTGCGCGCGCGTCGGCGTCGATGAGGCAGGCGCGTTGCTGGTCGCGCCGCGCGCCGGTGAATTCATCTGGCATCGCGTCTCGCGTGACGTCAATCGGGTCGCCAACGACGACGCGAGGTTGCTGCGTCCGGTCTCCGATGCGGAAATCGCAAGCGAAGCGCCGGAGCCGAAACAAAAGGCCGCGCCGCGCAAGACAGTGCCGGCGGCATCGGACGACGGGCAGGGGTCGCTGTTTTAGAGGCTCGCCGTTCCGACGCTCGTTGCTCTGGAAAGCCGCGCCGTGCCGGGGCCGCGGACGCCGGCCGTCTGCCGTCGCTTGACGACCTCGGCATCGGCATGACAATGACCCCGCCATGGCCAGAACCAGCTCCATCGAACCCGTCGTCATGTTGGCGACCATTCTGCAATGGCTGGTTCTGGCAACGCTCACCGGTGTTATCGTCGGCAGCGGCACCAGCCTTTTCCTGCACGGCCTGTTTTTCCTGACCGACAAGACGGCAACCGTCCCGCTCTGGTTTCAGATGTCGCTGCTGCCGCTCGGCGGCCTGCTCAACGGGCTGCTGCTGCACTACGGCTACAGGATCAACACCACGGGCCTCGGCGATTCGGTGATTGCGGCGGTTCACCGGCAGTCCGGGCGGATGCCGTTGAAAACGCTCATCATCAAGCCGGTCGCGGCCATCATCACGCTGGCCTCGGGCGGCTCCGCCGGCAAGGAGGGGCCGTGCTCGCATATCGGCGGCTCACTGGCCTCGGGCTTCGGCCGGATGCTGGGATTGAACGTCGAATTGCAGAAGCGGATCGTGGCGTGCGGCGTCAGCGCCGGATTCGCCAGCGTGTTCGGCACGCCGATTGCCGGCGCGATATACGGGGTCGAGGTGCTGGCCATCGGCCGTATTCGTCACGACTTTCTTTTCCCCGCTGTCGTCGCGGGCGTCGCGTCGTTCGAGACCAGTCGGTTCTGGGGAATTCCGTATCAGTATTACACCATCCAGTTACTTCCCCCGTTTTCCGAGGCGCTGTTCATCAAGACGGTTGCGATCGGCATCATCTGCGGAATGGTCGCGTGGTTGTTTGTCGAAATGATCGCTTTGGCGCGCCGTCTGTTTACCCGTCTGCGCGTTCGATACGATCTCTGGCCGCCTCTGGTGCCGCTGCTGGGCGGTTTGTTGCTGGCGTTGCTGATCGTCGTCATCCCTAGGGACTATCTCGGGCTCAGCCTGCCATTGATGGATCGGGCGCTGGCCGGCGAGCCGATGCCCTATCTCGGTTTTTTCTGGAAGACACTGCTCGTTGCCATCACGCTGGGCTCGGGGTTTTACGGCGGGATTGTCACCCCGCAATTCGTGATCGGCGCCGTCGCCGGCAATGTGCTTGCGCATGTTCTGGGCATCAGTCCGGCGCTCGGCGCCGCGGTCGGGCTTGTTGCCGTCGTGGCTTCGGCATCGAACACTCCGATCGCCGCTGTTCTGATGGGCGTTGAATTGTTCGGCGGCGTTACCGGAACGGTCTACGTCGCGGGCGCGGCGATGGCGGCTTACGTGATGATCGGCCATCGCAGCGTCTATCCCGATCAACTGGTGGCCTATCCGAAATCCTCGTGGATGCACGCCGGTTTCGATCGTCCGGTCGGCGAGGAGAAGATCCGCCTCTCATACGGGCTGTTGAAGTGGATCAGTCGAATGCAGGCAAGGCGCGACCGTCTGTTCCGGCGCGATGCCGAGGCGCATGACCGAGCACGCCGGACAGGCGGCGACAAAGGCGGTCCGCCGGAGGCGTAACCCGCGTCACAGCACCTTGCCGGGATTCATGATGTTGAGCGGATCGAGCATCGCCTTGATGCCGCGCATCACCTCGATTGCCACCTTGTCCTTCACCTCGGGCAGCTCGTCGCGTTTCATCACGCCGATGCCGTGCTCGGCGGATATCGAGCCGCCCATCTTCAACACGATCTCGAACACCGCGGCGCTGACGTCGTGCCAGCGCGCGAGGAACGCGTCCTTGTCGCCCCCGGCCGGCTGGCTGACGTTGTAGTGGATGTTGCCGTCGCCGAGATGGCCGAACGGCACCGGGCGGCTGCCGGGCACCAGTTTCGTGACCGCCGCATTGGCTTGTGCGATGAACGCCGGCACCGCCGCGATCGGCACCGAAACGTCGTGCTTGATCGAGCCGCCCTCCGGCTTCTGCGCCGGTGAAATCACCTCGCGCAGTTTCCAGAACGCGGCCTGCTGGCTCAGGTTCGCGGCAATCACCGCGTCCTCGATGATCCCGGTCTCGATGCCGCGCGACAGGATCGCCTCCAGCGTCGCGCGGGCGTCGTCGCGCGACGACGATATTTCCATCAGCACGTACCATGGATAACGCGTCGTCAGCGGATCGCGGAGGTCGGGGCCGTGCCTGACGGAGAAGTCGATACAGATTTCCGCCAGCAATTCGAAACTGGTGAGGCTGCCCGCCGCTTCGTTCTGCGCGATCTCCAGCAGCTTCAGTGCCTGCGCCGGCGATGCCAGCCCGACGAAGGCGGTCTCGACGCTGCGCGGCTTCGGAAACAGCTTCAGGCTGGCGGCGGTGATGATGCCGAGGGTGCCTTCAGCGCCGATGAACAGATTGTGGAGGTTGTAGCCGGTGTTGTCCTTCTTCAGTTTCGACAGCGTGTTGAGCACGCGGCCATCGGCCAGCACCACCTCGAGGCCGAGCGCCATCGCGCGCGCCACGCCATAGGCCAATGCGCCGGTGCCGCCGGCGTTGGTGGAGAGGTTGCCGCCGATGGTGCAGCTGCCTTCCGCGCCGAGCGAGAGCGGAAACAGCCGGTCTGCCTCGGTGGCGCGCTGTTGCAGCGTTTGCAGCACGCAGCCCGCCTCGGCGGTCATGACGTTGGATTGCGTGTCGACCTCGCGGATCTTGTCCAGCCGTCGCAGCGACAGCAGCACTTCGCCGTGATGCGGCGTCTGGCCACCGACCAGCCCGGTGTTGCCGCCCTGCGGCACCAGCGCGGTGCGGGTTTCGGTCGCGAGCTTGCAGATCGCCGCGACGTCGGCCGTCGATCCGGGGCGCAGCACCAGAGGCGAATGCCCGTGATACAGGTTGCGTTCCTCGGTGACGTAAGGCGCGATTTCCTGCGCGTCGGTGACGCCGTATTTGTCGCCGACGATCGCCTTGAAGCGTGCGACGAGTTCGGGCGCGAGCGGCGATGGTGACGGCTGGACCAGGTTCATGACGGGTCTCTTGTGATTGGTTCGTCGAAAGAGGTCACTCGGGCCGGACCGCGGCCCGGCGCAGCCGGTCGTTGATGGCCTCGCCGAGATCGTTTTGAGGAACGGGCATCACCGCGATGGCGCGGGCGCCGGCGGTGTCGAGCGCGCGCAGGTGGCTGAACAGGTTGGCGGCGGCCTCGGTCAGGCTGCCGCGCGCCGACAGGTTCAGCATCGCAGCGGCGTTATCGCTGCCGGGAGCCGGATCGGGGCCGAACGCCAGCAACGCTTCGCCCGGTTCGAGCCGGACCGCGTTGAGGCGTACCGGGGTGCGCGGTGCATAATGAGACGCCAGCATGCCCGGCGCGGTCGGCTGCCCGGCCTCGGCGCCGGATGGCGCGGGCGGCCGTTGCAGGGGGCACCCCAGCACGCGCTCGATTGCGCTCCGGGAAAGGCCGCCGGGGCGCAGCAGCATTGGCTGCTCGAAGCAGCCGACGATGGTCGATTCGACGCCGACCGGCACCGGGCCGCCGTCGACGATCAGGTCGATGCGGCCGTCGAGGTCGCTTTGCACATGGGCGGCGGTGGTCGGCGAGACGTGCCCGGAGCGGTTGGCCGACGGCGCCACGATGGGGCGGCCCAGTTCGCGCAGAATATCCCGCGCCACGGCGTGGGACGGCATCCGGACAGCCACGGTGTCGAGGCCGGCGGTGGCCAGCGTGGCGACCGCGCAATCCGGTGTTTTCGGCAGCACCAGCGTCAATGGCCCCGGCCAGAACGCTTCGGCCAGCCGGCACGCGACCGCGTCGAAGCGGGCGATGCGTTTTGCACCGGCAAGATCATGAACGTGGGCGATCAGGGGGTTGAACGAAGGCCGACCCTTGGCCCGATAAAGCCGTGCAATCGCCTCGGGATGCGTTGCGTCGGCGCCGAGGCCGTAAACCGTCTCGGTCGGAAACGCCACCAGACCGCCCTGCAGGAGCCGTCGCGCGGCCTCGGCCGCAGCGGCGTGGCTCGCCGCCAGTATTTTTGTTGTCAGTTCAACGGTCATCGGGTTCCGATCTTGCATTCGCTATCTTGCGGTGGCTGAAAGCCAAGGCTATAAGCCGCCCCATCGTCGGAGTGTGGCTCAGCCCGGTAGAGCACTGCGTTCGGGACGCAGGGGTCGCAGGTTCAAATCCTGCCACTCCGACCATCATTTCAATAGCTTAGTGTTTTCGGCCCGGTTATAGCGCAACGCGGTGCGCAACGGAATGGCCGCGCTTGGCGGAAGTTTCCCGCCTTGGTGCCGCGATGCACGCCTTGCCGCCGTCAGGACAAGCCCCTGCACCATGCTTTTCGGGACTTGCAGTTGTCAGGTTTGGCAGTCGTGACGTTTTGGCAGCCGTGACGTTTGGATGAAAAGCCGGGCTATTTTCGCAGCTTGATCAGCAGCCAGATGCCGGCGATGAGACTTGCCACCAGGAAGATCCAGTAGACCCAGGCCGGTTCGCGCGACGTTATCTCGCCTGTGAGATGAAGGATGGCGGTGATCGCCGCCAGGATGACCAGAACGAGGCATACCTTAGCGACCTTTGTCATTTCTTCGCCCCACAGCTTTGCGGATTTATCCGCGCACTTCCGCAATCTATCGGCGCATTATAGCCCGCGCGGCGGGAACATGAAGTGGCGGGCGGCAGGTCAGCCGAGCGGTGCGCGGCCTGTCTCGCGTTGGCGGACTGGATTTGTCACGCATGGCGCCTGGTGGGGCGGCTTCGGCATTCGGCCCCGCACGGTTCGTCCGCGCGGCGAACGCCATTCTAACATTTGCGTGGGCATCTCCCGACGCGCAATGCATATGTTAAAATCGGATCGCTAGTGTCCTGAATTCCAAGTTCGGCTCAATCCCAAGTTCGGCTCATTATGCAGCGTTCACTTTCGCGAACCTCGGATTCAGGACATTAGATTATCCGGCATTGCCACCAGCGAGTATCTGCGATGGCCTATCGAAATCCGAAAGACCTTGCCGATCGGATGGCCGCCCGACGCCGGCGTGCTGCCGCCGAGGACGGCTACGCCCGCGAGACCTTCACCCAGCCTCGCGAGCAGGCCCGCGAGACGGCGAGGGCGTTTCTCATGAAGTATCCGAAAGAAGCCTATTTCACCGAAGTCGAGGCGTGGCGGGAGCTGCCGGACGGCGAGATCGAGTTCACGATGAGGCGGCTGCGGTCTGCCGATTGATAACGCCCCGGGGTCGGGTGGTCGGGATGTCGTTGACGGCGACCGGCTCGTCCCCACCCGAGACGGCCTTTGCACCGCCGTGCCGCGCAGCAAATCCGAGGAAGCTGTTTCCAACGGTGCGCGGACGGTTATATATTGCCGGCGTATACTCTCGATGCGACAGCAACATTTATGCTTCCCGAAAGGGAGATTGCCGTGGATATCAAGCCCGTTGTAGCGGCGCCTTCAAAGGCATGGCCCGAATCTCATCCCCGGATCGCACTCACCGTTTTGGCAGCGCTCGGTATCGCATTCATTGTCTGGACGGCGCTGGCAGGCACGGTCGATTATTTTGCGGACTGGTTCTGAGCGGATACGATTGCTTGTAGTGAACTGGATGTGACATTGGCGACCGGCATTGCCGCCGGCGCGCCGGGAAGAGAATGTCAAACCTGAAAGCTCCATCAGCGTGGCGGTGCAGAAGTAACTTCAGGCAATGCCGGCTCGAAGCGCTTTCGTCGGAAGATGAAACGCCGTCGTGTGGTGGTTCAAAAGATCGCTTCATCGTCTCGGCGAATGCTTCGAGCGAACATCTGAATCCAACCACACTGGAGTCATGGAGTTGCCAGTGTGCTTTCGAATCCGAAGTTTGCCAGGGAAGGTGCTGCAAACTGCAGGCGAGCTTCGGAGTCCGGACACTAGCAGAAAGCAACTCCGATCCGCTTTTCCTTGCGCCAGATCGCGCGACATCTGCGTGGCTTGTCGCCTTTGATCAGAAGAAAGAATTGCGCCGGGATGCCGACCGGACTCGCCACATCCAGGGTGGCGCCGCCGTCGGAAAAGTTTTTGACCGTGCAATCGATCGTCGCGCCGCCGAACTCGATCGAAGCGCCCTTGAAAACCCTATGCCGGATAGACAATCGCCGCTCTGACACGAACGCCTCCTTGAGGAGCGCCCCGCATTATCGTGCAGTCCAATTGATTAACGGTCGGCAAAAATCACGTCACGGATTTCGGCGCCTAGCGCTTGCCGATGACCAGCCAAGTCCAGCCGAGTCCAGCCGCAGCATTTTCGCTTGGGGGGTTATATCCCCAGATCGCCGGGCAGGTCGCCCGATGCGAGCTGCCTTTCCAGTTCATGCGCCATGTTCCGATATTCTTCCGCCAATCTCCGGAACGTTTCCCGTTTTGCCGGACCGGTCGCGAGCCTGCTGATGAGAGTGCAGTCTTCGGCGTCGATCCTGAGTTTCTCGATACGTTGCTTGATGTCTTTCATCAGAAACCTCGACGATCTCAACGTCGCTTCGACGGAGCTCGCTCACTTCATCTTTATCGCGTGTCTTGCCGCGCCGTCGACGGCGGTCGGCAAATCACACCCACAGACAGCGGCGGGCCGGACGGTCGCGCTGAAAGCCGCCCGAAGATAGCATTTTCCCGACGCCTGCGATGGTATCTCGCGGCATAAAAGTCGCCGCGGGGTTTGCGGCCGCAGGACGGGGCGGGCGCCAGACAGGCCGGGCCGATCGAGCCGGCAACGGCGCACCGGCGGTCAGCGCGTGGCGCGGTGGAAACGAATTATAGCAGTAAAATCAATGCTCTGCCGTGTCAGTTGCGGGAGCACGCCGGGCCGATTGCTTTATTGCTACCGTTCAATGGCATAAATGCTATGAGGCGGGTGCTTTCGCGCAATCATCCGGATCGATTCATGTCCCATAACACCTTCGGCCACCTGTTCCGCGTCACCACCTTCGGCGAAAGCCATGGGGTGGCGATCGGCTGCGTCGTCGATGGCTGCCCGCCGCTGATTCCGCTCGCGGCCGAGGACATCCAGCAGGATCTCGATCGCCGCCGCCCCGGCCAGTCGCGCTTCACCACGCAGCGCCAGGAAGCGGATCAGGTGAAGATTTTGTCCGGCGTGATGGCGCATCCTGAAACCGGCGTGCAGGTGACGACCGGAACGCCGATCGCGCTGCTGATCGAGAACACCGACCAGCGCTCGAAGGACTATTCCGACATCAAGGACAAGTTTCGTCCCGGCCACGCCGACTTCACCTATGAGGCGAAATACGGCCTGCGCGACTATCGCGGCGGCGGCCGTTCCTCGGCGCGCGAGACCGCGTCGCGGGTCGCCGCCGGCGCCATCGCCCGCAAGGTGGTGCCGGACATGCGCGTGCGCGCGGCGCTGGTGCAGATGGGACCGCACAAGATCGATCGCGCCAACTGGGACTGGGACGAGGTGGCGCGCAACCCGTTCTTCTGTCCCGACAAGGACAAGGCGGCGTTCTTCGAGGGCTATCTCGATGGCATCCGCAAGAGCGGCTCCTCGATCGGCGCGGTGATCGAGGTGATTGCCGAAGGCGTGCCGGCGGGCCTTGGCGCGCCGATCTATGCCAAGCTCGACAGCGATCTTGCGGCTGCGATGATGAGCATCAACGCGGTGAAGGGCGTCGAGATCGGCGATGGCTTTGCCGCGGCGGCCTTGTCCGGCGAGGACAATGCCGACGAGATGCGATCCGGCAACGACGGGCCGACATTTTTGTCGAACCACGCCGGCGGCATTCTCGGCGGCATCTCGACCGGCCAGCCGGTGGTGGCGCGGTTCGCGGTGAAGCCGACATCCTCGATCCTGTCGCCGCGCCGCACCGTGGATCGCGACGGCCACGATACCGATATTCTCACCAAGGGCCGTCACGATCCGTGTGTCGGCATTCGCGCCGTGCCGGTCGGCGAAGCGATGATGGCCTGCGTGCTGGCGGATCATGTCCTGCGCCATCGCGGCCAGGTCGGATAGGGAGCCACCGATGCAGGCCGGCCGTCTCCAAAGCGTGGTGGACTGGCTGACCGACGGAGCGCAATCGGCGCTGGAGGTCGATCGCTTTACGGTCGAGACCTGCGAGCGCATCGTGGCCTGCGGCATTCCACTCTGGCGCGTCGGTGTCTTCGTCAGCACGCTGCATCCGACGGTTTCCGGGCGCGGCTTCATCTGGCGACTTGAGAGCGGCATGACGGCAACCGCCGCACCCTATGGCGTCGATCAATCGGACGATTATCTGTCGAGCCCGATCGCGGCCGTCTACAATACGGGCAAGGAAGTGCGGCGGCGGCTGAATGGCGCCGACGAGGCCGGCAATTCGCCATTCCTTGTCGCGATGCGCGAGGAGGGCGTCACCGATTACTTCGCAGTCCCGGTGTTCTTCTCCGATGGACGGCTCGAAGCGCTGAGCTGGTCGACGCGGCGGGAAAGCGGCTTCTCCGATATCGATCTCGATGAACTGCGCGCGCTTCAAGCGCCACTGTCGCGGATGATCGAAATCTTTCTGCTGCGGCGAACCGCGGTGGGCTTGCTCAATACATATGTCGGGTCGCGCGCGGGAGTGCGGATTCTCGGCGGCCAGATTCGCCGTGGCCATACCGAGACCATGCGGGCGGTGATCTGGCTGTCGGACCTGCGCGGCTTCACGCCGCTGTCGGATCGCCTGCCGCCCGATGCGATTGTCGCGTTGCTCAACCAGTATTTCGATTGTCAGGTCGAGCCGATCCTCGAACAGGGCGGCGAGGTGTTGAAGTTCATGGGCGACGGCCTGCTCGCGGTGTTTCCCGTCGCCGAAGATGGTTCGGATTTGCCGGCAGTCTGTCAGGCCGTGCTGCAGGCGGCGCGAGCGAGCCGCGACCGCGTCGCCGCGATGACGTATGCCCTCGGCGACGAGGTGCTGGAAGGCTTTCGTTTCGGCCTCGCGCTGCATGTCGGGCAGGTGCTCTACGGCAACATCGGCGGCGGCAACCGGCTGGATTTCACCTGCATCGGTCCCGCCGTCAATCTCGCGGCCCGGCTGGAAAAGATCGCCAGCCACCTCAACCGGACCATCGTGGCGTCATCGGCGTTTGCCGGTTGCTTCGCGGAAGGCTGGATCGATCTCGGCGAGTTTCCGATCGCCGGGTTTGCCGCCGCGCAGCGCGTCTACGGCTTGCCGGACGAAAGCGCTGCGTGATGGCGGGCGGCGCCGTCCCTCATTCTTCCGGCTCCCCTCATTCTTCAGGCTCGGTGGTGAACAGCAGCGGATAGCCCTTGGCGCGGCCGGCATCGGTCGCGCGCGTCGCCTTGGTTTCGGCGACATCCCGCGTGAACACCGCGACCACGCAAGCTCCGCGCTGATGTGCGGTGAGCATCACCTTGTGCGCCTGAGCTTCGGGCATCCGGAATTCCGCCTTCAACACCGTGACGACGAATTCGCGCGGCGTGAAATCATCGTTGATGAGGATGACCTTGTGCAAACGAGGCCGCTCGGTCTTCGGCGCGACCTTGGACCGGACCTTGGTGCGGGGCTTGGTTACGGTGTCGCTCATGCGCGCCACTGTCTGGATGTGAAGCCTCGAGATTATCGCATTTTGTCGCAGCGCGCCTAGAGCGTTTTCGAGCGATGCAAATTCGCTGGATCTGCTTTTCCGGAAACGCGGATGGCTTCAAACGCGGATGGCTTCGGCCAAACAAAAACCGGCGGGGCTTGCGCGCCGCCGGTTTCATCGTTGCATGCATGCGCCGGTCAGGCGGCGCGGATGGTGCCGAGGAAGTCATGAACCTCCGTTTGCAGGCGGTGGCTTTCCATCGACAGCGATTGCGCCGCGGCCAGCACCTGCGTCGATGCCGCGCCCGCTTCGCCGGCGCTGCGATCGACATCGGTGATGTTTCTGGCGACGTTGCCGCACAGGTCGGCGGCCTGTTGGACGTTGCGGGCGATTTCCTGGGTCGCGGCGCCCTGTTCTTCGACCGCGGCGGCGATGGTCGAGGAGATTTCCGACATCAGGTTGATGGTGGAACTGATCTCGTTGATCGTCGCGACCGAGTCGCTGGTCGCGGCCTGCATGCCGGCGATCTGAACGCTGATCTCGTCGGTCGCCTTGGCGGTTTGCGACGCCAGCGCCTTGACTTCGGAAGCGACCACGGCAAAGCCGCGGCCGGCTTCACCGGCGCGCGCGGCTTCGATGGTGGCATTGAGCGCGAGCAGGTTGGTCTGTTCGGCGACCGCGGTAATCAGTTTCACGACATCGCCGATGCGCGCCGCCGCGTGCGACAGTTCCTTGATGCTGGCGTCGGTCTTTTGCGCCTGCGCCACGGCGGTCTGCGCGACGCGGCTGGATTCCTGCACCTGACGGCTGATTTCGTTGACCGACGAGGTGATCTCCTCGGTTGCGGCGGCGGTCGACTGGATGCTTTCCGAGACGTCGCGCGAGGCATTGGCGGTGGCGCTGGAAAGCTGCCGCGTGGTATCGGCGGCGCCGGTCAGCGTGCTCGCGGTGGCTTCCATTTCGGTCGAGGCGGACGACAGCGAACCGATCATTTCACCGACCATCGCCTCGAAGTTCTTTGTCACCTTGTCCATGGTCTCGGCGCGGCGCAGCTTGGCGCCGGCCTCGCTGGCGGCCGCTTCGTCGGCGGCCCTCTTGGCGATCAGCGCCGCTTTGAACACCTGCAGCGTTTCGGCGATCTGGCCGATCTCGGTGCGCTTGCCCTGATGCGGAATTTCGACTTCGAGTTCGCCGGCGGAAAGCTTGCGCATCGGCGTCAGGACCGAGTCGATGCCGCGACCGATATCGCGCACGATCAGAACGGCCGCGCCCAGCCCGAGCAGAACCATTCCGATCAGGGTCCCGAGCATGACGGTGGACGCCATCTTGTAGACGTTCTCGGCATTCTGTCCGGAGATGCTGGCGCCTTGATCGTTCAGCGCGACGAGCTTGGCCAGCACGGCATCCATGCTGCGTCCCGCCGGCGTCGCGCGCGTCGCATTGATGGTGCGTGCCTGCGCCGTTTCGCGCTTGCGGGCGTGGGCGACCACTTCGTCGGCAGCCTGGCGGAAGGTCTGCCAGGTTTTCGACAGTTCCTTGTAGAGCGCGGCTTCCTCGGGCGAGGAAATCATCGGCTCATAGGCTTTGCTGGCGGTGTCGTAGTCCTTGGCCCGCGCATCGAGGTTGCGCTGAATGTCTGCCATGAATGCGTCATCGGGCTCGGTGAGATAGTCGCGCAATACCGCGCGATAACGCGCCGACTGGGTGCGAAGTTCTCCAACCAGGCGAATGCTCGGCAACCAACTGGTCTTGATGTCCTGAGCGGACGCATTGATCGCGCGCGTCTCGATCTCCGCGAACGCGCCCATACCCGCCAGCGCCAGCAACAGGATTGAAACGAGGGTGATCAGTTTGGCTCTGATTGAGAATTTCGAAAGCATCTTGCCGTCCTTGACGGGCTCGCCGTCTGTCGTGCTGGGGTTGAGTGCGCACAGGCAATCGCGCCGCCAAAAATCATGGCGTTGGGAAGGTCTGTGCTGTTTGCTTGTTTTCTGTTCAGGCCGCTCCGCACGATCGGGGGCCTCCTTACGGTTGTATCCCGTCCGGGTAAAACCTTAGTAAAGATTTCGGCAGCGCCTCCGAACCCGGTTGGGGACCGCTGCTCGCCCGCGTCCATCGCCAATGTTACGGCTTTGCGAGCGCGCGGCGCCGTGCCACCATGACGCGGGGGCGTTCGGAGGCCGCGATGCGCAGCTACGTCTCGATGGGAGTCTTGCTGGCCGCAGGCATGATGGCTGGCGATGTCGGCGGCGCGGCCGCTCCGGGAACGCCGCCACACCTCGTCCAGGTGAAGCCGGCGGAGGCCGTCGTCGATGTCGAGTTGATACTCGCCGTCGACGTCTCCTACTCCATGGACCTCGATGAACTTGCGGTGCAGCGCGAAGGCTACGCGCAGGCGATCGTCTCCAGGGATTTCCTGCAGACGCTGAAAACCGGGCCGACCGGAAAAATCGCCGTGACCTACTTCGAATGGGCCGCGTCGACCGATCAGAAGATCATCATCCCGTGGCGCATCATCGACGGGCCGGAATCCGCCGATGCCGTCGCCGCCGAAATCATGAAGACGCCGGTGCGCCGCGCCTCGCGAACATCGATCTCCGGCGCGATCGATTTCGCCATGCCGCTGTTCGAGCAGAATCCCTATCGCGGCCTGCGCCGCGTCATCGATATCTCCGGCGACGGCCCCAACAACAACGGCATCCCGGTGACGGTGGCGCGCGATGCAGCGGTCGAGAAGGGCATCGTCATCAACGGTCTGCCGGTCATGGTGAAGGAGCCGAGCTTCGCGACGATGGATATCGAACATCTCGACTACTACTACGAGGACTGCGTGATCGGCGGTCCGGGTTCTTTCGTGGTGCCGATCAAGGATCGCGCGAAGTTCCGCGAGGCGATCCACACCAAGCTGGTGATGGAGGTCGCGGGGCGCACACCGATGCCACGCCTGGTGCCCGCCGCCGGCAAGGAGCCTCGGGTCAATTGCATGATCGGCGAAAAAATCTGGCAGGAACGCTGGGGGCGGTGAGAGTGGTAGAAAAAGCAGGCAAAAAAACCAGCAAATCCGTCATGGCCGGGCTCGTCCCGGCCATCCACGCCTGGCAGTGGTGCAGCAAGAAAGACGTGGATGGCCGGAATAAATCCGGCCATGACACCTTTAAGCACCCTTGGCGTTGTCCCCGCGGAGGCGGGACCCATAACCTCTGGCAGAGCTCGCCCTCCGGAATGACAGAGCTGGAGCTGCTCAACCCAATCTGATGGATTGCCGGATCAGGTCCGGCAATGACGCAATGCCAGTTCGCTATCGTCCAACGCTATGTCCGCTCACACCTTCGCTTCCAGCACCAGATTGAAGGGCGTCTCCGCTGCGCGGCGAACGCGCGAGAAGCCGCTTTTCCTCGCGATCTCGCCAAGACGCGCTTCACCGGCCTGCGCGCCAAGCGCAAGGCCGACCTCCTGCGCCATTGACGCCGGCGTGCACACCATGGTGGAGGCGGCATAGAACAGCCGCCCGACCGGGGTGAGGTTGTCCTCGAGCCTGTCCTGCGCGAACGGTTCGACCAGCATGCAGGTGCCGTCGTCGGCCAGCGTTTCCTTGACGTGCGTCAGCGCGCCGACGGGATCGCCCATGTCGTGCAGGCAGTCGAAGAAGCACACCAGATCGTAATCCTGCGCCGGGAATGTCTTGGCGGTGGCGACCGCGAACGTGGCGCGTTCGCCCAGCCCCTCGCTGGCCGCGGCCGCCTGTGCCGCGGCGATCGATCCCGGATGGGCGTCGAAGCCGAAGAATTGCGAATTGGGATAGGCCTTGGCCATCAGCAGCGTCGAGATGCCGTGGCCGCAACCGACATCGGCAACCTTGGCGCCGCGTTCGAGTTTGGCAACGACGCCATCCAGCGCGGGCAGCCACTCCTGCACCAGATGATGTTTGTAAGTGGTGCGAAAGAAGCGCGCGGTGCCGCAGAACAGGCATTCGGCGCGTTCGTTCCAGCCGACGCCCTTGCCGCTCTTGAAGGCGTCGGAAATTTTCGGCTCGTCGAGCATGATCGCCGCCATCATGTCGCCGATAGCGCCCATGAAAACCGGGCTGTCGTCGTCAGCGAACACCATCGCCTGTTCAGGTTGCATCGAGAATTTTTTCGTCGCGGCATCATATTCGACGTAACCCGATGCGGCCTGCGCCGACAGCCATTCGCGCACGTAGCGTTCGGTGGTGCCGGTGGCCAGCGCCAGTTCGGCGGGCGTCATCGGCCCTTTGTCCGCCAGCGCCTTGTAGAGGCCGAGCCGGTCGCCGGTGCGGATCAAGGCCGCATTGGCGGCGGCGCCGATGTCGGCGACCATCTTGCCCATGAATTGATTCAACCGATCCGTATTCACATCCATGAAAGCCTCCTGTGAGGTTCATTCGAAGCTGATCCGCTCGCTGTGGATCGGTCTTGTCGCTGATCGTTCCGAGTGAGCGGGATCATGTTCCGAAAGCGGGTTTTCCCTTTTCGGGACCGTGCTCGCGCGATGATTCAACGCGTGGAGTCAAACGACGCGGGGCGCGCGGCGTTTGGCGCAAGCCATGCACCGGATGGCGTTAGCCGTGGCGCCAGAGGGAGCGACTAATCAGCAACCGGATTCGCTCGGTCGTGTGTCATCGCATCCCGCGAGAGGTTCAACGCCGGCGCAAGAATTTCGCCACCAGTTCCACGTGCGGCGTGTGGCGGAACTGGTCCACCGGCGTCACCGTGTCGAGCGTATAGCCGCCGTCAATCAGGATGCGCGCGTCACGGGCAAATGTCGTGGCGTTGCACGACACCGCGACGATGACGGGAATCCTGCTGGCCGCGAGCTGTTTGCTTTGTGCTTCCGCGCCTTGGCGCGGCGGATCGAACACCGCGATGTCGATGTCGCGCACTTCCTGCGGCACCAGGGGCCGCCGGAACAGGTCGCGTGCTTCGGCCGCGATCGGTTTCAGGCCGTGCGTGGCGGCGGCCGCCTTTTGGAGCACGTTGATGGCGCCGGCATCGTTGTCGAAGGCGTCGATGCGTGCTTTCGCGGCCAGCCGCAATGCGAACGGCCCGACGCCGCAGAACAGATCGACGATGCGTTTGCCCTTGCCGCAATGCGTTGCAACTTGCGCCGCCAGCGTTTCCTCGCCCGCCACCGTTGCTTGCAGGAACGAGCCCGGTGGCAGCGTCACCTGTGCCGCGCCCATCCGCACCACCGGCGGCGCGCGCATCAGCACCAGTTCGCCATGGCGTGTCAGTCGCGCAAGCCTGTGTTGTTCGGCGATCTTCGACAGCGCGGTGATGGCCGATGTCGGCAACGGGCCGGTGCCGCGCACGTCGATGTCGAGGCCGTTGTCGGCGGCGGTGACCTGAATATCCAGCGGCTTGTCGATCGGTTTCAGCACCGCCGCCAGCGCGCGCGCGGCATCGAGCGCGCCGTTCAGTTTGGGATCGAGGATCGGACAGGCGTCGATGGCGATCACGGCATGGCTGTTCGGTGCGGTGAAGCCGACCGGCAGCGCGCCGTCGCGATCGCGCCGCGCGTGCAGCGTCACGCGGCGGCGGCCGGCGCCGTGCGCGTCGATCAGTTCCGCGACGTTTGCCGCGATACCGGCGCGTGCCAGCGTGTCGATCACCAGTTGCCGCTTCCACGCGCGATAGGCTTCCGGCTGCCAGTGCTGGATGGCGCAGCCACCGCAACGGCCGAAATGCGGACAGAACGGATCGATGCGCTCGGCGCTGGCGCGCTCAACGCGCTGCAATTGCAGGCGGTCGCTCGCGCCGGGCAGGGGAGCGGCTTCGACGATCTCGCCGGCGAGGGTGTAGGGCACATAGCGTGCGCCACCATCGGCGATGGAGACGCCGTCGCCGCGCTGGCCGACATGATCGATCAGCAGACGTTCAGCCACGGCGCGCGCCAAGGAAGAATTCCGCGTTGCCGTCGCCGCCCGCGATGCTGGATGGAAACACCGCGATATCGGTGCAGCCCTGTGATGCTGCGAAGGCCGCGATATCGTCGCACACCGCCCGATGCACGGCGGCATCGCGCACGATGCCTTTCTTGATCGCCGCGCGTGGCGCCTCGAATTGCGGCTTGATCAGCGCCAGCAGGCGCATCGGCGCGGCGGCCAGCGACAGCGCCACCGGCAGCACGAGCTTCAGCGAGATGAAACTGGCGTCGATCACCACCACGTCCGGGCGTTGCGGCAATCGCTTGCCCTCAAAGCTGCGGATATCGGTCCCTTCCATCGCGACGATGCGCGAATGGCCGTGCAGGCTCGGGTGCAACTGGCCATGTCCGACATCGATGGCGAACACCAGCGCGGCGCCCTCGCTCAGCAGCACCTCGGTGAAGCCGCCGGTGGAGGCGCCGACATCGAGGCAGACGTGGTCCTCGATCTCGATCGGATATCGTTCGAGCGCGCCAGCGAGCTTGACGCCGCCGCGCGATACCCACGGATGCGCCGGCGTTGCCTGCAATGCGGCGTCCTCGTTCAGCATTTCGGAAGGCTTGGCGACCGGCTTGCCGTCGGCGGTGACGAGGCCGGCGGCAAGGGCCGCCTGCGCCCGGGCGCGGCTTTCGAACAAGCCGCGCTCCACCAGCAGGATATCCGCGCGTTTGCGGGCAGGCATCGCGCCGCCGGACGCGCTTTAAGCGCCGGCCAGCTTGATGGTCTCGGTCTTGGCGTCCTTGCCCAGCGTCTCGAACACCTTGGCGACGATGCCCTTGGCGTCGAGGCCGGCGTAGGCATACATCGCGGCCGGCGAATTGTGGTCGATGAATTCGTCCGGCAGCACCATCGAACGGAAGCGCAGCAGGCCGGTGTCGAGCGCGCCATGCTCGGACAGGGTCTGCATCACGTGCGAGCCGAACCCGCCGACCGAGCCTTCCTCGACGGTGATGAGAATCTCGTGCTCGCGGGCAAGCTTGAGCACCAGTTCGACGTCGAGCGGCTTCATGAAGCGCGCATCGGCGACCGTGGTGGAAAGTCCATGCGCCGCCAGTTCGTCGGCCGCCTTCTCGCAATCGGCGAGGCGGGTGCCGAACGACAGCAGCGCCACCTTGTTGCCCTGGCGGACGATGCGGCCCTTGCCGATTTCCAGTGGGATGCCGACTTCCGGCATCTCGACGCCACGGCCTTCGCCGCGCGGATAGCGCACCGCGCTCGGCCGGTCGTTGATCGCGACCTGCGTCGCGACCATGTGGACCAACTCGGCCTCGTCGGAGGCGGCCATGATGACGAAATTCGGCAGGCAGCCGAGATAGGCGTTGTCGAACGAGCCCGCATGCGTTGCGCCGTCGGCGCCGACCAGACCGGCGCGGTCGATGGCGAAACGCACCGGCAGGTTCTGGATCGCGACGTCGTGCACCACCTGATCGTAGCCGCGTTGCAGGAAGGTGGAATAGATAGCGCAGAACGGCTTGTAGCCTTCGGTGGCGAGGCCGGCGGCGAAGGTCACGGCATGCTGCTCGGCGATGCCGACATCGAAGGTGCGTTTCGGGAACGCCTTGTTGAAGATATCGACGCCGGTGCCGGACGGCATCGCCGCGGTGATGGCGACGATCTTGTCGTCCTTCTCGGCTTCCTTGACCAGCGACTGGCCGAACACGTTCTGGTAGGCGGGCGCGTTGGGCTTGGCTTTCGATTGCGCGCCGGTGGCGACGTCGAACTTGACCACCGCGTGGTACTTGTCGGCGGCGGCTTCGGCCGGGCCGTAACCCTTGCCCTTCTGCGTGACGACGTGGACCAGGATCGGGCCGTCCTCCATGTCGCGGACGTTCTTCAGCACCGGCAGCAGGTGATCGAGGTTGTGGCCGTCGATCGGGCCGACGTAATAGAAGCCCAGTTCCTCGAACAGCGTTCCGCTGTTGGTCATGAAGCCGCGCGAATATTCCTCGACGCGCTCGGCGCGGTCGGCGATCATCTTCGGCAAATGCTTGCCGAGTTGCTTGGCGGCCTCGCGGAGCGTGCGATAGGTCTTGCCGGAATACAATCGCGACAGGTAGGCGGACATCGCGCCGACCGGCGGCGCGATCGACATGTCGTTGTCGTTGAGGATGACGATCAGCCGCGAATTCATCGCGCCGGCATTGTTCATCGCCTCATAGGCCATGCCCGCCGACATCGCGCCGTCGCCGATCACCGCAATGACGTTGTTCTTGCCGCCGGCAAGGTCGCGCGCCACCGCCATGCCGAGGCCGGCGGAGATCGAGGTCGACGAGTGCGCGGCGCCGAACGGATCGTAATCGCTCTCGGAGCGCTTGGTGAAGCCGGACAGGCCGCCGGCGGTCCGAAGCGTGCGGATGCGGTCGCGTCGGCCGGTAAGAATCTTGTGCGGGTAGGCCTGATGGCCGACGTCCCAGATCAAGCGGTCGCGCGGCGTATCGAAAATATAGTGGATCGCAGTGGTCAATTCGACGACGCCGAGGCCGGCGCCGAAATGTCCGCCCGTGACCGACACGGCGTCGATGGTTTCCTGCCGCAACTCGTCGGCCACCTGTCTGACCTGCTCGATCTTGAGCTTGCGGAGGTCGTCCGGTGTGTGGATCGTATCGAGAAGCGGCGTCTTACTGAATCTGGTCACGGCGATATCCAATTGTCATGTCGGGCGGCTTGTCGGATGATATGGGGATTGCGCACGGTCGGCGCATCTGGAACCCTTCATCCTTAAACCTCCTGAGCGGGAGAAGATGGATCAAGAATTTAAACACCGCCTCAATGCCGATCTGTGACCTCTGTCACAATTAAGTCCGGCTTGCGGCGAGGTTGGTATCCATCAGTTCTGTGTGTTATTTCAACCTCTTAGCCAGTCTTGATGGCCGCGAAGAAACGAGCACGCTAAAGTATATTGCTTCCAGTCATATACCAATTCCCCGTTCAAAGCCAACTTGTGGCGTTTTTATGGGTCAGTTGCGCGCTCCGGAAGGTTCAACGTTCCCTTTCATGCGGCGTTTCAGTCAACTTCCGGGAAGGGGCTGTTGTTCCAGGCCGGCGGCCGGTTGGGCCGTATTTTGCCGCTCGGCCATGACGGCGGCCAGCGCCGCCGTGGGGTCGTCGACCCGCTGCCGCAGCGGAAGCGGTCCGCAGACGATCATGAAGAAGTCGTAGGCGTGGGGCCGATCGTTGGCCATGACGAATTGAAAATGGACCCGGAAGAACTGCCAGCGGAAACGGTTGTAGTGGGCCGGATCGACGATGTCGCGGAACCGGACCGGAACGATGGTCGGGTTGCGTCGGCCCGCGCCGGTTTCGATGCCGTGACCGGCAATCGGATCGAAAGGGTGAAAGTTCATCACGTCCTTGCGTGACTGGCAGTCGATCCAGTCGATCGAAGGCTCAAGCGACAATCGCCGAAGGTGCTCCCGAAACGGCGCCGATACCGGGAGGAAACCGACGATGGGCAGGTTTCCGCCGAGCGTCAGCAATACGACGCGCGGGCCGTGCCGTCCCAGATCGGCGTCCATTTCCAGCGCGCGGGCCAAAATCTCGATGCCGAGGAACGAGCCCGAGCTATGGCCGACGACAACGATTTCGTCGGCGTCGCTGGTTCGTGCGATTTCCACGAGATGGCGGGCAAAACGTTCGATGCGCCGGTCCCAGTCCGGCCGCTGCCGATGCGCGAACTGCCAGGTAAAGATGGTGTCCGACATCAGATAGAGCGCGTAGGTCCGTTTCTCCGTCGTTTTCAGCAGCATCGACAATGCCGCGAGAAATACCGCGGCCGCGATGATCGCCGCGATGGTGGCCGGTGCGCCGAAGTGAGCGAGAACGGCCGCGGTTCCCCATGCCGCGAGCGCCGACCAGATCACTTCATTGAGCAATACGAAATACGGATAGCTGATGAAGGTGGCGAAGCGCCAATGCGCCCTCCAGAATCGCGCGATGATGCCGCCGAATATCAGCCGGCAATAGATCGCCAGGGCCTGGAGCACGGTGCGCCAGACCGGCGCGGTGAGATCCTGCTTGATCAGATCTTCCCAGCGCAGGAAATCGTAACTGGTGCGCGTCTGCCAGTCCGCGCCGCGTGTTTCGATGGCCCACGATGCCATCGAGCCATCCTCCGATCCCGTCGGCCGGTCGATGGTGGCCCGGAGATCGTAGAGCTGGGCGGCTTTGCGCAGCTCGGTTCGGAACATGCGGTAATATTGCGCCAGCCCGCGCGGATCGTATCCCTGAACGTAGATGACATGGCGGTGGTGAACGCGCACGCTGATGTCCCGAATCCGGAGTTCGTTTGATGTTGCGGTATCCTCCTTAGCGAACTTCGGATTTGAAGGACACCAGCAACTCTCGATGCGACGCGATCAAGGAGCCGCTCCTCACAGCCTGACTGGACTTCGTTTTTTCCACGGATTTGCGGCGCAAGAGGCGCAAGAAACGTCGTCCCGGCGAAGGCCGGGACCCATATGCCGCAGCCTCCATACGCCGCAGCCCCCATACGCCGCAGCTCAATGTGGCGGAAAGCGCGCGTTGCTTCGTCATCTCACGCTATAGCGTTTTCAAGTGAAGTGGATACCGGTTCGCGTCAAGACAACGCGTCAAATCAAAAAGCTCTGACGATAATAACCAATGCGAGTGGTTATGGGTCCCGGCCTTCGCCGGGACGACCCCAAGGATATCAAGGGTGTTTGCGCGCTTTGCAACGACACGATGACGTTCGCGGAAATCACTGCACGTCGAGCGGCTCGGTGCCGTTGGGCTGGCCCTTGGCATCGGTGGTGATCTTGTCGACGCGGGTTTCCGCCTGGCGCAGCAGTTCTTCGCAGCGTCGCTTCAGGGCTTCGCCGCGCTCATAAATCGTTACCGACTCTTCGAGCGCAACCTGGCCGCCCTCGAGACGCGTGACGATCGATTCAAGCTCCTCGAGCGCGCGCTCGAAAGTGAGTTTCTTGATATCGGCATGGGGACTTTCGGCCATGGTTCATTTTCCTGCGTCGCTGCGGTCGGGACTCAGCGCCTAGTCTATACAGTGGGTAAGGGCGTATTGTGGCGGCAATTCAGGTTCCCATCAACGCCGAGACATGGGCGGCGACGGACTCCTGCAATCCCTGCAAATCATAGCCGCCTTCGAGAACGGAAACGAGACGGCCGCCGGAGTGGGCGTCGGCCATATCCATCAGCTTGCGCGTCACCCAGGCGAAATCGTCCGCCTCGAGATCGAGGGTCGCGAGCGGATCGCGGCGATGCGCGTCGAATCCGGCTGATATCACGATCAGCTCGGGTGAGAACTTTTCCAGTCGGGGCAGAATCAGATTGTCGAAAGCTGCCCGAAATTCGCGGCCGCCGTCGCCGGACGCCAGCGGCGCGTTGACGATGGTGTCGTGCTCGCCGCGCTCGGTGGTTGCACCGGTGCCGGGAAACAGCGGCATCTGGTGCGTCGAGCAATACATCACCGTCGGATCGGCCCAGAAGATGTCCTGCGTGCCGTTGCCGTGATGGACGTCGAAGTCGACCACCGCGACGCGGCCGATGCCGTGCTTGCGCTGGGCATGGCGCGCGGCGATCGCCGCATTGTCGAAAAAGCAGAAACCCATCGGCCGGCCGATCTCGGCATGGTGGCCGGGCGGCCGGATCGCCACGAAGGCATTGTCGTATTGACCTTGCAGCACCGCATCGGTCGCGGCGACGGCGCCGCCCATGCCGCGCAGGATGGCTTCCCATGTGCCGGGCGACATCGACGTGTCGCCATCGATAAATGCGAACCCTTCGGTCGGCGCGATATGGCGCAACTCGTCGATGAGGTGATCGGTGTGACAGAGCGCCGCGGAATCCAGCGAGCCCTCCGGCGCCAGCAGGCGGGCGAGGGCGCTGAAGCGGTCCGCGCCGAGCGTTTGATCGATGGCGCGCAGCCGGTCCGGGCACTCGGGATGGCCGGGCGGCATCACATGATCAAGGCACGCCGGGTGGCTGACAAGGAGCGTGGTCATGGATGCGACGTTTCCCCCGAACTGCGAATCCCGGATCGGCCGGCAAAATCGCCGGGCGCCGCTCCGTGACGGACGATCAACAATGCATTACGCTTTCTTGCGTGCGAAGAAAGCCCTGAACGCGTCGATGGCTTCCTGCGAACGCATTCGCTCCCCGAACAATGCGCTCTCGTGATCGATCCGCCGTATCATCTCCTCCGGCGGGAGCTTCAGGAGCTTGCGCGAGATTGCCACCGCCTCGGCAGGCAAGGCGCAAATCTCGCGCGCGACCTTGCGTGCCGCGACCTCGGTGTGACCGGCGGCAACGATCTCGTTGACGAAGCCGGCCTCGCGCGCCTGTTCGGCATCGAGCGGGCGGCCCATCACCAGCGTGGCGAAGGCGCGCTGGTGGCCGATCGTGCGTGGCATCAACAAACTCGAAGCGCCCTCCGGCACCAGGCCGAGATGAATGAACGGCGTCGAGAAACTCGCGCTCGGACTCGCCACCACGTAGTCGCAGTGGAACAGCATCGTGGTGCCGATGCCGATCGCAATGCCATCGACCGCCGCAACGATCGGCTTGGTGTTGTTGGCCAGCGCGTGGAGAAACTTGATGGCCTGGCTCTCACGCGGGCGGTCGCCGCTCGCGGTGCCGTCCTTGAGGAAGTCGTCGAGATCATTGCCGGCGGTGAAAACGCCGGAGCCTCCGGTGATGATGAAGCAGCGGATCGCCGGATTGCCTTGCGCACCCTCGATCGCCTCGCTCATGGCGCGATACATGTCCTGGGTCAGCGCATTCTTCTTTTGCGGCCTGCGCAAGGTGATAACGCGCGTCGCTTCCTCGTCGGTCACAATCAGATGGTCGGTCATATGTTTCCCTGATGGGTCACGCGTGGTTGTCGCCTGCCATCCTACATCATCCATCGCCTCGTCCAATCGGCAATTGAGTGCCGAGGGTCGGGGATCTCCCGGTTCGGGGGCGCTGGCCGGCAGCGGGTTTTCGGCCGGATTTTCTTGCGGCAGGCTGCCTGAACTTGGTTACAGCTTTGCCGCAAGAATTTACGCCAGCAAAACCGTATCGGCGGCGAGCACCGCATCGGCGCTGTCGATCACGGTCCGCTCGAGCGAAGATGCCTGCACCGAAACGTTCTCGGCAAAGAAGCGCGCCAGCGTGACATAACGCTTCGGATCGCCGAGCTGATCGCCGAGATCGCGCGCCGCGAGCGCTTCGCTTGCGAGCATGCAGCCGCCGAGCGTCGATCCGAACAGCCGCAGATAGGGGGTTGCTCCCGCCAGTGCTTCGTTCGGCGAACCGCCAAGTCGCTCCAAGAGCCAGTGGCTGGTGCGCTCCAGCGATGCGAGGGCGTCGCGCAGTTTCGCAGCGGTGGTGCCGAACGCGGGATCGTTGGAAGCTTCGACCCGCTTGACGATGCCCGCCAGTTCCTCGAGCAACGCCCATACCGACTCGCCGCCTTTGACGCCGAGCTTGCGCGTCACCAGATCGATCGACTGGATGCCGTTGGTGCCTTCATAGATCGGCGTGATACGTGCGTCACGCAGATGCTGCGCCGCGCCGGTCTCCTCGATGAAGCCCATGCCGCCGTGAATTTGCACGCCGAGGGAAGCGACTTCGTTGCCGATGTCGGTCGAAAATGCTTTCGCGATCGGCGTCAGCAGCGCGGCGCGCGCGGCCGCATCGCCGCGCACCTTGGCGTCCTTGGCGCGAACGGAAACGTCGAGCGCAACCGCGGTCGCATAGCAGATGGTGCGCGCGGCGGCGGTCATGGCGCGCATCTGCAACAGCATGCGCTTGATATCCGGATGCACGATGATGGGGTCCGGGCCTTCACCGGTCTTGCCGATGGCGCGGCCTTGCTTGCGCTCCTGCGCATAGGCAAGGGCCTGCTGATAGGCGCGATCGGCAAGGCCGACGCCCTGCAGGCCGACGCCGAGCCGCGCCTGATTCATCATCGTGAACATGCACTGCATGCCGCGATTTTCCTCGCCGATCAGGTAGCCGATCGCGCCGCCTTTGTCGCCCATCGTCATGGTGCAGGTCGGCGAGGCGTGGATGCCGAGCTTGTGCTCGACGCCGCTGGGATAGATATCGTTGCGCGCGCCGAGAGAACCGTCGGCGTTGACCAGGAATTTCGGAATCAGAAACAGCGAGATGCCCTTGGTGCCGGCGGGCGCATCCGGCAATCGCGCCAGCACGAAATGCACGATGTTATCGGTCATGTCGTGATCGCCGTAAGTAATAAAAATTTTGGTGCCGCTGATGCGATAGCTGCCGTCCGCTGCGCGCTCGGCGCGCGAGCGAAGCAGGCCGACATCGGAGCCGGCGTGCGGTTCGGTCAGTTGCATGGTGCCCGGCCATTCGCCGGAGATTAGTTTGGCAAGATAGATGTTCTTCAGTTCGTCGCTGCCATGCGCGTCCAGCGCTTCGATGGCGCTTGCGGTCAACAGCGGGCAAAGTTCGAATGCGATGTTGGCGGCGCTCCAGATTTCGGTGCAAGCCGCGTTGATTGCCATGGGCAGGCCCTGTCCGCCGAAATCCTCGCGTCCGGAGACTGCGTTCCACCCGGCCGCCGTCCAGCGCTGATAGGCATCCGGCCAGCCCGGCGCGGTGGCGACTTTGCCGTCGGCGAGCTTGATGCCGTTTTCATCGCCGATCCGGTTCAGCGGCGCGAGCACGTCGGCGGCGAACTTGCCGGCCTCGTCGAGTACCGCCGCGGCGATATCCGCATCGTAGTCGCCGAGATATCCGGCGTCGACGGCAGCCTGCAATCCGGCGCCGTGGTTGAGGGCCAACAGGATGTCGTTGAGGGGCGCGCGGTAGGTCATGACAATGATCTCGCTTTGAATGGCTGCTGGCTAACGTATTCCCACGAAATGGCGTCGTCCTCAACTTGAAAGCACCGCGCTGACCGGCCATGGGCCGACCGACCGGGTGCGGCAGTCGGCTTCGCGTTCGGGAACAGGCGAGGTTTTGGGAAGTGCGCGATCGGCCATGCGTCAGCGCCGCGTTGCGATTTCGAATGCGCAGGCGGCATCATGCGGTCAACCGCACGCAGTAAATCATATGTCCGTCGTCATTTGTCCGTCGCTATTTGTCGTCACCCACAACGGGTCTTCAGCGCGACACGGGAAAAGAAAATTCCGGCCGTCGCGGTCCGCCGCTTTGACCGCGCCCGGGACGGGAAGGCGGGCGCTTGCTAAAGTTTCGCAATTGCTCTCAAAATGCCGGATCGGTATGGTGCGGCTTCCACGACAGGAAAGAGAGCTATGCGCAAACACTCCCTTCTCGCACTGGCCACGATGCTTTTGGCGGGCGCTGCCACGTCCGTCCACGCCGATGATCTGAAAGTCGGTCTGATCTACGGCAAGACCGGTCCGCTCGAGGCCTATGCCAAGCAGACCGAAACCGGCCTGCGGCTCGGCTTCGAATATGCCACCAAGGGCAGCATGACCGTCGATGGGCGCAAGATCGTCATCATCACCAAGGACGATCAAGGCAAGCCCGACCTGTCGAAAGCGGCGCTGGCTGAAGCCTATCAGGATGACAAGGTCGATATCGCGATCGGCACCACATCGTCGGCAGCCGCGCTGGCTGATCTTCCGATCGCCGAAGAGAACAAGAAGATTCTGCTCGTGGAGCCGGCAGTCGCGGACCAAATCACCGGCGATAAATGGAATCGCTATATTTTCCGTACCGCGCGCAACTCGTCGCAGGACGCGATCTCCAACGCCGTTGCCATCGGCAAGCCGGGCGTGACGGTTGCGACCCTCGGGCAGGACTACGCCTTCGGTCGCGACGGCGTCGCAGCTTTCAAGGAGGCGTTGGCCAAGACCGGTGCAACGCTTGCCGCGGAGGAATATGTTCCGACCAACACCACTGACTTCACCGCGGTCGGCCAGCGCTTGTTCGATGCGCTCAAGGACAAGCCGGGCAAGAAGATCATCTGGGTGATCTGGGCTGGTGCGGGCGATCCGCTGACCAAGCTGCAGGACATGGACCCGAAGCGCTACGGCATCGAGCTTTCGACGGGTGGTAATATTCTGCCTGCGTTGGCGGCCTACAAGCGGCTGCCCGGCATGGAGGGAGCGACCTACTACTATTATGACATCCCGAAGAACCCGGTGAACGACTGGCTCGTCGCTGAGCATCAGAAGCGTTTCAATTCGCCGCCGGACTTCTTCACCGCTGGCGGCTTCGCGGCGGCGATGGCGGTCGTGACCGCGGTTCAGAAGGCGAAGTCCACCGACACTGAAAAGTTGATCGCGGCGATGGAGGGAATGGAGTTCGATACTCCCAAAGGCAAGATGATCTTCCGCAAGGAGGACCATCAGGCGCTGCAAAGCATGTATCACTTCCGCGTCAAGGTCGATCCCAACGTCGCCTGGGCGATCAACGAGCCGGTTCGTGAAATCAAGATCGAGGACATGAACATCCCGATCCGCAACAAGCGTTGATCGCTCTCCGCTCGCGTCGGCTTCGACGAAGCCGACGCGCATTCACCAGTCGTGGCGGGCATGGCCGTTCGAAGAACAGCGTTTTGCAGAACGCCTGTGTCTCGGCCATCCACGCCCGGTTTGACAAGCGTACAGGTAAAGACGTGGTGCCCGGGACGAGCCCGGGCATGACGGCCACGATAGCTGCTTCTTTCAACACCTGACCGAGCGCCCCATGTCTCTCACGCTCGAAACCCGTGACCTGACGATCCGGTTCGGCGGCCACGTTGCCGTCAACGGGGTGAGTTGCGTATTCCGTCCGGGTGAACTGACGGCGATCGTCGGCCCCAACGGCGCCGGCAAGACCACCTATTTCAACCTGATCTCGGGGCAGTTGCGGCCCTCCGCCGGTCAGGTGTTGTTGGCCGGCGAGAATATCACACGGCTGTCCGCCCCGCTGCGTACCCGCGCAGGTCTTGGCCGCGCCTTCCAGTTGACCAATCTGTTTCCGAACCTCAGCGTCGAGGAAAATGTGCGGCTGGCCGTGCAGGCCGCGGCGGGTGTGCACTACGATATGCTGCGGCCATGGATGAAGCGTCGCGACCTGATTGCGCGCGCCGATGCCATTCTCGAAGAGGTCGCGCTGGGCAACCGCCGGACCGGCGCGGCGACCGCGCTGTCGCACGGCGACCAGCGCAAGCTCGAAGTTGCGCTGATGATGGCGCTTGAGCCGAAAGTCTTCATGTTCGACGAGCCGACCGCCGGCATGAGCGTCGACGAGGTGCCCGTGGTGCTCGATCTGATCGCGCGTTTGAAGCGCGATACGAGCAAGATTATCCTGCTGGTCGAGCACAAGATGGACGTTGTGCGTTCGCTCGCCGATCGCATCATCGTTCTGCATAACGGTCAATTGGTCGCGGACGGCGAGCCCGCGGAAGTGATCGCTTCGCCGATCGTGCAGGAAGCCTATCTCGGCATTGCACCCGGAAAGACCGCCGCATGAGCGATATGCTGACGCTGAGCGGCGTCCACACCCATATCGGGCAGTACCACATCCTCCATGGCGTCGACTTCGCCGTGACCGAGGGACAGACCACGATGCTGCTCGGCCGCAACGGCGCCGGCAAGACCACGACGCTGCGCACCATCATGGGATTGTCGCCGCCGTCGTCCGGCGATATCCGGTTGGGCACCGAGTCGATCGGCGGCAGCGCGACGCCCGACATCGCGATGCGAGGTGTCGGCTACGTGCCGGAGACGATGGCCGTATTCTCCGATCTGACCGTGAAAGAAAACCTCGTGCTTGCGGCGCGCAGCGGAGCGTTCGATATGGCGCGACTGGAGTGGATCTTCGGTTTTTTCCCGCCGCTGAGGCGATTTTGGCTGTCGCGTGCCGGCAGCCTGTCCGGCGGCCAGAAGCAGATGCTGTCGATCGCTCGCGCCATCATCGAGCCGCGCAAGCTGTTGTTGATCGACGAACCGACCAAGGGCCTGGCTCCGGCCATCGTGATGGCGCTGATCGAGTGTTTCGCGGAGATCAAGCGTTCCGGCGCGACCATTCTTCTTGTCGAACAGAATTTTCGCGTTGCTGAAGCAATCGGCGACACCGTAGCCGTGATGGACAACGGCCGCATCGTGCATCGCGGCGAGATGTCCGAATTGTCGCGCGACGTCGCATTGCAGGAAAGGCTGTTGGGGCTGAGCCTGGAGGCGCATCAATGACCGACGTTCCCGCCGGCGAGGCACTGCCGAAGCCGCCGCTCGATATCGTGCCGCTGCTGCTGCCGGTGATCCTGGCGCTGGTGATGATTCCGCTGATCGGCTCCACCAGCACATGGGTGACATTGACCATCGCCAGCCTGGCGATGGGCATGATGATTTTCATCATGGCCTCGGGCCTCACGTTGGTGTTCGGACTGATGGATGTGCTCAACTTCGGCCATGGCGCATTTATCGCGGTGGGGGCCTACATCGCGACGTTGATCCTGCTGCCGATGTCGGCCTGGGTGCAGGCGGATTCACTGTGGCTAAACTTGCTGGCGGTGGCGCCGGCGGTGCTGCTGGCGATGGCGGTGACGGGCGCCCTCGGTCTGGTGTTCGAACGGGTGCTGATCCGTCCGGTTTACGGACAGCACCTCAAGCAGATTCTCATCACCATGGGTGGGTTGATCGTTGCGGAGCAGGCGCTCTACGCGCTGTGGGGGCCGCAGATCATTCCGTTGCCGTTGCCGACGGCGTTGCGCGGCTCCTACATTTTCGGTGACGTCGCCATCGCCAAGTATCGCCTGTTGGCAATGCTGATCGGGCTGGTGGTCTTCATCGTCACCATGCTCGTGCTGAACCGCACCCGGCTTGGTCTGCTGATCCGCGCGGGTGTCGAGAACCGCGAGATGGTCGAGGCGCTGGGCTATCGCATCCGCCGGCTGTTCGTTGGCGTGTTCATGGCCGGCTCGGCGTTGGCCGGTCTTGGCGGGGTGATGTGGGCGTTGTATCGCGAACAGGTGCATGCCTCGATCGGCAATGAACTGATGATTCTGGTTTTCATCGTCGTCATCATCGGTGGATTGGGCTCGGTGACGGGCTGTTTCATCGGCGCCGTTCTGGTGGCGATGGTGGCGAACTACGGCGGCTTCCTGGTGCCGAAGCTGGCACTGATCTCGGACATTCTGCTGATGGTCGCAATTCTGATGTGGCGGCCGCGCGGTCTCTACGCGCTGACCAAAAGGTGAGGTTCTGCCGATGATGCTTCTGTCGGGCGATCCGCCGCGCAGCCGTGCTCTCACCGCCATTCTGATCGTCATCGTGGTGACGCTGGCACTGACGCCGTTTTTGTTCCCCGGCGCCAAGGCCATGAACGTCGCCGCGAAGATCTGCATCTTCGCGGCATTGGTGGCATCCTACGACCTGCTGCTTGGCTATACCGGCACCGTATCGTTCGCCCACACGATGTTCTACGGCATCGGCAGCTATGCGTTGGCCATTGCGCTCTACGGGATGGGACCGAGCTGGAGCGCGGTGGCGGTTGGCATTCCGATCGGTTTGCTGGTCGCCGCGTTGCTGGCGCTCGGCATCGGCCTGTTCTCGCTGCGCGTGCAGGCAATCTTCTTCGCGATGATCACGCTCGCGGTCGCCTCGGCGTTTCTGGTGTTGGCATCGCAACTGTCATGGCTGACCGGCGGCGAGGATGGACGCAGCTTCCGGCTGCCGGAACTGCTGCGGCCGGGCACGGTCTTGCTCCCCCGGGATACACTCGGCGTCGAGATCAACGGCCGCACGCTCACTTACTATATCGTCTTCGTGGCCTCGGCGGCGATGATCCTTGCTCTGCTGCGGATCGTGAACTCTCCGTTCGGCCGGGTACTGCAGGCCATCCGCGAGAATCCGTTCCGCGCCGAGGCGCTTGGTTATCGCACCGTTTTTCATCTGACCTATGCCAATTGCATTTCGGCGCTGGTCGCGGCCTGCGCCGGCATTCTCAATGCGCTGTGGCTGCGCTATACCGGCCCCGATACTTCGCTGAGCTTTTCGATCATGATCGACATCCTGCTGATGGTGGTGATCGGTGGCATGGGCACGGTGTATGGCGCTATCCTCGGCGCCACCATTTTCATTCTGGCGCAGAACTATCTGCAAGCGCTGATGGGCACGGCGTCGCGTGCCGCCGGCGAGATCGGATTGCCGCTATTGCCGGGGCTGCTGCATCCTGATCGCTGGCTGTTGTGGCTCGGCCTTCTGTTTATTGCCAGCGTGTATTTTTTCCCGACAGGCATTGTCGGCCGGCTCCGCGAGCATGCAAAAAATCGAGTGCGGGTGTAAAACGCTGAAGCGCGGTTTGGCGTCAGGGAACGATCCGGAGGCGTCGGCAATCGCGCCCGTCAAGGATGGACGATGAATTCTTGCGGTCGATGATGCTCACGCGTCAAAGCAGGCTGGTCAGGTCCGCTCAACTCAGCGAGTAGCTCGCGGCGTTCCAACTGCGTTCGACCAAGCGGGCTACCAGGTCCAGCGCACCGTGCCGGTGCCGGCAAGGGTCTGCGCGCGCCCGACAAATTCGCCGTCGAACTTGCCGATCAGCGTAACGCCACCGGCGAGCTTGAGTTCGGCGCCAGCGGAAACCAGCGCGGAATCCTTCGCGGGCATCGCGCCGTTGACGACGAAACTCGCACCCGGCAATGTCTGGAAGGCGGCGACCAGCGAGGGATCGCTCACCCAGTCATGCGCCCACGCCAGGCGTCCGCGCAAGGTCAGCACAGCGCTCGGATTCACCAGCGCCACATGGTCGAACCGCGCGCCCAATTCGCTGCGGATGTCGCTGGCGTTTCGGCTGTTGTAGGTGAGGCCGAAGCCACCGGAAGTGACGTCGGTTTCGCTGTAGGTCGGAGTATGGAAGTTCTGCGCCTGCACGGCTGCGTATGGAGTGACGCCGGTACCCGGTGAGCCGAAACGCCAGCCGCCCTCGATGCGGCCGCCGAAGCTTTGCGCATCGAAGTCGGCGGTCAGGCGGTTGCCGAATGGCGCAGCGCGGTCGGTCGAAAGCCAGTGATTGGAGAATGCGAACGAGCCTGCGAGATAAGCTGGCCCGGCGCGGGTGGCACTGTAGACGCCAGCCTGGAATGCAGAACTCCTCCCGCCGCCGAGACCTTGCGCCAGATCCCATCTGGTGCCGCCACCGGCAAGCGCGAAACCCATGGTCGTGTCGGGCGTCACGCGATAGTCCATGCCGGCAGCGAAGCCCGCGGTGCGGGCGCTGAGGTCATGGCTGCCGACCGTCGTGGGATCGCCATCGGTGTTGTTATAGCCACCGAAGCCGCCACCCCAGATATTCCAGGGCTGCTCGAGCACTCCCGGAGGTGGTGCTTTGTAAATCGGCGCCTTGGTGATCCTGGCATAAGCGAGCGCAATATCTTCGGGCAGTCCGGGCCGTTCCGGCGCGAAGCCGAGCGCCGCTCCGCTCGTTCCGGTGGTGCCGCCGCGGCCGTTGACGAACGGATCGATCATCAGGCCGAGGAACTGGCTGCCGAGTTGGAAGGCGCTCTGCTGCGCCCCGGTCGCAGTTTCACCCGAGAGCAGCGACAGCGCGTTACCGAGATTGTTGCCGGTGAGTCCGAAGGTGCCGACGAAATTCGGCGGGAGCACGCCGCCATTGTTGAAGAAGCCGTTGAGCGCGTCGGCGACGTTTTGCTGATTGCGATTGAGCCCGTTGCCTCGGCCAAGCACGGCAGTGAGGCCGAGGATCACATCCTGATCGTTGACATAGTTGAGGTCGATGTCGAAGCCCGAGGCGCTGCCGCTGAGGCCGGCGAACCTGGTGCCGCCAAGCCCGTTCGCTACCGTGGTGTGCAGGATGGTGTATTGCCTGGCCGCGGAGCCGCCGGGTGCGAAATTTGCTTGCACGTTGCCGCCGGTGAGATTTGCGGTCGTGGCATTGGCGAGAGATGCAGCTTTCGAATCGATCTGTACCAGATAAATACCGCCCGACTGGAAGGCGAGATTACCTGCGACTGTCATCGCGCTGCCGGGCAATCCGTTGCCTGGCGCGAAGATGCCGCCCGCATTGACTTGCGTGTTGCCCACCGTGCCGATGCCGGCCAGCGTCCCGCCGCTGTTCACGCTCGTGAGGGTTGAGGTCGCGATCGAGCCGTCGACCACCAGCGAACCTGCGTTGATGGCGGTGGCTCCGGTGTATGTGTTGACGCCCGCGAGCGTCAGCGTACCGGTGCCTACCTTGATCAGGGCGGTGCCGGTGGTGGGGCCAGACATCGAAAGACATTGGGTGCCTGTCGGGCCGCAGTCGCTGATGGTCCCGCCAACCGTAGTGTTCAGGTTGTTGCCGCCAACGGAGAGTTCGCGCAGGCCCAAATAGAAATTGCCGGCGCCCGCGATCGACCCGATGGTCAACTTGCCGTCATTGGCAGGGCCGGTGCTGCTCGAAAAATCGACCAAACCCCCTGCGCTGTTGGCGATGGCGGCGTTTCCGCCCGTGCTGGTATTGGCAAATAGAAGTGTACCCTCATTGAAAATGGCAGAGTTGCCGGCCGTGCTGCCAGCGAGGAATTGCATGTCGTACTTGTTGGTGATCGTGGCGTTACCGGCCGTGCTGCCGTCCGTGAATGCGAGATTGTAGGTAGTGATAATGTTGGCGTTGCCGCCCGTACTGTTGTTGTAGAAGTTTAGATAGTTGTCGTTGATGATCGTCGCGCTGCCGGCCGTGCTGGTGTCGTAGAACGCCGCAAAGTTATGGGTGGTGATGGTGGCGTTGCCGGCCGTGCTGGCGGCGTAGAATCGCAGAAAATAATTGTTTGTAATGGCGGCGTTTCCGGCCGAACTGGTACCAGAGAAATCAACGACGCTCGTGTTGGTGATACTGGCGTTGCCCGCCGTGGTGTGGTCGGAGAATTTCAAAGTGTTGTTATTCGTGATATTGGCATTGCCGCCCGTGCTGATGCCGGAGAGACTTATAATGCCATTATTCGTGATGCTGGCGTTGCCCGCCGTGTTCATGTCGTAGAAACTCATCACGCCGTAATTCACAATATTGGCGCTACCCGTCGTGCTGGCAAAGGTGAGATTTATAGTGCCGTAATTCTTAATACTGGAGCCGCCCGCGGAGCTATCGTCGCGGAAATTCATATTGCTGTAATTCGCGATAGACGCGTTGCCCGCCGTGCTCGAATTGAAGAAATTTATATCGCCGAAGTTCCCGATACTGGCGTTGCCTGCCGTGCCGCTGTTGTAGAATTGCAAGTTGCCGTTGATATTATTGTTGATAATGGCGTTGCCCGCCGTGCTGTTGTGAAGAAACTCCAGCCGTGCTGCTGCCGATGAACCCGATATCGGCGTTATTGTTGATGCTGACGCTGCCGCCGTTGATGACGATGCCAGCGCCGGTGAAGGTCAAATTTTGTGTGCCGGTGGTGGCGAACGTGTAGTTCGACGCTCCCGCGTTGAAGGTCCAGCCGCCCATCGAGGTGACACCCGAGAACGACACGTTGTTTTGGTTGGACGCATCGAAGAACGCCGTGCCGGTCGGCACCGAGTTGGCCGACCAGTTGGTGGAGGTATTGAAGTTGCCGGTACCGTTTAAATTCCAGGTCGCGTCTTGCGCTGCCGCCTGCGGTGTCGTCGCCACCAACGCCGAGGAGAGTAGCAGCCCGGCGCTTAAGGTTGTCCCCCGAACGTGACGCGTCGTCCGCGCCGACTTGACGCGGTCAATCGCCGCATCCGAATCTGCCATGATGCCCCCACCACTACCGAAACGTGCAGTGCCCCAGACGGATATATAAGGAACCGGACATGACGGCAAGGCGTTCCTGCCGGTCGTAGACCATTGATCTTGCTCGGAGATAGCTGGATTTTCGAAGCAAATTCCGTCTAGCTTCGTGTCGGCTACGCACAGCACCGGAGCCGGACGGTGTGCGCCATCGTCAGACCGACGCAATCCAGGCAGCTCGCTAACTCGCGATGAGTCGTGATCGCATCGGAGGCGGTATCGCGCCTGATGGCTGCCCCGCGTTCTGTTGGCGGCAACGCCGTCGATGCCTGAGGTTGCGGTTGAACTTGCTCGTTTCTCTCTATAGACAGACCTCCGCTAAAGGGAGAACCCGGGCGTTGGACCCGCTGTCTTCCAGTCAGTCGATGGGGCGTAGCCAAGTGGTAAGGCAGGGGATTTTGATTCCCCCATGCGGAGGTTCGAACCCTCCCGCCCCAGCCAGCCAAATCCGCAGCAAGTTTCGCAATTTTCGGAACCTCGCTCCGGAGCGTGTCCTCACGCAGTCCGGAACGACGCTCGCCGCATTTTCATCGAGTGCATGCCGAGCGCGAGCGTGGCGATCGGCACTGTCGTTTCTTCGGATGATGGTGTTGCGCTAGGGAGCCGTAAGCTCTCAAGAACGTGATGCGTCACAGACCCCAAACAGCTACTTCGCCGGTGTTGTTTCAATCGGCCCGTCAGCGCTCCGACGATGTCGTCGACATGATGGCGATCTGGCTCGTTGGATGAAATTCCATCGTGCAAGTAATAACGAAAATCAATAACTGCAACGTCGATTGATCTACCTTCACATTTTGTCGCACTGAAATCAGTCTCCGGCGCGTCAGCGATATGGTAACGATGAGGAGCGCTTCATCGGCTATGATGCCGTGTTTGTCAGCATCACGTATGTGACTCTGTGAGTTGCGGAGCGGTTGATAGAACATTGTGTGAATGGGTGCGACCGAAGAAGTCGATCAAACTGTAGCTGTCCGGGTTGCAGTTGAGGTCGTCCATGTTAAAAGTGCCGTGATGGAACAGGAGTCACAAGTGGCAAAGAAAGCAAAGAAAACTGCGAAAGCAAGGAAAGCAGCACCGCCAAAGAAGGCGGTAAAGAAGCAGACGGCAAGAAAGGCAGTGCGCCGTCCATACTCAAAAGCTGACATAAAGGAGCTGCGCGCTCATTCCAAATCCAGGACGCCCGTTGATAAAATTGCGAAGCTCACAAAACGGACGGTTGGCTCGCTTCGTCAGAAAGCCATGAAGCTTGGCATTGGTCTTGGCCATCAGCGCTGATCTTGTTGAGTGCTGACCTGATTTTCGGAACCGTCATTCGTATTGGCTCGTATTGGCGGTTCCGTTACGGTTATCGTTGCAGGCAGTGGTGCGGGAGCCGCAGTTGACCGCTGTCCCCCGGCTCAAAGTGCATCGATGAACTCGACCATCCGTCGCCGTTGATCTGGGTCCGGCACTGCGCCTCGCATCGCTCCGGCATTGTCCGTCATGTGTTTGGCGTCGGCCGTTCCCGGGATGACGGCCGTCACTCGCGAGTCGGCCAACAGATACTTGAGGAAAAACTGCGCCCAACTCCCGGCGAACGATTGTGCCCAATCCGGCAGTTGTTTTCCGCGCACGGCCCGAAATAATCGTCCACGGCCAAATGGAAGCGCGGTGAGGACACCTGCTTTGGCTTCGGCGGCGAGCGGAAGAATGCGCGTTTCTGCCTCGCGGTTATCGATGGAATAGTCGATCTGGACAAAATCCGGCTTTTCTCGCTTCAGAATCGCTTCAACGGCCGGATAGTCGGAGCGGTAGGTCGAAGTGATGCCGATATAGCGGCACAGTCCCTGGCTTTTCCATTCTCTGAACGCACCCAGGGATTGGTGTGGGACGCGGACGTTGTGAAGTTGCAGAAGATCCACCTTTTCCGTCTTCAATCGTGTCAGCGAACGCTTCAACTCCCCGGCATCCGGGGATTCGAGTTTGGTGGCGATAAAAATTCTCTCACGTAAATTGGCGCTGGCGATGACCTTGCCGAGTACGACTTCGGCATCGCCATAGGTTGATGCGGTGTCGATCAACCGTCCGTTGCTTGCGAGCAGCGCCTGCACCACCGCTTCGGCTTTGCGCAGAGTGGAGTCGTTGTCGCTGTTGAATACCGCGGCGGTGCCCAGCCCAACGGCGGGAATCTGTTCGCCACTTCCGGGTATGGCGTGCGTAATGAGGGCCGCGCCGGATTGCGCGAACGACCGGGGCGAGAGCAACGTAGCGCCCGCCAGTGCGGTGAAGTTTCGGCGGGTGATATGGTGTCGCATGCTATTCTCCCTCCGGAATCGCGTCCTGTTTGTTCGCGAGATGCTCCTGTGTTCGCCCCAGTGCCTTTGATAACATCACCCATCCGGCTGCGACCGGCAACGCGCACAGCGCAATGCTTCCAACGGTCAGCCCGAGAAGTTGCAGACTGCTGTAGAGCCAGCCATACGCTGCATCCGATCCGCGATAGACGACAACATCGATGAAGTTCTTGGCTTTATACTTTTCCTCGCGTCCGACGACGGTCAGGAAAACCTGGCGAGCCGGATTGGCGATGGCGAAATTCATCCAGCGTTGCGCGGCCTGCAAAATCACGATGATCGCAAGGCTCGGAGAAATCGCCAGCATGGTGAAGCCAGCAATGTAGACTGCCGGCAGCGCGGCTGCGGCGGTGCCGGTTCCGAAGCGTCTAAGAAAATGGGCGGTCGCGAAGAACTGCGTCGCCAGACTGAGCAGGCCGACGGCAAGATCGATGCCGGCGAATACGCGCGTTTGCGCGGCGGCTCCATGTACTGAAGTCGAAACAATATTGGCCTGGGCGAAGTAGGCGATGGTCGCGCCGAATGAGAGCAGGCTGACCCAGGCTGCCACGCCCAGCAGATAAGGCGATCGGATCAGTTCGGGCAATGCCGCGAATGCGCTGCCGCCGATATGTCGTTGTGCCGGATGGATGTGCGTTTTTGGAGCCGTCGTTCGTTCGAGCCGATAGACGCAGAACACCGCGATCTCGAGGAAGATCGCTGCAACGATGAGCAGGTTGACCGGGCCGAGCGGGGCCGACAGCCAGATGGTGATGACAGGCCCGAGCAGCGCGCCCGCGGTGCCTCCGGCTCCGATGAAGCCGAACAACCGTTTGCCCTGCTCGGCATCGAACAGGTCGGCCATGAACGACCAGAACACCGCGACGGCGAACAGATTGAAGACGCTCACCCAGACAAAGAATATCCGTGCGACAGCGGTTGGCTCGATTCCGAGGAAAAGCAGCACCCAGAACAACAGCAGGTTGGCGACGAAGAAGTGATAGACGATCGGAATGAACTTTATGCGAGGCAGCCGTGCCACCAGCGCGCCATAAACCGGTTGGGCCAGCAGCAGGCTGATAAACGTCGCCGAGAATAGCCACGGCAAATGCTTGACGCCGCCGGCAATTCCCATTTGATCGCGCAACGGGCGCAGTACGTAGTAACCGGCAAGCAGCGCGAAGAAGTAGGCGAAGGACCAAAATGCCGCCGCGCGTTCATTCCGCGTTGCAGGAACCGTGCGTTGCAGCCAACCTTCGAAAGTTGTCATGGCTTGAGCGACAGCCTTTGCCGCAGCTCGGCCGCGCTGACATTCTGGCCGTAGCCGGGTGCGCCGCGCTGGAAGCGGCTGGCATCCGCCAATTTGCCGACGACCACGGGATCGAAGCCCGCGTCGCGCACCAGGGCTGCCGCGATCCGCATGGCTTCTGCGTCGTCGCCGGCAATCGGGATCGCCAATCGTGGTTCCGGTCGGTTTGCCTCTCGCGCCAGGATCGAATAGGCGAGGGTGTTGAAGGCGCGCACCAGCCGGGTGCCGGGCAGGTATTTCTGCGATGTGATACCGATGCCGTTGTGTTCCACTTCCTCAGCGATCGGGCCGTCGCGGCTGGGAACTGCGTTGTTGGCGTCCAGCACGATCTTCCCGGCGAGCGGCTTGGCGTAGCCGAGCCCGATATTCGGCAGGGCGCCATAGGGCACGGCAATGAAAACGACATCGCCAAACTGGATGGCTTGCTCGACCGTTCCGTTCCGCGCAAGCGAGCCAAGGTTGGCAACGAGGCCGTTCAACTCTTCCGGGTGGCGCGAGGAAAACAGGACGGGATGTCCTGCCTTGATCCATAGTCCTCCGACGGTGCTGCCAATATGGCCCGCGCCGATCACGCCGATTTTCAGTTTCGACGCGGGTGCCGTCTGGCCTGATGCAGACCTGGTGCCGGAAAGCGACGCGCTCACCAGCATACCGGCCGATGCGAGAACAACGACGCGGCGATTCTTGTCAATTGGAGTGTGATCGGGCATCGCTTTCTCGCTCAGTCGGCCGAACCCTCGGGATCACTGCTAAAAAATAGCGGTATGTCGAAAGTGCGAGCTTAGAGGAGAATGAAGGTGCACAATATGGTCGGCGGCGCGCTCTCGCATAGAATTGATATAGCTGGGTCAGCTAGACTCTTTTCGGATTGGATCGACGCATCGCCCGCCACACCTTCGTCATTCCGGGATGCGCGTTCTTCACGCGCAGGCCCGGAATTCATACTCCCGGTGTTGGTTATGGATTCAGGGCTCGCTCGCGAATGGCTCGCGCCACGGAATGACGGTGTTGGGGTGATTCAACCCAACTCAAAAATGCTCTAAATGTTACCGGAGCGGCCGGCCACAGGATTGTGGTTTGGCGAAGCGTGCATCGAGACCAGTGATCCCGTCGCGATGGCACGACGGCGATCGCGGTTGGCAACTCTGTTATACATTGGCTGCGACGATCGATGCCGGTTCGGACGCAGTGAACCCGTCTCAAATCTGTGATGAGCAGATCGCCGCGTTGAGAAGTGCGTCCGGCGCGTGATGTTGCCCGGTCAGGCAGCACCAGTTCGCTCCGGCCAGCAACACGAGACCGGCAATGCCTGCGGTACCGGTCAGCTTCGCTATCCACCCCGTCTTGCTTGTTGCGGCTTGCGCCGTCACGGACGGCTCACCGACGACGGCTGCAAACGACGTGAAGAACTCGCCTGCAAGTTTCTTCGCTGTCGAATCGATCAGGCGTCCGCCAAGCTGCGCCAACTTGCCGCCGATTTGAGCGTCGACGTCGTAATGCAGAACTGTGACGTCGGCGCTTTCGGCTTCGAGGCGCACGGCCGCGCCGCCTTTGGCAAAGCCCGCGACGCCGCCGGAGCCTTCGCCCGAAATGCGATAGCCGTTCGGCGGATCGATATCCGACAGAGTCACCTTGCCGCCGAACGTCGCTTTCACCGGCCCAACTCTAAAAACCACCGTCGCGGTCATCTCGTTCGGGGCGGTCATCTCCAGGCTCTGGCAACCCGGGATGCACTGCTTCAACACGTGGGGATCGTTGAGCGCGGCCCACACCTTGTCCCTCGCAGCCGGGATGCGCTGGCTGTCATTCATTTGCATGGTTAAGTTTCCTGATGTGTGGGAGTGGCGATGCGCTGACCGCGGCGGCGCTCGATTACGATCTCGGATAGAATCGACAGCGCAATTTCTTCGGGCGTGATGGCGCCAAGGTCGAGCCCGGCGGGTGCCTTGATACGGTTGAGTGCATCCGCGCTGATGTTGCCGCCGAGCAGCTTGGCGCGATAGGCCGCCATTTTCCGGCGGCTGCCGACGAAGCCGACGTATTCCGCCTCAATGGTGAGGGCCGCGCGCAGGGCAGCTTCATCGCCGCGGCCTTGCGTCGAGACGACGACGAAGCGCCGCGCCCCATGCAGCTTGCCGGGGTGGTGACCATCGACGATGGCGTCGGCATCCGGCGAGCCGGACAGATCGGCAGCAGGCGAAGCCACGGTGGCATGCAGCCCGAGTTGACGCGCGAGCCCCGCGAGTGCAATCGCGACCGGGCTGCCGCCGATGATGATCAGCGACGGGCGCGGCAGCACCGGTTCAATGAAAACATCCATGGTGCCCTTGCTCGGGCACATATTGCTGACGAAACGAATGCCATCGCGGCTTTCGCCGGGCCGGACGCCGAGTTCGGCGAGCAGATTTTCCGGCTGCACCGAAACCATGCGCGGCATGCCATCGGCCAGTGCTTCGCGTGCTGCCTTTAATACCGCTCCGCGCGCGCACCCGCCGCCGATCCATCCCGCCGCGATGCTTCCGTCGGAGCGGATCACGGCCTTGGCGCCGGCCTTGGCGGCGGTGACAGAAACGGTTCGCACCACGGTCGCCAGCACGAAGGATTGGTCCTCGGCTCGGAGTTGAGTGGCGATATCCATCACTTCGGAATGGGCGTTCATCGTTCGCCTCCGTCACAATTTGGCGAGATAGGGCTCAAGCTCGGCGAGGCTCTTGAGCGAATGTGCCGGTGCATGAAGATCGACATAGGGAAGCGCGGCCTTGATGCCGGCCGCCTCCGGCGAATAGCCGTCCCAGCCGATCATCGGATTGAGCCAGACGATACGACGGCAGCGCTTCGCCAGTGCCGCCATTTCCCGACCGAGCAGTGTCGCGTCGCCGGTCTCGTAGCCGTCGGAGACGATCATGACGCAGGTGCGCGAATGGATGACGCGGGCGGCATGGGCGCGGTTGAAGGTTTGCAGGCACTCACCAATTCTCGTGCCGCCACCCGTACCCTGCGCCATCATCGATAGCCGATCGAGCGCGCGCGCCGGATCGCGCTCCTTCATCGCAGCCGAGACGTGCGCCAGGCGGGTATGAAACAGAAACGCTTCGGCTTCGCGAAACTCATCGAGCACGCCGTGGATGAAGCGAACAAACACGCCGGTATACATGCTCATCGAGCCTGATGCGTCGAGAAGTACCACGAGCCGCAACGGCTTGTATTTGCGCTGGCGAAATGTGAGGCAGATCGGAACGCCGCCGCGACTGATATTGCCGTGGATGGTTCGACGCAGGTCGAGCCGCTTGCCGCGCCGCCGGATGATGTCGCGGCGCGTGAGGCGAGTCCGCATGATCCGGGCGAGGCGCGCCGCGGCCGCATGCGCTTGCGCGATCTGATCCGGGTCGCTCAGCTTGCGGAAATCCACCTCGGACAGATTCGCGGCGCGCGAGGCGCCTTCCATCCGGCCCTCGGCGCCACTGCCGTCCGGCGCATCGTCGGGGGAGGGGACTTGATCGGTAGCCGCCGCGGGATCGGCACTTGTGCTGCCATCGGGCAGGTTCTTGAACGACGGGCTATTCGCCGACTTGGTCGAACCCTTGACCGTGGAGCGGGATCGCGTGCGCTTGCCGAGCCAGAATGCATCGTAAATGCCGTCGAACGCCGCCCATTCGGATTGTCGGGCGCAGAACAGATGTTTGAAGGCCGAGCGCAGCAATGTCGGCTGATGTGCATAGCCCGACGCCAGCAACGCAGCGGCATCCTGGCCTTCGCGCAAACCTACGGTAAAAGAGTTATCGCGCAGCGTTCGCAGAAAGGCCGCGAGTCTTGCCGCAATGAACCGCGAGAGTTCGTCGGCGGGAGCAAGCGTGACCGATGTTTCGCCGTAGCTCATGCGACCTTTCCCAATAATCGCGCGGTAACCTCCGGTTTGAACCGGGCCTTGTCTTCCTGTGTCTTGAGCAGACACATCAGCGTTTCATGCACGACCTCCGGGTTGTCGTGCAGATCGCGGATATCGAGTCCCACCAACGCGGCAGCCCAATCCAGCGTCTCGGCCACGCCGGGGACCTTTCGCAAATCCTCCTTGCGGATGCTTGCGACCATGCGGGCGATTTGCAACGACAAGGATGCACCGGCATCCTTCACCCGCGCCATGATGATGCGCGCCTCGCGATCGACGTCGGGATATTCGACGTAGTGATAAAGACAGCGGCGACGCAGCGCATCCGACAGTTCGCGCGTTCCGTTCGAGGTCAGCACAACATGCGGGATCGACGTTGCGGTAATGGTTCCAAGCTCGGGAATGGAGACCTGAAAGTCGGATAACAGTTCGAGCAGGAAGGCTTCGAACTCCTCATCAGCGCGATCGACTTCGTCGATCAGCAATACCGGTGCGGTGGTTTGCCGGATTGCCTTGAGCAACGGCCGCTCCAGCAGATACTTCTCGGAAAATATCTGGTCGTCGATTGGCGGTGTGTTCGAACCCTGGTGTGCCTGAATGGTCAGCAACTGACGCTGGTAGTTCCATTCATAGAGTGCGGCCGATTGATCGAGCCCTTCGTAACATTGCAGCCGAATGAGCGACGTGGCGTGGACCGAGGCCAGCGCCTTGGCGACCTCGGTCTTGCCGACGCCGGCTTCGCCCTCAAGCAGCAGCGGGCGCTTGAGCAATTGCATCAGCGCGATCGCGGTGGCGAGTTCGCCATCCGCGATATAACCGGCGGTTGCCAGCCGCGCGGCGATCTGGTCGCGATCTTTCATCGGATCGATTGTCCCTCGTTATTGTGTGCCGAGCGACAACGCAATTCAATCATCGCCGAGGACCTCTATGCCACCGCGCCCAGTTGCTTCGCCGCCTGCCAGTTGCGCCAGTAGTCGTGCGGCATCTGGATATGCGTGCTGCCCAGGAACGAGAAGGCGTCGTTGACCGCATTCGAGAATGCCGGCACGCCGCCGACGTTGGGACTTTCGCCGACACCTTTCGCGCCGATCGGATGATGCGGCGATGGGGTGACGGTAAAGTCGGTTTCCCAGTGCGGCGTTTCCACGGCGGTCGGCATGAAGAAGTCCATGAACGACCCGGTGACAATGTTGCCTTCGGCGTCGTAACGGAGTTCCTGGCCCATCGCTATGGCGAAGGCTTCGGTGAGGCCGCCATGAACCTGGCCCTCGATGATCATCGGGTTGATGCGAGTGCCGCAATCGTCGAGCGCGTAGAAGCGGCGTACCTTGTAGACGCCGGTATCGACGTCGATATCCATGACGCAGATATAGGCGCCGAACGGGTAGGTCATGTTCGGCGGATCGTAATAGCTCACTGCTTCGAGGCCGGGCTCCATGCCCGGGGGCACCGAGTTGTAGGCCGCCCAGCAGATGTCTTTCATCGACATGGTTTTTTCCGGCAGGCCCTTGACGCGGAAACCGTCGATATCCCATTCGAGGTCGCCTTCGTGCACCTCGAGCTTGTAGGCCGCGATCATCTGCGCCTTGGCCTTGATCTTGCGCGCGGCCATGGCGATGGCCGCACCCGCAACCGGTGTCGAACGTGAACCGTAGGTGCCGAGCCCGTAAGGCGCGGTGTCGGTATTGCCTTCCTCGACCATGATGTCGTCGGCCGGGATACCGATCTCGGTGGCGATGATCTGCGCCCATGTGGTTTCGTGACCCTGCCCCTGGCTCTTGGTACCAACGCGGGCAATGCCGGCGCCGGTCGGATGCAGCCGGATTTCACAGGAGTCGAACATGGCGATGCCGAGGATGTCGCAGTTCTTCGAGGGGCCGGCGCCGACGATCTCGGTGAAGAAGCAAACACCGAGTCCCATAATTTCTCGGGTCTCGCCGCGCTTGAAAGCCTCGCGCTTCGCCGCCTGTTCCTTGCGCAGGCCGGCATAATCGACGCTCTCCATCATCTTCTTCATCGCGGTGGCATAGTTGCCGGAATCGTATTCCCAGCCGAGTGCCGAGTGATACGGAAACTGCTCCGGCTTGATGAAGTTTTTCAGGCGCAGTTCGGCGGGGTCCATGCCAAGCTTTTGCGCCAGAATGTCCATGCCACGCTCGATGCAATAGGCGGCTTCGGTGACCCGGAACGAGCAGCGGTATGCGACGCCGCCTGGCGCCTTGTTGGTGTAGATGCCGTCGACCGTGACGTGCGCGGTCGGGAAATCATACGAGCCGGTGGCGATGTTGAAGAACCCCGCCGGCCATTTCGACGGATCGGCGCAAGCGTCAAAAGCGCCGTGGTCGGCCAGCACATGAACGCGCAGGCCCGTGACCTTGCCGTCCCTGGTGGCCGCGATTTCGGTGGTCATGTGATAATCGCGTGCAAACGAGGTCGCGGTCAGGTTTTCGATGCGATCCTCGACCCACTTGACCGGCTTGCCAGTCACGATCGAAGCCACCGCGGCGCAGATGTAGCCCGGATAAGCGCCGACCTTGTTGCCGAATCCGCCGCCGATATCGGGAGCGATGACATGAATTTTATGTTCAGGAATTTTTGAAATCAGCGCCACCACGGTTCGGATCACATGCGGGGCCTGGAAGGTGCCCCAGATTGTCAGTTCGCCCTTGATCTTGTCGAACGAGCAGACGCACTGGCAGGTTTCCAGCGGCGAGGGATGCGTGCGGTGGTAGGACAGCATCTCCTTGATCTTCACGTCAGCCTTGTTGAAGGCGATGTCGGTGAGTTCCTTGTCGCCGACGGTCCATTCGAAGATGTGATTGTGGTGCTTGCGCGGGCCGTGCGCGCCGCTCGTCTTGCCGGCGAGGTCTTCGCGGAGCACCGGTGCATCGGCGTCCATCGCCTTGAACGGGTCGATGACGACGGGCAGCGGTTCGTATTCGACTTCGACCTTGTTGATGCCGTCGTCGGCGGCGTAACGGTCGGTGGCGACAACGAAAGCCACTTCCTGATTCTGGAACAGCACCTTGCCGTCGGCCAGCACCATCTGCACGTCGCCGGCCAGCGTCGGCATCCAGGCGAGGTTGACGGTTTTCAGCGTTTCCGCCGTCAGTACCGCGAGCACCCCGGGCACCTTCAAGGCTTTCTCGGTGTTGATCGATTTGACCCGCGCATGGGCGTGGGGCGAGCGGACGAAGTCGCCGTGCAGCATGCCCGGCAGTTTGACATCGTCGACGTAGTTGCCCTTGCCTTGCGTGAAGCGAATGTCCTCAACGCGCTTGCGCTTGCAGCCCATGCCTTCGAGTTTGGCTTCGCGTTGTTCCCGCGTGGGAGTCATGTCGTTCATTCCGCAGCCTCCTGAAATTCGACACCGTTGATCTTGGCCGCCGCGTACTGGATCGCCTTGACGATGTTCTGGTAGCCGGTGCAGCGGCAGATGTTGCCGGAAATGCCCTGGCGGATTTCCTGCTCGCTCGGATTTGGGTTTTCCTGGAGCAGCCTGTGTCCGCGCATGATCATGCCGGGGGTGCAGTAGCCGCACTGCAGGCCGTGCATCGTGCGAAAGCCTTCCTGCAAGGCCGAGAGCGTGCCGTCCGCATTTGCCATGCCTTCGACCGTGGTGATTTCGGCCCCTTGAGCCTGCACGGCGAACATCGTGCAGCTTTTCACCGACATGCCGTTGAGATCGATCGTACAGGCGCCGCAGTGTGTCGTTTCGCAGCCGACATGGGTGCCGGTCATTTGCAGATTTTCGCGAATGAAATGCACCAGTAACGTGCGCGGCTCGACGAGGCCTTCGACCTCGGCGCCATTCACCTTCATTGTGACGTGGGTCTTTGCCATCTTCCCCTCCTATCTGGCGCGCGCCAAAGCGCGTTGCAGCGCCCGCATCACCATGATGCCGCCGACATGTTTGCGGTATTCCACCGGCCCACGGGCATCCGCCGCCGGTGACATGATGGCCCGGGCCGCGGCGGCCGCCTTGTTGAGCGTGGCGTCATCGAGGCTAGTGCTGATCACCAACCGCGCGGCTTCTTCGGCGAGCAGCGGCGTCTCCGACACATTGGTCAGTCCGATACGGCAAGTCGCGATCTTGCCTCCGGCCACGGTGAGAACCACCGCGGCAGCGGCGGTGGCATAGTCGCCGACTTTGCGCTTCAGCTTTTCGTAGGCGTAACCGTGCCCGGCAGGTGCGACCGGGATCGTGATCGCCGTCAGCAGTTCGCCGGGCTCCAGCGCGGTGAAATAGGCGCCTTGGTAGAATTCGGTGGCGGCAATCTCACGCGCGCCGCCGGCGCCTTCGAGCCGGTAGCTGGCGTTGAGCGTCATCATCAGCGCCGGCATGTCGTTGCCGGGATCGCCATTGGCGACGTTGCCGCCGATGGTGCCCATATAGCGGACTTGCGGGTCGGCGATCAGCAGCGCGGTCTCGTGCAGGATAGGCAGGGATCCAGCAATCTCGGCGGAGGCCAACAGGTCGTGCTGCGTCGCCATCGCGCCGATTACAATGCGGTCGTCGTCGCGGCGGATTTCCTTGAGGCCATCGATGCCGTGCAAATCGATCAGATGCTCTGGTGTGGCCAGCCGGAGTTTCATCATCGGGATCAGGCTATGTCCGCCGGCGAGTGGCCGGGCATCATCGCCCAGCGTCGCGAGTAGCTGCACTGCATCATGAATGGTCGCAGGCCGGTGATAACTGAAAGGGCCAGGAATCATCGTTTCCTCCATTCGTCCGTCTCGTTGCGCGGACGCTGGATGGAGAGTTGTTCCGGCTGATCTATGGGCGCAAGGCGAAGGCGGCCAATGCCTCATAAGTCGCGGAAAACTGCACGAGATGCGGGTTTTCCCGCACGAAATGCGTCAGCCTGGGCGACCTATATGGGCGGATCACGAAATGGGAGCGCTGCGCTTCACGAGGCCAAGCCGGGCCTTGAGTTCAGCGATCTTGGCTCTGCTCACCGGGACACGATGCGACGACGGACCGCCGAGTTCGACGACGGCCCCGTCGCCTTCCTTGCGGACGAAGGTCACGTGCGCCAGTGCCACGATGTAGCTGCGATGCACCCTGACAAACTGGTCGGGGTCGAGTTGGGCTTCGGCCTCCGAGATGGACCACGGCGACATCCGCTCACGCGCGCCGTCATGCACCCTCGTATAGTGTGCGTCCGCTCGAATGCTCCGGACATCGGCGATCTCGATGAAGTGCGTGCCATCGACACCCTCAATCGGCAGGCGCGGCACCGGGACCGCGCGCGGCTGACCGAGCCCTCCAAGTGGTGCCGGCTTCAGCCGCGGCGAGGCTATCGCTATCGGGTCGGTTTCGGATGCCGGAACATCAGCGATGACCGGAGCTACCCGCGGGATGGAATCCGTTATGTCCGGTGAGGTCGCGGCTTTGCGTCGCGAATCCGGCACCAGTGACAACAGGAACCCGGCAGCGATGACAAAACACAACAATGCCACGACCAGCGACAAGACTTGCTGCGATGCAACCAGGCCATCCGCCTGATGGTGGGACGCTGCCGCACCGGCGACGATATGCGTGCCGAACATCGCAGTGTAGTGCATGCCGGACACCGCGATGCCGAAGGCGATGGCGCTCAGGGTCAGCCTGATGCCGTCGTGCCGGGCAAGAAAAGCGCGAAGTCCGCCATAGGCGGCCCCGACGGCGATGAGGACCGACAGCACGACCATCGTGCTGTCGTGTTCCATTGTGAAATGGCCCATCAGCGCGTGCATGCCGACATAGTGCATGCTGACGATGCCGATGCCGAGCAGGGCCGCCGAGGATGCGACGCGCAGCAGCGATGGCTCGCCGATACTGACAAAAAACAGCGAGACGCCAACCACCAGCGCGCAGATCAGAAACGATATGATCGTCGGCAGAACAAGATAAGATGTGTCGGGCGGCATCTCGGCGGCCAGGATGCCTATGAAGTGCATCGTCCAGATGCCGACGGCCAGAAACGCCGCGGCGCCGGTCAGTAACAGGCGATGGCTCGCGTCCGGCGTCCCGCGGATGCGCGCGGCGAGGCCGAAGCCGGTGTATCCTCCCAGAATCGCGATCACCACCGAGAGCGCGACGAGATAGGGATCGTGTCCTTCGAACATGATCGTCTCGGCCACCCGTCTCCACGGGTGTGCCTCCTCCTGCAGCCAAGCTTATATGCCATGGCGCGCGATTGACAATGAGTGACGAGCCGATGCGGCGGCATCCGTGCGACGGCGAGAGATCGGCCGATGTCGCCCGAGATGGTCGAGGCCATTGCGTCCCGCCGCGAACTTGATCTGTGCAATAGCTTGGCTATATCAACCATCATCAGCCCTCATCCTCATGATTCAGAGATTGCCATGTCGACAGTCGATACCTCCGCTGTGTCCCAACCGTTTCAGGCCGAAGTTGCCGAGTTGCTGCAGCTCATGGTGCATTCGGTCTATTCGGAGACCGACATTTTTCTCCGTGAGTTGATTTCGAATGGCTCGGATGCCTGCGACAAGCTTCGTTATGAAGCCATCGCAAGGCCCGAGCTGATGCAAGACGGAACGCCGCTGGGGATTCGCATTGTTCCCGACAAGAAGGCCGATACGCTCGCGGTCATCGATACCGGCATCGGTATGGATCGACAGGAGTTGATCGACAATCTCGGCACCATTGCGCGCTCCGGCACCAAGTCCTTCGTGGCGCGGTTGAGCGAGGTCAAGGATGGCGCCGGGCTGATCGGGCAGTTCGGCGTCGGATTCTATGCGGCATTCATGGTGGCCGAGCGCGTCGTCGTCACCAGCCGGCGTGCAGGAACCGACGATGTGTGGGTGTGGTCATCCGCGGGCGGTAGCGGCTTCGAGATTGTGGAGGGAAATGAAGCGGATGCCCGGCGCGTCGGCCGTGGCACCGAGATCATTCTGCATCTGAGGAAAGAGGCTGCCAAATATCTCGAGCCCGGCCAGATCGAGCGTATCGTCAACGCCTATTCCGACAACATCCAGTTTCCGATCGAACTGGTTTCGGAGGAAGCGGCCGAACCGCGTCAGATCAATTCCGCAAGCGCATTGTGGCAACGCCCGAAATCCGAACTCAAGCCGGAAGACTACGTCGAGGCCTACAGATCGATTGCGGGCGCGTTCGATGAACCGGCAATGACGCTGCATTATCGCGCCGAAGGGAGGCAAGCCTATGCGGTGTTGCTTTTCGCGCCTTTCACGAAGCCGTTCGATTTGTTCGAGCCGTCGCGCAAAGGCAAGGTCAAGCTTTACGTACGGCGCGTGTTTATCACGGCCGAGGCAGATTTGTTGCCGTCCTATCTGCGGTTCATCCGCGGCGTCATCGACAGCGAAGACCTGCCGCTCAATATCTCGCGCGAGATGCTGCAGAACAACCCGCAACTGGCGCAGATCCGTAAAGCGGTCACAACCCGCGTACTCGCGGAGTTTGAGACGCTGAGCGAGAAGCAGCCGGAGCAGTTCGACCGGATTTGGGACGCCTTCGGCTCTGTCATCAAGGAGGGCATCTATGAGGATTTCGAGCGACGGGAAAAATTGCTGTCGCTGGCGCGCTTCGCCACGACATCCGGTGACAAACGATCGCTCAAGCAATATGTCGCGGCGCTGAAACCGAACCAGACCGAAATCTATTTCCTGGTCGGCGATAGCATCGAGCGCCTCAAGTCGAATCCCAAGCTGGAGGCCGCCGCCGCTCGTGGTATCGAGGTTCTTCTGCTGACCGATCCGGTCGATGCATTCTGGACATCCGCAGCCCCCGATTTCGAAGGCAAGCCGCTGAAGTCGCTCAGTCAGGGCGACATCAATTTCGATCTAATTCCGCCGCTGAACGACGATGCGAAGGAGGCCGCGGAATCCGGCGCCGATGACGCCGCGACGATTGCCGCGCTCAAGGGCAGCCTCGGCGATCGCGTGGCTGACGTGAAGGCGTCGCAGCGATTGACGACCAGCGCATCGTGCCTCGTTGCCGGCAGCCGTGGGCCGGATCGGGAGCTCGAGCGCCTGTTGTCCCAGCAGAACCCCGCTATGAGAAGCAAGCCGGTCCTGGAGGTCAACCTGCGGCATCCGCTGCTGGAGGTGGTCGCAAAGGCGCCCGCCAATTCCGCCGAACTGGAAGACATGTCGCTATTGTTGCTCGAGCAAGCCCAGATCCTCGATGGCGAATTGCCCGACGATCCTGCCGCCTTTGCTGCGCGCCTCAATCGCCTTGTACTGCGCGCCGCACCATAGTGACTTTGCGTCATCTGGCGCACTGCATCTTTGCTGCCGGTTTCGTTGCATCTCTACCGTCACCAGTCGCGCGTAATGTCAGGCTGTGACGGCCCGCATTCAACGTGATGCGGGTGAGCGGCTGTCTGGAACGCAAGTTCAAATCCTGGTCAGCGTCGGCCGCCGGTTTTGCTCTCGCTCGCGCGTTCGAACAAAAAGAGACAGTTTATCAAATAGTTAAGTGGCGATCGCAGTCGGCTGCCGCATCGCGTGGCGAATCTTGCGATCCCCTCAGAAAACGATTTCAGTGGAATCGTTTTCAAGCTACGGTCCGCAAGTCGTTGAACGATCCTGTCGAGCTCGCTCACTGTCTTTCGTTTCGTCCGGCTTTATGGCGATGCGCAATGACGCCGGGATGAGTGCAGCATGATTGTTCAGCGGTCATGAGACCCGCCTGCATTTCTTCCTTCGACGGACATGCCCTTTGGATGCGGTTCTCGAAAATCACAAGTCCGCGCCACAAGCGGTCATTGAACAGAGCAGGGAGAGAAACATGAAAGTCAGCCAGAGCCTTGGAACTGGAATCAGCCGGCGTACATTGCTGGCGGGAGCAACCTTGGGAGCGGCACAGCTTGCCGCGCCATTCGTCATCACCGCGCGGGCGGCAGAGGCCGTCAAGATCGGCATGCTCCTGCCCAAATCGGGGCCGTACGCGATTCAGGGCGAAACCGGCCACAATGGCGCGATGATTGCCGTGAACGATTTCGGGGGGCGCGTACTGGATCGGCCCGTTGAAATCGTCTGGCTCGATGAGTCGAGCCCACAGGCCACCCAGCAAAACATGCGAAAGCTCCTCGAGGAGGAGAAGGTCGTCGCCATTCAGGGCGGCGTATCGAGCGGTGACGTGTTGGCCATCATGCCGGTTGCCGAGCGCGCCAAGACATTGCTGATGGCAACCGGTCCCAATGCGACAGAGATTACCGGCAAGAATTGCAGCAAGTATACGTTCCGCGTCGATCTGCCCAATAAGGTAACGGTGCAGAGCGTCTATCCGATCCTGAAGGAGCGCGGTAAAAAGTGGTATTTCGTCGTTGCATCCTATGCATGGGGTATCGACGCCTATACCCAGATGAAGGACGTGCTGACCAAGGACGGCGGCACCATCGTTGGCTACGATCAGGCACCGCTCGGAACGACTGACTATAGTTCCTATCTTCTCAAGGTGCGCCAGGCCAAACCGGATGTGGTTTTCGTGGGGTTGGGCGGCACCGACATCACCAACTTCCTCAAGCAAATGCATGAGATCGGCCTGACGCGTCAGATGGCGCTTTCGGCTCCGATCGTCAACGATACCGATCTATGGGCCGCCGGTCCCGACGCCGCCTTCGGAACCTATCCGAAGCTGTGGAACTACACCGGCGCTCATATCGCCAAGCGCAGCGCCGAATTTGCCACGAACTACCAGAAGAAGTTTGGTGCACCGCCGGAAGTCGAAGGCTGGCAAGACTGGTTCGGCACCACAGCGATCCTCACCGCCATCAAGGAAACCAAGTCGACCGATTCCGCCAAGCTCGTTGCGTTCCTGGAAGAGCATAAGTTCAACGACTACAAGGATGCGCCGATCGGGTTCCGGAATTTTGATCATCAACTCGTGCAACCTTTGCTGGTTGCCGCGGTGAAGGACAAGATCACCGACAAGTATGATTATTTCGATATCAAGTCGGAATATCCAAAAGACCCCGCGCAGCTTCAAATGGCGTACGGAAGCGAGGCCGAGATCGGCTGCACCTTCAAGAGTTAATCGCTTCCCTCATCATCCGTGAGCACGATGGCGCATGGTCATCGTGCTCGCTTCCCCTGCAAGTGGATTCGACATGACCGAGCTGATTATCTCGCAGGTCGTCAACGGGCTTGTGCTTGGCTTCCTTTACGTTCTGATCTCGATCGGGTTGTCGATCATCTTCGGCATGCTTGGCATCGTCAATTTCGCGCACGGCATCTTCTTTGCTCTCGGCGCCTATTTCGCATTGACGCTGCGCGACAGCCTTGGTCCGTGGGCGATCGTTCTTGCGCCGATCGGTGTCGGTATCGTCGGTATGCTGATCGAAAGAACGCTGCTGCGACCACTTTATGGCAAGGAGCCGCTGCTCGGCCTGTTTATGACCTTCGGTATTGCGTTGTTCATCGAAGAACTGATCCGCACGATCTGGGGCGCGGCCGGGCATCCATTCAATCCGCCTGCGGCGCTGTCCGGATTCATCGTATGGGGGCCGGTACTCGTCACCAAGTATCGGCTGTTCGCACTGGTGGTTACGGTGCTGATCCTGGTAGCGCTGTGGCTGTTTCTTCGCGGCACGCGTTATGGCCGCATCATCCGCGCCGGCAGCCGCGATCCCGAGATGGTGAGTATGCTCGGCATCAATCTCAAGCGCGTCTTTACTGCCGTGTTCGGTCTGGGCACGGCCGTTGCCGGCATCGCGGGCGTGCTCGCAGCTCCACTCTGGAGCGTGGTCCCGTCCATGTCGGAGGCGGCGATCATGCCGGCCTTCGTGGTGGTTACGATCGGTGGGCTCGGCAGTTTTGCCGGTGCGGTGATCAGTGGTCTGCTCGTCGGTATTTCGGTGGCGCTATCGATCCAGTTCTGGCCGGCGGCATCGACCGCCGTCATGTACGCCCTGATGATCCTCGTTTTGCTGGTGCGGCCGCGCGGTCTGTTAGGCGAGAGCTGGGAGCGTTTTGAATGAAGTCCCGTTCAAAGCTGATTTTCCATCCGATCGTCGTTGCCGGCATCGTGCTTGCGGTATTGCCGTTCGTCTTGCCGCGCCTTGGCTCGACGTCAAGTCTCGCGACCGAGATCGCGATCTATGCGCTCTACGGTCTCGGCTTCAACCTGTTGCTGGGCTATACCGGGCTGGTTTCATTCGGAGCCTCCGCCTTCTTCGGAGCCGCGAGCTACGCCGCCGGCATCGCCGTGCTGCACCTGTTCAACAACATGTACCTGGCGATTATTTTCGGTACGATAACCGCCACTGTGCTCGGACTCGTCATCGGGATCCTGATCCTGAGGCGGCGCGGCATATACTTCTCCTTGCTGACGCTGGCCTTCACTCAGCTCCTCTATGAGATCGCTTTCAAATGGACTGAAGTAACAGGCGGTGAAAACGGCTTGCAAGGAATTTCCAGAACGAGCCTGACATCGCCTCTGGAATATCATTACTTCGTTCTGGCTGTGGTGCTGTGCGGAATGTATGCGGTCTGGCGAATTGTCCATTCGCCGTTCGGACGAGTCTTGCAGGCCATTCGCGATAACGAGCAGCGCGTGCAATGCCTTGGCTACGACACGCAGCGCTACAAGCTCGGCGCATTCGTGCTGTCGTCCGCGGTGATTGGTCTTGGAGGAAGCCTGCTGACTTTCCTGATCCAGAGCGTCTATGCCGATAATCTGAATTGGCAGCACGCTGGCGATCCGGTGATGATGACCATTCTTGGCGGCATCCATCACTTTCTCGGCTCGACCTGGGGAGCCATTATTTTCCTTGTTCTAAGCGATCAATTGAGTTCGTTGACGGAGCATTGGTGGCTGTTCTTCGGCGCCATCCTTATCGCCTTCATTTTACTCTCGCCTGAAGGTGTCTCGGGAATATGGTTCCGTTTGACCGGACGTCAGCGCTGGACGTTGACCGACGAGGAGATTCCGCCGCGCCCGCATGAGATTAGAAGCCTGCTTGAAATGCAGTCGCCATCGTCGCAAGAAAGCGGGACGCCCGTCCTTCAGGTGAAAGGACTGTCGAAGCGGTTCGGTTCGTTGGTGGTTGCTGACGGTATCGATCTCAACGTCATGCCCGGCACCCTTCACAGCCTCATCGGACCGAACGGCGCCGGCAAGACGACCTTTTTCAATATGCTGACCGGCCTGATGCCGAGTCAGGGCGGAACGTTGACCTTTCTGGGGGGCGATATCACGGAGGTGCCGGCGCACAAGCGCATCGATGGCGGCCTTGCCCGTTCTTTCCAGATCGTGAGCGTATTCAGTCATCTGACGGTTTTTGAAACGGTTCGCGTCGCCGCGCAGGCGCGCTCGCCCTATCGTGCCTCGCTTTGGCGCGACGCCTATCAGTTGCCGGAGGTGTGCGAGCGGGCCTGGACGTTGCTTGCAACGGTAGGATTGGTGGATCGCGCTCACGAGGGCTGCGCAAATCTCGCTCACGGTGAGCAGCGCCTGCTTGAAATTGCAGTCGCGCTCGCAACCGCACCCGAATTGCTGTTGCTGGATGAACCTTTGGCCGGTCTCGGCGATGCCGACCGCGAGCGGATCGGCGTTCTGATCCGCGATCTGTCCAGGCATCACACCGTATTGTTGATCGAACATGATATCGACCGCGTGCTTTCGTTGTCGGATCGTATCACCGTTCTGCACCAAGGGCATGTGATCGCCGAGGGTGAGCCGGCGAAGATCGGCAATGATCCGGGCGTACTCGAAGCGTATCTCGGTCGGCATGGCGCCCGGCGCGCGCAACCGGCGCAAGCCAAAGCGGTGGCGACGGTCGTGCAGGCCCCGCTTTTGGCGCTGAAAGGTGTCGATTCCGGCTATGATAGCAGCACCATTCTGCAGAATGTGGATCTCGAGGTGCGTGAAGGCGAGGTCGTTGCTTTGCTCGGCCGTAACGGCGTCGGCAAGACCACGACACTGCGTACCATCATGGGCGCGCTTCATCCCAGCAAAGGCACTGTTACGTTTGCCGGCGGCGATATTACGTTGCTATCATCGGATCGGGTTAATCGCGCCGGAGTCGCGATCGTGCCAGAAGGCCGTCGCATATTTCCCAATCTCACAGTTGTCGAGAACCTGATGCTGGGGCAGCGCGACGGCGGCTGGCCTCTCGATGAGATCTATCGCTTGTTCCCAAAGCTGTATTCGCGGCGCGATGCTCGCGGTGAGAATCTCAGTGGAGGCGAACGGCAAATGCTGGCGATCGGACGCGTGCTTTGCGCACCACAGAAGTTGATCCTGCTCGATGAGCCGTTTGAAGGATTGGCGCCGTCGGTGGTGGCGGAAGTGCTGGCGGCGATCGAACAGATTCGTGACAAGACCAGCATCCTCCTCGTCGAGCACAAGGTTGACCTTGTGTTGGACTTCGCCGACAGGGCTTACGTGATGGTCAACGGCCAGATCGCCTATTCGGGAGACTGCGCCGGCCTGCGAGGCGATACCGAGACGCAGACGCGGCTGCTTGGAGTTGGGTAGCCTTGGCGTAAAATGGATTTGGGGCGGGCACTTATATCCGTAGTGTTCCTGAGTCCAAGGAAGCCGGCGTGTCCCGCAGCCGTCCTTGCATCTCGTCGTTTGCCTTCCGGCCGGTTGCCGTTCTTTGCGCACGTCCCGTGACCGCGTCTACGGCGAAGGCAGTGGTTGTTCGTCGCTCTGACATCTGCAAACCTCACATGAGGTCGACGAGTCGGCCCCTCTATCTGAAGCAGTCGGATCGGCATCTTGCGAAGCAATTGCGCGAGCGACATGGGTATCGATGCGTTTGCTCTGGGACGACCAGTCCAGGCGCGGGTTGTTCCACGTGCCCGGAATGCCGCACCTCAAGGCGCCTCGGTTCGAAATTGCTGCAGATGCGCGATATCTAACAAGGAGAAAGATGATGTCGGAAGGGATGTATCCAGCGGCAACGCGAGAGATGGCGCAGAAGCGTCGCGAGTTGGCACCTGAAGCCGAGGCTGCGTTCCAGGCGTTCAGTCAGAAGGTCTTCGCCGAAGGCGCATTGCCGGTGAAGGTCAAGCAGCTTATTGCTGTCGCCGTGGCGCACGTTACACAGTGTCCATATTGTATTTCAGGGCATACCAAGGCTGCGCTTCGCCATGGCGCATCCCAGCAAGAGTTGATGGAGGCGATCTGGGTCGCGGCCGAGATGCGCGCGGGTGGCGCGTACGCGCATTCTCTCCTTGCGATCAGCGAAATGGAGAAGGCTGCCGCCAAAAGCAGCTAGGCAGCCCGCGCTGCCAGGCGGCGGACTTCGCCGTCCATCATCTTGCGGTAAATGCCGTTCCTCTGAAGCAGGATTTCGGGAGGGCCGTCCTCGACGAGGCGGCCCTCGTTGAGAACCAGTATCCGGTCGAAGCTTCGCAAGGTCGAGAGTCGGTGGGCAATAGCGATAACGGTACGCCCATGCATCAATCGTTGCAGCGTTTCGCGGATGGCTTCTTCGGATTCGGTATCGAGCGCCGAAGTCGCTTCATCCAGCAGAAGAATGGGAGCATTCTTCAGGAATGCACGGGCAATCGAGATGCGCTGCCGCTGACCGCCTGAGAGTTTCAGCCCGCGATCACCCACCATGGTTGCCATGCCATCAGGCATGTTCGTGATAAATGAATCGCAGCGCGCATCGTGCGCGGCACGAGCGACATCGACATCCGACGCATCGGGTCGGCCATAGCGAATATTCTCGAGCAGCGATCGATTGAACAGTGCCGTGTCTTGCGGCACCGTGGCGATCGCGTGTCGCAAGCTGTCCTGGGTAACGCGCGATATGTCTTGCCCGTCGATAAAAATGCGGCCGCCATCGATATCGTAGAAGCGTTGGAGCAGGGCGACCAGTGTCGATTTGCCCCCGCCCGACGGGCCGATCAAGCCCACCCGTTCGCCAGCCTTGATATCGAGATTCAAGCCGGGAAATACCTGTCGGCCAAGTGGGTAGCTGAAGCGCGCATTCTTGAAGGAAATCGCCGCGCCCTTGTGAACCAGCGGCACTGCGGCGGGATCGTCGCGTAGCTGATGCGGCACTAGCAGCGTGGACACGGCTTCTGACAAGCGCGCCATATGCTGCGTGATATCGACCAATGCGACTGCCAGATCACGCGTCGCGCTGAGCACCGAAATGCCGAGGGTGCATACGAGGATCACATCGCCCGCGCTCGCCGCGCCGTTCTGCCACAGGCTGATGGCCCACGCCAACAGCCCGAGCGTCAACACGACCGTAACCGCCGCATGCGCGAGCCGGAGCTTCTCCAGATATTGCAGGCTACGCCGTCGTGCATTCAACTCGCGATCAACTGTCTGATCGAAGCGAAAGCATTCACGCCCGATGCCGCAAAAGGCTCTCACCAAAGTCATGTTGCCGACGACATCAACCATCTCGCCATCGACGGAGGCAGCCTTTTCCGCGAAGTCATGATGCAATGGCTTGCCGCGTGCGGCGAAGTGGAACATCACCACGACGACGATCGCGGCGACCATCATCAGGCTTGTGGCCATCGTCGAATTGACGGCGAACAGGAACGCGATCGCTCCGGCGGTCGCGAGGCATGGAGGCAACACGTTCCAGAAGAACATGTTCTCAACGGTGAAAGCAGCATTTGAAGTGGCCGTGACACGGCTGGTCAACATTCCCGGCAGCCGCTCCGAAAAATAACTCTGCGAGTGTTCCGTGATGTGGCGAAACAGATCACGCCGTAGATCACCGGTGACCTGAACGAAGGTGTAGCTTGCCGTCCAGCTCGCTGCGCGCCAGCAGAAATTGTCGGAGGCTATCAAGGCAACCAGAAACGCGAATGCCATCCAGGGTGCGTTTCCGTTCGCGCCTCCGGGGCCGCTTGATAGTGCATCGACCATGAGCTTGACGCCGTATTGGGTGCTGACGGAACACGCCACGGCGGTAATCACTGCGACCAGGATAAGCGCATGAGAGAATTTCCGGTGCACGATGTAGCGCGCCAGAAATGCCCTTGGGCGGTTTGCATAGCCACTTAGATCGTCCATGAGCCGTCCTGAGCGAATTTTGAATCGTGGAGGGAACGTCAGGCAGAGTGACAGATTATAAATGTAAGTTTGTCCGCCGTAGTTCCCACCACGTCCGCGGAATCGCGAATCTGCCGAACTGATTGCAAATCGTCGCCCCAATAGCAGGCAATCATGTGGCTGCTGGTCCAGATGATTGCCACAATGGAGACAAAAATGCGTATCGCACAAATCTCGCCGCTGACGGAAGCCGTGCCGCCGAAACTCTACGGGGGAACTGAGCGCGTGATATCTTGGCTAACCGAAGAGCTGGTTTCGTTGGGTCACGACGTCACGCTATTTGCGAGCGGAGATTCCGTCACGCGAGCAAAACTGGCGCCAATGTGGCCGCGTGCATTGCGATTGGATGGGGCGGTACGCGATCCCAACGCGTTGCACATGACGATGATCGAGCAGGTCTGTCGCCGGGCGAACGAATTCGACATCCTGCATTTTCATTTGGATTACTATCCATTCTCTCTGATGTCGCGACAGAACATACCTTTTCTGACGACATTGCATGGCCGGCTGGATCTACCGGAACATCAGCCGATGTTCGACATATTCCCGACGGTTCCGGTCGTATCCATTTCCAATTCGCAGCGCCGTCCGATCCACAAGGCGGGTTGGGTCGGTACGGTCTATCACGGTCTGCCAAAATCGCTTTTGACTCCGAAAGATGTGACGCCGCAGTACCTTGCATTCCTCGGACGAATTTCTCCCGAGAAACGCGTCGACCGCGCGATCCATATCGCGGAACGATGTGGCCTCCGACTCAAGATCGCTGCGAAGATCGATCCGGCCGACCAGGATTACTTCGATGCCGAAATCCGCAGCCTTGTTTCCAAGCCCCATGTCGATTTCGTCGGTGAGATATCCGATGCGCAGAAGTCTGAATTCCTCAGCGGCGCCATTGCATTGATCGTGCCGATCGACTGGCCCGAGCCGTTCGGCCTTGTGATGATTGAAGCGATGGCCTGCGGCACGCCGGTAATTGCCTACAATCGGGGAGCTGCGCCCGAAATCGTCGAGGATGGTATTACCGGTTTCATCGTAGAGGATGAAACCAGCGCCATTGCTGCGGTCCGCAATGTCTCGGCGCTTTCGCGCGACACCATACGTGAGCGTTTCGAGCAGCGTTTTACGTCGAAGCGGATGGCGCTTGATTATCTTGCTGCGTATGAGGCGATATCGAGCGCTGAACGCCATGAAACCAAGCCGCGGCCGCGCCTGGTGGGCTGACGGCAGGCCGTCTCAGTCATCGGGATCGTCGGGTCTGGTTTCCGGCATCAAGAGCCAGACCGCGACGAATCCGATGATGGCAACCACGCCGAGGGTGAGGAATGTCGCGTAGCTATTGTAACGGTCGGACAGGAACCCTGCCAAGGTCGTGCTGATGGAGGCGCCGATACCCATCGCGCAACCGATCAAACCCTGGGTGAGATTGAAGCGGCCGCTGTGGCGGGTGATATCGGCAATCGATAGCGGCACCAGCACGCCGAGCACTGCGGCGGAAATGCCGTCCAGAACTTGCACCGCAATAATCAGTTGCGATGGGGTAACAATGGCAAACAGCAACGCGCGGACGGCGAGCGCTGAAAATCCCACCAGCAGCAGCGGCTTGCGTCCCCATGACTGCGCCTTGCGGCCTACGAACGGTGAAAATACGGCGACAACGAATTGCGGTACAACCATGGCGACCGCGATCAGCGCCGCCGATGACTGACTGGATCGCAACGTCAGCATGCTCGCGACCAGCGGAAGCAAAGCGGCGTTGGCGAGATGGAACAGCAACACGCAGAACGCGAACGCGGCGAGCGTGCGGTTGCCAAGTAGTTGCATGATGCTTGCAACAGTGAGCCGCTGGTTTCCTGATCCGCCATGAGCGCGATCGACGTCGATGTCGCGTCGATCGATTTGCACCAAGGCGAACAGTGCCGGCACGATGAAAGCTGCGGTGACGAAGAATACCGCTTGATTGGATATATAATAGCCGCAAGCTCCCATGCCGGCAGCCGCCAATCCGGTTCCCACCGACGCGAAAGACCCGTTGCGGCCAAGCCGTTCGCCGATTTCATGACGTTCCACCAAGCCAAGGCTGAGCGCCGCGATTGCCGGGCCCAGCACGCAACTGGCGCTTGCCTGCAGGATGCGGGATACGAGCACGACAATGAAAGTTGGCCACAGCGCCAGCATAAAGGCGCTGAGGCAGATCAACGTCACCGAGATTCCTGCGGCGAGGCGGGGCGAACGCATGGCGTCGAGCACCGCGCCACCGGGGATTTGTCCAAACAGGGCGATGAGCCCGCCGATGGTCAGGATGAGGCCGATGTCGGTTTGGGTCCATTTCTGTGTCGTCAGGTAAACCGCGACGAACGGTCCGAAACCTGTCTGCACGTCGGCGACGAAGAACACGAACAGGTCCAGCCCCCGCCGACTCCTCGACGACGCGCCGTGAGGTTCGGGCTTATCGACAACACCCTCGCCGCGATGGTGGCCGTGATCGCCTTTCATATTCTGTTGCCATCGCTCAATGGATCATTTGGCTTGAGAATCCTGCGCGTTAGGAGGAGCCGGTGGTGCCGGCGGCTGGGGCGCCGGTGCCACGGTTGGCGGCGGCGGATTGGTCGCGGCTGATGGCTGGCCGAGAATGACGATTTGTTCCCCGGGCTTGTAAGCAGGCGCGACGCGAAGCTGATCGCGCGTAAGATCGACAGTGACCGCGTCGATCTTGGCATCCGTCTTGGCATCGGCTTTTGTATCCGGCGAAAAGCGGATTGCTTTCCAGTCGACTGCGATCTGCTTGCTGCCGACGCCAAGAAATCCGCCGAAATCGATGATTGCCGCGCGCAGTTGCCCTGTCTTGTCGGCAATGATGTCAACGATGCGGCCCATATCGTCGCCGCTGGAACTGCGAACCTTCTTGCCGAGAATGCTTTCGACTTGCTGGCTGTTCACGACGACAGCGGGCGTTTCGGGTGTTTTCGGGGGCGGTGCGGCAGATGGCGCTTGCTTCGAATCTGTCGGTGGCGCTGGAAGGCGGTCGGTCGGTGGATGCCCGGCGGTGTCCGGCGAAGCGGGCTGTGCCTGCGCGGATTGCCACGGATTTGCGGGTTGAGCCGCCATGCTGTCGGTTGTTGCTTGCATCCAGCAAGCGACGCCCGCGACAAGAAACATCGACCTCAAGTGATGACATTGCAAGATTTTGTGATCAGGCATGCAATTTCCTTTCGTCGATGGGCCTTAGAACGCGAGGCGGAGACAACGATTGAGTTTCGAGCGCTTCAGCAGAGCGCACATCGCATGCGCAGTCGCGGGACAGTTCCCGACATCGCGGCCACGTGCATCAATCGTTATGGTTGATATCGTCAACGATATGACGATGTGAATTCTCATCGAGTTTGGCTTCTGGCATTATTGAGCTGCGATTCCGGCAGTGGAACATTGGATGAGTGGTTGGCGTTCCCGTTATGGAACCGCGCAACCTTCCTGATGTTCCCTCTTGGCCTGACAAATGATGCGACAGAATTATGGAAAGGGGCGACTTTGGTAGTTCCATCCCCAACGATACGTAGCATCGTCTCGCCAGAAGAGACTCCGTTTTATATCCCGGCGCGCGGACAGACCTCTCGCCCGCGCCGTACACTCAAGTCCAACGATACGTTTGCGGTTGTTGACAGCCACGGCGATATTGGGGCTTCGCAAGGCGATCCGGATGGCATCTTCAACAACGACACGCGATATCTGTCGCAGCTCGAGTTGAGGATCAACGACGCCGAACCATTGCTGCTCGGCTCCAACATCCGCAATGACAACGCGGTCCTCACCGTCGATCTCACCAATCCGGATATCTACATCAAGGAGCGCCTGTCGCTGCCGAAAGATTCGGTGCACATTGTGAGGACCTGCTTTGTCTGGCAGGAGTATCTTTATACGCGGTTCAGCATCCGCAATCATTGCAATCATCGTGCGAAAATCGCTGTATCGTTTACGTTTGCCAATGATTTCGCGGATATTTTCGAAGTACGCGGCATGCGGCGCGCGCGGCGCGGGACATATCGGCCCCCGGTTGTTGACGAGCAGAGCGTAAGCTATTTCTACGACGGCCTCGACGGCGTCGAGCGCAGCTCATCGCTATATTTCGACCCGAAGCCGGATCGGTTGAACGACCATCATGCCGCCTTTGACATCAGTCTGGCGCCAAGGGAGCGTTGCTCGATATTTTTGACGGTCAAATGCAACGGTACGCCGCAGGATCGTCCCGCGCATTTCTTCAAGGGCATGGCGCTGACATCGCGCGCCCTGCGGCGGCGCAGTGCCGACCTCATTTCGATCGGGACGTCGAGCGACATCTTCAACCAGATATTGGCGCGGTCGTTATGTGATCTCGGTATGCTCATCACCCGGACGGATGAGGGGGATTATCCTTACGCGGGAATCCCGTGGTACTCGACGACGTTCGGGCGCGACGGCCTTATCACTGCGTTGCAGATGCTGTGGTGCATGCCGAGCCTTGCGCGCGGCGCGCTGACGCGGCTTGCGGCGTTTCAGGCCAAGACGGCCGATCCGCTCAATGATGCGGAGCCAGGCAAGATCCTGCATGAAATGCGTAGCGGAGAGATGGCGCATTTACGCGAGGTGCCGTTCGGGCTCTATTACGGCAGCGTCGATTCAACACCATTATTTGTTCTCCTCGCCGGCGAGTACGCCCAGCGCACCGGCGACGATGCGACGATAAAATTATTGTGGCCGCACATCGAGGCAGCGCTCGGCTGGATCGACGATCATTCGGCGAACGACGAAAGTGGCTTTCTGCGTCACTCACGCAGCAGCGGTGATGGTCTTGCCAATCAGGGCTGGAAGGATTCGTTCGATTCGGTGTTTCACGCCGACGGGCGGTTGGCTGAAGGGTCCATCGCTCTCGCCGAGGTTCAAGCCTATGTTTACGCGGCCAAGCGCTCGATTGCGAAGGTTGCCCAACGATTGGGATTCACCGATCGCGCCGCGCAACTGGGGCAGCAAGCTGAGCAGTTGCGCCGGAACTTCGAGCGGGAGTTCTGGTGCGAGGACATTGCCACCTATGCGATAGCGCTCGATGGCGAGGGTGAGCCGTGCCGGGTATCGACGTCCAATGCCGGCCAGGTGTTGTTCGGTGGCCTTGCCTCTGCGGAACGGGCTGAACGTGTCGTGAAGGGATTGATGTCGCCCCGGTTCTTTTCGGGTTGGGGGATTCGAACGGTCGCCGCCGGCGAAAGTCGCTACAATCCGATGTCGTATCATAATGGTTCGATCTGGCCGCATGACAATTCGATCATTGCTGCGGGCATGGCGCGCTACGGATTCAAATCGGCGGCGTGCCGGGTGTTCGAGGGCATCAGCGGCGCGGCGTCCTACATGGACCTGAATCGGTTGCCCGAATTGTTTTGTGGATTCCGGCGGCAGAAAAACCAGGGGCCGACGCTCTATCCCGTGGCTTGCTCGCCACAAGCCTGGGCGAGTGGCGCTCCGTTCGCGATGCTGCAGGCTTGTCTGGGGATCGAGTTTCAGCCGGAGCGGAATCGGATTCGTCTGACCGATCCGATGCTGCCGCCGTTCCTCGATATGCTGATCCTGCGCAATCTCGAACTCGGTGCCGCGCGCGTCGATGTCGCGCTCTATCGTTACGCCGACAACATCTCGCTGCAGATCTTGCGCAATACCGGCGGCGTGGAAGTGTCGGTCAGCCATCGACAATCGCGCCAACCGTCCTGAAATTGTATTCGAGCTGACACTGACGTGCGGTTGCGCTCATCGCGGGCGCGGCTTGCGGCATTCCGGCGCCCGCCGGGCGTTCCGCTTGACATCGGGTGTAGCAAGGTGGGTATACAGAAACAGGGACGAAAATTCCGCCGCCATATAAAAATGATTAACCGTGATGGATCTGCGCCAACTCCGTTATTTTCAGGCGATTGTCGAGCAGGGATCGTTTTCCAGGGCTTCCGAACTCCTGAACGTGGCTCAGCCCGCGCTCAGCCTCCATGTTCGCAACATGGAGGCTGCCCTCGGCACTGCGCTCTTGTTTCGCAGCCCCCAGGGCGTTGTCGCAACCGAGGCGGGCCAGACCCTGCTCCGCCATGCCCGCATCATCATCGATCAGTTTGCGATCGCCGAGCATGACCTCAAGGGCCGTGACGTCGAGCCGTCCGGCGAAGTTCGCCTCGGACTGCCGGGCACCATCAGCCAGATATTGTCTGTTCCGCTGATCATCGAGGCGCGCCGAAAATTCCCGAAGATCAAGCTGCGGATTGCGGAAGCGATGAGCGGTTTCGTGATGGACTGGATACGCGAGGCGCGAGTCGACCTTGCTGTGCTTTATACGCCGGTCTCGGATCGGGTGCTGGCGTCCTCGTCGATCCTGACGGAGGACCTGTGGTTGCTGGGGCCCGTCACTCAAATGCAAGGCGTGGCAGCTCCGGAATCCGGGCGCTGTACATATAAGCGCGCGGCCAGGTTGCCGCTCGTGCTCCCCAGCATCGACCATGGCCTTCGCGCGCTACTGGAAAAGCAGGCCTCGCAGCATGCGCTGTCGCTGAATACGGTGATCGAGGTCGACTCGTATACCAACATCAAGGAACTGGTCGAGGTTGGGATGGGATATTCCATTCTTCCCTTCAATTCGATTGCTCGCGAAGTGCAGGATGGCAGGTTGCGGGCCTGGAAAATCGCGCGACCGGAACTCAAACGCGCCGTTCATCTGGTTCATCCCATCGATCGTCCGCTAACTCACGCGGTCGAAAGGATCGAGGCGCTATGTCGTATGACATTGCTTGATCTGGCCGCCACAGGGCGATGGCAGGGAGCCCGCGCGCTCAAACAGCAGCCAGCCTCGTCCGCGCGTGCAGAAAAGCGGCCTAGCGGCCTTCGCCGGCGGCCCATAAAGCGGTGAGGCCGTCGCGATAGGTCGGATAGGCGAGTTGCACCTTGAGGTCGCGTTTCATCCGGGCGCTCGAGATGCGGTTGCTGGTCTGATAAAAACTGCGCGCCATCTCGCTCATGTCGGCGGCAACAAAATCGATCTCCGGTGGCGGCGCAATCCCCATCAATTCGGCGGCAAATGCCACGACATCCTGGGGCGGAGCCGGTTCATCATCGCAAATATTCCAGGTGCCAGCTTTGTCGCTGGCGACCGCGGCGGCAATGGATGTTGCGACGTCATCGACGTGGATGCGATTGAAAACCTGACCGGGTTTGACGATGCGGTGTGCGGTTCCGGCTTTCAGGTTGATCAGCGCATTGCGACGAGGGCCGTAGATGCCGGCCAGCCGGAGGATCGTCGTGCGTCCGGCGGCCACTTTTGACCAAGCTGCTTCGGCCTCAATGCGCGCCTTTCGCCGCCCCTGGCCGCCGACGACGGAGGCGGTTTCGTCGATCCAGTTGCCGCCATGATCGCCATAGACGCCGACCGTCGAAAGGTAGATGACACGGCGGATCCGGCTTTCTGCAATGGGGGCGGCGAACGCGGCAAGCACCGGGTCTGCGGAAGCGCCCGGCGGCACCGATACAAGTAACAGGTCTGCCTTGGCGAGGTGGCTCGCGATTGCCGGGTCGGTTTGTTCCGGACCGAATAGCAATGCCTCGCAGCCGAGTGCTCGCAACGCGTGTCGTGCCGTATCGCTCCGCACGGTACCGACGATATTGGTGAAGCTTGCGGCGAACCGATCGAGGAAGCGGCAAGAACTGTATCCCAGCCCGAAAATAAAAAGGTTCATCCGCATTGCCTAATTGCGCCAGCGCCACACGATCCCGGGCCGGATCGGGTTCGCAAATGATCGCTCCCGGTGTGGCACGGGGGGTCGATCTAGCGCAAGTTGAACCGCGTGGGGAGGTCAATCCGATCCGCTTGTCGCGACCACGCTTGTTTTTTGACGACCAAGTCCAGATAATTCCAGGAAAAGTTGAGCCGCCTCCTAACGAACCTGGAAATGGAGCGATCTCATCGCTCACGGCATTTCCTGGAAGAAGACAGGGTAGGTCGATTTGCGCGAGACACTCACCCATCGATACCCGTTTCTGCGTGGCGGCGGAAAGGCCGCCGACCTTATTGCTGATTTCGACTGGGCCTCCACGCCGTTGGGCCCACTTGCCGGTTGGCCGGCCTATCTCAAGAGCGCCATTTCACTGGTTTTGAATTCGCTCGTCCCTATCGTAACGCTATGGGGCAATGAGGGTGTCGTGATCTACAACGATGCCTATTCCGAGTTCGCGGGGACGCTCCACCTCGGGCTGCTTGGCTCCCGCGTTCGCAAGGGATGGCCTGAAGCCGCTGAATTCAGCGACAACGTTCTGAAAGCCGGGCTCGCCGGGCAAAGGCTGACCTATCGCGATCAGGAATTGCTCTTGTTTAGGAATGGAGAGCAGGACCGGGTTCGGATGAATCTCGACTGTTCGCCTCTGCTGGATGACGAAGGAATGCCGGCGGGCATCATGGTTGTTTTCAGCGAAGCTTCAACGGAGGTTGAACTCAAGCGCGCATTGCGTGCCGAGCACGAGAGTTTGCGTCGCATGTTCGAGCAGGCGCCCGGCTTCATGGCGGTAATGGATGGACCGGATCACAGGTTCGTCATGGTCAACCAGGCCTATCGCGATCTGGTCGGCGGTCGCGACGTTGTTGGAAAAGCCGCTGTGGAAGCATTGCCGGAAATCGAGGAGCAAGGTTTCGTGGCTTTGCTCAATAACGTCTATCGATCGGGTGAGCCGTATATCGGCAATGGTGTACGGGTCGATCTCAGGTTCGGTCCGGCCGACGAAGTCGAGCGGCGCTACCTCGATTTCATCTATCAGCCCATTGTTGCCGCGGATGGCAGCATTAGCGGCATTTTTCTTCAAGGCCATGACGTCACTGAACAGCGGCAGAGCGAACGGGCCATTCGTCGCGAGGCACGCAAGCTGGAATTGCTCAATCGCTCGGGCGCCGCGATTGCCGCCGAACTCGATGTCGACAAGATCGTGCAGATTGTCACGGATGCCTGCACCGAACTGGTTGGCGCAGAGTTCGGGGCGTTCTTCTACAATGTCATCGGCGATCAGGGTGGCAGCTATACGCTCTACGCGCTGTCCGGCGCGCCTCGTGGGGCTTTCGCCAGGTTTCCGATGCCGCGTGCGACAGGGGTGTTCGGCCCCACCTTTCGAGGCGAAGGTGTCGTGCGCTCCGACGATATCCTGCAGGATCCGCGATATGGCCGGAATGCGCCACACTACGGGATGCCGGAGGGGCACTTGCCGGTGCGGAGTTATCTGGCGGTTCCTGTTGTCTCGCGATCAAGTGAAGTGATCGGCGGCCTGTTTTTCGGCCATGCGCAGCCGGGTGTGTTCTTGCCCGAGCATGAGGAAATCTTGATCGGCATCGCCGGACAGGCTGCCACGGCGATCGATAACGCACGATTATTCCAGGCCAGAGAGCAGGAGGTTGTGGAACGCAGTCGCGCCGAGGCCGCGCTTCAAACGCTCAATACGTCGCTGGAGCAGCGGGTGATCGATGAGGTCAACGAGCGGATCAAGGCGGAGGAAAAACTTCGACAGATACAGAAGATGGAAGCTGTCGGTCAGCTCACCGGCGGCATCGCGCACGACTTCAACAATATGCTGGCGGTGATCCTCGGCGGTCTTAATTTGTTGCGGCGCAAGCTTGAAAAAGGCGAGAGCGATGTCGAGCGCTTTGTTGAGGGAGCCATTGACGCCGCACAGCGCGCAGCCGGCTTGACGCAGCGGCTATTGGCGTTCTCGCGTCAGCAGCCGCTGGCGCCCGAGCCCCTCAATCCCAACAGGCTGGTTTCCAGCCTGAGTGAGTTGTTGGCGCGCACGCTTGGTGAGCCGATCAAAATCCAGACCGTGCTTGCCGCAGGGTTATGGCGGATCGAGGTAGACCCGCTTCAACTCGAGAATGCCATTCTTAATCTGTCGGTCAATGCGCGTGACGCCATGCCGAACGGCGGCAGGCTGACCATCGAGACTTCGAATGCATATATCGACGATGCGTTTGCGCGTGATTTCGCTGTTCCGGCCGGCCAATATGTATTGATTGCGGTGTCGGATAGCGGAACCGGGATGAAACCGGACGTGATCGCCAAGGCGTTCGATCCCTTCTTCACGACCAAGACTGTCGGCAAGGGCACCGGCCTGGGGCTCAGTCAGGTCTACGGATTTGTCCGGCAGTCCGGCGGGCACGTTAAGATTTATTCCGAGCCCGGCATTGGGACCACTTTGAAGATTTACCTTCCGCGCTATTACGGCGCAGCGTCCGAGTCGAAGGCTTCTACGGTCCGACCGGCAACATGGCTCAGCGCCGCGATAACAGTGACCCGTCGGGGCTGGGCGTGTACGGCAACTGGGGGTTCTCGTGGCCCGCCAACCGTCGCATCCAGTACAATCGCGCTTCGGCCGACCCTGATGGCAAGCCGTGGAGCGAAGCCAAGAAGTACATGTACTGGAACGGTGAACGCTGGTCCGGACCGGATGTGCCGGACTACGTGCCGACCATTCCGCCCGAACGGGCAGTGGGTCCATTCATCATGAACGCGGAAGGCGTATCGCGCCTCTGGGTTCGTGGCTTGATGGCCGACGGTCCTTTCCCGGTGCACATGGAGCCGTTCGAATCTCCGGTCGGCAACCTGGTGTTCCCGAAGCTCAAGGGCAACCCTGTGGCGCGGGTGTTCAAGTACGATATGGAGGCGCTTGGCACGTCCAAGGACTTCCCGATCGTCGGAACGACCTATCGCCTCACCGAGCACTTCCATTACTGGACAAAGGCCGTTCACGCCAATGCGGTGATGCAGCCGGAGTTCTTCGTGGAAATGTCGGAGGAACTCGCCAAGGAGAAGGGCATCAAGCACGGACAGCCAGTCCGGGTTTGGTCCAAGCGCGGCGAGGTCAAGGGCAAGGCGGTCGTCACCAAGCGCCTGAAGCCGTTCAAGATCGACGGCAAGACGGTGCACGAGGTGGGCCTGCCGCTCAACTTCGGCTTCATCGGTGAAACCAAGAAGGCCTCGCCGATCAACTCGCTGACCTCCGCGATCGGCGACTCGAACTCGCAGACGCCTGAGTTCAAGGCGTTTCTCGTCAATGTCGAACCCATCGCGGGTCCGGTGGCTTAAGGGGGAGGACAGCAGATGTTTACACCAGTTCCTAACCCCACCACCAATCCGGTTGCCGCCAAGTTCGGCCAACAGGACCTGATCCGCCGCTCGGCCTCGTCCATCACTCCGCCTGCCAAACGGCAGACGGAGGTGGCGAAGCTGATCGACGTATCGAAGTGCATCGGCTGCAAGGCATGTCAGGTGGCGTGCCTTGAGTGGAACAATCTCACCGAGGATGTCGGCGTCAACGTCGGGGTTTACGATAACCCGCACGATCTGACGGCGAACACCTGGACGCTGATGCGCTACACCGAGTACGAGAATGCCGAATCCGGCAATCTCGAGTGGCTGATCCGCAAGGATGGCTGCATGCATTGCGAGGATCCGGGCTGCCTCAAGGCGTGCCCGGCGCCTGGCGCCATCGTGCAGTACTCCAACGGTATCGTGGATTTCGACCACGACAAGTGCATCGGCTGCGGCTACTGCATCAAGGGCTGCCCCTTCAACATTCCGCGCATCTCGCAGGTCGATCAGAAGGCCTACAAGTGCTCGTTATGCTCCGACCGGCTCGCTGTCGGTCAGGGACCCGCCTGCGCCAAGGCTTGTCCGACACAGGCCATCGTGTTTGGCACCAAGGATGAAATGAAGCAGTGGGCCGACCATCGCATCAAGGATCTCAAGTCGCGCGGCTTCAAGAACGCCGGCCTCTACGATCCTCCGGGCGTTGGCGGTACGCACGTCATGTACGTGCTGCAGCACGCAGATCAACCGCAAATCTACGCGGGACTTCCCAACAACCCGTCGATCAGTCCGCTGGTCGAGGTGTGGAAGGGTGTTTCGAAGTATGTCGGTCTTGCTGCGATTGGCGCCTTTGCGGCGTTCGGATTCCTGCATCATGCCGTTGCCGGTGCGAACCGGGTGACAGCGGAAGATGAGAAGAACGCCGAACGGTTGACGGAGGAACAGAAATGAGCAAATCCGAAGTTGACTCTGGAGATGCCGTCCATCCTGGTAAACCGGTCATCGTCGACCGGTATACCGTGGCGGCTCGCATCAACCACTGGATCACGGCGGTCAGCCTCGTGCTGCTCGCGCTGTCAGGGTTGGCGTTGTTCACGCCCGCCCTGTACTTCCTCACCGGCCTGTTCGGTGGGGGGCAGTGGACGAGGATCATCCACCCGTGGATCGGCGTGGTGCTGTTCCTCTCGTTCATGGGGCTGTTCTTCCGATTCTTCCGGCTTAATCTCTGGGAGAGGACCGACAGCGTCTGGATGAGCCGGCTGCGTGAGGTGCTGGCCGGCGACGAGAACAAGCTGCCGGAGGTCGGAAAGTACAATGCCGGTCAGAAGATGGTGTTCTGGTCAATGTCGTTGTTCATCCTGGTGCTTATCACCAGCGGTGTGGTGATCTGGGACCAGTACTTCGGCAATTACTTTACCGTCGAGCAGAAGCGAATCGCCGTTCTCGTCCATTCGGCGACCGCAATCGTGGCAATCTGCGTCTGGATCGTCCACGTCTATGCGGCGATCTGGGTCCGCGGTACCATCGGCGCCATGACCCGAGGCAAGGTCACGGGTGGTTGGGCATGGCGGCATCATCGCCGTTGGCTCAAGGACCTGGTGACAGGCAAGAACTGAAGATCCGCGTCGGCGCCGGCCGTTAACCGGCGTCGACGCACCCTGACGTATGAATCCACGTGGCCCGTGGGGTTCGTGAGGTGCAATGATGTCGCGCGTTGATACCACCCAGCCCGATCCCTCCGTAATTGGCAACATTCCGATCCCGCCGTTTGCGCGGCTGCCCGATCCTGTACAGATGTTCAAGGACCGGAGCGCGCGGTTCGCCATTCTCGCCGACGGACACGATCTGGCGTCTTACCTCAATTTTCTGTCCGGCCTTTGCGCTGCGCAGGCTGCTATCCAGGATGGCCTGCCCGAACCAGCGGCGATCGACGCTGATGTTCTTGAGCGCGCCCAAAAACACAAGATGCCGCCGCTCGATCGCATCGCCTTCAAGGGGGACGCTGCGTTCGAAGCCACATTCCAGCGGCTGCTCGACGCCGCGGTCGCGCTTGAGATGCCGACGCCGGCGCGCGCGGCGCTGCTTCGCGTGACCGAGGCCGATGCCACGATACGCGCGGCGATGCTGCAGAACGTCCTCGCTGAAGCCATACCGTTCGAAGCGGTCGCCGAACACGTCTTCGTCGCGGCAGCGTTGCAGGTTCATTTCGCGCGCCTGGCAGCTCGTCTCGACGACAAGGCGCTGCAATCGGTGGGGGACGGGGTCTGTCCGTGTTGTGGCAGCGCGCCGACCTCGACCGCGATCGTCAACTGGCGTCGCGCACCCGGCACGCGATTTTGCGCCTGCTCGCTTTGCGGCACGATGTGGAACTATGTGCGTTCAAAATGTACGCTGTGCGGTTCCACCAGGAAGATCACGTTTCAGGAAATCGAGGGCGCCGGCAACGTCAAGGCCGAGACTTGCGACGACTGTCACGGCTATATGAAGATTCTCAACCAGCAGAAGGATGATCGTCTCGATCCGGTCGCTGACGATGTGGCGACGCTCGGATTGGATCTTCTGGTGCAGGAGCTTGGCTTCCGCCGCGGTGGTGTGAATCCTTTTCTGATCGGTTATTAGGGGACCGGCATGCGTGACCGCATTCCCGCTCCCCGGCGTATTCCGTCCATCGACGAGGTCTTGAGGACGGTTCCCGCGCTTGACGCCATCGAACGGTTCGGGCGGCCATCGGTGGTCGAGGCGGTTCGCCATTGCGCCGACGATGCGCGTGTCGCCGCGGCTGCGGGCGAGGGCGTCGCGCCCCGCGCCGACGAGATCGTGACGTCCGCGCTTGCCCGCCTGGAACGGCAGGCGCAACCCCGCATTCGTCCCGTATTCAATCTCACCGGAACGGTGCTGCACACCAATCTCGGGCGTGCGGTGCTGGCGGAGGCGGCTGTTGAAGCGGCGACGGCGGCGATGCGCGAGGCGCTTGCGCTGGAATTCGACTTGACTACCGGCAAGCGCGGCGAGCGCGACAGTCTCATTCGCGATCTGTTGTGCGAGTTGACCGGCGCCGAGGATGCGACGGTGGTCAACAACAATGCGGGGGCGGTGCTGCTGGCGCTGAATACCTTCGGCCGTGGCAAGGAATCGATCATTTCACGCGGTGAACTGATCGAGATCGGCGGTTCGTTCCGCATGCCGGACATCATGTCGCGCGCAGGTACACGGCTGGTCGAGGTTGGTACGACCAACCGGACGCACGAAAAAGACTACGAAGCCGCAATCGGTGACAGAACCGGTCTGGTGCTCAAGGTGCATACCTCGAACTACCGCATCGAGGGCTTTACCAAGTCGGTATCGGGGAAAGCGATCGCGGCCTTGACGCAGGCGCACAAGGTGCCGTTGTTGAATGACCTCGGGTCCGGCACCTTGATCGACCTCGAGCGTTTCGGCATGAGTCATGAGCAGACCGTTGCGGAGGCGGTCGCCGAAGGTGCCGATCTGGTGACATTCTCCGGCGACAAGCTGTTGGGCGGGCCGCAGGCCGGATTTATTGTCGGCCGCCGGGACCTGATTGCGCGTCTCAACAAGAATCCGATGAAGCGCGCGCTCCGCATCGACAAGATCCGCCTTGCCGCGATCGAGGCGACGCTGCGGCTGTACCGTGATCCGGACAAACTCGCGGAGCGGCTGCCGACAATGCGGCTGATTGCCCGCAAGCAATCGGACATCGCGACACAGGCCAGACAACTGTCGCCGGTGGTCGCGGAGGCGATCGGAGCCAGCTTTGTCGTGACGCCGCTGGATTGCGTGAGCCAGATCGGTTCGGGGTCATTGCCGCAAGAGACACTTCCCAGCGCGGGCATTGCCATTCGCAGCGGCGCGCCCCGGGGCGGTGGCCGTATGTTGACGGCGCTCGCAGCGGCGTTCCGCCGCCTGCCGATACCAGTGATCGGCCGGATCGAAGATCAAACCTTTGTCCTCGATCTGCGTTGTCTGGAGGACGACGCCGGGTTCGTTCGCAACCTGTCACGATTAAAATTGGCGGAGGGGGCGTGATGGGTTGGCTTGACTCACTGACGGCCCTGCGGGGCAAACCGGCCGAGAAGTCGACCGCCGAACTGATGGCCGATGCTCTCGATGCCGCTGCCGACAACGACTACGAGACCGCGCTGTCGATCTGGGGTCCGCTGGCGCAGCAGGGGGTCGGACGCGCGCAAAACAATATCGGCGTGTGTTTCAGCGAGGGCATGGGCGTGGCGCGCGACACCGCGCTGGCGTTGAAGTGGCTGACGCTGGCGGCCGAGAGCGGCGATATTATCGGCCAGCGCAATCTCGCCGACATTTATTTCAAGGGTGAGGGCGTCGAGTCCAACGCCGTCCGTGCCGCAGAGCTTTATCGCAAGGCGGCGGAGGCAGGCGACGGGCCGGCGCAGGATATGCTGTCGTGGATGCTGTACGAGCAGCAGATGATCCCGGGCGACCTTTCCGAGGCAAAGAGCTGGGCAGAGGCCGCCGCCGCGCAGGGCGTCGTGCCGTCGATGACACGGCTTGGCTTGATTTATCACAATGCGATTGGCGTGGAGAGAAACTCCGCCGAGGCCGCGCGCTGGTGGGACATGGCAGCGGCGCGTGGCGACGCCGATGCGCAAGCGATGTTGGGCGCGGCCTATCAGCTCGGCGCCGGCGTTCCGCGCGACACTATCGCCGCCTTGATGTGGCTGCTTCGGGCCCAGGCCGGCGGCAGCCCACTGGCGGAATCCTTCTTGCAGCCGACCTACGCTTCGATGTCCGAAGCCGAGATTGAGCGCGCGCGCAAGCTCGCCGCGCTGCCGCTGGGAGAGCCCGCGTCATGATTGTCGGCACCGCGGGCCACATCGATCACGGCAAGACCTCGCTGGTGCGCGCGCTCACCGGCGTCGATACCGACCGCCTCAAGGAGGAGAAGGCGCGCGGCATCTCCGTCGATCTTGGCTTCGCCTATCTGCCGACCCCGGAAGGCAGCATCCTTGGCTTCGTCGACGTTCCGGGCCACGAGCGCTTCGTTCACAACATGCTGGCGGGTGCGACCGGCATCGATTTCGTGATGCTTGTGGTTGCTGCTGACGATGGCGTCATGCCGCAGACCAGCGAGCATCTGGCGATCGTCAATCTGCTTGGCATTACGCGGGGCGTCGTCGCGATCACCAAGGCCGATCTGGTGAGCGACGAGCGACTGGCTGAGGTGCACATCGAGATCGCCAACGTCCTCGCAGCAACGCCGCTATGCGATGCAGAGATGTTCGCGGTTTCGAGCCAGACCGGGCAGGGGATCGGCGACCTGCGGGCGCGGCTGTTCGCCGCCGCGAACGAATGGCACGGACGATCCGATCGAGGCCGTTTCCGCCTGGCCGTGGATCGCTCGTTTACGCTGCCCGGTGCCGGTACGGTGGTGACCGGGACGGTGCTATCCGGCAGCGTCGCGCTCGGCGATCAGATTTTGATCAGTCCGTCCGGACTATCGGCTCGGGTGCGGGCGATTCACGCGCAGAACCGGGTGTCGGACGTCGGTCGCGCGGGCGATCGCTGCGCGTTGAATCTCACAGGTGACGGTGTATCCAAGGACGCGATTGCGCGCGGCAATATCGTGCTCGATCCGGAGTTGCACGCGCCAACCAATCGAATCGACGCGCGTGTCCAGGTGCTCGCGGCGGAATCCAGGCCGATCACACAGTGGATGCCGGTGCGATTGCATCACGCCGCAGTCGAAGTCGGTGCTCGCGTTGTTTTGCTGGGCGACAATCCCATTCCGCCCGGCGGCGAAGCCTTTATTCAACTGGTGCTCGAGGAACCGATCGCTGCGGCGGTGGGAGATCGCTTCGTGTTGCGCGATACGACCGCTCAGCGCACCATCGGCGGCGGTGCGTTCGTCGATCTGCGAGCAGTGACGCGCAAGCGTCGTACGCCTGAGCGCATCGCCCAGCTTGAAGCGAACGCGATCGCCGATCCCGAGAAGGCGCTCACGGCACTGCTGGGCTGCGCCTCGGGTTACACTGATTTCTCGGTATTCGTTCGCGACAGGGCGATCTCGGTTGCGGAGCGCGATGCGTTGGTCCAGCGCATGAGCCTGTTGCGCCTTGTCACGCCGAAGACGGAATTCGTGATCTCGCCGGCGGCGTGGCTGCACATGAAGGGCGATATTCTCGCGAAGCTTGCGGCGTTTCATGTTGAAAATCCCAATCTCGCCGGTATCGGCTTCGAGCGGTTGCGGCTGCAACTCGAACCGCGGCTGCCTGCACCCGCTTTCGCCGCGTTATTGCAGGGGCTGGTGCGAACCAAGGATATTGCGCTTGATGGCGCATGGATACGCTTGCCCGGTCATGAGGTGCGCCTGACGCCGGGCGATGAAGCGTTGTGGGCGAAGATCAGGCCCTTCATTGGCGGCGAGCCGCGGTTTCGTCCGCCCCGGGTTCGCGATATTGCCGGCTATATCGATGTGCCCGAGCTGGAGGTGCGTCGCTTGTTCAAGTTGGTCGGGCGCATGGGCCGTGTCGATGAGGTTGCTCACGATCATTTTTTCCTGCGCGCGACGGTGGCCGAAATGGTCGACGTCATCGTCTTGCTGAGTGCGCATGCACCGGATGGCCAGTTCACGGCGGCGCAGTTTCGCGACCGGTTCGACAACGGACGTAAAGTCGCTATACAGATACTTGAGTTTTTTGATCGCCACGGCATTACCATTCGGCGCGGCGACCTGCGTCGCGTCAACAAACATCGGCTTGACCTGTTTCGCAGGCCGGTCGATGAGATGGAGCCGAGCCCGGCTCCAAAGATCGAAGTTGTTGGAAGAGCATCGTTCCCGGTGGGGCGTCCGGACTTCAAATCCGGGAAGGGCCGCGAGTCGGTTCTTGGTGGGTTCGACTCCCATTCTCTTCCGCCAGTATCAGGCAAACACAGGAGCGTGCGATGACGGCTCAGCCCTTGACGGCATTACTTGGCGATCTCGACCGGATCGCGCACGACGCCGCTGTCAACGAGGAGAACTATCGCAAGGAGGCGGCCGTGCGCTTCCGCGAGCTGGAGCAGGATCGCGCCTTCGGATTTCGGCGCCTCAATCTGATGCGCACCGTCACCGCCGCGCTCGATGGCAGCGAGAACGAGGACGATGCGATCTTGCGTGGCTCCGCCGCTTTCCTGCACGAACTGGGTTGGACCGGCACCAGCGAAAGCCAACAACAGACGCTGAAGAATTTCGAGCCGGTGATCGCGGCCTGCTGGCAGGTCGCGCAGACGGAGGAGCCGGCGGCAGCGGACGCACCTTCGGACACCGCGAGTATCATCGAGAAATTGCGTGCGTTCGAAACCTGGTTTGCGGAAAACCGAAACGGGCCTTTCCTGAGCGTGATGGAGCGGGAAATCGTGGAGCTGCCGCTTGTCGAAACCTGCTAGCGTTCCGCGGATTTTGACGAAATCAATCGTTGCGATGCGCGAACCTGATCCGCGCATCGATCTCTGGAAAGGGATGGAGCGCCGGGCCGGGCCCGGTAACAACGCCGTCCCCCAAGCGCTTCCGTCAGAATATGAAACGCTCTAAGCACAAGAAGCTCGACGATTTTCTGTTCGATGACTGGATCGTCAGCGAATATCGCCACACGGGTGGATTCACGGCGCTGATTGTTCTGGTTTCGACCGCCAATCTCGGCGTCCTGCCGCTGCGCTCGACCTTCACTCATGTGATCGGTGATGAGCTGGACTGGCATCACTTCACGCTGCTCATGCGCGGCGCCAACGTCCCATGGGATGGTGTCTTGTTGATGCCGATCGTCGACGATGACGGTGGCCCGGTCGAGGATGCCAAGGCCGCCGAGGCGCTTCGCGAACTTGAGGATCGTGTCAACGCGGACCGCATGGTCGTCAATGAAGGGCACTTCTTCGACACCTGGGGCCGCCGCATGAAGGTCGAGCCGGCACAGGCGAATTGACCGACATTCAGCCTGATCCGTCACGCCCGGCTTTATGCCGGGCATCCGCGCCCCTTAATGCATCGCAAGTTCAAAGACGTGAATGGCCGGGACAAGCCCGGCCATGACGACGAAGTTGGTTGGCGAAAGCGAAATCACTTCGAGTCCTTTCGGTTTTGATAGAATCAGAACCGGGACTCTATGATTTTTATTTGACGCGTTTTCTTTACGCGAACCGGTACCCGCTTCGCTCGAAAACGCTCTAGTTCTCGATCCGCACCTGTGCGGGGCCGGCTTCAGCGCGACCGATGATTTTTGCCGATTTAAATCCGGCATCCACCACCTTCTTCAAAATCGCGTCGGCCCGCTCAGGGGCGCACGCAATCAGCAAGCCGCCTGACGTCTGCGGATCGGCCAGCAGATCGCGTTGCCAGTCCGGCATGCCGGCAGGCAAGACGATTGACGCACCGTAGCTGGCCCAGTTGCGTTTCGATGCACCGGTGATGAAGCCGCCTCTGGCCAGTTCATTGGCGCGGGAAAACAGCGGTACGTCGCTGGCGTTGACGACCAGCGACAGTTTCGATTCACGCGCCACTTCATAGGCGTGGCCCAGCAGGCCGAAGCCGGTAACGTCGGTGATCGCATGTACCGTGGTGTCGCCGGACAGTTCGCCCCCGATGCGGTTGAGCTGCGTGGTCGATGCGATCATTTCGGAATAGCCGTCGCCGTCGAGCTGGCCTTTCTTCAAGGCGGCCGAGTAAATGCCGACGCCGAGGCCCTTGGTCAGGATGAGCGCATCGCCCGGTCTTGCGTCGGCGTTGCGGCGAACCTGTTCGGGTCGGCAAATGCCGATCACCGCGAGGCCGTAGATCGGCTCGGGCGCGTCGATCGAATGGCCGCCGCCGATCGGAAACCCGGCATCAGCGCAGACCGATGCGCCGCCGCGTAAAATCTCGCGGACCATTTCAACCGGAATCTTGTCGAGCGGCATGCCGAGGATCGCCAGCGCCATGATCGGCTTGGCTCCCATGGCATAGATATCGGAGATGGCGTTGGTTGCCGCGACGCGGCCGAAGTCGAACGGATCGTCGACCACCGGCATGAAGAAGTCGGTCGTGGCGACGATGCAGGTGTTGTCGTCGACCTGCCAGACGGCGGCATCGTCGCCGGTGTCGGCGCCGACGAGCAACTGGCGAAACGGCGCCGCGGCCGGCTGGCCGGCCAGCAATTCCTGCAACACCGCAGGGGCCAGCTTGCAGCCGCAGCCGCCGCCATGGGCGAGGCTGGTGAGGCGAACGATGGGAGCATTCATTGACGGTTCTCCTGATCGCGCCGCGCCGCGGCAGGTTCACCGGCATCCCGCGCGCTGCGCAGAGCGGAGAGAACGATGTGTGAGCGAACCATACGCTGGAATAGTACCGATGCCAACGGACGACGTGCCGCATGACGCAAGCATGCCGCCCGAGAGTTCAGACGATCCGGCTCTTGCGCTCGCCCCAGTAGCGGTCGCGCAGCAGCCGCTTGTAGAGTTTGCCGGTCGGCAGGCGCGGCAATTTCTCCTCGAAATCGATCGAGCGCGGGCACTTCTGGTGCGACAGGTTCTTGAGGCAGAATTGTGTCAGCTCGTCCGCCAGCGTTTGGTCTGCCGCGATGCCGGGCATTGCCTGGACGACGGCCTTAACCTCCTCGCCGAGATCCTCGTTCGGGACCCCGAACACAGCCGCATCGGCCACCTTCGGATGGGTGATGAGCAGGTTCTCGCACTCCTGCGGATAGATGTTCACGCCACCCGAGACGATCATGAAGGTCGCGCGATCGGTGAGGTACAGAAAGCCGTCATCGTCGACATAGCCGATATCGCCAACCGTGCTCATGGAGCCGTCGGCCGAGCGCGTTTCGGCGGTGCGCTTCGGATCGTTGAAGTATTCGAACGGCGTTGCGGTCTTGAACCACAGCGTGCCTGGCGTTTCCCCGGCGCATGGCTGCATGTTCTCGTCGAGCACATGCAATTCGCCGAGCAGCACCTTTCCGACGGTGCCACGATGCTTGAGCCACTGTTCGCTATCGCATGCGGTGAAGCCGAGACCTTCGGTGGCGCCATAATACTCGTGAATGATCGGCCCCCACCATTCGATCATCTGATCCTTGACCTGCGGCGGGCAGGGCGCGGCGGCATGGATGGCGACTTCAAGCGAGGAGATGTCGTATCGATTGCGCACGGCGTCGGGAAGCTTCAGCATGCGCGAAAACATCGTCGGCACCAGTTGGCTGTGTGTCGGCCGGTATTTTTCGATCAATTGCAGGTATTGCTCGGGCTCGAACCGTTCCATGATGATCGCGGTGCCACCGTTGCGGATCACCAGATTGACGGCGGCTTGCGGCGCCGAGTGATACAGCGGCGCCGGCGACAGATAGACCAGCCCGTCGCGATAATGCCACAGCTTGGTCAGGAAATCGAACAGTGGCAGTTGCTGCGCCGGTGGCTGCACCGGCAGCGGCCGCACGATTCCTTTCGGCCGTCCGGTGGTGCCCGAGGAGTACAGCATCGCAGTGCCGAGACTTTCGTCGGCGATCGGCGTGGAGGGAAAGCTCGCGGTGGCCTCGTCGAGATTGAGGATATTGCCGCCGTTGCCCGGTCCATCGACAACGAGGCTGACCTCGACATTCGGGCATTGGCGCAGCGCCTCCTCGGCAATTGCGCGCTTCTCTTCCGAGAAAATCAGCACGCGGGATTCGCTGTTGTTGACGATGTAGGCGAGTTCGTCGGCCTTCAGGAATGAGTTGATGCAGGTGAAGTACAATCCGGCGCGCTCGCCCGCGCCGCAGCTCTCAAGATAGCGCGCGTTGTTTTCCATGAAGATCGAATAATGATCGAGGCGGTTGAGCCCACGGCTGCGCAGGAAATGGGCCAGGCGATTGGTTCGGGCCTCGAGTTCACCATAGCTGACGGTTTCGCCCGTCGTGGCCATGATGAACGCCGGTCGATCGGCGCGCGATTTCGCGTATGTCCCCGGATACATCGGCGTCAACTCCCCTGCTGGATCGCGATGCCGGGTTGTCCCGGCCGTTGGCGATGTTGCGGATAAGAATATCGTTGCCGAGGGCGCAGACAAGGCTGTCGGCCCGGTCCGCCGCGGGAGCCGACCGCGCCGGCCTTCGGGTGCGATGGCCGGATTCGCCGAACGGCACGGTGGTAAAACCTGACGGATCGTCTATAGAAGCGACGGTCCTGTTTCACGCCAGCCGCATGTACAACTCGTCATCCGCTCTCTGTCCTCGCCTCCGCCGACAGCGGTCCTCATGCTGCAACGCAGCGGAGATGCCGCCGATCATCGTTGCCGTGACGGGCGAATAGTCCATGACCGACCTCGCGCGCGAAGTAGCTGGCGACTTCACCGCGGTGCGTCCTGACGGACCAGCTCGGTCGATCATCCGGCGGATCGCTCGCGTGATCCTGCCACGCGATCCCTACGACACCGCGGCGGTCCTGTTGCTTGTCGTTCTCACGGGCCTCGTCGTCGCGACCTTTCGTGATTATGCCATTACCAACGACGAATGGATTCAGCATCGCTATGGCGAGTTGATCGTCGCCTACTACCAGAGCGGCTTTTCCGATCGGTCGGTGTTCGCGCTCGATAACCTCTATCTTTACGGCGGACTGTTCGACGTGGTGGCCATTCTGCTCGGCCACGTCGTGGCAATGGACATCTTCGACCTGCGACATCTGATCTGCGGCCTGATTGGCGTAGCGGGCCTCGGCGCGGCCATGGCCACTGCGCGAATGATCTGCGGATCGCGGGCCGGATTGATCGCCGGCGTCGCGCTGGCGGTCTGCGGTTCCTGGTATGGCACCATGTTTCACCACAGCAAGGATATCCCGCTGGCTGCGGCAATGGCGGGTGCGCTGTATTTTCTGATGCGCGCCGGGCGCGACCTGCCGACGCCGAAAAGCGGTCATGTCATCGGCTTCGGCCTGCTGACGGGCGCGGCGCTCGGCATCAAGGTTCTTGGATTGTTGCTGGTCGGATACGTCGGCGTTGTCATTCTGCTGAACATTCCCGCGCCGCTGATGTCCGAACCACGGCAGGTAAAGCGGTTCGTCCGGGGATCGCTGGTGCGGTTGATCCCGGCATTGGCGATTGCCTACGCGATCATGATCGTCGCATGGCCCTGGTCGGCGCTGTCGCCGCTCAACCCGATCCGCGGCTTGTTCAGTTTTGCGGACTTTCACTACAACATCCGCACGGTGCTGGATGGCACGGTCTACCGGATGGCTACGATACCGCGCCTCTATGTGCCGATCTACATCCTCATCAAGCTGCCGCTGCTGATGCTGGCCGGAGCCGCGCTGGCGATGGCGTTCGCGGCATGGGCGACGGTCGTGAATGGCGCCATGGCGCGCCGGACCCGCGGCGAAGTCGCGATCGTGGCGTTCGCGGCCCTGTTTCCAGTGGTGTGCGAGGTGGTCGCGCACGGGCCTGCATTCTGCGGCTTGCGGCATTTCCTGTTCGTACTGCCGCCCCTGGCCATCCTGGCCGGCGTCGGGCTGGACCTGACGGCGGTGCGGCTCGCCGGCGCGCAGCGCTGGCTGGGTCTTGCAGCGCTGGCGGTCATGGTGGCCGGATTTTCGTGGAATGCACTGACGCTGTACCGGCTGCATCCGTACCAGTACCTGGTCTTCAATCCGTTGGTTGGCGGGCTCGAAGGGGCTTCGCGCCGCTACGTCATGGACTATTGGTTCACCATCATGCCGGAAGCGGTCGATGGGCTGGAAGATTACCTTGCGCGGACGGAGCCCGTCGAAAGCAGGAACCCGGGACACAGTTACTCGGTTGCCATTTGCGGCGAGCGGGCGGCGTTTCTGAAAAAGGCCAAGCCGCACCTGCACTGGGCCGAGGTTTGGGAGACCGCCGATTTTTTCATCGCGCCGACCCACATGAACTGCGATCGTGATAGTAATGGAAAGATCGTCGTGACCGTGCAGCGCCTTGGCGTGCCACTGGGATATGTCAAGGACCAGCGAAGCGCCAGGCGGATGGCTGGACCGGCAGGCTGAGCGGCCCGCCGCGCCCAAGATATGCTAAGGCTTGTTCCATGAATGCGAACGTCAAGATTGAAATCGGTCACTCCACCTGTCCACACGATTGCCCCTCGGCCTGCGCGCTCGATGTCGAAGTCATCAACGGCAATACGATCGGCCGGGTGCGCGGATCGAAGCTGCAGAGCTATACCGCGGGTGTTGTGTGCGCCAAGGTCGGGCGTTATGCCGAACGCATCAATCATCCGGACCGCGTCAGGTATCCGCTGCGTCGCGTCGGCGCGAAGGGCGAAGGCCGTTTCGCGCGCATTTCCTGGGACGAGGCGCTTGACGAGATCGGCGAGCGCTTCAATGCTGCCGAGCGGGATTTCGGCGGTGAATCGGTGTGGCCGTATTATTACGCCGGCACCATGGGGCTGGTGATGCGCGACGGCATCAATCGCCTGGCGCATGTCAAAAAGTATTCACGCTTCTACTCCACGATTTGTTCGACCATCGCGTGGGCGGGCTATGCCGCCGGCACCGGCAAGGTGATGGGAGTCGATCCGCGTGAAATGGCCAAGTCCGATCTCGTCGTCATTTGGGGCACCAATCCCGTCTCGACGCAGGTCAACGTCATGACCCACGCAACCCGTGCCCGCAAGGAACGTGGCGCGCGCATCGCGGCGGTCGACGTCTACGACAACGAGACGATGAAGCAGGCGGATATCAAGATCATCCTGCGGCCCGGCACCGATGGCGCGTTTGCCTGCGGCGTGATGCATGTGCTGTTCCGCGAAGGTTTTGCCGATCGCGCCTATCTTGCCCAATACACCGATTGCCCGGCCGAACTGGAGGCGCATCTCGCCACGCGCACGCCGGAATGGGCCTCGGCGATCTGCGGCGTGCCGGTGGCTGAGATTGAAGCCTTCGCGCGCGCTGTCGGGGAGACCAGACGTTCGTTCTTCCGGCTCGGGTACGGTTTCACGCGGAGTCGCAACGGGGCGGCGCAGATGCATGCCGCGCTGTGCATTCCCGCCGTCACCGGCGCGTGGCAATATGAGGGCGGCGGCGCGTTCTTCAACAACGGCGCGATCTGGAAGTTCGACAAGACGCTGATCGAGGGTCTCGACGTTGTCGACAAAAGCACGCGGCGGCTCGATCAATCGAAGATCGGGCGAATCCTGACCGGTGACGCGGAAGCTTTGAAAGGTCGCGGTCCCGTCAAGGCGATGCTGATTCAAAATACCAATCCGGTGACCGTGGCACCGGAGCAGGCACTGGTCCGCGAGGGTTTTGCGCGCGAGGATCTGTTCGTCGCGGTGCACGAGCAGTTCATGACCGAAACGGCGCAAATGGCCGACATCGTGCTGCCGGCCACGATGTTCATGGAGCATGACGATCTGTACTACGGCGGTGGCCATCAGCACATTTCGGTCGGCGCCAAACTGGTCGATCCGCCCGGCGAATGCCGCTCCAACCACGAGGTGCTGCAAGGTATCGCCATGCGTGTCGGCGCAAAGCATCCGGCATTCGAGATGACCGCGCGCGAAGTGATCGATGCCACCTTGCGCGCCAGCGGCCAGGGTAGCGTCGATGGGTTGCTGGCTGACCTATGGCGCGACTTGCAGCCGAATTTCCGCGCCTCGCATTTCCTCGACGGCTTCGGTCATGCTGATGGCAAATTCCATTTCAAGGCGGATTGGCCAAACGTGCCGGTGCCGGTGAACGAGAAGAACGGCGCGTGGGACCGGATGCCGTCGCTGCCCGACCACTGGGCGGTGATCGAGGTGGCCGACGAAAAGCATCCGTTCCGTCTCGCCACCAGCCCGGCGCGCAGCTTCCTTAACACCACGTTCAACGAGACGCCGTCATCGAAGGCGCGCGAAGGCGTGCCATCCGTGATGATCCATCCCGCCGACGCGGACGGTCTCGGCATCGCCGATGGCGATCTGGTGACGCTCGGCAACATGCGCGGCGAAACCCATCTCACTGCGCGGCTGTTTTCCGGCGTGCGGCGGGGCGTGCTGATCGCGGAATCGGTGCATCCCAATCACGCCCATGTCGGCAACAGGGGTATCAACACGTTGACCGGTGCCGAGGCTGTCGCGCCGTTCGGCGGCGCGGCGTTCCACGACAACAAGGTGTGGGTGCGCAAGGCGACGCTCGCGAGGGCTTCGTAAAGCCTCGCGGTTGCTGGCCGCTCAACGTTAAGGTGCGGACGATTAGATGTGCTCGCGCTGACCGGGGCGCTGCATTTCCTGCTCATGGCGCTCGCGCGCGGACTTGTTGGCGTTGTGACGACCAATCGCACAACCGGCAACCGCACCTACCAGGCCATGATGACCGGCAACGTGGCCTGCCACGCCGCCGACGATTGCACCTTTGATGCATCCCTTGGCGCTGGCAGGAGAAGCGAACGCAATACCTATAGCCGCAGCGCAGACCAGAATTGACTTCACGTAAGCCTCCTGAAAACATTCGGCTGACAATTCCCCTGCGGTGGTTTTGTTCCCGCGTTCAGGGGGGGCAACGGGGACCCGATGGTTGCGACTTTGTGAAGGGTATTCATGTCGGCCAACGATGCGTTGCATATTGCCGTCCTCCGGGGCGATGGCATTGGCCCCGAAGTGATGGCGCCGGCGCTGGAGGTGTTGCGGCGGATCGAGGCGACCACCAAACTCAAATTCCGCTTCACGGAAGCGCCCGCCGGCGCCAATCACTATCGGCAAACCGGCAAGTCGATGCCGGAATCGACGATCCGGCTTTGCGATGAGGCTGACGCCATTCTGCTTGGCGCCTGCGGTCTGCCGCATATCCGCTATCCGGACAATACCGAGATCGCGCCGCAGATCGAGCTGCGGATGATCTTCGATCTTTATGCCGGCGTGCGTCCGGCGCGATTGATCCCCGGCGTGCCAAGCCCGATCATCGGCGCGGCCGAGCACGGTATCGACATGGTGTTGATCCGTGAATCCACAGAGGGGTTGTTCGCCTCGATGGGCAAGGGCGTCGTGACGGACCACGATGCGCGCGAGACGCTGGTGATCACGCGCAAGACGTCGGAACGCCTGTTCGATTTTTCATTTCGCCTGGCGCAGCGCCGCAAGGCGCGCGGCAGCAAGGGACAACTGGCCTGCGTCGACAAGGCCAATGTGTTCAAGTCGTTCGCGTTCTTTCGCGAAATTTTTGACGAAGCGGCCCGGCGCCACCCGGACGTGGAAACGTCGCGGATCTACGTCGATGCCTGTTCGGCATTGCTGGTGAAGCGGCCGTGGGATTTCGACGTCATGGTCACCGAGAACATGTTCGGCGATATCCTGTCCGATCTGACCGCGGGACTGATCGGCGGCATGGGGATGGCGCCATCGGCGGATATCGGCGATCGCCATGCGGTGTTCCAGCCGTGCCATGGCACCGCGCCTGATATCGCGGGGCAGGGCAAGGCCAATCCCACCGCCATGATCCTGTCGGTCGCGATGCTGCTGGATTGGCTGGCCGACAAGCACCGGCTTGAAGCGGCCGCCGAGGCTGCCCAACGCATCGAGCGCGCCGTCGACCGGGCTTATGCCGGTGGCATCAAGCCGGTCGAACTGGGCGGCGCCGATGGCACGGCCGGCATTGCCGGAGCTGTCCTCGCGGCGCTGTAGGCGCCGTTGGCCGCCGGCTACAAATTGCTGTCCGTGATCGCCGAATAGACCAGCGAGCGCAACTCGCGCCGCACCGGATAGGCGCTCGACGGCAGCACCTGCGTCATGAAGATGGCGATGAGGTCTTCCGCCGGATCGATCCAGAACGAGGTGGTCGCCGCGCCGCCCCAGGCATATTCACCTGGGCTGCCGGGGACCAGTGTCAGCGCGGGATCCATCGTCACCGAGAACCCGAGCCCGAAGCCGACGCCCGCGAACGTCGCCTCGCTGAACAGCGAGCGCGACAGTTGCGTCAGGTCCTTGTTGCCGGGCAGGTGGTTGGTGGTCATCAGCTTCAGCGTTTTCGGGCCGAGCAGCCGCACGCCGCCGAGTTCGCCGCCGTGGAGCAGTGCGCGGCAGAAGGTGAGATAATCCGCCGCCGTCGAACACAGCCCGCCGCCGCCCGAGATCAACGATGGCGGTTCCAGGAAGCTGCTGGTGGCCGGATCGTCCTGAAGGATCAGGCTGCCTTTGGCGCCGGGGGAATGAAACGCCGCCATGCCGCCGGGGGTGGCGTTGTAGCAGGCGGCGAAGCGATGCGCCTTGGCGGCCGGAACGTGGAAGCCGGTGTCGTTCATGCCGAGCGGATCGAAGATTCGCTCTTTCAGGAATTGCTTGAACGGCTGGCCGGAGATTTTCTCGATCAGGTAGCCGAGCACGTCGGTGGAGACCGAATAGTTCCACGCTTCGCCCGGCGAGAATTCAAGCGGGATGGTGGCAAGGTCGTCGATCATCGACTGCAACGTGCCGGCCTTTTCGATCTCGCCGATCTTTTTCTCGCGATAGGCGGCATCGACATTGCTGCGTTGCTGAAAGCCGTAGGTGAGCCCCGAGGTGTGGCGGAGCAGATCGACGATCTGCATTGGCCGCGTCACCGGCCTGGTCTGGAACAGCGGCGGGGTGCCGGCGACGAAGACGCGCTGGTCCTTCCATTGCGGGATATATTTGGACACCGGCTCGTCGAGCGCGACATGGCCTTCCTCGACCAGCATCATGAAGGCGACCGAGGTGATCGGCTTGGTCATCGAGTAGATGCGGAAGATCGTGTCATCCTTCATCGGCGCCTTGCGTTCGAGGTCGGCATAGCCCTGCACGGCGCGATGCGCGATGGCGCCACGGCGGTAGATCAGCGTCTGGGTGCCGGGAAAGCGGCCGCTGTCGAGGTAGCGGCGCTTGAGATGATCCTCGATGCGGCCAAGCCGTGCGCCCGACATGCCGAGGGTTTCGGGCGCGGCAACAGTGGGCGTCAGGCTGGAGGCTGACGCGGGCTTGATGGCATCGAGCATTGTTTTTCTCCTGAGACAGTCGCACTTTCGGCGTGGATGCTAGTGTGGTGGTTCGGAAGTTCGCCTCATTTCTCGGCGAGTCTTGCGAGCGAATTTCTGAACCTGAACCACACTACAATCACAGAGATACCAGTGTCCTTTCGAATCCGAAGTTCGCCAAGGAGGGCGCTGCGCAATCGGGCGAACTTCGGATTCGGAACGCTGGCTATTTCACAACGTCCCGGCGTGTTGGGCAAGTCGATCCGGCGATATCGAGGTCTGCGAGACGGGTGATGATGGAGAAGTCAAGGCGGAAGCCATTTGGAGCGGCGCAAGTGGCGGTCCCGGCGATCGGGCAGGGGACCTGGTACATCGATCACGGCGATCGCGCGGCGGCGGTGGCGGCGTTGCGCCGCGGCCTCGATCTCGGCCTGACACACATCGATACCGCCGAAATGTACGGCGATGCCGAGCCGATAGTGGCGGATGCGATCGCGGGGCGGCGTGACGAGGTATTTCTGGTTTCCAAGGTGCTGCCGGGCAACGCCTCGCGCCATGGAACGATTGCGGCGTGCGAGCGCTCGCTGAAGCGGCTGAAAACCGATCGGCTGGATTGCTACCTGCTACATTGGCGCGGCCAGTATCCGCTTGCGGAAACGGTCGCCGCATTCGAGGCGTTGGCCGCCGCCGGGAAAATTCGCGCGTGGGGCGTCAGCAACTTCGACGCCGACGACCTCGATGAGTTGCTACAGGTCGCGGGCGAAGGCCGCATCGCCTGCAATCAGGTCCTGTATCATTTGCGTGAACGCGCTATCGAACACGCCGTGCTGCCCTGGTGCGAAACGCACGGAGTTGCCGTGGTGGCCTATTCGCCGTTCGGTCACGATGACTTCCCGTCGGCCCATACCGCTCAAGGGCGGGTGTTGCAGGAAATCGCGACAGCGCACGGGGTGACGCCGCGACAGGTGGCGCTGAGCTTTCTCATTCGGCGGTCGCAGGTTTTCGCCATCCCCAAAGCGGCGACGCTCAAACACGCCGCCGACAACGCGGCGGCGTTCGAACTGCGCCTCGACGAGAGCGACATCGCATGGATCGAGGCTGCGTTTCCGCTTGGCCCGGAACCGCGCTCCCTCCCGATGCTGTAGCCACGCATAACGGCATCCTGATTTCGTCTGTTGCGGGAACGAGGCGATTCGCGTTTGGTCCGGGTTTCCTTTTTGGTTTCATGATTCCAGAGCCTCGTATTGTCACCGCCAACCATGCCGGCAACGGCGTTCACAGATCAGACATCGCCAGCTTCCGAAACCCCTCGCCGTGCGATTGCGCAGCGTGCGCCACAGCGCACCGACCGGCCGTTTCGCGGGATTGTGCTGGTCATTGCCTCTACGGTGTTTCTGGCCTGTTCGGACGCACTCTCGAAATACCTGACGCGCAGCCTGCCGCCGGTTGAGATCACCTGGATCCGGTTTCTGGTCTATGTCCTGATCATGCTCTCGGTGATCGCGATGCGGACGGGCGGCCACGCGCTGCGAACGCGTCGCCCCGGGATTCAGGTCTTGCGCGGCCTTGGGCTGACCGGATCGGCATTGTTCTTCATTTGGGGGCTGCGCTATCTGCCGATCGCCGAGGCCTCCGCCACGGCCTTTATCGCACCGGTATTCGTGACCGGTCTGTCGGTGATCTTGCTTGCCGAGAAAGTCGGCATCCGTCGCTGGATCGCCACCATCGTCGGACTGCTGGGCGTATTGATTGTGATGCGGCCCGGTTCCGGCGCCTTTCATCTCGCGGCATTCTTTCCCATCGCGTCGGCACTCTGCTGGGCGTTTGCCTTGATTTTGACGCGTGAGATCAGCGGCACCGATCATCCGGTGACGACGATGGCCTATTCCGCCATTGTCGGGTTCGTGGTGCTATCGGTGATGGCGCCGTTCTTCTGGGTGACGCCAACCTTGGAACAGGTCGGCATCGCGCTGCTGATCGGCATTTTCTCGACGGCGGGACACTGGATCGTCGTGCTCGCCTACCGTCATGCCGATGCATCGGTGCTGGCGCCGTTCACCTACAGCCAACTGCTGTGGGTCAGCATTCTCGGCTTCGTCATGTTCATGGAAATACCGGATCGCTGGACCATTCTTGGCGCCGGTATCATCATCTGTAGCGGGCTTTACATCGCGGAACGCGAGCGCATTCGCAAAGGGCAGATGCGTGACGCCAGCAAGGATACGTCTGGGGCGTAAGCGATGTTCGATCATTCCATCGTCATTTCGAGCGCGGCGAAGCGATCCGGCACCATTTGAAACAGGCGCGGTGGCATCGGTCCATTCCGTTTCACATCGGTCCGTTTTTACACCGGCAGCGCGATCGAATACTTGACCTGACTGAGCGCGAAACTCGACTCGATCGACGCGATGCCGTCGAGACGCGTCAGCTTGTTCTTCAGAAAGGCCTCATACGACGACAGGTCGGCGGCGACGACGCGCAGCAGATAGTCGCGATTGCCCGTCATCAGGTAGCACTCGAGCACTTCTTCCCAACCGGAGATCGCTTTCGCGAAGCGATCGAGATCCTCCTCCTTCTGTCGCGCCAGCTTGATCGAAATGAAAACGCTGACATGCAGCCCGAGCGATTTCTGATCGACGGTGGCGATGTAGCGGGTGATGACGCCGCGCTCCTCCAGTTGCTTGACGCGACGGTGGCATGGCGAGATCGAGAGCCCGACCTTGTCAGCCAATTCCTGCATCGTCGTGCGGCCGTCGCGTTGAAGGATTCGGATGATCTTCCGGTCGATGGCATCGATCGTATGCATTGGGATAAACTCGGGATAATGGCGCAAGAATTGGTATAATATATCAAGTTCTTTGTGTCGCGCGCGAAAATTTGAGATTTTTGTGCCTGTCGCAACGGCTACGATCCCGGCGTGCCCCAGCTTGCGAGTCCCGCCATGCCGATCGAACCGCGCCGTCTTGAGTTGCTGTCCGCCCTTGCACGCAAGGTGCTTTGGCTGTCGTCGTGGACCATCCATCACGCCAACCATGTTCGGTCCAATGTCGATGGCCTCAAGGTCGGCGGCCATCAGGCTTCGTCGGCATCGCTGGCGACCATTATGTCTGCCTTGTATTTTTCGGTGCTCAAGCCCGAGGATCGCGTCGCCGTGAAGCCGCATGCGAGCCCGGTGTTTCACGCGATCCAGTACCTGTTCGGCAATCAGACCCGCGACAAGCTGGAAAACTTTCGCGGCTACAAAGGTGCGCAGTCCTATCCCTCTCGCACCAAGGACGTCGACGACGTCGATTTCTCCACCGGCTCGGTCGGGCTCGGCGTGGCGCAGACGCTGTTCTCCTCGCTGGTGCAGGATTACGTCGGCGCCCATGGTTTCATGAAGGATCGCCGCGAAGGCCGCATGATCGCGCTGGTCGGCGATGCCGAGATGGACGAGGGCAACATCTTCGAGGCGCTGCTGGAGGGCTGGAAACAGGGCCTGCGCAACACCTGGTGGATCGTCGACTACAATCGCCAAAGCCTTGATGCCGTCGTGCGGGAGGGGCTCTGGGAGAAATTCGAGTCGATGTTCCGCAACTTCGGTTGGGATGTCGTCATCGTGAAGTACGGGCGATTGATGCAGGCCGCGTTTGCCGAGCCCGGCGGTGAGGCGCTGCGGCGCTGGATCGATAACTGCCCGAACCAGGTGTACGCGGCGCTGTGCTTTCAGGGTGGCGCGGCGTTTCGCAAAAGGCTGTTGGACGAGATCGGCGATCAGGGCGATGCGACGGCGCTGATCGAACGGCGTAGCGACGATGAGTTGCTGGCGCTGATGTCCAATCTCGGCGGTCACGACATGGCGAGCATGCTGGAGGCGTTCGAGGCGGTCGATCACGACCGTCCGGTGTGCTTCATCGCCTATACCATCAAGGGCGTCGGACTGCCGTTCCAGGGCCACAAGGACAATCATGCCGGGCTGATGACGCCGACGCAGATGGATGCGTATCGTGCCGCGCAGAATATCCGCCACGGTCACGAATGGGACAAGTTCGAGGGTCTCCCTCAGAATGGCGCGACGCTGGAGGCTTTTCTGGCGCAGGTGCCGTTCAACCGCGGCGGGCCGCGCCGGCTCGACGCGCCGAAAATCGAGGTGCCGGAACAACTGGCGTTTCCCGCCGCCGCGCAGATGTCGACGCAGCAGGGCTTTGGCCTTGTGCTCAACGAGTTGGCGCGTGGCGACAGCCAGCTTGCGGCGCGCATCGTCACCGCGTCGCCCGACGTTACCGTCTCCACCAATCTTGGGCCGTGGGTGAACCGGCGCGGGCTGTTTGCCAAGGCGGCGACCGCCGACCTGTTCAAGAAGGAAAAAATCCCGTCGACCTTCACCTGGGATTATTCGCCGAAGGGCCAGCACATCGAACTCGGCATCGCCGAGATGAACCTGTTCATCCTGGCATCGGCGCTGGGGTTGTCGCACACCATCAACGGTGCGCGGCTACTGCCGGTGGTGACGCTATATGACCCCTTTATCGAGCGTGGCCTCGATGCGCTGAACTATGCCTGCTATCAGGACGCGCGATTCATGGTGGCGGCGACGCCGTCCGGAATCACGCTGGCGCCGGAAGGCGGTGCGCACCAGTCGATCGCCACCCCGCTGATCGGGATGGCACAGGACGGGCTGGCGTCGTTCGAACCGGCTTTCGTCGATGAACTGGCCGTCATTATGGGCTGGGGCTTCCGGCATATGCAGCGCGACCTCAGCGACAGCGGCGACGAGCAGAGCGGCATGCGCAGCGGCGGTTCGGTCTATCTGCGGTTGTCGACGCGCAGCGTCGACCAGCCGAAACGGATCGTGACGCCCGAACTGCAGCGGCACATCACCGATGGCGCGTATTGGCTACGCAAGCCCGGCCCCAATGCCGAAGTGGTGGTGGCGTATACGGGTACGGTCGCGCCGGAAGCCATCGAGGCCGTCGGTCTGCTCGGCGAGAGCCGACGCGACGTCGGGCTTCTGGCCATCACCTCGGCGGACCGGCTGCATGCCGGCTGGACCGCGGCGCGCCGGCTGCGGCGCGAGCGCCGCGCGCCCGGCCACATGAGCCACATCGAGAAGCTGCTGGCGCCGCTGCCGCGCGATTGCGGCATCGTCACCGTGCTTGACGGGCACCCGGCGACGCTCGGCTGGATCGGCGCGGTCTGCGGCCATCGCATGGAGGCGCTAGGCGTCGAGCATTTCGGCCAGACCGGGACCATCGACGATCTGTATGCGCATTACGGACTGGACGCCAACGCCATCATCGATGCGGCGGAAAGTCTCACCGCCGGAGGCCCGGTGCGCCATCGCAAGATCGCGGTGTGATGCGCGTTTCTTGCGGCAGGCTATCGGTTTTGTAGAACCGCGGGGCGCCGTGGAAAGTGACGGCGACAGCCGGGTCGCGCCCTTCTCACACAGGGTTTGCGATCTTATATGATGCGCGGGCCGCATTCGCGCCAACCGCTTGGGGCGGGTTCATTTTCAGCAGCTTTCATGCAAGGATGCTTGCCGAACGCTTCGTTCCGTCCAAATTCCGTAAATTGTGAGGTTTCGCCATGGTCAATCGTATGCAGTTCTACATCGACGGCGCTTGGGTTGATCCCGTCGTCAAGAAGTCGACGCCGGTCGTCAATCCCGCCACGGAAGAAGCGATGTACGAAGTTGCGCTCGGTTCCAAGGCCGACGTGGACAAGGCGGTAGTGGCCGCCAAGCGTGCGTTCGAGACTTTCTCGCAGACCACCCGCGAGGAGCGCGTGGCGCTGCTCAGCAAGATCATCGAAGTCTACAAGACCCGTATCAAGGATATCGGCGCTGCGGTGTCCGACGAGATGGGCGCGCCATTGCCGATGGCCGAGAAGCTGCAGGCCGGCGCCGGGCTCGGCCATCTCGCTTCGACGCTCGAGGTATTGAAGAACTATCAGTTCGAGGAGCCGCTGGGCTCCGCCGTGGTGGTGCGCGAGCCGATCGGCGTCATCGGTATGATCACGCCGTGGAATTGGCCGCTGAACCAGATCGCCTGCAAGGTCGCCCCGGCGCTGGCCGCGGGCTGCACCATGATCCTCAAGCCGTCGGAATACACGCCGACCTCGGCGTTGATCTTCGCGGAAATCCTTCATGAAGCCGGCGTGCCGAAGGGTGTCTTCAACCTCGTCAACGGTCTCGGCCCGGATGTCGGCGCCGCCATGAGCGAGCACCCGGATATCGACATGATCTCGTTCACCGGCTCGACCCGCGCCGGCATCGACGTTGCCAAGCGTGCGGCGCCGACTGTCAAGCGTGTCAGTCAGGAACTGGGCGGCAAGTCGCCGAACGTCATCCTCGAAGACGCCGACCTCGCCAAGGCCGTCACCGGCGGCGTGGCGCACATGTTCAACAACTCCGGCCAGTCGTGCAACGCGCCGTCGCGCATGATCGTGCCGTTGTCGAAAATGAAAGAGGTTGCCGCCATCGCCAAGGGCGTCGCCGACAAGACCAAGGCCGGCGATCCGCGCGGCGAAGGCACCACCATCGGACCGGTGGTCAATCGTAACCAGTGGAACAAGATCCAGGGCCTGATCCAGAAGGGCATCGAGGAAGGCGCGACGCTGGTTGCCGGCGGCCCGGGCCTGCCGGAAGGCGTCAACAAGGGCTTCTACGTTCGCCCGACCATCTTCGCCGATGTCACCGACAAGATGACCATCGCCAACGAGGAAATCTTCGGGCCGGTGCTGGTCATCATGGGCGCCAAGGACGAAGCAGAGGCGGTGAAAATCGCCAACGATACGCCCTACGGACTTGCGGGTTATGTCTCGGCGGGCAGCGTCGAGCGCGCGCGCAAGGTCGGCCGCCAGATTCGCGCCGGCAACGTCAACCTGCAAGGCGTGCCGAATGATCGCACCGCGCCGTTCGGCGGTTACAAGCAGTCCGGCAACGGCCGCGAGTGGGGCAAGTTCGGCCTCGAGGAGTATCTCGAGGTGAAGGCGATCGCCGGCTTCAACGCCGCCTGATCGCTGCGAATGATCAATCCAACGCCGGAACGGGATGCTGATCCTGCTCCGGCGTTTCTTGTTTCTCGGGATGTGTACGGGCGAGGCCGATGACTGACGCATTTCGCATCCGCCGCATTCAGGCGTTCTGTTATCGGTATCCGCTCACTACCCCGGTCGTGACGTCGTTCGGCACCATGCGTGACCGACCCGCGGTATTTGTTCGTGCCGAAGATGACGACGGCAATATCGGATGGGGCGAAGTCTGGTCGAATTTTCCACCGGTCGGCGCCGAGCATCGGACGCGCCTGATCAACGAAATGCTCGCGCCGATGCTGGCGCAGCGCAATGTCGCGCACCCGTCGGAGGTGTTTGAATTTCTGAGCGTGCAGCTCGGCGTCATGGCTTTGCAATCCGGCGAACCGGGACCTTTCGCGCAGGCGATTGCCGGTATCGATATCGCATTGTGGGATCTGTTCGGGCGGCGCGCGGTGTCTCCGCTGTGGCGTTTACTCGGTGGGACATCCGGACGGATACGAGTCTACGCCAGCGGCATCAATCCCACCGGCGCGGTTGCGATGGCAGAGGCGGCACGCAAGCGAGGGCATCGTGCGTTCAAGTTGAAAATCGGCTTTGATGCCGCGCGCGATGTTGCCAATCTTGCGGCATTGCGCCGTGTGATCGGTGATGATCGTCTCGCCGCGGATGTCAATCAGGCATGGTCGCTTGAGCAGGCACTTAATTCGGCGCCGAAGCTGGAGCAGTTTGATCTTGCGTGGCTGGAGGAGCCGATACGGGCCGACCGGCCGTGGGCCGAATGGCAGGCCTTGAAGCAGCGGACCGTGACGCCGCTGGCGGGCGGAGAGAATATCTCGGGCCGTGATGGCTTCGCCGCCGCCCTCGATCAGGACATTTTCACCGTGGTGCAGCCCGACGTCGCGAAATGGGGTGGGGTTACCGGATGCATCGCTGTCGCGCGCGACGTGATCGCCGCCGGGCGCAGCTACTGTCCCCACTATCTTGGTGGCGGGATCGGCTTATTGGCGTCCGCGCATCTGCTGGCTGCCGCGGGCGGTGACGGCATGCTGGAGGTCGACAGCAACGACAATCCGCTGCGCGACCAATTCTGTGGTGCCGTTGGCAATATCAGGGATGGGTGGGTCGAGCTGCCGGAAGGGCCCGGCCTCGGTATCGTGCCGGATATCGCGACGATCGAACGATACCGAACGTTGTAGGCCGTGAGACGTCAGCCTCCCGGCGCACCCTGCGTGTTGACGTACAGGGCGTAGATCGACTGGCTCGCGGCCATGAACAGGCGATTGCGCTTCAGTCCACCGAAACAGACATTGGCGCAGCGCTCCGGCAGCGCGATGCGGCCGATCAGAACGCCGTCCGGTGCAAAGATGTGTACGCCATCCAGTGCGGCATCGCCCATGCCCCAGCCGCACCACAGATTGCCGTCGATGTCGCAGCGCATGCCATCCGGCGTACCGGGGCCGGCATCGATGAAGATGCGGCCATTGGCAATTGTCTTGCCATCGGCGGCGACGTCGTAAGCGAGGATTTTGCGGTTCGGCATGCCGCGCGACTCGACGATGTAGAGAATTTTCTCATCCGGCGAAAAGCACAGCCCATTGGGACCAAGAATGCCTTCGGCGACAACGGATACGGTGCCGTTCTGGCCATCGATCCGGTAGACGTTCTGCGCCAGTTCGGGTTCGGCCTTGTAGCCTTCATAGTTGCCGAGCAAGCCGAAAATCGGATCGGTGAACCAGACCGAGCCGTCGGATTTCACGATTACGTCGTTGGGTGAATTCAGCCGCTTGCCATTGAATGTATCGGCGAGCACGGTGATCGAGCCGTCATATTCGGTGCGGGTCATTCGGCGGCCACCGTGTTCGCAGGTGACGAGGCGGCCTTGCCGGTCACGCGTGTGGCCGTTGGCGAAATTCGACGGCTTGCGGTAGACGCTGACCGCGCCGGTCTCTTCTTCCCATTTGAGAATGCGATTGTTGGGAATGTCGCTGCACAGCAGGTAGCGGCCATCGCCGAACCACACCGGACCTTCCGCCCAGCGCAGCCCGGTTGCGATCCGTTCTACCGCTGATAGCTTCAGCCAGTATTTCTCGAAACGCGGATCGAAAGCCTGAATCGCCGGGTCGGGGTAGCGCGTGGCGGGACGCCAGCCATTGTCGAAAAGTGCGGGTGTCTCGGGCATGCAATCTCTCGACTGGCGGTTTGCAGGAATGCAGGGAAGTTTTCGAGGCCGTGACATCATGCGCGGCGCACGCGTTTCTTGCAACACAGCGTGAAGCGGCGGAATGTTGACAACAATCTCCACCGGCTCCTAACTGACGGCCGAACGGATGAGGAAACACCGATGGCCGATGGGCTTCGCAAGGGTTTGACCAGTTACGGCGATGCCGGGTTTTCGCTGTTTCTGCGCAAGGCGTTCATCAAGGCAGCGGGCTATTCCGACGACGCGCTCGACCGTCCGATTGTCGGCATCACCAACACCCATAGCGATTTCAATCCGTGTCATGGCAACGTCCCGGCGCTGATCGAGGCGGCGAAGCGCGGCGTCATGCTGGCCGGAGCCTTGCCGATGGTGTTTCCGACCATCTCGATCGGCGAGAGCTTCTCGCATCCGACCTCGATGTACCTGCGCAATCTGATGGCGATGGATACCGAGGAGATGATCCGCGCGCAGCCGATGGATGCCGTCATCGTCATCGGCGGCTGCGACAAGACCCTGCCGGCGCAGATCATGGCGGCGGTCAGCGCGGATCTTCCGACCGTGGTGATTCCGGTCGGGCCGATGGTGGTGGGTCATCACAAGGGCGAGGTGCTTGGCGCCTGCACCGATTGCCGTCGCTTGTGGGCGAAGCATCGCGCCGGTGAGATGGACGCCGCCGAGATCGAGGCGGTCAACGGCCGCCTTGCCCCGTCGGTGGGGACCTGCATGGTGATGGGCACCGCCAGCACCATGGCCTGCGTTACCGAGGCGCTGGGGCTGTCGTTGCCGATGAGCGCGACGATTCCCGCGCCGCATGCCGAGCGCGTCCGCTGCGCCGAGGCCAGCGGCAAATGCGCGGCCGAAATGGCCAGGCGCAAAGGGCCGAAGCCAAGCGAATTGTTGACGGCGGGCTCGTTCCGCAACGCGCAAGTGGCGTTGCAGGCCATCGGCGGTTCGACCAACGGTCTTATTCATCTGACCGCAATCGCCAACCGCACGGCGCATCGTATCGGTCTCGATGCATTCGATCAGTTGGGCCGCGATGTGCCGGTGCTGGTCGATCTGAAGCCATCCGGCGCGCATTACATGGAGCACTTTCATCACGCCGGTGGCGTGCCGAAACTGATGCGTCAGCTTGGCGATCTGATCGATCTCGACGCCCGGACGATCACTGGCGCAACATTGCGCGATGTGGTGGCCAATGCCGAAGAGGTGCCGGGTCAGGATGTGATCCGCCCGCGCAACGATCCGATCCGGCGCGAGGGTGCGATGGCGGTGCTGCATGGAAATCTGGCGCCGCGTGGTGCGGTGATCAAGCAATCGGCCGCAAGCGAACGCCTGTTACAACACACAGGCCGCGCCGTGGTGTTCGAATCGGTGGGGGACATGACGCTGCGCGTCGACGATCCTGCGCTCGACGTCAACGCTGACGACGTGCTGGTGCTGCGTAACGCCGGTCCGAAAGGCGCGCCGGGAATGCCGGAGGCGGGATATCTGCCGATCCCCAAGAAGCTGGGGCGCGACGGCGTGAAGGACATGGTGCGGATTTCCGATGCGCGCATGAGCGGCACGGCGTTCGGCACCATTGTGCTGCATATCACGCCGGAGTCGGCTGTCGGCGGGCCACTGGCATTGGTGCAGACCGGCGATCGCATCAGGCTCGACGTTGCCGCGCGTCGCATCGACCTGCTGGTCGATGACGTCGAACTGCAACGTCGCCGCGAGGTGTTGCCTGCGGAAGTTACACCCGACTGGGCACAGCGTGGCTATGCGCAACTGTTCCATGAAACCATTCTGCAGGCCGATGAAGGCTGCGATTTCGATTTCATGCGCGGGCAGGGGAAGGGCTAGCGTTACGCTTTCTTGCCGAGGAATTTGTCGACCGCGTTGCGAAACTCATCGTGTTTCATGCAGTCGACGATCGCTGATACCTCGGCATCGAGTTGTTGCTGAACCGGCATTGAGCGCGACTGATGGATCAGCATCTTGGTCGCGCCGATCGCCGCCGGTGCGTTCTGCGCGATGCGCGCGGCGAAATCGCGCGTGGCCTGCTTTAATTCCGCCGCCGGCACCAGCTTGGCGAGCAGTCCCCATTCATAGGCCTGTTGTGCCGAAAAGCTGCCTTCGGCAAGAAAAATTTGCAGCGCCCGCCGTGCGCCGACGATCTCGGTGACGCCGATCGTGCCACCGCCATCCGGAGAGACGCCGAGCTTGTGATAGGCCGCCGTGAATTTGGCATCGTCGGCGGCGATGCACATGTCGGCCATGAAGGCGAGCGACAGCCCCGCGCCCGCCGCCGAGCCGTGGACGCTGGCGATGACGATCTTCGGCATTCGCCGCAGGCTGGTGATGAAGCCATGGAAATGATGCAGCAATTCCCTGACCACCGGTCCGATATTGTCCATCGACGCGCCGAATACCTGGATGTCGCCGCCACCGCAGAAGGCCCGCCCGGCGCCTTCGATGATCACGACGCGGATACGATCGTCGGCGGCGACCTTTGCGGCGATCTGCTCGAGCTGCTGTGCAATGGCGAGATTGATAGAATTGAAGGCCGTGGGCCGGTTCAGCGTGATCGTCGCGACCGCGCCATCGGTGGCGAGCAGGGCAGGCTGTTCAGGGGGCTGGGCGGACATGCGGAAAGGCCTTTTGCGCGGGAAGCGTTCGGCCATATTTAACGCCGATAACTCTGCTGATGACAATAGCCGCCTGTTTCGGGCACGATGTTTCACGGTGCGGAGAGGGTGGCGCGACCGCCGTCTGCATCGCCTCGCCAATCGAGATGTTCGCCAACCGAGATACTCAATGACTACGACAGCAAATGACACGATCCTGATCGTCGGCGCCGGCCATGCCGGATTTCAACTCGCGGTATCGCTGCGGCAGGCGGGTTTTCAGGGGCCGGTCGGTTTGATCAATGATGAAGCGTTGCTGCCGTACCAGCGGCCGCCATTGTCGAAGGCCTATCTGAAAAGTGGGGGCGATGCGACGACGCTGTATTTCCGGCCCGAGAAGTTTTTTCACGATCAACGTATCGCGCTGATTTCGGGCCATGCCGTCGGCATCGATCGTACGCAGCGGGCGGTGCGGCTTGCGTCGGGTGAGACGCATCGCTACGGCCATCTGGTATTAGCCACCGGCGCACGCAATCGCCTGCTCGACGTGCCGAACGCCAATCTCGATGGCGTGCGTTATCTGCGCAGCTTTGCGGAGAGCGAGACACTGCGCGCGCGGCTCGTCGCCGGTCGGCGCGTCGTGGTGATCGGGGCCGGTTTCATCGGGCTGGAATTCGCGTCGACCGCGCGGGCCAAGGGGCTTGAAGTCGATGTGGTTGAACTCGCGCCGCGCGTCATGGCGCGGGCCGTGACACCGGGGATTTCGGATTTTTTCCAGCGACGGCACATCGAGGCCGGCATTCGCTTCCATTTCGGCGTCCGCGCCACCGGCATCGAGGCCGAGCATGGCCGCGTGACCGGCGTCAGCTTGATCGACGGCCGACATTTGCCGGCCGATCTGGTGGTGGTCGGCGTTGGCGTGCTGCCGAATGTCGAACTCGCATCGGATGCCGGACTCGCCGTTTCCGCCGGCATCATCGTTGATGCGCAGTTGCGCACCGGCGATCCCGATATCTCGGCCATCGGCGATTGCGCGTTGTTTGAAAGTCCGCGTTTCGGCATGCCGTTGCGGCTGGAGTCGGTGCAGAACGCCACCGACCACGCCCGTTGCGTCGCCGCACGCCTCACCGGGAAGCCCGAGGATTATGACGGATTGCCGTGGTTCTGGAGCGACCAGGGGCCCGATAAACTTCAGATGGCCGGACTGACGGCTGGCTTCGACCAGGTGGTGCAGCGTGGCGATCCGGCGCAAGGCGCGTTTTCGGCGTTCTGCTACAAGGCCGGCCAATTGATCGGCGTCGAGTCCGTCAATCGCGCCGGCGATCATGTTTTCGGCCGCCGCATGCTGGCGGCCAACCGCTCCATCACTCCGGAACAGGCGGCCGACCTGACGTTCGATCTGAAGAAGGCGATGGCGTGAGACGTGGAGAAGGTCGGGCGAGCCGGTATCCGCTTCGCCCGACAACGCTGTCGAGCGCCTCAAGGCCGCAGCGAGCGCACCTTGCCAAGGGCGGGCTTCTGAAATTCAGCGCGCACGGCGGCGATATCGGCCTGCGTCGGCAAGCCGGCCTCGTTGCCGAGATGCTGGATCTTGTGTGCCGACGCGGCTTGCGCGAACGTGAAATGCTCCAGCCAGCTCTTGGACTGGTCGTTGAGGTAGGAGTAGATGTAGGCGCCATGGAAAACGTCACCGGCGCCATTGGTGTCGATCACGCGCGATGACGGCACCGGCAGCGCGGCGATCTCGCGCACCACGCCGGTTTCATCGTAGTAGATCAGGCCGCGCTCGCCCAACGTTACGCCGCCGATCTTGCAGCCACGGCTCTTGAGATAATCCAGCATCGCGACGGGTTGCAGGTTCATCTGTTCGCAAAGCCGCTCCGCGACGATGGCGACATCGATGAATTCCAGCAGTTCATGGGTGTTGTCGCGCAAGCCGCCGCCGTCGAGCGAGGTAAGGATTCCGGCCTCCCGGCACAAGCGGGCGTAGTGCAGCGCCGCGTCAGGTTGATGGCCATCGACATGCAGCGCACGGCAGCCGGTAAGATTCAACATCGGGAACGGATGCAAATGATCGTCGTCGCGGCAGCGTACGATAGCGCGCTTGCCGTCCTTCGGCATGATGAAGGAAAGCGAGGAGGTTCGAACCTTCCGAGCATGTATCGAAATGCCGTATTTGATCGCCATGTCCTGAAACATGCGGCCGAGCCAGTCGTCGGCAACGGTGGTCAGCACATCCGGTACGATGCCCAGCTTGGCGCAGCAGAATGCCGCCGTGACGGCATTGCCGCCGAACGATACCGCGTAGGCCGATGCGACGTGCTTCTCGTCGCCGGTCGGCATGTGGTCGGTCAGGAAGGTGACGTCGATGTAAGTCTGTCCGATAAAAAGCGCATGCATGGAATAGTCCGTTACGAGCGAGGGCTGATGGCGACCCGATGCGACCGCAATGTCGGCATGCATTAGCACCGTTTATCGGAAACCATTCGCAGAAATAATTCGCGGTGCATCACGATCGGGCTTAAATTGCAGCGTCATTGCGACCATATTGAGGATGGGGGCGGTTGGCCACCTCCGCCATCGATCGATGGTCGCAGGTTCCCGAATGAAGGCATGACGCGATCCGAAGAGCCGCTTCACGCTTTTCGGCGTCACGCTCTTGCTGAACAGCAGGCGAGGCGATCATGACGGTCTATTCAGGTCCGGTTTTCGACATGGCGGCGCAGCAGTTTGGCGTCATCGCGGATCATCTGGCAATTCCCTTCGACGAACGTGACCGTTTGCTGTTGCCGAAGCGCGCCATCACGGTGTCCTGTCCGATCCATTGCGATGACGGGTCGGTCGCGGTATTCGAAGGTTATCGGGTGCAGCATCATCTCACCCTGGGGCCGACCAAAGGCGGCACGCGGTTTTCGCCGAGCGTCGATCTTGGCGAGATTGCCGCGCTGGCGGTCTGGATGAGCTGGAAGTGTGCGCTGATGGGTTTGCCCTATGGCGGCGCCAAGGGCGGCGTCCGGGTCGATCCGTCGTCGATCTCGAAACGCGAGCTGGAAGGATTGTCGCGGCGTTACATGCAGGAGATGATTCCGTTCGTCGGGCCGCACACCGATGTGATGGCGCCGGACATGGGCACCAACGAACAGGTGATGGCCTGGTTCATGGACACCTATTCGATGTACCAGGGCCGGACCGTCACTGAGATCGTCACCGGCAAGCCGGTCAGTTCCGGCGGCACGCTGGGGCGGCGCGAAGCCACCGGTCGCGGCGTGGCCTACCTCGCCAAGCGCGTGCTGAACGACCTCGCGATCGACCTGAACAAGGCGACGGCGGTGGTGCAGGGCTTCGGCAATGTCGGCTCCCATGCGGCGTCCGAATTGCATCGCTTCGGCCTCAAGGTGATCGCGGTCGGCGATCACACCGGTGCGCTGCACGACCCGGCCGGATTGGACATTCCGGCGCTGGTTCGGCATGCCGCCACGCACGGCAGCATCGCCGGCTACTCCAACGAATTGCAATTCGATCCCGCAGCTATCCTGACGCTGCCATGTGACGTGCTGGTGCCCGCCGCGATGGAGCGCGTGATCGATGCGGCGACGGCGGCGCAGCTCAGGTGCCGCGTGCTGGCCGAGGGCGCCAACGGACCCACCATGCCGGAGGCCGATCTGGTGCTGCAACAGCGCCAGGACGAGATTTTTCTGATTCCCGATATCTTGTGCAACGCAGGCGGTGTCGTGGTCAGCTATTTCGAGTGGGTGCAGGATCTCCAGCAACTGTTCTGGGAAGAGGAAGAAGTCACGCGGCGCGAGTACCACATCCTCGATCGCGCCTTCGACCAGATGGTGCGTCGCGCCAAGCGGGACAAAATCCCGCACCGGACTGCCGCGATGGCCATTGGCGTCGAGAAGGTCCGAGCCGCGAAAGCCACGCGCGGGCTGTTTCCCTGAGGTTGCAGGCGGACGGCCATTCTGCAAAGACTGGCGGCATGACCGAACCCTCCACGAAGCCGGGCCGGACGGACGAAACGCAAGCGCCGGATGATCATGCTGGCATCGCGGCGTTTCTGCGCGCTGCGGGCCTCGTTCCGCCGGATGTCGCTCCGTCTTTCACGCCGCTCACGGGAGGTGTCGCCTCCGATATCTGGAAGGTCGAGGCGGGCGGCCGCAGCTTCGCGGTCAAGCAGGCGCTGGCGAAATTGCGCGTCGCGCGCGAATGGAAGGTGCCGGTCACGCGCAACGTCAGCGAGGTTGAGTGGCTGCGGGTGGCCGCCGATGTCGTGCCGGATGCGGTGCCGAAGGTGCTGGCGCATAATGCCGGGCTCGGCGCGTTCGCGATGGAATATCTCGATCCGGCGCGGCATCCGGTGTGGAAGTCGCAACTCGCCGCGGGGCACACCGATGCCGCGTTTGCGGCGCAGGTCGGGCGCACGATCGGTGCGATCCATGCCGCGACGGCGCATTCGCAGGAGATGTCGCGGCGCTTCGCCAATGATGCGTTGTTTCATGCCATCCGATTGGAGCCGTATCTTGAAGCGACGGCGCAGGCTCATCCCGATCTCACGAGCCGCTTGATGGAGCTGTCGCGCGACACGTTGGCGACCAAGCGGGCGCTGGTTCACGGCGACGTCAGCCCGAAGAATATCCTCGTCGGGCCGCAAGGGCCGGTGTTTCTTGACGCCGAGTGCGCGTGGTACGGCGACCCGGCGTTCGATCTCGCCTTCTGCCTCAATCACATGCTGCTGAAGTGCCTGTGGGCGCCGCAGGCCCGCACTGGATTTCTAGCGTGCTTCGATGCGCTGGCCGAAGCCTATCGCGCGCGGGTGAATTGGGAGCCGGTGGCCGAACTGGAGCGTCGCGCCGCGAAACTGCTGCCCGCACTATTTCTGGCGCGCGTCGATGGCAAGTCGCCGGTCGAATACATTGTCGACGAGACTGATAAAGCGCGCGTCCGGCGCGTCGCTATTCCGTTGATTGCATCGCCGTCCGTCGGCCTTGCGCAAATACGCCATGCCTGGGCTGAGGAGTTGGAGCGATGACCGATACGCGTATTTCCGGCGTGCGCGGACGACGAGTATGGGATTCGCGTGGCCGCCCCACTGTCGAGGTCGATGTTGCTCTTGAAGGCGGCGCTATCGGTCGCGCCATCGCGCCGGCGGGTGCCTCGATGGGCAGCGGCGAGGCGGTCGATCTGCGCGATGGTGGCGTGAGGCTTGGCGGCTACGATGTCAGCCGCGCGGTGAACGCCGTCAATGCCGAGATCGCACCTGCGCTACGCGGCAAGGATGCACGCGATCAGGCGGCGATCGATCAGGCGATGATCGCGCTCGATGGTACCGGCAACAAGGGGCGGCTCGGCGGCAATGCGATCGTCGCGACCTCGATGGCGGTGCTGCACGCCGCGGCCGCTGCCAGCAGAATACCGCTGTGGCAATATCTGGCCGGAGGCAACAAGGTGCGCATTCCATTGCCGGAGATTCAGATTTTCGGCGGCGGCGCGCATGCGGCGCGGCGCGTCGACATTCAGGATTTCATGGTGATGTGTCCGGGCGCGCGTTCGTTCGCGCAGGCGCTCGAATGGACGGCGGAGGTCTATCTGGCGGCAGGCGCGATCATGAAGCAGGCCGGCAAGCTGCAAGGCGTCGCGGACGAAGGCGGCTACTGGCCGGCATTCAGGAGCAACGAAGAAGCGCTCGATACGCTGGTCGAAGCGATTTCCAAGGCCGGTTTCAGGGCAGGCGAGCAAGTGGCGATTTCACTCGACGTCGCGGCCTCGGAATTCGGCGCCAGGGGAGCTTACACGCTGGCGCTGGACAACCGGAAGCTAGGTACCGATGAACTGATCGCGATGCTGGGACGCTGGCTCGATACCTACCCGATCGTTTCGGTTGAAGATCCGGTGGCGGAAGACGACGCTGCCGGGTTTGCGGCCTTCACCAGGGCGTATGGCCATCGCTGTCAGATCATCGGCGACGATTTCCTCGTCACCAATGCCGCGCGGGTGCGTGAGGCCGCGCAAGCCGGCAGCGCGACCGCCGTGTTGATCAAGCCCAACCAGGCCGGCACTGTCACCGAGACAAAGGTCGCGCTCGATGCGGGTAAAGCGGCGCAATTCGGCACCATCGTTTCGGCGCGCTCGGGGGAAACCGAAGACGTGACCATCGTTCACCTCGCCATCGGCTGGAACGCCGGCCAAGTCAAGGTTGGCTCTTTCTCGCGCTCGGAACGGATGGCGAAATGGAACGAGTGTCTGCGCATCGAGGAGGCGATGGGCGCCGATGCCGTATTCGCAGGCGGTGACGCGTTGGGATGCCGTCGCGAGTAGTTAGATATATTTTGGCGAAGGGCGATTGCATGATTACCGGACTCGATCATGTCGTAGTGCTGGTGCGCGATCTTGAGGTCGGCGCCGCGAGCTATCAGATCTTGCTGGGCCGCAAGCCGGCATGGCGCAGCCAGAGCGACGGTGCGGAGTCCGTGTTGTTTACGCTCGACAACATGTCGCTGGAGTTGCTCGCTGCAAGCGGCGACGGCGCGGCAGCCGGTCACATACGGGCGACGATCGAAACCAGCGGCGAAGGTCTCGCCAGCCTGTGCTTCCGCGTCGAAGGCATTGCGGGTTGGCATCGCCGGCTGGACCGTCTCGGACTGAAGCCGGAAGCTATTTCGGATGGCGGCAGCCGCAATCTTTTCAACGATGCGTCACTGTCATGGCAACGCACGCGGGCGGCGACGGAGGCGGCACACGGCGTCAGGTTGTTCTTTATCGAAATGAATGCATCGCGCCCGGCTTCGGAAATCATCGTCGATGCGCCGGTCACGGGACTCGATCATGTGGTCATCGAGACCGCCGATCCCGAACGCGCCGCCGCGCTCTACGGCGCGCGGCTTCGCCTCGACCTGCGGCTCGACCGCTCACACCCCGACTGGGGCCGTCTGATGTTCTTCCGCTGCGGCGATCTCATTGTCGAGACGGTGCGCCGTGCTGGCAAGGATTACTCCACCGGCCGTGACCGGTTATGGGGATTGAGCTGGCGCGTCGCCGATGTCGATGCGGCGCGCGCCCGGATGGTGGCGGAAGGGCTCGATGTTTCCGAGGTACGAAGCGGACGAAAGCCCGGCACGCGGATCGCCACGGTGCGCAACGGCACTTGTGGCGTGCCGACGGTGCTGCTTCAGCCGCCCGCGCGTCGGTCATAGCGAATGATGAGGCGGCGTCATCCTGAGGTGCGAGCGTAAGCGAGCCTCGAAGGATCGCCGCCGCCCGTTGAGGCATGGCTTCGCAATGCGCCTCGGGGTGACGGCAGTTCTACCGCAACAATCCGCTGAGGCCTTGCCACAGCAGCGCCGCGGAGATGACGAACAGCAATCCATAGGCAATCTGGTAGAAAAGCCTGGTCGGTGTTCGTTTCACCAGCCAGACTCCGGCGAAGTTCGCTGCGATGGCGGCGGGAAGCAATGCCAGCGAGGTGCTGAAATTGGCGGTGTTGAATTGCCCGAGCGCCAGATAGGGGCCGATTTTCAGGGCGTTGATTGCGGCAAAAAAGATCGTCGTGGTGCCGACCAGGGTCAGTTTCGGCAAACGTTGCGGCAGCACGTAGACCTGAAATGGCGGGCCGCCGCCTTGCATCATGAACGATGTGAATCCCGAAACGCCGCCCCAGAACACGCCGCTGGCGAGGTTTGCCGGCCTTGGCCCTTCGTTCTTGCGATGCATCCACATGTTGGCAACGAAGCCGACACAGACCAGACCGACGATGATGCGAATGGTTTCGTCCGAGACATAAGCCGCCGTGAGCCATGCCAGCGCCATGCCGGCGGCCGCGCCGGGCAACATGATTTTCAGGTTGGTTGCATCCCAGTGGCGCCGGTAGACATAGAGCGAAATCACGTCCTGGGTAATCAGCACCGGCAGGATCAATGCCGCGGCCTCGAGCGGCGGCAGATAAAGCGCGACCAGCGGTGTCGCCGCCGTGCCGAGGCCGGTGAGGCCGCCTTTCGACAGGCCGAGCAAAAGCACGGCCGGAATCGCGACGACGTAAAAGAACGGATCAGTGATGATGAGCGGCACGAAGACACTCGAACTGCATCACGCGGTCACTTTGCACGGCACGCTGGTGAAGCCGCGAAAGCGGGCCCGGCCGCCGCGCACCGGTTTGCCGGTCAGCGCATAGTTCGGAAAACGTGCCAGCAGATGCGAGATGGCGATCGCGCCCTCGAGCCGCGCAAGCGCCATGCCGGCGCATTGATGGACGCCGGTGCCGAAAGCAAGATGGCGGTTCGGCGTTCGCGCGATGTCGAAGCGCTCGGGATCCGGAAACTGCGCCGGGTCGCGGTTGGCTGCGCCGATGCACAGCGTCACCGATGTGTTCGCCGGCAGCATGACGCCGCCCAACTCGACATCTTCGGTCGTCATTCGGTTGCCCAACTGGTTCGAACTCTCGAAACGCAGGATTTCCTCGATCGCGGTTTTGATCATCTCGGGATGATCGATCAGCCGTTGTTTCTGTTCGGGATATTCGGTGAGGGCGACGAGGCCGTTGCCGATCAGGTTGGTCGTGGTTTCGTGTCCGGCGTTGAGCAGGAAGATGCAATTGTGCAGCAGTTCCTTGGCGGTCAGCCGTTCGCCGTCGGTTTCACCTTGAATGAGTTTGGTCAGCACGTCGCGTTCGGGATTGCCGGGTTTGGCGCGGCGGCGTTCGACGAGGACTTCGAGGTAGGCGAGAAAATCGCGTACGGCGTCGTTGCCTCGCGCGGAAGCGGCCAAGTCGATCACCGGTTCGAGCGCACCGAGGATTGCCAGCGACCAGTCGCGCAACGGGCCGCGTTCGTCGTGAGGGACGTCGAGCAGATTGCCGATGACCTGCACCGGTATCGCGGCGGCGAAATCTTCGATCAATTCGACGTCGCCCTTGGCTTCCATGGCATCGAGCAGGCGATCCACCAGCGCAATCAGGCCTGGTTCCATTTCGGCGATGGCGCGGGGCGACAGCGCTCCCATGATCAGTCGCCGCACGCGGGTGTGGGCCGGCGGATCATTAAACACGAGACTCGTGGTGTGGTGTTCGTAGAGCAACGAATTGCCGTATTTCGGGGCGAACTCCCGCTTCTTGTCGGAGCTGTAGGACCGCGTGGTCTTGTAGGCGGTCACGAGATCGTCGTAGCGGGTCAGGAAGTAGCCGCCGTTTGGCAGTCGTTTGACCGGCGCCTGTTCGCGCAGCGCGCGATAGGTCGGGTAGGGGTTGGCGTAGAAGTCCGGCGTCAGCTTCTCGATGTCGAAGGTTGTCGCCAGCTCGCGCGCCAGGTCTTGTGTGTTGTCGTGCAGGGTTTCGGTCATGGAGCCCTTCTTGTTCTGGAGAGAAATATATCGTTTTGCCGGGACTGCGAAGGGTGCGAGTTCCGGCAGGGGGCCGTCATCTTAATTATGATGCATTGCAGCATTTCTATTGACATTTTCCCGAGTGAGTGATTACTCACGTCGGATGAGCGCGCTTCGGATGACTGGCGACTTGCGGCGGGAGCTGATTCTGGCCGCCGCGAAGCGTTGCTTTGCGCGGACGGGGTTCGCCGGGACGACCACCAAGAGCATTGCCGTCGCCGCCTCGATTTCGGAGGGATTGCTGTTCAAGCACTTTCCGACTAAATCCGCGCTCTACGCCGCGATTCTGACAGAAGCCTGCGAGGCCGATCCGAAGCTGGAGACGTTGCTCGGATTGGCACCATCGACCGAGACGCTCGTTGTGCTCATCCGAGGCATGGTCGGGCACTTCCTTCAAACGTCCGATGCGCCGGATGAGGAAGAGGCCCAGCGCCTGCGGTTGATGATCACGAGCCAGCTGGATGACGGTGAGTTCGCGCGCGTCCTTTACGAAAAGATAGGAGACCTCATCGGACCTGTCTTCACTGCATCGCTTCGGCGGGCCGTCGAGACAGGAGAGGCGTCGGAAGTCGGACATCGGCCAATCAACCTGTTCTGGTTTGCTCACCACATGGTGCTGCAACTGGTGCTGACGAAACTTCCGGCGGCAGCGTGTTTGTCTTACGGAGAAGCCGCTCAATTCGAGCGGCAAGTCTGCGAATTCATCCTTCGCGGAATTGGATTGAATGAAAAAGCGATCGCCGCGCATCTGGAGTGTGAATTGCCACCGGAATTGATGCTACGGAAAGCCGCAGAAAGTGCATGACATGACCTTAGCAACAGAATCGAACATGCCCGCCAAAGTGGAGAAGGTTGAGCCCGGCGTTACCGCTCGCGGGGTCAACGAGCAGCCTCGGACGCGCCCGATTCGGCGTGGGCGCTGGTTCGTTATCGTCGGTATTTTGCTTGCGGTGCTGGTCGGCGGGCTGGTCGGCTTCAACGCCTTCCGCAGCCACATGATCGCGCAGTTCTTTGCCAACAACAAACCGCCGCCGGTGACGGTGAGCGCGGCCGATGCGAAATCGGAAGTGATTCCGAACACGCTGCGCGCCGTCGGCGAACTGGCGGCCGTGCATCAGGTCAATGTGACGTCCGACGTCAACGGTCGTGTCACCGACATCACGTTCACCGCGGGCAGTCACGTCACCAAGGGGCAGCCTCTGGTGCAACTGTTCGACCAGCCGGATCAGGGCGATCTCGCCAGCTACAAGGCACAGGCGAAAGTTGCTGAATTGTCGCTCGACCGTGCCAAGCAGTTGGCGGCGCGCCAGTTCGGGCCGCAGGCCACTGTCGATCAGGCGCAGGCAGCCTTCGATCAGGCCAATGCCGGCATTGCCAAGACCGAGGCGATCATTTCGCAGAAGCTGGTGCGGGCGCCGTTTGACGGCGTGCTCGGCGTGCGCCACGTCGAAGTCGGCCAGTTCCTCACGGCTGGTACACAGATCGTGTCGTTGACCGATCTTTCGACGCTGTTCACGAACTTCACCGTCACAGAAAAGGACAGCGGCAGGCTCGCGGTCGGCCAGGTGGTCCGCGTCGCCGTCGATGCCTATCCCGCCAAGACCTTCGACGGCAAGATCACCACCATCGAGCCGCAGATCAGCACCGACACCCGCAACATTCGCGTGCAGGCCACGATTGCCAACCCGGATGGCATCCTCAAGCCGGGGATGTTCGCGACCACAACGGTGGTGTTGCCGGATAAACCGGCGGTGATCACGGTTCCGGAGACGGCGGTCGATTTCACGCTCTATGGCGACTCCGTCTATCTCATCAAGGAGAAGAAGGCGGACGACGGCAAGACCAGCCTGACCGCAGAGCGGACCTTCGTGCGCACCGGCGATCGCGTCGACGGTCGTGTCGTTGTTACCAAGGGCGTGCAGGTCGGGGACAAAGTCGTCGCCGTCGGCCAGCTCAAGCTGCAATCCGGCGCCGCGGTCGAGATATCCAAGGATGCGCTGCCGCCGGTTCCCGCAAAAGCACCATTGAACTGAAATTAGGGGCTGCGCTGTGCAGCCCCGATCCTGTCCAACGTTTCGCAGCGTGGCCTGAACGGGACACGATTGCACCATGGAGCGCCTGCAATGGCATTCACCGATATTTTCATCAAGCGGCCGGTGCTGTCGGTGGTGGTCAGCCTGCTGATCCTCCTGATCGGCGCCGCTGCCGCCTTCAAGCTGCCGATCCGGCAATATCCGAAGCTGTCGAATACGGTGATCACCGTGACGACGGTCTATCCGGGTGCGTCGCCGGAACTGATGCAGGGTTTCATCACCACGCCGATCGAGCAGGCTGTCGCCTCGGCCGAGGGCGTCGACTACATCACCTCGAGTTCGACCCAGAGCCAGAGCCAGATCAAGGTTTTCATCAGGCTCAACTTCGATCCGAACGCGGCGCTGACCGAGGTGCTGTCGAAGGTCAATTCAGTCAAGTATCTGATTCCGAAGGAAGCCAACGACCCGGTGATCCTGAAATCGACCGGCGAGACCACCGCCGTCATGTATCTCGGCTTTTCCAGCGACGAACTGTCGGGCTCGGCGATCTCCGACTATCTGACCCGCGTGGTGCAGCCGATTCTGTCGACGGTCGATGGCGTGGCGTCGGCCGACATTCTCGGCGGTCAGACCTTCGCGATGCGCGTCTGGCTTGATCCGGTCAAGATGGCTGGCCGCAACGTGACCACGACCGATGTCACGGCTGCGATCGCCGCCAACAACTTCCAGGCCGCGGCCGGTCAGACCAAGGGATATTTCACCATCTCCAACGTCTCGACCAATACCGACCTTCAGAGCGTCGAGCAATTCAAGCGCATGACAGTGAAGGCCAAGGACGGCGGCTTCGTCCGGATGGAGGATATCGCTGAAGTGCAATTGGCGGCGCAAAGCACCGACGCCAGCGTTGCATTCAGCGGCGAACGGGCAATCTTCATCGGCGTGCAGGCAACCCCGCAGGGCAATCCGCTGAACATCGTCAAGGGCGTTCGCGCGTTGTTTCCGGACATCGAGCGCAACCTGCCACCGTCCATGAAGATGAAGGTTGCCTACGACTCCACCAAGTTCATCACGTCATCGATCAATGAGGTGCAGAAGACGCTGCTTGAGGCGGTCGGTATCGTCATCGTGGTGATCTTCCTGTTCCTGGCGTCGCTGCGGTCCGTTATCATCCCGGTGGTGACGATCCCGTTGTCGCTGGTGGGCGTCTGCGCGATGATGATCGCGGCCGGATTCAGCTTCAACCTGCTGACGCTGCTGGCCATGGTGCTGGCGATCGGTCTGGTGGTCGATGACGCCATCGTGGTGGTGGAAAACATCCATCGGCATCTCGAAGAGGGGAAGACGCCGGTTCAAGCCTCGCTGCAAGGCGCGCGCGAAATCGTCGGTCCCGTTGTTTCCATGACGATCACGCTGGCGGCGGTGTACGCGCCGATCGGTTTCCTCGGCGGTCTCACCGGCGCGCTGTTCCGCGAATTCGCCTTCACCCTGGCCGGCGCGGTGATCGTCTCCGGGGTGATCGCGCTGACGCTGTCGCCGATGATGTGTTCGGTCCTGCTCAAGCATGAATCCCAGGGCTGGTTCGCCACCAAGGTGGATAAGATCTTCACCTCGGTGACGCATTGGTATGGTCGCAGGCTCGATCGCTCGCTCGACTACCGTCCGATCACCGCACTGTTTGCCGTGACCATTCTCGGTCTCGTCGGGTTCATGTACATGCATACCTCGAAGGAGCTGGCGCCGGAGGAAGATCAAGGCATCGTGTTTTCGGTTATCAAGGGGCCGAAATACGCCAACATCGACTACATGGATTTTTACGGCGAGAAGCTCGACAAGGCGTTTGCCAGTTTTCCTGAAACCGACCTGCGTTTCATGATCAACGGCATCAATGGCATCAATAACGGCATCGCGGGCATGTTGCTGAAGCCGTGGGAGGATCGCAAGCGCTCATCGATCGCGCTGAAGCCATTGGTGCAGGCCGAGATCAGCAAGGTCGAGGGCGTCCAGGCTTTCGCCTTCAACCTGCCGCCGCTGCCGGGTGGGCCGGGCGGTCTGCCGATCCAGATGGTCTTGTATTCAACCGTCGGTTTTCAGGCGGTCTATGAGGAGATGAACAAGCTCAAGACCGCGGCCCAGAAGAGCGGCCTGTTCATCGTCACCGACAGCGATCTCGACTTCAACCAGCCGGTGGTGCGTGTCGCCATCGACCGCACCAAGGCGAACGATCTCGGTGTGACGATGCAGCAGCTTGGCGCAACGCTGGCGACGCTGCTTGGCGGCAACTACGTCAATCGCTTCAACCTTGAGGGACGTTCCTATCAGGTGATTCCACAAGTGCCGCGCGCGCTTCGCCTGTCACCGGAATCGCTCGACGGCTATTACGTGCCGAGTTCAAGCGGGCAGCAGATTCCGCTCTCGACGCTGGTTTCCGTTCAGACCGGTACCGATCCCAACGCGTTGTCGCACTACAACCAGCTCAACGCCGCGACATTCCAGGCGGTGCCGATGCCGGGCGTCACGGTGGGACAGGCGGTCGAGTTCCTGGAGAGCCAGGCGAAGAACCTGCCGGCCGGATTCAGTCACGATTACCTCGCGGATGCGCGGCAATACGTGCAGGAAGGCAATCAGCTCGCGGTGGCATTCGGCTTCGCGCTGATTATCATCTTCCTGGTTCTGGCAGCGCAGTTCGAAAGCCTGCGCGATCCGCTCGTCATCATGATCAGCGTGCCGATGGCGATTTCGGGGGCGTTGATTCCGCTGTTCTTCGGCGTGGCGACGATCAACATCTACACTCAGGTTGGGCTATTGACGCTGATCGGCCTTATCAGCAAGCACGGCATCCTGATGGTGGAGTTCGCCAACGAACTTCAGCTCAAGGAACGGCTCGACAAGCGGTCGGCTATCGAGATGGCGGCGCGGGTCCGGCTGCGCCCGATCCTGATGACCACTGCGGCGATGGTGACGGGCCTGCTGCCGCTCTTGACCGCGACGGGGGCCGGCGCGGCCAGCCGTTTCTCGATCGGTCTCGTCGTGGTGGCCGGCATGACCATCGGCACGCTGTTTACGTTGTTCGTGCTGCCGGCGGTCTATGTGGCGATTGCGACGGATCACCATGCCGAGCTGAATTCGCAGCGGAACAGGGAAATCGCCGAGTTCGACTTGAAAACGGCATAGCCGTATCGGCACTCGACACAAAGGGCGCGGAGGAAACTTCGCGCCCTTTTACTTTTCGAACATCGATGGTTTGCCGTCATCCGCGGTGCGCTCTCGCGCCTCGATGGATGGCGGTCGTCGTCCTTCGAGGCCCGCCGCTTTGCGGCTTGTACCCCAGCGTGGCGGTTCAAGCGGCGGCTTTACCGCGCATCCGCCAAAATCATCGCGGATGCCTTGGAGGCGATCATCGCCGTTGGCGTATTGGTGTTCCCGGAGGTGATGGTCGGCATGACCGACGCATCGACGACGCGCAAGCGTTCGACGCCGTAGACCCGCAACCTTTCGTCGACGACGGCGGCAGGGTCGCTCGCCAGCCCCATCTTGGCGGTGCCGACCGGATGGAAAATGGTGGTGCCGATCTCGCCGGCGGCTTTCGCCAGCGACGCATCGTCATCGCCGACCGCGGGTCCCGGCAAGTATTCCTCCGGATGATAGAGCGCCATTGCGGCCTGCTTCATCAGCCGCCGCGTGACGCGAATGGCATCGGCGGCGACAATGCGGTCGGCATCGGTCGCCAGATAATTCGGTGCGATGATCGGCGCGGCATCGGGCGCAATGGAGCGCAGGCGGATGCTGCCGCGCGAGGTCGGTTGCAGGTTGCAGGCACTGACCGTGATGGCCGGAAAACGGTGGAGCGGATCGCCGAATTTTTCCAGCGAGAGTGGCTGGACGTGAAACTGGATATTGGCTCGCTCGTGGTCCTGGCTTGATCGCGTGAAAATGCCGAGTTGCGAGGGCGCCATGGTCATCGGTCCGCGCCGCCGCAAGGCATAATCAACCCCCATCATGCTGCGCCCCAACAGCGAGTGATAGGTTTCGTTGAGCGTGCGCGCGCCCTGCACCTTGTAGATGGCGCGTTGCTGCAAATGATCCTGCAGGTTGCCGCCGACGCCGCGGCGGTCGGCCAGCGTTGTGATGCCGAGCGGCGCCAGCGCATCGGCAGGGCCGATGCCGGAGCGCAGCAGCACCGCGGGCGAGCCGATCGAACCCGAGCAGAGAACGACCTCGCCTTTGGCGCGGGCCTCGAATACTTCGCCGCCGCGCGAGAAGCGCACGCCGACGGCCCGGCCGTTCTCGATAACGAGCCGGTCAACCAGCACGTTGGTTTCGAGCCGCAGGTTCGGGCGGTTCAATGCGGGCTTCAAAAAGCCGCGCGCTGCCGACCAGCGCCGCCCGCGCTTCTGGTTGACGTGAAAATAGCCGACGCCTTCGTTGTTGCCGGTATTGAAGTCGTCGCTCTTCGGAATCCCCATTTCAGCGGCGGCGTCCCTGACGGCGTCGAGAATGGTCCAGGTCAGCCGCTGCTGTTCGATGCGCCAGCCGCCGCCGGTGGCATGATGTTCGGTGGTGCCGAGGAAATGATCCTCGAGTCGTTTGAACTCCGGCAGCACATCGTCCCAACCCCAGCCGGTGAGGCCGAGCTGACGCCAGTGGTCGTAGTCGGCGGCCTGGCCTCGCATCGAGATCATGCCGTTGATGGCCGATGAGCCGCCGATCACCTTGCCGCGCGGATAATTCAGCGCCCGGCCGTTGAGGCCCGGCTCCGGCTCGGTCTTGAACAGCCAGTCGGAGCGTGGATTGCCGATTGCGAACAAATAGCCAACGGGAATCTGGAACCAGATCCAGTTGTCGCGGCCGCCGGCTTCCAGCAGCAATACGCGGTGCTTTCCGCTTTCGGTCAGGCGATTCGCGGTGACGCATCCCGCCGTCCCCGCGCCTGCGACGATATAGTCGAATTCGCCCTCGATCCGTTTCACCATGTCCCACCGCAATCTTTTTGTCGTGCCGGACTCTGCGGACCGGCATTCCGTAAGGGATGCCATAGCGCCGCGAATACCATCTGTACATTGGTTATCCGGTGGAATTTTTGCCGCTTCAGGTTTGCGCCGCCTCTCTTGGGTGAAATGCTTCGACGTGCTAACCTGACGGGCCCGATTTTCACCCGCGCTTTCGGCGCATTTGAGGTTCACTATGCCCGTCATCAATCGCGTCGCCGATCTACAACCGGACATCATGGGATGGCGGAGACATCTCCATGCCCATCCCGAGCTGATGTACGACGTGCACGGTACCGCGGCGTTCGTGGCGGAGCGGCTGCGCGAATTCGGCTGCGACGAGGTGGCGACCGGGCTTGGCCGGACCGGCGTGGTCGGCGTCATCAAGGGCCGCAAGCCGGCTGATGGCGGTGCGGTCAAGGTGATCGGCCTGCGTGCCGATATGGACGCTCTGCCGATCGAGGAAGAGACCAACCTGCCATATGCCTCGACGGTACCCGGCAAGATGCACGCCTGCGGCCATGATGGCCATACCGCGATGCTGCTCGGCGCGGCGCGCTATCTGGCGGAGACCCGCAATTTCGCCGGTGATGCCGTGGTCATCTTCCAGCCTGCGGAGGAGGGCGGCGCCGGCGCCGCCGCCATGATCAAGGACGGGCTGATGGATCGCTTCAAGATCGATCAGGTCTATGGGATGCACAACGGCCCCGGCCTGCCGATCGGGTCGTTCGCACTGCGGCCGGGTCCGATCATGGCCTCGACCGATGCCATCGATATCCATGTCGAGGGGGTCGGCGGTCACGCGGCGCGCCCGCACAAATGCATCGATTCCGTGCTGGTCGGAGCGCAACTGGTCAATGCATTGCAGTCGATCGTGTCGCGCACCGTCGATCCGCTGGAGGCGGCGGTGATTTCGGTGTGTGAGTTTCATGCCGGCAACGCCCGCAACGTGATTCCGCAAATCGCCGAATTGAAAGGCACCATCCGCACGCTGATCCCGGAGGTGCGTGATCTGGTCGAGAAGCGGGTGCACGAAGTGGTCGCTGGCATCGCGCAACAGACCGGTGCGAAGATCGATCTGCTTTACGAGCGCGGCTATCCGGTGGTGGTCAATCATCCGGCCCAAACCGAGATCGCCACGGCTATCGCCAGCGAAGTCGCGGGACAGGCCAACGTTCACAGCGTGCCGCCGATGATGGGTGCCGAGGATTTCGCTTATATGCTGGAGGCGCGGCCCGGCGCCTTCATTTTCGTCGGCAATGGTGACAGCGCCGGCCTCCATCACCCCGCTTACAATTTCAATGACGACGCAATCGTCTTTGGAACGTCCTACTGGATCAAGCTGGTGGAGAACACGCTGGCGGCATGAGGCTCATCCTCACGCCGCGCGTGCAAGCTTCCGAAGCTGCGCAGCGACGATCTTCAGGTCGTCGTATTCCATTTATCTTGTTGGTTTCATTGAATAAAAAGTTTGATCTGGAGCCTGATTGACTCTGGATCGAAAGTTGGTTTTTAATAGAACATATCGTGAACAATCGAGCCGGCAAAGGGTTCACTGTCACGGTCTTTTGGAGCATCGGCAGATCAGGAGCAGTGCATGACCGGCGCGCGCATGAGCACGCTTGCGCGGTTGCGCAGGGATATTGGCCGCCTTGAAGGGGGCGCAGGCGAGGCGGTGCCACGGGCTTCGCTTGGCCACGCCGAGGCTGACGCGGTGCTGCAGGGCGGGTTGGTGAAGGGCACGGTGCACGAAGTATTCGCGCAAGGCCATCACGGCGTGGCGGCGACCGGCTTTATCGCGGGCCTTGCGCGGCGCGTCACCGCACGACGGCCGCTCCTGTGGGTGAGACAGGATTTTTCCGAACGCGAGAACGGTGCGTTGTCGATGCTGGGCTGGCGCGAACTCGGGCTGGACCCGCGCCTGTTGGTGATGGTGCGCGCGCACGATGTCGAGGCTGCGTTGCAGGCCACGGCCGATGCGCTGGCCTGCGATGCACTGGGCGCCGTGGTGATGGAGATATGGGGCGAGACCCGGCAGTTCGATCTGATCGCCAGCCGCAAGCTCACCCTGGCGGCGCGAGGCTCGGGTGTCACCGGGTTGTTGCTGCGGCTGGCGGCGTCGCCGTTGCCGAGCACGGCAGAAACGCGATGGATCGTACACGCGGCGCGCTCGCCACCGGTTGCGCCATGGCAGGCCTGGGGCGCGCCGCTGCTCGATGTCCAGCTTGTTCGCAATCGTCATGGCCAGACCGGCCAGTGGATCATGGAGTGGAATTGTGATGAGTGCCTCTTCCGTGACGTCCTGCTCCGTGGGGCGCAGGCGCATCCTCAGCCTGTGGCTTCCGCGCCTGCCGACCGATCGCATCAAGCGTCAATGGCAGGCCCGTGGCGCTGGGCCGGCTGACGAGAAGCCCTGTGTTGTCGTCAGCAGGCAGAACAATGCGCTGCAGGTTTCCGCGCTCGATGACGCGGCCGCGCGCGTCGGCCTCGATGTCGGCATGCCGCTTGCCAATGCCCGCGCGATTTGTCCGGATCTGCATGTGTTCGATGCCGATGAGCAGGCAGACCGCCGGACCCTGAATGGCATTGCCGACTGGTGCGATCGCTTTACGCCGCTGGTCGCGCTGGATCCGCCATACGGCCTATTTCTCGATATCAGCGGCTGCGCCCATTTGTTCGACGGCGAGGCCGCGATGCTGGAGACGATCTGTCGTGCGCTGGTCGAGCGGGGTTTTGTTGTCAGCGCTGCGATTGCCGGTACGCCGGTCTGCGCGCGCACGCTGACGCGCTATCGCCCCGGCTGCATCGTCGCGGCAGGCAAGGAACGGGCAGCGGTGTGGGCGCTGCCGGTGTTCACGCTTGGTGCGGACGATGCCATCACCCGAGGGCTGCGTCGCGCCGGGCTGAAAACCATCGGAGATGTCGCATCGCGTGAGCGCCACGAAATCACCGCGCGGTTCGGCGGGGCGTTCACGACGTTACTGGAGCAGGCGCTGGGGCAGGGCGATGCGCCGATCAGCCCACGCAAGCTGTTGCCGGATTACGTGGTGGAAAGACGGTTCGCCGATCCGGTGGCGACGGACGGCGTGATCGCGGTGGCGCTCTCGGGGCTGGCGCAGACGCTGGTCACGGCGATGGAACGCCATGGCAAGGGCGCGCGACTGCTTGACGCCAGCTTCTTTCGCACCGATGGCGCGGTGCGCACGATCACGGTGGAGACCGGACAGCCCGTCACAAAGGTCGAAGTGATCGAGCGCCTGTTTCGCGAACGGCTCGATGCCCTGGCCGATCCACTCGATCCCGGATTCGGTTTCGATCTGATCCGCCTTTCGGCGAGCCGCACCGATGTCGTGGTGGCAGCGCAACGCGACCTCGACGCCCATGTGCAGGGCAATGACGAACTGTCAGCGTTGATCGATCGCATCGCGGCGCGGGTCGGCGGCCATCGCATCGTGGTGCACCTGCCGCAGGATACCCACGTTCCCGAGCGCGCAACGCTCGTGGTGTCCGCGCAGCACCATCTTGCGGCGGCGGCGCTGGCTATCTGGCCCGCGCGCGCCGAAACCGAACCGCCGTTACGACCGCTGCGGCTGTTTGCGCGACCGGAGCCGATCGAGGTGCCGTTCGCGGAAATTCCCGACAAACCACCGGTTCGTTTCAAATGGCGCCGCGTATTTCACACGGTGGTTCGGGCAGAAGGTCCCGAGCGGATTGCCATGGAATGGTGGCACTCACAAAGCGGCGTTCCGACGCGGGATTATTTCCGCGTCGAGGACGAGGCGGGTCTGCGGTTCTGGCTGTATCGCGAAGGAATGTATGGTGAAAGCGTGGACGGGCAGAAGGTGCAGCCAAACTGGTTCCTGCACGGATTGTTCGCATGACAGCGTCATATGCCGAAATCGGAATTGCCACGAACTTTTCGTTCTTGCGCGGAGCGTCGCATCCGCAGGAATATGTGCGGCAGGCGGCAGAACTGCGGCTTCCGGCGATCGGTATCGCCGATCACAACACGCTGGCCGGCGTGGTGCGTGCCTTTAGCGAACTGTCCAACGACAAGATAAGGCACAAGCCGAGACTTCTGATCGGTTCGCGTCTCGTTTTCGCTGACGGCTCACCGGATATCCTGATCTATCCGCGTGACCGTGATGCCTATGGCCGGTTGTGCCAATTGCTGACGCGCGGCAAGCGCGGCGCCGATAAGGGCGAGTGCCGTCTCACGATCGACGACCTGCCGGAATATTCAGAGGGCCAGTTATTTGTGATGATGTTGCCGCATCGTTTCGATACGGTGGCGGTGCTGAGAACGCTGGGCCGGCTGCGGAAAGAATGCTCCAGCGACGTCTGGCTTGCGGCGAGCCTGTTGTATCGCGGCGACGATGCGCGGCGTCTGGCGCGTCTGCAACGGATCGCCACCACCGCGCGCGTGCCGTTACTGGCGACCAACGATGTCCTCTATCATGATCCGGCGCGACGATCATTGCAGGATGTGCTGGGTTGTATCCGTGAGAAAACCACCATCGACAAGGCCGGCCGGCGCCTTGAATCCAATGCCGAACGCCATCTGAAATCCGCGGACGAGATGGCGCGGCTGTTTCGCGCCGCGCCGGAAGCGATCGCGGAAACCATGCGCTTCGCCGCTCGCATCACGTTCTCGCTCGATCAACTGAAATATCAGTATCCCGACGAATCCGTGCCGCCGGGCAAGACGGCGCAGCGGCATCTCGAGGACCTGACGTGGTCCGGCGCCCACAAGCATTTCCCGGTTCGGATGTCGCCGAAGACAAAAAAGACCTTGCATAAAGAGTTGCGACTGATCCGGAAGCTCAAATACGCGCATTACTTCCTGACCGTGCATGACATTGTCCGTTGGGCACGGGATCAGAACATTCTCTGTCAGGGACGGGGCTCGGCGGCCAATTCCGCAGTCTGTTATGTGCTCGGCATCACCTCGGTCAACCCGGCAGAAGTCGATCTGCTGTTCGAGCGCTTCATTTCCAAGGAACGGCTGGAGCCGCCGGATATCGATGTCGATTTTGAGCATACCCGGCGCGAGGAGGTGATGCAGTATGTCTATCGCCGTTATGGCCGTCACCGTGCCGCGATCATCGCGACCGTGATTCATTACAGGCCGCGCAGCGCTATCCGCGATGTCGGCAAGGCGCTGGGCTTGACAGAAGATGTCACCGCGGCGCTGGCCGATACGGTCTGGGGGCATTTGGGCAGTGGCCTCAACGATATGCAGGTCAGGCAGGCCGGGCTTGCGCCGAACAATCCCACCATCATGCGCGCGGTGACGCTGGCAACGGACCTGATCGGCTTTCCGCGTCATTTATCGCAACATGTCGGCGGCTATGTGCTGACGCAGGATCGTCTCGACAGCTATGTGCCGATCGGCAATGCGGCGATGGACGATCGTACCTTCATCGAATGGGACAAGGACGATGTCGATACGATGCGGATGATGAAGGTCGATGTGTTGGCGCTCGGCATGCTGACCTGCATCCGCAAGTGTTTTGATCTGATCGCGCAGCACAAGGGCAGGCGGTGGGAATTGGCGACGATCCCGCGTCAGGTGCCTGAAGTCTATGACATGCTATGCGAGGGCGAATCTCTCGGCGTGTTTCAGGTGGAGAGTCGCGCGCAAATGAACATGCTGCCGCGCCTGAAACCTCGCACCTTCTACGATCTCGTTATCGAGGTTGCCATCGTGCGGCCCGGACCGATCCAGGGCGACATGGTGCATCCGTATTTGAAGCGGCGGAAGATGGACCCGGAGGCGATCGAATACCCTTACCCCAAGGAGGGCGACAAAAATGAACTCAAGAATGTTTTGAAGAAAACGCTTGGCGTCCCGCTGTTCCAGGAGCAGGCGATGCGCATCGCCATCGAGGCTGCGAAATTCACTCCGGAGGAAGCCAACGGCCTGCGCCGGTCGATGGCGACATTCCGCAATCTCGGCAGTATCGGTGCGTTCGAATCCAAAATGGTCGGGAGCATGATCGCGCGCGGCTATGATCCGACATTCGCGAGAAACTGTTTCGATCAGATCAAGGGGTTCGGCAGCTACGGCTTTCCGGAAAGCCATGCCGCGAGCTTCGCGCAATTGGTCTATGTCTCGTCGTGGCTGAAGAAGTTTCATCCCGATGCATTTTGCTGCGGACTGCTCAATTCGCAACCGATGGGGTTTTATGCGCCGGCGCAGATCGTTGGCGATGCCCGCAAGAACGGCGTCGAGGTGCGTGCCGTCGATGTGTCGTTCAGCTTCAGCCAGACCACGCTGGAGGAATGCGTGGATAAATATCATGCGGTGCGGCTCGGATTTCGTCAGATCGATGGATTCAAATGGGTCGATCCGGATGTGGAGCGGATCAAGCCGCATCCGAGCGGGGATGATGTTATTCTCCCTCTTCTCGCATGCGGGGAGGGGGGCAGGGTGAGGGGCGAAATCGAGGTGAGAGACAAAGGAAACGATGAGTCCTCCTCACCCGATCGCTCCGCGATCGACCTCGCCTCGCAAGCGGGGAGAGGTGAAGAGAATGATGCGGATGACTGGGGCGATCGCATCGTCGCCGCGCGCGAGCGGCAGCCGTTCACGTCGATGGAGGAATTCGCACGCGAGACGCGCCTGCCGAAGCATGCGCTGGTCCTGCTGGCGGATGCCGATGCATTTCGCTCGTTGGGGCTCGACCGGCGTGCGGCGTTGTGGGCGGTGCGGCGATTGCCGGACGACGTGCCGCTGCCGCTGTTCGTTGCCGCCACGGCCCGCGAGCTGCGGGATGAGCGTGCCATGCCATTGCCGATGATGCCGCTCTCCGAGCAGGTGGTCGCGGACTATCAGACCGTGCGCCTGTCATTGAAGGGGCATCCGATGCAATTCCTGCGGGCGACGTTCGCGCAAGAGGGCGTCATCGCCTGCCACGAAGTGTCTAATACAGGTGATGGAAGACGCGTTTGTTGCGCAGGTGTCGTGCTGGTACGGCAGCGGCCCGGCAGCGCCAAGGGTGTGGTGTTCATGACGTTGGAGGACGAAACCGGCATTGCCAATATCGTGGTGTGGCCGAAGGTGATGGAACAGTTCCGCAAGGAGGTGATGGGTGCGCGGCTGGTGCAGGTAGAGGGGCGCATCCAGAGCAGTCCCGAGAAGGTGGTGCATCTCGTTGCCGAACGGCTGGTTGATCGCTCGCACGATCTGATCGCGCTGGCGAACGATGCGCTTGCACGCAAGTATGTATTGCCGCCCGGCGCGGCGCTGATCGAGCCGCTGAATGATGATCGGCGCGGACACCCGGACAACCCGGCGCAGAAAATCCGTCATCCGCGTAATGTCCGCATTTTGCCCCGCTCGCGGGACTTTCATTGAAGGAATCGTCTTCCCGTCAATACGAGCCAACGGGTCCGGTTTCGCCGATCCGAGTGCTAGTCCGGCGCCGCCCCGACCGGCGGCCCGCCCGACGGCCGGTGCAGGAAGGTGATGGTCACGAATGCGCCAAGCCAGGAACCGATGGCGGCGAATACCACATAGACCCAGTTCTCGGTGTAACTGATCACCGCATAGGACGAGAGCAGATACCACACGCTGCTCCATGTCGCGGCGGGCACGCGCCGTCGCGCGACGACGGCGGATGTGAACATGACATAGACGGCATCGGTAGCCGCAGTCGCCAGCAGGACGCCGACGGCGGTCAATGGATTGATGGCAATCATTGCGGCTCCCTCATGGCAGGTCGGAAAAATCAGATGCTATCCTCAACCGTGACGAAGCTTTAGCAAAAAGCCGTGCCATTCTGATTCTTCCGCGCACTGACCAGACAGGAGGACGATCCATGAAAACGCCTCGCGACATCCTTGCCGATCTTTGGGCACAGGCGGGCGGAGAATCGTCGGCGCTGGAGGCGGTCACGCTGACCGGCCACGAACCGGTGCCGCCGTCGTCGTTTCGCGTTGGTGCTGCCGCGCAGGCCAGCATCGCAGCCGCCGGGCTGGCGGCAGCGCAGATCTGGCGGCTTCGCAGCGGAGAAATGCAAAGCGTGTCGGTAGACATGTTGCATGCAGCTATCGAATGCCGCGGCGAACGTTACCTGCGCGTCGATGACAATCCGCCGCCACCGGCGTGGGACGCCATTGCCGGTGTCTACAAAACCGGCGACGAGCGATTCGTTCGCCTGCATACCAATTTCCCCCATCATCGCGACAACATCTGTAAAATCCTGAATTGCAAGCCGGAACGCGGCGCCGTTCAGGCGGCTCTTTTGCAATGGGAGGGTGCGGTGTTTGAAACCGCGGCCTACGCCGGCGGCGGCGTCGTGTCTCTGATGCGTTCCCACGACGAGTGGTCGGCGCATCCGCAAGCCAAGGCGCTGGAAACGCTTCCGCTGATGGTGATCGAGCGAATCGGCGAAGCAGCACCGCGCCCGTGGGCGAGGGGTGATCGGCCGTTGTCCGGCTTGCATGTGCTCGATCTGTCGCGCGTCATCGCGGGGCCGGTCGCGGGCCGTACACTGGCCGCCCATGGTGCCGATGTCATGCTGGTCTCGAGCCCGAAGCTGCCGTCGATCCCGTGGCTGACGATCGATACCGGGCGCGGCAAATTGTCGTGCGCGATCGATCTCAAGACCGAACAGGGGCGCGCCACGCTTCGCGGCCTGCTGGCCAAGGCGGATGTGTTCTCGCAAGGCTACCGGCCGCAGTCGCTTGCGGCGTTGGGATTCTCACCGCGCGATGCGGCCTTGCTCAGCCCTGGCATCGTCTACGTATCGCTGTCGGCCTATGGCCATGTCGGGCCATGGGCGGAGCGGCGCGGCTTCGATTCGCTGGTGCAGACCGCGACCGGATTCAACCATGCCGAAGCGCAGGCTGCCGGCATCGAGGGGCCGAAGGAGTTGCCGATGCAGATCCTCGACCACGTCACCGGCTATCTGATGGCTTTCGGCGCGATGATGGCGCGCATAAGACAATCCCGCGAGGGCGGGAGTTGGCATGTGCGCGTCTCGCTGGCGCAAACCGGACGCTGGTTGTGGAATCTCGGGCGGCTCGGCAAAGGTCTCGCGGTACCGGATATCGCTGCCGATGCCGTGTTGCCATGTCTCGAATCGAGCGCCTCGGGTTTCGGTGCCTTGCGCAGCGTGAGGCATTCAGCGATGCTTTCCAAGACGCCCGCAATGTGGGCGCGCCCGGCGGTTCCGCTTGGCACCGACCCACCGCAATGGCCTCCACGCGCCTGAGAAACGAGTCCGATGCCGAAGATGTTTGCCAGTGCCAATGACATCGCCGACGACATCATCCGCGACGTTGGACCGAATCTCATTGTCGGGCTGCCGCTTGGGTTAGGCAAAGCCAACCACATTATCAACGCGCTGTATCGGCGCGCGGTCGACGATCGCACGATCAAGCTGACGTTGTTTTCGGCGCTGACATTGGAAAAGCCGAAACCTGCCGCCGACCTGGAACGACGTTTCATTGCGCCTGTCATTGATAGGCTGTTCGGCGGCTATCCCGATCTGGAATACGCTGACGCGCTGCATGCAGGCACGTTGCCGCCGAACATTGAAGTGATCGAGTTTTTCTTTCTGGCAGGCAAGTGGCTGCGCGTGCCATCCGCCCAGCAACGTTATATATCCGCCAATTATACCCACGCGGCGGGATATCTGTTGGCGCGCGGACTCAACGTCATCACGCAACTGGTGGCCAAGCGAATCGTCAATGGTGAGACGCGTTACAGCCTGAGCTGCAATACCGACACGACGCTGGATTTGCTGCGTGCCCGTGCCCAGGGTAAAGCCGCATTCAAGCTGGTCGGGCAGGTCAATTCCGAATTGCCGTTCATGCCGGGCGCCGGCGATCTGCCGGGCAGCGAATTCGCGGCGATCCTCGACGGCGCAGATTGCGACTTCCCGCTGTTCGCGCCGCCATCGGAGCCGATCAGCAACACCAAATACGCCATTGGGCTGCACACCGCTGGCTTGATCCGCGACGGAGGAAGCCTGCAGATCGGTATCGGACAGGTTGGCGATGCGCTGGCGCAAAGCCTCATCATCCGTCATCGCGACAATGCGCAGTTTCACGATATCACGCGGCGATTGACGCCCGGCCGTGCGCCAATCGAGCCCGGGCCATTCGACAAGGGCCTCTACGGCGTCAGTGAAATGCTGACCGAAGCGTTCCTCGGTCTGATCGATGCCGGCATATTGAAGCGCGAGGTCGATGGCGTTTTGCTGCATGGGGCGTTCTTTCTCGGGCCGAAATCGTTCTATCGCGCGCTGCGCGAGATGCCGCCGGAGCAACTGGCGCGCATTCAGATGATGCCGGTATCGTTCACCAATCAGCTTTATGGCGACGAGGACGCCAAACGGCGCGCCCGTGTCGATGCCCGTTTCGTCAACAACGCAATGATGGCGACGCTGATGGGAGCAGTGGTCTCCGATGGTCTCGATAACGGACAGGTGGTGAGCGGCGTCGGCGGCCAGTACAATTTCGTCGCCCAGGCTTTTGCGCTTGAAGGCGCGCGCTCCATTCTGACGCTGGAATCGACCCGGCAGGCCGGGGCAAAGGCAGAGTCGAATATCCGCTGGACGTACGGCCATACAACCATTCCGCGGCATCTGCGCGATGTCGTCGTGACTGAATATGGTGTCGCCGATTTACGCGGAAAATCCGATGCCGACGTGATCGCGGCGATGCTGTCGGTCACAGATTCGCGCTTTCAACCGGAGCTGATGCGGCAGGCGAAGGACGCGGGAAAACTACCGAAAAATTTTGAGATCGCATCTGCGTATCGCGAGAACTTTGCCGAACGGGTCGAGGTTGCGCTGAAACCGGCGCGCGAGACGGGAGCGCTGCCAACGTTCCCGTTCGGCTGCGATTTCACCGATGTCGAGCAGCGGCTGATTCCGGCGATGCAGCTATTGAGCGCGGCATCCAAATCGCCGTGGTCACTGGCGCGCCTGGCATGGCAGGGTGTGACGCGCCCCGATACGGCAAACGCAGCAGCACTGGCGCGATTGGGTCTCGACAAGCCGCGAACGCTCGCGGAACGCTTCTACCGCGCGCTGGTCGGCGCCGCGCTGTCGCAAACGCGCTAGAAGATGAAATGCTCGAGGCGAAAATCCGTCATCCTGAGGCGCGCGCCGCATTTGCGGCGACCCTCGAAGGATGACCACAGTGACCGCCGCCGCCCTTCGAGACCTCCGCTTCGTTGCGGCGCCTCAGGGGGACGGCGGTAAGGGCGCCTGCAATCAGCGGTTCTTGTTGACCGGCTTGCGCTTCTCGATGAATGCCGCCATGCCTTCCGAGCGATCCTCCAACGCGAAGCTCGAGCGGAACAGATCGCGCTCGACGTTCATGCCTTCGCTCAGCGGCGTCTCGAATGCACGGTTGACGGCAAGCTTGGCCATCTCGGCGGCTGGGCGAGACATCGATGCGATCTTTTCCGCGGCGGCAATGGCTTCATCCATCAGCTTGTCGACGGGGACGATGCGGCTGACAAGCCCCGAACGCTCGGCCTCGTTGGCATCCATCATGCGTCCGGTGAGGCAAAGATCCATGGCCTTGGCTTTGCCGATGGCGCGGGTCAAACGCTGCGTGCCGCCGATGCCGGGAATGGTGCCGAGCACGATTTCCGGTTGGCCGAACTTTGCGGTCTCCGAGGCGATGATGAAGTCGCACATCATCGCCAGTTCGCAACCACCGCCCAAAGCATAGCCGCTGACGGCGGCAATGGTCGGTTTGCGGCAGGTGGCGACGCGATCGCCGCCGATGGCCTTGAAATCGCGATTGAACATGTCGATGAAGCTCTTCGGCTGCATCTCCTTGATATCGGCACCCGCGGCAAAGGCCTTTTCATTGCCGGTGATGACGATGCATCCGATGTTGTCGTCGGCTTCGAGATTGTCGATGGCGACGGCAATCTCGCGAAACACGCCGAACGAGAGCGCATTGAGCATTTTCGGACGGTTGAGACGCAGGATTCCGACCGCGCCTTTTTGCTCGACGATGATGTGTTCGAATGTGCTCATGTTTCCATCTCTTGCTGGTCAATTGGCCGGGAGGCGGACGCAATTTGCCCGCAGATGGCGGGCACCGCAAGGGTGACACGTGCGCAGAAATGCACAGCGAGAATGGAAAAATGCCGCGTCGCGGAGGGAGCGCAGTGGAGGCGACGCGGCCAGAGCTTGCCCTGGTCAGGCAATCAACATGCGGGCCGCCGAAGCCAGGGTCAGCAGACCGCCAAAGGCGATGAAAATCTTGCCGATCAGCGAAGCCTGCGCCCAACTCGAACTATCGTCACCGGCTGAAGCGGCTTGCCCGGTGGTCGGGGCTGGCGCGTTGAGCGATGCCAGCGCCAGTGTCGGCGTGGGTTCTGGCTTTTCGCTCAGTGCGCGATCGACCTCGTTGAGTTCATCGGAGGGCACGACATTGGTTTCGCCTGTGCCGGTGTTGCTCGCCTCAGTCGTTCCCGCCGCCACCTGCGCGGCTGCCGTTTCGGGCTGAGTGGGAGAGGCGTTTTGCGCCGGCGTCGTGGTTGCGGCGCCATTGGACGATGCGTCCCGGTCGATCAACTGCGCCTTGGCGTTGGCGACAGATGCGGACAGTGCTGGCGGCGGGGGCGTTGTCTTCGCGCCGGTCGTGGACAGGTCGCCCGTGTCGGCGTCAACGATTTTGCTCTCGTCTGTCTGCTCGGTTGCCTTCGAGCGGTTCTTTGCGACGCTCTCGCGCTTGTGAGATCGCGACGAACTATATCGCTTTCGGTGATGCGAGCGATGCCTGGTATATTTGTTCAGTGCGACAGGTTTGCCGACTTCCGCCGGAGCCGGCGGTTCCGCGGCAACCGGTGTCGGCTTGATGCCAAACAGTTGCTGCAGGGCGTTGGGCTGTTGCGGTTGTTGTGTTGCCGCAGGTGCCGCTTGCACGGATGATGTGGTTTCCTGTGCGTGCAGCGGTCCCGAACACCAGATCCAGATTGCTGCTGCGACGATCAATGCCGAGCGCCCGCTGGCGTTGATATTCATGGCAGTCTCCCCGTTTGTGTCAGCCCCCGTTGCGCAGAAAGCCTTCCGAGGTGTTCACACCACGGCGAAATGAGGGAATCTTTCGACAAAGATGAAAAAATCACGATATTGACGTGCCGGATGTGTCAGGTCCGTTGTGGTGGGGCCAGATTTAGCGATCGGGTTGCATGCCGCGCGTGATCGGCCCGGTGATGCGGAGCTTCACGATCTCGTGATACGGGTGTTCCGGCGTAATAATGCCGGTCATCGGCCGAAATACCCTGTGGGAGCGCGCGTGCGCGAACGTAACGATGAATGGACCGGCCTGATGCGGTCGGCGAATGGAGGCGATAGCGCAGCCTATCGCCGTCTGCTGGGGGCCGTTACGCCAGTGCTGAGGGCTGCTGCGCGGCGTGGTTTGGCCCGTGCCGGGCAGCCGGTCGATCAATCCGAGGACATCGTGCAGGACATCTTGCTGGCCGTGCATTTGAAACGTCACACATGGGATGAGACGGCGCCGTTCGCACCCTGGCTGTTCGCGATCGCTCGCAACAAGCTGATCGATGCGCTGCGCCGGCGAGGCCGGCGTATCTTCGTCAATATTGATGATTTTGCCGAGACGATCGCCAGTCCCGCGGTGGCCGAGAGTGTGCCCGCCCGTGAGATCGCCTCGCAGCTTGATGCGTTGCCATCGCGTCAACGCGATGTTCTGCAGTCGATCGCGGTGGACGGCGTTTCGATCAAGGACACCGCTGCAAAATTCGTCATGACCGAAGGGGCGGTGCGGGTCGCGCTTCATCGCGGGTTGGCGAACCTCGCTGCAAAGTTGCGGGAAAAGTGAACATGCAAACCGATCGCCTCATCGACACGCTCGCCCGCGACGTTGACCATCGTCAACGCCCGGTGGGCGTCACATTGGCCATCGCGCTGCTGTTGGCTGCACCGGTCTCAATGGCGCTGTTCATGGCAACCCTTGGCGTGCGTGACGATGTGATGACCGCGATGCATAATCCGTTCTTCGACCTGAAGTTCGTGGTGACGCTGACGCTCGCGATTGCCGCCATTGCGGTCAGTGTGCATCTTGCCCGCCCCGAGACGTCGCTGCGGGGATGGGGATGGTTGCTGGTGGTCCCGCTTGCACTGGTTGGCGTGGGCATCGCAGCCGAGTGGATGTTGCCGCAGCAGCGGCCATGGCTGGTGCGAATGATCGGTAACAATGCGCCGACCTGCGTGGTGGCGATTCCCGCGTTTTCAATCCCCTTGCTTGTGGCCGCGCTGCTGGCGTTGCGACGAGGCGCGCCGGCGCGACCGGCGCTTGCGGGAGCAATGGCGGGCGTGCTCGCGGCGGGACTGGGCGCGACGCTATATGCCTCGCACTGCGCCGACGACTCTCCGCTGTTCGTGGCGCTATGGTATTCCATCGCGGTCGCATTCGTGGCCGGTGTCGGCGCCATCGCCGGACACAGGATGCTGCGATATTGAACGGCGCTATGGTTTCTGCGCCGTGATTTCCTGCATCTTGTGGAAGCGCAGCACTTGTTGAGCCGTTGACAGGCGCAGTCGCTCATAGGTCAGCCGGATATCCTCGAGATTCGTCGGAGCCATATCGGCCAGCGTGCTACGCATGTGGATGATGATCTGCACGGTCGACCAGGACAGACCGCAGACCTTCGCCAGAATAAGAATCCCCTCGGTGTGGGATTCAACCATCATGGTCTCGGCCAGTGAGACCGGCACGTTGGCCAGGCATGCGATCGCGGCATTGGTTTCGTCGAACTTGCCGGCGGTGGCGAACTTGGCAATTTCCGTTTCATCGAGGCGGCCATCCTCGTAGAGGAGCTTAACCAGTCCGTGGGCGATCTCGGTGGCGGCGCCGATGGCTTCCGGTGCGGTGCGGGCGCGCTGCGTAACCGCGGCGACTGCCGCCGAAACGTCGCCGGCCAGTTGCGGGTTCGCATTGGCAAGGCGGGCGCGAACGGAAGCCGAAGCCCTGGCGACCAACTTGAGATAGTGATGCCGGGGGATCGTACTCCGCAAGCCAACGCAAATCGCCAGCGTTTCGTTGTGTTCTGCGTGTGCGAGTAGGCCGGCGTATCCCGTTTCCGAGATTTCCGCGCCCGGGTTGCTGGCGGTGCGCTGAATAACCTCGCCGTTGCCACGTTCGATCAGGACGTCGGTGACCGCGCCGCTGAGGCTGTTGCGCCCTGAGATCGCAAGCAGATGCGCCTGGCTCTTGCTGCGTGCATTGGCGACCAGCATGTCGTCGGTCAGGCGCTCCGATTGCGACAGCATCGGCGCGGCGATTTCGATCAGATCGTCGAACGCCAGCGTCTGCACCGTTTGCGGGGGCGCCTTGGCGATCGGTGCGAGACGCTCGGAAAGCAGTACCTTGGCGGATGTCTCGATATGGCGGATCAGGCAACGAAAGACGTCGTCGAAGACGTCGATTTGTTCGTCCGAATAATCGTTGGCTGCATAGATGAACAGATCGGTGACGCGGCGGAGCGTTTCCACGCGTCGCGCGACGGTGCCGTGCGCAAGGGCGGTCTGGAGTTCATCGAGCAGATTGGTAGCGGCGGTCGACGTCGTACTCATTACTCTATCCTGGAGTATTCTCGAAAGAATCCGCGGATATGTTCTTGTCCGCGGGATCAAAACGGGTTTCGAAGCGGGATCAGGCGTGCGCTACCTGGTTGCGGCCGGCCTCCTTCGCGACATAGAGAGCTTCATCTGCTCGCGCCAGCAGCGCGTCTGCGGTCTCGTCGGGTTGGAGCGTGGCGATACCGGCTGAAATCGTTACCGCCATCATCGGCGAGAATGCACTCCAGTCGAGGTTTGCGACGATCGAACGCAGTCGCTCGAGAATGCCGGCGGCGACGTCGCTTGGCGTTTCCGGCAGGATCAGCAAAAATTCCTCACCGCCGTAGCGGCCGAATTTGTCGATACTGCGGATGTTGGCGAATACGGTGATGGCGAACGTGCGCAGCACTTCGTCGCCGATCGGGTGGCCATGGGCATCGTTGATACGCTTGAACCAGTCGAGGTCGATCAGCGCGATCGAGCAGCGTTTGTTGCCGCGGTGCGCACGGGCGACCTCGTCGTCCAGCATGCGCATGATGCAGCGGCGATTGAACGAGCCGGTCAGTTCGTCGAGTTCGGCCAGTTCTTCGATGCGCTTGTAGGCTTCCTTGAGCTGGCGGCTTTTATTGTAAAGCGATTCCCGTAGCGAGTTGCTGAAGATTCCTATGAACATGCAACGGCCGACGGTCAGGGCAAAAGCCAGGACAGTAGCGACACGTTCGCTGACGTTGGCGAGTGGCAGATCGATCACTTTTTCTCCGCCGAGAAACAGAGCCGACAGACCGATGGTCATCATCACCCAAACGATTGCAGTCTCGCGCGCCGAGGCACGCAGCGAACTGAAACTGAAGACGATGAACAGATTGCAGAGAAACAGGAAGCCGGCCTCCGGCACAAGCCAAGCGGAAGTCAGCATGATCGACATGCCGACGAAGGCCTGCGGAACAACGAGGAAGGGATCGCTAAATCGCCGGCTGAGGCGGGTTTCGTACAGCACTCCGAAGACAAGCGCGTGTCCGATGCCGCATGTAAGGTAAACCGGTGCGACAATCCCTGGCAGCGCGCCGGTCTTGGAATAGATGGTGAGCAGGATGGCGTCGATGCAGTAGCTGATACAGACGTAGCCGAGCATCTGCCGGCGGATTTTGACGTTCCGGCGTTGCAACCCCAAATGCGGGCGCTTTTCGGAGCGATCTGGCCCGGCAATTCGGGGGGGCAACAGCGATGTCACGGCAGTCTGCATGGCTCGGCCGCTAAAAGTGAATTGTTTATTAATCAGTTGACGGAACCTTACGTGGAAAAGCCTTTAGGTTTGGTATCTTTTGGCCGCTGCCGTTAGATTTTCCGTGGTTTTTGAGGCGCGTAGCGCGAAGGAGCTATTCCGGAAGCCAATTCCGTTCATTCTTTCGCGGGGAGATGACCCCGATCGCCGGTGCACCGATCATTACTGGCCCGAAGCTTGCGCCGGTAAGTGATTCCGGGGCAACTTGCGTGCGGTAGATCACAGACGCCCCTCTCCCTGCAAAGTGAAAAGATTTGGTTTTGCCCATCGAACCTTCCGCCGGCCTAACCCTACCAAAATCGAGAGACAGCCATTGAGCGCGACGCTGGCGACCTCCGATAACGATCTGATTGCCCGGATCGCTCAAGGCGATAAAGCTGCGATGCATGTACTGTATGGTCGGCACCACGTCAGGGTGTTTCGCTTCGGGCTGCGCCTGGTGCGGAACGAGGAGATCGCCGAAGATCTTATCAGCGAGGTCTTCCTTGATGTCTGGCGTCAGGCAGGCAAGTTCGAAGGGCGGTCTGCGGTTTCGACCTGGCTGCTGGGGATCACGAGGTTCAAGGCGCTTTCCGCCATGCGGCGCCGGAAAGATGCCGAACTGGACGATGAGACGGCGGCGACGATCGCGGACCTCTCCGACGATCCAGAGGTAACGGTTCAGAAGAAAGATACGGGCAAAGCCCTGCGGGCTTGCTTGACGTCGCTTTCTCCTGAGCATCGGGAGATCGTCGATTTGGTCTATTACCACGAAAAATCCGTGGAAGAGGTGGCCGAGATTGTCGGGATACCTGCGAATACCGTCAAAACGCGTCTGTTTTATGCACGGAAGAAACTGGCCGGCTTGCTTCAGGCAGTGGGCGTCGAAAGAGGCTGGCCATGAGAGCGACGAGTATTAGAATCATGGACGATGAACCGGAGGAGATCGAGGCCCTGTTACCGTGGTACGCCGCGGGAACATTGAGCGTGCCCGATGCTCAACGGGTCGAGGAAGCGCTGACGCACGATGCGGCGCTCCGGAAGCAATATGCGGTCATTCAAGAGGAATACGCGGAGACGATCCACCTTAACGAGAGTTTGGGTGCACCCTCGACGCAGACCATGCAAAAGCTGTTTACGGCTATCGATGCCGAGCCGCCACGCAAGGCCGCGATGGCTGCGCGGGGGCCGGCATGGCTGGGTGCGTTCCTGAGCGGTCTGTCGCCGCGAACATTGTCCTGGTCGGCGTCGCTCGGCGCATTGGTCCTGGTTGCGCAGGCCGGCGTAATCGGGGCGGTGCTGATGCGCAACGGTCCCGAGAGCTTTCAGAGCCCCACTTACAGGGAGCAGATCAGTCACTCTCCCGCACCCGCAACGATTGAGCAACCGAAGGCGTCCGTTTCCGCACAGTCCGGCTCGGCGGCGCCCACAGGATCGGGCGGGGTGGCCGATACGGCGAAACGGAATCGAAGCATGGCGGTTGTGCCGTCGTCGCCAGCGGTATCGGCTTCTCCCGTCGCACCCAGCGCGGACGCCGCGCGACCGGAGGCCGCGCCGTCGATCCAGCAACAGCCCGGTGCGCAATCGCAGGCAGCGATCGTTCCGCCGCCGAAAGTTTCCCGCTCGCTCGGTGGCGCGAACGCCGACGTGGTGATCGCAGTAACGTTCAGGCCCGATGCGCGCATGTCGGATATTTCCGCATTCCTCGGAAGCTATCACGCCGTGGTGATCGGAAATGACGGCGGAACATTTCGCTTGCAGTTCGAGGGAATGACTTCCGCCAGTGATCGTGCGGTGTTGTTATCAGCACTGCGTAACGAACGCATCGTTGCCTCAGCCGCGCCCTGACGAGATCGTGAAAAAAAAGTCGGCCGGCGTTGAACACTTTTGTGGCCGCTACGACTTAACTAGGTGGGAGCGCAACAATCTCTCCCCACGAGGTCATATCTGGCGCGAGCGCCCATCCACCCCAGCGCCCATATGGCTTGACCCGCCCGGTTGTCCCCCCGGGCGGGTCGCTTCATTTCAGCCCCTGACAATCTGCCAACTGCGACCCCAGCACTGCCATGCGCGTAAGGCGGTTGACGCCAATCATGCAGAAATCGCGAAAATCTGGAAACCCGGAGTGTGAAATGCTGGACATTGCCGAAGTTTTCCACAGAATATCAAAAGCAGTTCCTTTTGATTCGTCGCGTTGCGTCTGTGTCCGTTTTTCCTCTTTGCGGACTTTTTCATGGCACAACGATCCGATATCGACCGCGGTCGCGAGATTGTCGAACGCTGGTGCGCATTGGCCGAGCGTCGGCTGGACTACCTGACAGACCTGTTCGAAACCGGCCGGTGGCGACGGTTTCACACCGAGGAAGCCTTCCTGGAGAATATCCGGGAAGCCAAGGCTGCCGTTCAAACCTGGCGGATGCTGGCCTCGCGCGAGGCGACACCGAACAATCGACCGGTCGATTTCGCATGGCTCGGCCGGGACGCCGTGCCGTTGGCGCAGCGGAACAGCGTGAGATTCGATCAGGGCGAAAGGCGAGCCACGGCGGCGGACGTGAGCGAGCCGATCGTGATATCCGCGCCGGCGGAAGTTGCCGCCGAGCTGCCCGTGCCGGAGGCCGATACCGACTGGGGGCAGGGGCTCGATCTGGCTACAATTCAGCAACGTTATCCGCTCCTGCGCAACACCCTGTCGTGATCTCGGCGCTTGCGGTTCCGACGCTCACCGCACCGTATTGGTGCCGAGCGCGATCTGCTTGAAGCGCGGCCCACCGGCACCGCTGAGATCCGGTGTCACCGGCCGCGCATGGTCTAGCCCGACGACGGCACCTCGCGGCGCATTCGAAATCAGGTTTCCGTCGATCAACGCGGTGCCGGCGCCGTCCGTCACCGAGACGCCGATGCCAACGAAAGCGTTGCGAATGACATTGCCGGTGATGGCGACGTCGCGCAGGTATTTGCCCCAGCCCGCGACGATGCCAAAAGCCGGCGCATTTTCGATGACGTTGCCTGATACCGCGCTGTCCGCTTCAATGTAGATGCCGATGCCGGCGTCGTCGTCGGGAGCGGTGCCGATCGGACGCTTCGGCAGGAGGTTGCGGATAATATTGCCCTGCACGACGGCGATGCGGCCGCCTTCGTTGAAATTGCAAACCGAGACGCCGACCGCTGCGCCGTCGACGGTATTGTTGGCGATCACCGCGGCTTCAAAAGCGAATTCGGAATACAGCGCGACCTCACGCACGTTGCTGACGCTGTTGCCGGTAATCTGAATGTTCGATGCCGAATTGCCGCGCACCGCCGAATAGTCGCAGTTGCGAATGCGATTGCCCCGCACGATGACGTTGCCGGCGCGGAATGCATTGATGGCGTTGCCATATTGACCGGAGCCGCCGGGCCCGGCCTTGATATCCTCGATGCGATTGTCGATCACCTGCGTGCCATCATCACCGATCGCGGTGCGCAGGATTTCAATGCCGTTGTCCGAAGTGCCTTGAATGGTGTTCTGCGCCACCAGCAGGCCGAGCGCATCGAAGGAGACGACCGCCGTGGTGGCGATGTCGCGGATGATGTTGCCGCGTACCTCGCCTGCGACGTTTTCAAACCAGATGCCGTTGCCGCCGCTGCCGACGATCTCGCAGGCTTCGATGCGGACATCGCGACCCTGCAGGCAATGGATCAGGCCGCGTCGCGTTGGCAACGCGATGCCGCCGCCGTCAAGTGTGATCCCGTTGAGGCCGATGTTGTTACTGCCCTCGGCCAGCAGCATCGATGCACCGCCGCTGAACTTCAATTTGGTCGCGCCACGGACGCCAACCAGTTGTGCGCCGTTCGACAAGCGCAACAGCCCGGTGCGATAGATCCCCGCAGGCAGCGCGAGCGGCACTTGAGCCTGCGCCGCATCATCCAGCGCGCGTTGCAGCGCGCGGGTCTGGTCGTCGGGGCTGTTCGGCCGGACGCCGTAATGCGTCGCATCGCGGCCAAGCGCCGATATCGGCGGTGCGGCCCTGGACGCCTGTTGTGCGTGCGCGGGCGTTGCGGTTGCTGCGAGCGCGGCGACAGCGCCCCCAATCGCATCACGACGGCTGATCTTCATGCGCGCAACTCCGGCCAGCGTCCACCACGGACAGCACCTGACGAGATAACGCCAAAACATCAAACCGCGCTGGGCAACAACGGGCAAACCGCGCAATCTTGCCGGTAGGGTTAATGCGTGTCGTTCAGTGCGACTGGCGGCTCGGCTTGAACAAGCGGCCGCGTTCAGTCACCAGAACGATGGCGAGCGAAACCAGCGTGCAGATCAGCGAGCCGATGGCGAACGGCATCAGCGTGCCGTCATAAAGCTGGCCCAGCGTGATGCCGACGCCGCTGCCGATCAGCGTGGTGATCGAACCGTAGAGCGAGGAGGCCGTTCCGGCGATGTGGCCTTGCGGCTCCATAGCGAGCGCGGTGAAGTTCGACATCATCAGGCCGAAGGTGAACAGCGCAACCGCCGACAGCGCCATGTACAGCGGCAGCGGCAACATGTTGAGCGATGCCGCGATCAGCATCACCGCCGCCACCAGCGCATAGATCACCAGGGCGGCGTGGGAGATCACCCGCATGCCGAGACGAATGACGAGGCGGGAGTTGAGGAAGCCCGCAAGCGCGATGCTGACCGCGATGGCGGCGAAGGCCAGCGGGAAATAGTGGCCGAGATGATAGAGCCCGGTGAAAACCTGCTCCGATGAGAACACGTACGCGAATAACGTCCCTTGAACGCCGCCTGCCGCCAGCGCATAGCCGAGCGTCTGACGGTTCGTCAGCGTTTGCCGGAAACTGTCCAGCACCTGGCGGATGGTTAGCGGCTTGCGCTCGCTGGTCGGCAAAGTCTCCGGCAGGCGGAGCGCGCACCACACCAATGCCAGCACCCCGTACGCCATCAGCACCACGAAGATGCCGCGCCATTGCGAAAGCACCAGCACGGCCTGTCCGAAAGAGGGGGCGATGATCGGCACCGCGACGAAGATCATCATCACCAGCGACATCACGCTCGCCATGCGGCGGCCGGCGTAACAATCGCGCACGATCGAAGTGGCGATGACGCGGGTTGCCGCGGTGCCGAGGCCTTGTAGCGCGCGTGCCAGCAGCAGCGCTTCGAACGATGGCGCAAACAGTGCGAGCACGCTCGCCAACCCGTAAAGCACCATGCCGGCGAGCAACACCGGGCGGCGGCCGAAGCGGTCCGACAGCGGCCCGATGACGAATTGGCCAAGACCGAATCCGAGCAGGAACGTCGAAAGCACGCTTTGCAGATAATTGCCGTCGCTGATCCCAAAGCTCGCGCCGATATTGGGCAGCGCCGGCAGCATCATGTCCATGGCGAGCGGATTCAATGCGATGATCGAAGCAACGATCACGACGAATTCCGGAAATCTCATCGGACGATGGGTCGAGGAGACCCATGCATTGGCATTGGTATCGGTCAAGGGGATCTCTCAGCGTTGAACGGCGGACATAGCCATTCCATGCTGCGTCGCACAACCCATGATCCGGAATGGCTGTCACGCCAAAAAACACAAGCGGGACTTAAAGTTGTGTTCAGCTTCGGCAGGCAGCCCGGGTTTCCGCCACAATTTGCAGCAGGAGCGCTTCGCCGGCATCTGCAAGCTCCTCGAAGGTCATGCGGCCGCCGCGCCGGTGGGCGGGATCGCGGGCAACCGTCGGTACATGGACGAAGGCCGCGAAATGCGGTCCATCCGGTTGTCGTGTCGCTTCGAGCGCCCGCCAGCTCAGGTAGTTGCACAAATAGCTGCCGGCGTCGCGCGACAGCCGCGCATCGATGCCGGTAGCCTGCGCCGCGCGGCAGAGCCGGGCGGTGTGCGGACCGAAACTCAACGCGCCGGTATCGCGGACGATGGTCCCGTTGCGGCGCGTGGTGCCGGCGGCGTCCGGCCATAGTCGCGTGAGGGCGTTGCGCGCCTGCGTCTCGATGCGGAGATACGGCGTGCGCGTGGCAAGTCCAAACATCAGCATCGCATGCGGTCGATGCCGGGCCAGCAAGTTCGGCAATTGATCGTCGATGGCGGCGTAGGTCACCGGAAAAACATGGTCGATCAATTCGACGTCGAGAAACGCCGGGCGGCGCAGTGCCGCCAGTCGCGCGACCAGCGGCTGCGTGGGATTGAACGGTGCGCCGGGAAACGCGCCAAAGCCGGTGATGAGGATGCGTAGGGGTGAGGTCATGACTTCCCATACCTCAAGCGCGTTATCCGTCACCCTGAGGTGGCCATGCTTTGGCATGGCCCTCGAAGGGCGACGGCCGTTGGTCCTTCGAGGCTCGCCGCAAGGGCAGCTCGCACCCCAGGATGACGGCGGTCCTGTTCAAGGGCAATGACCTATCGCAGCAGCGCCGCAATCTGCTCCGCCGCCAGGGCCGGTGTGAGGCGGCCATCGGCGACGCGGGCCTCGGCCTGCTTGACCTTGGTGCGGATTGCAGGATCGGATCGCAACCGAGCCATCATCCGCGTCTCCAGGATAGACCACATCCACTTCACCTGTTGCCCGCTGCGTCGCGAGGCGAATTCGCCCGACGCAGTCATGGCCGTGCGGTGGTCGAGAATCTTCTGCCATATGTCGGTAATGCCCGCGCCGGTCAGCGCCGAATAGGTCATCACCGGAGGATGCCAATGCAGCGAGCGTGGCGTCAGGATTTTCAGGGCGCCGCGATAATCGGCCGCGGTGCGGTTGGCGCGCTTGACGTTATCGCCGTCGGCCTTGTTGATGGCGATCATGTCGGCCAATTCGATCAGGCCCTTCTTGATGCCCTGCAATTCGTCGCCGCCGCCCGGCAGCATCAAGGCGAGGAAAATATCGGTCATGTCGCAGACCGCGGTTTCCGACTGGCCGACGCCGACGGTCTCCACCAGCACGACGTCGAAACCCGCTGCTTCGCATAACAGCATCGCCTCGCGGGTTTTGGCCGCGACACCGCCGAGCGTTCCCGACGAAGGCGACGGCCGGATGAACGCCGCGTCGGACATCGCCAACTGCGCCATCCGCGTCTTGTCGCCGAGGATCGAGCCTCCGGTGCGCGCCGACGACGGATCGACCGCCAGGACCGCGACCTTGTGGCCGTACTCGATCAGCTTCATGCCGAGCGCATCGATGGTGGTGGATTTACCGACACCGGGCGAACCGGTGATGCCGACGCGGATCGCCTTGCCGGTGTCCGGCAGCAATGCCTGCACGAGGTCGCGCGCGGCGGCCTGATGGTCGGCACGGCGGCTTTCGACCAGCGTGATGGCGCGCGCCAGCGAAGCGCGATTACCGGCCCTGATGCTGTCGGCGAGCGTCGCGGTGGCGGCGAAATTCGTCATCGATCCTGCTTGGGTTGGCTTGGGAGCTGGCCGGCGAAGATAGCCGTGCCCTCGGCGCTCAGATACGGTTTCAGCGCTTGCCACGGCACCGCGACGACGAACGATCCTTCCGCATAGGGCCCGACGGCATAGGGCGGGTAGTGAAATTCGAGGCCGGCACTCTTGCCCGGCTCGGTCGATGCGGCCAGTGTCACTGCGCCGACCTTCAGCAGCTTCGGCTCGATGCCCTTGTACCAGTCCATCCCGCCGTCGTCGTCGATGCCGCGCGCTTTCTTCTCTGCCTTCACCGCGGCGATCGCCGCGCTGCGCATCGCTTTCAGTGTCGGGCCGTTGTCGGCGGTCTCCTTGAAAAATGGCCGGATGCTGATGCGCTTCTTCGCATTGTCGTCCCACAGGACGGTATCGATATCGGTGTTGGGGTGTGCGCCGCCGGTGTAGGCATAATCGGTGCGGACGACGCTGACATAGCGGCTATCGACCAGCGACGCTTGCGCGTAGCTGCGTTCGAAGGCCCAAGCGCCGTCGCGGAAAAACTCCGGCGACGACTTGAATTCTTTCGCGGCATCGGCGCGGTTCTTTTCCACCCAGCGCTTGCCTTCGGCGAGGCAATTCGCCGCCAGAGCCGCATTCGATTTGATCGCGGCGTCCAGCGCCACGCTGGCGTCGATGAATTTGGCTTTAACGGCGAAGTCAGGTTTGGGGTCGGCGGCGAGGGCGGGTGCGAGACCTGCGAGCAGGATGGCTGCGCCGAACCAGGATAACTTCTGGAGCCGAATGGCGATTGATGAACTGAGGCTGTTGATCATGGCAACCTTTGTCATGGCCGGGCCTGTCCCGGCCATCCACGTCCTGGGGGCCGGATCATAGAAAGACGTGGATGCCCGCGACAAGCGCGGGCATGACGCTCTTATGGTGGATGGTGTTTATCGGGATCGTCGCGTCACTCCGCCGCCTCGCTGTGACCGAGCCGCGCATTGAGCTTGTGGATCAACTCTTCCGCGGCCTCGGAGATCACGGTGCCCGGCGGGAAGATTGCTTCGGCGCCAGCGGCATAGAGTGCATCGTAGTCCTGAGGCGGTACGACGCCGCCGACGATGATCATGATGTCGTCGCGCCCCTGTTTCTTCAGCGCCGCCTTCAGTTCCGGCACCGCGGTCAAATGCGCGGCCGCCAGCGACGAAACACCGAGAATGTGCACGTCGTTCTCCACCGCCTGTCGCGCCGCCTCGTCGGCGGTCGCGAACAACGGTCCAATATCGACGTCGAAGCCGATGTCGGCGAACGCCGATGCGATGACCTTCTGGCCGCGATCGTGACCGTCCTGTCCGATCTTGGCGACCAGAATGCGCGGCCGGCGGCCTTCGGCATCCTCGAACGCTTCAATCAGCGTCTCGACCTTGGCGACCCTGTTCGACATCGTGGCGGCCTCTCGTTTATAGACCCCGGTGATCGATTTGATCTCGGCGCGATGACGGCCGAACACCTTTTCCATCGCGTCGGAGATTTCGCCGACGGTTGCCTTGGCGCGGCCTGCATCGATCGCCAACGCCAGAAGATTGCCTTCACCGGTCCCGGCGCTCCTGGTCAGCGCCGCCAGCGCGGCCGCGACATCGGCTTCGTTGCGCTCGCCGCGCAGCCGTTTCAGCTTGTCGATCTGCAGGCGGCGCACCGTCGTGTTGTCAACCTTCAGCACGTCGATGGCGGCTTCATTGGTCGGCTTGTACTTGTTGACGCCGATCACCGACTGGTGGCCGGAATCGATGCGCGCTTGCGTCCTGGCGGAAGCCTCTTCGATACGCAACTTGGGCACGCCGGCCTCAATGGCCTTGGCCATGCCGCCGAGTTCTTCGACTTCCTGAATATGGCCCCACGCCTTGGCGGCGAGATCGTGCGTCAGCCGCTCGACATAGTACGAACCGCCCCATGGATCGATGATCCGGGTGGTGCCGCTCTCCTGTTGCAGGAACAGTTGCGTGTTGCGGGCGATGCGCGCGGAAAAGTCGGTCGGCAGCGCCAGCGCTTCGTCGAGCGCGTTGGTGTGCAGCGACTGGGTGTGGCCCTGCGTCGCCGCCATCGCTTCGATAGTGGTGCGCATCACGTTGTTGAACACGTCTTGCGCGGTCAACGACCAGCCCGAGGTCTGGCAATGGGTGCGCAGCGAAAGCGACTTCGGATTTTGCGGATTGAATTGCGTCAGCAGCTTCGCCCACAACAGCCGCGCCGCCCGCATCTTGGCGACTTCCATGAAGAAGTTCATGCCGATCGCCCAGAAGAACGACAGCCGCGGTGCGAAGCGATCGACATCGAGCCCGGCCTTGATGCCGGCGCGCAGATATTCGACGCCGTCCGCCAGCGTATAGGCGAGTTCGAGATCCTGCGTCGCGCCGGCTTCCTGCATGTGATAGCCGGAAATCGAGATCGAGTTGAATTTCGGCATTCGCTGCGAGGTGTAGGCGAAGATGTCGGAGATGATCCGCATCGAGGGCGTCGGTGGATAGATGTAGGTGTTGCGCACCATGAATTCTTTCAGAATGTCATTCTGAATGGTGCCCGACAGCTTCTCGGGCGGCACGCCCTGCTCCTCAGCGGCGACGACGAACAGCGCCAGGATCGGCAGCACCGCGCCGTTCATGGTCATCGATACGCTCATCTTGTCGAGCGGAATGCCGGCGAACAACGTGCGCATGTCGTAGATCGAGTCGATCGCCACCCCTGCCATGCCGACGTCGCCGGAGACGCGCGGATGATCCGAGTCGTAGCCGCGATGGGTGGCGAGATCGAAAGCGACCGAGAGGCCTTTTTGTCCCGCAGCGAGGTTGCGGCGATAAAAGGCGTTGGAGTCTTCCGCGGTCGAGAAGCCCGCGTATTGCCGAACCGTCCATGGCTGGTTGACATACATGGTGGGGTAGGGGCCGCGCAGGAACGGTGCGACGCCGGGCCATGTGTCGAGGAAGTCAATGCCCTTGAGGTCGGCCTCACGGTAGCTCGGCTTGACCGGGATTTCCTCGGGCGTCAGCCATGGCGTTGCCGTGCCGGAGGGCGCAACCAGCGTCGCAGGTTCGAACGCGATGTCGGCAAAGTTCGGAATTTTGCTCATGGCTTTACCATCTTAGCATAAGCGCTGTTTAGCGTCGCCAGTGCGTCGCCGCCGGCCGCAATGAAGTCGCCTACACCTGCGGTGCGGAACTCCGCTTCCTTCTCGCCGGGCCGTCCCGCCAGATAGATATGCGCGGCTCCCGCAGCTTGAAGGGCTTTCGCGGCGGCAGCGGCGTGGTCGGCATAGAGGGCGTCGGAGGAACACAGGCACGCCAGCGATGCGCCGGATGCCTTGTAGGCGCTCGCGAGCGCGGCTGGATCGGTGGTGCCGTCGCCGTCCAGCGCCTCGATGCCGCCAGCCTCGAACAGGCTTTTGGCGAAGGTAGCCCGTGCAGTGAAGTCCGATGGCTTGCCGAGGTTGGCGAGGAAGACTTGCGGTCGCTTGCCGTTCTGCGTGAACACCGCGTCGGAGCGGTCGCGCAGGGCTTCGAACGGTATCGCGAGGCGGATCGGGATAAGGGCATCGAATGCGATGGCTTCCTTCGCATGTTGTGCCGGCGCGGACGCGGACACTATCACGCTCGGCGTCGCTTCTTTCAGGTTCGGGAACTCACTGGCTCCGGTCAGGATGTCCTTGCGCTTTGCGATATTGGCTTCCCGCGTGCTGCGAACCGCGGCCACCCCGGCCTGGATCAGGTTCTGCCGCAGTGCTGCGAAAGCACCACCGGCCCTTTCGATTTTCTGGAACTGCTCCCACGCGGCCTGACAAAGCTCTTGCGTCAAAGCCTCGATGCCTCCGGAGCCGGCTGCGGGGTCGGCCACCTTGGCGAGATTGGATTCCTCCAGCAGGATCAGTTGTGTGTTGCGGGCGATGCGCCGCGCTCCCGGATCGGGCAAGCCGAGCGCCAGCGAATGCGGCAATACGCTGATGGCGTTGGCGCCGCCGAGTCCTGCCGCGAATACCGCGATGGTCGCTCGCAGCATGTTTACGTCGCTGTCGCGTTGCGTCAGCATCCGCCATGCCGTTTCGGCGGCGACGAACAGCGGCTTCGGCGTCAGGCCGCAGCTTTGCTCGATGCGTGCCCACAGCAGCCGCAGCGCGCGAAACTTGGCCATGGTCAGGAATTGATCCGCATCGGCGGCGAGACGCGCCTGAATGGCGTCGCGCGCGTCCTCGAGTGAGAGGCCTGCCGCTTCCAGCGCGCGCAGATAGGCGACGCCGGTCGCAAGCACGAAGGCCAGTTCCTGTGCCTCGGAGCCGCCGGCATCATGGATGACGCGGCCATCGGTTGCGGCGAAGGGGCCACGAAAGCCAAGCGCCTTCAACCGTGCAATCTTGGCCCCGAACCGCTCGCTTGCGACGGACCATTCGCGACCAAAGCCGCCGCGCACCGCCGCGCCGCCGATCGGATCGAAGCCGAAGCGAACGTCGATATCGTGCGGCGCGAGCTTCCGCGCATCGAGCAGCGCGGCGAGATGGTCGCCGATATCAAGCCCCTGCGGGCTGATCTCGAGTTCGATGCTGACGTCGGCGTCGAGGTAAATGCCCTCCAGCGCCCGCGTCAGCGCTTCCCGTGTCGGCGGCAGGCCGAAGCCGTGCGCGACATTGCTGCCGGCGAATACCAGCGTCAGGCCGGTCGCCCCATTGGTGAGTTCCTGCAGGGCCTGTGCGTTGGCTTGGGCGGCATCGGGGTGATCGATCCGCTGCATGATCTGCCACGATGTAGCCGGTGCGCGCCCGGCAATTGGCGCGGCATCATGCGCGCGCGGATAGATCGGCTCGATGCGAAGGCCATCGGCGGTTTTCCCGACAAGCTTCTCGAACGGCGCGCCCTTCAGAACGCCATCAACCAGCTTGCGCCAGTCGTCATAGGTCGCAGGCGCGAAATCCGCAGCCAATCTCAGATGGTCTGTCGTCGATGGCATTCGGCTGGTTGCTCCGGAAAATCATAGGCTTTGCGCCCCCGAAAATGCCACGGCAGCCTGGCCTTCGCAACCGGCCACGGGTTCGTGGTGGGGCCACGGCGACATGCAAATCGGCACATCGGGATGCGAAAATCCACGAGCGCCCGCGCGGGCGATGCGACTTCTCAGGTCGGCCGAAATCCGTTCAGCCGAGCTCCGGGAGCCTTTCGATGCCGTCGGTCGAGAGTTGAGCCAATGTGTCCGCGACCGATTGTCCGGCGATGCGGCGGTTCGGCGCGATTTCCGAAAGCGGCATCAGTACGAACGCACGCTCGAACAGGCGAGGGTGCGGTAAGATCAAGCCGGGCTGGTTGATGACGGCGTCGTCATAGGCCAGCAGATCGAGGTCCAACGTGCGGGGTCCCCAGCGTTGCTCATTGGCCCGATCGCGGCCAAAACGCTTTTCGATCTTGTGAAGCGTGAACAGCAGTGCATGCGGATCGAGATCGGTCTCGATTTCGATGCAGGCGTTGATGAAGCGATCCTGTTCGATTCCGCCCCAAGGCGGGGTGGCGTAATCCGCCGAGCGCGCCAACAGGCTGGCCTGTGTCATGCCGCAGATATTGCTGATTGCTTTCTGAAAGGTGGCGCGGACATCGCCGATATTGCCGCCAAGCGCGATCAGAGCATTGCCCATCGGATATTACCGCGCGCGCGTGAGAATGACGCCGACGTCGTCGAAAATCGCGGCGATGGGCGCATGAGGTTTGTGAACGGTGATGCGTACCGTACCGATGCGAGGGAAGGATGCGAGAACGGCTTCCGCCACCGCACCGGCGGCACGCTCAAGCAACTTGTAGTTGGTGTTCTTGAAAGCCACGCTCGCGCAGGCCACGATGTCGGAATACGAAACGGTATCCGCGAGACGGTCGGTCCGCGAGGATTCCGAAAGGTCCGCGGTGAGCTCGAGATCGACGACGAAGCGCTGGCCGACCTCGGTTTCGTGCGCCATGACGCCGTGCCGCGCGTGCATCACCAGGCCGCGGATGAAGATCGTGTCGGTCATCGCTTGTCCTTGATCGCGGCCGCGACACGCAGCGCCTGAACGGTTTCGGCGACATCGTGGGCGCGGACAATCTGGGCGCCGCCCTGCGTGGCCAGCAGATGCGCTGCGATCGACCCGCCGAGCCGTTCGTGCGGTTTCGATGGCGTGATGGTGTCGATGAAGCGCTTGCGCGATGCTCCCACGAGGAGCGGAAATCCGAGCCTGAGCAGCTCGTCGTGCCGCGCCAGCACCGTCATGCTCTGCTCCTGGGTTTTGCCGAAGCCGATACCCGGATCGAGGACAATGTCGTCCCTGGAGATTCCGGCGGCTTCCGCGATAGCCAGAGAGCGGACGAAGAACGCGACGATATCCTGCATGATATCGATGTTGGCGTCGGCGCGTTCGCGGTTGTGCATGATCACGACGGGGGCGCCGTGGGCGGCGACGACGCGTGCCATATCGGGATCGCGCTGCAATCCCCAAACGTCGTTGGCGATCGTCGCGCCGTTGCGGAATGCCCAGTCGACGACGCTCGACTTCATGCTGTCGATCGAAACCGGCGTTCCCAGCGCGACGATTTCCGGCAGGACCTGCTCCAGCCTTCGCACTTCCTCTTCGGCCGAAATCGGCGTCGAGCCGTATGGCCGTGTCGACTCGGCCCCGACATCGATGATGTCGGCACCCTCGGCGATCATCCGTCGGGCCTGCGCGAAAGCATGCTGCGGCTCGAGGAATAATCCGGCGTCGGAGAAGGAGTCGGGCGTCACATTGAGAACGCCCATTACAGCAGGATAACGGCGCTTCCATAGCGTCTGGAGCAACAGATGCCCGGTCGATTGAGCTGCCCTTGAAGCCGTCGAAATCATGCGCTGGCTTTGCGCGGTTCACGGTTCCGAGTCAAGGTCCAGCCGAGATATTGTGCGGCTTGTTGCGCGAAAATCAGCATGCCGGTGCTTTGACCCGGAGCCGGAGAAACCGGAAGCTGTTTGATTCAAGCCGGTCGGAAGGACGCCGATGATCGAGAAATCGCCGGGCTTGTTCTCACCACCGTGCCGGCGCGTATCAATAGCTGATTTTCAGCGGTAATTTGCGGGCTTGTTCGATGAGCTGTCCGACCGAGTGCTCCGACGGCAGAACCTGCACCAGTTTCCGCTTGCTGTTGGCATCTTTCATGGCTTGCGCCAGCCGTGCCGGATTCCGATGGGTGAATTCCCGCACCGTGGTCACGCCGGCGGCGCGCAAGAGCTCTGCCTTGGCCTTACCCATCCCGGGAATACGCATGCAGTCCGCGATGTTGGCCCATTCAAGCAACTGTTGTTCGCTAAATCCTGTCTTGGCGGCCAGCGCCTTGCGGCCTTTCGCGGTGCGGGCGGCTTCCAGCAATCCCTCGGTGGTTCGAATGCCCGCCGATTTGAATTTGGAAGCGGCAAACGCCGTCAATCCGTCAATTTTAGAAATAGGATATGTCATGATACTCGGCGATAGATAAGATGTTTAGGCGAACTGACTGAAACCACGCGTCCCTGCGTTGATCGCGCCCACACGATCCGCCGAAGCTGTGTCGCGGCAGCGTCCGAAAAGTTCACCGGCACCGGCAAACGATATATCTGGTCGGGATTTCGGGATCGCTGGCCGCGCACGATATCGGTTGCGTGACGCTATCCCTGGGATTGCATTGGAAAGACCGGTCGTCTCGGGAAGAACAGGAGCCGCCACTCGAATGCTGAGGTTCCGATTGGCATCAATGCCAGAACAGGCTTGCGCCTCCGCGGTCTCGTGTAATCGATCTGTACTCATATGCCCCGCCCCAGCCGGTTGATTACCGACATGTTGTTGTCGAATTCATCTTGAGCTTTTGCGGCGCGAAACACAAGCGTGTGCTGACCTTTCAGTTGTCGCCGCCAGACAATCGTATAAAGAGTGTTGCGGCGTTGCACGCGCAGACGAGGCAGAAATTTCAATTCGCGATCGACTTCGGTCTTGTTTTGTCGGATGCGAGCCGGATCCAACACGAAATCGCCCTCGTGAATTTTTCGTAAGGGTGTGGCGGCGCCGGCGAAAGCTGGTTGAACGGTTCCAGTGTCCTCCAAGATGCAGTAGGATTGCGAGCTATCCACCAACCTGAGCACGCAAAGAGATGATGCGATGGCGAAAACCGACAATAAGCCTGGCGACACCGAAGACGCGCTTTTCATCGGCAAGGGAGACCAGCCGGCATGGCTCACGCTCGCGCTGGCCAATCGCCATGGCTTGGTGACTGGCGCCACGGGAACGGGCAAAACGGTTTCGTTGCAGGTGATGGCAGAAGGCTTTGCCCGAGCCGGAGTTCCGGTTTTCGCCGCCGACATCAAGGGCGATCTTTCCGGCATTTCCGAAGTCGGCGAGGCAAAGGATTTCATCCTCAAGCGCGCCAAGGATATGGCGCTGACGTTCCAGCCGGATCAGTTTTCGACCATTTTCTGGGACGTGTTCGGCGAGCAGGGCCATCCGGTTCGTGCCACAGTTTCCGAGATGGGACCGTTGCTGCTTTCGCGCATGATGGATCTCAACGACGTGCAGGAGGGTGTGCTCAACATCGCCTTCCGGGTCGCTGACGAACAGGGGTTGCTGCTGCTCGACATGAAGGACCTGCGGGCGATCCTGTCGTTCGTCGCCGAGCATGCGGCCGAGTTGACCACGCAATACGGCAACGTTTCCAAGCAAACCTTGGGAACCATTCAGCGCCAGCTTCTGGTGCTCGAAAATCAGGGTGGCGCCAAGTTTTTCGGGGAGCCGGCACTGGTGCTCAAGGATTTCATGCGCACCGATCGCGACGGCCGCGGCATGATCAACATTCTGGTCGCCGACAAGTTGATGCAGAGTCCACGTCTGTATGCGACCTTCCTGTTGTGGATGCTGTCCGAACTGTTTGAAGAGTTGCCCGAGGTGGGTGATCCGCCGAAGCCCAAGCTGGTGTTCTTTTTCGATGAGGCGCACCTGCTATTCAATGATGCGCCGAAAGCGCTGATGGACAAGATCGAGCAGGTGGTGCGGCTGATCCGTTCGAAGGGCGTGGGCGTCTATTTCGTCACACAAAATCCGATCGACGTCCCGGACAAGGTGCTCGCGCAGCTGGGCAACCGTGTGCAGCATGCCTTGCGTGCTTTCACGCCGCGCGATCAGAAAGCGGTTGCCGCGGCGGCGCAGACGTTCCGGCCCAATCCCAAGCTGAATACCGCGCAGGTCATTACCGAACTCGGCAAGGGCGAGGCGCTGGTCTCGTTCCTCGAGGGCAACGGCACGCCGGCCGTCGTCGAGCGCGTCATGGTGCGGCCGCCATCCGCCCGGATCGGGCCGATTACGCCGGAAGAGCGCAAGGCGATCATGGATAGCAGCCCGGTCAAGGGGAAATACGATACCGAGGTTGATTCCGAATCCGCCTACGAGGTATTGCAAAAACGCGTTGCCGATGCTGTCAAGACGACGGAAGCATCGGGTGGCGGCGTGATCGGGCAACTCGGCTCGATCGTCGGCACCATCTTCGGCACCAACACGCCGCGCGGCAAGCTCTCGACCGGGCAAGTGATCGCCCGTGACGTGACACGTTCGGTGACCAACAAGGTCGTCGGTGGCGTGGTCGCCGATCTCGGTAAATCGGTGGGCGGGTCGCTTGGTGGATCCATCGGCCGCGCGTTGGTGCGTGGCGCGCTGGGCGGATTGTTGCGGCGGTAGTTCTGGATTGAAGCGTCCGGTGGATCGTCGATCGCAAGGCTTGATCTGCCTCCCGCCGCCGGATACGGACCGGTTTGCCCATGCAATGGATGTGCGCGAAAGGATATTTCGGTGACGATGCAGAACCTGACCGCGGTGCTTGATCATATCGATTCCGGTTTCGATGATAGTCTGGAGCGGTTGTTCAAGCTGTTGCGGATCAAATCGATCTCGGCCGACTCGGCTTTCGTGAATGATTGCAAGGCCGCGGCAGAGTATCTCGCCGGCGACATCGCAACGCTGGGGTTCGCGGCGGAAGTGCGGCCGACGGCGGGGCATCCGGTCATTGTCGCCAAGCCAAAGAAAAGCAGCGGTGGCGCACGGCCGCATGTGCTGTTCTACGGGCACTATGACGTCCAGCCGGTCGATCCGGTGGAATTGTGGCACTCGCCGCCGTTCGAGCCGGTCGTCGCCGACCATGCCGACGGCCGCAAGATCATCGTCGCGCGCGGTGCTCAGGATGACAAAGGCCAGTTGATGACCTTTGTCGAAGCCTGCCGGGCCTGGGTGGCTGTGACAGGTTCACTCCCGCTCGACGTCACATTCCTGATAGAGGGCGAGGAGGAAGTCGGCTCGAGACATCTGGTGCCGTTCCTTGAGCAGCACAAGAAAGATCTTGAAGCGGATTTCGCACTGGTGTGCGACACCAGCATGTGGGACCCCGATACGCCAGCCATTACCACCGCGTTGCGCGGCCTGGTTTATGACGAGGTGCGTATCACCGCCGCCAATCGCGACCTGCATTCGGGACTGTTCGGCGGAGCGGCACAAAATCCGATCCGGGTTTTGACCCGCATCCTCGGCGGTCTGCACGACGACAACGGCCGTGTCACCATTCCCGGTTTCTACGATGGTGTGAAGGATTTGCCGCCGGACATCCTGGCGCAATGGAAGGCACTGGATTTCACGCCTGAGAGTTTCCTCAAGCCAATTGGCCTGTCGATTCCCGCCGGCGAAACCGACCGGCTGCTGATCGAGCAGGTGTTCTCGCGCCCGACCTGCGATATCAACGGCATTTTCGGCGGATACACCGCCGAGGGCTCGAAGACCGTGATTGCCTCGCATGCCACCGCGAAAGTGTCGTTCCGGCTGGTAGATGGTCAAGACCCTGGCAAGATTCGCACGGCGTTCCGCGACTACGTCAAGGCACGTCTGCCGAAGGACTGTCGCGCCGACTTCATCGACCACTCCGGCGCACCGGCGATCTCGCTCGACTGGAATATGAAGCCGCTCGCGGCGGCCCGGCGTGCGCTGACGGAGGAATGGGGCCGCGAAGCCCAGTTGATTGGTTCAGGTGGATCGATTCCGGTGGTTGGCGATTTCAAGCGCACGCTGGGTCTGGACAGCGTGCTGGTCGGCTTCGGTCTTGATGATGACAACATCCACTCGCCGAACGAGAAGTACGATCTCAAAAGCTTCCACAAGGGCATTCGCTCGTGGGCGCGGATTATCGCCGCGTTGGCCGAGGCGCCGAGGGCCTAGGCTGTAGTGACGATTTAATCATTTGAGCCAGAGCATGATGCTGACGAGTTTGATGAAGCCGAGGAAGTTTGCGGCGAGTTTGTCATAGCGTGTAGCGATCCGGCGCCACTGTTTGAGCTTCGA